>ERZ891134.26-NODE-26-length-128717-cov-6.030771_pt1 | contig 128717 bp, 106 predicted proteins | sample MGYA00520888_ERZ891134 | MGnify/ENA primary metagenome ERZ891134 (study PRJEB32303, sample SAMEA104408692) | aquatic metagenome | biome: Brackish water; feature: Coastal; material: water | place: Baltic Sea | collected 2014-10-23 | depth 10 m ... | reverse complement strand
AAAGCAATGCCTTTTTAAGTAGTATAGGTGGGATACTTATTGGAGTATTTATCTTTATTGGCCTATTCGGTTATGGAGCCATTCTAATGCGCAGCGTAATTGAAGAGAAAACATCCCGAATCGTCGAAATAATAACCTCCTCTGTAAAACCCATAGAGTTGATGTTAGGTAAACTACTTGGTGTTTGTTTGGTAGCGCTAACTCAATTCAGTTTGTGGATTGCCACCTATGCTGGAGTAACCATCCTTGCAGCTCCTGTAGCTCAGTTCTTCATTAATCAACGAATGGGAGATCTTCAGAACAGCTTGAATGCAGTCGATGCAACAGGAACAACCGCTAATGTGCCATCGGATATTGATCTAAGTTTTTTAGAGCAATTCAGTATTGACCCATTGTTTGTACTCTATTTTTTCGTGTTTTTTGTACTAGGCTTTTTAATGTACAGTTCTATTTTCGCTGCCATTGGTGCTGCGGTGGATTCTGAGCAAGATTCACAGCAATTCATGACCCCTGTGATGCTTCCAATTTTGTTAGGGTATATGCTCAATTTCAGAATTGCTGAGGCTCCAGATTCTACTTTTGCTATTGTGGCATCGCTATTTCCCTTGACCTCACCCATTAACATGGTTACCAGAATGTTGGTATCTAATGTCCCATTCTGGGAAGTACTACTCTCTATCCTATTGCTCATTCTCAGTTTGATTGGTATGCTATTACTAGCCGCACGCATCTATCGTACGGGCATTCTTATGTATGGCAAAAAACCAACCTTTAAAGAATTATATAAATGGATTAGGCAAGCCTAAATTACTTTGTTGTTCGATAAGCATACATTAGGCTGAGCCCAACCACTATTCTCCCTTTTGAGCTCGGTGGCGGGCAAATAGAGCTTTTAATTCTGGGTGTAAGTGAGGATTGGTGGAATAGCCATTTCCTGAGTGGATTGTTTCAACTCCGTGGACATCACTAAATACACCCCCTGCTTCCTTAACAACGGGTAATAAAGCTGCGGCATCCCATAAGTTAAGTACAGGATCAAACATAATATCCGCTCTACCAATAGCTACCATCATATGGCCATAGGCATCACCCCATGTCCTGTGAAGTTTTGTTTTAGCCATTAACTCCTGAAATTCTTCTTCTTTACCAACATCTTGAAACCTTTTTATTTCTGTTACCAACAAAGTGGCTTCTTGCATATCGGCTGTTTCACGCACGTGACAGGGTTTCCCGTTAAAATAAGCCCCTAAACCTTTACCGGCTACACAGCATTCATCTAACGCAGGAGCGTTAATAACTCCAACCATGGGCTCTTTATCAATCATTATTCCTATTAAGGTAGTGTAAAAGGGAATTCCGTGAATAAAGGATTTTGTCCCATCAATAGGATCTAATACCCACTGAATAGATGCATCTGGGCGTGTAATTCCATACTCTTCGCCAATAATACCATGATCCGGAAACCTTTTTTCAATTTCTTCTCTAATCACCATTTCGGTTTCACGATCTGCAATAGTAACAGGTGAATCATCCGCTTTTGAAATGACTTCTACCTCTTTTTTAAAATAGTTAAGAGTATGAGCCCCTCCGATTTTAGCAATTTCTTCCGCTGCTTGGACCAAGGTTTTGAGATCTGTCATAGTACTAGGTAATAATTAAAATTGAGTGTAAGTGAGGTATAGTTGAATAATGTTCTACGCATGGAATGCTTCCTTTCACTACCTTTTATGGTAACATAGAACGCTACTAGGCTTGTCAATAATGATACTGCAAATTTAAGAGGAATGGAACGTACAATTTTATTCAATAGAAAAACCAAGGCCGTTCATTGTAACGGTGTAATACCATGGTGTTTAAACAAAACCCAATAAAACATAGCGTTTTTTATATTTTATTTATGAACTTATGAAGGTTTGTTTTACTCTTTGTTTATTTTGGCTAAACTATTCTTACAATAGTCACTCTCATAACACTCACTCCTTGTAATTCGCATTCCTTGTCAACTTCAAATAGTATACACCCCGATAATTTAGAAGCCGATTCTACAATAACGGCCCAAACAGACTTTGCCCAAGACCTTGAGCATAAACACCACATACAAGTCTATAATCGTTTCCCTGTAACGATTACCCGTGGTCAAGGTGCCAAAGTGTGGGATAGTGAAGGAAACGAGTATATTGATTTATTAGCGGGTATCGCGGTCAATAATGTTGGGCATGCTCATCCAAGGGTGGTAAAAGTCATACAAAGTGCGGCGAGTTCTCCTCTACACTTTTCTAATTTCTATTACTCAGAACCTCAGTCACTGCTGGCAAAAAAGCTCACCGAACTCACTGGATTAGATCGTGTCTTCTTTTGTAGCTCTGGAGCCGAGGCCATGGAAAGCTGCCTTAAACTGGCAAGAAAATGGGGGCAAATCCAAGGAAAAAAGGGCTCAATACTTTCGCTAAGTAATGGTTTTCACGGCAGAACCTTGAGTACTCTTACTATGAGTTCCACCAAATACCAAGAAGGATATGCCCCACTTCCAGCAGGATTCACTCAAGCCAAATTCAACCAAATTGAAGAGGTAATTGAGCAGACAAATGAGGACACTATTGCTGTTGCCTTAGAACTGATCCAAGGCAATAGCGGTGTTCACCTAGCTGAATACAATTTCGTACAGGCATTAGCCCAACACTGCAAGGAACGAAATATCTTACTCATCATAGATGAGGTGCAAACGGGAATTGGTAGAACGGGTAAAATGTGGGCATACGAACACTTTGATATACAACCAGACATGGTAGCCACTGCCAAAGCACTAGCGGGAGGTATACCTATCGGGGCATTGATTGCAAGTGAAAAAGTAGCAACGGCATTCGGTTATGGTGACCATGGTACTACCTTTGGGGGAAACCCATTTGCTTGTTCAGTGGCTTTGGAAGTATTAACTATTATTGAAGAGGAGGAGCTCTGCCAACGGGCAAGTAAACTTGGATCCTATTTTATGACTAAACTTAGAAACTTAGCAGATAAACGCCCATGTATTACAGAAGTGCGTGGAATGGGACTTATGATAGGGTTGGAATGTAATCAACCAACCCGGCCCATTGTGGATCAATGGGCTGAGTTAGGGGTACTTAGTAATTCAGCGGGTGGTAATGCTATTCGGATTGTACCCCCACTAACTATATCTAAAGAATTAATTGATAGTTCGGTAGAAAAATTAGACCTCTTGCTCGAAAAGTTTTAACTATTTCATTCTATCTGGGCATACATCAACCTGTTTCAAATAGATTGATTTATGTATTGAAACAGTGTCTCGTAACCTCTAAGAGTCTATGTACATCTGCTGCTTCTATCTGAAAATGAAAGGTCGCACGTACTGTTGATGGACCAAAAGGAACCATTTTTATTCCATGTTGTCCAAAAATTTCAAGCACCTCTAAAGCGGTTCGGTCGCCCGTATCAAAAAGTACAATATTGGTTTGAACACTGTCTAAATCGATTTGTAGCGCAGAAGTTTCAGCGATTGTTTGGGCAAAGATTTTGGCATGTTCATGATCTAAAGCCAATTTAGGCCAATGATGCTCTACGGCATAATCAGCTGCGGCGGTCAACAAGCCTATTTGCCTCATCCCACCCCCCCACATCTTACGGAATCTTCTAGCTTTTGCTATGTTTTTGGTGGATGAGAGCAGCATAGATCCTACTGGGGCCCCTAATCCTTTACTGAAACAAATCGAAAGAGTATCAGCTATTTGCCCTATTTCTTTAGGTTTTTGTCCGGTAGCCACAAGCGCATTCCATATACGCGCCCCGTCCACATGTACGTAAAGATGGTGCCGTTCACACTCCTGTTTTATAGATCTAAGTTCATCCAACGAATATACCGTTCCACCCCCCTTATTCGTACTGTGTTCAATACAAACAACTTTGGTTTCAGGTTCCCAATCGTGAGCACCTCTGACCGCAGGAGGTATTTGCTCAGAGCTTAATTTGCCCGAGTAACCTTGAAGGGGGAAAAGTTGGACCGAAGACAGTGAAGAAGCACCACCAGTTTCGTATTGCAGTATATGACCTTTACTTTCTATTAACACCTCATTGGATGGCTGAGTTAGCACCTTTAAAGCTAACTGATTACTCATGGTTCCACTAGGCACATACAAACCAGCCTCCATACCAAAAAGAGTAGCCATTTTGGCTTGAAATCTATTCGATAACTCATCTTCTCCAAATACATCATCTCCTACCTCTGCCTCCAACATAACTTGTTTCATTTGCTGTGTAGGCTTAGTAACGGTATCACTCCGCAAATCTATTACTTTCATGGGCTGTATTAATGAACGATATTGTTTTGTTTTTCTTTTGTAGTTTATGGATTATATAGACTGAAGTAAACTATCTCTATATTACCTCGGTTGGTTAACCATAGTTGACTAGGAGCGCTTTAGCTGTTATGCCTGAATCGAAAAGATATGATATTATTATAGCAGGTGCAGGCCTTTCGGGCCTGAGTCTCGCATGGCATTTAGTCAAGGAAAACTATACAGGTCAAATTTTACTTATTGACAACTCTTTTGCACCAAATAATCACAAAACTTGGTGCTTTTGGGGTAAAAAAGATCATCCTTTTGCTGACATCGCTCATCGTACCTGGAAGAATAGTCACTTTTCTGCGCTAGATTTTAGCTCTGAATTATCTCTCAAAGAACATCTTTATTTTTGTGTAAAAGAAAGTGATTATAAAGAAACCATTCTAAGAACTCTTCAAAAAGCTCCAAATGTAGATTTGCTTGAGGAAAGTATTTTAGATTTTTCCTCTAATTCTTCGAAAGCAGCCCTTATTACAAAGGATAGTAATACCTACTTAGCGGACTACATTTTTCAAAGCATTTTTATGCCTAGTCATTATGACCCTAGCGCTCGTAAGTATCCGTTAATCCAACATTTTTTAGGCATAGAAATCAAAACTGACGAGAAAGTCTTTGATAAGAAAACCTTCACATTAATGGATGTGGACAGTGATTTTAATGATGGTTTTGCATTTATGTATGTGTTGCCATTCAAAAAAAATCGAGCGTTGGTAGAATACACCATTTTTTCCGCTAACCCATTAAAAAAGAAGCACTACAAGAAAAAAATCCGCAGTTATCTTGAAGAAAAATATGGCTTAACTAAGGAGAATTATTCCATAAAAAGAAAGGAATACGGTGAAATTCCGATGGACGATCGACCTCACACACCTTTGTATTCTTCTCGAATTATGAACCTAGGTACCGTTGGTGGCTTTACTAAACCAAGTACGGGGTACACATTTAGCCGGGTTCATAAATACTCAAAAAAATGTGCCCAAGCACTTGTAAAGGGCGTTAATCCTCCTACTCCTACCGCATCCTCTTATCGATTCAGATATTACGACCTTCTGTTGCTACGCGTCTTAGCTACAAATGTACCCGATAGCCGTAAAATATTTCGAAGTTTATTCAAAAACAGTCCTGTAGATCGTATTTTTAAGTTTTTGTCTGAAGAAACTAACTTTTTAGAAGATTTGATGGTCCTAGCTAGTTGTTATTATCCTCCATTTTTACGAGCATTAACCGTGCATCCACCACTAATCACCCAGTTTGACAAAGATTATCTTGCTCCATCTAAGCACAAGGAGCTTAAGGAGGATTATTTTGAAGACTTCGAACATGTACCAAACAGTTCCGATGAAGATTCATCACAAGATGCCGAAGAAGGATCCGAAAAGATAGTGCAAAAGGATCGTCTAAATGAAACTGTTAGTTAAGTAACTAATTAGATAGGTGGTCCAAGCTTATTGACTAAAACTGCTGCTCAGCTTAAAAATACTTAGCCAATATAGTGATAAGAGCGGTTTCTGCACGCAATACACCACCATCGGTGAATGGGTCGCCTAAAAAAATTCGGGGGATGTTCTCACGTTCAAACCAATTCAGCTCATTTGTACTAAATCCACCCTCAGGGCCTACAAAAAATAGATTACATCCCTCTTTTAGTTTTTCTGGTGGTTTTGTTTGGAGTGAAGCTGATTCATGAGCGGCCCAAAGATTAAGATCAATCCCCTGACAGCGCTGATAAGCATCCTGTTTGATATGCTCGAGATTGTCTGCCAGTATAAGTTCCGGAAACCACGTTCGCTTAGATTGCTTAGAGGCACTCAGTATAATTTGATCTAATCGTGATTTTTTCCATCTAGCGCGCTCGGAATGATCAGCTTGGTATAGATAAAAATAGTCCACTCCAAGTTCTACTGCTTTTTCCAAAGCCCATTCCATTCGATCCTTTTTATGCAAACTGCCCATAGCTACCCCACGCAGGACAGGCGATTTTGGAAAACTTTCCGAACGCACAATAACAGCCTGTGCTTCTTTTTTTGTCAGGGATACCAATTTCAACTCGTAACGATGACCACATCCATCAGTGGCTACACAATGATCCCCCTCTCTAAGTCGAAGTACTTGGGTAGCATGAATACATTCAGCACCCTGCAGCCTCACCGTATTGGATTCTATCTGGGATGGATGAACGTAGAATTGTACGTTCATGAGTCCTTAAAATGTTTTCCTAATTTTAAATCTTGTCCCTGATAATTACTCTTGATCTCACGGCCATACATGGTATCAGGTTGTTCTGAATTAGGTTCAAACTGCATACTAAAAAGGGTTTGACCATCTTCTATTAAAAATGGGACATCGTGTGATCGAACTTCTAGTACCGCTCTAGCACCAGCATCTACTACCGTACCACCAAAGCCACTATCAAAAAAACCTGCGTAATGTGTCCTCAACTCCCCTGATCCTGTGTCATAAGCCATCATTTCACAAGCTAATTTAGCTGGCACTCGGATTCGTTCTTTAGAAGCGAATATGTAAAAACTCTCCGGTTCTAAGATCACCATAGAATCGGCACCTGCTAAAATAGGTTCCCAGAATTCACTTACAGCATAATGACCGATTTTTTCAAAATCTATATAATTACTGTGTTTTTTCGCTTTATATCCAATAATCTGTCCTTCTTTGCCCTTCAGATGAACACTCATGAACAAACCTTTATTCACTTTTAACGTTTCTATAGGCATGGGCGAACCAGTGTCATCGAAAAGAATAGGCTCTTGATCATGGATTCGTAACAAATCCTGATCCGAAAGCACTTCAAAGCCATGTCTGATGCGAAGTTGATTTAATCGCTGTCCCGTTTTAACCTTGATGGGGAACGATTTTGGAACTACCTCCACATACAACGGTCCTTGGTAACCAGGAGTAATCTCTTCAAACCGATGCGAGTAGTCCGTGATCACCCTAGTGAACACATCTAATCTGCCCGTGCTACTCTTCGGGTTTGCCTTAGCACTTAAGTTTTCTTGGGCAAATAGTCTAATGGGATCCCCCTTTTCTATACCATCAGCTGAAAGTTTTGGGCCATTACTAGGCGCATAATGACTCTTGGGCAGGTTTAATCGCTCCAGTAACGGGATAATGTACACTGCATTCTCTTCAAGTACGGCCCCATCTTTAAGTGAAAACTGGTACTGCTCTAAGCGTTCTAATTTTTGTTTAACCGTTTCATTTTCAGGTAAAAAACTACTGCGAACGCGATAAGCTACCTCACCCAAACGTAAATCAATCGAATTTGGTTGATACTGATCGTCTAGAATGGGGTATGCGTCGTCACTGTCAATTACTCCTGAGGCACTTAATAATTTAAGTTTTTGAATAGGAAGTACGCCTTTGGTTCTGAGATGTAGTTCTTGAGTTTTTATGGGCATGCTGTTTGATTTATAATCAGCCTAAAATAACCACTAAGATCCGTTCTTCAAAGTCACTATCGTATCCCACTCTTCCTTACCTACCTGGGTGATGGAGTACCTACCTAGTCGAAACAGCTCCATTGAAGCTAAGCTTTCTTTTTCCTTTAGTTGATCACGAGTTATGGGGTTCGTGAATTTTTCTACAAATTCCATATCTACGTTTATCCAACGCGGTTCCGCTTCGGAACTTTTTTCATCAAAATACTTCGATTCAGGGTCAAATTGTAAGGCGTCTGGGTAGGCCTTACTAACCACTTCCATCATTCCTACAATGGCTGGTGGTTTTTGATTTGAATGATAAAAGAAACATAAATCTCCGATATTCATCCCATCTCGCATGTAATTTCGAGCCCCATAATTTCGAACACCATCCCATGGTGTTACCTTATCAGCCTCTAATTCCTCAATACTATAATTGTCGGGTTCTGATTTACACAACCAATACGTTCGTTCGGACATAGTTTATAGGTTTACGAGGTTTCGGTGATTTTTAATAAAGACTTGTACTTGTTAATATACCACAATACTGTCTCCTCTAACATTCCATCGAAATCAGGATTAGGTTCCCAGCCCAGTTCATCTTTAATTTTCGATGCATCAATGGCATAACGAAAATCGTGTCCTAGACGGTCGGTAACAAAAGAGATTAAATTTTTATAATCACCCTCAGGCCCTTTATCTATGTGTTTATTTAAGATTTCACAAATCTTGTGAACCAAATCGATGTTCTTCCATTCATTATTTCCCCCAATATTGTAGGTCTGACCTGCTTTCCCAGTCAAAAATACTTCCTCTATAGCACTACAATGATCCTTGACAAATAACCAATCCCGGATGTTTTCGCCTTTTCCATAGATAGGAATCTCTTTGAGCTGCATCGCGCTTCGAATAACTGTCGGTATTAATTTTTCATCGTGTTGATGCGGCCCATAATTGTTAGAACAATTTGTGGTTACTACATTCATCCCGTAGGTTTGAAAATAGGAACGAACAATAAAATCACTAGCTGCCTTTGAGGCGGAATAGGGAGAATTAGGAGCGTAAGGAGTTTGCTCAGTAAAATAGCCATCCTCTTCAAGTTCTCCATACACTTCATCCGTTGATACATGTAAAAATCGAGCGTCGGCAAACTCGTCAGGTTCTTGCATCCAAAGTTGTCTACACTCTTCTAGAATATTAAAGGTCCCTACCACATTTGACTGAATGAATGGTTCCGGACCATGAATTGAATTGTCTACATGCGATTCAGCGGCTAAATGTATAACAGCATTTGGACGATAGCTCTTTACTACTTCTTGTACAGCAAGGCGATCTACCAGGTCAACCTTTTTGAAATGATAACGCTCAGAATGCTTAATCGGATTCAAATAATTACGATCTGAGGCATAGGTGAGTTTATCTATATTATAAATGGTCCACTCAGGATATTTTTCAAAAATATGGAGAATTAAATTAGAGCCAATAAATCCAGCTCCACCCGTTATTATTAATTTCATAAAAATATATCTTCTTCTTTAAGTGATGAAAAAAGCGGTAAACATCGGTCTTTTTCAGACAAAATGGGTTTGCTTATCTCCCAGTCAATGTGGATTAGAGGATCGTCCCAGCGGATACCACGCTCGGATTCTTTATCATAATATCGGGAGCACTTATAATGGACAATCGCTTGATCTGACAATACAGAAAATCCATGTGCAAATCCCTCAGGAATATACAACTGTTTGTGATTCTTTTCGGATAAAACTACCGAGTAATACTGTCCAAAAGTGGAGGAATTTTTTCGTAAATCAACGGCTACATCTAAAATACGACCGCTAATACATTGTACAAGTTTGGCTTGGGGGCGTTCCTTTTGATAGTGTAGCCCTCTGATCGTACCCTGATAAGATCTAGAAATATTATCCTGGACAAACGCATCAACCAGTCCTAAATCAGCCGCCCATGTACCTCGAAAGGTTTCTTTAAAATAACCGCGATCATCTGAAAAAGCGTTTAATTCTAGAAGCTTAACACCCGGTAATGAAGTTTCATGAATTTGCATATACCTTCTTATTACTCATCATTTAAAGCAGATACTAAGGTTTTACAACCAATTTCCCAAGAATGGATCGGCATCCCCAAATCGTTCAGTCTCTTAGTGGCAAGTTTAGAAAAATGAGGGCGTTTGGCCACTGTTGGAAACGCAGAACTGTCAACTGCCTCGATAGGAACGTCCACCTGGGCATCCTCCATAATTTTCTTAGCAAAATCATACCAACTAATACATCCATCACTTCCCAAGTGAAATAAGCCAGATTGCTTATGATGAATTAAGAACAGGCTTTGCTCCACCACATCTGGCACAAAACTAGGCACCCCAAATTGATCATTAACCACCCTCAGTTGTCCCATGGTCTTAGCTCTATTGATAATAGCCTTAACAAAATTATTTCCGTCCAATCCACATAACCATGAAACACGAAGTACTAAGGCTGTAGGCAGTGCCTTAAATACAGCCTGCTCGCCTTCGAATTTAGTGGCCCCATATCTGTTGATAGGATCTGTTGGTGCATCCTCCGGATACCCTTCTTCAAATATCTCTCTATCTGTGAGCTTCCCCGAGAAAACGTAATCTGTGGAGTAGTTCACCATTTGAATCCCTCTCGCAGCACAAGCTTCGGCCAACAATTTAGGCCCTAACACGTTCCCCAGATACGCTTCCTCGGTCTGTGTTTCTGCTTTATCGACTTGTGTGTAGGCAGCCGTATTGACACATACATCGGGTTCATGCGTATCGAGAGCCTTAGCAATGCTCTCGGCATCACATATATCTAGCCCTCCTCTATCAAGGGCTACAAAATCATTAGAACGTTCCTTTAGACTCCTTTGCCACCCATTACCAAGTTGTCCACCAGAACCCGTTACCAGAAACTTCATTATTCCATCGTCAATTGATTAGCTAACCGATAGGAGTCTGGAGTACCAGCGTCCGTCCACCAACCTTCCAATAACGCACTACTCATCTGATTTTGACGGATATAATAGTTGTTTACATCGGTTATTTCTAACTCTCCTCTCCTCGATGGCTTCAAATCTCGAATGGCTGAAAATACTCTAGAATCATAAAAATAGACACCTGTAACGGCAAAGGATGTAGGTGGATTTTCTGGTTTTTCTTGGATTTCTATGACCTTATCACCATCTAGTAGGGCGACACCATATCGTTGTGGATCGGGCACCTGTTTCAACAAAATCATAGCGCCGTTACCTGTATATGTGCGAGCAGCCGTAGTGAGATCGTCTTCAAAAATGTTATCCCCCAGAATGACCACAATAGGATCCTGTCCGGCAAAGTTCTCCGCTAATCCCAAAGCCTGTGCAATACCTCCTGCTTGATCCTGAACCTTGTAGGTAAACCGGCAATTATACTCGGCACCAGACCCCAATAAATTCACCACATCACCCATATGTTCGGTGCCGGTGACGATCAAAATATCCTGTATACCAAGACCGGTGAGTTTTTCAATTGGATGAAAAATCATCGGTTTATTCCCAACTGGTAACAGATGCTTGTTAGTGACCTTGGTTAAAGGATATAAACGAGATCCCGTCCCACCTGCAAGTATAACGCCTTTAAGCATAATAATTTAGAGTAACATCGAAAGTGGATTTTCGATAAGTGAGCGAAGTGTATTCAAGAATTCAGCAGCTTTAGCCCCATCTACGATACGGTGATCACTGGATAAGGTAACTTTCATTCGCTTACCTGGCACAACCGCACCATTTTCCACAACAGGAACGTCTCGGATGGCACCTACGGCAAGAATACATGCATTTGGAGGGTTAATGATTGCGGTGAATTCTTCTATTCCAAACATACCTAAGTTACTAATAGTAAAAGTACTTCCCTCCATTTGCTCTGGAGTTAACTTTCGATCTCTTGCCAAGCCTGCTAATTCACGGGTTTCTGAAGAAATCTGAACGAGTCCTTTTTGATCTACATGTCTAAGTACCGGTGTCATTAAACCTTCATCAATGGCAACTGCTACTGCAATGTGTACATCACCATGCTCAATTATCGTATCACCCATCCAAGAACTATTGATGGCTTGGTGTCTTGAAAGAGCCACTGCTGAGGCCTTTAACACGATATCATTAAAGCTGATTTTAATGTCCAACTTATCCTTGAGCTGCGTTCTTGCGTCAATAGCAGCTTTCATATCAATATCTATGGTCTCATAAAAATGTGGATTGGTAAATTTACTTTCTGAGAGTCGTTTCGCAATGACTTTACGCATTTGAGAGACTTTGACCTCTTGTGAGGCTAAAGAAGAGAAACTCTTAGCTGTTGATGAAGCCATTGGCGCAGGAGCTCCAGGTCGGGTAAGTGTACTTGAAGTTGCGCTTTGTGCCGTTTCTACATCCTTCTTAACGATTCTTCCCTCAGGGCCAGAACCAGCAATGCTGTTTAAATCTACTCCTTTATCTGCGGCAATTTTTTTGGCTAAAGGGCTTGCTTTAATTCGGCCGTCCCCTACTGATGGAGCTTCAATGGCAGTTGGAGCAGCCACTGCTTCTTCGGCTTTCGTGACTTTATCATCTTCAGCCACAGGAGCAGAGTCAGTCGCTGCTGAATTAGAATCATTATCTAACAAAGAAGAAATATCTTCGCCCGCTTCACCAATGATAGCAATAAGTCCACCCAACGGTACCGCATCTCCTTCACCTGGTACAATCTTCAAAATAGTACCAGCATCGAATACTTCCACGTCCATAGTTGCCTTATCGGTTTCTACTTCGGCGATGATATCCCCAGCAGATACCGAATCACCTTCATTAACATTCCATTTAGCGATTACCCCTTCTTCCATGGTATCGCTGAGTTTGGGCATTTCAATCTTAATGGCCATAGCTTAATTTTTTGCAGTGTTTATATTAGTAGCTTACCTGTTTAACGGCGTCAATAATTTGTTTTGGACTTGGCAACCAAGCATCGAATAATGGTTTCGAAAATGGAGCGTTTACATCCGGCAAACAAACTCGTAGTACCGGTGCATCCAAATAATCAAATGCTTCTCGTTGAATTAAGAATCCAATTTCAGCGGCAAATCCAGCAAACGGATGTGCTTCATCAATGACAATACATCGATTCGTTTTTTTAACTGATTGCAGTATTAACTCTAAATCTAGAGGTTTGACCGTTCTTGGGTCAATGATTTCACACTCAATTCCATCTTTAGCTAATTCATTTGCAGCTTGAACCGCTAGGTGATACATCTTACCATGTGCAACGAGAGTAACATCTGAACCTTCTCGTTTAATCTTTCCTTTTCCAATAGGGATGATGAAATCCTCTTCATCAGAAACCTCGCCCTTTAATCCGTACATTTGCTCAGATTCCATAAAGAGTACTGGATTTTCGTCTCTAATGGCTGATTTCATCAGTCCTTTTGCGTCATTAGGCTCTGAAACATAGATAACTTTTAGTCCAGGGAATTGGGCATACATAGAATCATAGGCCACCGAGTGAGTCGCTCCTAATTGTCCAGCCGAGGCATTTGGGCCACGAAAAACAATGGGACAATCGGCTTGGCCACCCGTCATGTATTTCACCTTAGTTGCGTGGTTGATTATCTGATCTGCAGCAAGTACCGCAAAGTTAAAGGTCATGAATTCAACAATTGGCTTAAGACCATTCATAGCGGCCCCAACTCCAAGCCCAGCAAAACCCAATTCCGAAATGGGAGTGTCTATGACTCTTCGATACCCGTATTTATCCAACAGGCCTTCCGTTACTTTGTATGCTCCATTATATTCAGCTACTTCTTCACCCATTACAAAGACTCGCTCATCACGAGCCATTTCTTCATCTATTGCGTGCTTGAGTGCTTCTCTAAATTGTAAAACTGCCATCGTAATAAATTTTAAACGTGAAAATAAGGATTGTCTTCGACAAACATGTCGGTATATAATTCGGACTGGTCTGGGAATGGAGACTCATCGGCAAAGGTAACTGCTGCCAATACTTCGTCTTCGATACCCTCTTCAATTGAGCTAATTTCAGCCTCTTTGCACACTTTTTCAGCAACTAAATAGGTTTTTAGTCGCTCAATAGGATCTATATTTTGGTATTCCTCTAATTCTTCTTTGGTTCTATATTTTTGAGGGTCCGACATGGAATGACCACGGTATCGATAGGTACGAATCTCAACAAACCAAGGCTCTGAATGTTCCCGTACATCATCTGCAATTTCTTTCATTTTTTCGTACACAGAAAATACATCCATTCCATTGATCACCGCCGATTTCATACCATAGCCTTTCGCCCTATCAACAATTTCTGCAACAGTATGTCGTTTTGCGGCTGTTCCCATGGAATATCCGTTATTCTCCACCACAAATATAGTCGGAAGCTTCCATAACTGAGCCAAATTCATGGTCTCATGCAATGCACCTTGATCAACGGCTCCATCGCCAAAGAAACAGGCTGATATTCGTCCGTTAGCATTATATTTATTTGCGAAGGCAAGTCCACTTGCGATGGGTATGTGACCACCAACGATTCCATAACCACCCCAAAAATGTTCCTTAACGTTGGCGAAATGCATTGAGCCACCTTTGCCTCCAGAGCAACCGGTAGCTTTACCAAATAATTCTGCCATCCCTTCATTCGGACTAATTCCACGACACAGACCCCATCCATGATCTCGGTAGGCAGTTATGATATCATCATCGTTATTGAATGCAAACACTGTCCCGGTTGATATAGCTTCTTGACCGATATATAGGTGTAAAAAGCCTCCAAATTTACCTTTTTGATATTGCTGCATTGCCCGCTCCTCAAATCGTCGCTGCAGATACATTTGATGGTACATATCTTTGAGCTGCTGGGCCGTTAAACCAAGGCTTTTATGCTTTTTTTTGGTTGCTGCAGGTAAATCTACTCCTTTTTGGACTCCACCATTCTCAGGGCTTTCTATACCTGTAGGAGCAAATCGGATATCAGATGTTGCTTTTTTCGCCATGCTATTGTGTTTTACAGTAATAAGTAGATGCTTAAGTTTCTGATGCGCGCTATGCAAAATCCTAAAGGCGCAACATTGATCATGTCTAATTGGTCATTTACCATTTACTAGGTCATTGAATTTTTCTGGTTCATCATTCAATTAGACACCCTCAATGGTTCATTCAAGTAATCACGATTATTTTAGTCTTATAATATACCGAATTTTCTACAAATTATGTGGCAGTAATAAAGGGCCTTTGTTCAACCATGTTAAGTAAGCTGAAGAATAAACCTGACGAATCAGATCAATGAATCTGAGCAATTAATCACATCAACGAACCACCTAGATAGGCTCAGAAGACCAGATTAGTCCGTAAGCATGCTCTTTGCAGCCGTTATTGCCTCAGGTATGGCTTCCGGCTTTGATCCACCAGCCGTAGCTAAACTAGGCTGACCGCCGCCGCCGCCGCCAATGATTCGCCCTAATTTCCCAACAATAGCCCCTGCTTTCAATCCTGTTTGAATGAGGTCCTCGGTAACAGTCGCCAGTATAAATACTTTACCCGAATCTTCGTCATGCGTAAATACAGTACTAACTGTCATTTTAGGTGATTCGTTTAATATACTGTATCCCATGTTTTTAATAGTATCCATATCAAAGGATTCAATATGCCCGCAAACCCATTTAATACCGTTATCCAATTGTTCTGCCGTGTTCATAAGAGCCTGTTGACTAGCAATAGCTTTAGCCTGAACTAAGACTTCAACTTTGCGCTCTAACTCTTTTTTATCGGCTTGCAACCGCTCAATAGATTCCGCAAATTCATTGGAAGTGCCTAATAGATTAGCTACTGTTTGTAACTTGCTTTCTTGCTCTGTCACCCACTGCTCTGCTCCAAAAGCTGTAAGTGCCTCGATTCTACGAATACCTGCTGCAACTGAACTTTCGTGCACTATTTTGAAGAACCCAATTTCCCCGGTATTCTGAACGTGTGTTCCACCACACAACTCCATCGAATAATCAGAATCAAAGGTGATAACACGAACTTTATCACCATATTTTTCACCAAAAAGCATTCTGGCTCCCCGCTCTTTTGCCTGCTCGATAGGGATTTCTCTATCCTCTTCTAGTGGAATACCCGCCCTTATTTTCTCATTAACCAGCGCTTGAACATCTAAGAGCTGCTGCTTAGTCATAGCTTCAAAATGAGTGAAGTCGAAACGAAGATAGTCCTGATTAACCAACGAACCTTTCTGAGCTACATGCGGACCTAGGACCGTAATCAGGGCTGCTTGCAATAAGTGGGTAGCAGAATGATTAGCACAGGTAAACTCTCGAGACACTCTATTCACAGTGGCTTCTACTGGTTGATCAAGGGCAGGAAGCTGCTGCACGACCAAAACCGACCCATAAGGACTTTTTTGAACATCAATGACTGCGAACTCTTGATCGGTTTCATTGTTATGGTTCGCTGGTTTCAATAATTGTTTCAATAGTCCTTTATCACTTACTTGTCCACCTCCTTCGGCATAGAATGGATTCTTTTCAAGCAATAAGTGAAAAGTATCTTCCACTACGCGATAAGCTATAATACTGGTTGAAATACTTAACTCATCATAGCCTACAAATTCCGATTGTGTTTCTTTCCCCGCAACCCAGCTCCACTGCCCTTTTTCGTTATGATCCACTGAAAAAGCTCCCGCTGCTCTAGCCCGAGTCTTTTGCTCATTCATCCGCTCATCAAAGCCGGCCACATCGACCCGTAATCCCTTCTCTCTTGCCATCAATTGGGTTAAATCAATAGGGAATCCATAGGTATCATGCAGCTTAAATGCATCTTCTCCAGTGAGTACTTCGCTATGTTCCGTCATTTGTTCAAATAATGCGATACCCTGCCCTAAGGTTCTAATAAAACTTTTTTCTTCAGAGTGCACCACCTTTTCTACATAGGCCTGTTGGGCTACTAGCTCAGGGAAGACTTCTGAAAATTGCTGCCCCAACACCTGCACCAATTCAAACAGAAAAGGCTCTTTAATGCCCAACCGATCCCATGCATATCGTATGGCTCGCCTCAATATCCTACGCACCACATACCCCCTTCCATCATTCGAAGGAGATGCCCCATCGGCCACGCTAAATGCCACTGCACGAATGTGATCAGCAATCACACGAACAGCAATATCGGTATATTCATCATCCCCATAGCGTATGCCTGCACGATTGGAAATAGCCTGAATGAGCGGACTAAATACGTCTGAATCGTAGTTCGAGGTTTTGGCTTGCATAACCGCACAAATTCGCTCAAAACCCATACCAGTATCCACATGTTTAGCAGGAAGGGTTTGTAATTCGCCTGATTTCAACCTATTAAATTGTATAAAGACGAGGTTCCAAATCTCCATAACCCTTGGGTCATCTTTGTTCACCAAGCTTGCCCCATCCAATTCTGCGCGCTCCTGATCAGATCGCAAGTCAATGTGGATTTCCGAACAAGGTCCGCAAGGCCCTGTCTCACCCATTTCCCAGAAATTATCCTTTTTTCCGCATTTTAGAATATGCGCGTGATCAATATTGGTGTGACTTTTCCACAAATCAATGGCTTCCTGATCCACTTCTAAACCATCTTTTTGATCTCCTCCAAAGACGGTTGCATACAGACGAGAAGGGTCCAACTCCCAGCGATCTACCAGCAGCTCCCAAGCCCATGCAATGGCCTCTTCCTTAAAATAATCTCCAAATGACCAGTTACCCAACATTTCAAACAACGTATGATGATAGGTGTCATGCCCTACCTCTTCTAAATCGTTATGTTTACCACTAACTCGGATACATTTCTGGGTATTAGCTGCTCGCATCCATTCCTTGCCCTCAAAAGACAAGGTTTTTTGCTCACCTAAAAAAAGGGGCTTAAATTGATTCATCCCTGCATTTGTAAACAACAATGTTGGGTCATCCGCTGGAACAACTGGTGAACTAGATACTATAGCGTGATTTTTAGCACCAAAAAAATCTAAAAATTCTTGCCGTATTTGAGAGGAAGTCTTAAAAGCCATTCGAATTATGTGTGAGTTAGGTCTGGATCATTTATATGATTTCACTAATACATTTTCATCAATACAATTTCATTCATACAAATACCATGCTTATTAAAGCAGGAAGATAGAAAAAATACCTATCAGACACATAGCTGAATCCCTGCTTAATTCGCCTACATTTGGCTATATTAACTCAACATCCACAACCAAGCCCACACTCTATGAAATCTCTGTTTAATTATTTCTTTCGAGGCCTACTTGTAGTTTTTCCATTAGGTGCCACCTTTTTTGTTACCGGCATCTCCATTGAATGGCTCAACACACTCAGCTCTAGCTGGATACCAGGGGATTGGGCTCAATCCATACCAGGGCTAGGACTCCTGCTCTCATTTGCCATCATTGTAGCCATAGGGCTAGTTTTCTCTATCACCCTAACCAAACCTATTATCCAATTCGTCGAAAAAATACTGACCAAAACCCCCATCATCAGTATCATATATCATTCCCTCAAAGATTTAACCGAAGCTTTTGTGGGCGAAAAGAAAAAATTTGACCGGCCAGTACTCGTTCAACTAAGCGCCGACGGTCCCTACCGGATCGGATTCATCACCCAGGAACATTTCACCGTCGACTCCTTTGAATTAACCGCCGTTTACTGCCCTCATTCCTACAACTTTTCCGGAAATCTCTTTCTGGTTGATGCATCTAGAGTCTACCCCATGGACATGGATCCTTCACAAGCCATGCGACTTATTGTTTCAGGCGGAGTGAGCCAAACGGGGAAATAACCCTCTAATATACTTCCTCAAAGGTCCTTTCGGATGGTTTAACCTGAGTTTTTAGCTCTTCCCAAGTCCATTCCACTGGATTTTTATCCGCTAAATCACCTCGCAGGCTCAAGTAATCTAAGAAACCTTGCTTTGCTAATTGTTCGTAAATGCCGGTTTGCATTCCCTTCATACCACATAAGTAGACTAGGGTGTTATTCGCACCTAAAATAGGCGCTAGAAGCTCAGAATAATCTTCTATAGCTGTTTGAACGTATTTTTTCGCCCCATTTTCACGTCGATCTTCTCGAGAAATCATGGTCAGATAATGGACATTAGGATGCGCATCGTCTAAGCCTTCGAAATAATCTTTATAAAGCAGATCCGTACGGTATGGACATCCAAATACCAACACAATTTGTCCTTTATGCCCTGCTTCCATTAACTCCATGATCATACCTCTGAAGGGAGCCACACCCGTGCCTGTTGCAAAAAAAACAAAATTAAATTCTTGTGCATTTTCTGGTAACAAATAACGCTTTCCACTAGGCCCCGTAATCTGAAGAGAGTCCCCAGGCTTCAAATTGGACAAATAATTCGAGCAAACCCCGGTATAAAACACACCGTCTACCTCTTCATTTGCTCGCTTCACCGTGGTTGAAACGAGGTGAGCTTGACCTTGCTCGCCTTTTGATGGCGATGAAACCGAATACAACCTTAGTTTATGTGGTTTACCTTTTTCGTTTTCTCCGGGCGGTAGTATACCTATAGACTGCCCTGATCTAAATACTCCCTCTAGGCCTGAGCCTGAAAGATCAATGGTGATATGGCGAATAACGTTAGGGCTAGAATCGTCCGTACAAATATAATTCTCAGCAATGGTCGCCGTGGTTGGGTTTTTGGGGGTAAAAAGATTAATCTCTACTTCGGGTAGGATAATTTCTGGCGCAGCATTGCCTAGTGTTGTGTTGTCTGACATAATATTGTCTGAAATAGTAACTTCAATGTTAATGAGTAGTGAATAAAATAAGGTAATTTTAGGTATGAGTTTAAAAAAAATTGCTGTTGTTGGAGCTGGAGTAACTGGACTAACGACGGCAATTCTTCTTCGTTTATCTGGGTACAGCGTAGAAGTATTTTCTCGTGAACACCCCGTAATTGATCATAAGAAACCGTTTTTTGCCAGCTCCTTCCCCGCAGCCTCTATTCTTCCACACTCCATTAAAAGCCCTATTTCAAAAAAACTTTTCCTAAGCTCAACCCTGTTTTTTCATCAGTTGTTTGAGCATAATTTCCCAGGTATACATCGCCAAATTCACTACGAAGTGTTTTCTGAAGCCCCTAAGAGTAATCCTACCTATTTGCCATGGTTAACAGGCTGTACTGAATTACCCGTGAATGGCCGTTATTTCATTCCCCACCTTCCAGATAATCCTCTTTCACGAGCGTGGAAATCCTCCATGTTTTTCGTTGACTGGCCTACTTACTGGAAGGCCTTATTAAGTACGTTTAACGCCCTTGAAATTCCTCTAGCGATCGAGACGATTGACTTATCGCAGATAGATTCTCGGTTCGCCTCCAGTGAGTATTCCTTAGCGATACTGGCTAGTGGTTCCGGTTTCGAAGAAATACATAATAAACCCCTTAGCTTACTTAAAGGTCATTTAATAGAAATTTCAAATGGACCAACACTGCGTAATCCAGACGGCGAGCTATTCTCATATAATTACACCCCGCCAACTAAGGTGTACAGCACGCTGAATGGGAAAGCCCAAGATATATACAGTTACCCACGAAGCGGTTCTATGATTCTTGGCGGTAGTCGAATTGCTGGTCATTTGATCGAGGGGGAATGGATAGGTGATGACCTGCTCACTGGCTACAATTTTATAGAAAGCAAACTAGACTGGCCATTTGCTGCTATTTTTGAACTTAACAAAATTCTTATTGAACATAGCACAAATGCGACTATAGATGCTTTCCAAATTAAGTCCCAGTTACTTGGATACCGTTACTTAGGACCTAATTCATCGCTTTGTTTTAAAGTGGATTCCTCTAGGGATCTACCTCATATACATGCTTATGGATTAGGTGGAGCTGGGGTTACGCTTTCATGGGGCTTAGCAAATGAGATAGTAACAAAGACAAATGAACTGTTGGGAGTACCACAAATCTACCGTACCCATACCCTCTCACCGTCTATACCACATAACAGTAGCTTTGAGAAACCTGAAATGATTGCTAGCTACTTAGCTAAGCTTAACTCTCTGTAAACAGATTGAAAGGCGTCTAGTGGTGAACGCTAAATAATGACGTTGTGAATATCCGACTAGGGCTTTATCATTAAATTTTGCAGAGCACTTTCGCACGGTAGTTAATCCAGTGACCAGTGATAAGAAGTAAACTCCCAATAAGAGTAACGCCAGCCTCACCGTACTCGCCAAGGTTACTGTTAAAAAACCAAGCAAGAAATATAATGAGCGTACCAGAGATTAAATAAAAACTTACCCACCTATTGGCATGGAGTCGTTTAAGGGATAATACTACGGTTGGCGCAATGGCCAAAAAGAATACCAAATGAGTAAATTCATGTACATGCTCTAAGGCAGGCCATAATGGTATTAATGAGACGAAAACTGGGACCAACAAACAATGTATTGCGCAGACCGACGACAGCCCCATACCGAGTCTATCCCAAAAACCTTGTTTTTGTACCCTCTCAACAGATGAGGGCTTATCGATTAACGAATCCGTCGTCACTTGAGATGTTTCTTCTACCATTTATCGCCTGTTACCCAAAATTCTGAGCATAAAAATGAACATGTTTATAAAATCTAAATACAAAGTAAGTGCCCCTAAAATAGCCACTTTCCTGCCCTCTTCTGATTCCACAATCACTTGAGCGGCAAGTTGCTTAATTTTTTGGGTATCGTAGGCTGTGAGCCCAACAAAGACAAGGACACCTATATAACTAATGAGCCAATAGAGTCCCGAACTCTGCAAAAAGATATTAACAACGCTTGCTAAAATAAGCCCAATCAGGGCCATAAAAAGGAGGTTTCCCCAGCTTGAAAGGTCTTGTTTGGTGGTATAGCCGTATACACTCATTGCCCCAAACATACCCGCGGTTATGAAAAATGTGGAAGCAACAGAAGCCCCAGTATAGGCTATTAATAGCACAGAAAGTGTCATTCCATTGAGTACTGAGTACAAAAGAAATAATCCTATTGCCATATTAGATGACATTCTTTGAATGCCTGATGAAATCCAAAATACTAAGGCTAGTTCACCTATAATTAACCCAATAAACCCAAAAGAAGAGCTGAATATTAGTTCTAACAAAAACTCAGATTGGGAGGTGCGATAGGCTACAAAGCCCGTCAGAGTTAAAGCAAAAGTCATCCACAAATAGACCTTTTGCATAAAATCAGCTTCGACTGTTGGTATACTTTCTATATAAGTTCTTGACTGCATATCCATAACAAACGATTTATAAGATTGAATTTAATAGAATATGCCCTGAAAGGGTTTCTTAGTAAATATACGAACAAAGACTCATCTTCTTCGCTAAAAAATGTTATAACAACTCTGGAATTACACTCCAAACCAATAGCTAAGCTTTATTAGAAAAATATTAATGGGCTTGTGATCGAACATATCACCAAAATCCCTAGAGATATCCATTAGTCCATTTCCCATAACACCATCCCTTTGTTGTTGCCAAACAAAGAATAACGTAGACCCTGGGCTATATTCCCAGCGAAAGACTGCATTACCTTGGAGGGCTGTGTAGGTGAAATCAGGTCTATAAAATCTAAAGGATGTGGGTTCTTCATCCCCAAAACTAACCTCGTACAAGCCTGCTCCCAAATCGTTTAGCTCTCCCTCATCTACACCATAAAAGTCAAAGTCAAAGGTTCTTTCTTGTTTCAATTCACCAAAGCCAGAGAAACGCGCCGACTGCACATACGGCCTTATATAGGTTTCTAAAGTCATTCTTGGCGAAAATGTCCAATTCAGGCGGATGTTAGCGGATAAGTTTGAACTTTTGTTTGTAGCAAAAATATATCGATACCCGTAGGTCTGGTCAGCATCAGGGTCTATTGCTCTCCGTGAAACAGTGGTCACATATTGATCTTGATCCAACTCATAGCTCAACTCGGGCCCAAAAACAAGTTGAATATTAGATCGGGGCCTCCAGTTAAAATTCATCCAATAGTAACTATCGTATTCTTCGGCTACATCACGACGCTGATATTGCCCTAACTGTACGCTCCACACTTTGGACTGATTGGTAGTAAGATTAGCATTAATACCTACATCGTTATTATACCCCATAATTGGCCCACCACGACTTAAACGATCGCTAACACGCCCATAATTGGCATTAGCATTTACATTTAACGACCATTGATTATCAAACATCCAATATAAACCAATATTGGAAGCTTGATTCCCAACATCTCCATCAAAATTCCAACCTACCAAGTAGTAGTGCCAGGCCTGAAAGTAACGCCCTATACTTGGTGCGACCTCAGCATATTGTACAGCAGCTGCCAATGCTTTATAATCAGCTCGAGTCTGAAATCCAATCTCATTCGTTTCATACCCCGGCGTCACTATCGAGTAGGTAAGTGAGCCAGTCCAGTGCTCCCCCGATGCTTTTTTCAGACTCCATTCACCTGCAAAGCCATCTAAATAAGTGGCTGTTTCATCCACTGAAAAAGAACTACCATCTACCCTCTGATAGTACCTGGCCGGAGATTGTTGCAACGCTGTTATGTATGATTCGCCTCCATTTACCCTACTGTAAGAAACAGTTCCACTAGCTATCCATTGCCTATTCTTCCAAGAGTGCTCCCAATCCGTACCCACTAAATAAGCTGAATTTGCCATAAACTGTTCAAAGTAAGTGTTTTTGACAGAACGATTTACACTACTTAGATACCCCCCAACTATCGTATTTCCCTCGTTAAAATCTTTCTTCACTCTAGATACAAAAAAGTTTGCAAGGGGTTCGATTGGATACATGCCTCCTGGCTGCTCCGACCCATCTTGTAAGCGCACCGTATAGGCTGCTTCTTCTCTTCTGGTTACCGCATCTAAGACCCCAATGGACCACCCATTCCTTGTTTTTCCACTTAATTTCACGGCTCCTGCAATACGTGTTTGGTTAGGCCTATCCTGATATACCTGATCGATTTCATCATTTTTATAAATAGAATAGCTGTTAAATGCATTATACGCCCCTATTGAACCAGAAGGCGCACGACCAATTCTCCTCGAATAAAAAGTAATAGGGTTGCCAGCTGTGAAATCAGTCTGCGTTTGACCGAAACGAAAGATATCACCACCTTCTAAAAAAAACGGCCTACGTTCAGGAAAGAATATCTCAAATGCCGACAAATTTATGGTAGCTGGATCTGCTTCAACTTGCCCAAAATCAGGATTTATGGTAGCCGTCAAGGTAAGATCAGATGTGACGCCATACTTGATATCACCCCCAAAACTCTGGCTAATATTGTTAACATCGTAATACGGATCACCAGTCACTTTCTGTTCTTTAATGTTTGTAACAGATACATAAGGTGTTACCTCTAATCGACTAAACTCCTTAAGGTTAGATATTCCATATAGTGTGCCAAACCTAGATACCATCCCGCCCTCAGAACGTGAAACAGGTGCCCAAAAATTGATTTCTGAGTTTCGAGCTATGCGGCGTTGAAAGTTTATCCCCCACAGCTGGTTCACTTTTTTTGCATCATACCTGATTTGAGATAGAGGTATTTTCATTTCTACTGACCAACCATTTGATAGTATGACTGCTTCTGCTTCCCATACCGCATCCCAAAGAATATCTTCCTGAGTGTCATCGTAATACAAAACGTCTTTTTGTACACCGCGAGGATTAACCGCAAAAGTAAAGGCCGTCCTTTTATCATTGTAACTATCAATGTTTATATAAATCCAATCTGAGGAAAAGGAACCATCCCTTCTAAATATGGGGGCTACGATAGAGTCCGGATTCTGCTCATAAGCCATAACACCAACCCATAGATATTGATCATCATAAGCTACTGAAACCTCTGTAGGCTGAGTAGGAACACCTCCATCTACTGGGGTGAACTGAATAAAATCGGCAGCCTTATCACTTGACTTCCAGATTTCCTCGTCTAGTAAGCCATCTAATGTTATAATACTGGTTTCGCTCAATCGAGTTGCGTTCAATGTAGACTGGCCGAACACTGCCGCAGTCGATATGAAAAGCATCGCACAAACTATGGTAGCAAAAGGTTTACTTATAAATGATCTGTGATCTCGTCGACACTTCTGTCCATTTTTCAATAAAAACATGATAGAGAAAGTAGTTAGATTTTTTTAGAGGATGAGTTGTCCATTAGAAGTAGACTGAATTGTGGATTAGTACGTTCTGAACAAACGATTGTTACAGATTAAGACATAAAAATTAGCCCTAATAATTGTTGGTTTAAGCTTCCTATACTGATAAGGAGTCTACTTACATTATTTTGTTACATTATTAATTTATATAAATTAATTTCTGCCTTGTGAAGGTTGGATACTTTACCTGTTTATTGTAACCTTATCCATTCTAACTCTACACAAAAAAACTCTTTAATCACAAACCATTACTCCCATTAAGCTGATTTACGACCATGAAAAAAATTTTACCATTCCTATTCCTCGGTATCCTTATGAGCACTATTCATTGTACTCCAAAAACAGAAGAGGACGGAACAGGTATAGACAAGCTAATTTGGTCCGATGAATTTGAAGGGGACTTTATTGATACCACCAAATGGAAGTTTGAAACGGGCGATCATGGATGGGGCAATAATGAATGGCAAGATTATCAACCACAAGGCTCTGATAATGTGGAAATAAAGGATGGCACGCTTCGAATAACTGCGAGAAAAACTGGGCCTGGGCAACGGGTAGGTGATTACACCTCCGCTCGTATCAATAGCCGGGAATCTTTTTTGTACGGAAGAATCGAAATTCGAGCCAAAATGCCCGAATATAAAGGACCTGGTATTTGGCCTGCACTATGGATGCTCGGTGAGAATATTGGGGAGCTTGGATGGCCTCTTTGTGGAGAAATCGACTTAATGGAATACATAAGTTCCAGCCCTAATTCTGTTCTAATGACTATTCACTCTCAGGCCAATAATCATATGAACGGCACTCAACTAAGCTCAGGATTCGTGCCCCTTCCAAATATTGAGGAGGAGTTCAATATTTTTGGACTTCTTTGGGAAGAGGAGCGTCTAGTATTCTATGTAAATGGCCCAGAACAAGTTTTATTAACTATCAACAGGCCAGAAGAGTACAACCAAGAAAATTGGCCCTTTGATAAACCTCACTACTTCTTAATGAACATTGCAGTAGGTGGAAATTTAGGCGGATTGGACGGGGTAGATGACTCCATATTTCCTGCTACCATGGAAATTGATTATGTTCGAGTATACGCCTTAGACTAACACTAAAATGACAACTATTGTCAAGGACTTACAAAGCCGGTGTCAGGTGTACGATTGTAGCTCCCCATGAAGACCGATCTTTGGCCATTTCGAATGAAATCACTCGTGGGTCTCGTTCTAATATAGCATGGACTCCCCTTCTTAATACACCTTTACCCTTCCCGTGTATTATTCGTATTTCTACTATATTTCTGTTAATACACTCGGTGATATATTCAGGAATTAGGCTGTTTATCTCGTTGGGTTTAAACGCATGCAAATCCAACATTCCATTTATTGGGTATTCTTGAACTTCATACTTATCTGACATAGCAATAATATTTACGAAATAGCGTCAACCACTCTTCGCTCGATAACAATATTTTTGGCGAATGAAAGTACTTTTTGATGTTCTGGATGATTGGCGTAGCGCTTTAAGGCTTCTTTGTCTGCATGCATAGACAACAAGCAGAGATCGCAGACTTGCTCTCCTTCCCCTTCGGCATTCACAAATACCTGTAGATGATCAATATCAGAAATTAGCTCCGGCAACCGCTCTAATTGATCCTTGAATTCTTGAATTAATTGACTTTTTGGAACTCCTTGAAAGTCCTCTTTAATTTTCCAAAGGACGATATGTTGTAGCATGTAGTATTTATTAGGTGAGTTTATATGATTGCATTAAACAGGGTCTAAACTAAATTCACCCATTATTGAGCTAGTGAAGACCAAAGAAGCTGGTTATTTTCGAAACGAATTTCACTAAATAAACGTATCTTTGCTAATCAATGCATTCTTAGTGTTTGCACTTAAATTACTGAAATTCTCCAACTATTATGAAAGAACCGATCGATACCCTAGATCAACAAGAAGAATTTGACCAAATGGGAGAAGCTCATGCCGGAAGTTCTGAGCTAACCCCTATTAGATCCGATGCCTTTGAGCTAAGTGATGACGAAAAGATTAAACAGATAGAGCATCATTTCGCAAAAATAATGGATATCCTTGGTTTGGATTTAACGGACGATAGCCTCAAGGGAACTCCACGAAGAGTTGCTAAAATGTATGTTAAAGAAGTTTTCAATGGCTTAAACCCAGCCAACAGACCAGAAGCGAGAACGTTTAACAATAATTATGATTACTCAGATGTAGTTATTGAAAAAAACATACAAGTGAACTCTTTTTGTGAGCATCACTTTCTTCCCTTTATAGGCAAAGCACATGTTGCCTATATATCTAAAGGAAAGGTTATTGGTCTTTCAAAAATCAATCGCTTAGTGGATTATTACTCTCGAAGGCCGCAGGTTCAGGAACGATTAACCCTGCAAATTGCAGATGCGATTTCAGATGCAATGAACACCGAAGATGTAGCCGTCTATATTGATAGTAAGCATTTATGTGTTTCAATGAGAGGCATCAAAGATCATGCAAGTAGCACCATAACTTCGGAGTTTAGGGGTGCATTTAGCGATAAAGATACGCAACAAAAATTCATTGATTTTATTCGCACCCCCTCTGAATAAACATCTAAGTATGATAGTAGTATGAGTTCGTCAGCATTACATGTTTACAATACATTAAGCAGAAAAAAAGAACTTTTTGAGCCCTTACATGCTCCGCATGTCGGCATGTATGTCTGCGGACCAACGGTATACGGTGATGCTCATCTAGGTCATGCCAAAAGCTATGTTTCTTTCGATATCGTTCGTCGATATCTTCGCTACTTAGGATACAAAGTGCGATACGTTCAGAACATTACCGATGTTGGCCATTTAGTGGGAGACGGAGACGAAGGTGAGGATAAGATTTCTAAAAAAGCTCGTATCGAACAGCTTGATCCAATGGAAATAGCCGAAACCTATACCTATACCTATTTTCGAGATATGGATGCACTTTCCGTTCAGCGTCCGGATATCTCCCCTAGAGCTACGGGTCATATCCCAGAGCAAATTGCAATGATTCAAAGTTTAATCGATAAAGGTCATGCTTACGTTAGCAATGGAAATGTGTACTTTGATGTACTCTCAGCTCCTAAATATGGCCAATTGAGTGGTCGGAATATCGAGGATGCAACGAGTGGTACACGGGTTCAAGCCGCCTCAGATAAACGTAATCCAGCAGATTTTGCCTTATGGAAAAAAGCCGATGACCACCATTTAATGAAATGGCCGTCCCCTTGGGGAGTGGGCTATCCGGGTTGGCACATCGAATGCTCCGCTATGAGTATAAAATACCTTGGCGCTCACTTCGATATTCATGGTGGCGGTCTTGAAAATCAATTTCCTCATCACGAATGCGAGATTGCTCAATCAGAATGTTCGACTGGGGAATCCTTTGCGAAGTATTGGCTCCACAACAACATGGTTACTTTGGACGGGCAAAAAATGGGAAAGTCCCTAGGTAACGCCATAAGTCTGGAAGAGTTTTTCAAGGGATCTCATCCGTTACTTAAGCGCTCTTGGAATCCACAAGTTATCCGTTTTTTCTTACTTCAAAGCCATTATCGTAGCACTACAGATTTCTCAGAAAAAGCATTGGAAGCAGCAGAAACCGGTTTTCAGTCACTCAGAGCAACTCTGCAGAGTATTTTGACCTACACGCAACAGCAACATAACAATCAAACCGAGGGTGAATCACACGAAGCTCTCCCTGCTCTTCAAGCTGCTTTCGAGTCCGCAATGAATGACGATTTTAACACAGCACAAGCTATTGCCGCCCTATTTGATCACACTAAGAAAATAAAGAGAAACATAGCCAATGGTCTCCCACCATCTGATCTACTCTCCTTACAGAATTGGCTTAACATTGCAATAACCGAAATACTTGGACTAGAGTATAACGAACCCAAAGAGACAGATAGTAGCTTTAAAGATAATATAAGTGAGGATTTACTTCACTTGTTAATAGATCTTAGGACCAAAGCCAGAATGGAAAGAAACTTTGAACTATCAGACATCATTCGGAATAGGCTTAAAGAACTCGATATCGAACTAGAGGATAGTAAAGAAGGAACTCGGTACACTTTACCCAAATGAATTTGCCCAAATGAAATTGTTCCAACAAGTCGTCTCTGGCCTTCTCATTGGGTTGGTACGCTTTTATCAACTAGCTATCTCTCCTTATCTGGGGCGTAGTTGCCGTTATTCTCCAACTTGTTCCCAATATACAATTGAGGCTTTAAAAGAGTGGGGACCTTGGAAGGGCAGCTGGCTTGGAATAAAGAGAATTTCGAGCTGCCATCCTTGGGGAGGGCATGGATACGACCCTGTACCTCTATCAAAGAAAACAGAAAAAATGAATATACTATCAAAAGAAGAGAGTGAGTAATATTCATTGTACTCATTCACAACTAGATAATTTTTACATCTGAACATAGCTAACATGACCAATATTACTTTTAAAGAAAGAATTTCGATCGAACAAGTCGAAGAAGCCCACGATTTTGCTCCAAAATTTGACCCCCAAGGCTTAATTCCAGTAGTAACCACAGACTACCTTTCAGGAGAATTGCTCATGCATGGGTATATGAACGAAGAAGCTCTTAAAAAGACCATCGTATTAGGCGAGGCAGTATACTACTCCAGAAGTAGAAAAACACTTTGGCACAAAGGTGCTACCTCTGGCTTAACCCAAGTAGTTCAAGAATTACGTATAGATGATGATCAAGATTGTGTTTGGCTCCGAGTAGAAGTTCAAGGAAATGGCGCAAGTTGCCATGTAGGTTATCGCTCTTGCTTTTATAGAAGCGTACCCACTAAAGATGAATTTGCACAAAAAGATGGACGGCTTAACTATGAAGAGGATGAAAAGGTGTTTGACCCGAAAGAAGTCTACGGTGACACTCCTAACCCTACCATTCTTTAACATAAGAGCAGATTTAAAGTAGCATTAAGGCCGTAATTACCACCATCCATTCTAGAATTTAAGGGTAGGTATTAATGGGCTGCTAGCCAGTGATCCCCTATTCCCCACTCAACTTTTAATGGAACGAGTAGCTCAATAGCTTGTTCCATTTTTTCTACAATCGTTGTAGGAACCCAATCCTTCTCATCTTCGTGAAGTTCAAATATCAATTCATCATGTACTTGTAAAAGCATCCTACTCTTACTATTCTCTTCCCGCATCCATTGATCAATAGATAACATAGCCACCTTTATAATATCAGCAGCGGTCCCTTGTATCGGCATATTAATGGCTGCTCTTTCTGCAAATGCTCGTGCATTCCAATTTCCAGATTCTATATCCGGTAGATACCGCCTTCTACCCATAAGTGTTTTTACGTACCCGTGCTCCTTTACAAATTCCTTAGCGGTATGGATATATGCAGATATGTTAGGAAACCTTCCAAAATAAGCGTCTATCATCTCTTTTGCTTCGCCATTGGATATTCCAAGATTTTGAGCTAAGCCGAAAGCACTTAATCCATAAGGAATCCCAAAATTGACTTCCTTTGCTTTTCTACGATGATCGGAGGTTACTTGATCAAGACTATCCAATGAAAAAATTTCTTTAGCTGTTCGAGCATGAATGTCTTCGCCGCTCTTAAAAGCGTGAATCATATCTTGGTCTTCAGAAATATGTGCAATAATACGAAGCTCCACCTGTGAATAATCCGCAGAAAGTATTTTGTACCCTTCTTCAGCTATGAACGCTTTTCTGATTTCACGACTTCGTGTGGTGCGTATAGGTATGTTCTGCAAATTTGGATTTGATGATGCTAACCGACCAGTTGCTGCCACGCATTGATTATAATTGGTGTGTAGTCGATGGCTAATTGGTGAAAGCAAAGAAGGTAATGCGTCGGCGTAGGTAGATTGCAATTTAGCTAAAGATCGGTACTCAAGTACTTGCTCTGGCACTTTGTGCACATGGGCTAGCTTAGATAATACCGCTTCATTTGTTGAGTATTTTCCTGTTTTTGTTTTTTTACCTGCCGGCAAACCTAATTTATCGAATAGAATATCCCCTAATTGAGCGGGTGAGTTAAGATTAAACTCCTCCCCACACTGGTCAAAAATGGCCGACTTCAAGCGTAGCATATCTTCACTAAGAGCTGTCGAAAAGTCTTTAAGCAGTTTAGTATCCAAGGCAATACCGCTAGCTTCCATGCGAGCTAATACCCGGCTTAGAGGGAAATCTAAATTAAAAGCTACTTCATGTAATCCGTCTTTCTCTAGTTTTTCAGAAAAAATAGTGTACAATCGAAACGTGATGTCGGCATCTTCACACGCATAAGGTACAAGAGCCTCCCTAGGAACGTCCGCCATTGTTAACTGGCCTTTGCCCTTACCAATGAGCTCCGTTATAGGAATGGGCTCATACTGTAAATAGCGTAAGGAAAGCTCATCCATTTTTAAGCGTTGATCGGAATCAATCAGATAGGCCGCTATCATGGTATCAAAAATTTTCCCACTTAGTTCAATACCGTGTCGCTGCAACACCGTATAATCAAATTTATAATTATGCGCGATGACAAGAAGCTCAGAAGAACCTAATATTTGCTTCAAGGCTATATTCCATTCCGGATTAAATGGAACATAAACGGCCTTATGTGATTCTTGAGTCATTGCAATACCCACTAAATTGGCCGATAATGGGTCCGCACTATCGGTCTCTGTATCAACAACTAAAGGTCGATTAAGGTCAACGGACTCTAAATAAGCCAACAGTTCTACCTCATTATCAAGCAAGCGATATTCAACCTCATTTGCATTGTAGGATACCGCTTTTTTACTCGCTGCAAAGAGATCTAAGGCCGTTTCGATTGGTGAGTGTTCATTGTCCGCTTGTGAGGCTTCGCTTTGGGAGTTCAGACTCTTGGGATTCGTTTCCCCTTCATTCACCGACTTTTTAGGAGAGTCGCTTACATAAGATCGATCATCCCTTGAAGAGGCAGAACCAACGGGCGAAGTGTTACCTGAGGCAAGTTCTTCATATTTTCGGGTCAAGCTTCTAAAACCCATCCTAGAAAAAAACACCGCTAAATTAGACCAATCAGGGTCGGCCCTAACCAACTCTGTCCACGATTGTACTCCAGGCACATCCGTTTTTATGGTAACCATTTTTCGAGCATGACGAGCTTCATCAGCAAATTCAATTAAACTTTCTCTTTGCCTTTTAGCTGAAATAGTCGACGCTTGATCTAATAAATTGTCCAGCGATTCAAATTGCTCTATCAACTTTGGTGCCCCTTTTTTTCCGATTCCAGGCACACCAGGAATATTATCGGATGCATCACCCAGAAGGGCTAATACGTCTATAACTTGATTGGGATAGACTCCAAAATACTCCTTCACTCCGTCTTCATCGACACGATCAAAGCCCCCATTTTTGTTATTGGGCTTAAGCATGCACACGTAATCGTTCACCAGCTGCATAAAATCCTTATCAGGCGTAACTAAAAACACCTCAGCTTCACCAGCCTCTATCGAATAGGCAAGCGTTCCAATGATATCATCTGCTTCATATCCATCCTTCTCAATGTTAGGAATATTCCAAAACCCGAGCATTTCTTTGATCAGAGGGATACCTACTCGTAATTCCTCAGGTTGAGGTGGACGTTGCGCCTTATACCGCTCATCCCAATCGTGTCGGAATGTAGGGGCATGTGTATCCCATGCAACCGCAAGATGACTTGGCTCATACTCCTCAATTAATTTATCCACTGTATTAGCAAACCCCATAATAGATCCGGTGGATATACCTTCGTTATTAACCAGATTAGCTCGTATAAATGCAAAATGCGATCGGTAAGCCAAGGCCATACCGTCAATTAATAAGACTTTTTTATCTGCCATGAAATGGATTAGGACTGCTCGGTGAAATAGGCTACGATTGAATTCGTAGTAATGTTGAAATGTTCATATAACTCTTCAAATGGCGCCGATTCTCCAAAGCTATCTATTCCTATGGCCTTTCCTTCCAGACCAAGATATTTTTGCCAGCCAAAGGTCGACCCTGCTTCAATAGATACTCGCTTGGTCAAATCAGTTGGTAAAACTGAATTCTTATATTCGACAGGTTGGGCATCAAAAAGCTCCCAGCTAGGCATACTCACTACCCGCACTCCCATTCCTTTAGTGGCCAATTCTGCCTGCGCTTGCATAGCGAGCTGAACTTCTGATCCAGTAGCCATAATAACGCCCTGGGCTTTGCCATTTTCAGCCTCAGATAACACATACCCCCCCTTGGCAACCAATGCGGCCGCATTATCGGTATGCCTAGAATAAGTAGGCACATTTTGGCGGGTTAAGACCAAAACAGTGGGGCCGGTTTTATGTTCTAAGGCTACTTTCCAAGCATGAGAAACTTCGTTAGCATCCGCCGGGCGAAGTACTAAAACGTTGGGCATAGCACGTAAACTAGCTAGATGTTCCACGGGTTGATGGGTAGGCCCATCCTCTCCCAATCCAATACTATCATGCGTCATTACAAATATAGATGGTAGCTTCATTAACGCAGCTAAACGAAGCGCTGGACGCAAGTAATCCGTAAATACAAAAAATGTTGCTCCAAATGCATGTAATCCACCATGCAACATCATCCCATTGACTGCGGCTGCCATTCCAAATTCACGCACTCCAAAATGTATCGTTCGCCCCTTGTGATTGTATTGGGTAAATGAACCTGAACCTGCAATATCGGTTTTTGTACTTGGACCTAAATCGGCTGAGCCACCTATTAAATTGGGAATGGTATCTTTGAGTGCGTTAATCACCTTTCCTGAACTAGCTCGAGTAGCCATTCCCTTAGGATCAGACTCAAATACAGGTAATACATCCGCTAAGTCTTGAAGATACGTTTGATTTGTCCAAGCCATAAATTTAGCGTGTAAGTCTGGATCATCCTTTTCTAATTTAGTCAACTTATTGTTCCAATCAGCTTCGAGTGCTGTACCTAACTCAGCTCTTGCCTGAAACGAATCATACACCTGCTGCTCGACATGGAAATGAGAATCTGGGTCCAACCCGTATCCCATCTTAGTTATTCGAATTTCTTCTTCGCCAAGTGGGGCGCCGTGAGAGGATTCTTTACCCTCTTTGTTCGGAGAACCATAGCCAATTTTAGACGTACAAACAATTAGAGAAGGTTGTTCGGTATTAGCCTTGGCTTGTGAAATTGCTTGTTCAATTTGATCATGGTTATGACCATCAACTTTAATTACTTGCCATTTGTACGCTAAAAAGCGTTCTACTACATCTTCAGTGAATGCCAAATCGGTTTCGCCTTCAATAGATATGGAGTTAGAATCATATAAGTAGATTAATTTTTCCAAGGCTAAATGACCAGCCAAAGAAGCAGCCTCATGTGATACCCCTTCCATTAAATCACCGTCACTAACTATTGCATAGGTGTAGTGATCTATCAACGTCTGAGAATCTGAATTAAATTGTGCGGCTAAATGTCGCTCTGCCATAGCCATTCCAACGCCAGTAGCAAAACCCTGACCCAAAGGCCCAGTAGTCATTTCAACTCCTGGGGTCATTCCAAACTCGGGATGCCCTGGAGTTTTTGACCCCATTTGTCGAAAATTTTTAAGTTCGTCTAAGCTCAATTCATAGCCCGAAAGATGCAACAAACTATAGAGTAACATTGAACCGTGACCAGCCGAAAGTATAAATCTATCACGATCGAACCATTGCGGATTTTTTGGATTGTGCTTTAAAAATTTAGTCCAAAGAACGGTAGCCACATCCGCCATTCCCATTGGCATACCTGGATGTCCCGAGTTCGCCTTCTGGACGGCATCCATAGATAGAGTACGGATGGTGTGAGCACAAAGTAGATCATTCGCATTATTCATAAGAGAGCGTAGCTAGTAGTTATTATTAGTGAAAAATGATAAAAAGTGGAGTAAACTCAAAAAAATCAACTCTATTACAGTTAGAATTGATGGCCACAAGTTAGTTAATGTGAGAATGAGTTTAAACAAAAAAAGCCCCGCTTTTGACGGGGCTTCAAACAATATAAAAGCTCAAGTTTTATGGGCGTGTACTTTCGCACTTAAGTTCATATTCCATCTTATATTCTGAAGGCTGTTTGAATGAGCCATAGCTCGCACTCTCGTATGCTGAGCATGCTTCTCCCTTATTGCCCAGCATTTGATTTGCCAAACCTAATTCAAAAAAGATTTTAGCTTTATCTGTATTTCCACCAGTTTCAAGATCTAATGCTTGTGCGGAATACCTAACTGCGTCGTTGTAACGGGTTAGTTTATTAGAAGCCTCTGCCAATCGGTAGTAACTGTCTGCTGATTCTGAAAAATAATCTAATGAGGATTGCAATAACTCAATTGCTTGAGTAGGATTACCCGCTTCAACGGCCTTAGCACCTCTAAATAATAGATCACCATGAGCAGATTGATTAGCCAAACGCTCCACTTCTGAATCGTTTACGCGTATAGCAGTAGCTATCGCTTGATCGTACCAACTCATGATACCGTCCACATCTTCAGGACTGTTCTTCTTGTGTACTAAAGCCTTCTGGTAATATGCTTTTGCATAGTTCGGGTTAATCCTAATCGCCTCGTCAAGGGCTACTTCGGATTCCACAAACATCTCACGTTTAAATAACATGAGCCCTTTTTGGTAATTTAGCTGGGCCAATACGCTGGTAGACTTACGCTGAACATCTGTGTCCCCAGAGCTGACACCAATTTCTTCGGATTGGATAAAGAGAGCAATAGCGGCATCTAATTTTTCCAAACTAGGACCACCTCTAAATTCATTAAACGCATCTACCGCTATGGTAAAATATAGCTTAGGAATTTGTTTTTCAGAACGATTTTTGATGTCCTCACCTTCTTCACCTAATTGAGAAGCAATTTCAATGGCTTCCGTATACTTGTCAATGGCTGCTGAATAGTCTTTACCTTGAGCCAATTCCCGGGCTTCATTGTAGGCCGTGATGGCTGCGGTTTGGTCTTGAGCTACTAGCGTTGTGCTAGCTATTAGTACAATACTTAAAAGAGAAAAGAGAGATTTCATAGTCATGATGTGGAGTGTTTCGATTCTATTTCTAGACTAACTTAAATTTACACAATTTATTCAATTAAGGAAAAATAGATCTCAATGGTTCCCTGTTTCATTGATAAACTAAATACCAAACAAAAATCTAACGCTATTTATTGTTTTACTAAACCAAGAAACCCTTTTAAAAGTAAAAATTGGGCATCGGTTCCTCGCTCTCGTACATAGCACGTATTCTAGCAACTCCATCTTCAATAGAGTCAGTCAAAAAAAACAGTTCTCTATCCTTCTCAGATATAGTACCATGAGTAATCATCGTTTCTTCAATCCAAGAAACTAATCCACTCCAATAGTCCACCCCAATCAAAATAATGGGTATGGTTGATACTTTTTGTGTTTGAACCAGAGTTAAACTTTCGAATAGTTCATCCATGGTTCCAAAACCTCCCGGAAATACAATTAATGCCTGAGAGTATTTAATGAACATGACTTTTCTGACAAAGAAATAATCGAAATTAAGAGCAAACTCTTTTTGTACGTACTGGTTTATCCCCTGTTCGTGTGGCAATTCAATTCCAAGCCCAACTGACTTTCCACCACTTTCCTGAGCCCCTTTATTAGCTGCTTCCATTATCCCTGGCCCTGCACCCGTGATGACACCGAAGCCCATTTTGGTCAATAGCTTGGCACATTCAGAAGCCTTTTCATAGTATGGATCATCAACAGTGGTCCTAGCGGAACCAAAAATACTAACACAAGGACCAATTCTAAATAGGGTATCGTATCCATCAACCAGTTCACCCATTATTTTGAAGATACTCCAAACCTCGCGATCGTATCCATTTCTGTATGAGTTAGGAATTAATAACGGCTTTTGTTCTTCCATGCGAAAAAAATGTTTAGGTTTTATTTATTGGTTTTTTAATGCCTACTCAGTTCATGGTTTAATGGCATAATGAACGCATTATACATCTACGGTTATTTAAAATCGAGTTGAAATCCGAACATCGGAACAGCCTTTCCAGCAGGGGTAATCTCTATTCCAAACTCACTATCTTCGAGATGGTACACATCAAATGAGGGGCGTAGACTTAAATCATCCGAAACATCAAAAGTAGATAAATGCGCATACACATAGGCATCTACAGCATTTAACGCGTAAGCCAATCCTATGGTTACATACATAAAATCTCTACGATTGCGCAAAAAATTACGATTGCTTTTCAATTGGTTTGTATTTGCCCCCATTAGCCTGTCAGGAGTCGGACCAAATCGAAGATCATTATTATCGGTGACCGCATTATAATAGGCTGCTTGGTAATCATGATACTGTTTAGTCAAGAACACACTATAGTAGCTTAATCCACCAATTAGGCCATAAATTAAGGGAATCTTCCAACTTTGATCGTTATGGTATTGACCTAGACCGGGGAGGATTAGCGACTTTCGCAGTATTTGTTTTGGGTAGGGAAGCTTGTCAATATGTGTTTCGGTAGTGGCAAGAATGGTGGCGTTTGGGCGCGTAGAGTCTGCCGTGTTTGCTGTATTTTCAAGATATATTGGAACCGGGTCTAAAGTGTCCGATAAAGCCGTTACAAGTGCCCTTGAATGTGATGGAAGATAAAATACTGACTGCCTATCATAAGCAGTAGCAGACTGCCCTAATGTCACTTCATTATAAAGAAACAGCCATAATAAGCAACCTAAGCCAATTCTTGCCAACAAAAAAAGCCTAGCCTCGCCCATAGGTCTCCTATTCTGAGGATGAAAGGAGTACTAATATTCGCTCTAAATCGTCATCAGTGAAGTATTTTATGCGAATTTCCCCACCTTCTGAGAAGGTTTTCATCTGCACTTTTGTACCAAGCGCACTTCGTAATTTTGATTCTATATCTCTGATAACAGCCCTATTTTTTGTTCCCGCTGTTCCCGGTGTTCCTGAAGGCTTGATTGTTTCTGCGTCGGGTTGAACTCCAGAAGTATTTGCTTTGATTCGAATATGATCTTCTAGGCGACGAACTGACCACTGTTCTCGGATAACCTTGTCAAGTATGGATTGTTGTTCTGCGGTTGAATCAACTCCGAGTAAGGCTCGTGCATGTCCTCCACTAATTCTATTAGCAGCCAAAGCTAGTTGAATGAAGTCGGGTAAATTCAACAACCGAAGCATATTAGTGACCGTTGTCCGATTTTTACCAACTTTGTTTGCCACCTCAGATTGGGTATAATTAAATTCTTCGAGCAGACGTTGGTACGCAACCGCTACCTCGAGTGGGTTTAAGTCCTCGCGCTGAATGTTCTCAATAAGGGCATAGGCCATACTTTGTTCGTCATCAGCATGTCGTACATAGGCGGGGATCTTAGAAACTCCTGCTAATTTAGAAGCTCTGAGCCGCCGCTCACCACTTATCAACTCATAGCGTTTATCACCTAAATATCGAACGGTAATTGGCTGTATAAGTCCATGTTGTTGGATAGATTCAGCTAATTCTTCTAATCGTTCTTGGTCAAATTCCTTTCTTGGCTGAAAGGGATTCGCCCGGATGTGGTCAGGTTCAAGGAAAAGTACTACATCTACCTGACCATGTTGAGCTTCTGTATTGGAGTCAAATTCTTCACTTTTGGATGGCTCGCTATCAGTAAATTGTCTAGAATTTCGCCCTTCCGCAGTTTTCTTTAGACTTTCTTGCTTCGCAGATTCCGTTAAGATTGGATTTTTCTTTGTATGCTGATCTTCCATATCTGGAAAAAAAGCGCCTAGTCCCCTTCCCAGTACTTTCTTATTCGCCATGTCCTTTTATTTAGTTAATACAGGACTATTCTTAAATAGTTTTCTGTTCCTCTTTATAATCTCCCCAGCTAAAGCTAGATAATTTTTTGCCCCCACAGAAGTTGAATCGTACAGTAGAGCGGGCTTACCAAAAGAAGGAGCTTCTGCCAAGCGTACATTCCTTGCAATGACCGTCTTAAATACCCGGTCATCAAAATATCGCTTCACCTCATCTGCCACTTGGTTAGATAATCTAGTTCTGGTGTCGTACATAGTCAATACCACTCCTTCAATATCCAGGCTAGGATTTAGGTGTTGACGCACAATTTTAATAGTGTTAAGAAGTTGTCCTAAACCTTCTAATGCAAAATACTCACATTGCACGGGAATAACGATGGAATCAGACGCGGTTAATGCATTAATGGTCAAAAGTCCTAAGGAAGGTGGGCAATCTATAATGATGAAATCATACTTATCCCGTAACTCAGAAATGGCCTTTGTTAAGATACGTTCACGCTGCTCGCGATCAATCATTTCTATTTCTGCACCCACTAAATTAATGTGTGCTGGCACCAGGTCTAGAAAGTCTAATTCTGTTTGTCGAATGGTATCGCTAATTTCAGCACTACCTATCATAACTTCATAAATAGAGTTAGTCACCGTCGAAGTATCGATCCCTAACCCACTAGTGGTATTGCTCTGTGGATCAATATCTATGATTAAGGTAGGATGTTCAATAGCGGCTAAACTAGCGGCTAAATTTATGGATGAGGTGGTTTTACCTACCCCTCCTTTTTGATTTGCAATAGAAATTACTTTACCCATTGACGACTTAAACCATTAAAACTTTGAAATAAAATTCAATATAAAAGTACCTCTGAACCGAACCAAAAATACTTATTAACAGTGGAGCCGCAAGTTATCCACATTGTGGCTTAATGAGGCCAAAAATGATGATTAAGGGGTGTTTCCTGTTAGTAAAATTTTTCTGCTTTGGCCGGTGTAGCCTGTTTGATCATTAACAAGTCGCAATTTGCTGTTTTGATGACTTGTTGAATTTATTTCAGGGGACTGGCTAAGATTAAAGTCTGTAGTACCCGCAAAGCGGATTATATGATTGTGGTCAACCCAAGGTGTAATCTCATTATTTGTTTCATTTACATCACTTCCAATACCAGAATCTTTAGCCGTTGTCAATGGTGCGTTTGATTGTTGACCGTCAATTGGTGTATTCAAGGAACCAGTACTCTCTAATTGGTTTGTCGGCATCCAAGTGTTCCAAGCAATTATTGCCGTTGCCATAACTAAAAAGCTAGCAGCTACTTTAAAACCGTGTTGAGGAATCCAATTCCAATTTTTACTTGATGCGGTAATAGATGCTTCAGCCTTTGCGAAAATGGCCTCCTTTACACGTTCTGGGCTTTCAAACGAAGGGTATGCATTGGTTTTCTCCCACGTTTTTTTCAGACTTTCTACTTCGATGAGTAGATCTTGATTCAACCGAATTCTTTTTTCAAATGAAATTTTTTCAGACGGGTCCATCTCATCCATTAAGAACCGAATAATCTCTGTTTGATTAACTTGCATGGTTTTTTTCTGATTGTTGTTCTTCTTCAAAATATTTTCTCAGATTTGTGAGTGCATATCTCATACGCCCTAAAGCTGTGTTAATTGAAACACCGGTAATTTCAGCTATCTCTTTAAAGGATAACTCTTCGTAATGACGTAACATAACTACAGCTCTTTGTTCCTCTGGTAAACGACTTATATGCTTATACATTCGCTTTTTATCCTCATGCTGAACGTAAACTTGTGAGGCATCCAAAGCTCCTTCATCGGCAACTCTGTGGAAGAAATCTGTATTTTCTTCCCCATCACTACTACTTGAAATATGCACGAACTTTTTGGCCCTTCTCAAATAATCAATAGTCGCATTATGGGCTATACGCATAACCCAAGCGATCCATTTGCCTTCTTCGTTATAGTTTTTTTCCATTTTCATAATCACCTTTGTAAAGGTGTCCTGAAAAAGATCACTCGCCGTTTCAGTATTAAGTACCATACTGTAGATATAAGAGTAAATTTTAGACTCATATCTGTTAAAGAGGGTTTTAAACGCCTCCATGTCATGCTCACGGCGATACAAATAAACCAACTCTTTATCTGAAAAAGAGGAGCGATTAGGGGTGGATTGGGTGGATTTATGTATGTTCATACATTTAAAATGATACGCATCGGCACAAAATAGTATCACATGTGCATGTGAGATCACTAATGGTCATTATTGCTAGTGAAATATTCAAGTACTTTATTAGCCTTCGTAGTTCCAATTTCTTGAGCTAACGTATGAGCCTCTAGTTTTCGTATGTTAGAAATTGAACCGTATTTTTTTAAAAGTTGTTTGGCTGTTTTTTCGCCTATTCCATCAATATTAGTCAACTCACTTCCTATGGTGTTGTTGCTCCTAACGTTGCGGTGAAAGGTTATGGCAAATCGATGCGCTTCATCCCTAACCTGTTGCAAAAGTTTGAGTGCTGGGGATGTTTTTGGGATCATTATAGCATCTTTACGACCAGGTATAAATACCTCCTCTAACCTTTTTGCCAGACCTATTATCTCGCATTCACCATAAAAGCCTATTTCTTTTAACGCCCTTACCGCTGCACTCAATTGTCCCTTTCCTCCATCTACCACGATTAAGTCGGGGATATGCTCTCCATTTTTTTGCACGCTCGTATATTGCCTTGTTAAGATTTCCGCCATAGATGCAAAATCATCCGGTCCAATAACTGTTTTGATATGAAAATGCTTGTATTGAGTTTTTCTTGGTTTGGCATCCACAAAAGAAACCATAGAGGCGACTGGGTATGCGCCTTGAAAATTGGAATTATCAAAACAGTGAATGGTGCGAGGTAATCGACTGAGACTTAAAAAATGATGCAAATCTGAAATAGCAGCAGGAATTCGGTTTCGTTCTCTCTTTTCCAACGCTAATGCACGATCATTAAGATGTAATTTTGCGTTGGTCACTGCCATCTTAATTAGTTTAGCTTTGTCTCCTCGCTCAGGAATTTTGAACGGTACTTTTTTGGATTTATGCTCATGTAAATACCCATGTAGTACTTCTTCATCGACTAGATCATGGCTCAAATATACTTCGTCAGGTAAGGTTATATGATGATCAGAGGTGTAATAGTCTTCAATGAAACTTTGGAGTAATTCCGAATGAGAGTATCCCTGGGCAGGTTTGATGAAGCGGTGAAATTTACCTATTAACTTACCCTCTCGGATTTTCAAGAGCACCCCACATGCTTCATTAATTTCGGTGTTTTTTTCTACTACAAATAAATCTCTGTCTTGTTCGGTCTCAGTCACCATTTTCATGCGCTCACTATACCTTATAACAGCCTGTAAACTATCACGTAAGTACGCTGCTTGCTCAAATGCCATAGCTTGAGCTGCTATTTCCATTTCTTCTTTGAGCTCTCGAATAAGTAAACTGGTTTTACCGTTAATGAGCTTTGTGACCTTTTCGATAGTAGCTTGGTATGTTAGTTGAGACCATTGAGCTGAACAGCTTCCAAGGTAATCATCAAAACAGCTATGCCATTTAGGCGTATTTTTTGTTTTGTCAAGAGTTTTGATGGATACGGCACAAGTGCATAAACCAAAAGCTTTTCGTATGACCTCAAGCATCCTCTTCATCCCGTTAACGCTATCGTATGGTCCATAATATTGACTCCCATCTTTAATCACTGTTCTTGTGGGAAATACTCTTGGACGATCCTCATTGGTAATACATATGTAGGGATAGGTTTTATCATCCCGTAGAAGCACATTGTATCGTGGCTGATTTTGTTTTATTAAGTTATTCTCTAGAATTAATGCTTCCGCCTCTGAATCGGTAACGATAACTTCTAAATCGATGATTTTCCGAACCATGGTCTGAATTCGACCAGATTGTATGCTACGCTCCTGAAAGTAGGAACGTACTCTATTTCTTAGCTTCTTAGCTTTACCCACATAAAGTATACTACCTTTCGCATCTTTATATATATAGACGCCCGGTTCTAGGGGAAGATTAGCAATTTTTTCTTTTATGGTATTGGATTCCATAGTGGGAACTTAAGGAATTTGTTCTATTTTCGAGCTAATCTCTTACTATCTTTAGCAACATTTTGAAGCAAGCAAGTATTCCATGATTTCGAAAAAGCAACACGGGTTAATGTATTCGGTGCAACAACCTTCTAAGAAGCCGGTTGTACGATGGTTTATTGCCTTTTTAGTGCTCATTCAATTTTCCTTAATCTGGCCTATTTATCCTTTAGTTGGATACATCGAGCCTATCATACTAGGAATGCCTTTTTCGATTGTTTGGGTATTGTTATGCCTTTTACTCAGCTTTTCTGGGCTTCTGGCTTATTTTTTGTGGGAAGAGCAAGGTCAGAAAAGGCAGGGGCAGGAACAGCAGCGTCAGCAACAGCAAAGTCATGACGTACTATCTAAGGTTGAGCAAAGTAAGATCTTGACAAAGGATACGACTACCAATGTATCCTTTTCAGGAGGGGTGAAATCGTGAGTGATACCTGGATCATAGTGGGAATATCTATAGGCTACCTTCTTCTTAGTTTAGTAATGGGCATCGTTCCTGGTTTAAAAGTGAGTAAGAGCTCAGAAGGCTATGTTGCGGGTGACCGTTCTATGAATCTACTCCTACTTTATTTTGTATTAGGAGCTTCCATCTTTTCTTCATTTGCATTTTTAGGAGGACCAGGATGGGCCTACTCTAGAGGAGTTGCTGCTCTGTATATTATTGCTTACGGAACTTTAGGAATGGTTCCACTTTATTTTTTTGGGCCAAGAGCTCGCAGAATGGGTGTCAAGTATGGATATCTCACCCAAGCGGAACTACTTTCAGAACGCTATCAGAGTCCATTTTTATCCATACTTTTAGCCATTTTAACGGTAGTAGTACTTATCCCCTATTTAACCCTTCAGATGAAAGGAGCTGGACTTGTACTCAATACCATAAGTGATGGTGCAATACCGTACTGGCTTGGCGCCGCAATGGCGTATGGGGTGGTCCTATTGTATGTTTTTTTTAGTGGTGTTATGGGAGTTGGTTGGACTAATACCTTCCAAGGTATTTTCATGTTAAGTATTGCTTGGTTTCTAGGTTTATACCTCCCCAAAGAACTGCACGGTGGAATTGGGCCTATGTTTGAAGCAATTCAACAAGAAGGATTGGGCAACATGTTACAAGCTCCAGGATTACAGAGTGACGGAAGTTCATGGTCTTGGGCTGGATTTAGTTCTGCAGTTATGATTTCGGCTATTGGGTTTTCAATGTGGCCCCATTTTTTTATGAAAACATTTGCAGCGAAAGATGACCGAACAATGAAACTTACCGTTGTTTTGTACCCCACCTTCCAGCTTTTCCTATTACCCATTTTATTCATCGGTTTTTCGGCTATCCTTAGCTTTCCAGGTATAGAACCAGCAGACACTATTTTACCCTATGTACTCAGAAACATGGATCTACCAGTTGTATTAGTGGGCTTAGTATGTGCGGGGACCCTAGCTGCCTCAATGAGTTCAGGGGATGCAATACTGCATGCGGCTGGTGCTGTTTTTGTGAGAGATGGACTTCGTAAATTTCCACAACTTAGGACCGCAATGGATCAAAAGAATGTAGAACGAAAGGTAATACAGTTGAGTATATTACTTATAAGTATCTTAGCTTACTATTTTGCTGTTATCTCTTCTACCGATATAGTGAGTTTATTGTTAGGTGCTTATGGTGGCGTTGCTCAACTTTTCCCATTGGTTTTTGCCATGTTTTATTGGCCATCTGCTACACGACTAGGGGCACTTACAGCACTAATAAGTGGTATTTTTGTTACACTTGTATTTCTTTTCTGGCCTGAGTTGAAGCCTTGGGACATCCATGAAGGTATTTATGGACTCATGGTTAACCTTTTCAGCTTGATAACGGTAAGCTTTCTAACCCAAAAAACAGATTCTAGCATTGTTGAGAAATTTACCCATGCCTAATCCATACATTATTTTATGAAGCCAAAACGATCTGTTCCGCCCAAACAAAAACGTACCAGTAAAAAATGGACAGGCACCACACCGAATATAGAAATTGTTTATGAAGACAATCATTTACTGATCATAGACAAGCCAGCAGGGTTGCTATCGCAAGCTGACAAAACCAACAATGTTGACCTAACCGAATTATGTAAACAATATTTGAAAAAAGCCTACAATAAACCAGGTAATGTATATTTAGGCTTAACTCACCGTCTTGACCGGCCTGTAAGCGGATTAATGGTTCTCACCAAAACATCCAAAGCCGCTTCGCGTATTTCCCAGCTTATCCGTGAACATCAACTTAAAAAAACCTATTGGGCCATCGTGCATGGGCGCACCCCTGAAGAAGCCACTTATGAACACTTTCTTAAAAAAGATTCAAAAACCAATAAAACCAAAGCTTTTAGTTCTAAAAAATCTGGCGCGAAACCTGCCGTTTTAAGTTACGCTACCCTAAAACAAAGTGCCCATTACAGTCTTATCGAAATCGATTTAGTGACAGGGAAACCGCATCAAATTCGAGTTCAGCTTAGCAAAATGGGCTTTCCACTTTGGGGCGACTATAAATATGGGGAAGAGGAAACGGGCCCTGGTAAATCACTTGCACTCAGGGCTTATGCTTTAGCCTTTGAACATCCAGTCAAAAAAGAATCAATGAACATAAAAGCTGATATACCTCGTCAACAACCCTGGAATTTGTTTGATTATTGAATCGAAGCAAAGATTGAGATAACGGCTCACTTTATGTTTATTCCCTCTAAAACCGCGTACAATGTGTATTCGAAGTTCACTACACTAAGAAAACACCCTTCAATTGCTCCACTCTTTCCTCCCATCGTCCATTCCTACTACAATCAAACGGAAGTTAAAATGAATCGCCTTGGTCGCTTAATTTCACCACATTTCAAGGGGAAGAAGGACGCCACATGTGAGTTTCAAGATAATAAAGCCTTTAAGAATCCATGGAATGCATCCTGGATTTCCAAGATGTTAGCACTTAATGATTGGCTACTCAAGGGGGATTTACATCATATAGTATTTAGAAAATTGGCATTACATAGATCCATTCAGGACCGTTTAATGAATCCCAATTCCCCTATCACACAGTTAGTGATTCTAGGAAGTGGAATCGATCACATAGGTTGGGTCTTTTCAGATAAGTGTGCCTGCTTTGAATTGGATATTGAACCCATGATCACTTTTAAAAAAAAGCTCTTACCAACACTGTACCAAAAGGTACATTTTAATGACTTTGATGCTACTAAGTATGCGTTAGATCAATGTCTTAATCACCAACCTGCATACAATTCCGACAGGCCTAGTTTATTTATCACTGAGGGATTTATCGATTACATACCAAAAGAAAATCTAGTCTCTTTACTATCCCATATGAAGCAACTTAATCCTGAAAATGAGTGGATGAGCACCCATTTTGATCGTAGTTTACTTAGCCCTAATCAACGCTTTTTCTTTGAGTTTGGTGTACAAATCACAGGAGAACAACTGCAATCCAATTTACCCAAAGAACAAGTCGTCTCCATTGGGTCCGATATTGGATTCGACCTGATTAATGAATGGGCAAATATACCTGAACTGTTGGGCAATCACCGTATTTCTAATGAAGCTAAATTAAACAGAATTGAACGGAAGGTACTGCATCAGAAAAACATGAATGGATGTAGCATTTTACATTTTACGTAAGATAAGGTCGAGTAGCATACCATTATGTAGTATAGTTACATTTCACTTGTTATTTACAAAGATTCCATAAATTAGGTCTTGCCTGCAAACTTGGTTTTAAACGACCGATTAGTAATATTAACCGCAATCATTAGAACAAACTTTTTATTATGGCAACACATGCTAAAACCAACAATGAGATCATTCAACTACAAGTATTTGTTGGCCTAGCAATTATTGGGCTAAATTTTTTTCTGTATGAGTGGTTTGAAGCCATCCGTTACTACGCACTAGCCGCCTCGGTCTTAATCATTGGTATGCCGCATGGTGCATTAGATCACAAAATCTATTTTAAAGCCTTGCATAAAGAAGAAACCGTAAAGACTCAGATTGTATTTTATGCAGGATACTTGTTAGTAGTAGCCGTGTACGCCTGGCTTTGGTATGTCCAACCCTTTATAGGATTTGTATTATTTATGTTGTTCACCTTATACCATTTTGGCCAATCCGATACCGAACGGTTACCCTTAAATGGTTTTCTAAAACAGTTATTTATTTTGGCAAGAGGTCTGAGTATAGCCGGGCTCATACTTTTCGGAAGCGATCCTTTTTATACGTCTAGAATCGTGGAATCGGTCACTGGAATATCACTTATTTCAATCGTATATAACTTTACTACTACAGAAGACCTACGTCTATTTTTTGCCCTAATGTATCCCAGTGTTTTCCTTTTTGGGAGCTTGGTTTCTAAACAAGTACCCTTAAAAAGCTGGTTAAGCTTGGATGCACTCGTGGTTCCTGCCCTGTTCTCATTGGTCGATCCTATCTTCGCTTTCGCCCTTTATTTTGGTTTATGGCACGGATACAATCACACGAAAACCATGCTGGATTTTCTGAGTAGCAAGGATGAACAAATTGGTTTCGGATGGTTCTATAAAGAAACGGCCTTGTTCTCAGCAATCTCTTATATAGGGCTCGTCCTAATATATTTTCTGGTTGAAGCATTTGGCGACGAAGCCTTATTGGTCGCTATTTTATTTACTCTGATCAGTGTAATCACCTTACCTCACATGCTTGTGGTAGAGCAAATGTATCGAGCTTTTGATAAAGTAGATGATGCTCAAAAGACCTAACTAACTGTATTAAAATTAAACGTATGGTCAAAAAAAAAGCCCCATCAAATGATGAGGCTTTAAAAAGTCAATATAGACTTACTCTATGCCATTGTGTATCCTTCGTCCTCAGACTTAGACTTAGCAATTGCATAAATCATTACTCCGTAACCAGCTTTTGCTAGTACGTCAGCAATTGAATATCCAACTTGGATTGCAACTTGAGTAGAAGCACCTTCCCATCCAAAGAATGGAGCCATGTACACGATTGGGTAGAAGCCCCAAGTCGCTAACAATAGAAATTTGATGTTTCTATATAATACAGCAGTTTTGCCTTCTTTTTCAGCAGCAGCTGCACCCAACTCATTCCACAATGTATACACAATGTATACGAAAGGAAGAGTACTCAAGAAGCCCCAAAGACCTCTCATTCCCATCACAGAAGTTTCGTCCGTGATAAGTTCACCTGGGTAGCCCAAAGCAATCATCAAGAACGCAGCTATTACCATGTTGGTAAGCATACCTTCTTTTTTCGCACCCGTTAGACCCATTACCAACAATAGTTCTACTACTAGTAGAGGTACTGTTAGTAACCAATCCACATAACGGTAAGCGTCATTGAATGGTTTACCTGAGGCTACGTAGTTACCACCTTCAAGAACATAGGCAGCTTCCCACGAACCAAAAATTCGTAGATAATGATAAGCAGCGATACCTACTACTAGAGTAGAAACCACTAAAGAAATACGATACTTGGGAGCTACCCGGTCTCTAGCTAGTACAAAAAAGACGCCAGAAAAAATCATCGATGCAATTGCAAACGACAACATGTTGTAGACCAGGGAGTATTGACCAATTGTCAGTTCCATGTATTCTCCGTTTAGTTAAAGATTTACTTAAATATAACTATTCCTTTTTCCCCATTAGTTCCCAAATATAACAAAGAAATTGAACGTGTCGCTGAAAAAAGCGCTTTCAGTTTTAACCCTAAGATTATTTAGTTAACTGATTGAAGTGCAATAGCTTATATGTTTAACTATGCGCTTAGCATCGTCCTCATAAAAGTTTTTACTATTTTATTGCTAGTAAATATTTTTAAAAAAAATACCGCTTGACAAGTTTTTTTTGTGCGAGAACAGCTCACATATTCCCATAACTAATGTCACTGCAATACCTTCAAACTTCGTAGATATAGAAACCTTGCCCTGTTTTATTTCCTAAGTGGCCATTATCTACCATCTCTCTAAGTAAAGGACACGGGGTGTATTTATCATCTTGAAAGCCCTTATGTAGTACATTCATTATGTTTAAGCACACATCTAAGCCAATAAAATCAGCCAGTCGCAAAGGTCCCATCGGATGCGCCATTCCTAAGGTCATTACCTGATCTATAGCTTCTTTCTCAGCCACCCCCTCATGTAGTGCATAAATCGCTTCATTAATCATAGGCATGAGTATTCGATTACTGACAAATCCGGGAAAGTCATGGACTCTGATCGGTGTCTTGCCTAGCTCGCTTGTAAGTGATTCAACCGTTTTGAATGTCTGCTCACTTGTTTTATTCCCAAGTATTATTTCAACTAAACTCATTACAGGAACCGGATTAAAGAAATGCATTCCGATCATATTCTCTGGGTGAGTTATACCCTCTGCTAATTCAGAGATGGATATCGAGGAAGTATTAGTAGCAAATATAGTTTGTTTGAGGCGCTTGGAGTCAATACCCTGTTCTATTTGGCTCCAAATCTGTTTTTTTAGTGATAATTGTTCTGGAACTACCTCTAAAACCATATCAGCCCCAGATACAGCTTGCTTAGTATCAGTAAATGTCTGTATACGGGCTAGACTAGCACCCACCTCAATTGGCTTAATCTTCTGTTTTTCAGCCATGCGGGTCAAATTTTTTTCGATTGTTTGAAGAGCCATTCTAAGCTGTTCTTCACTACTGTCCATTAATTTTACAGGAAAGCCTGCCATCGCACATACATGCGCGATTCCATTACCCATCGTACCTGCTCCAACAATTGTTATGGAATGTATATGTTGATTATGCATTTGCGCCTCACCAATTTTTATTGAATTTGTGTAGTATTAATAATGCTAAGTGTATGTATTCAGTGTGTGCGATTTAGGCTATGTTTTATGCTTTGCTAAATTATATGAAACAATCCGTACATTTTTATTCATACCTAGACTCACTACTTTCTATCTGTTAATCCTATCCAAATAGTCCGTCAAATTCAACCTTTATATCTGTACCTATGAATACGCTTGTTAAATTTGCTCTTTTCATCGCCCTTCTATTTTTAGGTGTAGCAATTACCGCATTTTATTGGACATTTTGGAAGCCTTTACCCAATTACGAAAGCAGTAGCGAACATGTTGCTTTAACCAATACAGTTGATATTTTTTGGGATGATTTTGGTGTGCCACACATCTACTCTACGGATGAAACTGATTTGTATTATGCAATGGGCTATGTGCACGCACAAGATCGGTTGTGGCAAATGACCCTTTCCCAACTTGCTATGGAAGGACGATTTGCTGAGTTCTTTGGTGAAGATTTGGTTTCATTGGATCAGTACCAACGCACATTAGGATTTTGGAACACAGCAAAGAAAATTGAAGAACAACTAAGTGATAAAGAAAGGATTATTCTGGAAGCTTACTCAAAGGGCGTGAACACCTTTATTCAAACACATAGCGACCGTCTACCAGTGGAATTTGCCCTTACTGAAATGACTCCAATTAGCTGGACTATTACACATTCTATTGGATTAACTCGACTCATGGCTTGGGATTTAAACCTGAGCTGGTGGAGTGAGCTTATGTATCAAGATTTGTCTCAAAAACTGCCCCCTGAAGATTTAAAAGCAATTATGGTAGCGTGGTCCGAAGGTTTACCCACTACCATAAATGATCAAGAAAGTCAGTCACTGTTAGGACTGTTGGACTTGGAATGGCAACGCCGAGATGTAATGGAAGTTGGTGGGTCTGCTGTAGGAAGTAATGCATGGGCTATTGATGGATCTAAGACAACTACGGGATATCCTATTTTAGCAGGTGATCCACATCTAGGCTTAGATATGCCAGGGAAATGGTATGAAGTTCACGCTCACCTAAATGGAAAAAATGTTTCTGGGGTAAGCTTAGCCGGTTTACCGGGTATTGTACTTGGCCAAAATGATGATTTGGCATGGAGCTTTACCAATATTATGGCCGATGATACCGATTTCTATTTGGAAATGGTGAACCCTCAAGATCGAGGTCAATACAGAAGAGATACTCCTGAAGGCTTGGCTTACCTACCGTTTGATGTGAGAAGAGAGCGAATCAAAATTAAAGATGCCAGTGATCAATTTTTTGATATTCGATCTACGATTCATGGGCCAGTTATTAGTGATATTTACCCTACAGATGCTCTAGTGAACAATCAGGTAATTTCTATGCGATGGACTGGACACGAGATTAGTCATGAAATAAAGAGTATGTATGGAATTAATTGGTCAACGAATATTGAAAGCTTCCAAAATGCGTTAAAAGATTATGGCGCACCAGGGCAAAACATAATGTATGCAGATAATAGCGGCAATATTGCCATGTTTAGCGCGGCCAAATTACCTATTCGAAAACATGACCCCTTGCTCTTACGGCCAGGTTGGGATCCGGACTATGATTGGCAATCTTGGATACCTTTTGAGGAACTTCCTTCCATCATCAATCCAAAAAAAGGGTGGATTGCCAATGCCAACAATAAAATAACGACCGCTGCTTACCCTCATTACATTGCAAGCTTTTGGGAACCCCCTTCACGCATCCAACGAATAGAGGAATTAATTACAGCAGATAGCCTGTTTTCCATGGATAAAGTAGCTGAGCATCAAACCGATGTTTTTTCTCAGTTTGCCTCATCTCTTACACCCACCATAGTTAACTACATTGAATCCCAACAAGAGTATGATTTTAGTATTGCGCTGAGTTACCTTAAAAATTGGGATTATAACTATACAAAAAATTCCACCGCCGCATCTATATTTGATGTTTTTTTCCTACGATTAACTGAAAATACCCTCTTAGATGAATTTGGCGATGATAGCTACCGCCACTTTGTTCGTCATGAGTTAATTCCGGTTCGTGTGATGCCGTATCTAATTGAAACCAACAGCAGACTATTTGATAATGCATTAACAAGCGAAGTGGAAACTATTGAAGAGGTAATAATAAAGAGTATGCAGGAGACTATTTATTATCTGAGTGATTTATATGGTCCTGAACCTTTTGAGTGGCGATGGGAACAATTACATACTATTCGGTTTTCTCCACCCTTATTCAAGGAAGCAGCACAAGATTCTTCTGCTCCCAAGGCTCTCAAACTAGTGGTAGATAACGTTCTAAGCCACGGACCATTTCAGGTCCCAGGGCATGGTATGTCTATAAATAACGGACAATACAATTGGGATACCCCCTTTGAAATGGTACTAGGAGCCTCGGTTCGAAGAATAGTCAACCTTGCCGACCTACGATTTTCCCGAAGTATTTTACCAACTGGGCAATCAGGTAACCCTTTTTCTTCTCACTTTGGTGATCAAACTTCATTATGGCTAGAGGGCCGTTATAAGGAATTAGTACAAGATAGCTCCTACGTTAAACTTAGTAATTGGCGACATATGCAATTGATTCCAGTTCAGTAATTATTTATTGTCCATAACTCGAATTACAGATAATTATCCATACCCAGTTACCCCCGTATGAAAGAAGGTTTATACTCATTTTCAGTCATCTTACTTGTATTCATTCTACTGGCTAGCTTTAGCACAGCGCAAGACAAGCCAAGCCCATTAACCCGTGAAGAAGTAACTCAGCAAGATCCCTCCCTACATGCATCTGGAGTAAAAATTGACCCCGAAATTTTACTCCAACAGCTGACCCCACGACAACGTGTAGCCCAACTCTTTTTCGCGCCAGTTTATGGGAATTATATGGCACAAGGTAGCAGCTCTAGACTGGCTATTGAACGCTTAATTACCGAACAAGAAATTGGCGGGCTAATAATGATGAGTGGAGATATTTATGGACAGGCGGCATTGATTAATGACCTGCAAACTTTGAGTAGTATTCCATTGTGGATAACACAGGATATGGAATTTGGTGCGGCTATGCGTATTCGTGGCTCGACGCGAATAACACCTGCAATGGGTGTGGCAGCCACTGGAGATATTCGGAATGCTTTTATGAAGGGTAAAATTACTGCCAAAGAAGCAAAGGCCGCTGGTGTACATCAAATATTTGCACCCGTCTTAGATGTGAACAATAACCCAAAAAATCCAGCCATTAACATACGTTCGTTTTCGTCCGACCCAAAACTTGTATCCGAATATGGGACGGCCTTTATTCAGGGAATACAAAGTGAGGGTTTAGTTGCAACCGCAAAACACTTTCCAGGTCATGGCGATACCGAAACAGATTCTCATTTAGACCTTCCAGTAGTGCCACATGATTACGCTAGATTAGACTCGGTTGAACTAATTCCTTTTTCCGCTGCTATTGAAGGGGGTGTCCAAAGTATTATGACAGCCCATATATCCTTCCCACAGTTATCGGATAGTGTTGGTCTACCAGGTACCTTAGATCCCCGCATTTTGACCGATATACTCAAGGATTCTTTAGGGTTTGAAGGTGTTATTGTCACTGACGGCCTTGGCATGAAAGGTATCTCCAACTACTTTTCGCCAGGAAAAGCAGTCGTAGCTGCACTAAAAGCCGGTGCGGATCTCATGCTTATGAGCCCTGACGTCACTACGGCTATTGATGAAGTGATGGCAGCAGTTGAAGCTGGAGAGTTAGTGATGGAACGGGTTAATGAATCCGTTTTAAAGCTTCTGAATTGGAAAGCATCCCACGGATTATTCGAATCCAATGGCGAAGTAGCTCTGGACAAGATGGCTGACATCATTTCCTCACCAGTACACATAGCGGAATCCAGGAAAATTGCACAACAAAGCATTACCGTGCTCCGGAATGAGTCTAATATTCTACCTATTAATCCCTCACGCTACCCAAAATTAACCCTAGTAAATTTAAGTGATTCAGAGATAGGTAGTCCTGAGAGTAGTTTTATACGGGGAGTCAGAGAACATCATCCCGATGTTAGTTACTTCGAGCATGACTCCAGAACGACTAATTCAGAAGAACTCAGAATCATTCGACAGGCCAGAAATTCAGATCTTGTGGTACTGGGAGCTTTTACCCGTTTTCGAGTAGGGCAGGATTTACAATTGAATTCAACGCAAGCCAAATTTGTACGAAAACTTCTTGCTAGTCGTACCCCTATCGTTACTGTTCTGTTTGGGAACCCCTATCTGATCAGTTCAACAAAGCAATCTGAGGTGCAAGTCATTGCCTGGTCCAATACCTCTGTGCAAAGCGAAGCCGCTGCCGCAAGTCTATTTGGAGCTACGGATATTAACGGCCGGTTACCTATTGACATACCTCCTACCTTTGGACTAGGAGATGGAATACATATTCCAAAAAGCACCCTCCATTTTGGCATGGCTGAGGAAGCGGGGATGCTCTCAGGAAAATTAGCTAAAATTGATGGTATTATGCACGATGCAATAAAAGATTCGGTATTTCCAGGAGGAGTCGTTGCAGTGGTGAAAGATGGCATTTTAGTATACAATAAAGCCTTTGGATATGTTGACTATGAAAAGCTAACACCCGTGCAAACCAACACCCCCTATGATTTAGCAAGTGTCACAAAAATACTAGCTACCACAACAGCTATTATGCACTTAGTGGATCGTGGTTTACTTGATCTCGACACACCTGTTAGTCAATATATTTCTGAATTTCGAGTTGATGATAAGGCAGCCATTACCATTAGAGATTTATTAAATCACGAATCAGGACTACCTGCTTTCAAAGTATATGTAGATGAATTACAGGATAGAGCATCCATTATAGAGGCCATTAAGAATGAGCCTTTAGAATGGAGCCCAAATCAAAAGTATGTCTATAGCGATTTAGGATTAATTCTCTTGGCCGAAATTATAGAACAAGTAAGCGGTCAACGCCTTGATTCCTATGTTCGTTCTCAGCTACACTATCCTATGGGCATGTTTTCAACCTTTTTTACTCCCAAGAATGTAGGCCGCTGGTACGCGCAATCCATCCCCCCCACTGAGATAGATACCCTCTTTAGAATGGAATTGGTACAAGCAGATGTTCATGACGAAAGAGCCTATTATATGGATGGTGTAGCCGGACATGCTGGCTTATTTTCAAATAGTATTGACATCGCAAAGTACATCACTTTTTTAACCAACAAAGGGTTTTATGCTGGGCAACGCTTTATTTCTTCCGAACGTATCGATGAATTTACTTCTACACAAGAATCCCTGAGTAAACGAGGCTTAGGATTTGACAAAAAATCTAGATCAGGATTTAGCTCCGCAGGTACTCGTATGAGTCCAGAATCATTTGGACACACTGGATTTACCGGCACTTCTTTTTGGGTAGATCCAGAACACCGTTTAGGGGTCATAGTCTTAACAAACCGGGTCCATCCTTACCGCTCATATGGGGGAAGAATAAGTAGAATTCGGGCAGCTGTTGCTGATGCAGCTTACGAATCCATGGAGCGATAGAATGAGTAACACCTTACCTTATAGTTATCAGCCCTATTCTAATAAACCAGGACATTGTCTTATTGAAAGCCAAGAAGGCAACTTATATCTAGGCTTTAGAATAGAATCAGCTTCCTTTCCTACTACTATTTCCGCAGTTCAAGCAGGAGTTGTACAATGTCTAATGCATGGGCAACAACCAACCGTAATATATTACGCCAATCCGGCTTTAAGTGGTCTTGAGAACTGGATTAACACTCTTTCATTGAAACCTGAGCAAATACCTGAACAAAAATTACAGGAAAAAGCTTCAGAGCTTCAGAAACAAAAGCAACAATGGTTACATTCGGACACCTTAGATTCGAGTAAGAAAACAACTAAAACTTCTATTAAACCGATACCACTTGAGAACTTTGGTCTCTTAGAGCTTTCTAAACAACTACATAGTTTAGGAAACGAAAATAGTGAATCCCGTCCCATTTTCTCAAAAAGTCAAATGGAACAACTCAAGCATGCATTGGTTAATGTGTGCAATCTTGCAGTATGTCCTGAATCAAATTTTCCAGTGGGAGCCCTACTTTGGACTAATCTCGGGGTATTTCCAGGGGTAAATATTGAATTTCAAGATTGGTCACTGGGATTATGCGCTGAAAGAACGGCTTTAATAAATGCTTTAAGCTACGGTGCTGATGAGTTTTTTGGGATATTCGTTCATGCCATTGATGGTGATTTTAGTACACCTTGTGGATCTTGCCGTCAAATTTTGAGTGAACATATGCTATTTTCCAAGCTGTTTTGTCTCCATAAAGATCACACTTGGTCGGAATATTTTATTCATGATTTACTCCCTCACCCCTTTTATACCGACTCATTAGCCAAGTTTTAGCCAAAATTAAAGCTAAATATTGTCTCATTTTTTTTATGAATAGAGATTATTTATCCTAATTGTTCAAATTTTGTATGAATTCACCTAAAATCTGCGTTTATTGTTCACAAATGCCATTATTTATAAAGAAAAAGTATTTTTTCTGTTGATTCAATGATTCTGAATCAATAGCTTAGGTCATTCTTTAAAGAATATTCATTAACTAAAACATAACGGAGTAATAATGAGTAGAGTAAGTGAATTACAAACATTAGTAGAATCAGTATCATCAGAAATGGAAAAGTTCTACGAAAAAGGAAACAAAGCAGCTGGTACCAGAGCAAGAAAAGGTCTTCAAGATCTAAAAAAATTAGCTCAGGACATTCGTTTAGAGATTCAATCTAAGAAAAATGATGCCTAATCCATTTTGAGATTACTCACGAAAAGCCGCATATCCTGCGGCTTTTTTTTTGACTTTGCTTCGGTGTAGATTTTGGCTGGAGTGGCAATATGTACCTTAAAGCCTAACATCATACAGTTAATTCATACAATTAATAAAGTAAGCGCCTATGTTTTGTTCTCATCGTCCAATACTACTGCTAATTGGATTATTTGGTTGCATAGTCAGTCTTTCTTGTACAAAAACACATGACTGGAACGCCACATTCAATGAAGCGGGAATGGTTAACGTTCAAAAACTTGATTCTACTATAAAGGTCAGTCTAGCCTACTCCACTCCCAATAATGTACTCGGTTACGACATTTATGGAGATTTAGAAGAAGCTTATCTTAGACCAGAAGCGGCTAACAAGTTAGTCTTAGCTCAAAAAAAACTACAGGCATATAATGCATCTTATTCGTTGTACATCTTCGATGCGACGCGCCCACGTCGAATACAACAAAGATTATGGGATGAATCTGACCTTCCTATTGAAGAGCGGAGTAAATATATAGCACATCCTCAGCGAGGTTCAATACATAACTACGGAATGGCCATAGATCTTGGCATTTGGGTTGATGGGCAAGGATTGCTTGATATGGGTACTCCTTTTGATGATTTTTCAGTGCGTTCAAATATAGATTCGGAAGATTCATTATTAAGTGTGGGCGCCTTAAAACCTACTCAGGTTCAAAATAGACGACTCCTTCGTGAGGTTATGACTTCATCTGGTTTTTTGAGCTTATCTTCTGAATGGTGGCACTTTGATGCGATGGAACGAAGCGCCACTAAAGAGCAATTTGATATTATAGAGTAAACAAAACGATATAGCTGGAATACTGTTTGGAGTAAAGTGGTTGTATTTCTTGTTTTTTCCTGAATTCTCTCAGTCAATGCTCAGTCAATCTTTTATTTTCACGATGTATGCCAAAATCTAGTTTAGTTAGCCGTATGCTCTATTATTACCTCAAGCATACCGAAGCTACTTATAGAAAACCCATTGATCCTGCTAGAGAAAATATCTCTTTGCATCCCCCAAAAAAACTATGCTCAAATTACAGCATTGAATTAAAAAAAAATACTGAAGGTAGGATATGGATTTGTGAGACCCAAACTGCCGAAGATGATGATTCCACCATACTTTATTTTTATGGAAGTGGACTTATTCAAGGGCCAAGAAAACACCATTGGAAATGTATCGAGGATTTACTGCAACGTGGCGTCCCAAGAATTGTTCTAGTAGAAGCCCCTCTGTTTCCCTCTCATACGATTTCTTCTATATTGGATTGGTGCCTAGAAACAACTATGGAGATCGTACATGAACTCGTGATTAAAGAAAACCGATTGAAAATGTTAGGTGAGGGCTCAGGTGCATGGTTAGCCTATAATATGTTACATAATTTTGAAAAAGAGCACCTACTTAAAGTTGATGAACTTATTCTATTATGCCCCTGGTTAGATGCTTCATTAAGTAATCCTTGGATTGATGAAGTCGAAGTTTTGGATCCCATTAACAATCGCTCAGAATGGACACGCTTAGGTGAAATCTGGCAAAGTCAAATTCCCTCAGCTTTGGAAAATGAAACAACAGAAGGCATTCTTAAAAATCCCACTAATCCTCTAGCTCCTATTTATATGGATCTCAGGAAGACCCCACCTACTCGGGTATACACAGCGGAATATGATATTTTCAAAGCAGACGCAGTAAAACTTCGCCAAAAGGCCGCCTCAGAACCGGTTATTTTTAATTATTATGAGTATGAAAAAATGATTCATTGCTGGTATCATTATGATCTGCCAGAATCCAGAGCATTATTAGATCATTTAGCCGCTACCCTAACCCAGCCTATGAGCGAATGGGAAAAAACAGCTGAACTAGATGGTAAATTCTGGTAATTAGTGTTTTTTCAATAAAAGCGCTTGCATAGCTCCACTTAGGGCTCTATTATCACAAAGTTATCGAGTGAAATTAAACCTAATTTGTTCACAATGAATATGAATGAGTATGATGCAATTGTTGTAGGAACTGGTATAAGTGGAGGTTGGGCAGCAAAGGAATTAACAGAAAATGGATTAAAAACCCTCGTTTTAGAACGGGGACGTATGATTGAGCATGTCAAAGACTATCATACTGCTCATTTGGATCCTTGGGATATGGATCATGGAGGCCGCCCTACCAAGGAAGAATTAAAGAGGCAGTACAAGCAAAATCGCACGGGCTATACAACAGACCGAGCCAACAGCCATTTTTTCGTAGATGACATCGAGCATCCGTATAATGAAAAAAAACGATTTGATTGGATGAGGGGATATCATGTTGGTGGTCGTTCTTTAATGTGGGGCCGTCAAACCTATCGTCTTAGTGATATTGATTTTGAGGCCAATGAAAAGGATGGTTATGGAGTTGACTGGCCCATTAGATATGCCGAAATAAAGCCATGGTATGATTACGTAGAGGAATATATTGGGGTTAGTGGTGAAAATTTAGGGCTCAAACAACTTCCTGATGGAATATTCTTAAAGCCCATGGAACTTAATTGTGTAGAAGAGGTCCTTAAGGAACAATTACAAGAAAAATATACCGATCGCTTACTTACTATTGGCCGTGTAGCCCATATCACAGAAGGTACTAAAGAAGGCCTGGGACGAGTCAGTTGCCAATACCGCAATCGGTGTATGCGAGGCTGTCCTTATGGCGCTTATTTTAGCAGTAATTCATCTACCCTTCCCGCTGCTGACAAAACAGGCAATATGACCTTAATGCCCAATTCTATTGTTCATGAGGTTATGTATGATGAAAGTACGCAACGAGCTACAGGAGTTCGGGTTATTGATACCGAAACTATGGAGCATTATGAATATCGTGCACGGGTTATTTTCCTGTGCGCATCCGCAATTGCATCAACCAGTATACTTATGCAATCTAGATCGGCCCGTTTCCCTAATGGAATGGGGAATGATTCTGGTGAATTAGGCCATAACATCATGGATCACCATTTAGGGGTAGGTGCATCTGCTACTACAGATTCATTTAGGGATAAGTATTATATCGGGCGCCGTCCAAATGGGTTTTACATTCCTCGCTTTAGAAACTTAGACTCGGGGACTAAGGTTGTTGATTTTATTCGAGGGTATGGATACCAAGGGGGAGGCTCAAGAAGTAATTGGTCGGAAAATATTCAAGAATATCAGTACGGCCAGGCCTTTAATGAAGCTCTTCTTGAACCTGGAGGATGGTCGATAGGGATGGGTGGATTTGGAGAGTTTTTGCCCTATCACGATAATAAAATGACGCTTGACTATGAAAAACTGGATAAATGGGGATTACCCACAGTAACCTTTGACGCTGAGTTTAAAGAAAATGAACTCAACATGCGGAAAGATATGATGAATCAAGCGGCTGAAATGTTAGATAGAGCAGGCTTTAGTTCTGTATCAACCTTTGATAATCCTGGTGGACCAGGGTTGGGAATTCATGAAATGGGTACAGCTCGAATGGGTAAAGACCCTAAAACCAGTGTCCTAAACAAATACAATCAAGTGCATTCCGTCCCAAATGTGTTTGTAACCGATGGTTCATTCATGACCTCATCTGGCTGCCAGAACCCATCTTTAACGTATATGGCCTTCACTGCTAGAGCTGTGGCTCATGCTGTTGAAGAGCTAAAGAAAATGAATTTATAGGAGTGTGACAATGAACAGAAGAGAAGCCTTACAAAAATTAGGACTAAGCTTTGGGGTAATCATAGCTAGCCCAGTATTATTTCACGCATCTTGTTCAAAAAAATCTACTACCTACTTTTTTAATGAACTCGAATTGCAACTACTCATCGAAACTTCGAACGTGATTATTCCTGGAACCGGCGACTTACCCAAAGCTTCGGATGTTGGGGTTGCGGAATATATTGACCATTATGTAGCGGATATCGTCGAGGATAATGAACAAACGCAGCTAAGAGTATTCATGCAACAATATATGAAAGCCATTAGCCCAGAAAAACCAGTGGAATATTGGGTAGAACATAGTTTTTCAGCGGAATGGGAAATAAAAGAAACATGGAAAGCAGAAGTTGAAACTTATGAAGAATTACTTGCTAATGGTTCAGAGGCTACCGTTTCTGATGAAATAGCCATATTTGCACTACTCACTAATCTTAAATCACTGATGATTAGGGCTTATCGAGGTAGTGAGTTGGTCGGGGAACAAATTCTAGCTTATGATCCTGTTCCAGGCCAGCAGATCGGATGTATTGATTTAGAAGCAGCCACAGGTGGACGAATTTGGTCGCTTTAAGGGTTTAAGCCTTTATGATGCTAAAGCGAGTAATTTAGCGAGCAAAACAATACTGGTAGACATGGTGTTTTTCCAACAGAAACCGGTGCTGATTTTGGACTAAGTAAAGTTGGTGAACACTATTATATAGAAGTTGAATTCTGGGGTGAGGATTTCAAAATTAAATCAATGGCAAGGACCACGGATATTACCGATGCACGTAGTTGGCGTTTTTTTGACGGGGAAGACTTTAGCCTTGCTAATATAAACCCCTATACACAAGAAATTAGCAATCCAGCAAGCCATCTACCTCCACCCATTGAGAATTATTACCCACTGAACTTTAACCCAAATAATTTACCGGTAGAGGGATTAATCTACAGTTCCTATTTTCAGAAATATATTTCTATTCGGATCAGAAGCTTCAGTTTTGCCCCAGAAGTAACACCTGGTATCTATTACTACTTGTCCGAAGATGGCTTTAACTGGGAGCTCAACCTTCCCAACACCCCGACGACAGCCCCAAAACTCGCTGGTGTTGTCAATGATAGTTTGGTAGTACCTATTCTACTCGAAATCCCAGATATCACAGAGAGTACCACGCTCTCAGAAACTCTAGGGCTAGAGCTGTGGTACGAACGTATTCGTAATGGTGAGAGCCAACGCATCGATAGTTTAGTGAGAATTCCATTGGTTATTCAAGTGGATGTTATTTCAGTAAGTAATGAATGGCTAGGTGATACGCCGAGCGAAATTGTACTCTATCAAAATTACCCAAATCCCTTTAACCCGAGTACTCAAATACGTTTTGCATTACCAAGCAGTAAACATGTTCAGCTTAGTGTGTACAATGTGTCCGGTCAAATGGTAGTAGAGTTAATCAATGGTCAAATGCCCGCAGGAGTCCATCACATTAACTTTGACGCACAAGGGCTCTCAAGTGGAACATACATTTATCAGCTCAAAAGCTCAGATGGAGTTCTAAGCAAAAAACTCCTTCTTATTAAATAGCGAGAACTTTTACTCGCTTAGATACCTATGATACTCCACTAGTTCTTGGATGGGATGTTGTAATACCTTTACTAAATCCCATCCATCTTTTGCCAGGACTTGCCTTATTCGTTCTTTGTGATGATAGGCGACAGAACCCACCATACCTACTTTTCTTCGGGTTGATGACGAAAAATACCCTAATTGAAATTTCATGAACTCTTCAATACCACGCTCTACTAAATCTAGGACATAATCATCCTCACGAAAAATTCCTAATATCTGGGAGAAGGATGCGATGTATGCATTTCCTTGCTTCTGACGGTACAACCGGTCGAGTGTTGTATTAATTTCCATCTGGAAATGATTCGTTAAATAATCTTCAATTTTTGTAGGTATTCTTTTGAAATAATAATCACGAACAATCCATTTACCAAAAAAACCAGCACTCCCTTCATCGCCCAAACTGAATCCAAGTGAAGGTGCGTTATCGGTAAAATCAGTCCCATCATACATACCACAATTAGATCCCGTACCCATAATGCACGCTATACCTGGTTCATGGCCAAACAGCGCTCGCGCAGCTGCTAATAAATCGGTTTCGATGTGGACTGGCACATCTGAAAAAACCTGATCAAATGCCCCTTGTAATAGCTTTTTAGTTTCAGGATTCCCATACCCTGACCCATAAAAAAATATATCAGCTATCTGTTTACGGGTCGATCCAGACTGTTCGTCCAAAAATATCGCAACCTCCTTTAATATCGATATCAATTCATTCGGTTGTGCGAAATAAGGATTCATTCCTAACGTCTGAGTAGTACAAATAACCTTAGCTTCTTGTATAAGATACCATGATGTTTTGGTGGATCCGCTTTCTGCTATTAATTGAATCATAGAGTATATTGAACGATTATGCGCTAGCTAGAATTTAAAAAGGTTAGATAATACATACTTTTTTAATTACCGCTTTTTACCTAGTAAGCAAAGATATTTATAACATACGCATATGCCATACACTTTTGACAAAAAAGCCCATGAGCTACTCCCCCACTATACACACTTTAATGTAGCAAATCGGTTACTTTTTACCGGCCATTCCCATCAAGCTTGGCCAGATGTAGCCCTTGAGGGACAAACTGAATATTTCCATGACTCTGCCAATTTAGTTGATAAAAAATGGGATGCAGCTTTTGAAAAAACAGAGATTCTCAGATCATATCTCAGGGAGTTTTACGACGACCCCGATGGTCTGTATTGTCGTGAGGAAAGTACTCATTTCCTGTTTGTAAGCTTGATGAGCGCTTGGGATTTAATTCAAAAGCCGAAAATCATTACAACCGAAGGAGAGTTTTATTCACTCTCTAGACAACTAGCACGACTTTCAGAAGCAGGTCTAGATGTGGTTAAAATACCCGCTGGAATTAGCGACGACTTTGTTGAGAACATACGAAAGAATTTGGATGACAAAACATCCGCAGTGATGATTTCAAGAGTGTACTTCCAAAGTAGCCTAATTAACCCTCATTTAAGTGAAATTGCTGAACTTTGCCGTAAGCGTGGTGTGGCTTTGGTTATAGATGACTATCATGGGACTAATGTAGTGCCATTATCCATCCGGGATGAGGGTCTCGAGGATGCATTTGTATTGATTGGCGGCTATAAATACCTACAATGGGGAGAAGCTAACTGTTTTCTTCGCTTCCCTAAAGACTGTTCCCTTCGTCCGGTCATTACAGGTTGGTTTGCCTCATTCGGCTCCCTTCAAAAAAAACAAGATTTTAGTAAACCCGTTGAATTTGATCCTGGAGATCAACGATTTGCAAGTGGAACCTATGATCCTAGCTCTCAATATAGAGCGGCTAAAGTAGTGGAGTTTTTCAAAAAACAATCGTTAAGCTCTAAGGTCTTACGGGCAGGATATCAACAACAAATTGGGCTGTTAAAAAACTTATTCCTCGAACAAGATATCGACCCCTCCATTCTACGACTTACTCATAACAAAGATGTTGCTATGAATGGCGGCTTCCTTTCATTGTATTCAGCACATGCTGTTGCTATTCGAAAACGACTACTAGAAAAAGAAGTTTTTACAGATGCCAGGGATACGATACTTCGATTGGGTCCTGCACCATATACAACCTCTCAGCAGATTTTTGATGTGATTGGTTTACTCTCTGAGACTGTTTCAGAAATGCAGAATTAAATAGGTAAGTAATAAAAAATTTAAGACTCTACTAGAACAAAGGTACGAGGTATTTTCTTTGTGTTAGTTCCATTTTCATTTGTCCAACTCGATTTAGCTACACCTACTAAAGTAGACTTTCAAGTTGTGCTGTTTTAAAAACTAAATCAGTACATCATAAACAGTACGCTAGTCTAAACTGGTTCATGTAAATGCTGTTACAGATTCATGTTGAACTTATGCTAAATTTACATATATTGAACATATATAAAATTGTATGAAAATACAGTGACATGATGTGTCACCCTAACGGATTACCTTATGTTAAACTTTTAATTTCATCTTATACACATGGCAGACAACCAAAAAATTAAAGCACTCGATATCGCCGTAGGTCAAATCGAGAAACAGCACGGAAAAGGGACCATCATGAAACTTGGGGATAAGGCCACCCAAGATGTCGACATAATATCAACTGGTTCTATTTTAGTGGACTATGCACTCGGAGTACAAGGAGTGCCAAGGGGAAGAATCACTGAAATTTATGGACCTGAAGCAAGTGGTAAAACCACCTTAGCACTACAAGTTATCGCACAGGCGCAAAAGAATGGTGGGTACGCGGCTTTCATCGATGCTGAACATGCATTTGATCCACGTTATGCTCGCGCTCTTGGTATTAATACCGAAGAGCTACTGGTATCACAACCGGATAGCGGCGAACAGGCGTTAGAAATTACCGAAACATTGATCCGCTCAGGGGCATTGGATGTCATCGTGGTCGATTCCGTTGCAGCCTTGGTACCTAGGGCTGAACTTGAAGGAGAAATGGGCGATTCACACATGGGCTTACAAGCTCGACTTATGTCACAAGCACTTAGGAAAATCACCGGTATAGTTAATAAAACCCAAACCTCCTGTATTTTCATCAACCAGGTTCGTGAAAAGATTGGGGTCATGTTTGGTAATCCTGAAACCACTACGGGCGGACGAGCTCTTAAATTTTACTCATCAGTTCGTTTGGATATACGCCGTATAGGTAGTATTAAAAAAGGTGATGAAGTAATAGGAAACCGGACCAAGGTTAAGGTGGCAAAAAACAAGGTTGCCCCTCCTTTCAAGGTGGTTGAATTCAACATTATGTATGGCAAAGGAGTCTCGCGAATAGCTGAGGTACTGGATTTAGCAGTAGAGTATGATATTATCCAAAAGCGTGGAAGTTGGTTCCGATATGATGGGGAGCCTATTGGACAGGGAGCGGATTCTGCTATGCAATTCCTAGAAGAAGATCCAGATTTGTTGGACAAAATCGAAAAAATGGTTCGCGCTCAACTAAACGGGTTAAACATCGAAATAAAAGGAGCAACAGCCGAGCTGGCTGAGGCTGAACCGTCCACTGAAAAAGTAGAAAAGTAAGGCTTCATATTCATTATGAAGAAATCAGATCCTAATGAATACGATGAATTAATTCCATTATTACCCCTTACTATTACTGCAATTCAAGTACAAAAAAAGAATAAAGAACGATTTTCATTATACCATGAAGATCGTTTTTTATTAGGTGTATCCACTCAAACCCTTGTCTCCTGCTCACTAAAAAAAGGGGCTCTGTTAACCCCTGAAAAATTGGATGCTATTCTTGGCATCGAACAATACAGCAAGGCCAAAGAATACACTCTAGGTATACTGTCACGAAGAGATCACTCTGTACAAGAACTCATTTTAAAAGGGATAAAAAAAGGATTCAATAAAGACGTTCTTGAGCGTGTGACTCAGGAGTTACAAAAAAATAACTACCTTGATGATCAACGGTTTGCTTCAAATTTTATACATGATGCTATTGAATTCAAAAAGTGGAGCCTAAACAAAATTAAATTTGAACTACGTAAAAAAGGAGTCAATAAAACCATCATTAGTGAATTACTTGATGGCTTCGATGAGGCTATATGGAAAGAACAAATGTACCGTTTAGTCCTTAAAAATAGGGCTAAGTTTATACGTTCAGATACAGCGAAACGAAAGAAGAAAATGTATGATTATTTAGCTCGTAAAGGCTATTCATCAACTTTAATTTGGAGTGAGATGAATAAACTATTATCGTTAATCGAAACTGATTAAAAAAGTCCTAAACAGCAGTTCATGAAAAACATTACACTAGAACGTGTTGTTCGAACATTACTAGCCGTACTTACTATAGGCGTGATCATAGTCATAATGTATAATTACATTACCTTGGTCGCCTTCTTAATACTAGCTATGATACTTAGCTATGTACTTGACCCAACCGTGAATAGATTACAACGCATGGGGGTAAAAAGGACTATTGGCGTAACCTTAACACTATCGGTTATAGTGATGGCAATTGTGTTCTTTTCTACGAATGTTGTTCCAATTTTTGTTGAAGAAATGCTAGAATTAACAAACAACTTAAATATCGAAACTATCGAGCTAATAGCCGCTCGAATCGAAACACGATTAGTACAAGAATATAGTTTTATACCCGAAGGCTTTCTAAGAGACAACATTACTAAGATTAGCGAGGAGCTTTTTGATCTAGGGAAACTTTCGACTGTACTGAGTGATGCCGTTGGTGTATTTACCAATATATTCTCTGCCGTACTTGTAGTCCCATTTGCCGCTTTTTTCTTTCTTAAGGATGGCAGTAAAATTCGAAGAGATGTGTTACAAATTATACCAAACAAATATTTCGAAACCACACTGACTATATTGGACTTAGTTGAAAAGCGATTAGGTCTTTACTTTAGAAGTGTTTTAGTGCAGAGTACCTTAGTCACTCTGTTATCTTGGACAACCTTAAGTATTGCGGGGCTAGAAAACTCTCTTTCAGTTGGAATCTCTGTTGGTATAGCTAACACCATCCCCTACTTTGGGCCTATTATTGGCTATGTTCTTTCGATTATTATTTCAATTGTAGAGACCGGGGATTTCAGTTTAGTTCTGTATTGTGTGGTGGCTATTTTTATAGTTCAGATGATTGATAATTTAATTCTTCAGCCCTATTTGTTTTCCAAATCAGCTGATATGCACCCTGTAGCCATATTGTTTATTATTTTAATTGGGGCCGAAACGGCTGGGATTTTAGGCATGCTCATAGCCATTCCCTTAGCTACTACTATTCGTATTACGATCAAACAGATTATTTGGAGTTTTAATAATTATCAGATATTTCGACTAGACCAATCGAAACAATTTTGAGTATATTATAGAAACCAAAAATCTACGTGAACACCCTTGAATGAACTGGTAATTTTTGCCTCAGGATCAGGTTCCAACTTCCTGTCAATTATTAATCACATTACAAACGGCCATCTAGACGCTAAAATTGTCGGGTTAATCACGAACAAAGCTGAAATTGGGGCTATAGAGATTGCACGACAATACGGAATCCCCCACTGTGTACTATCTTCAGCCCAATTCACAAACATTAAGACGTACGAATCAGCCCTTTTAAATCAATGTATACAATGGAATCCGCGTTTGATAATTTGCGCTGGCTACCTAAGAAAAATTCCGACAAATCTCATCCAGGTATATCCCAATAGAATTCTCAATATACACCCTTCTTTACTTCCAAAATTTGGTGGACATGGTTTTTATGGCTTACATGTTCATAAGAGTGTACTAGAAAATAACGAAACACACACGGGTTGCACCATCCATATTGTATCAGCAGAATATGACCAAGGCCCTATACTAGCTCAAGAGCGTTTAGTGGTTGACCCATCAGAATCTGCAGAGCAACTTGCTAAGCGAGTGTTAAAGCTTGAACATCAATTGTATCCAAAAACGATCGCATCCTATTTAAAACAATTGAATAATACTACTGAATAGGATTCCCACTAGATACATTACAAAATAACTTGACTCACTGATCACACCATTATTTATTAGTTATGTCCCTTAAACCATTAGAGCAACTACCAAAAACCCCTCTTACCATTAAACGAGCATTGTTGTCGGTTTCCGACAAAACGGATATACTACCATTGGCAAAGTCTCTTCATGCTGCTAATGTTACCCTTTTATCTACCGGTGGCACCTATAAAACATTACAAAACGCTGGCATTCCGGTAACTGAAGTAGCCAGTTTGACTGGCTTTCCTGAATGCCTTGATGGGCGAGTCAAAACACTTCATCCCGTGATTCATGGAGGCATTCTAGCTCGGACCTCCTATGAGCCTGACAATACCGAATTAAAACAACTTCAAATTGAACCGATCGAGCTAGTAGTTGTGAATCTATATCCATTTTCCAGCGTTGTATCAAAAAGCGATGTAACGATGGAGGAAGCTACAGAATACATTGATATAGGGGGTCCCACCATGGTGCGAGCTGCTGCGAAGAACTTTGCTCACGTAACTATTTTAAGTAGTCCAACACAGTATGCTACCTTTTTATCCGAATTCAAGTCAGATTCTACGATTTCATATCAAACCAGACTACGTTTAGCAAAACAGGCCTTCAACCATACCTATGAATACGAACAATCAATTTCAAATTATTTTGATGCCATCCTTTATGCCGAAACTAATGAATCCATAGAGGGTCATGCCACACACTCAAATGAGGTACATAAAACAGACCCCACTCATTTTAATGTAAATGAGCCACTACATAATAGCCTACGATATGGCGAAAATCCTCATCAAGAGGCAGCTATTTATGGAGAACCCGATAAATTCATCGATTGTTTTCACGGAAAAGCACTCAGTTATAACAACTATTTAGATATAGATTCAGCGTTACGATTATACCACGATTTCCATGATACGGATCCAACCTGTGCCATTTTTAAACACACCATACCATGTGGAGTAGCAAGTGGATCCACTTTAAAAGAGGCTTACTTGAAAGCTTTTTCTACCGACAAAGTTTCCCCTTTTGGTGGGATAGTACTTTGCAACACTCTCTTAGATCTAGATACAGCAACAGCCATCGATTCTATTTTCACTGAGATAATTATTGCACCCGAATATTCAGACCAGGCCTTATCCTTATTGACTCAAAAGAAAAATCGGCGGTTAATTCGATTGTTAACCAAACAGGGTATCTCCTCTCAAAAACAATTCCGATCCATATTTGGTGGTACATTGGTCCAAAACCAAGACAACAAAGCCATTGATGAGGCATCATTCAAAGTGGTCACAAAAAGACAACCTAGTCAGAAAGAATTGCAGGATATGTTATTTGCATGGAAAATTGTACGACATGTAAAATCCAATGCCATTGTATTTGCAAAAGATGAGCAAACTCTTGGAATAGGTTCGGGCCAAACCTCACGGGTAGACTCTTCTGAAATAGCTGTTTCAAAAGCTGCAAAAGAGCAGCTTAGTCTAGTAGGATCGGCGATAGCATCGGATGCCTTCTTCCCTTTTTCTGACGGAGTCGAGGCAGCGGCACATGCTGGTGCTACTTCAGTAATCCAGCCAGGTGGTAGTGTACGAGATCAAGAAGTGATAGACAGAGCTAATGAACTTGGACTAGCCATGGTATTCACCTTTTCCCGACATTTTAGACATTAAAATAAATGGCCATATTAACAGAAAATAGTTTCAATATTGCCCAAAATACATCATATTCTGTACTTAGTGAACATCTACATTTTTTGCGACTATAATGAACGAACCAGTTACTGATAAAAAAGCTCAAAACAAGACCAAACAAGGAAAAAAAGGCTTTTTTGATTTTTTATATACCGATATAGCTATTGACCTAGGCACTGCGAATACACTCATCTATTCGCGCAATGAAGGCATTGTTTTAAATGAACCCAGTATTGTTGCCCTTAATCAACAAAACATCCCTGTAGCGACAGGTCACGAGGCCCGCTTAATGCACGAGCGAACTCATAAAAAGATCAGGACAATACGACCGCTTAGAGATGGAGTAATTGCGGACTTTGAAGTAGCTGAGCAGATGATTCGAGGCATGATTAAAAAGGTAAAAGTGAAGTGGTTTTCATCGACCCGTCAAATGGTTATCTGTGTTCCTAGCGGAATAACTGAAGTAGAACGACGTGCCGTACGCGACAGTGCTGAACATGCAGGTGCAAAAGAAGTCTATCTGGTTGATGAGCCCATGGCTGCTGCTATTGGAATTGGCCTTGATGTTCATGAACCCGTTGGTAATATGATTGTGGATATTGGTGGTGGTACTACAGAGATTGCAGTCATTTCCCTATCTGGAATAGTGTATGCCCAATCGGTTCGATTAGGTGGTGATGAACTTAATGATGACATCATCAATTATTATCGTAGAAATCATAATTTACTTATTGGTGAAAGAACCGCAGAAAAAATTAAATGCGAAATAGGTTCTGCTGCACCCCTCGATGAGGAACTTGAAATGATTACTAAAGGACGCGATTTAGTAAATGGAGTTCCTAGAACACGCCATATCACATCTAAAGATGCTAGAGAGGCAATGGCCGAATCCATTAACACTATCGTGGAGGCTGTTACCAAATCGCTTGAACAAACTCCTCCTGAATTATCTGCTGATATTTTGGATCGTGGTATCATGCTAACGGGTGGTGGTGCTTTATTGAAAAATCTGGACAAACTAATTATGGAGACTACTGACTTACCCGTGCATATAGCCGAGGATCCATTAACCGCTGTAGTAAGAGGTACTGGCTTAATACTAGAAAACTTGGATTATTATAGACCCGTCATCTCTTAAATATGTTCTTCAATGAGATTTTTACAGTTCGACACGGATGGTATCTCTCATTACTTTCACACGTTCATTGTTCTGCTATTTGCACTCATTCTTGCTTTTACTCGAAGTCAGGATGGACTAAATAGCTTACGGGCTATTACAGTTACCGCCGCTAGCATCCTAGAAGAACCCGTTTCAAATGTACGCGTTTACAGAAATGCGTTGAAAACTAATGCTTATCTACAACAGCAAAATATTCTTCTACAAGACGAACTAAGCAAACTTCGATCGATAGAGAAGGAAAATCAAGAGCTCAAATCATTGCTCAGATTGGAAGAATCCTATAACTATCCACTACAGATAACGCGTGTTGTTACAAAGCAGTTAAATACACTAAATAATAGTTTGAGTGTGAATGTAGGAAGCAATGAGGGTATTCAACGCGGTATGCCACTTATCAATTCCGATGGTCTAATAGGTAAAGTAATATTAGCAGCGAGCAATTATTCACAGGTAATGCCACTATCTCATCCCCTCTTTCGAGTGAGTGCACAAATACAAGACAGCAAAGCAAATGGAATTATTACGTGGGATATATCGAGTCCTAGCTATCTTATCATGGATTTTGTTCCTAAAACAGTACCCATCGATACAGGGATGGTTATTCAGACTTCCGGGCTAGGCAATGAATTTCCAGCTGGAATTCCTATAGGACAGGTAGTCGATTTCCGATCACAAGAAGGAACCAATACCCAACAATTAAAAATTGAGCCATTTAGTAAACTAAATGAAGTTTCTGAAGGCTTCATAGTTCTGTTTACTTCCGATACAAGTTTAGTCCAATTGAACAACGAATTTAACCAGTTATTTGAATGAATTTCGATTGGACTAAATATCTTCTTGGTGGTCTAATTATCATTTTTTTAGATCAGATACTCTTGCAACATCTTTCTCTTTGGGGGATACATTTTGATGCAGTACTACTCTTTTTAGTTTGGACATTACCAGATCTAAAAAGAATCGAAGCCATCTATATTTATGGGTTACTCGCGATTCTTCAAGATGCACTTTACGATTCCTGGGGGCTTATGCTCTTTAGCAAAACAATTATTGTACTATTATTTCACAATTATTTGGTGAGCCGTAATCAAGGCAAGATATTTTCTTCTCAATTCGCGGTTTTTACCTTAGCCATAGCAGTGACTCATAACACTGTATTCTATCTATTGTCGTTGATAACCGGCGGCTATGCAAGTGGTTTATGGCCTTACACTGTACTTCTATTAGGCGCACTATACACAACCATCATATCTTTTACACTTCATAAATTGCTTAGGTCTTAAGACCGTGAACGACATTAGAAATCAACATAGAACCCAACTTTCACTGCGTGTAATGCAAGTGCTGTTTGCTACTCTATGTTTGGTGGTGTTAGGAAGAGTTTTTTATTTACAGGTCATAGAATATGAGAAATATTCGATGCAAGGAGAACGAAATTCTATTAGACAGGAAATCATCCCATCTGCACGAGGACTGGTTTATGATAGAAAAGGTGAGCTATTAGTTTCCAATGAGCCCATTTTTACATTAACGGTAAATCCTGCAACCTATGATACCTCAAATAATAAGCTGCTTGCTAAACTATTAGATGTAGAGGTATCGCAAATTCGAGAACAAGTAAAAACTGCTAGGCGATATTCTTGGTATAGAAGTTCGCCTTTGTTATCGGATATTGATTTCACTCAATTCGCTGTTATCCAGCAAAACTTATGGCAATTACCTGGTATTGGCCACCAACTTGAAAGTAAAAGAACCTACACGGACAAAATAAATGCCTCACACATATTTGGATATCTTCGTGAGGCTGATACCAAAGATTTTGAAAACAATACTTCGTTATTCTTAGGGGATAAAATTGGAAAAAGTGGTCTTGAATTAATCTATGAGGAACGGCTTCGTGGTGAATCCGGCTTAGAATTTAAACGAGTCAATGCCTACGGACAGGCTTTAGGTTCATTTGTGGTGGAAAATGAGGGTACGAATCCTATTGCAGGAGCGAACATAATTACGACTATTGATGCTGACTTACAGGCATTTGCAGAGGACTTAATGATTGACAAAACAGGGGCAATTATTGTCATGAATCCTAATACTGGAGCCATTTTGACTATGGTAAGTTCCCCTAATTATCAAGTAGACAGGCTTGCTGGACGTCTCGATAGAACCTATTGGGCTCACATAAACAGTGACTCCACCCGTCCACTCTTTAATAGGGCTGTATCTAGTAGGCAACCACCTGGATCTACTTTTAAGCCGTTAATGGGCTTAATTGGCTTAGAAGAAGGACTTATCACACCAACAACAAATATTCCTAATACGGGAGGTTACCAACGAGGACGATTGTATCGTGATATTGCCCCAAAAGGAGATTATAACTTAGAGAAAGCGATCACTTTTTCATCAAACACCTATTTCTACAAGTTGATGGATGATATTGCGAGTTCCGGTAGACTGAATATCTGGAGTGAGCGAGTTAAAGATTTTGGCCTAGGGATAGATCTTGAAATTGATTTACCCAGTGCAACTACCGGTATCGTTCCTGACAGTGCGTTTTTGGACCGTTGGTTTGGGGTTAGAAAATGGGGGCTAGGTGATTTAATAAATCTAGGAATTGGTCAAGGGGTCATGTCCGTTTCACCACTTCAGATAGCCACGATGACAAGTGCAATAGCCAATGGAGGGTACAGAATTACCCCTTACCTTGTAGAGCAATTAGAAACCCCTTACTCAACTAACTTTCCCAATAAAAGAAATCCATCGAAGATAGAATGGGTCCAAAAAAAGCACCTAGATTTGGTGAAAAAAGGCATGCGCGGTGTGGTTCAGGAAGGAAGTGGTAGATTTTACGTAAAGAATGATTCCATAGCCATTGCAGGTAAAACCGGAACAGCTCAAAATCCACATGGGTACTCCCATGGTTGGTTCACTTCGTTTGCACCTTTCGAAAACCCTGAAATTGTCGTAACTGTTTTTTTAGAAAATGCCGGTTTTGCCTCCATTTCCGCTGCTCCAATAGCCCGACTATTACATGAATATTATTTAAGGGGTACCTATAATAGCTACGTATATAATTACGTAAAGAACTGGGAACCACGAGAAGATAATTCTAACCAAACCGCTGAATAACTCATGGCCTCTATTCAAAAAGATTTAGATTGGACGAGTGTCTTACTTTGGATAGGCTTAAGTATTATAGGGCTCATAGCTATCTATAGCGCTACTCAAGGTCCGGTTTCTGAGTTTTTACCTACATTTATTCAAAATAATTTCTGGAAGCAGTTACTATTTGTTGGAATTTCTTTAGGGCTACTCTTCGGTATACAATTCATCAATCCCACTATTTTTAAAAATTTTTCTTACGTAGCCTACGCAGTATCCCTACTATTGATGGTTTACACCTTATTTTTTGGACAAGAGATTAATGGTGCAAAAAGTTGGTTACGATTTGGTGGGTTTGGATTACAGTCTAGTGAGTTTATGAAAATCACTACTATATTAGCCGCAGCAAACTTTCTAACCTCTAGGCGAAATCTTGCCACAGAACAAATACGCTACGCCTTAGTTAGTTTCCTCATTATCTTTATACCAACACTTCTGGTAATTGCACAAAACGATTTTGGTACTGCCATTATATTTTTGGCCCTGATTCCTGTAATTTTGTTTTGGTCTGGATTACCCTACGGTGTGGCCTTATTAATGGTAAGCCCAGCAATTATTCTGTATTTGAGTGTATTTAGCTGGGTGTATGGGCTCATAGCTATGGGGATAATCACCGCTGGAGTTCTTTTTTTACAACGCTCAAAATGGCTTACCATTGTTTCGGTAATTATGGGTTCTGCAACGGTCGTCGTGGTACAATTAGCCTTAACAAAAATACTTCAACCACATCAAGTTGCTCGAGTAATTGCTTTTACCAATCCATCCTATGATCCAACAGGTGCGGGATGGAATGTAATACAGGCTAAAACAGCTATTGGTTCTGGTGGATGGACAGGGAAAGGATTCCTTGAGGGTACTCAAACCCAACTTCGTTTTTTACCAGAACAGTGGACTGACTTTATATTTTGTGTAGTAGGAGAAGAATTTGGTTTCTTGGGGGCTTCTATACTCATCATGGTTTTTATGCTTTTCTTACTTCGTTTATTGCAATTATCTATTAATCATAAAAATCCCTTTGCACAATTGGTCACTCTTAGTGTCGCTGCGGTCTATTTTATGCACTTTTTTATCAATGTTGGAAGTGCAACGGCATTATTACCGGTTATAGGGATCCCACTACCCTTTATTAGTTACGGTGGCTCTGCATTTATCGCAAATACACTCATGCTTGCGATTTGTTTAAATATGGATTTGTATAAAAGGGAGTTCAGTATCTACAGCTAAGTAGATGGACTTACACTCAAGAACCCTGTGCAGGGATTGTACCAATCAACCAGATGAAAAAAATTCCTACATACATTGAGGAGCCTACAGTTTAGATGATCGGGCCTTCGTCGTTCCTAAACTAAAACTAGTTCGGTGAACAGGGGTATAGCCATATTTTTTCAAAGCTTGCCTATGTGCATTGGTCGGATATCCAACATTATTATCCCACCCGTACTCTGGAAACTCTAGGTGTAAGCTAGCCATAAGTTCATCTCGATAAACTTTGGCAATGATAGAAGCAGCGCCTATAGAGGCACTTTTACTATCTCCCTTTACAATACATTGATGAGCTAAAAGTGTTGGCACATAACGATTACCATCAACCAATAAATAGTCGGGATTGGCACCTGTAGACGTAGCACAGCTATTCATAGTTTCTAAACTCGCCCAAAGTATATTAAGCCGATCTATCATAGCTAAATCACCCTCTTGAATAGTGTAGTAGAGAGCTTTTTTCTTTATCTCTTTCGATAGACGCAAACGTTCTGACAAAGATAATTTCTTACTATCCTGAATACCATCAATAGGGTTATTTGGGTCAAGAATAACCCCCGCAGCTACTACAGGGCCAGCCAAACAACCTCTACCAACTTCATCTAGACCCATAATCCGTCGAAAGCCTTCTTGCCATAATGTACGTTCGATTTCTAGTCTACTCATATGGGCAATTAGATTGGATGTTGAGATAGAAATATTGGTTTAATTAACAATATGAGGAACGAGTTAGAATTCATAAATGGTTCTCTTATTATGAAATACAAATATACTCATTGGAAACAAGTAAAACCTGTGTCGGGTAAGAACCCATTTGAGACCTTACTGGATTTATTCCAACAACTTTTGACCATTGCCAGTGGTGATGTATCACAATCACTTAAATGGCTAACGAATTTGGATAAGGAGTATGAAATAACGGACAGTTTTGAGGAAAAATATAGCCTGGCTGATTTTATCCAAGATTTAATTGACAAGGGATATATCGATCAGGATGATGACACCAATGCCATGGTCATTACTCCAAAAACTGAAAAAAGCCTGCGAGATCGCTCTTTAAATGAAATATTTAGCAGCTTGCGAAAGGGAGGACAGGGCGATCACAAAACTAATTTTAATGGGACTGGCGTAGAACGACAGTCAGAAACAAGACCTTGGAATGGTCATGAAGAACTCGTCAATTTAGATACAACGGGCACAATGATTAATATGCTCAAGCATAGTAGTATTGATGCATTGAATTTGTCGGAGGATGACCTGCAGGTATATGAAACAGATTATCATACACAAGTTTCCACTGTACTCTTAATTGACTTAAGCCATTCTATGATTCTATACGGTGAGGACCGAATTACACCGGCAAAAAAAGTTGCTATGGCTTTGTCTGAATTAATCATGCGTAGCTACTCAAAAGATACCTTAGACATTGTGGCTTTTGGCAATGAGGCATGGCATATTTCAGTAAAAGACCTACCCTACTTGAAAGTCGGGCCTTATCACACCAACACCAAACAGGGTTTAGAAGTAGCTCGTCATATACTGCAGCGCAAAAAATTTGCAAATAAACAAATATTCATGATCACAGATGGGAAGCCTTCTTGTATGTTTGAGAATGGTAAACTCTACAAAAACAGCTTTGGATTGGATAGGAAAATTGTCAATAAGGTATTAGATGAAGCAGTTAAATGTAGAAGAGAGAAAATCACCATAACAACCTTCATGATAGCCTCAGACCCTTATTTACAGCATTTTGTACGTGAAATGACCGAAGCTAATAAAGGGAAAGCTTATTTTTCTAGCTTGGACAATTTAGGTGGGTTTATTTTCGAAGACTACATTAAAAATAGAAAACGCCGGGTACATTAACTGCATACCCAGCGTTTTAAAAATTTTCTCACTTACGTTCACTTGAGTTTGACGTCAAGCAGTTACAAAAAAGCTAATCAGTTCTCAGGATGTGCTTTTGCTGTTTTACTCAGAGTTAGTTAAACATACCAAGTTCTTCCATCACCGACTGAGTTATATCAAACTTAGCTCTGAAGTCTTCCGATGCATATAAAATAATCATATCACCAGAACTAGTGGTGGTGTTTAACACATATGATAAACCCTGTTTCTGAGCTACAGCTTCTATAGCTGCTCCTATTTGTTCTAGTAGTGGGCCTACTAATTCATCCCTGCGTTGTGCAAGCTCTTGTTCAGCCACTTCTTGAGCTTGTAACAGATCTTGTTGTAATTGCCCCAAACGTGCTTCTTCTTGCTGCTGTGCGTCGGCGGAAATCACACCTACCTTTTGTTGGTATTCTGCAACTTGTGTTTGAAACTCCTGCTCTAAGGTCGATAATTCCTGTTGCTTACGGGCAGTAAAATTTTGCAGTCTTTGTTGGACAGCCCTCATTTCGGGCATGTTGGCTAATATTGACTGTGGATTTACATACCCTATTTTCAATTCTGAATTGTTGGATTGCGCCTGAGCTTGTAGGTTAAGCACAATGCTAAAAAATAAAATAACTGCAATACGTAACGTTCGCATGTGGATGGATTAATTTAGTTGATATTAATTTTCTGAATCATTTCCAGAAGTAATCATTCGAGAGAGTACTTCCTGGGTGATATTAAGTTCTTCGGCACTAAAAAATACAATAGCATCGCCATAAGAGGTGGCTTCGTTAAGTATTAAATCAAGGCCTTTTTCTTGTGCTACTTCTGCCATTACTTGATCCATTTTCTCAATAATAGGCTGTAGTAACTGTGCTCTTTTCTGGGTGATTTCGTTAAGATAATTCTCTCTCTCTTCCTGAAGTTGCTGATCACGGGCTAAGAGATCTTCCTCTCTTATGATTCGAGCTTCTTCGTTAAGCATACTTCTGGCCTCCTCATAGGCAACAAAATCTTGCTGGAGCTGATTGGCTTTGGACATTAATTCAGTATCTCTTTCTTGAACAAGTTGCTCGATTTGTTGATCTACAAACGCAACCTCGTCCAACTGGCTTAACACTACCGAAGGATTCATGTATCCAATTTTTACTTGGGCTTGAGTTTCTACTGTGAACAGAAAAATCCAAAGTAATGCGGGTAAAATAAAATGTTGTTTCATAGTCGTTTTAAATGTGAGTCAAAAAATACCGTAAATTTTGCTTAATTACCTATCCTTATTTACGCATCAATTATCCAAATCAATACCTAACTCGAATAAAATATCAGCTGTGATATCAAATTCAGCTCTAGCATATATCATATAGATATCACCACTTCGGTCAAAGATATAATCGTAGCCTTTCTCGAGGGCCACGGTCCTTGCCGCGCTGAATACTTTTCGTTGAATTGGTTCTAATAGATCACTTTGCTGCTGAAAATATTCTCCTGTTGGACCAAACTTTTGCTGAAGGAAGCTCTGATGCTGTTTTTTCTTTTGTGCAATTTCTGCTAGTTTTTGATTCCTAATCTCCTCGGTATATAGAATTTCTTTGGCTTGATAATCTTCTTCTAGCGCAGTTACTTCGTCTAGCATTTCCTGTGCTTCTTGCTGCCAACCACTGCTTAGTAGTTGCAAACGCTGTTCAATACCACCGTATTCAGGTAGTTGAGCAACGACTATATCTGACTCAAAATAGCCAATCTTTTGATCTTGAGCTTTGCTCTCAGAACTAGCTATCGCTAATATCGAAATACACACTATAAGTACCTTAGTGCGTGCGTTCAAGAATGATATTTGAATCTTATTAATCATAAACTAAACTAAAATGGTGCACCAATATTAAACAAAAATTCCCATTCTCCTGCAAGTGTATTGGTTCCTTCAATTCCGTCTAAACGGTATCCGTAACTCAAATCTACCAGACCCAATACCGGTAGATATAAACGAGTTCCAATCCCAATTGCACGCTTTACATTAAACGGATCGAAGGTGGCAAAATCATTAAATGCATTGGCTGCATCATAAAAGGCATAGGGTATTAATTGCAGCTGTTCATTACTCACTGCAGGATAACGTAGTTCAAGGGAATATTTGTTATATACACGCCCCCCTACTTGCCGACCATCAATAATTGGTGCTATACTTCCATCATTGCCACCGGGATAACCTCGTAAGTCGATATTGTCGTACAAGAAGCTCTGCCTTTGCTGAAGTTGGGTTCCACCGACTAAGAATCGCTGAAAATTGGATCTCCTATCATTAGTGAAGAAGCCAATAAATCCAAAATTCACCTGACTGGTGAGCACTAATTTCTCGACGATGGGAATGTGGTATTGATAGTCTGTTTTTATCTTATAGTATTCAGAAAGACCCGGTAGTGGTGGAGCTACTTCAAAGGAAAGACCTAATTTCGAACCGGTATTAGGAGAGATGAAATTATCTAATGAATTCCGTTCGAACGTCTGATTTATTGAAATAATAGAAGAGGTTCCAGCCGATAAAAAGGATGTAGTACCCTGAACATCGTAAAGTTGATAACCTAAAGCCGTTCTGCTTGAAAAGTAATCATCAGGCCATCGTAATCGCTTCCCTAGAGATACAGAAGAAGAGAAAAGTCGGTTTTTTTCAGAGAAGCCGCGGTATTGTATAAAGTTATACGATAAATTTACCCCAAGTGAGGTAGGCTTACCGTTTAACCAAGGCTCCACAAATCCAAAACTATAGCTTTGAAAGCCTGTTCCTGTCACCTGAACACCCAAGGAAAGATTTTGTCCATCTCCTGAAGGAAATGGAGTGAAGTCCCCAGCTAAGGCTCGCTGTAGTGAAAAGTTATTAAAGTTAAGACGGGCAGAGATCAAAGCACCAATTGCACGGCCACCATACCCCCCCGAAAATTCAAAATTCGATGTGCTCGCAGATTCATCAACCACAAAAGATACATCTACTTCTTTGTCTTGGGGTATAGGTTGTACATCGGGAGTAATGTTTTGGGGGTCGAAAAATCCTAAGGTACTCAGTTCTCGAACAGATCGGACTATAGCTTCACGGCTGTATGTGGCACCGGGAATCGTTCGTAAGGTTCTCCGAACAACATCGTCATGCGTTTGCGTATTCCCACTAAATGACACTCTACGTATTGTTGCAATTTCATCTTCGTATATATCAAAGTGAATATCTAGGGAGTCATCACCCACCTTAGAGATCGTTGGAATGGCTTGAAAAAATAAATAGCCTATGTTCTGATATAAACTGTTTATGTCGGTCGAGGTTTTGTTGAAGTTTAAATTTTCATCATATCTAGTTTGATTAAATACATCCCCTTTTTCAAAACCTAATGACTGTGTTAATTGGGCATCGGTGTACACGGTGTTTCCATCCCAACTAATGTCTCGTACTTTGTATTGAGGTCCTTCATAGATGGTAAAGGCTAAACGTAGTCCTTGCTCACCTTTACCAAAATTATCTACCCATAAGCTATCAGAAACTATTCTAGCGTCGACATGACCTTCCTCTTGAAAATGGGTCACAAGATTGGTCACTCCCTCGTCAAAGTCTTCTTGCTTATAAAGCTTTTTAGACAAAAATTTCCACCAAGCATCTTCTTTAATCGGCTTAATCACCTTTAATAAATCTTTTTCAGTGAATCGCTCTAACCCAATAAACTGAATATCTTTGATTTCTAACTTATCGCCTTTTTTAACTTCAAAGTATAAAATAGAACGGTTTTCAATTTCATCTGACGCTTCTACCCTTGTAGCAACTTCCGTTCCCCATAATCCTTTTTCTTTAAAAAATCGGATGATCGTGCGCTTGGCTTGTTCTAAACTTGCATCCGTAATTGCGGCACCTTGAACCAAACTGATAAGATCTTCTAGGTCGCGTGCTTCTGATTTTTTAACCCCTTCGATCTTATACTCGAGCATTCTAGGCTGCTCAACTACCTGAATAAGTATGTCCAAGCTGGTTAGAGACTGATTCTCGATAAACACTTGAACATCAGAAAATAACCCGACTCGAAATAACCTATTAATTGCATCCGGTATGTCATCACCTGGATGAGTTATTACCTTTCCCTCAACCAATCCACTCGTGTTAATGATGAATTGGGTTCGTGTGTTTTCATTTCCCTGAACACGAACCTGAGAAATACGATATTCCTCAGGATTTTCCAATGTGGGATCGGTTATTTGTATTTGCTGCGAGTAGGCGGTAAAAGTACTGCCAATTAGCATAATAGCAGTGAGCGCAAAAACATTTCTTAATGAACGTGTTCTTGCATTTTTCGGGGTCTGTAAGATCTTGATAAACAATGTATAATCCTTCAAGCTGATAATTTTTACTGTAACGAACTAGTTACTTATTTCGTCTTTATTTTTTTTACGCACTTTGCCAAATCTTCGATCTCTTTTTTGGAAGGATTGAATAGCCTCATACAATTCGTTACGTCTAAAATCTGGCCAATATAATTCGGTTATATACAGCTCGGAATAAGCCAATTGCCATAATAAGAAGTTGCTTATGCGATATTCACCGCTGGTTCTAATAATTAAATCCGGATCTGGTATACTGGCGGTCGAAAGGTGATCCCCAATCATTTGATCATTGATTAAATTAGGGGCTAATCTACCTTCTTCTACATGTTTGGCAATTTTTTTTACCGCTTCCGTTATGTCCCATCTACCAGAGTAACTCAGGGCTAAACATAATTCTAAGCCTGTGTTATCTTTGGTTAATGAAATTGCCTCATCTAATTCCTTTATACAATCATCAGGAAACCGATCCATCTGACCAATGGTGACCAAGCGAATGTTGTTTCGATGTAGATTATCCGCCTCTTTCCTTAGCGAGGAAACCAATAGACGCATTAACCCTCTAACTTCGGCACTAGGTCTTCCCCAGTTTTCTGTCGAAAAAGCATATAGAGTCAGGAATTTAACCCCGAGTTGAGCACATGCCTCTGTAATATCTCGAACGGAGTCCACACCTACCTTATGCCCAAAAAGCCTAATGTTTCCTTTGCTTTGAGCCCAACGCCCATTACCATCCATAATGATGGCAATATGCTCCGGTACGACACCTGAATCGATTAACTCTTTCTGTCGATTCTTGTCTTCCTGTGTCTGTTTTGTTTTAGTGAGACTAAGCTCTTTCAAAGGGATTATGGTTGGTTCTTTTCAATTCAGCAAATTAGAGCTTTATTGAAGCTTATTCAAGAAAAAAGCGCCTAATTTACACCTACATAAAATGGCTTTTGTTTTAAACTAGACTAGCTATTTCAAACTTTCTATTTCCGATACTATTTCTCAAATCATAAACAGTACGTCATTTGGCCTAACTAAGCTCCGTTAAACTTCTGCGTACGGTGATCATTTCAAGTAGGGCAAGGGCAGCTTCGGATCCTTTGTTTCCTTTATCCCCTACTCTATCCAATGCCTGCTGGACATCGTCTGTTGTTAGCACTCCAAATGCAACGGGAGTTGAAAATCGAAGGTTTAGCTCTAATACTCCTTGATTTACGGCATCACAAACATAATCAAAATGTGGAGTACCCCCACGAATGACAACACCTAAGGCTATGACACCCTCGTAGCTTTTGGTTTCCAATAACCACTGTGCGGTCAATGGTATTTCGTAACTACCCGGACAACGAACAATCGTTATGGAGTTTTTCTTTACTCCATTTGCCACTAAGGTAGAGATGGCTCCTTCCAACATGGCTTCAGTTATCATCGAATTCCACCTTGAAACCACAATTCCAACCGTTGCATCCTCTACTACTGTACTTGTTGAAACCTCTTGAATCCCTTGTTTATTACTCATAGCTTTTTATTAATTATTGGGTATTAAAGCTTTTCTTTGTGTGGTCATTGCCTTCATTTTAATCACGTTATTATAGGAAGTGGCTACCGTGCCAATGGGGGTATACCCGTAGTCTGGATGCCCATGATAATCACTTCCACCGGTTTGAAGCAAATGGTGTTTTTGGGCCCATTTAACAAAGTGATTATGTTGTTGGTATGAATGACTTGGGTGGATGCATTCAATCCCATCTATCCCTAAGATTCGTATTTCTTCGAGCTCTTGTTGAGTGAATAATTTTCCTGGGTGAGCTAATATTACAGCGCCTCCAGCTCTCCGGACCAATGCAATGAGAGTGTTGGCATCTAAAAAATAGGGTTGGCGTGTTTCCTCATGAGCAGCTACTAAGTATCTTTGAAAAGCTTCTATATGATTGGATACATAGTTTTTTTCTACTAATACCCTAGCTAAATGTGGCCGGGCTAGTGTGGCGTGTTTGGATGTTGCTTGAACTTCCTGAAAATCTATTTCGATATTTTTTTTGTTGAGCCAATCTATCATCGATTTCATTCGTCGCCTACGCTGTACCGAACAAGCGGTTAAGTACTCCGATAGTTCGTTATGATAAGGATCAAAAAAATAGCCTAGTAGATGAATATCTTTGTCGTTAAAGGAAGCAGTAAATTCTGCACCTGAAATTAATTCAATGGGTAGTTGTTCTGACTTTAAAATTTCTTCTGCTTTGAGGTACCCTTTAATGGTATCATGATCGGTAATAGAAATGGCCTTTAACCCCTTAGCTACAGCTAAATTTAGGACCTCAAAAGGGCTTATTTTACCGTCAGAATAGGTAGTATGAATATGTAGATCGGCTTTCCCTGCCATGAATTAATCAATAATTGAATGATAATCTTGCAAGTCGTCCAACAGTTGTATTCCTGCCATAATCGCTGGATCAAAGGCTAAGCTAGCTCTTTTCCAGGCTTGGTTTCCTTTATAGAATCGGATTAATTCCAAACCCAAAACCACCTCAATTTCTCTGATTTTTTCGCTGAAGTTGGATTTTGCCAATGTAGAAATCTGATCGGTTATCCGTTGTAAAGACTCATCTGTATTGGCATTCAAGGCGTTACTATTTTGTAAAGAATGAGCCAATGAGTCCGTCAGTGACAACATGTCATTCCAAATCTGCAAACGAGTAGGATCAAAATTTTCCATAAATCGATGGGCCATAATTTGAATAAGCTCATCATCGATCGTGGCAGTCAAAGGTAGCTCAACTTGCTGAACAAAATCACTTACCAAGCCTAAACGAAGCAGCTCCGACTGGAACGGACTGAGTAATTCCGTGGGAACCTGGAGATCGGGTTCAATGCCCATTCCTCCTCGTACTATTCTTCCATTCAGGGTCTTGTATTCGGTATCATCCCCTCGTTGTAGGGCACTGTTATTGGCATCGTGAGTGTATTCCAGGCTCTGAATACTTCTTCCAGACGGAATATAGTACCTTGAGATGGTGTATTTCATAGAGTTGTTGAATGGTAAGGGTTTGACTATTTGAACCAAGCCTTTTCCAAAACTTCGTTCCCCTAGCACAACTCCTCTATCTAAATCCTGTACCACCCCTGATAAAATTTCACTAGCGCTAGCACTCCCTTGGTTAATTAGTATGACCAGTGGTCCTGTGTATCCAGCGTCCTCACGTGTTATGTATCTCGTATTATATTCTTCTAAACGACCTACAGTTTGAACCACGGGGATGTCTGCATTGACCAGAAAGTCTAACATCTGTACTGACTCCTGTAATAAGCCACCAGGGTTTCCTCTTAAATCTAGGATTATTCCTTGAAGCTCAGATTCCTGCCTCATAGCCTGTAAAGCTTGCCTAAATTCCGTATTTACCCCTTGTCCAAATTCGTTTATTTGGAGATAGGCTACACCCTGTATAGGCCCATTTTTGGTAGAGTCCTCTGATTCTAACGCCTGGGTATCGGTATTTAACTCAACGACTGGTTCCCCGGTTAAATCAAGTAAGGCGGCATAACCCAAACTCTTTGGCTCAAAGTTAGTACGAAAAAGTTGAAGTTGATCTACCGTAGCGTTTGGGGTTTTAATGGTGAGGGTGACCTTCGAACCCGTTTCTCCCATCAACAAGCTTTCTACTTCTTCGGGCTCAAGGTTTTCAGTAGACAAGCCATCAACCGATTGGATGGCATCTCCGGTGCGTATACCTGCTCTTTGGGCTGGGCTCCCATCAATCACACGTACCACAATGGCTCTGTTTTCTTTTTTATCGACCTGAATACCTATACCAGAAAAGTTACTCCGACTTAGGATTTCCGCCTGCTCATTACTACTTACGTCGAAATAATTGGTATAAGGGTCAAGGCTTTCGAACATCGCATTAAGCCCTACTCCCATAAGATCAAGTGGATCTATATCGTCAACATACTCGAGTACGATTAAACTAAATGCTTCGGAAAATATGTCTAAACTTTGTTTAATCCGGAAGTAAAGATCCTTTTGTTGGTAGGCTACTGAGGAAATTCCTAGGAGGACAAGAAGACCAATAAGTACCTTTTTTCGCCCATTTTGTCGAAAATTGAGGGGCTTTTTGACCATTACTATCGAACTTTAAGTACTTGTCCAACATAAATAGTGGATCCGGATATCTCGTTTAGCTCTCTCAATTGTGAGGTAGATATGCCGAAACTACGTGCAATAGCTGTCAAGGTATCGTTACGCTTAACCACGTAAGTAGAGGCATCTTGTTCACCGAATATGTTCTCGCCCCCTCTTTGTCGACGTTCTAAATCTTGTTTGTCGTTAAAGCTGAGACTATTTATCGCTTTATAATGTTCTTCACGATTTTTTGGCACATACAATGTTAGATTTTGCCCTACCCGAATGGTATTTCCAATTCCGTTCCAACTTCTTATTTCCCATGCGCGCACATCATGCCACTCGGCGATATGGCCTATGGTATCTCCTGTTTTTACTTTATATAATAACTTAACAGAGTTGGCCGGGATCGAACTACTTGAAGAGCTCGAACGAGTAGTCACTGTTCCACTTTGTTGATTAGTGGGACGATTAATAGATAATTGGTTCACCGATCCTGCTGGAAGTGGCACTGCAATTACTTGACCAGGGTATATGATATTGGACAGGTTATCATTACTTGCATAGATACCACTAACACTCGTTCCGTACGTACGCGCTATCAACCCAATGGATTCACCGCTTTGCACGGTATGCATGGTGATACTTTGGTTTTGACTTTCCCTAGGCAGACTATCATAGATGGCTAATAGGTCATTCGCCTTGCCAACAGGTACTTTTAACGCATACTTCGAGCCTGGAGGGGTTGCCCAACGCAACAGCTCTGGATTATATTCTTTTAGTGTTTCCGTGGATAAACCCATGGCTTCTGCCAGTATCTCTAACGACATAAGTCCATCAACCTCGACAGTCTCATAGGAATATGGCTCTTGGTCATAGTTAGTTTGAAACCCAAATTCTTCTGGACTCAGATTAATCATGGTTGTGGCAATAAAACCAGGTACATATCCTCTGGTTTCGCGAGGTAAGTAGGGATAGGCAGCCCAATAATCCTTCACACCACCCGCACGGTTAATGGCCCGATTTAATCCACGTGGGCTGATATTATAATTGGCCATGGCTAGATGCCAGTCCCCCCATACATTGTACAAATCTTTTAAGTGTCGTGCGGCTGCTCTGGTTGCTTTTTCAGGATCTCTTCGCTCATCTACCCACCAATTAATTTCAATTCCATATACTCGTGCAGTGGCCGCTATAAATTGCCACATTCCCACAGCCGACGCCCAACTCCTAGCCGTAGGGTTTAACCCACTTTCAATAAAAGCTAAATAAACCAGTTCTTCGGGCATTCCCTCCTCTCGAAAAATTTCTAACATCATGGGCTTGTACACCTCTGCCCTTTCTCTCCATTTTTCCATCACATCTGGCCTTCGCAACGTATAGTATACAAGGTGTCGATTCACTTGTGCATTTTGCAGCAGCGGTACCGTAGTTTTAAAAGTTTCGGTGTCTTTTGGAAAGTTAAAGTCTTCAGCCAAGGTGTTTTCATCTTCTAGAAAATCTTCTTGAATGACAAATATTTCTCCTTGAGCCTGATCTTCTTCTGCGCTGATCCCATAAAAGTTTCGATACTCTGCAACAACTGCCCTTGAGAGTTGAGCAAAACGTGCATTACTTCTGATTTCTGGGTACTCATCCAATAAATCCTGCGAAGCTGTCAATGATTCGTTGATTAGACGTTCTGCTTCTACTGGCTCATTGTTTACTTGTGCTTTTAAGGCCTGTACATGAGTTCCATATATATTAGCGATGCGAAGCATCATATCCCTCTCGAAACTGTCCAATTGCAGCTCCACCGGAATCAATTCTGTTGTGTCACCAGCCGCAATGTCGGTGGAGGACGAAGACCAAGCCCAAGCCTGCATAGGATTATTGTAAGGGAGATATTTGGTTTTTATCTCTTGGTATTCTACCGTGGGTGGAGCTTCTTGAGCATGAACTATGGACGTGTTACCCCAAGAAAGTACCATCAGTAAAATTAAGCTCGCCGCTGGTAACGCTTTAGATACCGGTAGGTGAAAAATAAACTTCAACAAGTTATTTGTGCCTACTGAATGTGTATCTACTGAACGTGTATCTGTTGATTGTGTAGCTGTGGGATGTGTACCTGTAGAATATAGGTGCATAATGGGCAAATGATTAAATAATGGGCTAACAAAGAGTATTCGTATTGGACAATATACTAAAAATCTCAAAAAGGACGACCCAATCTAAAGCCGGTCCATTGCTGCACTATTGGACGCCTTCGTCCAACACCAAAGGCCACATCTGAGACCTTTAATCCAGGAGCCGATTGATACCGCTTAAACTCATTTAGGTCTACTTTTTTAAGAATTTCTTGCACTAGATCTGAATCAAAACCCATATCAACAAGTTCAGACCATTCTTTAGCCTGTTCAATATATCCCTTTAAAATCGCGTCTAAGATGACATAATCAGGCAAACTATCGGAGTCTTTTTGATCGGGACGTAATTCTGCTGAAGGTGCTTTGATCAGAATCGCCTTTGGTATAACTTCTCGATTGTAATAGTGCTCATTCATCCACTCAGCCAATGCATAGACTTCGGACTTGTACAAATCAGAAATAACCCCCAATGCCCCGTTCATATCACCATATAATGTGCAATACCCAACGGCATATTCGGATTTGTTACCCGTATTTAATACGACTGCTCCAAATTTATTAGCCCATGCCATTAAAATAGAACCTCTGATCCTACTTTGAATATTTTCCTCGGCAAGTCCAAATTCAGTACCCTTAAAATATTCCGCCATGCTACGGTCAAAGGCCTTTACCATGTTTTTAATGGGAATCTGATGACACTCTATACCCAAAGACGCCGCAAGTTGCATTGAATCGGCTACACTACCCTTCGATGAATAATCAGATGGCATAGTTACCCCGACAACCGCATCAGCCCCCAATGCTTCTACGGCTAATGCGGCCACTAAAGCCGAGTCTATCCCTCCACTAAGGCCCAAGCACACCTTCTTTGGTAGCCCACTTTTGACAATATAGTCACCTATCCCTAAGATTAACGCTTCAAAAATGAAGGCCTCTTCTGACTGTGCGGGCCCGCTGCTGCTAAGGAGTCTATGTTTGCCTGGTTGATGTGTTCCAGGTTGATTTGTTCCTGGTTGATGTGTTCCGGGTTGATTTGTTCCTGGTTGATGTGTAACAGGGCTAGGGGTTCGTTCTTCATCAGAGTCTGAACGTAGGTGTTTAATCTGAACTCCCTCACTATCCCTAATGCATTCCACATCAAAAAAGGCTTCCTGAAATCGAGTGGCCCGATTGATTTCATTGCCCAAGGCATCCATGGCTAGTGAATCACCATCAAAAATAAGTTCGGTTTGCGCCCCTACCTGATTCACATATAACAACGGGGATTGAAATTCTTTGCAACGTCGGGCTAACATATGAGCACGCTCATTTATTTTCCCACGTGTAAATGGAGATGCCGATATATTTACCATGATCTCCGCACCCTGTTGATGTAACTGCTCCAAAGGATTGACGTGATAGCGCATATAGGAATTATCATTCTGCCAAATATCTTCACAAACACTTACACCCCACTTGATCCCGAATAATTCAATGGGTTCAACCGACGTAGCTGGTTCGAAATACCTCACATCGTCAAATACATCATAATTAGGTAGAAGTGACTTGTGTTGTATGCCAATCAATGTACGATTTGAGACTACAAAGGCTGAATTATAACAAGGTCTTCCATTTTGGTCATTTGGGCTAATACTACCAAATATAAGTGCCATGTCAGGACTTTGATCAATGATCGTTTCATTTGCCTTGTATATAGTCTCCCTAAACTCAGGTAGATTCAATAAATCCATAGGCGGGTATCCACAAACGGCTAATTCAGGAAAAATTAACAGCTCAACGCCTTGTTCCCGGGCACGCTCTATTTCTTTGAAAATACGACTTGTATTTCCTTGAATATCCCCAACGGTGGGATTCATCTGGGCTAATCTAACACGCATAAAAACTAGATCATGAATTTAGACAGATTCGATGTTAGAGCCATCGAATCTACCCTATTTAACCAATAACATGGACCGGCTTTGTAGCTGATCATTGACTCGTAATGTATAAAAGTACACCCCTGAAGCCCAACTATCCGCATGTAACTGATATTGGTAGTTTCCAGCTGCTTTCTGACCATACTTAATTCTAGTTAGTTCACGCCCCATAACATCTACCACTCGAAACTCCACATTAGCTGGAGTTTGTAATTCAAAACTAATAGTGGTACTAGGATTAAACGGGTTTGGGTAGTTGGGGTGCAAAATAAAACCCATTTCATTTTTATTGAGCTGAGATTCGGCTTCCATATTGGTTGGGGTTCCATATTGAAATCGAGTCCATACGGGATAATGGTCTGAAGTTTCACTTAAATAGTTACCTATATAATTGGGATTCTCTACACGTTGGGTTCCCGCTAACCACTCGTCCTCTAGCTCTGAACTAATAAGAATATGATCAAGCATGGAAAATCGGGAGTAGGATGTATAGCCGTTTTCTTCTAGACTCTTGGTTATAATCGTATATTCGGTGTCATCATCAAAATTCTTATACGGAGAAGCAACATTATTGTAAGTGGATTGAAGTATTTCATCATTGAAATCACCTAATACCATGACATGGGCACTTCTTCGCTGATTATCAAGAAAAACCTTAAGCTGCCTAGAAGCATTAATTCTTTGGGTATAATCACTTTCTTCGCCAAATGCTTTGGCATGTATATTATAGAGGTACATTTCTCTGGTCTCCCCATTTATAGTCGCGTCAATGAACAACTCTAATGGATATCGGCCAGCTGCCCAGTCCGAATAATTCATCCCGTTGGAAATCAATTGACTCTGGTAGACCTTAATAGTTTCCTCCTTATATATATAGGCAGTACGCTGTGTTTGATCAAAGGTAGCCAGTGTACCACTATAGCCTTCTAAATTCTCTACTAAACTCTCAAAGAGAATGGCATTGGATATTTCCTGTAAGGCATATATATCCGCGTCCATGGTTTCAATGAGTGTTTTCGCATTCTGCATTTGGAGGTTATCATCATCTGGACCATTAGAAGAATCTCCAAACCACTCTACATTCCAGGTAACTACATCCAATGTGTGGTCTTTTGGTATGGAATCACTGGGGAAGCTAACCGCTTCTACACTTAAATCGGAGGTGAATCGGGGTAATATTTGATAAATACCGGCAAATTGACCCACTACTCCAATCATTTGAATAGGTTCTGTTGGGCTCATAGCACCTACTAACTCACTATCATTATCCACCCTCATTTCAGCTGTAGCGCTAGGATCTGAAATGGTGTAATTAGTATTCCCTTGAAAGGCTCCTTGATGCTCAATAACCGTATTGGGAATATGTACAAGTTGAGCCTCCAAGCTACCCGAATTTACTTGAGCTAAAGTGACGAGTTTAGGTTCTGGGATTCTGGAATCCACTCCTAAAATTTCATAGTTAATGGAATTATCACTATCGGTGGCAGAAATTTGAAGTAAAAAGTCAGCGTCTTCGCCGGCTATGGGTCTGAAAACGTTCAGAGGTCCTTCTACCACAATAGAATCGCCTATTGCGGCAGCCGCATGTAAGGGCTCATGATACACCGCTATTCCAGCGGTCTTGTCTTGAAGGTACAAGGGACCTCCAAATTCATTGGCAACCGTAACACGCCCTGCCACTCGAACACGAGTCCCCAAGCTCAATGTTCGAGCATTTGAGATGGGAAGTACGTCATCTGCCCCAAATGCTTGTGCAGTAAGTGGTATGGTGAGAGTAGTTTGATTGGGATCATTACTCCTTATGGTAAGTTCACCTGAAAAATCCCCCACACTTGTTGGATTAAAATTCACCATTAGCTCCGTAGTAGCTTTAAACGCTAAACTACTGTCCTTCAGAGCATCTACAGAAAAATCTGTCCCCGTAACATCCACCGACTCAACCGTTAAGCTAGGCGTACCCAAATTGGTTAACCGCAGCGGAATAGACGTACTACCGCCCTCCACTGTCGGTTCAAAAGTCATTCCATTTTCAGCGGAAAGTATACTCCCATTTGCAGTAGCTTGAATAGTTTGAGTCTCGCTTGCCTCTATAAAATCGGTGATAGCTACATCATCCAGGTTAATCCGTCCATCACCTGACTGAATCCATCGAAAACGAATAGGCCCAGAAACTCCTACTTCAATTTCAAATAATTCTAAATCCGAACCCGGTGAAACGGGTTCTCCTACCGAAGTCCAAGATCCACCTTGATCGGTAGAGTACGCAACTTGCAATGAGTTTCCGGTGTTTGATCCATAGTTTGCACTAACAAAACTAAGTACATCCGCTCCGTCATTCTTGTCAAACAACATGGTAATAGAGCCCGACTTTCCATTTCTGCGGTCCATTCGAACTCCTTGTGAACCGTTAAATTTATCGTTACCCAAACTACCTAGTAGAGCGTCATTAAAATACCATGTCCCAGAGGCTAAATCCACATTGGCACCCGTATAGGAAGCTTTTTCTCCATCCTCGAAATTTTCGGTTAACTGCGCACGCAATGGTGAAACAAAAATAAGTAACAGTACTGCCAAAGCTGTGAAACGCAAACTGAATGCGGTGCGAATAGATGGAGATAAAATCATAGTGTCCTTTAGTTTTTTAACAATATAATGAGAACTAAACCATGTTTCATATATAAGTTGTTGCCACTGTAATGCAGCAAAGGCTAGATGCTGGATACCATACCGTTCAATTCGATGCCGCAAATTTAGCCAGCGGAATGTACATCTACCGATTACAGGCTGGATCATACATAAGCACCAAAAAGATGATGCTTATTAAATAACCGATATTCCCTTTACTGGGGATAAAATTAAAGCCCGTGCTCAATGAGTACGGGCTTTTTTATTAAACAATGATTGGTAATGTAATGAAGAGTGAAATAGATCGATAAGGTCACGTAGGTCGATTAATTAAACCTGTGCACTAACAAAATCATATCAGCTGATTAGCGTAGTCCATTTGGCAGACCTTTACATATTCTACTAACCGCGTCGTGGCTATGTAGGCTTTCCAGGTGAGCACAACGAACCACAAAATCCCTAATAGAATTGTAACTATCTAACTCTTGGTAAAGTAATCTAGCCGCATCCTCTACAAACTTCTGATAGGCTCCATTCAATTCAGCAAAAGCTTGCTCATCTTCTCTTTTAACCATCACCTGTGTCTCAGTCTGAAGCGCTTCTCGACAAATCTCAACCAGATCTTCCACGTAAAAAGTGTCTTTCAAAGCCACAGTAATTTCAGCAACACTGCGTTGAGAGTGTGGAATTGCCGCAATATTACGGACTTCACGGGCATGTTCAGCTAACTCGTACGAACACGGACAAGCACTACTGTACACAAAGTTCAGATGCATGAATTTATTGAAGCGGCCATAGGAATCTAAATGACCTTCAAGGGAAACCTCATAATATTGATACCCTTCCATTCCACTACGAAGACTTTGTTTAAGTAATGGAAAGGAAAAATTGAGCCTTAAAAATGCCTCTTGTGCCCCTAAATCTTCCTTATATGCTTGTAAAACAGATTCAAGTGTATCTAAAGTGAAGATATCGTCTTTGAATCGATAAAATGTTCGCATAATTCGACTCATATTAATGCCTTTCTTATTGGCATCTAAACTAACATATCCGTCTACAGATACTTCAAGTAGATGGGTCTTCCCGTCTCTTTTCTTAATATGAAGGGGTAGCTTGAAATTAGAAATACCCACTTGTTGAATAGGCACATTGGCTCCTTCAATTAAGGAAGAAGACCCATTCTGTAAATCGGGTAAAGATTCTTTGTATTCCGGGCTGATGGTGAATGTGGGGTCGTAAAATCGTTTTACAGTTTGTGATAACATATCGTGATAATTATTATAGTTGCGTCTCTCTTCAGCTTAACTTATAGCGTCTTATATGGACAGTATTCAGCGCTGTTTCGTTCGGTTTCAAACAATTTTACTGAATAGAGTACACTTCCTTGACTGGCTTCTGCTTCGACAGGTTTTTTTAATTGATCGTAAAATGCATGTACTAAATTTTCAGAAGTTGGAATAATATCGGAGAGAAATGGTACATCCATATTTAAATTGCGATGATCACATGGTTCTAAAATGTACTGCTCAATAATTTTTTTTAATCTTCCCAAATCAATTACATAACCGGTCTCTGAATCTGGAGATCCAGCTAAAGTAACCTCTAAAACATAGTTATGACCATGCCAGTTTGCATAATTACATTTACCATAGGTCTCTTGATTCCACTCGTCAGATTTATTCGGGTTAACCAATCTGTGTGCTGCATTGAAGTGAGTTTGTCGAGTTACAAATACCACGCTAATCCTTTTTTGGGCTAATTTTATTAGGGCTAATAATTAGCCATCTAGTTTTACTGTAAAGACTATAACGGATATGTAGCTAAAACGGTTCCTCAATAATGATTTTAATATGTAATTAAGACCTAGTGTCAAATCTAAATGACATAAAAAAAGAAGGCCCCAATTCCTTGGAGCCTCCTTTGTGATCAGCACACCTCACATTCCTGTGAGACGTATTTTGAGTAGGAAATTACTTTATCAAGGTCATCTTTTTAGTAATTACCGAAGAATTGCTAACCAAGCGATAGATATACATACCACTTGAAAGTCCTGATGCATCAAAGTTAAAAGTCGTAGAACCCGCTGGCATCATCTGCTGACGTGCTAGTACTGCTACTTCTCTACCTAACATATCGTACACCACTAAGCTTACTTGCTGTGCTTCTGGAAGTGTGAAGCTTATTTGAGTGCTAGGGTTAAATGGGTTAGGATAGTTTTGATGTAGTTGAACTATCGTAGGCAGATCTTCTGCTTCTAATTCATTATCTACACTACTCACATCACTTAAATACCCATACTCATCGAGAGTAGTCCAACCTTTCATCCAGTTACTAGTTGGACCAAAAGCACCTGCATAAGTAGTTGCACGGAAGTAAGAATCTCCCATGTCTTTAAGGGCAATTGTCAAAGCTGGAGAAGACGTGCCTGGGCGAGGATCTAACATCTTTCCTTCGACTGTCCGATCAATTCCGACTAAAGCTGGATCAGAAATCTCATTACCATTAGCTCCTAACATCGTTTGCACGAAATCTTGTGGAGCGAACTCAGATAGACCATTACCCGCCTTAAAGCCAAACCAAACTGAGTTTCCAACGATTAATGAATCATTTTCCAAACGCTGACGGCTATCAAATGGCTTATCACCCGCATTGTCGATGTCTTCTACTGTGATTGCTGTACCATCTCCTGATGAGCCAAAATCAGTAAAAATTGAGTTATAATAGAATCCACCTGTGTTGTCACGGAACATCAACATTTGGCTACCGTCACCTTCCGGAGTGGCATCCACACCAGCACCGATGTACGTAGCATTCGCAACCATCGGGAATGCAAATGGAGTCGTATTCTCGTTTCCACCAGCACCATCCATCTCAGCTACACGACCTGCTTTGTCACCTGCTTGGATGGCAAACCAGAATTGGTGCTTACCACGGAATCCTGAATCCCAGTCAAAGGCATCATCAGCGTTGAAGGCAGATACTAAATAACGCGTATTAACAGTACCACCAAAGAACTCAAATCCATCATCATCAGAGGCGAAAGACTCTACATACTCGATGGTTGTTCCGGCGCCTACACCACCTACCGTAAGGCCTTGAATTTCGTTACCAGTCTCAGCACCAATCGACTTTCCTGAGTGGCGAATAGAAACATAACGAAGCACGCCTGAGTTGTCCATATCGTCATTACCACCGTAAAACGCACGATCATCGCCGTCTGAAGTAATGGTACCAACACCTTCGATTTCTTTCTCTGAAGCATTGTTGGTCGTAGCATTACCTAGAATTACAAGTCCACCCCATTCACCTCGGTTGGTTTCGTCGAAAGTTCCGTCATCTGAAGTTGAAGTAAAGATAATTGGGCTTGTTGGCGTACCTTCAGCAAAAATCTGTGCTCCTCGCGTGATTACGAGCCCTGAAGCATCTAAGTTCGAACCCGTACTTCCTTCAATTCGGGTGCCGGGCTCAATGAATAGTCTACTTCCTGCTTCCAAAAATACAAGTTTTTCTAGCTCATATATATTATCAGCTGTCCAGTAATAATCCGTGTCACCGACTAAATCAGCGTCGGTAATAACCACTCGGTTTTGTGCAAATACTGTAGTCGAAAAGCCGAATACAATAAGTGCGAGAAGTGTAAATGGTACTAATTTTCTCATAGTGTGTGTTAGTTTTAGTTTTGTTGGTTTTAAAGAGAATATTTCAGGCTAGTATTAAAGGTTACACCTTGTTGATAAGATTGGAAGATGTATTCCTCGCCATTAAACTTATAAGATTGAACAATATCTGGATTCAGGAGATTGTTGATCTTTACACCAAAGGAGATCTTGTTTGTGAACTGATAATTAATATTCCAGTTCAAGGTGTTATATGCTCTTTCAAATACATTTGGTGTAGCATTACCTGTTGCCAATGATAGGCGATCACCAAATCTATTGAATGATAAATTCGAACTTAAACCTTTTTGGTTTTGATACTGTAGATCAAGATTTATGATATACGGAGATTGACCGAATAGCTGACGTGTTGAAGAAGCACTTGGGTTTGCTGCTCGAATAAAATCTAATTCTATATCGGCAATGTCGACTTCTGAATGGACACGCGTAAAGTTTCCAGCAAAATTGAAATTTTCTATTTTTTCATTGATAAAACCTAGATTCTTTCGAATCTCAAACTCAACACCTTGTACACGACCAGCTGGCACATTCTGTATAGAAGTTGCGTTATTTCCAATGTCATTTCGAATAACACGTTCCATTGGGTTTTCTAAATCTTTATAGAAAACTGAAACAGCAATAATTTCTCCTGGTGATGTGAAGTATTCTAATCTGAAATCGTAATTCGTAATCAAAGTACGCTCAAGATTGGGGTTACCTTGAAAGAGGAAATCTCCAGCAAAATCAAAGGTGATTAATGGCATCAACTCCCGAACAGTTGGCCTTGCCAAGGTTTTGGTATAGGCTGTTCTTAAATTTAGCTTATCACTGAAGGAATAAACTAGGGAAAGAGATGGGAGTAGATCCATATTATCTAATCTTCCAACGCCCTGAAAACCTTTGCCAGTAGGATTATCCGGAGTAATTTGGTTTGGTGTTGTTGCTAGAACTGAATCATCTGAAGTGGCAGTTATATCTGTATTTTCGACTCTAGCACCGCCAATAAACCTTAACTCATCAGTGATGAACAAATCTACCATTCCATAATATGCTGAAATGTTGCTTTCTGCTGTATAGGAATTCCTTACATCAGTACCATCCTGAACATATGTACCGTAATCATATCCCTGACCACGACCAGTAACTGTTGAATCAATTATGCCTTGTGTACCAAAGAATTTAAAAACATCTCCTTCTGCATCTCGAATTCCATATTCATGATCGAAAATGTCATATCGACTTTCATTAAAATCTCTTTCTTTTGAATCGTAAAACAAACCTGTTTTTATTTTCGAATTCTTTAGAATCGGGATTGTCAAGTCGAGAATTGCTGAATTACCAGTTTCATTTAAATCTCTAAAAAAACGAGACGGTCTTGGATACAATGAAGAAGGATTAGAAAACAAGGTAGTGTCACTTCCAGCAATTTGAGAATTTTCAGATTGAAGAAGAAAGTACCTTAAATCCGGAGTTTCCATTGAATTATCAGTCTGAGATAACTTCCATTCAACAGTAATTTCATTGAACTGATTAAAAACACTTTTTCCAGTTAGGAACATGGCTTGTAATGATCTCTCTTGATATGAAAGGACATTAGATATCTGATTTGCTGATCGAGCTTCATCCCAAAACCCAGTTACTAATCGCCCCGTATGGGTTCCAGACTGTGTTCTGAAGTAAGAAAAATTGAATTTATGATTATTGTGTGGGATATATGCCAAGTTAACTAACGAACCCCAATCCACATTGTCATCTGTTTTGGTATCAGCATATAATCTTTCTGCTGATAATACATCCGTGGTAGCAGTCTCTCCTACTAATAGGTATCTACCAATTGAACCACTTTCATAATTATCGATCGAACGAGAATAGGTTAGTGATACTGAATAACCTAGTTTACCAATAGCAGTTTCACTTTGATCACCAAATGATAATCCAAACCCGTAATCCATTGGCAGACTAGTATTGATAGGTACCATTTCATTATTGAAAGCTTGAGAAGCTTTATTCAATACTCGAGATTCGTCACTTCCAATATTGTCACCAGATGATAAAGTGGGTATTTCCGTGCCAGAATCTCTTAGATCCTGCATGAACCCAGGCACATTTCTTTGTCCATCATCATAGCCTAGCCAATCAGTCCCACTTCTTTCACCTAGTAATCCATCCTGAAATGCATTTTGAGAATTGTATGCGGAGGAAATTGAAAACTCGAATGTTCGTTCTTCAGGGAAATCTTTGGTTGTTACATCAACCAATCCTCCTGAAAAGTTTCCTGGTTTATCTGGAGTAAATGTTTTTAGCGTAACTACATTCTCAATAAGACTGGAAGGGATTAAATCTAATTGAAAAGCCTTTTTGTCTGGGTCTGCTGTAGGTAATTCAATGCCATTCATGTGAGTAGATGAATATCTCTCACCTAAACCTCGTACATATACATATTTTCCACCTACAACTGATGCACCTACGACTTTCGTTAATACGCCAGCAGCATCGCCGGCACCAGAACGTGCAATGCTTTCAGCAGAAATAGCATCACTGAAAGAAATTGATTTCTGACGTTGCTTCAATAGACCTGCTTCGTTATCCAGTACGACTTCTGCTGTTACAACAATTTCGTCTAGAAATTCGGTCTCAGGATTAAGTATAATATCCATTTGAACCGTTTCACCCGCCTTTATCTCGACCCCAGTAATCCGCTGAGTTGTAAACGAGATATAGCTAACAATGAGAGTGTAGATCCCAGGTTCTACGGATTTTAAGGCATACTTGCCATCAATGTCGGTGGCAGTTCCTTTTAAGGTTCCTTCTAAAACCACGTTTACCCCTATAAGGGTTTCACCTGATTCTGAATCGACAACGGTACCAGAGATGGAACCAGTTGTACTTTGCGCGTGTGCTGATTGGCTTATTATGTTTGCCAGTAAAAGTGCAACAAAGAGTGTATGTTTCACGTGTGCTGATATTTAATTCAAATTTGCACACGTAAAATACTGTTGGTTGGTTTACTCAAGGTTACCAACCTGTTATGCTTGTGTTATGCTCTTGTTACGCTAATGTTACCAACTTAAGAGAACAGGTCTTTTTTCTGCTCCTTACCTTCCTCTTTTAGAATTGATTGTCCATTTTTCACATCTTCATCGGATGCTTCAGAATGATTTTTAGAGGCATTTTTTTTCGTTTCTGTAGTTGACTCATCCGTTTCTGAAGTTGACTCATCGGATGTAGTTGACTCATCCGTTTCTGAAGTTGACTCATCGGAAACAACTTCATCAACTATTTTCGCCTCTGAAAAAAGACCATCGGCATGTTTACCTTTAGGCCGATCACCAAGTAGATCTCGTAAATCTTGGTGATTCATTACTTCTTTGTCTAGCAATGTTTTTGCGAGTAATTCCAATTTGTCACGATGTTCTGTCAGTAATGCATAGGTACGCTCATAATTATTTTTTATGATTGTTTGAACCGCATCATCAATTCGATTGGAAGTATCAGGTGAATATTTTCTGTTAAACCCGTAACTATTTTCAGGATTACTAGAGTCTCTTAATGAGATATACCCAAGCTCTTCACTCATTCCATATTCGGCCACCATAGCATAAGCCATGTTAGTAATTCGCTCGAGATCATTTTGAGCACCCGTTGATATTTTTCCGAATATTATTTCTTCGGCTATTCTACCCCCCAATAACGCACATATTTTTTCGTTTAACTCTTCAGTAGTCATTAAAAACCGATCTTCAAGAGGTGTTTGTAATGTGTAACCAAGAGCAGCAAGACCTCTTGGTACGATACTCACTTTGAGTACTGGGTCAGTGTACTCCAGAAACCATCCCACAACGGCATGTCCTGCTTCGTGGTATGCAACGATTTCACGTTCTTCAGGACTAATAAGCTTATTTTTACGTTCAAGTCCCGCTATGACTTTTTCAATAGAATCTTGGAAATCTATCATTTCAACGGATTTTTTCCCACGACGCGCAGCAATTAAAGCCGCTTCATTACATAAATTTGCTAGCTCAGCTCCTGCAAAACCAGGAGTTTGGGATGCAAGCACACGTAAATCAATAGCGCTGGATAGCTTCAATTTTTTCACATGTACTTTTAGTACTTCTACCCGACCATTCAAATCAGGCTTGTCTATTAGAATTTGCCGATCAAATCGACCTGGACGCAATAGTGCCGAATCAAGAATATCGGGGCGGTTAGTTGCTGCCATTAAAATGACTCCTTTATCGGAGTTAAAGCCGTCCATCTCACTTAACAACTGATTCAAAGTATTTTCACGCTCATCGTTTGACCCCATAGCCATACCCTTACCACGTGATCGTCCTATTGAATCTATTTCATCAATGAATACAATACAAGGCGCTTTTTCTTTGGCTTGTTTAAAGAGGTCACGAACACGAGCTGCACCAACTCCAACAAACATCTCGACAAAATCCGAACCACTTAAACTAAAAAATGGAACACTTGCCTCCCCTGCTGTAGCCTTAGCCAATAAGGTTTTACCCGTTCCTGGAGGCCCCACCAACAGTACACCTTTTGGCAATGTACCACCCAATTTGGTAAATTTTTGAGGAGTTTTTAGAAAATCAACCACTTCCTCTACTTCAGCCTTTGCTTCGTCTAAACCTGCTACATCTTTGAAGGTAACTTTGGTTTCAGTTTGCTGATCATATAACGACGCTTTGTTTTTACCAATATTCAGAACCTGCTGCCCTGGATTCATTTTACGGAAGATAAACACCCAGAATCCGATGGCTAAACCAATCATTACGAGCCACATAAATACACCACTAAACCATTCTTCCTCTATTCGAACTTCATATTCGACCCCAAATTCGTCAAGAATAGGGCGGATTTCATCGTTTGGTAGTATGGTAGTGACAAAAGTTCGATACTCATCCACCATAGTGGTCGGAAGATTTAGGGGGGAATCTGACTGCTCAGGCGGGCTAATGATGCCATCAGTTAAAGCCGATTCGTTATATTTCCCGTATACGTTAACCTGATTTTTTATGATAATCTCGTCAACATATCCGCTTTTGACCTGATCCAAAAATTCACTGTATTTAATTCCATTGGTAGGTTCAGGGTTTAGGAACATGAACTGTATCACAATTAGAAACAGAATTATTACTAAAAATCCCCAAGTTGGAAATTTAGGATTTGCACCATCTTTTTTACTGAGTGGTGACTTTAGAGGATTCTTTGAAGGGGGCTTCTTTTCGGCCATTAATGCTGCAGTTGTAAATTTGTATGGTTAAGACTAATCGTCTTTGTTGTTTAGTATTAACTGGCAAAAAATGTGCCAGATGGATAGTACTGACAAAAGGTACATTACCCTTTCATATCGTCAAGATGCAATATTTCACCATCAGACGTTTGTATGGTTAACGCAGAATCTACCTCTGTCATTCGGCCAATCACCGTAAAGTCTTTAAAAAGAGTAAAAAGGCGATCCGCATCTTCTTCATTTAGAGTGAAAAGCAATTCAGCATCTTCACCACCAAAATAGGCGTATTTATCGACATCTTCTTCCATCTCATCTGCTACCTGCCTGGTTTCTATAGCTATTGGTAGAGTTGCCTGATAAATATGAGCCCCTAGGCCCGTTTTCTCACAAAGATGAGCCACATCGTTAATCACACCCATATTAAGATGGCTAATCGAGGTAGGCAGGATATCAAATTCATCAAAACGATCAATAATATCCATTCTAGATTTAGGCATCAATTGTCTTTGAATGACGTATTCATAATCGCCTAAATCTGGTTGAAATTCACCTTCACCACTTTCCTGCCAAAACTTCTTTTCTCTCATGAGAATACGCAAACCGGCAATAGCTGCTCCCACATCACCAGAGACACAAATAGCATCCCCTGTCTGAACATTGTCAACACTAGTACGCCGATGCTCTTGAGCAATTGCAATCCCGTGTACATGAATGATTATCTGGCTAGAATTACTATGAAAACTCTTTTGATCCAGTACTATGTTATTAGCTATGCAGCCTTTATTAACACCGGACATGATGGATTGAATCATTTCTACCGACACCTTATTGGGTATCGATAAATCACAAGATAGCGAAATAGGCCTGCCATTTTCCGCATAACACTGATTAGAAAAAAGAGATACCGCCTTAAATCCAATGTGCTCTAAAGGAGTATACGTTAAATCGAAATGTATCCCCTCAATAAGCTGTAAACTTTGCTGGTATAATTGGGTATTGTCTCCAAACTGTTCCACTATTTTTGAAACAGATAGCCCTGTTAATTTTTTTTCTAACAGGTTGATGGGTATAGAGCTAGCTCCTTGGTATTCATTTAGTTTTTGAAGTACAGCTGTGCGCCCTATTTGTGATATGGGAGTAAAGGAATGTTTCATAGACTCTAATATACAAAAAAAGGCAACCATGCTTAACATGGATGCCTTTAAAATCTAAGCGAAGAAAGGACTAATCTGCTTCTCGTTTAGTAGAGTAATTAATTCGAAAGGTACCTGCCTGCTGAAGTTCTTTTTGAACATCAGTCAATAAACCAAATTCCGAATTCTGGTCTACCCTTAAAGAAACTATCAGTCTTGGTTCCTCAATTAATTTGTCGTACATAAGATTACGAATAGCACCTAAATCTTCTACAATAGCATCGTCAATTTGGACTTTATCTTCCCCTATTTGATTCCCAGGAAGACGCTCTGGTCCCATGTAAATGTACGATACTAATCGCTTTTGCTCAATTTTCTCAATGTTACTTGCCTGAGTGAGGTCTAATTTTACCTTTAGAGTAACCTCTCTCAGAACCGTGGTAACCATGAAGAAAAAGAGCAACATAAATACTACATCCGGCATTGCCGAAGTAGGTACTTCTTGCTTACTACCTGCCTGCTTTTTCTTGAAATTTGCCATGATTAACTATCCGGTTCAGCAATTGATATTTTCTTAGGATACATGTCCCTAATTTGATCTTGTTGAGGACTATCGTCCGCAAGTGCATCGTAGGGCACCCCATAATTAGATCTAGAGGCAGCATCACGTAAGTCTTTATAGGCACCCATCACTTCATCCAACATATCTATGTAGATTGAATAAGGGGTTTCTCTTTGAGTTTTTAAAGACACAATGGCAGCGTCTGGAGAGATCGCTAACTCTTCATCATTCTCAGGATTCGAGATGAACTCAATAAGCTTATCTCTAACTTCTGTAATTGGTACTGGCTCTTCGTCCATGAGTACAAGTCCCTGAGAGTTAACCAATATTTTCATCAAGTTACGTTCACGAATGGGTGGTGGTTCTTGTTCAGGGTCCAATGGGGGTGGTAGAACCATCCCAATACCCGTATCCACATTTATCGTTGTCGTAACCAAGAAGAAAATAAGCAAGAGGAATGCGATATCGGCCATTGAAGAACCGTTAATCTCAGCACCCTCGCGTTTTTTCTTTTTTAACATCATGGTTAAGACTCCCTAGAATTTAAACGTTCCGCGTAGTCCAGTGAATACTATAGAGACGATCATGATAACCATCATCCCCATAGTAGTTAACACTCCAGCTTTGGTTACATCGTTCGTTGCTAAATAGGATATTGCAAAAATGATTACGGGAGTTGATATCAATGCTATACGCTTGAAATCTTGTTTCCCTTGGGCTATTCCTCGCACCCCTGAAAAGATCATGGATAAGATACCCAATCCCATTAGAACAAAGGCTCCGATAACAGCAATTTGTACAATCAATGCACTAGTCATAATGACCTCCTTCCTCTTCGAGTTATGGGTTAGTCTTCTGATTCAGTTGATTCAGCAACAGCAATCAGTGGCTTTCCGTCCTGAAGTAGAATGATTGAGTCAATTAACGTGATGGAACTTTCTTCCATCTCTGCTATTAGGCGGTCAATCTTTGACACACAATAGTTGTATCCAATCTGAAGTATAATACCTGCAATCAAACCACCTGCTGTTGTTAAAAGTGCTGTTTTGATACCACCAGCAACAATACTAGGTGAAATGTCCGAAGCTGCTTCGATATCATCAAATGCCTCGATCATACCTACTACCGTTCCTAAGAAACCAAATAGTGGGGCAATAGCAATAAATAGAGATAACCAAACAAGCCCTCTTTCAAGGAAGCTCATCTCGATGGAACCGTATGCTGCTATAGCTTTTTCGGCTGCATCTATACCTTCGTGAGAACGCATTAGCCCTGCTTGGAATACAGAAGCTACTGGACCTCGGGTTTGAGAGCAAAGCTCTTCAGCGGCTTCAATACCGCCTTCTTGTAAAGCTTCTTGAACACTTACAATGAATTTGCGCGTGTTAATGTCAGCTAAGTTAAGAGTAATGATACGCTCGAGGAATATGGCTAGACCCGCGATAAGGGTGATGAGTACTGGCCACATCCATCCACCATCGTTACCTTCGTTAAATTTTTCAACGATGAGATTGAAGAAGCCCTCTTCTACTGGGGCTTGAAGTAAAAAGAGAGCAATCGACGATGTCATGTTCACTCCGATATAGTTTATTGTTTAACAGTAAATTGAAGACAAAAATAATAACTCAAAAATGATTAAATGTCAAAGCAGTTACTTTTTAAAAACACAATCATCTTAAGTCTTTAACTTTTTTCAAAATTAACCCCTTTTTAATTAAGGATTGTAATCAATTTGTTAAAAAAGAGCATTGAAGCTTAGTTGCACTGTGTGTATTACCGGAGCATTTTCTCCAGTTCTACCATGATATTCAACTTGTAATTCCAACCAATCTTTCCACCTATACTGGGTATTTAGATCCCATCGCGCACTTCTACCCAAACCCATGCCTTCTGTCAATCTGTACCCTATATAAGAGTTAAGTGTATTTGCTGAATTAAATTCTTGAATCGCAACTTGTAATCTGGCTTGTACGCCTCCTGGTACATATATGATTTGCTCCATCCTATATTGCCATTGCCGAAGTGTAAAAGATGGAAAAATAATGGCAGGATCTACAACTGAAACAAATTCTTGAGCGAATGAGTGATTATCGTTGAAGCGACTATGCTTTAGAATAGCTTTGATGTTCCATGATCGATTAATTCTCGCGCTAATGGATGACTCTAAACTGTATTTGGTTAAGGAGTAATTACGGAGACTTAATTGATCAGAATATTCAAATAAACGACTTCGGGACCCCATGAACCCGCTAAGTAGCGCTTTATTGAACCGATATCCACCTTCAACTTTGAGAACCTGCTGTGCCGACTGAACTACTTCAACATTTCGCTGGTGAACCGATGAAGAATTATCCCACTCGACATACCCCTGAATACCTGTTGGGTTGGGAGTGATTTCTAAGCGTCCTAAGGCCCCAAGGCTTCCCTCAACCGTCCATGGTTGCTGCATAATGGTTGATGGTTGCAATAAGAGCACCTTAGTCATTTTATCTCGACTATTATCTTCCGAGACTCGAAGGTCTATGTTGAGCTGAAGAGCCTGCCAAAGTGGCCTATTCGATAATCGTGTTTCAAAAGGCATCCAATTGTACCGCAACCTCGTGTTAACCTGAATGAGTGATTGATAGTCATCTCCTGGGAGTAATCGCTTTATATACTCGCCCTCATTTGAGCTTAATTCGGGATAAAATTCTGTAATCTGTTGTAATCGATCTTGATTATCATCAATCCAAACATACTGACCCAATTCTGGGCCTACGTACACATATATTTCTTGAAAATTACTGCGTCGTCGAGTGGATGCATCGTAATCCCAAAATACTTTTCCATTTTGGTCTATTTGACCCCATTCTAACTGAGATCCAATAACCATCCCGATATTCTTTTGGGAGGAAAGGGTTGCTTCTTGCCCACCATCTTCATCAAAGGGTTCAGCAGCTCTTCCTGTTGAGTTATTTCTGGTTCGAAAATGTATTTCTTGCTTTCCCAAAATATGCTCATTTGCGCGCCAATTTACCTGGTAGCGTTGTTCCATTGCAGAACTATTGGGAACCCACATTCCGTCATAACTATAATCTTCTTCTCTAAGCATCCATGACGCCTTCCAATCCCATTTAGTATGCAGGCCCGTAATACTTGGACCTACACTCCAAAATCGTTGACTGGGTGAAATCAATGAGTCAGAACCCACCCTTCTCCGCCGCTGGTCCTCCTGCTCAAAATCTACACCTATAATAATGCTGGGAGGACTAAGCTCCGACACCCTTTTCAGTGGAAGCCCCACCGTACCCTTTTGCCTAAACCAATATCCCATTCCATCCACAGAACTCAATCTTCTTACAAAATCTTGCTGGTAAACCAGTGAAACCTTTTCAGAAGCACCCATGCGAAGGGTACTAGTTTGTCTGATCCGCTCTTCTAAACCTGCTCTAAAATGGATAAGACCAAGCTGGATCTCTTTTTCACTTTGTTGCCACTCCCATTCCCCTCCAAAAACTTGCTCCTCAATTATTGAAGCATCCACATCAAACAGTCGCTGATATTCAACCTCCCTAATTCGTTCAGTCCCTTGGTATCGAGCATCCACTTTCCGCATATAACCACGAACTCGTGATTGATCTGCACCTAACATGTTGCTACCCCATTCCACTTCGCCCTGATATGCCAAGCCTACATTATCATCATTATCTTTGGCTGAATATCGGTTTACATCAAATGAGCTTAAAGACCAATTTCCGGACAATCGAAGATTTTCTTGAAAAGCATAACTTCCCTCAAGAGAAACAACTTGATGAGCCATGGGGGTCGGCAATTCGATTTCTGAGGTAAAATCACCGCTATTTTCACCGACCCACTCATAGATTGGTACATTCAATCCTGTTTCCAGGCGCTTATATTCACCTTCATTAGCCCCTACTCGGGTAAATTGCACCTGAACTAATTCGCTTTGGGGTATTCCAGGGGCGTTTGCCTTCTTGTAGATAGTATACATCTGATCTTTCCAAAGTGTATCCACTCGTATGTACGCCCTAGATCGATCTAGATTCCCTGACCATGGGCGGCCTGAATCTATGCCAATAGTCGTCTGATCACCCGCGGATTTTAATTGCTGAATTTCTGATTCTGTCAATAAATCCTGCGCCAAAATACCATTGTTATCAGCTTCTCTACTCACCATGGAATTAAAGGTAAAACGCTTATCCGGGGAGGTGTATGCTACCTCAGAGGCCAACAGACTTCGATTGAACCCATTCTCAACATATTCATATTCGACAAAAATTCTACTCTCGTTTCGAATTAACTGTTGTGAACTAAAGTTTATTTCACCCAACGAATAATCAATGATATAATCCTGATCAATACCCCTTGTCAAGAGCTCTCCATCCAGGTATACTTTTTCGGTTCCAGCCAATATAATAGTGAATGGATTATTCATTGCACCTTGCAATCTGTACGGACCCTGCACCCCTTCTACTGGGCTGATTTGCTCATTGGTGTACACTCCTCTTGTTTGGGATGCCAATGATGCAATCCTGCTTTCCGCACCTTTTTTTGAGAAGAATGATTGTTCAGCGTATACACCTTGTATTCTTCGATTTAAGCGGTGCGTGGGTGCCCCACTCATGCTTACATCCACATCACCCATTTTGAGAGCATGATTAGGATGGGTGATTTGTATGATTAACTGGTCAAATTCCCTAATGCTTTGAGTAGTTCCGTCAGGTTGAAATGGGATATTTCTGTCGGTTAAAATAGCCGAGAGTTGTGTTTCATCACCTATGGTCCCTGTTAACTGAATATCTAGTCCACTTTCAAGACTAATCTGCTGATTAGAACCAGTTACAATTCCTCTTGTTATCCGTCCCGATTGTTCTAATTGGAAAGGTTCCGTTTCCTGAGCGGTAGTTAGATCAAGCTGCTGCTGAATCTTAGCCCTAATCTTTTGCTGATTTAGGACGGGCTCTACCGTACTTCGTTGGTAAATAAAGGCCAAATCGATTGGAAACACAACGGTTGCCTTTGTTGGGGTAGTCATCCACCAATCACCGCTACTAGGATCCCATTTCCAGTATGAATTAGGCAGTATGGACCATTCATTTTTAATATCCACATCGGAACCCGGCTTTATAGAACGATCACTAGCCAAACGATACAACACCGATAACCGGCTGTGAATAACACCTAATTGAATGTTTAGACGATCATCCGCATTAAAATTTACTACCAAAAGTGTATCTGAATTGAATGCGAACTGGCTGACAGGTTCATTATTCTGCGAGTTATATGCATAAATAGTTTCATCCATAAATCCGAGACTAGAGGCAGGAATAGAGGCAGGAATAGAGGCATGAGTTAATGCATGAATAGAACTCGATACCAAAACAAGTAAAAGTACGCCCAAAAAAATCCCCATCAAGGCCGCGTTACGCAAAGGCATGTTACGCAAGGCCGCGTTACGCAAAGGCAAGCGAGCGCAGGTAAATCTTGTTAACATAGGGATGGTATACATAAACACTACAAATGTAAAAACCTTTCAGGTAAATATAATTAGTAGCGATTTAATCCCTAATCAACCCCATTAAAACGTTGTAATCCTTGGTCTAAGAACCCAATAAACTTTTCTTCACTCACATATCCTAACTCTTGGGCAAGCACTTGCTCATTCGATGGATCGAGAATTACGTAGGTAGGCAAGGCTACATTACCCGTTAGCTTGAACTGAAGTTGCTGATTAGCTTGTGCATTTGTCCCCCCATCGGTGTACAATTTAAGTAGTTTCATTTGCCCAAAACGTTCTTGTACACTCGCCAAGGGAAAAACGTTACTCTCCATTGCCCGGCAGTTGGTACACGTGTAGCCTGTAAAATCTATAAAAACAGCCCTATTTTCAGCTTTTGCTTCTTCAATAGCTTGTTCATAGCTGCTCAACCATCCCTCATCAGCAGAGGTCCCCGAGGATGTTCCGCCCATTGAGGCAAGGGTACTTACCACACTTACGTCGGTTGCCTGTTTGGGTGGCAACCAAGCATCCCATATACCTAAGGAGGAACCCAGTAAGCCTGGAATTAAATACAAACTGAATAGTAGAAATGGAAGACTTAACACGACTCTACCTGCTCCAATAGAGCTGGGTTTTTCTTCATTTTTTAAAGCAAAGAACCCTAATATATAGAAGGATGCAATCAGAAAAATAGCCATCCATAAAGCAATGGCAAAAGGTCGACTAATCCATGCCCAACCCATTACCAAATCGACGTTTGATAGAAATTTTACTGCAGCGGCCAATTCAATAAAGCCCAAAAGTACTTTTACCATGTTCATCCATGATCCACTTTTTGGTAGTGCATTCAGTAAATTGGGAAATAGTGCAAACAGAACGAATGGACTAGCGAAAGCTGCTGAAAAACCAATCATCCCGATGATAGGAAAGAACCAATCACCACCGGTGGTAGCTGCAAATACCGCACCGACAAAGGGCGCCGTACATGAAAATGACACGGCACTTATGGTCATTGCCATGAATAAGATACCTGCAATACCAGAATTTTCGTTGCTCTTCTTGTTTAAGAAATTAGTGAGTTGATATGGCAACTGTAACTCATACATACCCAGTAAGCTTAAAGCAAAGCCAATAAGTACGGCAGCAATAAAAAAGTTAACAAAAGGATTAGAAGCAAAATTTTGTGCCCCAGAAACACCGACCAAGGCAGCAAGTAACATACCTATGAGAGTAAAAGTAGCCACAATTGCTAAGCCAAAAATAACAGCACTGCCTACTCCACGCTTGGACTCCTCCTGTTTGGCAAAATAAGAAACGGTCAAAGGAATCATGGGAAAAACACATGGAGTCAGTAAAGCCGCAAAACCAGCCAAAATCGCAATCCAAAGAAAGGAGAATATTCCCTCGTCATTCGCCGTGTTGGAGCCTGCACTAGCTTTACTTATTTGAGTCTCTGCTGAGCGTCTAGCCTCGGGTAGTGGGTTATCTGCCACACCCGCCACAAAAACCGTGGTGATGATTGATTTCGAAGTTGGAGGAAGGCAGACTCTGTCATCACATACCTGATAGAAAGCTTCAATGTCCAGGATTTGAGTACCTAGTTTAGATGTATATACACTTACTGGTAGGGTAAATTGAGCAAAAGAACTATGCCAGCCTAAATCTGTTTCAAAATTGGGATCAAATTCAATATCCGCTTTAGACTCTAGAACCTTCTCTGTTAAGAAAAAATTTGGCGATTTAGCACTAAAACGCGTGGGAAAAGGCCCGGCCTCCGGATCATTTAAGACCGAATACAAATGCCAGTCACCCTCAATACTCGCATGTAACTCAATCTCAAAACTCTCACCTGCCATGACCGTATCTGGCACGCTGACTACGCTAAATTGAACAGGGTCTGGTATTTGAGCAAACAAACTACTAGAGAATACCATCCCCATGAGCAGAGTCCATAAGCCAAACTGTTTTACCATTGTAGTAGACTTTTCTTTCATCGTGTGTGGTTGAAAATGAAGTTTAGTAGCCTTTTCGCTTGAGTGTGCAAATATTCTTTTAAGGTACGATATAATGATGTGAAGAGCACAAAAACGCTACCTCTATAAAAAAAAATACCACATTACAATGAATGTGGTATTCTATCAAATATACAAATAAAGCTGTAGTGAACGTTCCAACTTAGTCGGCTTTTACTACCCAAAATTTGAGTTGTGGCTTCAGCTCACCCAGTAGGTGTATGGTGGCCGTATATTCGCCTAGGGTCTTAACATCTGCATCTATAGTAATAGAACGGCGATCGATTTCAATTCCTTTTTCCATCAATGCGTCAGCTATTTGCACATTGGTTACCGTTCCGTGAATTTTATCGTCTTCACCTGTGGTAACCGCAATGGTTAGGTTACTGGACTCAAGCTTTTGAGCCAATTCTTTGGCCTCTTGTACACTAATTTCAGCTTTTTTAGCTGCTCTTTTCTGCATTAGCTCTACTTCAGCAATAGAACCTTTAGTTGCTAGTACAGCCTTACCACTAGGAATGAGGAAATTGCGTCCATAGCCATCTTTTACGGTGACTAACTCGCCTGATTGACCTAGTTTTTCTACATCTTGAGTTAAAATAACTTTCATATCACTTAAATTTTTTATCGAAGGTTTTCAGCAACGTAGGGCATAAGACCTAAAAAACGTGCTCTTTTAATTGCGGTGGTAAGTTGTCGCTGGTGTTTCGCGCTTGTACCAGTCACTCTTCTTGGTAATATCTTACCCTGATCGTTAGTAAATCGCTGGAGCGTTTCCACATCTTTGTAATCGATGTACTCTAGGCCTGCTTCGGTGAATTTACACTGCTTAACTTTTCTTACACTTTTCTTAGGATGCGATGGATTCTTAATCATGATGGTCTAATTTAAAAATGGTTACTATTTATCTTCTTCTGAATCGTCTTCTTCAATCACAGGGAAGACTTCGGGTACAGCATTTTTCTTAACCAACTCTTTATGACGCTTCATTTTTGCATCATATTTCAACGTTAGGTATCGCATGATCTCATCGTCTATCCGCATGGCTCGCTCAATAGATTCGATAGCAGTTGCTGGTCCTTCGAAATATAGGTTTACGTAGAAACCAGTTTGTTTCTTATCCATTTCATAGGCGAACTTGCGAAGGCCCCATTCCTCGACTTCCTCTACTGTTCCACCTTTGGAAGTGATTAAGTCGTTTATCCGCTGAATTACAGCTGGATATTGTTCGTCCTCTAATACAGGACTGATGATATAAGTTAATTCGTAGTATGAATTCATAAGTTTACTTTGGATGTTTTCAGTTTGGAAAACAGTCATCTTAAATAATTAAGCAATCATTTAGATAACAGATTTACAAAGATAGCGTTTTTTCTGCTAATTATCACCACAATCAATCTATTTTATTCTGACCCTAAACCAATCTGATTAATACTGTTGGCTAAGACAATATCCAGCTCAGTGACTTGATTATCGGCATCATGGGTATTTAATTGTAATTCTACCCTGTTGTACACATTTTTTATCACGGGATGATGATTATGTTGCTCCGCTAGAAAAGCGACTCTTAGTATAAAAGACATTGCTTCTTGAAAGTTGTCAAAAATCCATACTCGCTGTAATTCTTGTGTTTTTATGATCCATTTTTCTGAATCATGTAATTCATCTATAATTTCTTTCTCAGTCAGTGCTTTTAACATTTTTTAAGTATTTAGTAATTTCTCCGATAATATTTTACTCATGGATTGATAACCCGAAGATAATTTAAATTACATATATTCTTAAGATATTAGGGTTCGAGCCATTTTTATGAGGGAAATGACCTTCATTTTCCTCATAGAAAATTGTTCAGTTATCTTATTTTTCGAGGTATTGTACAATTTACATGTTAAACCCCAAACATAACACGTACTACTTATATGAAGTTATTTACGCCTTTATTCAAGAGAGCATTATTTTTTATCTTCCTTCTGATGATGAGCCCTTGGTCAATTATTTTAGCCGCTGAAGGGTACGGTATTAGTGGAGGTGGTCTAGGATTACTATGGACCCTACCCTTTGCTGGTATTTTATTATCCATCGCTATTTTCCCTTTGGTAAATGAACACTGGTGGCATGAAAACTTTGGCAAGGTGTCCGCTTTTTGGGCGCTATTACTGCTTGTGCCTATGACCATTTTCTTTGGTTTTTCAGCTACACTCTACGAGGTCTTGCATGCCTATTTGTTAGAATACATCCCTTTTATTATCCTGCTGTTAGCCCTTTTCACTATTTCCGGTGGAGTTCGAATTAAGGGATCTTTTCAAGGCAGCCCTATCGTAAACATTGGCTTTCTAGTTATAGGTACATTGCTAGCTAGCTGGATGGGTACAACGGGAGCCGCTATGCTGTTAATTAGACCATTATTACGAGCAAATGAATGGCGTTCTAGCAAGAAACATATAGTCATTTTCTTCATTTTCTTAGTAGCTAACGTAGGGGGGGCATTAACTCCTCTTGGTGACCCACCATTATTTCTTGGATTTCTACAGGGAGTTGGTTTTTTCTGGACCACTACCCATCTCTTCTTTGAAATGCTGTTTGTGGTTATTCTGTTACTTATCGTATTCTATTTTGTAGATACTTATTTTTATAAGAAAGAAACAAATACTCCACCAGTAGAAGACAAAAAAGAAGCTTCTGGCATTGAAGGCGGTATCAATTTAGTTCTTATTTTAGGTGTGGTTGGAGCCGTTTTATTTTCAGGAATTGCTTCCTTAGGAACAGTTGATATTTATCACGTTACTGTAGATTACGAAAACATTATCCGTGATTTGGTGTTGCTAGGATTGACTTTTCTTAGTTTAAAAGTCACTACCAAAGAAAGTAGAAATGCTAACGGATTTAATTGGTTTCCAATACAAGAAGTGGGAAAACTGTTTGCGGGTATTTTCATTACTATTATAGCCCCCATATCAATGCTTAAGGCAGCCAATGTAGGAGAAGGCGCGCTTACTTTTATTAATAACGCCGTCTTTGACGCCAATGATGAACCTATTAATGCCATGTTTTTCTGGATTACAGGTTTTTTATCTGCCTTTTTAGACAACGCACCTACCTACTTGGTATTCTTTAATGCGGCTGGAGGAGATGCCCAAATGCTTATGAATGAAATGAGTCAAACCCTTATGGCCATTTCGTCTGGTGCTGTTTTCTTTGGGGCTCTGAGTTATATTGGTAATGCTCCTAACTTTATGGTTAAATCCATTGCTGAACAAAACGGTATTAACATGCCAAGCTTTGGTGGTTACTTGGTTTGGGCTTCTATAATTTTACTCCCGATCTATTTACTTGTTACTTTTATTTTTATCTAAATATATAATAATGGCGTTCCAGAGAGCTTATCTGGACGCCTTTTGTTCAAATGAACCCGTTAGTTTAAATCAACATAGTTTTAAAGCTAGCTTGGGCATGCGAGTGCCATTGCTAGCTTTTTTTTTACTGCTTTTTTTTACGTACACCACCCCTGCCTATGCAACTCTTCCAGTCGCGGCCAAAGCGAATCAATATGCTACTCCGGACCACTTTGATCACTTTCTTGGCCTCAATTTATCCTCAACCAGTTCCATACAACTAAAGACAGACTCACTAGTAGTCGATTCAACGGTTAGCGGCTTAATCCCCGCCCTGGCTTACAGCACCGATGTTGGCCTAGCAGGTGGCTTAATTTGGAGTACATTATCCTACGGTGAACAAGAGCCATTTAAGCAAAACATCGCAGTGACCGCATTGGCATCTACTAAAGGCTTAGCCGGCTTTAATTTTTTCCTAGATCAACCTTGTAGCTTTAACTGTGTGGATAGATTACTAGTGAACCTAGTGGGCAACCGTTTTCTGGAAGACCAATATTATGGGGTGTTTACTGATCAACGGATCGACTTACAAAAAAACCCAAAACGCTTCGAATACCAGTCTTTCACGATCAAAGTAAATCTCGAATACAGAATAAGCACCAAAAATCTAGCTCATAAGAGCGAAACCTTGTTCAATAGTTTATATGGATTTTTGAATACAGATTTTCAATACAAAACCCCTTGGGGCAATGATGATACGCAGCTGATCATGCTAGAAAAGCCCACGGGGTACGAGGGATCCTATGGATTTTGGTTAGGATTAGGCGGGTTAATAGATACACGTGATAGTGAATTCTATCCTCGGCAAGGTTGGTATTCAAAGCAACAGGTTAAAGGGAGTCTGAAATCGGTACTAAGTGATTTTACTCAAACGTTATTCTTAAGTGATACCCGGTTTTACCAAGAGTTTAAACTCATTCTCCCTATTGTTTTTGCCCAAAGGATAAGCTATCAATGGAGCAATTCTAACGCGAATACGCCCTATTGGAGTTATCCGTCGTTAGGTGGAGAGGAATTCCTGAGAGGCTACGTCGATAATCGATTCTTGGCACCTCAATTTTGGGCTACAAACACCGAACTACGAACATGGCTATTTGAATCCACCAACTATGGAATAAAAATTGGAGGTACCCTATTCATAGATTCCGGATCGTTTACCGACGGAACTATCGCTAATGGTGATTGGTCTGCGAATGTACGATATACCGCTGGTTTTGGTGGCCTTGTGTCTTTGTTTTCACCTGATTTCATTTTACGGGTCGACCTTGGACTTTCAGAGGAAGGCTACGGGATCTTTTTTTCTACTGGGATGCTCTTTTAATCTCAAGTAGCAAGTTACAAAAGGAGCTAAACGGGCTTACATGAACAGCCAAACGCCCACCAAACCAACCGCCCAACAATAAAAAGAAAAAAGGTAAAACCCACTCTTTTTAAGGATGATAATGAGGTATTTAAGTGCAAAATACCCTGAAATAGCGGAACTTAAAAAGCCAACAACTAGAACTTGTAAGGCAGCCCCTTGAATACCGACTTCTAATAGATCTAGCACTTGTAAGAGCATCGCTCCGCCGATGACCGGTATAACCATAATAAAAGAAAAGTTAGCCGCAGTTTCTCTATCTACACCTAACCAAAGAGCCATTGTTATGGTTGATCCTGAGCGGCTAATTCCAGGTATCATAGCACAAGCTTGTGCCAGTCCTATGGCAAAACTTTTTGCTATCCCAATAGGAGCTCCCCCTCCTGCAGCTGCCACATGGGAAGTGCCATTCTCTTGTATTCGGTTGGGTATAAATTTGGTTGAAAATAGCAAAAAACCCGTAATAAGTAGCATTAAACTGACTAGGAGTGGATTCGAAAATATAGCCTCAACGTGATCTTTTAGTGTAAATCCGACCATGAAAGCGGGAATCATGCTTATAAGAATCATCCCGAGAAAATGTACGTCTGCACTCTCTTTTTCCTTGGCTGGATTCAATAAAAAACGCACACCACTACCAAAGAGACGACTTAGTTCTGTGCGATAATAATACATAATGCTTACAAGGGTACCGAAATGAACGACCACTTCATAGGTAATCCCGGACTCGACTTCCGAACCCAATAATATTTTCCCGAGTGCCAGATGACCGGAGCTACTAATAGGAAGGAATTCAGTGATACCTTGTAAAACCCCTAAAATAAATGCTTCTATTAAATCCATTGCGTATGTTTAAAAATTGAAAGTGTGTTAAATTACACTTTAACCAACAAAACCTAAACGAGAATTTCGAATGAGTGAATATGCAGTAGATATGACGGCTTTAAGTGAGAAAATTCAACAAAGTTCATCATTTATAGACGACATACGAACCGAACTGGACAAGGTAGTCATAGGGCAAAAGTACATGATTGACCGGTTAATGATAGGACTCTTAACCAACGGCCACGTTTTATTAGAGGGGGTTCCAGGTTTAGCGAAGACTCTGACTATTTCCTCTTTAGCCACCGTAATAGATACCGCCTTTCAACGAATACAGTTTACTCCGGATTTACTTCCAGCGGATCTTATCGGGACTCTGATATACAACCAGAAAGAAGGCGATTTCTTTGTGAAGAAGGGGCCTATTTTCGCAAATATTATTCTGGCTGATGAGATTAACCGCTCACCTGCGAAAGTTCAAAGTGCTCTGTTAGAGGCCATGCAAGAGAAACAAGTCACTATTGGTGAGGAGAGTTTTAAATTAGAGGAACCTTTTTTGGTTTTGGCCACTCAAAACCCAGTGGAACAAGAAGGCACCTATCCTCTGCCAGAAGCACAGGTAGATCGTTTCATGCTCAAATTAAAAGTAGATTACCCAAGCCCCGCTGAAGAATTAGAAATTATGCGTCGTATGGCAAAAACCGGTGCCAGACCCACTCTAAATAAAGTGGTTGATCCAGTAACCATCCTTGAGGCTAGAAAAGTAGTCAATGAAATTTATATGGATGAAAAGGTTGAGCAATATATTGTAGACTTGGTGTTTGCAACAAGAAGGCCTGCGGAATATGGTATTGCTGAGCTAGAAGATTTAATTAGCTTTGGAGCATCTCCAAGAGCTACTATTAATCTAAATTTGGCAGCAAGAGCACAAGCTTTCATGGAACACAGAGCCTATGTTACACCAGAAGATGTCCGTACGGTTGCATTAGATGTATTTAGGCATCGACTCATTCCTACCTTTGAAGCTGAGGCCGAAGAAATAGGTGCTGAAGAGTTGGTTCAAAAAGTCATGAATAATGTACAGGTTCCCTAAAGGAGCTTTAATGGTCTAGCCTAGTTAGATTTCCTAGGGATGAATGAGGCTATTAAACCAACTGGAGTTTATACAAAAAAAAAGCCCCTAGCTTATTGCTTGGGGCTTTTTTATGTTTTTTTAAGGTAGTATCTATACGATAGTACACAAAATAGCTTGGATGAACATCTTACTCTTCGTCCTTAGCTTTCTGAGCAGCTTCTGCTTGCTCTTCGGCTTCCATTTTTTCTTTAAGCGCCGCTAAACCAGACATTTCTCCAAGAGTTGGTGCTCCTGTTTCCATATCCGCTTTTTCCTCGGCTTTTTTCTTAGCTGCTTTCGCTTTCTTTTGATCGGCATCGAGTTGACTTAATTCGATGTTTTTGCCTTGTTCGTCAAAGCGGAATATATAGGCTTCAACCTCATCCCCTTCTTTGAACTCAGCAACAACAGATTTAGTCATGTTTAAGAACGCTTCCGCTCCTTTTTCCAATGCAACAAAAGCACCTCGATCAGTTACTTTAACAACGGATCCTTTAACTTCAGTACCTGGAGTGTATTCTTTTGCGTAGGTTTCCCACGGGTTTTGCATTACCTGCTTATGCCCAAGCGTAATTCTACGATTGTCGAAATCGACTCCAAGAATAACCACTTCAATCTCTTGATCTTTCTTAACTACTTCGTTTGGATGCTCTATTTTATCTTCCCAGCTTAGGTCGGACACATGAATTAGCCCGTCTATACCTGGCTCTAATTCAACAAACACACCAAAATTGGTTAGGTTACGAACCGTTCCTTGGTGCTTAGATCCGATAGGGAATCTTTCAAGAATATCAGCCCATGGATCCGTAGTTAATTGTTTAACTCCAAGAGATATTTTCTTCTCATCTTCATTGATGTTTAACACAATACATTCTACTACATCATCCTTTTCTACTAACTGAGAAGGATGTTTGATGTGTTGTGTCCAAGACATTTCTGAGATGTGAATTAACCCTTCAACACCTTTCTCTAATTCGATGAAAGCACCGTAATCAGCGATTGAAACTACACGGCCTTGTACCTTCATACCCTCAGGATACTTCGATTGGATACCTTCCCAAGGATGCGGCTGTAACTGCTTTAATCCAAGTGAAACTCGCTTACTACGCTCATCAAAATCAATAACGGCTACGTTTAACCGCTGATCTAATTGTACGATTTCGCTTGGATTGTCTACACGACCCCAAGAGAGATCGGTAATATGCAGAAGACCATCAACACCACCTAAATCGATAAAGACCCCGAAATCGGTTATGTTTTTAACAGCGCCTTCAAGAACCTGACCCGACTCAATCGTGTCTAGTATCTGCTCACGCTGCTCTTCTAGGTCATTCTCAATTAATGCACGGTGAGAAACAACTACATTCTCAGCAACCATGTTTAATTTTACAACCTGGAATTCCATGGTTTTATTCACGTAAGCATCGAAATCACGTACAGGACGGACATCTATTTGAGAGCCAGGTAGGAAAGCATCTATACCAAATAGATCAACCACCATACCTCCTTTAATGCGACGCTTGATGAGTCCTTCCACCACTTCTCCACTAGTATGTGAAGCTTCGATTTTTTCCCATGCTTGTAGTATATCAGCTTTACGACGTGATAAAATTAACTGACCATCTTTATCTTCTACACGATCAAGAAACACATCTACTTCGTCGCCAGGTGCCATGCTTTCGAGCTGTTTGTTGTTAAACTCGTTAACAGCAACAATACCTTCGGATTTAAACCCAATATCAATCACCACATATTTGTCGTCAATTGAGATGATTCGTCCGGTTACAATTTCTTTTTCTTCAATTTCATTAAGGGTATTTTCATACATACCCATGAGTTGATTGTACTCATCTTCGCTATATTCGTCTGATGGCTTTTCTAGCTGATCTAATGTGAATACTTCACCTTCCACTTCCCCACTGAATACGTGAGCTAATACAGTTTCGGTTTCACCTACTAGAGGGTTTTCTTCTAATTCTTCATCACTAGCCATTTCTGGAGTAGATTCGGTAGCTACTTCGTTTGACTCGGTGGCTTCTACTTGTGCGGTGGTCTCGACGGTGTCGGTGGCTTCTACCACTTCTTCCATTGGAGTTGTTGTTTCAGTTTCTTCAACTGATGATTTGTTGTCTTCTGACATTGAAATATTTGTTAATGTTCATACCTCAAAATCGACTTTCGACTTTGGGATAAAGTTGTAGTTTATTCTATCGCGATAGTTTCTTTGATTCTTTTGACGATGTATTGGACCTGCTCATCAAAACTAAATGTTGAGCTATCCACTACAATGGCGTCATCTGCTTGCTTTAACGGATCTTTTTCTCGGGTTGAATCGATTCGGTCTCGTTGTTTGATTTCGGCTAAGACCTCACTGTAACTCATTTGAAGTCCTTTCAGACTGAGTTCTTGATGTCTGCGCTTTGCTCTTGTTTCAAGATCAGCAATCATGAAAAACTTACATTCAGCGTTTGGAAAAACTGCTGTACCTAAGTCCCGTCCATCTGCGATGTAAACATCGTGTTGAACTGCGCTGTTCATTAAATTATTGATATACTCTCTGACCTTAGGCATGGCAGCCACAGTACTAACCTGAGCTGAAACCTTAGGGTCTCTAATAGCGGAAGTTATATCTTCGCCGTTGAGATTAACTTGAAATTCATTGCCGAATTCAAAGGAAAGCTGAGCAGAATAAAGTGATTCAAAGAACGCAGGTAATGACTGCTCACTTTTCAAGAAAAGGTAGGTGACTGCTCGATATAGTGCTCCAGAATCTAAATACTGTATATTTAATTCGTGAGCCACTGCACGAGCAGTAGAACTTTTTCCCGATCCAGCGGGGCCGTCGATTACCACTATCATAACAGAACAGTTAAATTACGCTGAATTAAGTAATTATTCAATCTTTTATTGATTAGAATAAAACTAAGCCGTAATTTTGGTGTCTATAAATAAACAAGTCTAAACTCCACAACCGGAATGGCTCAGAACAAATCAGCAATCAAACGCGACCGACAAAACGCTAAACGAAACGCACATAATCGTGCAAGACGTTCTAAAATGCGTACTCTCATCAAAAAAGTAATGACATCAACCAGTAAGGATGAAGCGCAAGTACTATACAAAGAAGCGGTGTCTTATTTAGATAGAATGAGCGTGAAAGGTGTGATTCATACCAACAACGCAGCCAGAAAGAAAGCACAACTTACCCGTCACGTTAACGCCCTTTAGGCTAGATAAACCATGTCTAAGCTCGAATCCAAAGCTATGCTGGTAATCCTAGATGGCTTTGGTGTCGCAACAGACCCAAAGGTGAGTGCAGTAGATCAGGCTACCCTACCCTATTACACCTCCCTCATTAAAAACATGCCTAACACTCAACTTTCCGCGAGTGGTGAGGACGTGGGGCTTCCAGATGGTCAATTCGGAAATTCCGAAGTAGGGCATCTCAATATAGGAGCAGGTCGTATTGTTTGGCAGGCACTTTCAAGGATAAATAAGGATATACGTGATGGTGATTTTTTCACTAATCCTGCGCTTCTTCAGTCCGTAAAAGCTGCAAAGCAACGAGGGTACCTTCACGTTATGGGCTTATTTTCAGATGGTGGCGTGCACTCCCACAACAACCATCTTTACGCAATTCTTGCTTTAGCAAAAAAAGAAGGCCTCAAGGAAGTATTCGTTCATGCCTTTACAGATGGCCGGGATACCGCGCCTCAGGCTGGAATATCCTATCTTGAGCAGTTTCAGCAGCAAGCTGATCAAATTGGTATAGGCAAAATAGTGAGTATAGTTGGACGATATTTTGCTATGGATAGGGATAATCGTTGGGAACGAGTTAAGAAAGCCTACGATTTATTAACAGCTGGTAAAGGACAGGTATTTGAAGATGCTAGAGAAGCCTTCAAAGCATCCTATCATGCAGAAATAACTGACGAGTTCATTGAACCTGTGTGTATAGGCGATCCACTTCATGCCCGCATACAACAGGGCGATGCTGTATTGTTTTATAACATTAGAGGCGATAGAGCACGTGAAATTACCCGAGCTTTTACCCAAGAAGGGTTTACAGAGTTTGACACACGAGTCTCGAACGTGCATTATACCTGTTTCACCTCGTATGATTCAACGTTTGAAGAGGTATCTGTTGCCTATCCCCCGCAAAACCTTGAAAATACTCTTGGGGAATGGGTTTCAAAAAAAGGAAAAACGCAGTATAGAATAGCAGAAACCGAAAAATACCCTCATGTGACTTATTTCTTTAACGGCGGTATTGAAGTGCCTAACAAAGGGGAAGTTCGCAAAGTTATACCTAGTCCTAGAGTGGCAACCTATGATTTACAACCTGAAATGAGTGCTCCTGAAGTGGCCGACACATTGGTATCGGCTCTTAAAGAAAACATTCATGACTTAGTTGTGTTAAACTTTGCGAATCCAGATATGGTAGGTCATACTGGAAATATGCAGGCAGCCATAAAAGCGGTTGAAGCAGTGGACAAAGAACTCGATAAAGTGGTCACTACTGCCACTGAAATGGGGTACAAAACCCTCATCATAGCCGACCATGGCAATGCAGATCAAATGGAAAAAGAAGACGGTAGCCCACACACTGCACATACTACCTCCTTGGTTCCTGCCATATTAGTAGGTGCAGGAGATGTTACACTCCAACAAGGCAAGCTTGCTGATGTAGCACCTACCCTACTCAAAATGATGGGTTTAGCTAAGCCAAGTGAAATGACCGGAAAGGCTTTATACTGATTTAAAAAAGTAATTTTTGGTATTAACGATTATTGGTGTTGATGGTAACGCTTTATAATCCACTAACAATTACTAGTGAGTTAACAGCAAAATAGAAAAAGCCCTCTCAGTAATGGCCAATCCTTTGGGCAATTATAGGTCAAAAAAAAGTTCCACAATAGGGCATTTAGTTTGCATTTAGATGAGTGCCCTGCTACATTCGATTAGAACGATTTTAGAAGTTTGTTCGTTTACAATTACGATTAGCAATCAGTATGTAAGTTTCTAGGATTAAATCGTTCAATTAGGAGTAAAAACTCCTATTTTGAAGGTTCGATAATATAATCTAATGAATGTAATTTCAATTCACAGCGCAAAAGGATATTCACATGGAGGGTAATTTCTCGAGTAAGGTTAGAGATGTAATCCAATTCAGCCGCGAAGAAGCACTTCGACTAGGCCATGATTACATAGGAACCGAGCATTTAATTTTAGGCATTGTACGACTTGGTGATGGAGTTGCGGTTCGCATACTCAAAAATCTAGACTGTGATCTGTTTAAATTGAAAAAGACTATTGAGGATACGGTACGCGGGACCGGTGGGTCTGTTACCATTGGGAACATACCACTTACCAAACAGGCAGAAAAAGTACTCAGAATCACCTATTTAGAAGCCAAACTGTATAAAAGTGACACCATTGGTACGGAACATTTGTTACTTTCACTACTTCGGGACGATGAGAACATAGCCGCACAAATTCTTCAACAATTCAATATCTCGTATGACTCCGTTCGAGAGGAATTGGATCTCATTATTTCAGGTAAGACCCGGGATGATTTTGATAATCCATCAGCTATTGCATCAGGTGACCCAGATGCGGGCAGCTCAGGAAGTAGCTCTGGGAGCGCACGGGAGAAAAAAAATGATAAGTCAAAGACCCCTGTTTTAGATAATTTTGGCCGCGATCTCACCCAACTTGCCGAAGAAGGAAAATTAGATCCCATTATTGGTCGTGACAAAGAAATAGAACGAGTTGCTCAGGTTCTAAGTAGACGTAAAAAAAATAACCCCGTACTTATTGGTGAGCCAGGTGTAGGTAAAACAGCCATTGCGGAAGGTTTAGCCTCTAGAATTATTGATCGCAAAGTATCTCGGATATTGTTTGACAAGCGAGTTATTGCTCTCGACTTAGCTGCCCTTGTAGCAGGCACTAAGTATAGAGGACAGTTCGAAGAGCGCATGAAAGCGGTGATGACCGAACTAGAAAAAACAGACAACGTTATATTGTTTATTGACGAATTGCACACTATTGTTGGAGCAGGGGGGGCAAGTGGATCTTTAGATGCATCAAATATGCTGAAGCCAGCCTTAGCAAGAGGAGAGGTTCAGGCTATTGGAGCAACTACGTTGAACGAATATCGTCAATTTATTGAAAAGGATGGCGCTTTAGAACGTCGCTTTCAAAAGATCATGGTAGATCCTACCAGTCCGGAAGAAACTCTTGAGATACTCAATCAAATCAAGCCAAAGTACGAAAAGCATCATTCCGTACGCTACTCCGATGAGGCTCTTGCCGCCTGTGTTAAACTTACTGATCGTTACGTTCCAGATCATTTTCTACCCGATAAGGCAATAGATGCTATGGACGAAGCTGGTGCTAGGGTCCATCTAGCTAATATCAATGTACCCAAGCACATCATTGAACTCGAGGAGACCATCGAAAAGACGAGCACTGAAAAGAATACGATGGTAAAAAAACAACGATTTGAGGAAGCAGCTCGACTTAGAGATAAGGAAAAGAGACTTATTGAAGACCTAGAAGTAGCCCAAAGGGATTGGGAAAAAGAATCAGAAGAAATTGTTTTTGATGTCCAAGAAGACGATGTAGCCTCCGTTATTGCGATGATGAGTGGCGTTCCCGTGAATAAAATCTCACAAAACGAGGGGCAAAAACTCCTTAACATGAAAGATCAATTAAAAGGAAAAGTAATTGGTCAAGACGAAGCTATTGTAAAATTAACCAAAGCCATTCAACGCACCCGTGCAGGCTTAAAGGATCCATCACGACCTATTGGTTCTTTTGTATTTTTAGGACCAACGGGTGTGGGCAAAACCGAGCTTGCCAAAGTATTGGCTAAGTATCTGTTTGATAAAGACGAAGCTCTTATTCGAATAGATATGAGTGAGTACATGGAGAAATTCAGTGTATCTAGACTTATTGGTGCTCCTCCTGGCTATGTAGGATATGAAGAAGGTGGCGTTTTAACTGAGAAAGTACGCCGCAAACCATACAGTGTAGTTTTGTTGGATGAAATTGAAAAAGCTCATCCCGATGTATTTAACATTCTCCTACAAGTGCTCGATGACGGTATCTTAACGGATAGCTTAGGTCGTCGGGTAGATTTCAGAAACACCATCATTATTATGACATCCAATATTGGTGCTCGCGATATAAAAAATATGGGTAAAGGAATTGGCTTTGGTGGTCAAGGGGAAAGTACTTTTGACTATGCAAAAATGAAAAGCACCATACAGGATGCTCTTAAAAAAGTCTTCAACCCCGAATTTTTGAATCGTATTGACGATGTAATCACCTTTAAGCCTCTTGATAAAGAAGATATCTATCAAATAATCGATGTACTGAGTGAAGAATTGTTTCACCGCATTAAAGAGGTAGGCTACAATGTCGAATTGACTAAAGGAGCTAAAGACTTTATCACGGATAAAGGGTTTGATCCAAAATATGGTGCTCGACCACTAAAAAGGGCTATTCAACGATACATTGAAGATCCCCTTGCCGAGGCACTATTGGAAGACAAAAAGCCCGAAGGTTCGACCATAAAAATTAAATTGAATAAAACCAGGGACGATTTAAGTTTTAGCTGGACTGTGGCTAAGCCCAAAACCACGAAAACTACTAAAAAAGCTCCCACTAAAGACTCCGAGATAGAGAATGCAAAAACCAACGCTGATTCTGCTGAAAGCAATGATCTAGATAGCAGCGCCGCAGAAGGTAAAAGCACTCCTAACTCATCTCAAGAACAAACAAATAAAGTATAACTTTTAGTTTACTGTAAACTCAGTTGCCAATCCTTTCATTAACAGACGATTGTCTTTGTGAGTGAAATATATTGGTGAGAGCTGCTCTGTTACAGAAATAGCAATGGTTTGTTTTGAAATTCGTCGCTCTGCAACATTAATTGAGTGTAATTCTACCTCGGTTACTCTCGGATAGACGTGTACGTCTACACCCGAATCATGCACTCGAGTGCCTATAACATCGGCAGTAACCACTGCTATGGTACTTTTTGATGGTAAATACGCTGCAGTTAAGATGGAATTCCCCCTAATAGATGAGCTGCCTATTCTTTGTGAATTATGCGAATCATAAACCCCTACTCTACCACCTGAAAATAAAGTGTGGTATCGACCGTCCTCAGAAAACTCAACCCCTTCAACTGGTTGCGAAAACTCCCATTGAGCAATGGAATTTCCATAACGATCGAATACCTTAACTACATCATCCAGTCCATCTTGGGCGGTGACTAAGGCAACGAAGGCTCCGTTGTTGGATACAAACACTCTGCGCAATTGCCTGCTTGTGCTGTAATGAAGCGAAACGGATTGTTTATCGGAGGTGATGATTTGTGCCGAGGAACCCATTGAGTTTCCAAAAACTATTTTTGGGTTGTATACCACTTGGGTTCGAAATTGTGGATCCGTTGCTAATTCTGAGACGGCTTCCCCATCTTCGGAACCGGAACTATTGGATTCGCTGTGTATGATTTGTCCTTGTCGATTTATCCATAAAAAGTTCGCAATGTTTTCTCGAATAATACTTCCAAATGGACTTCCATAAACTAAAAAAGAAGGGTCTTTGCTGGACTGAAAATCATAATCTACCTGCTGTAATACATAACCCGATTCATCAGAAATTGTGACTTTATTTTCAGCATCCAAAGTTTCTATAAAAATAGCCGGCTCCGCCTTGCCGATCATGGAAACTTGTAAATCCTGAGCATAAATACCTCCGTGCCATCCAATACACAGCCAAATTATGGTGATTTTGAGCAAAATGGAGTCTGTTAGATTGAATCGCTTTGGTTTTTTTGGACAGATTTTCATTCGCTTCCTAGGTCTTATTGGCTTAAATTACATTCCAAAATACAGCTATTATTTTAGACATCCTTAAATAGTTTAATCAGGAATTTTAAGAGAATATTAAAATCATGAAGTACCATCTTATCACAGGCGGTTGCGGTTTTGTTGGGCGTAATTTTGTAAAAAGACTCTATTCAACCACGCAAGACACCTTATTAGTAATAGATGATTTATCGGTAGGCACTCATCCAACTAAGTGGTTAGATCCAAGCATTGCCAGACACAAGGAGGGAAACGTTGAATATTTTGGTGATGACAAAAGAATTATTTTTATCAATGAAGACATCCGTTCCATTTTGAATGGCCTAGTTGAACGAGAAGATTACCTTTCTGAACATTTTGCCCTAGAGATCGATCATTTCACTGACGTGTTCCATTTTGCAGCTATTGTTGGTGGCCGAGCAACAATCGATGGTGATCCCATGAAAGTAGCACTCGACTTGGCTATTGACGCATTATTTTTTCGATGGATTTGTCTTCATAAACCAAGCCGTGTCTTGTATCCAAGTTCAAGCGCGGCCTACCCAGTGGATCTTCAAACAGAATCTGACGCTATTGCACTGAGCGAATCGGATATAGATTTTAAGAAGATGGGTCAGCCTGATATGACCTATGGTTGGACTAAATTGACAGGAGAATATTTGGCGTCTATAGCGGCCTCTCATTACGGGGTTTCTGTTACTTGTATTCGACCATTCTCGGGTTATGGGGAAGATCAAGACTTAAGTTATCCTGTACCTGCCATTGCTAGAAGAGCCGCTCTGTTAGAAAATCCTTTCGAAGTATGGGGTTCTGGTAAACAAGGACGGGATTTTGTACATATTGAAGATGTGATGGATTGCACATTACTTGCAATGGATCACATTAAAGATGGGCGTGCAATAAATATCGGATCTGGTCAACTGACCTCCTTTTTAGATTTAATAGAGGTATTCACCTCTTTTGCTGGGTATACTCCTGAGATTAAACCCTTACTAGACAAACCAGTTGGTGTGCATTCGCGTTATGCCAATATGGATTATGTACACGAATCCTTAGGATGGAAGCCAAAACTTTCACTCGAACAGGGCATGAAGCGCGTGTTTGATGTTGCAACCTCTAAATATGCCCGAAGTTAATACAATGGGTAGAATTGTTTGCTTTGGTCCCGGTCCGAGGTTTAAAGGTGGTATTGCTAATTACAATACTTCTTTAGCTAAAACATTGGATACCGAGACCGACCATGAGATTCATATTGTATCGTGGACCCAACAGTATCCCTCAATTATACCACGAAAGTTCGAGGATACTAGCTCAAAAACAGATTTCATGGAGGATAGTAGTATTCAGATTCACTATCTAACGAATTACAATAATCCTATTAGTTGGTTACAAACTGCACAGTTCATCGCAGACTTAAAGCCTGATAAGGTGATCTTCCAATGGGCTATTGCTATTCAGGGGCTACCGATGGGAGTTATTGCCCGCAAAGTCTCTAAGACAAGTTCCGCAGAAATTATTTTTGACCTACATTTTGTTCAGCAAAAAGAGGGCAGCAAAATAGATGATCTATTCACCCAATATGGCATTAAGTCTGCTCACACCTACCTGACTCACGCATATAAAACGGTTGATGAACTTAAATCACTTTATCCTAATCAACGCTTTAATGTAAATGAATCAGGTGAACGCGTTGGAGATGATACTGAAACAGCAAAAGAAGCCAATCCTGGGAAAACGGTTATTAAATTATATCATCCAGTGTATGACTTATATGCCCCTGACCCAGCATTTGATGTAGAGGCATTCAAAAAAGAACTCGGACTCAATAAACATGTATTTTTGTTTTTTGGCTTTATCCGAAAATATAAAGGCTTACACATGGCCATTGAAGCGTTCTCAGAAGTAGCAAAGTCACGGGACGATGTAAGCTTCTTGATTTGTGGGGAGGAATTTTGGACGACCTTAGACCCTAACAAATGGACGACCAAACTGAAAAATATTCTGTTTAGTGGCCTTAAAAGGATTCTGTTATCAAAGGATTCTGATGAGCGAAATTACAGACCGCTTGAACGTATAGAAGCCTTAGGTATTGAAGACCGGACGGTCGTAATAAACACCTTCATCCCTAACGAGGATGTTCACAAGTATTTCCAAGTGGCTGATTCGAGTATATTATTTTACGAAACAGCTACGCCTTCTGGCGTTGAATCACTTACCTATAATTTTGAATTACCCATTTTAGCCACCCATGTTGGACACTTTCCAGAGACTATTAAAGATGGATACAACGGGTACTTAGCCGATGCTGCCAATACTGAATCAATGGCTCAAATAATGCTCAAATCGATTGAGCAGCCCATTGAGCGGAAACATGTTCGCAAAGCTGCAGAAAAGATGAGCTGGACGAATTATGTTCAAGCAATACTCAAAAATTAGCCACCTGTTAGCCTCAGCGTTGCACCTGAAAACTTTTGAGTTATACATAGGCGGTTTGTTGTACCTGTCTTTGGGCCTTTAAATAAATTTCATATTTAGCTTGTCATCAGAGTAAATATTGCAGTATCTTTGGTGTCTGATTAATCGGGGAGTGGCGCAGTCCGGTAGCGCATTCGCTTTGGGAGCGAAGGGTCGCAGGTTCAAATCCTGTCTCCCCGACTTTAATCATCTCATCTATGAGTATGCGCCCATAGCTCAACTGGATAGAGCAATTGCCTTCTAAGCAATAGGTTTCAGGTTCGAGTCCTGATGGGCGTACTATTACAAAGACATCGACTATAATCGCCTTCCAATTGTCTCA
>ERZ891134.25-NODE-25-length-131258-cov-12.836338_pt1 | contig 131258 bp, 135 predicted proteins | sample MGYA00520888_ERZ891134 | MGnify/ENA primary metagenome ERZ891134 (study PRJEB32303, sample SAMEA104408692) | aquatic metagenome | biome: Brackish water; feature: Coastal; material: water | place: Baltic Sea | collected 2014-10-23 | depth 10 m ... | reverse complement strand
CTACCGTGCCTAACGATCTCGAAATTGTCACGCCGGAACCCGCCGTCAATTTCCGGCAAATAGGGTAAAAAGGCGTCACATCCATCGATGTGACGCCTCGTGTGAAGAAAGTCACCCACGACCTAAGCGACGCCTAGAGGGTTCCGTCCTCCAACAGTTCCGTCACCAGGGCAGCAATCGGCGAGCGCTCAGAGCGGGTCAACGTGACGTGTGCGAACAACGGATGGCCTTTGAGCTTCTCGACGACGGCGACCACTCCGTCGAAGCGCCCGACCCTCAGGTTGTCGCGTTGACCGACGTCGTGCGTGAGGACGACACGACTGTCTGCTCCGACGCGGGAGAGAACGGTCAACAAGACGTTTCTCTCCAAGGATTGGGCCTCGTCGACGATGACGAACGCATCGTGCAGAGACCGACCACGGATGTGCGTCAGGGGAAGAACTTCGAGCATTCCCCGGTCGGTGATCTCATCGACCACCTCGGACGTTGTCACCGCGTTCAGCGTGTCGAAAACGGCCTGTCCCCACGGCGACATCTTCTCGTTCTCGGTACCCGGCAGGTAGCCCAAGTCCTGACCACCAACGGCATAGAGAGGACGAAACACGATGACCTTGCGGTGTTGACGCCGCTCCAGAACCGACTCCAATCCAGCGCAGAGGGCAAGCGCGCTCTTGCCCGTTCCCGCTCGGCCACCCAGAGACACGATGCCCACCTCGGGATCCATCAGCAGGTCCAAGGCGATCCGCTGCTCCGCGCTTCGACCTTTAAGACCAAAAGCCTCCCGATCACCACGCACGAGGCGGACCCGCTTGTCCGCGGTCACACGAGCTAGTCCGCTGCCCCGATCCGACAACAAGACCAGGCCGCAGTGGCATGGAAGGTCGCGGGCTTCGTCCAGGTCGATCACGCCGTCTTCGAACAGCCGATCGAGGTCTGTTCCGGCAACCTCCATCTCGTGTGTCCCGGTGTATCCGGACTCGATGGCCAACTCGGCGCGGTACTCCTCGGCCGCGAGTCCGACCGATGATGCTTTGACGCGCATCGGCAAGTCCTTGCTGACGAGCACGACATCCGCACCGTCGTTGGCCAGATTCCGCGCTACCGCCAAAATTCGTGTGTCGTTATCCCCGAGTCGAAGACCGGATGGGAGAGATTCGACATCGGTGTGGTTCAGCTCCACACGTACCGTCCCGCCGGACTCGCCGACGGGCAAAGGTTCGTCGAGCCGGCCGTGCTTCATTCGCAACTCGTCCATAAGCCGCAACGCTTGTCGGGCGAAATAGCCGAGTTCGGGGTGGCTGCGTTTGGCTTCCAACTCGGTGACGACAACAACGGGGACCACTACATCGTGTTCGTCGAACCTCACCAGAGCTCGTGGGTCGGACAAAAGCACGGACGTGTCGAGGACGAAGGTCCTCCGGGAGTTCGACTGCACACACTCTCCTCGCCAGACGGGAACGGAGCTCACGGACATTGTCCGGCCTGCAATCAAAACGCTAGGGGGACGGCGGTGAGTTGTCCGAGTCGACACGCTGCGCTAGAACCCCCGTCAACGCGGTGATCACGACCGCAATCAAGGTGATCACCGGTCGGTCGAGCGACGTGAGTCCCACGACCATCGCACCGAGGCTCCACGCAACGGGAAAGGCAATCAGTGCCCGCCACTTAAATCGATACTCCGGCACCTTGTGGATCGCGCTTGCTGTCGCGTACCGAGCCGCGTCGAGAAACGGGCCCGTCGCCGCGATCACCGCGGTCTTGTGTTGACCGGCCCACACAAAGATCGTGGCGAGTAAGCCCAATGAGAACGCGGACAAGGAGATGGACACGATTGCTCCCCACCAGTCCGCCACCCAGAGGTCTAACTCATCAGCGGTCAGTTCGGCTCTCGGATCGAACACGCGTCCACCGATGACCGAGGTCACCGCGAGGACGATCGCCGCGGTGAACAGCAGGAGCCGCGAACCACGGTCCCCGATCGGCCACCACGATCGGCTCCTGATGAACACGACGGAGGCGATGCCGAGGGCGCACCCCACGATCGAACTCAAGGACAGTAATGCGACACCGGGTTCTTCGAGGATGTTGAGCCACAGCAACACCATGTTGCCTGCCTGGTTGGCCGTGAAGACTCCGTAGGTCAGGTAGTCGTCAGCGTCGAGCATGCCGCCGACGCCCGCGAGCACAAGCACCACCAGAAGGGGACGCTTGAAGAGCGGATTCGCGTTGGGGTCTACCCGCCGAGCCACATCGGCATTCGGCCCCTCAGGTCCGGGCACACCTCGATTAGTCATACGCCGAAGCGTCGCTGCCGTTCTGCGAAAGCGCGCAGCGCACGCAGAAAATCAACTCGACGAAAATCCGGCCAGAACGCTTCGCAGAAATAGAACTCCGAGTGAGCGCTCTGCCACATCAGGAAACCGGAGAGACGCTGCTCTCCTGATGTTCGAATCACGAGATCCGGATCGGGTTGTCCCCTGGTGTACAGGTGATCGGCGATGTGCTCGACGTCCAACAGTTGGGCAAGTTCATCCAGGGGCGTGCCCTGGTCCGCGTGCTCGTTCAGCAGCGATCGAACAGCGTCCACTACTTCACGACGACCGCCGTACCCCACCGCAACGTTGACAAGCGATCCGTCGATACCTGCGGTGGCTTCCTGTGCTTCCTTCAACACGCGCGCGGTGTGATCGGGGAGCAGATCCAGGGCACCCACGGGATGCAATCTCCACCGCCCTTGGCCCACGAGGCCGGCGACCGTTTCCTCGATGATCGCGAGCAGCGCCTCCAACTCCGGTTCGGGTCGGGCGAGGTTGTCCGTGGACAGCAGCCACAGGGTGACCACCTCGACATCCGCGTCATCGCACCAGCCGAGGAAGTCGACGATCTTGGCGGCTCCGGCGGCATGGCCGGCAGACGATGACGAGCCCTGCGCTGTCGCCCACCGCCGATTTCCGTCGAGGATGACGCCGACGTGCTTGGGGGTCCGGCCCGCCGCGAAGGCATCCTTGAGTTGCGCGGTCAGGCGCCTCTCGTACGCGCCATAAACGAGATCGGACACGCCCACCGTGGATCCTTCCTGCGCCACCCTAAGCGGCGCCTGCTCAGGCTACCCCCCTGAGGTCACGACGCGGGGGGAATCTCCGCTCGGACGGCTAAGGCTAAATCCGTTACGTCGGTCACAGGTGCGTCACAGACAAATTCTCGGCAGACGTACGCCGCTGGAACACCGTCGACCATCGACCGATCGCGAAGGAGCAGCTGCTTGCCATCCCCCGCTCCCCACACCACGACGGTGCCGGGCAAGACGGACCTCCACGCCACATCAACCAAAGCCTTGCCACCGCCGTCTCCAGCGTCGACAACCGCTACCTCCAGCGGACCGGCGATGATCGCCGATGCGGCAGCCAAACCCCACCCAACGGCACGGGGGGCACGCTCGGAAAGGTCCGCGACGATCCCGAGTGAGCGTTCGGCGACCTCCCGGTGTCCACCTGATCCCGTCAGGGCCGCGTACCCGATCAGCGTGTGTGCCGCAGCGAGCCAGCCCGACGGTTCGGCACCGTCCGCTGGATCCTTGGGCCGACGTACCAATGCCGGAGCGTCATCCGCCGTATCGAAAAATCCACCCTCTCCGTCGCCGAAGTGCCGCACCGCCACATCGAGCAACAGTCCGGCCAGGTCCAGCCAGGCTGCCTCCCCCGTCACTTGGTGCAGAACCAGAAGTCCCTCCGCCACACCGGCGTAGTCGCTGAGGACGCCGAGGTTGCTTCCGGGTCTTCCCGCTCGTGACGTCCTGCAGAGTCGATCGTCACCGGCGGCTGCGAGGTGGACCGAGATGAGCAGGTCGCCGGCCGCGGTGGCGGCGTCGACCCACGACGGCTCGTCGAGCAATTGGCCGGCCTCGGCAAGCGCAGCGATCGCCATGCCGTTCCACGCCGCCACGATCTTGTCGTCGCGGCCTGGATGAACGCGGTTTTCCCGCTCACGCCAGAGCCGTTCACGGACAGATTCCCACCGAGCCCAGTCGTCCGGATCGTCGAGCAATTGGAGTGTGGAGGTGCCGTGTTCGAAGGTGCCCGCGTCGGTCACCGACAACACCTCTGCGGCCCACGCGCCATCCGTTTCGCCCAGACAATCGACCAATTGCTGAGCTGTCCACGCATAGAACTTGCCCTCCACGCCCTCGCTGTCCGCGTCCAAGGCGGATGCGAAGCCGCCCTCGGGCGTTCGCAAGTCGCGCAGGAGAAACTCGGCAGTCTCGCGCACTACCCGTTCGGCCAACAAGGATCCGGCCAAGCGCCACCAATGCAGATATACGCGAAGCAGAAGCGCGTTGTCGTACAACATCTTCTCGAAGTGAGGCACGGTCCAGTGCTCGTCGACGCTATACCGGGCAAAGCCCCCACCGAGCTGGTCATACATGCCACCCCGCGCCATCGCCGTCAAGGTCCGCTCCACCATGCGGTAGGCGCTCTCACCGTGGGCTGCCCCCGGCAGAGCTTGGTACCCAATCAGAAACTCCAGCACCATTGATGGTGGGAACTTCGGCGCTGGACCGAATCCACCGTGACTGTCATCGAAATCATTGAGTAGGGAAGAAACCGCAGCATCCAGCTGCTCCAGGGTCGGCACTGCTGAATCACCGACGTCCCACTGCCGTTTCGACAGCACCTCCACGATGCGCTGACTCGACTCTTCCACCTCTGTGCGGCGAGTCGTCCAGGTATCGACGATCGCCTGCAACACCTGTGGGAACGACGGCATTTGGTGCCGGGGCGCCGGTGGGAAATACGTGCCCGCGAAGAAAGGTCGTGCGTCGTGGTCGAGAAAGACCGTCATCGGCCATCCACCGTGTCCGGTCATCGCCACCGTTGCATCCATGTAAACAGCGTCGATGTCAGGACGCTCTTCACGGTCGACCTTGATCGCAACGAAGTTCTCGTTCACGTGCGCCGCGATGGTTTCGTCCTCGAAGGATTCGTGCGCCATGACGTGGCACCAGTGACAGGCCGAGTACCCGATGGACAAAAAGATCGGAACACCGCGGCGTCGTGCCTCGTCGAAGGCATCCTCTCCCCACTCCCACCACTCCACTGGATTCTGCGCGTGCTGCAGCAGGTACGGAGAGGTTGCATCAACCAGGCGATTGCTCACCCTTCGATCCTCTCGCAGCAAACGTGCACTCGCCCTTCGCCCCCCCCCAGCCACACCGGCATTTGCCACGCGCGAAGACGCCGGGACCCTTGGTGCACATCCGCTCTTGTCCGGGGTCAGAGATACTGCTCGCGTGCTGCCTTCTGGCCTGTCACCCTCGGCTCCCTCCTGGCGTCGGGCCAGCTTCATCGCCGCGCTCGGAATCGTGGGCGTCCTCTCGCTCCTGGCTTCGACCATCGTTCCGGCGGATGTTGCCGCCGAGGCAGGAATTCCGGAAACCACCCTTCGTCTGCTGCTGCTCATTCAGCCACTGGTGCTCGTCGTGGGGGCTTCGATTCTCGGCGATCGACTCACCGCGACCACGTGGCTGCAAACTCCGTTCATTTCACGCTCGCACACCGTCTCCGTCACGTCGGCGTTTGTCGCTGCCGTCGTCGGAGCCCTCATCGTGGGTACCACCCTCGTTGGCTACAACTGGATTACCACCGAAGTTGCACCGTTGACCCTGGTCTCGGGAACGTCGTTGAGTCCGGTAACCGCGATCCTGTACGGCGGGATCACCGAAGAAGTGCTGATCCGTTGGGGATTGATGGGCTTTCTCGTGTGGCTTGGAATGAAGGTCATCCGACGACCGCGAGGTGAACGTCCTTCTACGTCGATCATCGCTTCGGCAACGGTGGGTTCAGCCGTCGTTTTCGCGCTGCTGCACCTACCGGCTCTCCTCACGCTGAGTGATCCCTCAGCGCTCGTCGTCTGGGCAGCCATGGGCGCCAATGTCGTCGCAGGCGTGACGTTCGGCGTCGTCTTCGCCGCACGTGGCTTGGAATCCGCGATGGGTGCCCACGCGGGAGCGCATGTGGTCGCTGGGATCCTGACCGCGATCCTGCCCTTTACGTGACACCGGCTACTCGCAACGCCGGCTCCATGTCAGGCCGCTTAGTGCGGCACAGCAAGATTCAGTAAGACAACGCCGATCACGATCAATCCGATTCCGACGATGGCCATCACCGACAAGTGTTCGCCGAATATCAAGACCCCCGCGAGCACGACGCCCACGGTTCCGACCCCGGCCCAGATTGCATAGGCCGTGCTCAATCCGATCGTCCGAAGCGCGAAGGCCAACAGAACGAAGGAGACGATGTAGCCGATGACCACCCCCGTGGACGGAAGCCACTTAGAAAAACCATCGCTCACCTTGAGCATGACTGTTCCGAAAACCTCGAAGGCGATTGCCCCGGCTAGGAGAACCCAACCCATGATTCCTCCTCAATCCCTTTCGCGCGGTCCGCTATCCGCCGCTCTGCGCAGCTATCCGCTGCCATGAGCCCGTGATCATCCTGCCAGTGACAGACTGCGGTTATGGACCTTCGAGGGCAACTAGCGCAGGTCGTCGGTTCTGCAGCGCCCGCTCAGTCCGAGCGGGCACAGCAGATCCTCGACGCTCTCGACAGCGGCCCGTGGGACGACGCGACCGAGGCGGCAGCCCGAGAACTGATCGACGCGTACCTGCACGACCCCTACCTGACCAAGGGCTACTAGGTGTTCGACGACGGCAAATACATGGCCAAGGAGGCAGTGGATCGCAACAATGCCCTAGCCGACCTCGATCAACAGCGCAGCGAGGACACCGTGCGCGCCTGGTCACGCAATGTGGCGGTCCGTCGAGGTGTCTCGGTCCTGCTCGCTTTGGTGACCGTCGCGATTCCGATCATGACCGGATTGAGTGAGCCGCGAGTGTTCGTGGCGTTCGTCCTGGTGTGGATCGCTGTTCTGGCTCTCACCCGGACGGCAATGCGAGCCAACAAGCCTGCGCCGATCGGGCGCGCTGACTTCATTGTGCTGTCCGGGCTGTGTGCTCTCAGCGCCCTGGTGGCGATCAGCGCTCAGACCGACGTAAATTTGGAAGCCGGTGTAACGGCGACGGCTGGCGTCATTCTCGCGGTCGGTGCCGCCGCGCTCGCCGCCCCCGTGATCACGCGCTGCTGGCGCTCGTCACCTACTTTGTGAATCCTTCTTTCAGGCCCTGAACCACGGACGTCAGTTCGCTCGGCACGACCCAAACCTTGCTCGCCTCACCGTTCGCGATCTCCGGGAGCGTCTCGAGATATCGGTGTGCGAGAGCGGACGACGTGGGATTCGCCTGGTGCAGGGCGGTGTAAACCTTCTCGACCGCAGCAGCTTCACCATCGGCTCGAATAACCTGCGACTTCGCGTCCGCCTCGGCACGGAGAATCTCTGCTTCGGCCTGTCCCTGCGCGGTAAGGATCGCGGACTGCTTGGCACCCTCCGCGGTCAAGATGGCCGACTGCTTTTCACCTTCGGCTGTCAAGATCGCTGCGCGTCGTTCACGCTCGGCCTTCAATTGCTTCTCCATCGACTCTTGGACGGACGGCGGCGGATCAATGGCCTTCAGTTCGACTCGATTCACGCGGATACCCCAGCGTCCCGTGGCTTCGTCGAGGACTCCCCGGAGTTGACCGTTGATCGCGTCACGCGAGGTGAGGGTCGCTTCCAGATCCATCGACCCGATGACGTTACGCAGAGTCGTCACGGTCAATTGCTCGATGCCGACGATGTAGCTGGAGATTTCGTAGGTGGCCGCCTTCGGGTCGGTCACCTGGTAGTACACGACGGTGTCGATAGAGACAACCAAGTTGTCTTCGGTGATCACCGGCTGCGGTGGGAAAGAGGCAACCTGCTCACGCATATCCACTCGCTCGCGAATCCGATCCACGAACGGGACCAGGATGCTCAATCCTGGTGTGAGGGAGCGTTGGTAGCGACCGAACCGTTCAATGATGGCGGAGCTGGCTTGGTTGACGATAACGATCGTCCGCCACAGCAAGAGGGACACCACGATAAGTGCGAAAACGATACCGCTGATGAATGCGATCATCTGAATTCTTCTCCTTCTGACCTTCGGTCTGTTGACGGTCGCCTGATGACAGCCGTTTGTTGCTTAGTCGATTAATTAGTCGATTGATTAGTCGATGGGGTGGACCAGGGCGGTTGCCCCGTCAATGCGGGTGACGACGAGTTTGGTTCCGGATCCGACGGGCTCGAGAGTGACGTCCGGATCCAGTCGGGCTGTCCATTCCTCACCGCGCAACTTCATCCGTCCCTCACGCTCGGTGATCTCGGTCAACGCATAGCCCTCGACTCCCGGAAGCGCGTCGACGCCGGTTCGGGCCCCCTTCGGCATGCGACGAAGGTGACGCAGCGCGACCGGTCGGACAAACAAAATTCCGGCAAGTGACACCGCAGATGCCGCGACGATAGATGCCCATAGCGGCGCCCCGATCAGGCTGACTCCCGCGCCCGCGAGCGCACCAACGGCGATAAGGCCGAAGGTGAGGTCAAGAGTGAAAATCTCGACACCCAGCGCGACCGCCGCGACAATCGCCCAAATGGCGGCTGCAGACATCTGCACACTCCTTTCCTTCCTCAGATTAACCGCGAATGCGCGCATCCACCCATCGGGGCGGAGTCACACCATTCGGGATACGCAAAATCGAAATAATTGGCTTGAATAAAGTTAATATTCGGATTAATCTACTGATTTATGACGCAGTTACGGATTAGTGATGCAGCCACGCTGCTGGGAGTGAGTGACGACACCGTTCGCCGGTGGATCGACTCCGGCCGACTGACATCCACGTCGGACTCCGGGCCGACCACCGTGCCCGGGTCTGATGTCGCGCGCCTGATGCGCGAGGCGGCACCGGAACTTCCTCACCTCAACGTATCCGCCCGCAACCGGTTCCCCGGCATTGTCACTCGGGTGGAGAAAGACGGTGTGATGGCGCTTGTCGAGATCCAATCCGGCCCGCACCGCGTCATCTCACTGCTCAGCAGGGAGGCGGTCGAGGACCTCGGAATCGAACCGGGTGTGCGCGCTGCAGCGAGCGTCAAGTCCACGAACGTCATCGTGGACACTGCGTGAAACGTGCGGCGTGTGTGCTGGTGGCAGCGTTGTTCGGACTCACTGCCTGCTCCAGTGACAACACGAACACCATCACCGTCTCGGCTGCCGCTTCGTTGACGGACTCGTTCACCGCGCTGGGTGCTGCCTTCGAGCAGGACAATCCCGGCATCGTGGTCCGGTTCAATTTCGCCGGCAGCTCCACACTCGCGGAGCAACTCACTGCCGGTGCGCCCGTCGATGCTTTCGCGGCCGCATCCTCCGAAGCCATGGATCGAGCCGTCCAGGCAGGTACCGTCGAGCAACCCGCACTCTTCGCAACGAACACACTGGCCATCGCCGTCCCGCCGAACAACCCCGCCCAGATCAGCCGCCTCGACGATCTCGCAGACCCCGACATCACCCTCATCGTGTGCGACGTTCCGGTTCCCTGCGGCGCCGCCACGCAGCGTCTGTTCGATGCGAACGCACTGTCTGTGGTGCCTGCCAGCCTGGAACGCGATGTCCGCGCCGTGCTGACGAAAGTCATCCAGGACGAAGCCGATGCCGGCATCGTCTACCGCACCGACATCACCGCCGCCGGGGCCGAAGTTCACGGCATTGACATTTCGAGTGAGTCCAACGTGATCAACTCCTACCCGATCGCAGTGACCGCCACCGCAGACGACAGCTCTGGCGATCTCGCGACCGAGTTCGTGGACTTCGTTCTCAGCGACGACGGTCAGTCGATCCTTCGATCGTGGGGGTTCGGGACCCCATGAGAGCGAGCCAACGCGAACGCACACGCACACGCACACGCACACGCCATCACACACGAGCCGAGGCGCAGGCACCGTCACTGGTGATGGTGCTGGCATTTGTCGCGTTGGCGTTTCTGCTGATTCCGCTGGCCGGACTGTTGCAGGAAACCCCGTGGTCTGAACTCCCGGGACTTCTGGCGAGCCCGACGGCCGTCGAGGCCCTGCGCTTGTCCTTGGTCACATCAATTCTGGCAGCTGCCGTCGCCACGATTCTCGGCGTGCCGCTCGCCTGGGTTTTGGCCAGACGCGAGTTTCGCGGCCAACGCCTGGTTCGTGGGGTGGTGCTGCTTCCGTTGGTTCTTCCGCCGGTGGTGGGTGGAGTGGCTCTGCTGACGGCCTTCGGTAGGCGCGGATTACTCGGTCAGTATCTGTATGACTGGTTCGGTATCCAACTCCCCTTCAGCACCGCGGGCGTGGTGATGGCCGAAGCGTTCGTCGCTATGCCATTTCTGGTTCTCACTGTGGAAGGAGCGCTCCGCGGAATCGACCCACGCTTCGAAATGGCCGCACGCACTTTGGGGGCGTCTCCGCGCACCGTCTTCTTCCGCATCACCATGCCGATGATCTCCGCTTCACTCATCGCCGGCATCGTGCTGGCCTGGGCACGAGCCCTCGGGGAATTCGGAGCCACGATCACGTTCGCCGGGAATTTTCCGGGAGTCACCCAGACCCTTCCCTTGGCGGTCTACTCGGCACTGGAAGTGAGCAGGGATGAGGCGCTGGCACTGAGTCTGGTGCTGCTCGCCGTGTCGCTGACCGTTCTGATCTCCCTTCGTGGCCGTTTCCTGGGGAGCAGATCATGAGTCTGGCCGCACACATCACCACCACCGTCGGCACCGTCACGATCGACGCGGAACTCACCTGCGGAGCGGGAGAGACAGTGGCTCTCCTCGGGCCAAACGGCGCCGGCAAGAGCACACTGCTCGCCGCTATCGCTGGTTTGCGTGCCATCGACGACGGCTACATACGCATCGATTCGACCTCCGTCGACGAGCCGGCGCGAGCGATCTTTCTTCCACCCGAGCACCGACGCGTCGGAGTGCTGTTTCAGGACTACCTGCTGTTTCCTCACATGACGGTCCGCCAGAACATCGCCTTCGGCCCGAAGAACCTCGGCATCGCACCCGAGGCCGAATGGATCGCCGCGCTCGGCTTGACCGACCTGCTGGATCACAAGCCCAGCGAACTGTCCGGGGGGCAAGCACAACGGGTCGCCCTCGCGCGAGCCCTGGCCACCAGTCCACGCCTTCTCCTTCTCGACGAACCCCTGGCCGCACTCGACGCGTCCACTAAGCAAGCGGTGCGTGCTGAACTACGCAGCTTCCTGCAGCAGTTCGAGTATGGCACCGTCATCGTCACCCACGACCCGGTCGATGCACTGGTACTCGCGGATCGCATCGTCGTCCTCGAAGGTGGCCGCATCACTCAGGAGGGGCCCACGGCGGTCGTCGCTCGTGAACCCCGCACCGAATACCTGGCGACGGTTCTGGGAGTCACGCTCGTCCGTGGCGTCGCGCGAAGCGGGGTGATCGCGTGCAACGCGGGGGGTGAGTTGATCACCAGTGTTGAGATCGACGGCACCGTGGTGGCCGTCATTCGACCCCAGGCGATCTCCTTGCACGCCGGGAAACCCGAGGGCAGCGCGCGAAACGTCTGGCGGACTTCGGTGACACGCGTCGACGCCCACGGAGAACACGTGCGGGTCGACCTTGCCGGGCCCCCGCCGCTATCCGCGGCGATCACCCCAGCAGCGGTTGCCGAACTCGGCATCGCGCCCGGGCGAGAGATCTGGGCGAGTGTGAAGGCAACGGACGTCTCCGTGCATTCCGCCTGACGTCGCGCACCGGTGACCGAGGTCTGCAAGGGTGTCGCTGTGGCACAGCAACTCGACGATCTCGTTCACGAATCCTGGATCCCCGACATGGCCAGTCAACGAGACAACCTCACATCCATCGGAGAGTTCTTGCGGGCAGAATCCGCGGCCAATCGACCGTGGGCACCGGCGGGTCACCACATTCTTCGCGCCCTCACTCAGCCGTTGAGCGACGTCCGCGTCGTGATCGTCGGTCAAGACCCGTACCCGACGCCCGGACACGCTGTCGGTCTGTCGTTTTCCGTCGCACCGGACGTTCGACCCATCCCCCGAAGCCTCACCAATATTTATACCGAGCTCGCCGCTGATCTCGGAGTTGCAGCGCCCAGCAACGGCGACCTCACGCCGTGGACTACCCAGGGTGTACTTCTGCTGAATCGTGTGCTCACCGTCCAACAGGGACAACCGGGAAGCCACCGGGGTCACGGCTGGGAGGAATTCACCGAAGCTGCGATCACGGCTATAGCCGCACGTCCCGATCAACCGGTGGTGGCGATCTTGTGGGGGAACGACGCACAGACCACGTCCGGGCTCTTCGATGACGCACCCGTCATCGCAAGCCCGCACCCCAGCCCGATGTCCGCCGATCGTGGATTTTTCGGATCGCGACCGTTCAGTCGCGCGAACGAGTTGCTCGAAGACCTCGGAGCCGTACCGATCGATTGGTCGCTTCCGTAAGACGCCTCTTGCAGGTTGCTCGTACTCGCGCGCTCCCGCGCACTCTCGAAGCGATGTTGAGCCCGAGATCTACTCCCTCGGGCCTAGGCTGCGGGTCCGCACGTACTTGTGAAGTTGGTAGTCGGCGACGAAACTCATAAAGGGAACGGTTCCGGCGAGGAGTACCGCCAGCGTTCGAATCACCGACAACTTGATGCGGAAACACAGATCCACACCCACAATCAGGTAAGCCAGATACAGCCATCCATGAGCAGTCCACAGCCATCGGTAGAGATCAGGCTTGACGTCGGTGTTGGCGTAGTCGAGGAATCCATACCCAATCACGAGCCACACAGTCAGCGCACCAAGCACCACGCCGGTGACGTACGCCATGACTCGAAAGCGCATTAGTGCGCCGGGCAACTTCTCCACGCTCCGAACCTAGACCACGAAGTCGATTACGACACTTCCGAAGTGAACGGCGGATCCGCCCCTGCCCGCTGACACGTGATGCCCGCAACGGTAATGCCGAACTTGGCAGCAGCGATCACCTTGTCCACATCGCTCAACTCTTCGCGACCCCAGCCGTGCTGAACCCAATGGGCCAGGAAGCCACCGCTGAAGGAATCTCCGGCGCCGACGGTGTCGACAACGGGAACGGTGGGAACCCCAAGCACTTCTTTGCCTCCAGCACAGATCACCTCGACCGAGTTCGCGCCATCGGTGAAGAGAACTGTTGCGCCACTGCGCATATGGATCTGCTCCGCCGCCGTCGACGGTCGCTCACCCGGGTACAGGAAAGCAAGATCGTCGCCGCTGACCTTCACGACATCGGCGCGCGTCATCACGGCCTCCATCGTCGATTCGAATACTGGTGATCCAGCCATCACAGCCGGGCGGCAATTGGGATCCACCATGACGATGCGTTCCTGCCCCGCCGCCTGCACTACCGCGCGGGTTGCGTCAGCTAGGGGCTCCATCACCAGGGCGAGGGTGCCCACGTGCAGCACGCGGCAGTCCCCGCCGACAGCCGAAATCGCCTGCTCGGGCGTGACGAGCGTGGCGGATGTCCCATCGAAAACGAATCGATAGGTCGCCGCTCCCTCGCTATCGATCTCTGCGATAGCGAGCGTGGTCGGAGCATCCATCGCCGAACCGAGTGCGTAGCCGACACCATCGTCTTCGAGCATCCGGGCGATCCGGCGCCCGAACGCGTCGGTGGACATCCCGCCCAGAAACGAGACAGGGACATCGAGACGAGCGAGAGTCCGCGCGGTATTCAAGGGGGCCCCACCGATAGCCGCGGCCGCCACCTCACCCCGGCTATCGACGATGATGTCGATGAGGGCTTCGCCCATCACGGTGATCACGTGCGGAAACCTACTTCTTGGCGTCCAGATACAACCAGCGGGCGTAGACCACCACAGCAAACGACGCGAAAACCCACCACTGAATGGCGTAGAAGAAGTTCTGCAGCGGAAACGGAACATCTCCCACCTGAACTGTCGGCGGGACCAGCACGGGGATTCCCCGAGCAGCATCTCCTTGGTCTCCGCCCAGCATCACGTAGCCGTCGATCACGTCTTCGCCCCACGCATCGGCTAGGGCGTCTGCGTCGATAGTCACCACCCGGGTCGCATTCGCACCCTCGTAGAACTCCTCGTCGGGGTGCAACACGCCCTGGATGTTCACGCTCTCCCGCGACCGTGGCGCGGGAGAGGTGTCATCGGGCAGCCATCCGCGGACCACCGCCACCGTCTTTCCACCGTCGAGCTCGAAACTCGAGACGACCCACACGCCGGCCTGGCCATCGAGTTCACGATTGGCAAGGAGTAACTCATCATCCGTGAAGGTGCCCTGGAGATTGACTGACCGACCAATGTCCGCGTTGTTCCACAATCCCTGATCATCAACGAGGTCGGCCAGGTCGATCGGTGCGGCCGCGGCCGAACGCTCGGCCGCGAGGATGTCCTGGGTGCGATCCCACTGCCACCGTCCGAGGACAATGAAAGCCGCCACCAGCACGATCAGGGCTAGCAGCGCGGCGAGCCATCGTGGAGTCAGAGCCGTGCGCCATGTCTGCTCCGAGCCACCTTCACTCGTGTTCGGTGGAGTCATCCTCGCCACGCGTCTTCGCTGGGTTAGGGACACGATCGTCGTTTAACGGTTCGGTGCCGATTGATTCGGTGCCTGCTTCCTCGATGTCTATTTGCTCAGTGTCTTCCGGTCCACCCGGGAGCGACGCATCGACTTTCTTCATCTGCTTATTGAGCGAGCGCCAGATAAAGAACACAGCAACCCCGAGCAGGAGGACGAACAGCCCCGTAATGGGACCAGCCCCGTCGATAACCTGACTGACATTGCTGTTCATGATTGCTCTCCACTCACCACTGTGTTCATCGCAGGCCAGCGAAGAGATCGCTTTCCGGGGCGTGCGCGTCGACGATGGACCACGCTAGCTCGAAGTCTTCGGTGGGCCACACCTCCTGCTGCATGGTCAGGGGAACCGCGAACCACGGGCCGTCCGGATCGATCTGCGTAGCGTGAGCCCGCAGAGCCTGGTCACGAACAGGGAAGTACTCCGCAGCGTGAACCCGAGTCGTCACCCGTTGGAAGTTGTCGTCTCGATCCTTCCAGTTTTCCAGCCACTCGGCGTATGGAGATTCCAAACCAGCATCGAGCATCGCTTTATGCAAGGTGGCAACGCGCGTTTTCGAAAACTGCTGGTTGTAGTAGACCTTGGACACCTGATGCGGCTCCCCGAGTTCTGGGTGATTGTCACCGTCAGCTGCTTCCCGGACCGCGGCCATGGTGATTTCGTGCGTGCGCACATGGTCGGGGTGGGGATATCCGCCCTTCTCGTCGTACGTCGTCACAACGTGCGGACGGAACTCACGCAGTGCCCGCACCAGCGCTGGAGTGACTTCCTCGAGTGGTCGTGCCGCGAACGATTCCGGCGGCAACGGGGGCGGTGGATCGCCCTCAGGGAAGCCGGAATCCTCGAAGCCCAGCCACGCGTGGCTCACCTTCAGGATGCGAGCCGCATCGGCCATTTCTCGTTGCCGAACCGCGTAGATGCCCTCGTTCTCGACGACCCCGCGCATCGCGGGGTTCAGGATGTCACCGCGCTCCCCGCCCGTGCAGGTGACGACCATGACTTCTACCCCCTCATCGACGTACTTTGCGGTCGCCGCGGCCCCCTTGCTGGACTCATCATCGGGATGCGCGTGAACCGCCATCAGGCGAAGAAATTCGGACACGGCTCTAGTCTCCCACCTATGGGCTCACCTTTCTCGCGGGACCAACTCTCACCCGAGATGCGCGAGCGATACGGACTGGACAAGCGCCGCTCAACGACAGTCGTTATTGCGATCGTCGCGATAGTCGCGTTCCTGGGAGTCATGGCGTACGTCGGAGCGATGCTGCTTCGCGGAGATGTTCAGTTCCTCTTGCTGCGCTGGACCGTGGTAGCGGACGATCGCGCTGACGCGACCTTCGAAGTCCGCCGCGATGGTGCCGACGCTGTCGTGTGTGTGCTCCGCGCGCAGGACTCCAAGAGAATCGACGTCGGGTACGCCGAGATCGATATTCCTCCGGGTGAGGGCTACACCCTCGTGAACTACTCGCTGCGGACCGTGGCTCCGGCCTTTACGGTGGAAGTTCTCACCTGCGCGCGAACGGATGAACTTCGAGCACCAGGGCCACAATTTCCCCCGGGAATCGCCATTCCCGAACAGCCATGGACCAGCCCCTAGGGGAGAAACCGCGTCGAATTGGCCAGACGCGACTCGAGATCTACAGTTGGCGGCTATGACTGACGTGACCTGGCTGACTCAAGAGGCCCACGATCGACTCGTCGGTGAACTCGCCGAGCGCGAGGGGCCCACGCGGGTGGAAATCACCAAGCGAATCGAAGCTGCGCGGGAAGAAGGCGACCTCAAGGAGAACGGCGGCTACCACGCCGCGAAGGAGGAGCAGGGCAAGAACGAGGCCCGCATCCGTCAGTTGAAGCAACTCCTGGAATCGGCGCAGATCGGGGCTCCCGACGCGGCCGACGACGAGGTCGCTGCCGGCAAGGTAGTCACGATCAAGTTCGTGGAATTCGGTGACGAAGAGACATTCCTGCTCGGCTCCCGCGAAGAAGCCACGCACGCATCCGTCGAGGTGTACTCGCCGACATCGCCCCTTGGTTCCGCCGTCGACGGTAAGAAGGTCGGAGAGGTCGCCACCTACGAACTTGCCAATGGCAAGCAGATGAGCGTCGAGATCATGAAGGTCGAGGCGTACACCGGCTAGCGCGCGGTCACTACTTGCGAGCCGCGGTCCGATATTTGCGTACGGCCAGCGGCGCGAAGATCGCGATGATGACAACACAGGAGATAACGGTGTACAACGCCGCGTTGTTCAACGTCCAGTAGTCCGTAGGCGCGCCCGTCGGGTTGCCAAACAGTTCACGCGTTGCCTGTACGAGCGCGGAAATGGGATTGAAGGCAGCGAAGTACTGCAGCCACGTCGGAAGTGCGGTGATCGGCACGAACGCGTTCGACAGGAATGTCAGCGGGAAGATCCAGATGAGGCCAGCCGTGTTGGCTGTCTCAGTGTTCGGGACCGACAAACCGACGTAGGCACCGACCCAGGTGACCGTGTACGCGAAGAGCAGCAACAGCAGGTACGCCAGGATGGCGTTCACGATGCCGTCGTTGATCCGCCAACCGACGATGTACCCGGTGATCGACAAGACCGTCAGCACGAGCACCTGACGCAACGCGTTGGCGAAGGTGTTGCCGATCAACACCGCAGGTTGAGACATCGGGAGTGCTCGATACCGATCGATGATTCCCCGTTGCATGGCTTCCGCCAGACCCACGGTGCTCGCCGCAGCGGCGAAGGCAACGGTTTGACCGAAGATGCCGGGCATCAGGTACTCGCGGTACAGCGATGGGTCGCCCTCCGATCCTGGTTCGGCACCCGGGATCGGAATGGCTCCGCCGAAAACGAAGGCGAACAACAGGACGAAGATCACCGGCTGAATGAGCTGGAAGAACAACGCCTCGGGTATGCGGAAAGACGCTGTGATCGTCGACCGGGCGATGATCAACGAGTCGTGAATCGTCCACCCAAGCACCGGGCGTCGACTTTGCACCCCGGGAGCGCTCATCAACGACCTCCCCGACGGCCGCGTCGCGAGGGTTCGGGGCGCTCGGGCTGCTGATCTTCGGCACCGTGTCCGGTCATGGCCAAGAAGACGTCGTCCAAGGTCGGGCGTCGCACAGCAATATCGGCGACACTCACGTTCCGCGCGTCGAGGGCGCGCACTGCGTCGATCAAGACCGACGAGCCTCCAGCAACCGGTGCTGAGTAATGGGCACCCTCGGTTGTCGGCTCCCCCGAGACAACACCGGACAGAGCGTCGATAGCGCGCGCGGCGGACTGCTCGTCATCGAGGGTGATCTCAATACGGTCGCCACCGATTTGATCCTTCAATTCACTCGACGTGCCGTGCGCGATCACCTGACCCTGATCGATCACGACGATGTCGTCGGCGAGTTGGTCGGCTTCATCAAGGTACTGGGTGGTGAGCAGGACGGTTGTCCCCTCGGAAACTAACTCAGAGATGACGTCCCACAGGCCGATCCGCGAGCGCGGGTCCAAGCCGGTAGTGGGCTCGTCCAAGAACAGGATTCCCGGCTTGGCGATCAGACTCGCCGCCAGATCCAGTCGTCGCCGCATGCCGCCCGAATAGGTCTTTGCAGGACGATCGGCTGCATCGGCAAGGTCGAATTTGTGCAGCAACTCATCGCTACGAGACGCCACGTAATTCTTCTCCAGGTGGAACAACCCGCCGAACATCGTGAGGTTCTCTCGGCCGGTGAGGAATTCGTCCACGGCTGCGTACTGACCGGTTAAGCCGATGGAGCGTCGCACATCGTCCGCCTGTCGCTGCACGTCGAATCCGTTGACCTGGGCAGAGCCGCTCGTCGCCTTCAGTAATGTCGCAAGTATGCGGACGGTAGTTGTCTTACCAGAGCCGTTCGGCCCGAGGAGTCCAACTACTTTCCCCCGCGGAACAACGAGGTCGATTCCGTTGAGCGCTTTGACGTCCCCGAACTCCTTGACCAAGCCCTCGGCTTGGACGGCGTATTCGGTCACAGGCACGAACGTTACGCCCGGAGACTCCTTTCGTCGCACCGGGCTCAGCCGTCGAGCACCTCCACGTGATACCCCCGCTCGTGCAGCGCGGACAGAATCTGATCTCGCTGCTCGGCACTTCGCGTTTCCATCTGGATGTCAATGCGGACATCGCCGATAGAGACTCGCGGGTCGGTGCGGTCGTGAAAGACGTCCACAACGTTCGCTTTGTGTTCTTTCAGGACATCGAGTAAGTCGGCCAGTGAGCCAGGAAAGTCTGCGGTGTGCACACTGATGGAAAGGTAGCGGCCGGCTGCGGCCATACCGTGGCGGATGATCCGTAGAAGGACGAGCGAATCGACGTTTCCACCGGAAATCGTGATGGCGACCGGCGGCTCGAAGTCTCGGGGGGCTTGCATCACAGCAGCCGTCGCCGCCGCGCCACTCGGCTCGACCACGAGTTTCGCTCTCTCCAGAAGAAGCAGCACCGCCCGCGACAGTTCGTCCTCGCTCACCGTTCGGAACTCGTCGACGTGCTGTTGCACAAGTTCGAAGGGAATATCGCCAGGGCGGGCGATCGCGATGCCATCGGCCATCGTGTTCATCCGCTCGCGACTGATCGGCTCTCCTGCTTCCAGGCTCGCCGGGTACGTGGACGCTCCTTCGGCCTGCACCCCGACGACCTTCACGTCCGGCTTCACCTGCTTGATCGCGAACGCGACGCCGGCGAGCAGGCCACCGCCGCCGGTGCACACCACGACGGTCTTGACCTCGGGAATCTTGTCCACGATCTCCAAGCCGAGAGTTCCTTGCCCCGCCACGACGTGCTCGTGGTCAAAGGGGTGGATCAGCACCGCACCCGTCTCGTCGGCGAAGGCACGTGCCTCGACCAGAGCCTCATCCACGGTCGCGCCGTGGAACCGGACATCCGCGCCATACCCGCGAGTCGCCTCGATCTTCGGGATAGAGGCGTCCAGGGGCATAAAGACGGTCACGGCGACGTCGAGCAACTGACCTGCGAGCGCCACCCCTTGCGCGTGGTTACCGGCGCTCGCAGCGACTACTCCGCGTCGACGCTCGTCATCCGACAACTGAGCGATGCGGTTGTAGGCGCCGCGGATCTTGAAGGAGCCGGCGCGTTGCAGGTTCTCCGGGACCAGATACACGGGCCCACCCACCTGCTCGGTCAACCATCGAGCACCCTGGACCGGCAACGAACGAACGACACCGTCGATACGCTCCGCCGCGCCGTGGACATCACTCAATTCCATCGACGCATCGTGGCACCTGCCTATGGCAGCGCGCGACGCCCCTTGGGTAGTTCGTCCGATGAGCGCAGGCGAGCGCGCGATGCAGCGGTCCGCCCAGCCCCGGCGGCGGACCCGGATCTTCCCGTCGCGGCACCTCGATAGCCACCCCAGCGACCTCGCGCATCGGAGTTCTCTTGATGGAAAGCACGCACTTCGGCCTCGCTTTCTCGCAAAACCAGCGCCGCCGACGGCTCATCACCTCGGCTCTCATCTCGACTGCGCACCGCATCATCGCGGGCCTGCTGCAAACGCTCGTCGATCCGGGTGACGTAGGCGCGGTAAAACGCAGCCCGTGCGGTTTGGCGGGTGAACGGCTTCTTCACCGGCAGACCGGTTCTTCGGGAGCGCGTTCGATACGTGTCCGACTTCCACTCGTTCTTCTCGAGGTAGCGCTGCGCGCTCGTCACCATCTGCACCGACAGTGACGCGAAAAGAGTGTGCGTCGCGTCCAGATCTTGAGGCATGCCGTAGGCCACTACGTAGGTCGAGTCGGAGGCGACGTCGACGACCGCGAAGTTGTTGTACGCGATAGCCACGAAAAGGGATATCAGGTGCGTGTTGGCTCTCTTTCCCTTGTCTCCGATAGAGACCGTTCGGGTGACCGGACTCGTCGGCTTCTTGTCGGCAATTTTTTGAGCACGCGCGGCGGCGATGTCGATACTCGCCATCGTCGCGAGAGCTTGGGCCTTCATTAGGTACGCATCCGCTTCATGCGGGTTGTCGGTCCGCTCGGCCTTGATCAGCAGCGCGCTGATGCGCTCGATCGCGCTGCTCACACCGTCTCCTCCACCGGAACACCCGCGGCCTGATAACCCGTGCGGAGCAAGAGTGCTGCACCCGGACCCAAACGCAGGTCGGCCAACTCCAGCATCCTCGCCGTGAAGTACCGATCGTGCGCGCCACTGCTGCGGTCGGTGAAGCACGCGTGATGAGCCACCTCGTGCAACACCACACTTTCGCGCATCGCCCACCCGTGCGTGGTGGGGATCGCTATCTCACCCTGGCTGTAGTGCGCACGCGTTCCCCCTCGACGGTGCCGAACGTGAACCGGTGGCACTTTCAGGTGCGCAACAACATCGTCCACGTACGTCCGCACCGCCTCGAGCGCACCAAAACGCAACTGCTCCGGCACATCGATCACCGAACCGAAGAAGTCAACGACACCACCTCGGTCGAGTGTTGCGGACCACTGATCCTCTGCCCGATACACGGCACTGCGGTGCACGTCTCGGTTCTGCGTCGTCATGACGCATCGGGCCACACAGGCCGCGCATCGGCTGCCGGTCGCGCCATTGCTCCCGCGGCAATGGCGGCGAACATCGACGCTCCCAGGGCGCCAGCTTCGTCGACCTCGCTGACCTCGAAGTCCCCAATGGCTTCTCTTTTGGCGTGCACGATCATCGCGTCGTGCACCCAACCACCCGCGAGCACCGTTCGACGTCGCGGGCCGCTGCTGGCCTCAATGAACGCCAGAAGGTCGCTGCCCGCGGCCACGAGGTCCATCACGCTGGCTCTCCACAAAGCGGCCGGGCTCGCGTCGTCGTCGACGCCCACCAAAGACAGCCCGGTGTGGTCGACCTCGTTCAACCGCAACTGCCCGCGATCAGCAGCCACCGCCTGCTCGGCCAACGCGGCGCGGTCGCCACGAGATTCGATCCCCAGAAGTCGCCGCACGCGCTCCAGCGAAAGCCCGGTCACCAACGCACCGAGTACGCACACGTGGTCAGGGATGACGCTCCACAAGACAGCGACGTCACGCTCAGACAAACGAATGAGTTCCTCACGCGACAAAGGACCGGGCGTGAAACGCAAGAAAGCCTCAGCCGTACCCATCGAATCGAACAGCGAGCCCGTGGTGGCCGCACCGCACGCGAACGCCGCCGACTGATGGTCCATTCCGGTCGCCGTGAGGACCGCCCCCTGCATCGAGCTCGGCACGCGAGTCGCCGCGCCACAGGCCTCACCCGCGACCGTGATGCGATCGGGCAACAGATCGCCGACGAGATCGAGGGTCGCCTGCCAAGGGACGCGATCCACGACGTCGAACAGGCCGGTTCGCGAGACGAGCGACAGTTCCGCTACTGGATCACCACCGAGACGGTGCACGATCCACTCGGCGATGTTCAGATACATCGTCGCCCCTGCTGACGACGCAACGTTGTCCTGCAACCACAGAATCTTGGCTACCGAGGGTTTGTTGTTCAGTCTCATGCCCACATGGGCATGGAAAGTCTCGCGATCGATCGCCGCCTTGACGAGATCCACCCGTCCGCGAGGGTCATGGAAGGCGATCGCCGGAGCCACCGCCGAACCGTCAGAGCCGACGAGGACGCCGGCCTCGGCCATGCTGGTAACACCGATACCGATGACCCGGGTCTGCATCGTCCAGGCGCTGTCCTGGGTGAGCTGATTCAAGACGCTGCCGACGACCTCTATCAACTCCTCGGGATCCATCTGGGCCTCGGCACCCGAACGGACCCACGGAGTCGGTTCCGCCGCCTGCGCGACGACCCGGCCAGATAGATCGACAGCAAGCGCCTTGACGCGCGTGGTTCCTGCGTCGATTCCCACCACCAGGTCCTGCGCCACGATTCCTCCTGCCTGCCCCGAGAGCTAACCCTCTCGCGAGGATAGGCTTCATACGGGAATCTCGGGACCATACGGGAATCTCGGAAACAACTGCGAGGAAAGGTTCTGGATCGACCTCGCATGTCGACCGACCACCACACCGCGTTCCCCCCCCGCTAGGCCTCGAGAAGGAGAGATGACCACCGTGTCCGATGTTCGTTACCGCCTCAACCGCCTATTCAACGCCACCTCCGGCCGCTGCCTCGACGTAGCCATCGATCACGGCTTCTTCGGCGAGCGTCACTTCCTGAACGGGATCGAAGACCTCGGCGGTGCCATCGACGCACTCGTCGCGGCCGCTCCCGACGCCATCCAACTCACTCAGGGGCAGGCGCCGAAACTCCAAGCGCATCGCGGAAAAGAGCGCCCTGCACTGGTGATGCGCACCGATGTGGCCAACGTCTACGGGGCGCCCCTGCCTGATCACATGTTCTCGCTGATGATCCCCGAGCCCGCCAAGCGCGGAGTTCAGTTGGACGCCGCCATCATCGTGGTCAATCTGCTGGACCTTCCCGGCCGCCCAGAAGTCCGTGAAGCCTGCGTGCAGAACGTCCTGGATGCAAAGGCCGATTGCGAGAAGTACGGCATGCCACTGATGATCGAGCCGCTGGTCATGAAGCCCGTCGACCCCGAAGGATCCACCGGCTACACCGTCAACGGCGACCTCGATTTGATTCTGCCCATCGTCCGTCAGGCCGTGGAGCTCGGCGCCGACGTCATCAAGGCCGACCCCACCGACGACCCCAGCGACTATCACCAGGTTGTACGGATCGCCGGCGACATTCCGGTTCTCGTTCGCGGCGGTGGTCGCGTGCCGGATCGGGAACTGCTCGAACGTACCGACGCGGTATTGGCGCAGGGAGCAGCCGGCATCGTCTACGGGCGCAACATCGTCCAGCACGCCAACCCTGCTGGCATCACCCGAGCGCTGATGGCGATGCTCCACGAGAACGCCCCGGTCGACGAAGCGGAGAAACTGATCGCATGAGCGAGGTGCGCATCGGCGTCATCGGCGGCGGGCTGATGGGCCGCGAGCTCGCCGCTGTATGCGGACGCTGGCTTCATCTCGTCGACCACCCGGTGCGCCCATCCGTCGTCGCCGTCGCCGACCTCGATCCCGTGGCTCTGGAGTGGTTCCGGCAGGTCCCGACTGTGGAGACCTTGACCGATTCGTGGCGTGATCTCATCGACGACGGCTCTCTCGACGTTCTGTATATCGCGGTCCCGCACAACCTCCACGAGGAGATATACACAGCTGCCGCACGCGCCGGCCGCGACTTTCTCGCAGAGAAGCCTTTCGGTATCGACCTCGGGGCTTCGGAACGGATCGCGGCCGCGATCGACGAGGCTGGAGTGTTCGTTCGGGTCAGCAGCGAGATGCCCTTCTTTCCCGGTGCCCTGCGCGCCTACGAGTACGCCCGCAGTGGGGCTCTCGGTGAACTGGTCGAGGTGCGCTCACGCTTCCTGCACTCGTCCGATATCGATCGGTTCAAACCCATCAACTGGAAGCGTCGGGTCGAGACCTGCGGTGACATCGGGGTGATGGGCGACCTCGGTATGCACGTTGCACACGTCCCGCTGCGACTGGGCTACCAGCCGAGCGCCGTCTACGCGCTCCTGGACGACATCGTGACCGAACGGCCGATCAGCTCTGGGGCGACAGAAACGACCCGGTGCGAGACGTGGGACAACGCCTTGATCACCATGCGCGGCACCTCCCCGGATCACCCGCAGCGGGCTTTCCCCATGCTCTGGGAAACCAAACGCATCGCTCCGGGAAACATGAACACCTGGTCCTTCGAGGCCGTGGGAATGGACGCCGGCGTGCGATTCAGCACCCGCACCCCCGCGTACTTCGAGCGCTTCCGTCGCGACGGCTCAGAGCAGGTGTGGGAGCAGGTTCAGCCGGGCAATGTCTCTGCGTGGCCGATGGTGAGCGGTGCGATCTTCGAGTTCGGGTTCGCCGATGCGCTCTTGCAGATGTGGGCGAGTTTCCTCGCCGAGCGTGCGGGAGCACTCGGCGATCGGTTCGCGACCGCCACGGTCGCGGAGGCCGTCGGAAGTCACCAAGTATTCGCTGCCGCTTCTCGATCGAGCGCCGAAGGTCGAGCTGTTTCGTAAGAATGCGCCGCCTTGGACGCGCCATCCGGCGCACCCCTCTGCTTGCCGATCTTCCCCGCGAGGTCGCTGTCTTGGCGACTATCGCGTTCTTCGTCGCTCTCGGTTTCGGGATTCTCATTCCCTCTCTTCCGGTTTTCGCCAGCACCTTCGGCGTCAATGCGTTCCAAGCCGGACTGGTGATCTCTGCTTTCGCGCTGGTCCGCTTCGTGACGGCGCCGCTCGCTGGAATCCTCGTCAATCGTTGGGGAGAACGCGCCGTACTCAGTAGCGGACTGCTGATCGTCGCCCTCTCCAGTCTGGTCGCCGGCTTCTCGCAGTCCTACGGCCAGCTTCTGGTTCTGCGAGGTGCTGGCGGCCTCGGCTCGTCGATGTTCACCGTGTCCGCAATGGCCCTCCTGCTTCGAGTGACATCTTCCGAGCAACGTGGCCGAGCCTCGAGCGCATTCCATGGCGGCTTCCTCTTCGGAGGTGTTGCCGGCCCCGCCGTTGGCGGACTCGTTGTCGCTTGGTCCATCCGCGCACCGTTCTTCGTGTATGCCGTCACTTTGCTCGTCGCTACGGCCGTCTCGCTGATCTTCTTGTCCCGGGTTCGACTGCACGAGCGCGACGAGGCGGACGCAGGCAGCAACACCAATAAGCGCGAGGAACTCCGGGCAGCACTCAAGAACCCCGCTTATCAAGCAGCCATCGGCAGCAACCTCATCACCGGATTCGTCATCTTCGGCCTTCGCGCTTCGATCGTTCCCCTCTTCGTCGTCGAGGGTTTGCAGCGCGGCGCCTCCGTTTCGGGCATCGGATTCCTGATCGCGGCAGGAGTCCAGGCGATCTTTCTTCTCCCCGCCGGACGAATGGCGGACACCCGCGGCCGCCGCCCCGCCCTCCTGTTCGGCACTATCGCGAGTGCCGGCGGGATGGCCCTGCTCGCCCTTGCGGACGTTGCCGCCAACACTCTCGGCACAGCTGGACTCGCAGGCGTCACCCTCTTTCTGATCGCCATGGCGGTTCAGGGGTTCGGCGGCGCCTTCATGGGGTCCGCTCCATCCGCCCTCGTCGGTGACATCATGGGAGGACGAAAGGGCGGCGTCGTTATCGCGACGTTCCAGATGATGTCGGATGTGGGGGCGATTGTGGGACCGCTGGTCGCCGGACTGCTCGTGGACGCCTTCGACTACAACTGGGCGTTCGCCGCTGGCGCAGCCTTGGCGATCCTGCCGATCTTCCTCGTTCTCCGGATGCGCGAAACTCTCGTCCGCACGGACCAAGCACCGTGACGCCCAACGATCACCGGGCTTCGCAACGGCGTCGAAACACCGTCACCATCACCAGCGTCGCCACCATCGCCGCCGTCACCATCGGCGTCTTTGGGATCAGCCAATACTCCTCCGGGCCGACCGCCGCGTCGGCGGCTGACGCATCCACGACAGGCGCCGGGGCTCAAGACTTGATGGTCGAACCTCTGCCCGTGACCGCTTCGGCCAGCGAGCAACCCGAGGCTCCTGCTTTTCGCAACGTGGTGATGATCCTGGCCGATGATCTGGATTGGAAACTGTTCGACCAGATCCCTCGGCTGCAGGCGCTCAAAGAACGGGGAATGACATTCACCAATCACACTGTCGTCGACTCCCTATGTTGCCCATCTCGCGTCACGATCATGCGCGGCCAGTACATTCACAATCACGGGGTCGTATCGAACATTGAAGCCACCGGAGGCGGCTGGCCGACGTTTCAACGACTCAACGCGGATGAAGATTGTCTCCCGGTCTGGCTCAACGATGCAGGCGTCACCACCGCGCTCTACGGCAAGTACCTCAACGAGTACCCCACGAGACCGGACGGCATTCGCTACGTGCCACCGGGATGGGACGAATGGGCCGTGCCGATATCCCGCGGTGATTCGTACTCGGGCTACAGCTACACCTTGAACGACAATGGAGAACTTGTCCGGTACGGGACGAAACCAACGGACTTCCTGGGCGATGTCCTCAACGACAAAGCCCGGAACTTCATCGGCTCGACACCGGAACCCTTCTTCCTCTACCTCTCCACATACACCCCACACAAACCATTCGCCACAGCCCCACGACACCTGTCCGCGCACGCGGGAACGGTCGCGCCGCGCACGCCGGCCTACAACTCCTTCGGGGAGAACGAGCCGGCGTGGCTTCGCCAGTTCCCTCAGTTGAGCGATTGGAAACTGTCCGCGTTGGACAAGGTGTGGAGGAAGCGCGCCCGATCCGCCGAAACCGTCGCCGACTCTGTCGAAGCGGTACTCGCCGAACTAGAGGCCACCGGGCGCGACAAGGACACCTTGGTGATCGTGACAAGTGACAACGGGTACCACGTCGGCGAGTATCGGGTCCCCAAAGGCAAGCGGACTCCCTACGCGACCGACACCGTGGTGCCGATGATCGCCATCGGCCCTGGTGTTCCTGCCGGCGCAGAAGTATCTGCCATGACGTCCACGATCGACCTTGCGCCGACGTTCACCGAGCTTCTCTCAGGAACCTCTCCGGACTGGGTAGACGGGCGCTCACTGGTGCCGTTCCTCACCGACGGTCAAACGCCGGACGGCTGGCGCGGCGCGACGCTCTCGGAGTCCATCGGTGAGACGAATGTCAGCGATCCGGACTACCTGCCCTACATCCCCCCACCCTTCTCCGCCCTGCGCTCCGAGCGTTGGCTGTACGTCGAATACGACGATGGGAGCACCGCGCTTTACGACCAAAGCACCGATCCGTACGAGCTTCGCAACATCGTCGACGCCGTCGATCCGGGGTTCATTGCCGCCCTCAGCGCCCAGCTATCTCAGCTCGACGCGTGCTCGGGTTCGTCCTGTCGAGAAGCGGACGCTCTCACCATCACCGACCCGCTACCGCAAGCAGCGGGCTGACCCGTTAGCGAAGGGCCTTGTCGAGGTCGGTGACGAGGTCCTCGACATCCTCGATACCCACACTGAGTCGAACGAGATCAGCGGGCACCTCGAGAGGACTGCCAGCCGCCGAAGCGTGGGTCATTCGCCCGGGGTGCTCGATAAGCGACTCCACACCACCAAGGGACTCGCCGAGCGTGAAGACCTCGGTGCGAGCACACAGGTCGACGGCCGCTTGCTCGCCACCGGCTGCCCGGAAGGAGACCATGCCGCCGAAGTCACGCATCTGCCGTGCGGCGACCTCGTGACCCGGGTGCGAATCCAATCCTGGGTAGAGAACCTGGCTGACGGCCGAGTGTCCGGTCAGGAAGTCCACCACCGCGCGCGCGTTTGCGCTGTGTCGGTCCATCCGTACACCCAGAGTCTTGATGCCGCGCAGCACCAGCCATGAATCGAGCGGACCGGGCACCGCCCCCATTGAGTTCTGGTGGAAGGCGAGTCGCTCGGCAAGTTCGAGATCGCGCACGACGAGCGCACCCCCAATGACATCACTGTGCCCGCCGAGGTACTTGGTGGTCGAGTGCACGACAACGTCCGCACCCAGCAGCAGCGGTTGCTGCAGGTAGGAGGAGGCGAACGTGTTGTCCACGACCAGGAGAGCCCCGGCGTCGTGAGCGACGTCGGCGATCGCGGCTATATCCGCAACGTTTAACAGAGGATTGGTGGGGGTTTCGATCCAGACCAGCCGCGTTCGGCCCGGCTGTATGGCCGCGGCGATGGCATCGAGGTCGGTCACGGCGGCCGGCGTGTTGTCGACTCCCCATGGCGCTGCCACCTTCGCGAAGAGGCGATAGGTCCCGCCATAGGCGTCGTCGGGGATGACCGCGTGGGTACCCGGAGCTAAAACAGTGCGAATCAAGGTGTCTTCAGCGGCGAGTCCGGAGGCGAAAGCCAGACCGCGAGCGTCGGGATCCTCCGGTGCCTCGAGCGCCGCCAAGCATTCTTGAAGAGCGGTTCGAGTCGGGTTGGCGCTGCGGGAGTACTCATATCCCCCGCGCAGGCCGCCTACTCCGTCCTGGGCGTAGGTCGAGACTTGATAGATGGGAGGAACAACAGCCCCGGTCAGCGGATCGGGCTCTTGTCCGGCATGAATCGCCCGGGTGTTAAAACCGTCCATACCCCTTACCCTAGAGCTATGTTCGGATTCTTCTCCACGCCGCAGATGGTCGACGCCGATTCCGCGCTCCCGGGTCGCGGGCAGGCGGCTTACACCGTTCCAGATCAGCATGCGGTCTTCGGTACACCGATGCATCCACCAGGAAATGACGTCGAGCGAATCTATCTGGCAATGGGTTGCTTTTGGGGTGCTGAAGAGATCTACTGGCGATTGCCTGGAGTAGTTGGTACATCGGTCGGCTACATGGGAGGAGTGTCACCCAATCCGACATACGAAGAAGTGTGCACTGGTAGGACGGGTCACACGGAGACCGTCTTCCTCGCCTACCGATCCGCCGAGATCTCCAGCTACGACATCCTGAAAGTCTTCTGGGAAAATCACGATCCCACGCAAGGCTTCCGTCAAGGCAACGACATCGGCACTCAATACCGCAGCGCCATCTTCTACACGACTGAAGAACAGCGCGAGCTCGCCGAGGCCACGCGGGATGCATACGCCGCAGTCATAAAGGCACGCGGCTATCCCGACATCACAACGGACATCGCACCGGCCAGCGACTTGCCCTATTTCCTTGCTGAGGACTACCACCAGCAGTACCTTCACAAGGTGCCGCACGGCTATCGATGCCACTCGAACACAGGGCTGGCTTTGCCAGTGCCTGTCAATTGAAGAACCCTTTAGGAACGCGCGTGCTTGAGGAAACCCTTGGCGGCACCGGCAATATTTCTTCTCACCACGCGGAGTTCGTCGTAACGCCGGTAACCTCGACTGGCGGTGCCCGCGAGTTTCGACAGAGCATGGTGCCCCACCCGCTAGTCCACCAGGAGTTACCGCACGAGCCCCACTTCGGCATCTACAACGGCCGCCTTCGCTCCCTCAGTTACGCCAAGGGAAGCGCCGACGACATTTACTGGAGGCTGCGTCGGTCGGTCATGTTGTCGCATACAGGGGAGTGCCAACAGAGATTCGCGGCCCGGACGCCGAGGCGATGCTCGATCGAGTTTTTACCCGCAGCGTTGGCAAGGTTCGTGTTGGTCGCTGCAGCTACCAGATCGCGTGCTATCCCGATGGTGGCGTCGCTATGGACGGAGTCTTGATTCGACTGGAAGCTGATCGATTTTGGTATGTGCAAAGTGACGGTGAATTTTACGGCTGGCTGCGCGCACAAGCGACTGGTTTCGACGTCGAAGTGTTCCACCCAGACGTGTGGGTCTCACAGGTACAGGGACCCCGCTCGCTTGACGTTCTGGCCGCGGTAGCCGATGACGGCTTGCCCGAGCCCTTCAACTACTTCGATGCGGCACGCGTTCGCATCGGTGGTGAGCCGGTTCTGGTGACGCGCACCGGATTCACGAGCGAGCTCGGGTGGGAGTTTTACCTCGAACCGAACAGCGACATTCAGTCCATCGGGAAACTTATTTGGAACGCGGGCCGGATGTACGACATGGACACCACTCCAGCAGAGGTCACGAATGCTCGTCGCATTGAAGGTGGTTTGCTCTTCGCTGGATCGGACTTCGACGAGACCATGACGCCGTTCGAGGTCGGATTCGAAGGACTTGTCGACTTCGCGAAAGGTGACTTCATCGGGCGAAGCGCTCTCGAAGCGGCCGATCGACGGTGTCGTACATGGGGTCTCACCTGCGCCGAGGGAACTCCTCGCCACGGCCGAACTCTCACTGAAGCATCCAGCCAGGTGGGTCGCGTTACCAGCAGCGCGTGGTCCCCCACATTGCAGTGCGGCATCGCCATCATCCGCCTGGACGACCCAGAACTCGGAACCGGTGCAAAACTGGATGTCGAATGCACCGATGGGGTAGTGCGCACAGCTACGGTCTGCGAGTTGCCAATGTATGACAAGGCTGGACACATTCCTCGAGGGCGGGCCGCAGATAGTCCAGAGTTTCCCGGGGTGATCGCGTGACCACGGAAACCCTGGCATCGGCGGTGCGGGGCTTCTCGATTGAGTCTGTACCCCAAGACGCCGACCGCATTGACGACTTCCGTGACCACGTCCCGACAGGTACTCGGGTGTTCATTGCATGGCCCCCAAGAGCGACACCCGAATCGATAGTCAAATCGGCACGCAAACTTCACGAGCAGGAGATGGTTCCGGTACCGCACATCGCAGCCCGACGTGTGCCCTCGCAGGAATTCCTGCGCGCCTTCGTTGGAGATCTCGTTGCCCAAGCGCACGTTCGTGAAGTGCTGGTCATCGGCGGCGATCCAGCCACCCCCGAGGGGCCCTACACAGACACTGGCTCCCTGCTGCGCAGTGGGGTGCTCAACGAGCTCGGCATTGAGAAGGTCGGGGTTGCGGCTCACCCAGAAGGCCATCCGGTGATGAGTGGGGCCGTCTCCCGTGAGGTGCTCGCAGACAACTTGGCCGCAGCGCGCGACCATGGCATGTCAGTCGAGGCCGTCTCTCAAATCGTGCTCGACCCACAGGCCATCGATACCTGGCACGCCGAGGTTTACAGTTCGCTGGCCCAGGGTGCCCCGCTCTTGATCGGAATTCCAGGACTGGTCAGTGGCACTCGCTTGCTGAAGATCGCCAATGCCTGCGGAATCGGCGAGAGCATCGGCCTACTGCGAAAGAACGGCCTACGCATGGCGAAGACTGTCATCGGAAATTCCAGCACCCAAACCTTGGTGGAAGGACTAGCACCACTCGCGAATCGCGCGACCGATGTCGGAGGTTTTCACTTCTACACGTTCGGCAACTTCGAACAGACTGCAGCGTGGGCCTGCGAGGCAGCCAGTACCCCAGCCGCCGCAGCGGGCTGACTGATCACTAGTCGGAAATACGACTGCGCAGTAAATGCTTTTGAATCTTCCCGGTGGAAGTCCGTGGAATTGAATCGAAGACGAAATAGCCCGGTACTTTGTAGGCGGCCAAGTTGTCACGGCAGTGCTGCCTCAGTTCTTCTTCAGTCACAGCCGCACCGGGCGCTACTTCCACAAAGGCGCACGGGGTCTCACCCCACTTGTCGTGAGGCATCGCGACAACGGCAACACCAGCGATCGCGGGGTGTCGGTGAAGGGCATCTTCGACTTCAATCGAGGAGATGTTCTCACCGCCGGAGATGATGATGTCTTTCGATCGGTCTTTCAGTTCCACATAGCCATCCGGGTGCACGACACCTAAGTCTCCTGAATGAAACCAGCCACCCGCGAATGCCGCCTCGGTCGCTTCAGGGTTGCGGAAGTATCCCTTCATCACCACATTTCCGCGAAACATCACTTCACCAAGAGTTTCGCCATCATGAGGGACTGGGTCAAGTGTCTCGGGGTCGAGCACCGCAAGGCTTTCCAACGGCAGGTATCGCACACCCTGGCGGGCCTTCAGCACTGTGCGATCGTCGAGGTTGAGTGAATCCCACTCCTTATGCCACTCATTCACCACGGCAGGCCCGTAGGTCTCGGTCAGTCCGTACAACTGGGTGACGTTGAAGCCGGCTTGCTCCATTCCCGCAAGAGTTGGCCTGGGTGGTGGCGCCGCTGCAGTGAAGAACTCCACGGTGCGGGCGAGGGCCTTCCGTTCGGCCCCTGGCGTCGAGACGAGAAGAGCCATCACCGGCGGCGCACCACACAAATGGGTAACGTCATGTTCGGCCAAGGCCTGCCAGATTGGCTCGGCTCGAACCTCGCGCAAGCACACGTGGGTGCCAAACAACACGGATAGTGTCCACGGGAAACACCAACCGTTGCAGTGAAACATCGGCAACGTCCACAGGTAGGTCGCGTGCCGCGGCATCGTGGCAATCAGCGCGTTACCTTGGGCCAAGAGATAGGCGCCGCGGTGATGGGTCACTACTCCTTTGGGGTCGCCAGTGGTCCCAGATGTATAGCTAATCGCGATGGCGTCCCACTCGTCCTGCGGCATCAACCATTCGAAGTTCGGATCACCGCGGGAAATCATGTCTTCATAGTCCTGCCACCGATCAGCAGACAGCACCGGCTGCACCAGCCGATCGGCGTCACTCGCCGAGTTCCATTCAGGATCGTCGTATAAAACAAGTGCAGGCGTTACCTCACACAGTTCCAGGGCTGCTTCGGCTAGGGACAACAACGCCCGATCAACTATGAGCATGCGCGATTTACAGTGATCGAGTTGGAAGGCAATGGTGGCGGCATCAAGTCTGGTGTTGATCGCGTGCAGCACCGCGCCACTCATCGGTACGCCGTGGTGTGCCTCCAACATCGCCGGCACATTCGGCAGCAGCACCGAGACTGCATCGCCACGACCGATGTCTCGTTCAGCGATAGCGGACGCCAACCGACGGGATCGGCGATAGAACATGGCGTAAGTCCAGGCGCTGGAGCCATGGATGATCGCAGTGTGATCGGGCATGACGTCCGCTGCCCGTGCCAGAAAAACCAGCGGGGTTAGAGGCTGGAAGTTCGCCTCGCGTCTTTCCAACCCATCCTTGAAGGGATCGGTCATCAGCTAATCGACCAATGGTCGACTACTCGTCCTGCCACTGCGGAACACGCTTTTCAACGAACGCTCCAATGCCTTCGCGGGCATCCTGCTTGAGCATGTTGTCCACCATCACTTCGGAGGCATAGGCGTAGGCCTGATCGAGTGGCATCTCGCGCTGCCGGTAGAAAGCTTGTTTGCCAGTGGCCACCGTCATGGTGGACTTCCCTGCAATCGTGAGCGCCATGTTCATCGTGAAATCGCTGAGAGCCTCGGCCGGCACCACCTTGTTGACCAAGCCGATGCGGGATGCCTCCTCGGCACTGAGCATTTCACCGGTAAGCAACATCTCCATAGCAGCTTTGTTTGAGACATTACGCGACAACGCAACCATGGGAGTGGAACAGAACAAGCCGATATGTACGCCAGGTGTGGCAAAGCGGGCTGTTGGGGCCGCGTAGGCAAGATCGCAACTCGCCACCAGTTGGCATCCGGCAGCCGTTGCAACTCCACTTACTTCGGCGATGACTGGCTTTGGGTTGTTGATGATGGCCTGCATGACGGTCGCGCATTGATCCATCAGATCTTTGAAGAAGGATCGCCCCGCATCGTCATGCTCACGTGCCAGGGTGATCTCCTTCAGGTCATGACCGGCGCTGAAGGCCGGGCCGGTGGCGGCGAGTACCAGCACCCGCACCTGCGCATCGCTCGCGACTCGATCGAGTACCTCCTTTAACTCACCGAGCATCCGCGTAGATAATGCGTTGCGCCGCGCACTGTCATCGAGCGTTACGCGCAGCACACCCGCGGCATTGAGATCCTGCTGCAAGATCACATCAACTTGTGCGCCACTGACTGACATGATCACACCATAGAACATTGCACCCGTGCGCACGCAGGGATTCGGCCCTCGACGTGGGCGGCCTTCTAGTCGGAGAGGTGCCCGAGCAAGTCTTGGCGGGTGAGGACCCCCACAGGGCGCCCGTCTTCGATCACGACCACTCCATCGCTCGATTGCAGCGCCGAGATCGCCGACTGCACCGACTCTCCAGCACCCACAATGGGAAGCGCAGCGGACATGTGGGCCTCAACGGTGTCGAACAGTTTGGCTTTGCCAGAGAACAGGACGTCGAGCAGGTCTCGCTCGACGACGGATCCAACGACTTCGGCTGCCATGACCGGAGGTTCCGCCCGCACAACCGGAACCTGCGACACCCCGTATTCGCGCAGGATCGCGATCGCGTCCGCGACCGACTCGGTCGGGTGAGTGTGCACCAACGGGGGTAGCTCCTCGGACTTGCCGTGCAGCACATGGCCGACGGTCGAGTCCGTGCTGGGTGGCAGAAATCCATAGGACGCCAACCAGTCATCGTTGAAGACTTTGCTGAGGTATCCGCGACCCGAGTCGGGAAGCACCACCACGATCACGTCGCCGGGCTCAGCCGTACTGGCGACGCGCAAGGCGGCAACGGCGGCCATCCCGCATGAGCCGCCCACCAAGAGGCCTTCTTCACGCGCCAAACGCCGGGTCATCTCGAACGACTCCGCGTCGGATACCGCGATTATCTCGTCGCAGATTTCCTGGGAGTAGGTCGTGGGCCAGAAGTCTTCGCCGACACCCTCGACGAGGTAAGGACGGCCGGTCCCGCCGGAGTAGACCGATCCCTCCGGGTCCGCCCCGATGATCTTCACCGCACCGTCGCTGACTTCTTTCAGAAACTTACCCGTTCCGGTGATCGTGCCGCCGGTTCCTACTCCCGCCACGAAATGGGTGATCCGACCTTGCGTTTGATCCCAGACTTCCGGACCCGTCACCTCGTAGTGAGAACGAGGATTGTGTGGATTGGAATATTGATCGGGCTTCCAGCCCCCCGGAGTCTCCTGCGCCAGGCGGTCGCTGACCGAGTAGTACGAGCGGGGATCCTCCGGATCCACCGCCGTCGGGCAGACCACCACTTCGGCTCCGTACGCCCGGAGCACATTGCGCTTGTCCTCGCTGACCTTGTCCGGGCAGACGAAGATGCAGTGGTAGCCGCGCTGCTGGGCCACCATCGCCAGACCGACACCGGTGTTGCCGCTAGTCGGCTCAACGATGGTCCCGCCGGGCGTGAGCAGACCTTCCTCTTCAGCCGCATCAATCATCCGAACCGCAATGCGATCCTTGATCGAGCCGCCCGGATTCAGGTACTCGACTTTGGCCAGAACGATGGGGCCATCCTTCGGCACGATGCCCTCGGTGACCTTGTTCAGGCGGACGAGAGGGGTATTTCCGATTAGCTCGATAACTGAATCCACGTATCGCACAGTCCAATTCTAGGCGGCATACAGTAAACGCGTGTCGGCACGGCACGGTCGCGGCGAAAGGGAGACATCACGTGGGCCGGGAGCAGTTGGAACGCGAGCTCGAGCGCCTCGCGAATCAGCTCGAGACGATGCCCGCATCACGCATCAACGAGGACGTGATCGACCGGGTTCACGAGACGGCAGAGCAGATAGTGGCGCTCACGCACGGCACGGATCGGCCCGATACGACCGTTCTCCCGCGGGTCGAAGCCTCGGCGCTCGCCGCGCAACTCACCGTTGTGGTTCGCGACTACCGGGAAACAACAACATCGGCGACGGATGACGCCGCTGTTGCGCAGTTCTTGACGGACCTACGCAGGTCGCTGCCGTAGTCGCTCGGGTGGTTGCTAGTCGCGACCCGACAAGATTGCGAAGAGTCGCAGGAACTCCAGGTAGATCCACACCAGCGTGACGAGCAGACCGAAGGACATCCGCCAGGACTCCCGCTCGGGCAGCCCCATCGCGACTCCCTGCTTGATGGCTTCGAAGTCGAGAACCAAGAAGAAGGCCGCGATTCCCACGCCCGCGAGGCAGATGATGATGCCCAGTCCGCCGACCCCGTAGAAGCCCCAGCCGCCGCCGACACCGAAAATCGCGGCGACGAACGACGCCAAGGCGAGAACGATGTAGGAGACCGCAGCGACCATCAGGACCTGGGTAAACCGCTTGGTCACCTTGATGATTCCGGTGAGATACAGGGTCAACATGACACCGAACGTCGTCATCGTGGCCACGACCGCCTGGATGACAATGCCGCTGTCCCAACCATTCGAGACAGCGATGGAGTTGTAAAAATTGCTGATGCCACCGAGCATCAAACCTTCAGCGACGGCGAAAACCATCATCAGCACAGGCGACACGTTCTTCTTCAGCGCATTGGCGAACCCGAGCACGATCGCAACGATGAAGATCGGGAACATCAACCCGGGTGCCGCGGTGATCACGTTCCAACCGATGAAGGCGAACAGCACCACCAATCCGAACATGATCGCGGACTTGACGACGACGTCGTTCAAGGTGACCCGAACCCCGCCGCCGGCGGTGACCGCCTGGAATTCGGCGTCGGTGCTGGTCGGTGGCGTGCCGGATGCGTCAGGAGTCGCGGTGGATGGCGTAGACGGAGCGGTCGGCGTTGCCGTGGGGGCCTGGCCGGAGGCTTGCGTGTACGCCGATCGGCCTTCGTCGTACGCGAATCCCGGGGCGTCGGCCTTCTCGTAGCGGGAGAGGACGGGGTTATTGGTCTGCATGGGGCAACGATAACCGACCGGTACCCAACCAACCACGCGAACCTCGCAGAGGATGTGGACGGATACGGAACCGTTTGTGAAGCGCCGAGGACGCGGGTTGCCGAGCGTCGGCCTGCTGATAGCGAACTCGGCACGACTGCTGCTGCTCCCACTCGCCGTTCCTCCCGCGCATAGGTACCGTCGATGAGTGACCAAGCAGCAGCCCTACACCGTCCTTCGTGCCAGTGACGGCTACGAATTGCGTGAATACCCCGCGTGCGCCGTCGCGGAAGTCACCGTCGAGGCCGACTTCGATAAGGCCGGGAGCATGGCTTTCCAGCCTCTGTTTACCTACATCAGCGGCAACAACCTCGGCCAGGTGCCCATCGACATGACGGCACCAGTGGTGCAGCGGGAGGGTGACGGAACCGAACCGCGAGCTTCCACCGGCCGCAGCGAGAAGCTCTCGATGACCGCACCGGTGCTGCAATCCTCCGGTGTCGCGGGCCGACAGGTGGTCGCGTTCGTCTTGCCCTCATCGGTGACGGCGGCTTCCGCACCTACCCCCGTCGACTCCCGAGTAGTGATCCGCGAGATACCGCTGAGCCTGACGGCCGCGACCCGCTACTCGGGGCGCTGGTCGCGTTCTGCCTACAACGAGCACCTGCAGCGGCTGCGATCCGCGCTCGAGCGAGACGGCCTCCGCGGCGTCAGCGAACCGCGCTTCGCACGTTTTGATCCCCCAATGAAGCCGTGGTTTCTTCGGCGGAACGAAGTTCACATCGACGTCGAGGACGCCGCCGTAGCCGGCGGATAAGCGCACGTCCTGCCATGGATGAAGGGACGTTGTGGTGCCCTCGATGGGATTCGAACCCATACTGTGCCGGGTTTAAGCCGGGTGTCTCTACCAGTTGGACTACGAGGGCGGACGACTCGAGAACCATGATTGCGCATGTGACGGCGCATTTCTGACCCCCTACCCTGGCGATTATGCGCAATGGGCCGGGCCTGGGGACGTGGGTTCTGCTGATCGTGCTCGGTGTCGGTTCGCTCGCCGCCGGATTCGGGGCGGGGTTGTGGTGGCAGGACCGCGATGTCTCCCCCGAGGCCGCGCGCTGGGTTCTCACCCATTCGGCGCAATCGGCTCAACTCACGCCTGCGTCGGCGGGCTTGTTCACTCTGACGATGTCGCCGGTCGATGCCCAAGTCATCGCGGTTCGCCAAGACGACCCCGGTTCCAGTGAGCTCATGCCCGCACTCCGATTGGAAAGCGAATGGCAGACCATGTTCGGTGAGGAATCGATCACCGTGACGCTCTTGGTCCACGACGCGACCACCGACGCTGATCCGGACGCCGCATCGGCCGAAACCATCACGCTGCTCGCGGCTGAGCCTGTCGTCGATGGCGACATGGTCACCTATCCCGTAGAGGTCCTCGAGCCGACCTTCATTGCACAAGACGGTGCGCTGCGTGCGTTCACCGAAGTGACGCTGGTGCTCCCCGAAGCCACGCGGAGCGTTGCCGGCACTTCAGCGGACACTCTGTAGGGCGATCGGAGTCCGGGTTCGAGCGGACTCCCCGGCCGCGACCGCCAACGCGACGGGGGCGCGACCGTCCTCGATCGACACGGGGGATGGGCCTCCGTCATTCAGATAGGACCAGAACGCGCTCCACTCGTGCCGATACGCGGATTCGTATCTCTCCAAGAAGTGGTGGGGAACCACCGCCCCGTGGCTACCTTCCGCGTCGACGACGACGGCCGCGTGGTCATGGTGGTTCTCCGAGGTCACCATTCCTTCGGAACCGAACACTTCCACCCGCTGGTCGTGCCCGTAGGCCGCTTGGCGGCTGTTGTCGATAACCGTCATCGCGCCACTCTCGTGACGCATCCACACCACGGCCGTGTCGAAATCGCCCGCCTGTTCGATCTGCGGGTCGATCAGCACGGCGCCGCGAGCGAATATCTCCTGGACGGGGGAATCAACGAGGAACCGGGCCATGTCGAAGTCATGGATGGTCATGTCGAGGAAAATGCCACCGCTGACGGATATGTAGTCCAGTGGCGGCGGCTGCGGATCTCGCGTGGTGATGCGTAACAGGTGCACATCCCCGACCCGCCCATCGACGACCGCCTGCTTGGTGGCCTGGTGTGTCGGATCGAATCGCTTATGGAAGCCGACCATAAAGGGAATGTCGCTGTCGGTGACCGCTCGCACTGCACGGTCGACCTCGTCGAGGTCGAGGCTCACCGGTTTCTCACAGAAGACGGCGACACCTGCCTCAGCGGCAGCGCAGATGTAGTCCACGTGAGTCGTCGTGCTCGAGCAGATGGCGACGGCACAAAGGTTCGGTCGATCCCAGATGTCGGCGATATCCACCGCGTGCGCTCCGACACGCTTTGCCAGATCGATCGCCCTGCTCGGCTCGACGTCCGCGAGAACGAGATCGACCATCGGAAGGGTTTCGGTGATCGCCCGTGCGTGAACAGAGCCGATGCGACCGCATCCGATGATGGCTATTTCGCTCTTCATGGCCGAGGCGATGTCTCCTCTATTTGTCGTCTATTCGGAGCCGGGCGGTCAACGCATGGCCGAACATGAATTCCGCGTCGGCAATCGCTGCCGTGGTGGGAGCGACTTCCTTGCTCCCCACTTGGGTGACTTTCTGGAACGTCAGGGTCTTCAGGAACTTTCCGACCCATAGGCCACCGGTGTATCGAGCAGCGCCGCGAGTCGGCAGGACGTGGTTGGTTCCGATGGACTTATCGGAGTACGCGACCGTCGATTCATGACCGAGGAACAGCGATCCGTAGTTCCTCAAGCGCTGATGAAACCAGTCCGGATTCTTCGTTTGCACTTCGAGATGCTCCGGCGCGTACCGATCACTCACCTCGACTAGCTCGTCGTCGTTCTCGCACACCACAATGGTGCCGAAATCTCGCCATGCTGCTCCGGCGATCTCCTTGGTCGGCCAATCGCCTTCGAGCCACGCATCCACCTCGCGGGCTACCTGCCGTCCGAGATCCGACGAAGTCGTCATCAAAATCGCCGGACTGTTGGGGCCGTGCTCTGCCTGCCCGAGAAGATCGGCGGCAACGATCCGCGGATCGGCGGTCTCGTCAGCGATTACCGCAACTTCCGTCGGCCCCGCCAGGAGATCGATCCCGACAGTTCCGAACAACTGGCGTTTTGCTTCTGCGACATAGGCATTGCCGGCACCGACGATCATGTCGACCGGTTCGATGTCTTCGATTCCGAAGGCCAAGGCTGCGAGCGCTTGAACTCCCCCGAGGCACAAGACTTGATCGGCTCCACACCTATCAATCGTGTACAGCTGAGGCAGGAAGATCCCCTGCGCATCCCGCGGAGGTGCCGTCGCCACCACGCGATCCACTCCGGCGACCTTAGGCGTTGTCACCGTCATGATGGACGAGGCGATAAGCGGATACACGCCGCCCGGGCTGTAAGACCCCACTGCTTCGACGGGAACATGGCGGTGGCCGAGCACCACCCCGGGCAGGGTTTCCACCTCGAGTTCGAGCATCGTCTCCAACTGACGTTGCGCGAACCTGCCTACCTGTTCCCGTGCCTTCTCGATGTGTTCTGCGAGCTCATCGTCGATGGACGCACGGGCCTTCTCGACTTCGGATCCGTCTACGGTGAAGTGTGCCGGGCTCCACTGGTCGTACCGCTCGGAGAATCGTCGTACCGCGCTCTCTCCTTCGGCTTGCACCGACGACAAGATGTCGCTGACGGTGTCTTTCACCTCGCGGGTAACGGATTCTGACTGCGCGAGACCGCGTTTGAGAAATTCAGGCACTGGAGCCGGCTCCTTGTCTATTCGATGTCGGGGACCAGGGGGTTTCGGTCGTCATGTTCGGGTGCTCACGACTCGTCCGAAGCCAAGAGAGGGGACAGGTGGGCGACGCTGGCGCGTAGATCCGCCAATGGATCCGTCGATGAGTCGGGGGGCCGATCCTGTTCGATGGTGGCAGTCCCGGAAAACCCGATGGAAGACAGCGCCCCGATCACTCCGGGGAAATCGACGACTCCATCGCCGATCGGACAGAAGATCCCGGCCGCGATCGCTTGCCAGAAATCCCACCCTTCTTCTCGGGCTTGCGCCAGGACGAGCCCGTTGACGTCCTTGAAGTGCACGTGATCGATGCGGTCGGAGAAGTGATCGATCGCCGACACCGGGTCGATTCCCGCATAAGCCAAGTGCCCCGTATCCAGACACATCCCAATGCATTCGTGGTCCACGTCCGAGAACAGCGCCTCGACCTCGTCGAGGAATTCCACATTCGTGCCCGCGTGTTGGTGGAAGACCGCACGCAGGCCGTTCTCGCCGGCAATCGTGCCAATCTTCCTGACGCGTTCGAGGTATCTCCGCCGATGGGCGTCATCCATTCGCGTGGCTGTAGCTGACCGACCGGCGGTGGCAACCCGCGTATCGGTGGGTTGGTCGACGAGGATCAGAAAATCGCCGTTCAATTCCCGCACCAGGCCGCTGGTGCGTCGTGCAACGTCGAGCACCTCGTCTTCCCGTGCGTCATCGAAGATGGGTTGAAACATGAAGGTTCCCGCAGTGGACAGGCCGCGGGATTCGAGTTCTGGTCCGAGAATCTGCGGGTCTTCGGGCAAGTAGCCCACCGGACCCAATTCGAGAGTGTCGACACCGCTGGCCTCTATCTCGTCCAGCACCCGATTCCATGCAGGGTTATGTGGATTGTCGGCGAAATCGACTCCCCAGGTGGTCGGGGACGCGGCGAGACGGATGTTCGCAAGTGTCATCATTTGGCCGTCCACCCTCCATCGACGAGGAGGCTCGTTCCGGTGGTGGAGCTCGCCAAATCGCTCGCTAGAAAAACGACGGCGTTGGCCACATCGTGTGTAGTCGCCATGCGTCCTTGAGGAATGCTCGACATCACGTACTCGCGCTGCTCCGGGGCAGCGAGGTACTGCGCCGTCAACTCCGTCTCGACGAACGTCGGAGCGACCGCGTTGACCCGCCATCCCTCAGCAGCCAGTTCGACCGCCATCGCCTTCGTCATGCCTTCGACGGCATGTTTGCTCGCGCAATAGGCGACGCGATGGTGCGCGCCCACGTGGCCCATCTGGGATGTGATGTTGATGATGCACCCCGACGACGCAGTAGCGCGACGGGCCCGAACAAAGGCGCGCGACGCCCAGAAGACGCCGGAAATATTCGCTTCCATCAATGCGTCGTAGTCCGCTTCGGGGATGTCGGTGAAGGGTCCCGGTGAGTTCATGCCCGCAGCATTCACGAGTGTGGATGCATCTGCCCATCCATCGATGGCGTTGGTCACTGCAGGACGATCACGAAGATCGACAACAGCTGTTTCGACGCTGGGAGCGACGTCTCGCACATCCGCAGCGATTCTCGCCAACCGCTCCGAGTCGCGGCCGATCATCCGAAGACCGGCGCCTCGTTCTGCGAATTGCTCACAGATGGCCGCGCCTATGCCACCGGTGGCGCCGACGACGATCGCCACCTGGCCCGCAAACCACTGCTCCCGATCGCGCACGTCCACTTCTTTCCGCTCTACTACTCCCGACGAGGCGCGGGGCGCGACTGCGCCCGCGACGTGATCGTATCGGCCACCCACGTTGCTATTTGGGTTCTTGGCTTTCCTTCAGGCAGCGTTGAGCCTCGATGAAGACTCCATCGAGCATGTCTTCGGTCAATCGTCCGGTGAAGGTGTTCTGCTGGCTCGGATGGTAACTGCCGATGACCCTGATCGCTGCCGGGTCGGCAACCGAAAAGGACGAACCATGACCAAAGGCAGGTCGAGGACGAGGGATCGCGCAGCCGGCGTGAGCCAGGGCGTCGATCGCGGCCTGCCACGCGATGCCACCGAGCGCGACCACGGCGCGAAGGTCGGGAAGGAGCAGTTCTGCTTCTCGCCGCAGCCACTGCCGGCAGGTGTGCTTCTCCGCGGTTGTTGGCTTGTTGTCGGGTGGCGCGCAGTGCACGGCCGCGGTGATACGCACCTCTGTCAGTTGCTGTCCGTCGTCTCGATGCGTCGAGGTCGACTGCGATGCCAGGCCCGTCCTGTGCAAGGAGGCATAAAGCCAGTCACCGCTGCGATCTCCGGTGAACATCCGGCCCGTGCGATTGGCGCCGTGGGCGCCGGGCGCGAGGCCGACGACCCAGATCCGAGGTCGCATGGAGCCGAATCCCGGCACCGGGCCGCCCCAGTAGACCTCATCGCGATAGGCGGCTCGCTTCTCGTGTGCTACTTGCGTGCACCACTGGCGCAGCCGCGGACATTCACCGCAGTCGATGACCTCTCGATCGAGTTCCTCGATCGAGGTGACCGACTCGATTCGACTAGCGAAGTCGCGAGTCAAGGAAGTCGATACTGCGTTGCCAGGCGAGCGCAGCGTTGTCGGCCTGATAGACATCCGGACGGTCGTCGTTGAAGAAGGCATGCACGGAGTTCGGGTAGTCGACGACGCTTACCTCGCCACCCGCAGCAAGGATCGCCGCGGAGTATTCGGCGATGCGAGGGCCGGCGTGGGCTTCGTCGGACTCCGCCTTATGCACCAGGGCGGCCTTACCGGCGTAGGCATCCCACTGCGGGTGGTAATCCGGCCACGGCATGGCCGGATAGAACGCCACTGCAGACGACACCGCGCCGACCGTGGGGGCGAGCAGCGACAGCCCGCCACCCATACAGAAGCCGATGGAGCCGACGCTCGAACCCGCGACCTCCGGGCGGGAGAGCAGATAGTCGGCTCCCGCGGCAAGGTCGGCTGCCGCCGCGTCGACCTGGAGCCCCATCATCAGTTTCTCCGCCTCGTCGGGTTCGGTGGTTTCGATCCCGCGGTAGTGGTCCACTGCCATGGCGACGAAACCCGCCTCGGCCAGACGCTCCACGACCGATCGGATGTGGGGAACCAATCCCCACCATTCCTGAACCACGAGCACCCCCGGGCCGCGGCCACCATCCGGAACGGCGAGGAATCCCTCGACCGGTGCCCCACTCACGTCCATCGAAACAACGGTCATGACGTCCTCCTCATCAACAGTCGCCTGTACCACTCGGCGCTGTCCTTCACGGTTCGCTCCCCCGTCTCCGGATTCACCCGGATCATCCCGAATTTCTTCGTCCAACCGGATGCCCATTCGAGATTGTCGAGAAGACTCCAGGCGCTGTACCCGCGGACATCAATACCGTCGGCTCGAGCGTGCAGCACTTCACGAATGTGATCATGCAGATACCGCGTTCGAATCGGATCATGTATTCCGTCGGCGGTTGTTGCTTCTTCGACAGCGGCGCCGTTCTCGCACACGTAGATCGGTAGCCCCGGAAGAGCGTTGCTCACCTGCTCGAGTGCCATGCGAATTCCTGCGGGGTAGATCTCCCACCCCATGTCGGTGAATGGTGGTTGGGGGTCGAAGGCGTGCTCGGGAGCGCCGGGGAACATTGAGGCGTCCTGGCCGATCGCCTGGGAGCCCGCCTTATCTGCTGCCACGACTCGGTTGACCGAGTAGTAGTTCTCTCCGATCCAATCGATGGGCGTCGCGATCACGGCGAGGTCCTGGTCACGTACGAAGGACCAATCGGTTAGGTCTGCGCAACGACGTCGGATGTCCTCAGGGATACCTCGACCTGCGAGCAAGTCCAGCCACAGGCGATTCTGGATGCCGTCGACATGAGCGGTGGCTTCCGCCGTTGTGGGATCAGAACCCAGGGTTGGGATGACGTTGACGATGATTCCGATGCGACGAGCGCCAACCTCACGGAGCCGATCGGTTGCCAACCCGTGTCCCAGCATCAAGTGGTACGCGGCGGACAATGCGGCACCGCCATCGGTCTTTCCGGGAGCGAAGTAGCCGGCGGCGTATCCGAGGAAGGCCGGGCACCACGGCTCGTTCACCGTTGCCCATCGATCGATGCGATCAGCGAAGTGTTCCCCGAGAATCGCTGCGTACTCGGCAAAAGCCTCCGATGTGCTCCGCGACGTCCACCCACCGGCCTGTTCGAGTTCAGATGGCGTATCCCAGTGGAACAACGTGGCGAACGGTCGAACCCCTCGCGCCAGCAAGCCGTCGACCAAGCGGTCGTAGAAGTCCAAACCAGAGGCACTCGTTTTTCCTACGCCGCCGGGAATAACGCGGGGCCAACTGAACGTAAAGCTGTAGGCGTCAACACCCATCCAGGCGAGAAGATCGAGATCCTCCTGCAATCGGTGCACGTGATCGCATGCCGGGTCAGCAGTCGCCCCGTCGACGATTTTTCCCGGAATGTCGGCGAAGTCATCCCAGGTGCAGCGACCCCTTCCGGCGCTGTCACCCTCAATCTGCCACGCCGACGTCGATACCCCCATTTCGAATTCCGGCGGCACGGTGAGCTCGTCCAGGTGCAATGCGCCTTCGCTGGTCACTACGGAACGCTAGCCCTTGACAGAGCCCGCGAGAAGACCACGCACGAAGAATCTTTGCAGCGCGAAGAAAACGATGAGCGGAACGATGATCGCGATGAACGCTCCGGCCGTGATCAGGTGTAATTGTGCTCCGTAGGTTCCCTTGATATTGGCCAGATAAGCGGTGACGGGTGCAACGTCGGGCGTACCTCCCGCGAAGGTCAACGCCACCAGAAGATCGTTCCACACCCACAAGAACTGGAAGATGGCGAAAGAAGCGATGGCCGGCACGGATAGCGGCAGGACGATCTTGCGGAAGATCAGAAAGTGACTGGCGCCATCGACCCGTGCCGCTTCCATCAAGTCCCGCGGAAGCTGGGCGATGAAGTTGTGAATCAAGAAGGTCGCCAGCGGCAAGGCGAACATGGTGTGCGCAATCCACAAGGGGATATACGTGCCCGCCAGCAGCGACTGTTCCGACCCGGGTCGATTCAAATCAGGGAAAATAGGGATCGGACCGAGGTTCCATCCAAGATTGAACATCTGCAGCAGCGGGAGCAGAGACATCTGCAGGGGAATGACCTGGAGAGCGAAGATCGTGAAGAACACGACCGTCGACCACTTGAAGCGCACCCAGGCCAGTGCGTAGGCGGCCATGCAGGCGATGGTCAGCGGGAAGATCGCGGCCGGTATGGCGATAGCGAAAGAGTTGAAGAAATACGGCGTAATCCCACTCGGAATGGTCGAACCACCCGTGATGACTTCCGAGTAGTTGCTCCAGGTAACAGCCGGATTAGCGAAGAACGTCCACCAGCCGGAGTTTTGAGCATCCGCAGCCGGTCGGAGTGAGGTGATGAGTAGTCCCAGAGTGGGAATGGTCCACACGAAGGTCAGGAGTATGACAACGAAGGACGCCCAGGGGCTGCTCAACTTCCGACGGGCAGCCTGCGGAATCGACTCTTTCTCAAGCGGATCGACCTCGGGCAGCCTCGGTATCTCCTGTGCTTCCACGCTCATCGTGTGGCCCGGTCCTTCCTCAGTTGAACGACATTAAAGATGATCAGCGGGATGACTGCGACGAACAGCACCACCGCCAACGCGCTTCCTCTACCTATGTCGAATTGAACGAAGGCCTGCGCGTACATCTCATTGGCAACGATTTGGGTTCCGAAGTTGCCGTTCGTCATAACGCGGACGATGTCGAAGATCTTCAGAACCGCAAACATGATCGTGGTGACCACGACGATCAACGTCGCCCGGATCATCGGGATGGTGACTTTCGAGAAGAGTCTCCAGCCGGTTGCGCCATCGAGCTCTGCGGCCTCGACGACGTCACCCGGGATGGCCTTGATCGCAGCGGAGAGGACCACCATGGCGAAGCCCACTTGAATCCACACCATGATGACCATGAGCAGGTAGTTGTTGAACGGTTGCCACAGCAACCATTTCGGTGGGTCATCGACGCCCAACCACATGACGATCTGACTGAGCAGCCCTACCTGAGGCTTATCAGGAGCCCGGTACTCGTACACCAGACTCCAGATGATGGATGCGCCAACGAAAGAAATCGCCATCGGCATGAAGATCAACGACTTAGCTATGGCTTCGCGACGCATTCGGTCTAGGAGGAGAGCGAGCGTCAATCCCAGTGCCGTCGCGGCGATTGGTGTGATGACGATCCACAGAATCGAGTTGACGATGATGTCAACCTGCGAATCAAAGATCCACTGGTAGTTCGCCCAGCCGACAAACTCTTTGCCCGACGAGTTTTGAGTGCTGGCCCAGATGGTCCGGAAGGCCGGCACGATCAGGCCCATGATCAACAAGATCACGGCGGGGCCGAGGAAGATGACAATCGCAGCCGGCCTACTGAGTCGGCCCCGAAGGCGCGAGCCGATGAAGAAGAGAAGCGCGATCAGCAATCCAAAGACCGCGACGCCCAGGAATCCGGACCACAACTTTTCGAGTCCGGTGAGCAGCTCCTCCACCCGCGACACCTCCCTTCCGCCGAAGCCTGCTGGTCGATAAACGCCGACTGCCGGGGCCCTAGGACGGTATACCCGTCCGGCCCCGGCAGTCAGCCGTTCACTGAAGTGTGGTCGTCAACTTTCTACGACGACGGCCACGCTGCGTCGATATCGGCGAGGACCTCAGCCGTTGGCTTGTCCTCGGCGAACCATGCAGTCATCTGAACCCATTCCTCGCCCGCACCGACAGCGGCCGGCATGAGGTCGGAGGCATCGAAGCGGAAGACGCCATTCGGGTCGGTCAGGTACTGCGCCGACAGCTGATCGATGGAATCAGCCGCGTAGGTGTCCAACGGGACGCCGCTATTCGCGGAGACCCAGGTACCCAGCGAGGCCTTGCTCGTGTGGAACTCCGGGCTGGCCATGTAGGTCTGCACCGCCTGGACTTCCGGACGGTCCGCGAAGGCCGCTACGAACTCGCCACCGCCGACAACCGGCTGCGGGAAGTCGGAGCTGATCTCCGGCAGGTAGAACGCGTAGGCGGTGCCGTCGGGACCGACCGTGGCGCTCTCATCGAAGTTGCCCCAGAAGTTGGCGTAGAAGGACGCCTGCTGCAACATGCCGCACTCGCCCGTCACAATGCCGGCACCGGCATCCTGGAACGATGTCAGTGCGATCGTCTGCACGTCTCCGTAGCCGCCATTGACGTACTCAGGGTTCTTCATCCAGCCAGCGATGACGTCCATCGCGGCTTCCACCTCGGGCGAGGCGAAGTCAAGGTCGCCTGCGACCCACTGGTCGTAGACGTCGCCGCCGTACAGACGCAGCATGACCTGCTCCAGCCAGTCAGTGGCCGGCCAACCGGTGGCGCCACCCGACTCCAGGCCACCACACCACGGCTTGATGCCGTCGGCAACCATCTGATCTGACAGGGCCCACAACTCATCCCACGTGGTCGGAACGGTGTAGCCGTTGTCCGCGAAGACCTGGGGCGAGTACCACACGAACGACTTCATGTTCGACCCCAACGGGGCGGCGTAGAAGGTGCCGTCGATGGTGCCATAGCCCTTCCATGCCGGATTCCAGTACTCGTCGACGAGAGCTTCGGTCGACGCAGGTGCCGGCACGGGTCCGCCGTCAGCGACGAGCTTGGCCAGCAGACCGGGCTGCGGAATCCAGGCGATGTCGGGAGCGTTGCCGCCAGCGATACGCGTCGGAAGCTGCGCTTCAAACTGGTCGCTTGCCTCGTACACGATGTCGATGCCGGTGCACTCTTCGAACTCTGCCCACGACTCTTCGAACAGTTGCTGCTCGGGGGGAAGGATCGATGTGAAGACATTCACCGTGGCGCCTTCGTTGCCCATGTAGTCGGCGTAGGCGTCGCACGCCCCACCCATGGCGTCGTCGCCGTCGTCGGCCGCCGCCTCTTCTTCTTCGCTTCCGGTGTCCTCAGCCGTGGTCTCCTCGGCTGCGGCCTCCTCACCGGCACTATCGCTCGCAGAATCGTCGCTTCCCCCGCATGCAGCGAGCAGCAGTCCCGCTGCCACTCCACCCGCGAGGAGCGCCATCCCACGACGCCGCTTGATTGCGGTCATGGATTCTCCTTGCCTAAAACGACGCCGAGGGAGATCCCCGACGTAAACGTATGCATAGTGACCCGAGTGATGCCCGTAAGCAACATGAAACAGTGAAACGTCAGGGTGCAACAGGTCACGATTCTGCAAATTGACGGGCCCAGACGTGGAGAAGACCGACATCTACGCCAGCCGTATCTCCCCTGACCATGTGAACGCTTACACGATGACGGGTTCGGCTATCGCAGAACCGGTGGACGTCATGTGCACAACAACTCCCCCAACGCGCGTTGCGCGATACCCTCAGCCCACAATTTCATCAGCACCACCTTTCTTCTTACAACGGATCGTCCGGCACGTTCCTGCCGGTGAGAGGACTTGTCATGAGTCAACCTGTGCGTTTCGACGACGTCTCGCTCGTCTACCCCGGGTCTACAGACCCGGCCGTCTCCCACCTTGACCTGGAAATAGACCAGGGAGAATTCCTCGTCCTTGTTGGGCCTTCCGGCTGCGGGAAGTCAACGTCTCTTCGCATGGTGGCTGGCCTTGAGTCGATCAGCGCGGGCAGCATCTTCATCGGCGACCGCGACGTCACGAACGTCGCAGCCAAAGACCGCGACATCGCCATGGTTTTCCAGAACTACGCCCTCTACCCACACATGTCGGTAGCGGACAACATGGCATTTGCCCTGAAGATTCAAAAGGCGAGCAAGGCTGAGATCGACCGGCGTGTCAAAGAAGCTGCATCTCTCCTGGATCTCACCGACTACCTCGATCGCAGACCCAAAGCGCTTTCCGGGGGCCAGCGTCAGCGTGTGGCCATGGGACGGGCCATCGTTCGTGAACCCCAGGTGTTCCTGATGGATGAGCCTCTATCCAATCTGGACGCGAAGCTGCGCGTGCAGACCCGCACCCAAATTGCAGCGCTGCAACGTCGCCTCGGAACAACAACCATCTATGTCACGCACGACCAAGTAGAAGCCATGACGATGGGTGATCGCGTCGCGGTACTCAAGGATGGGGTTCTGCAACAGGTGGCTGCACCGCGTTCTCTATACGACGAGCCGACCAACGCTTTCGTCGCGACGTTCATCGGTTCGCCCTCCATGAACATGATTCCCGTTGCGCTCAGTGAGGCCGGGGCGTCGATGGGTGACCACACGGTTCCCATCGAGCCCGACCGGCGTCAGAAAGTTCGCACTGCCACCGCGCTGCTCGGAGTGCGTCCCGAGGATCTGCACCTGACCGACCATGGTGCATCCATGACGGTCACGTTGGTGGAGGAGCTTGGGGCTGACACGTTCGTCTACGGCGAGATGGTCGGCGCCGACGGGGAAACGATCAGCCTCGTCGCCCGCGATCGGTCGCATCAAGCTCCACACATCGGCGGCACCGTGAATGTTGTCCCCGAACGCACCTACCTATTCCAGATGGACGGCGATCAAGATCGGATCGTCTAGCCGACTGGGCTGCTCACGAGGTCTGCAGCCACACGGTCGTATTGGGGCCGACCTCCACACCCGCGTCACCCGCGACCACCGGCCCCGATGCCACAAGGATGCTTCCTGCCACCGGAGACGGCAGCCACTGATCCGAGGTGTTCGCGACAATGATGACGTCGGCGCCTCGCCGGAAGACAACCAACTCGTCATCGTCGACGGACCAGAACTCGATTTCCTCGCTCGCCAAACTCGGATGAGACCTCCGCAGAGCCAAACTCGAGCGATACAGATTCAGCATGCTGTCGGGGTCGTCCCCTTCGGCCTCCACCGTCGACGACCCCCAATGCTCCGGCTGGGGCAACCACAACGGAACATCAGCCCGGTCGGTGAAGCCGTAGGGCGGCTGCGTTCCCGACCACGGCAGGGGAACCCGGCCGCCATCGCGCCCCTTCTCCTGCCCGGCAGACCGAAACCACACCGGGTCTTGTCGAGCGGAGTCGGGCACCTCCACATCACAGAGCCCCAGTTCTTCACCCTGATACACGTAAACCGACCCGGGTAGCGCATGGGCGATGAGCGCCAGAGCGCGAGCCCGCGCCCGTCCCTCCGGTCCGTCGCCCAATCTGGTCACCACCCGTGGTGAGTCGTGGTTACTCAAGGCCCACGTTGGCGGCGCACCGACCGCGGATACCGCAGCGACCCCATGACGAATGGCGTCGCGGATCGATTTCGCATCCCACGCGACGACGAGAAAATCAAAGCCGAAGATCTGATGCAAAGTATCCGGAGCCACGTATCGCGAGGCACGCTCCGGAGCCACCCACGCCTCGACAACAGCCATCTTGTCGTTGCCGTAGGACTCCAGTAACGAGCGCCACTGGCGATAAATATCGTGAATTTCGTCGCGATCGAAGATTGCCGAATTGGCTAAGGCGGCACGGCGCTCTACCGCCTCGGCCGAGCCGGGGTCGAGGTCGAAGCGAAGCGATTGGCTCATGCCGATCGGATCGATCAGGTCCGGATACGTCATGTCCTTGGCCAGCCCGAGCGCCACATCCACTCGGAAACCATCGACCCCGAGATCAAGCCAGAAGGCGAGCGTGTTCAAGGCATCGATCCGCACCTCATCATTGACCCAATTCAGGTCCGGTTGGGTGTGGTCGAACAGGTGCAGGTACCACTGCCCCCACGATCCGTCGGGTTCTTTGACCCGAGTCCACGCCGGACCACCGAAGATCGACTCCCAATTGTTGGGTGGCAGTTCTCCCGCGTCCCCCTTGCCGTCCACGAAATGGAAACGGCGGCGGGCGTACGACCCAACCGGTGAACGTAACGCCTCGACGAACCACGGGTGAGAAGCCGAGACGTGGTTGGGGACGATATCGACGATGACGCGCAAGCCGCGCTCGTGCGCCTGCTCCACGAGTCGGGCGAAGTCGTCCAACGTTCCGAACATGGGATCCACCGCACGCGGATCGCTCACGTCGTAGCCCGAATCGTTTTGCGGGGACGGGTAGAAAGGAGATAGCCACACGGCATCGATGCTGAGTGATTCCAGGTGTGCGAGACCGTCGATTACCCCTTGCAGATCACCGAGACCATCGCCGTTCCCGTCTCGGAAAGATCGTGGGTAGACCTGATAAACCGCGGCTTGGCTCCACCACGAATCATGCTGCGTTGCCACCCTCACCGCGCATCCTTGGAGGGCACCGAACGATGTCCGGCCACGGGGCCGGTAGAACTTCGCACCACAAGCTGTGTCGCAACCTGTGTCGACTCGGGTGGAACTGCACCCTCGCGCATCTGCGCGAGCAATGATTCGGCCGCGATACGACCCAACTCGACCACCGGCTGGACCACGGTTGTGAGCCCGAGGTATTCGGCCATGTCGTGCCCATCGACACCCACAACGGAGACGTCTTTCCCTGGTCGCAGGTCATGGGCACGCAGGGCGCGCAGCGCCCCGAAGGCCATCTCATCGCTCAACGCAAAGACCGCGGTGGGCGGCTGCGCCTGCGTAAGCAGAGCGGTCATGGCCGCCTCTCCGCCTTCGATGCTGAAGTGCCCGTACGCCTCGAGCATGGGATCGACCTGGATGTTCGCCTCCGACATCGCCTGCGCGAACCCAGCTTCACGATCGAATTCAGCGGTGAAGGGGGTCTCGGACGCCGAGCCGGAGATGGTTCCGATGCGCGTGTGCCCGAGGTTGATCAGGTGCTGGGTGGCCAATCGAGCGGCGGCAACATCATCTATGGTCACACTGGGAACGCCCGCCGTGGTCAATCCGATCATCGATGTTGGCATGTCCAAGGCGATGAGGTCCTGTAGTTGTGGGTCGGCCGGCGGCACCGCGATGATCAACATGCCATCGACTCGTCGTCTCAGACGTGGAGCCACGGGTGATCGTTGCCGGGAATTGCTGTGGTCACCGATACAGGTCAACAGCAGGTCCATGTCTGCGGTGTGCAGAACACCTTCCACGCCAGAAAGAACCGTGGAGAAGAACCATCGAGCGATGTACGGAGTGACGACCGCGATGCTTCCTGTGCGGCCGGAAGCCAAGCGCGACGCGCTCGGGGAGATGACGTAGTCCAGTTCTGCGGCGATGCGTTGAACGCGAGCACGGGTCCTTTCGTCCACGTTCGGCAAGCCACGCAGGGCTCGGGAGACCGTTGCCGTCGATACCCCCGACGCTTCGGCCACGTCGCGGATCGTTATTCCCATGACGCACGCCCTGCCGTTGCGTGAACCGATTCCTCGGTGCCAGCAATCATCACGTCGCCCTTTCCAGCATGTGACGAAATGCTAGGCCCGCTGACGGGGCGAAACACAAGCGATTACATAGAAAACTTGTGAGAGATTTCACCATCATGGGGGGTTGATTTCACCGCAAGACTGTAAACGATGCCATCGAGGATGTCGGTTTCACTGGCGACGACGCCGGACACAGGCAGCCTGCTCAGGATCTGCCGCAAGACCAAGGCCCCACCCCCTATGACGTCGACCCGTCCCGGATGCATCACGGGCAGAGCCGCCCGCTGGGTTCGGCTCATCCTCAACAGGGAATCCGTGACCTCCCCGACCTGGTCTCGGGTGGTCACCGAGCCGTGGATCTGCTGCGCGTCGTAGGACGTGAGGCCGTGCGCGATAGCGGCCACGGTCGTCACCGACCCCGCGAGACCGATGAAGCCCCGAATCGAATCCACCGAGACATCGCGGAAGGCTCGATCGAGTTCCGCATCGACAATCCCCGTGGCGTCGCGGATCTCATCGTCTGTCGGTGGATCCGAGTGCAGACATCGTTCGGTCATCCGCACACATCCGATGTCGATACTGGTGGACGACTCGATGAGATCGACTCTCGGGCCGCTGCCCCGAATGAATTCGGTCGAACCACCCCCGATGTCCGCCACTAGAACGGGGAAATCACCCACGCCATCCGGGAGTCCGCGCACCGCGCCCGCGTACGAGAGTCGGGCTTCGGCGAGCCCATCGATGACCTCGGGCACTACCCCTAGCCGGCGCTGAAACCCGCCGATCATCTCGTCCGCGTTGCGAACGTCGCGCGACGCCGACGTCGCGACGACACGGATCGCCGACACGTCCAGGCCGTCGATCATCCGTACGTACTCGTCCAGTGCAGCGAACGTCCGTTCGAGAGCGGCCGGTGTGAACTCCCCGGTCGCATCCACGCCTTCTCCCAGCCGAACCGTTCGCATTTCTCGGCTGATTTCCCGCAACTCCCCGTCGATGACATCCGCCACCAGAAGACGAAGGGCGTTCGTGCCGCAGTCGATGGCGCCGTACCTACTCACCGGCTGGATCTTCCGCACCCGGCGGGTGGAGCTCGCCGCAGGCCACCGGTTCCCACCACGACCCAACGGCCTCGAGCGCCTCGTCCCCGAAGGGGTTCACCCCCGGGCCGTTTGCCAGCGCCTGGCCCACCAGAACATGCAGGCATTTCACCCGCCGCGGCATACCCCCGGCACTGATCCCGTCGATTTCCGGAACCTCTCCCAGCCGTCGGCGTTCGGCGAGATACCGCTCGTGAGCATCGAGATATTGCCGGCGCAGGGCGTCATCCACCGCGAGTCGCTCTTCCATCTCGCGCATGCCTCCATCACCTTCGAGTGTCCCGATGGCGCTGGTTAAACGAGGGCACGTCACGTAGTAGGTGGTTGGGAACGGTGTTCCGTCGTCCAACCGGGGAGCAGTGGTAACCACCGCGGGCTCTCCGCAGGGGCATCGATACGAAACGTCGAGAACACCCCGAGGCGTGCGACCGATCTGACGTTCAACCGCCGAAAGGTCGCTGTCTTGCATGGCAGGACCCTACGCGCCGTCCTCCGGCTTCGGGGAAACAGCGGGAGGACCGTCGGCTCGCTGGACTGACTCCCACAAGACCGAGTGCCACCCCTGCGGAATCTGCGCGAGGTCGTCCGACAGCAGCGACTCCGCCGGCCGACCATCCCGGGAGATGGTGATGTAGCCGGTTTCCCCGGGAAGGAGGAAATGCAACCGTCTACGCGCCTCTGATGAGATGAACGCGGGATCAGACCATCGACCGAGCTCGCTGTTCAACAGTTCTATCTGCTCGGTCGATGAAGCGATATCCGACTGCAAGGACGCGACCTCAGCACGCTGCGCCAGCCAATTCCTCACCGGTACGGACAGGGCGACCACGAGGAGGCCGAGGACCGTGAACAAGATCAGCGCGCGTCCGGTGAGAGATCCGCCCGGGACGCTTCGGGCCACCGGTTGCCGACCAGAACCGACATCGTCGGAGAGGTTTTGGCCGCGGGAAGGGGACGACACTCCCTGATCGTGTCACGTAGACCCCGATTTTCCCGGTAACCCCACCGGTAACACCCGTATGCGCGGTTCAGCGGCGCGGCTGCGGCCGCTCAGCCAGCCCAGCGCGAGAAGGCCCGACGTCCCGCGTACCGACCAGCGTCGTCCAACTCTTCCTCGATGCGCAGGAGTTGGTTGTACTTCGCCACCCGCTCGGACCGAGCCGGCGCTCCAGTCTTGATCTGCCCGCAGTTCACCGCGACCGCGAGATCCGCGATCGTCGTGTCTTCTGTCTCACCCGAGCGATGGGACATCATCGAGGAGTAGCCGGCCGCCGTGGCCATCGCCACCGCATCCAAGGTCTCGGTCAGCGACCCGATTTGATTCACCTTCACCAGCAATGCGTTCGCCGCGCCGTCGGATATTCCGCGCGCCAACCGCTCCGGGTTGGTCACGAAAAGATCATCGCCGACGAGTTGAACCCGATCTCCCACCGTGTCGGTGAGGTGAACCCACCCACTCCAATCATCTTCGGCCAACGGATCCTCGATGCTCACCAGCGGGAAATCAGCCAGGAGAGACTCGTAGTAGCCGGTCATCCACTCCATCGATCGATCGGCGCCCTCGAACGTGTACGAGCCGTCGGAGAAAAACTCCGTCGACGCAACGTCGAGAGCAAGCCCGATGTCGCTGCCCAGCGCCAGGCCGGTCGCCTCGACCGCTCGCCCGATCAGCTCCAACGCCGCGCGGTTGTTCGGCAGATCCGGTGCGAAACCGCCTTCGTCACCCAAACCAGTCGCCAAACCTTCCGACTTCAACACCGACTTCAGTGAGTGATACACCTCGGTTCCCTGGCGAAGAGCCTCCGAAAACGTCGCGGCACCGATCGGCGCGATCATGAACTCCTGAATGTCAACGCCGGTATCCGCGTGGGCACCCCCGTTGAGAATGTTCATCATGGGGACCGGCAGCAAGTGCGCGTTGGGCCCGCCGACATACCGGAAGAGCGGAAGATCGGCCGACAAGGCCGCGGCACGAGCCACTGCAAGGGAGACACCCAAAATGGCGTTCGCTCCCAACCGAGACTTGTTGGGCGTCGCGTCGAAGTCGAGCATCGCCGTATCCACGCCTCGCTGATCGGATGCTTCGAGCCCGAGTAGTTCCGGTGCGATTTCTTCTTCCACGGCACGTACGGCGTCCTGCACGCCCTTCCCGAGGTAGCGATCTCCACCGTCTCGCCTCTCCATCGCCTCAAAGGCCCCGGTAGACGCGCCCGAGGGCACCGCGGCACGCGCCACGGTGTCGTCATCGAGGAGCACTTCCACTTCGACCGTCGGATTTCCTCGAGAATCAAGAATTTCGCGAGCGATGAGTCCGTCTATTTCCGCCATAGACACCAGCCTATTGGCCCCTGCTTCCGATCCCCGCTCGTGATCGGTGGACACTGGTGACATGAACGCCGCCACCGCGTCGTCGGTGTCCTCCGCACCCTCCCTCGAGACATGGCGCATCATCGCGGTCGCTGCGGTCATCGTCTCCGTTATCGCGTACGCAGTTCTCTCAGGAGTCTGGGTCAGCACCGAAGCCGCGTGGTACCAGTCGCTCACGAAACCCTCCTGGCAGCCACCACCGTGGGTCTTCGGTGTCATTTGGCCCTACAACTTCATCGTGCTCGCCGCCGTCGGCAGCCTCATCGCAAGGCGAGCGCCACCGAGCGCGGTCGCTGTCGTGTTGTCGTTCTTGGTGGTGAGCATCGCCCTCGCTCTCACCTGGGCGTATCTGTTCTACGTTCCCCATGCACTAGGCGCGGCCGCCCTCGCTCTTACATCGGCTGCGGTGGCCACGATCCCGATCGTCATAGTCGCGTTCCAGCAATCGTGGGTGTGGGGAACCCTTCTGATGCCGTACCAGATCTGGGTCGCACTCGCGGCGTCTGTTTCCTGGGGCTACGTCTCGCAGGCGACCTGACTCAGGTACCCAGCGAGTCGAGATACGCCGACAATCGCGCCTCATCCCAGGACTCTTCGAGGTCCCGCGCCACCTCGGCCGCGACATCCGAGGGGCTTCCCTCGCGCGCCGTCCACTCGCTGCGCACCCATCCGGCGAGGTAGGCATCGGCATCGACATCTCCCAAGCGCATGGCCGCCTCGTCGATCGCCTCCTGAAAACGTTGATGCAGCGGGATCTTGACCGTCTCATCCCCGTCGCGGGACGCAACCATGGACGGGATATCTCGCCAAGACGTCACCTGGAACTCGGTCACCGCCGGACTCCTCCGTTCGCTCGGTCGAGGGCTTCGCGAACATCATCACTCACCATGTCCGGATGCTCGATCGCCAACGTGCCCAATCGATCTCGCATCACCGGAGTCCAGAAGGTTCGCAGATGGATCGCCATTCGCTCACGCACATCCTGATCGACCGGCATGTTCGCTGCAATCTGGTGAGCCATCGCGATCAAATGCTCGTCCTCGTACGTCAGCGCCGGCTCCGCTCCGCTCACGCTGGCACCCCAGACGAGGGACGGACCTGGACCGCTGTCACCTTGTATTCCGGACAGTTCGTTGCCCAGTCAGAGCTATCCGTGGTGATGACGTTGGTACCGCTGACCGGATGATGGAACGTCGTATAGACGACACCGGCGGGGATATCGTCGGTGATTCGAGCGCGCAGCCGAGTCGAGCCGGCACGGCTGGACACCTCGACCCAGTCCCCATCCCTGACTCCGCGAGCCTCGGCGTCGGATTCGTGCATATCCAAAACGTCTTCGGTATGCCACACCACGTTGTTCGTGCGCCTGGTCTGGGCACCGACGTTGTACTGACTAAGAATTCGACCGGTGGTGAGCAACAGCGGAAACTTTCGAGTCGATCGCTCGTCCGTCGGAACATACGGTGTGGTCACGAATTGACCTTCACCTCGGACGAACCGATCCACGTGCATGATCGGCGTGCCCTGCGGTGCGTCATCGTTACAAGGCCACTGCACACTGCCGACGTCATCGAGCAGGCTGAAGGAAACGCCAGCAAAGGTAGGTGTGACGGCGGCGATCTCGTCCATAATCTGGCTCGCATCGTCGTAATGCATGTCGTAACCCAAGGCGGTCGCGAGGGCGCAGGTGACTTCCCATTCGGCCATTCCAGTTCGTGACGGCATGACCGGACGCACACGGTTGATTCGCCGTTCGGCATTGGTGAATGTCCCGTTCTTCTCCAAGAACGAGGTGCCCGGAAGAAAGACGTGCGCGAATTTGGCCGTTTCGTTGATGAACAGGTCTTGGACGATGACGCAATCCATCGACATCAATGCGTCCGTAACATGCGCGGTATTCGGGTCCGACTGGGCGATGTCTTCTCCTTGGATGTACATGCCCTTGAACTCTCCGGCCGTGGCCGCATCAAGCATGTTGGGAATGCGCATACCCGGATCACCGCGCAATTCGGTTCCCCACAGTTCCGCGAACTGTTGGCGAACGGTGTCGTCGGATACGTGCCGATACCCGCTGAACTCGTGGGGGAACGAGCCCATGTCGCAAGACCCCTGGACGTTGTTCTGTCCCCGCAGAGGATTGACGCCCACACCGGACCGTCCGATATTGCCCGTGGCCATCGCCAGGTTGGCCATCGCCATCACCATGGTCGATCCCTGGGAGTGCTCGGTGACCCCAAGGCCGTAGTAGATCGCCGCATTGGGTGCTCGCGCGTAGGCACGCGCCGCGGCACGCACCTGATCCGCCGGTACGCCCGTGGCGTGCTCGAGCGTTTCGGGGCTGTTCTCGGGCAACCGGATGAACGCTTCCCACGCCCGGAAGGACTCCCCGTTGCATCGCTCGTCGACGAACGCCCGATCAACCAGACCTTCGCTCACGACAACATGACTGATCGCATTGACGATGGCCACATTGGTTCCGGGCAACAACTGCAGATGGTGGGCAGCTTCCACATGAGCCGAGCGCACCAGCCCGATCGAGCGGGGATCCACGACGATCAGTTCCGCGCCCTGCCGCAGGCGTCTTTTCATTCTCGAGGCGAACACCGGGTGTGCGTCGGTTGGATTCGCTCCGATGACCACGATGACGTCCGCGTCGGCTACCGACGTGAAGTCCTGGGTTCCCGCACTGGTGCCGAAGGTTTGCTTGAGGCCGTACCCCGTGGGCGAGTGGCACACGCGCGCACAGGTATCCACATTGTTGGTACCGAAGGCTGCGCGGACCATCTTCTGGACGACGTAGACCTCCTCGTTCGTGCAGCGTGAGGACGTGATTCCACCGATCGCATCGGTTCCGTACTGCTGCTGGATCGTCGACAACCGCTCGGCCGTGAAGGAGATCGCCTCCTCCCAGGTCACCACTTTCCAGTCATCCTCGATGGAGTCCCGAATCATCGGCTCGGTCACTCGGTCCGTGTGACCGGCGTACCCCCAGGCGAACCGACCTTTGACGCAGGAGTGTCCTGCGTTCGCCCCTCCGGTCTTGTCCGGAACCATGCGTACGAGTTCGTCTCCGCGGAGTTCGGCGACGAAGGAGCACCCGACTCCGCAATAGGCGCAGGTGGTCTTGACCTTGCGGGTGGGAACGCCGAGATCGATCACCGTCTTCTCCTGGAGCGTCGCCGTCGGGCACGCCTGGACGCAGGCACCACACGACACGCACTCGCTCTCCAAGAACGGGACACCGTCACTGGCCGACACCTTCGACCCAAAGCCACGACCAGCGATGGTCAACGCGAACGTTCCCTGCACCTCCGAACAGGCACGAACACATCGACTACACGCGATGCATTTGCTCTCGTCGAAAGAGAAATACGGGTTGGATTCATCCTTGGGCGCGTCGAGGTGGTTCATCCCGTCCATGCCGTAACGGACATCACGCAACCCGACGATGCCCGCCATGTCTTGCAGTTCGCAGTCGCCATTCGCCGGGCACGTCAGACAGTCCAGCGGATGATCGGAGATATACAACTCCATGATGCCCTTGCGCAACTTGTCGAGCTTGGGGGTCTGCGTCTTCACCGACATGCCATCGATACAGGGCGTCGTGCACGACGCCGGGGTTCCAGGCTTACCGTCGATCTCAACCAGGCACAGCCGGCACGACCCGAACGCCTCGAGCGAATCCGTTGCGCACAACTTGGGTACGGATGTTCCAGATAGGGCAGCGGCGCGCATCACCGACGTTCCCGTAGGCACGTCGACGGGCACTCCATCAATGAGCACCGTGACCGTTGACTCGGAATCGACAGCGGGCGTACCAAGATCCCGCTGATCATCGACTCGATCGCCGAGCACGGTCATCTCACTCACCTCCCGCAGCGTGGCCGAAATCCTCGGGGAAATTATCAAGGGCGCTCAACACGGGCATCGGCGTCAGGCCCCCCATCGCACACAAAGATCCATCAGTCATCACTTCGCACAGATCCCTGAGAACGTCCTCATGGAATGCAGCATCCTCGCCACCACGGATTCGGTCAATCACTTCGACTCCCCGGACCGACCCGATTCGGCACGGCGTGCACTTGCCGCACGATTCCTCCGCGCAGAACTCCATGGCGAATCGAGCCTGGGCTGCCATATCGACGGTGTCGTCGAACACCACCAGTCCACCATGCCCGAGCATTCCTCCGGACTCGGCAAGCGTTTCGTACCCCATCGGAACATCGAGGCGATCAGGCGGCAGGTAGGCACCGAGGGGGCCACCGATTTGAACGGCGCGGACACCTCTACCGCTGAGCGTTCCACCGCCGAAGTCGTACACCAGCTCATTCGCACTGATACCGAACGCGGATTCCACGATTCCACCCCGGGCAACGTTGCCGGAGAGCTGGAAAACCTGCGTTCCGTGCGATGCATCAGTTCCCAACGCCGCATACGCGCTGCTACCGCGAGCCAGAATCGACGGGACGCTCGCGATGGTCAAGACATTGTTGATCACTGTCGGAGTCCCGAACAGACCCTCGATCGCCGGAAGCGGGGGCTTAGTTCGCACCATGCCTCGGCGTCCTTCGATGCTCTCCAGCATGGCCGTCTCTTCCCCGCACACGTACGAGCCTGCGCCGACGCGGATCTCGACATCGAAAGAGACGAGCGACCCGAGAATTCCCTCACCGAGCCACCCGTTCGCGCGGGCGATGTCGACCGCTTCTGTCATCACCGAGATGGCATCGGGGTACTCCGAGCGCACATACACGATTCCGCGGTCGGCACCCACGGCATGGGCGGCGATCGCCATTCCCTCCAACAGCAGGAAGGGATCCCCTTCCATCACCATACGATCGGCGTACGTGCCGCTATCGCCCTCATCGGCGTTGACGCAGATGTACTTGTGCGCGGGTGCCGTGGCAGGTTCCCCGTGGTGTGGACTGGCCGGCGTTTCGGCCACTGTTCTCCATTTGATTCCGGCGGGAAAGCCGGCACCTCCTCGGCCGCGAAGGCCGGATTCGACGACGCTGTCCACCACGTCCGACGCGGACATCTCGAGCGCGGCGCGCAAACCCACCATTCCCCCGTGGGCGAGGTAGTCCTCGGGGTCGACGGGGTCCGTGATGCCCATCCGCTCGAATATCCACCGGTCTTGACGCGCGAGGAAGTCGATGTCCTCGACCCGGCCGACGAAGTTCGATGAGACTCCCTCACTGGACACCGCATCGGGTGTGACGTTGCTCCACCCGATGCGGGCGCCGTCGTCATCGACCCGCTCGACAAGTGGTTCCAGCCACAACAGTCCGCGGCTACTGGTTCGCACGACGGTGTGACCGTGGTCGACAAAGGCGTCCGCCACCTCGTCAGCGCCCACGGAACGGGCCGCCGAGTCTCGCGAAACGAACCACACGGTCATCGTGACTCCTCAAGAGATCCGCGCACCATCGATTCCACCTTCTCCACGGTGGCACGGCCGACAAGGGCTCCGCCGACCAAGGCTGCGGGCGCCAGGGCGCAGTTGCCGAGGCAGAAGACGGGCTCGTCTGCGCCGGTCGCCTCGGAAAGCTCGGCAGATTCGCCACACCGGCGTTCCCAATCGCGCTTGAGTTCTCGGCCACCGACCGATTGACACGCCTCCGCTGCACACAACCGCACCGGCACGTCTGGCGCCGGACTAGTTCGAAGATCGGAGTAGAAGGTCAGCACACCATGAACATCCGCTCGCGAGACGTTGCACGCGTCGGCAATCAGGCTCACAGCCTCCGCGGGCACATAGCCGAAGCGATCCTGCACCGCTTGCAACGACATCAACACAGGTCCGGGGCTCGTGGATGTTTCGGCCAGAAGAGCAACTGCGGACTCCTGAGACCACTCGGCGAAACGACCTCGTGTGACGGTCATGAGTTCACCCACTGCCCGCCGGAATAGATGTTCATCCGGTCATCACGGGCGAAGCCGACCAAGAGCAGGTCGTGTCGTCGCGCCGTGTCGACAGCCAGCGTTGTCGGGCCGGATACAGCCACGATGGCTCCAACACAAGCGCTAATTGCCTTGGCGACAATCTCGTAGGAAACACGACCGCTGACAACCAGCACGTAATCGGTAAGAGGTACCAGGCCGTCCATAAACGCTCGGCCGATCACCTTGTCCACGGCATTGTGACGACCGACGTCTTCCCGGACATGCAGCACGTTCCCGTTCGGCTCGACGAGAGCAGCCGCGTGCAAGGACCCGGTCAGGTCGAACATCTTCTGTCGCGTCCGCATCTGCCGTGTGAGGTCGAGCGCCTGGGCAGCATGCACGCGCCAATCGGGCGTGTGCAGTGGGGCGTACGGATCCGCGACAGCGTCCACGACATCGGCGCTGCATACTCCGCAGGAACTCGAGGTGACGTAGGCACGCGGCCGCGGTGGCTCGATCCCCGGCTTCAGGCGCACGTGCACGCTGTCAATGTCGGGCGAATCGTCCTCCCGTGCATTTTCGTCTTCCCGAAGCTCTTCGCGCGCCCCGCGCGCGGCGGTGGCCGCTACCTTGATCTCGGCGATGTCGTCGACCTCTCGCAGACCTGCCTCGCTGACCAACCAGCCCGCGGTGAGCTCTGCGTCGTGACCGGGGGTGCGCATCGTCGTGGCGACCACCTCACCGCCGACGACGATCGTCAAGGGTGCTTCCACGACCACACGGTCGACCCGATCGACCCGATTCACCGCCCGAGCAGACGACGTTTCGTCGTGCTCAGGGAGTGCGATGTCGGTAAGCCGAATCGTCGGCCGCGGACTCGTCGTCTGGCTCACGGCTAAAACAACCCGACGACCTGGCCGTCGACCACGTCGATGCGCTCACTCGACGGCACACGCGGCAGCCCCGGCATCGTCATGATGTCCCCGCATACGACGACGACGAAGCCTGCTCCCGCTGAAAGACGGACCTCGCGAATGTTCATCGAATGCCCCGAGGGTGCGCCCAGCAGAGACGGGTCGGTGGAGAACGAATACTGGGTCTTGGCGATGCAAACCGGCAGGTGGCCGTACCCCTCGGTCGTCAACTCGCGGAGTCGGGTGCGAACTTTGCTGTCGGCGGTGACTTCCGATGCGCCGTAGATCGTAGTGGCGACGGCTTCGATCTTTTCCCACAGGGAGGCGTCGTCGGGGTAAACAAAGGATTGGTGTCCAGCGTTCACCGCCCGCTCGTCGGCATCACAGATGTCCACAACAACGGAGGCGAGGTCAGCGGCCCCGACTCCGCCATCGGCCCAGTGGCTTGAGAGAACAATCGGCACGTTCATCGATTCGACGTGCGTGCGAAGGAGATCGATTTCCGCATCGGTGTCGGTCAGAAATTTGTTGATGGACACCACAGCGGGTACGCCGTAGTGATCGCGCACGTTGCTGATGTGCCGCTCGAGATTGACCAGGCCCGCCTTCAGCGCGTCCAGGTTCTCCATGGTGAGGTCATCCCCCGAGGCGCCCCCGTGATGCTTGAGCGCCCGCACCGTCGCGACGATCACCGCCGCGGATGGACGCAGTCCCGCACTACGACAGGTGATGTCGATGAACTTCTCCGCGCCGAGATCGGCGCCGAATCCAGCTTCGGTGACGACATAGTCGGCGAGCCGAAGTGCGCCGACGGTCGCGATGACGCTGTTGCACCCGTGGGCGATGTTCGCGAACGGTCCGCCGTGCACGAAAGCCGGCGTTCCTTCCAAGGTCTGCACGAGGTTCGGCGCCAACGCGTCCTTTAGCAGGACGGTCATCGCGCCTTCGGCGTTCACATCACGCGCATATACGGGTTTCTTGTCGCGTGTGTAGCCGATCACGATGCGACCGAGACGTTCCTTCATGTCGTCGAGGTCGGTAGCGAGACAGAAAATAGCCATGATTTCCGACGCAACGACGATGTCGAAGCCGTCTTCACGGGGATACCCGTTTCCGGGGCCACCGAGCGCGACCGTGGTGTCTCGAAGAGCTCGATCGTTCATGTCGACCACACGCCGCCACGTCACCCGGCGCACGTCGATACCGAGCACGTTGCCGTGGTGAATGTGGTTGTCGATCAGCGCAGCAAGCAGATTGTTAGCGAGACCGATCGCATTGAAATCCCCGGTGAAGTGAAGGTTGATGTCTTCCATCGGGACTACTTGGGCGTACCCCCCGCCGGCTGCGCCACCCTTCATGCCGAAGACCGGGCCCAGTGACGGCTCGCGCAAGCAGATCATCGCGTTCTTTCCAAGATGACGAAGACCGTCGCCGAGACCGACCGTGGTGGTGGTCTTCCCTTCCCCGGGCGGTGTTGGACTGATCGCGGTCACCAGGATCATGCGCGCCGACGGTCGTATCGGCTGCTGAGCGAGCCAGTCGAGGTGAACCTTCGCCTTGGTCTTGCCGTACGGCTCGAGGGCGGCCTCGGGCACGCCGACTACCGCGGCTACCTCAGCGATCGGGCGCAGGGACGCTGCCTGCGCAATCTCGATATCGGTGAGCATGATGTCGCCTTCGTTTTATGCGCCCTGAGCGGCGCGGGCCTTCTCGATGAGGACGGGTAGCAGGGTGTGAAGGTTGTCTACGACGGCATAGTCCGCGTGGGTCATGATCGGCGCCTGCCCATCGGTGTTTACCGCGATCAGGGTCTTCGCCGACTTGCATCCCGCGATGTGCTGCGTCGCGCCGCTGATTCCGAACGCGATATACAAATCGGGGGCGACCTTCGTTCCGGTCTGGCCTACCTGCTCGGCGTGCGGGCGCCAGCCAGCAGCCGTCACCACCCGTGAGCATCCCACCGCACCACCGAGGATGTCCGCGAGTTCTTCCAGCATGCCGAACGCCTCGGGCCCGTCCATTCCCCGGCCGCCCGAGATCACCACCTTGGCTTCGGCCAGCCCGACACCGGTTTCTGCGGCCCCTGTCCGCTCGACGATCGACACTTCGAGATCGGCGTCGGTCACCGGGACGTCGAACGCCTCGACCTGTGCGTCGCCGGCATCCTCGGACACCGCGAATGCGTGCGCCTGAGCGGTTGCCAGCAGAACGTCGGCGCTGACCTCGCTTCGCTCTAGCAGATTGCCGCCCCAGCGAGCACGCGTCACCTCCGCGGTTCCCGGACCCGTCAGCGCAATCTCGCTGCATTCGGTCACGAGGGGAAGATCCTTGATCGATGCGACATGTGCCAGCACCTCGCTTCCGCGGGGTGTTCCCGCCGCCAGGACTGCTCGGGGTTCGAGGCGATCCATGACGGTGACCACCGCACTGGCGTTCGCCCGAGGGGTGTAGTCATCAATCGCCGCGTTGGTTCCATGATGAACTGTGAGGACCCCGGCGCTTGCCAGGTCGTCGATGCACTTCTCGGCGTTGGGACCGACGATGAGGGCGTGGACATCAGCGTCCAACCCGCGCGCGGCCGATACCACCTGCAATGCGAGCGGATCGAGTTCTCCGCGATCGTGATCGGCGTAGATGAGGATCATGACAAAACTCCGATCTGCTTCATCACGTCGACGAGAGCGTCGGCGGCTTCATCCCCCGCACCGAGAGCTTGGGCGCCTTTCGACTCCCGAATCGGTGCGGTGAGTCCCTTCAGCTGGATGCGGGCGCCGTCGAGGTCGGCGGCGACTTCGTCGATCGGCTTCTTGCGCGCCTTGATGCGTCCCGGGACCGACGGATAGCGAGGAATATTCAATCCATCCTTGACGGTGACGACCGCCGGGAGCCGAACGCGGTAGACCTCGCGCATCGTTCCCACCGCCCGCTCGCACGTCGCGACGCCGTCGGCGATGGTCATCCCCTTGATAGCTGTCGCCACCGGGCGCCCGAGCCGGTGCGCCAGGCGGACACCCGTTTGCGCGTTCGCGTTGTCGGCGCTTTCCGATCCCAGAAGGATCAGGTCGAACGCTGTCTCGTCGGCCTCGATGGCGTCACCGATCGCCTTTGCCGCAGCTTGCGGATCGATATCCGTGGAGTCGGAGCGGATCCAGATTGCTCGATCGGCGCCGATGGCGAATTGCTCACGAATCTGTTCCTCGACCCCCTCGGGCCCCATCGAGATCAACGTCACCGTCCCACCGTGCTCTTCCTTCAGTTGAACGGCTGCTTCCACCGCGCACTCCTCGTGCGGGCTCAATGTGAATCCGAGCTTGTCGGTGTCGATCGCCATGCCATCGTCGGTCAGCATGATGGCGCTACCGAGGGACGGGTATCGCTTAATGCATACGCAAATGTCCATCAGCTCAGAGTCCGTTCGTTGGCGGGATCGAACAACGGGGTGGCACCGACTCGGTCGACCACCACCGGATAACGCTCCCCGAGGTACTCAACGAGGAGCTCAATTCCCTCCACCGCGTGCTCGGGAGGGAGATAAGCCATCAACAGGTGCTTGCCAAGCGACGGCGCCGAACCGGCGCTCGTCACAAAGGAGCGTCGTCCATGCTTATCGGCGATGGGTGCGCCGTCGGTGGTCAAGATCGGCTCCATGCCGAGCATGTAGCGCTTCTCGCCGCTGGCACTGTGGTGATCTGTCACCGACAGGGTGCACATCAACGCCATCGGTTCCTCCTCACGCTGCTGCAAGAACGCTTCCTTGCCAACGAAATCAGCGTCCTTGACCTTCTTCAGCGCCATGCCCGCTTCGACGATGTTGTACTCGGCGTCCAATTCGGCGCCGTACGCGCGGTAACCCTTTTCGAGTCGGCCACTCGTGCCGTACACACCGACACCGACGGGAATCAATCCGTGCAATTGACCCGCCTCGAAGACCATCTCCCACAACTTCGCTCCCTGCTCAATGGGCAGGTACAACTCCCAGCCGAGTTCTCCGACGTAGGAGATGCGCGACGCGAGAACGCGAAGCGATCCCATCTCGATCACGCGGCAGCTGCCGAACGGAAAGCCCTCGTGCGACATGTCTGCACTAGTGAGCGACTGCACGATTGCTCGGGCGTTCGGTCCCCACACTCCCAGCGTCGTCATCGAGGAGGTCAGATCCTGCAACTGCGCCGTCCCATCGGCGGGCAGGTGATCGGCGAACCACTTTCTGTCCGACATCCCGTGGGCACCACCGGTGACGACGCGGAAATGGTTCGCTCCCAGTCGCATGATCGTCAGGTCGGAGCGGAACCCGCCCCGCGGGGTCAGCACCGGGGTGTAGATCACCTTCCCGATCGCAACGTCCATCTGACGCACGGCGCAGGTCTGGACCACGCCCAAGGCGCCCGGACCGACGATGTCGAAGATCGCGAAGGGCGTCAGATCGATCATTCCCGCGGTCTCGCGCATTTGCAGATGCTCTGCGTTGATGATGGGTGACCACCAGCGCGCATCCCACTCTGCCGTTCGCGGCATGACGGCGTCACCGAACTTCTCCACCAGAGGCGCATTCGACTCGTACCAGAAGGGGCGCTCCCAGCCGACGGCCTCGTAGAACACGCCACCGAGAGCCTTCTCCTGCTCGTAGTACGGAGACAGGCGAACATCACGATTACTCGTCCACTGCTCACCCGGGTGGATGATCCCGTAGGTCTTGATGAATCCCTCACCGGTGCGAGCGGTGATGTGCTGCCGCGTCTTGTGGTGCTCGTAGAACCGGGAGATGTCGGCGCCGTGCAGGTCGATCTCCGACTCTCCAAGAACCATCCACTCCGCAATTGATTTGCCTACTCCAGGACCTTCTTTGATCCACACAGCGGCGGCGGACCACAGTCCCTTCACCTCCGGGGTTTCACCGAGAATCGGCGCACCGTCCGGTGTCAGAGACAGCAAACCGTTACAGGCGTACTTCTCTCCGATTGTTTCGTCACCGACGATGTCCGGCATGAGTTCCATCGCGTGCTCGTCTTGCAAATCGAAGTCTTCCTGCGTGAACGGCATCTCCGTCGGCGACAAAGCGGCCTGCTCGTTGGAAGGAATCTCACCTGCCTCGTACAAGATCGCGCGGTGCGCGTACGAGCCGATCTCCAAACCGGTTCCGTGCTGCCGTTCGTACATGAAGGTGTCCATGTCGCGGATGATCGGCCACTCGATATCGCCCTTGGCGTCCGCGAAGAACGGGACCGGGCCGATGTCCTTCATCTGGTGCACCGCGGGTGTCAACGGAATCGCCGCGCCCGCCATCTCCGCGATTCGTGGGCTCCAGCAACCACAGGCGATCACGACGTACTCGGTATCGATAGTCCCGCGGTCGGTCACGACCGCGGACACGCGGCCGTCGGTCACCTCGATATCCATGACCTCGGTGTTTGGCAAACTCGTTAGGGCGTTCATCTCCTGCGCCTTCTCGCGCATGATCGTTCCCGCCCGCAGTGAGTCGACGACCCCGACCGATGGAGTCCAGAATCCTCCGAGAATCACCTCGTCATCGAGATAGGGAACTTTCTCTTTGCACTCGGAAGGGCTGAGCATCGCGGTTCCGTCGATGTCGAACGAGGTCGCTGACTGCAATCGACGGTGCAACTCCTGCATGCGCTCTTCGGTCCGCGCGACTTCAATGCCGCCGCACTCGGTGAACACACCCATCTCCTTGTACTGACGCATACTCTCCAGCGTCAACTGGGTGATTTCCTTGCTGTGGTCTGTCGGGAAGATGAAGTTCGAGGCGTGGCCGGTCGAACCTCCAGGGTTAGGTAGCGGGCCCTTGTCGACTTGAACGATGTCCGTCCAACCCAGTCGTGCCAGGTGCCACACGATGGAGTTTCCAACGATGCCGGCTCCGATCACGACGCACTTCGCCTCGCTCGGTGCCTGCAGTTCCTCAGCCATCTTCTTTCCCTTTCCCTTTTTCGTGTCGACTGCGCTCCACCACTACAAGGCGAGGCGCATCTCCGCTTCGAATCCCTCAATGTGCTTGCTCATCACGGTGGCCGCGCGCTCGGCATCGCCGTCTCTGATCGCCTCGAGGATCTCGCGATGCTCGAGTACTGCTTGGTGCAGATGGGTGACCTTCGTGAGACCAAGAAACCAAATGCGCAGCGCGTGCGTGTAGTAACTGTCGAGATCGTGCGCCAGATACGAGTTATGGCTGGCGCGGTAGACCACGTGGTGAATGCGCTCGTCGAGTTCCATCAACGCCGCACGATGCTCCTCCAGGCCGCCTGATTCGAATGCCGCCAGATTCCCCAGGAGTTCGTCGATTTCGGCAAGGTCATCCTCGTCGCGGCGAGTCGCCGCCAACCTCGCGGCGAACGGCTCGAGTTGTTCTCGTACCTCGCTGATGGACCGCAGATCCCGAGGATCCACCCCCGCGACGAACATGCCGCGCCGCGGATAGACGTCAATAAGGTGCTCGGCTGCCAACGCCCGCACCGCCTCGCGGACCGGCGTTCGCCCCACGCCCAGTTGCTCGCACAATTCGGCCTCGCTGATGACCGCCCCGGGCTCCAGTTCGGCGGTGCAGATCATCCGCCGAACCCGCCGATACGCCTGTTCGGCGAGAGACTCCGTGGCCGTGGTCACGAGATAGATATATCAGTTATTACAACTCTTGTACACCAGTTTCGAAAAATCTATCTGAGGGCGGTGGTCTCCAGGATCTGCCCGACGGCGGCCGCTAGTCGCTCCCGGCCGACCGGACGGATCTCCAGCGGCAAGCCCAGCGCCTGCGCGGCCTCGTGCGCGAGGGCAGTGAGCTCACCATCGTCCATCCGGGTGGCCAACCAGACGACTCGGCGATAGTTCCCGAAGTAGTCGTCCCGAAGATCCGGGTGGCGGTCCAGGCCGAGTTCAACCATCACCGTCCGGTGGAAACCCCGCACGAGAAAGTCGGTCACCAGGTAGGTCCCGGGTTCGGCCTGCATGATCTGCTCGATCCCGTCCGAACCCGCATACACGTCGTAGCAATGGGCACCCGGCAGTCGCTGGACTCCCCGGCGCTCGCACACCTCGTCCAACGCACCATAAGTCCCACAATCGGAGTACGCGATCAACGTCGGCGGCTCGATCCGATCAAGCAACTCCTCGACCTGCCCAGCGATGCGCTCGGGGTGATTGTGTAGAAGTGGCGGCAGCGGATGGATGGACAATCCCCATCCACGCTCACGATCGAGTTCGATGAGGTCGCTAGCCAGCGCTCCACAGGCGATGACGTTAACCACGATGCCTGTGCCCGTTAGGCGCCGAACGCGAGTTCTTCAACGAACCGGTCGTTGAAGTCTTCGCGATCGGACAATTCCACGTAACTGATGGCGTTGACCAGTGTGTGCGCACCGTTGCGTTCCGAGCCAGACAACACCACCATCTTGGCGCCCTCGCTGGCGACGTTGCCGGCGCTCACCACTCGAGGCGGCGAGATGTCCGGGACGAGCCCGATCCGAATGGCATTTCGTGGAGACAGGTAACTACCGAAGGAGCCGGCGAGCAGCACCTGCTGAACATCCTTCTCCTCGATACCAAACTCCTCCAACAAAATGGCCCATCCGGTTGAAATGGCGGCCTTGGCGAATTGCAACTCCCGTACGTCGCGCTGGGACAAATAGACACCCGTGCTAGCGATCGGATCTCCGGTGAGCACGAAGATCCGCTCTTCACCGCGCATCACCAGCCGGTCGGCCACGTGCGGGGCTAATTCCACGGCGCGTTCATTTGATACGAAGCGACCCGACTCATCGATTAATCCCACGCGCACGAGTTCCGCGATGGCATCCACCAGCCCGGATCCGCAAATACCGGTCGCTTCCACGCCATCGATCACTTCCACCTGGACGCCCGAGTCATCGATCCGAACGACTTCAATCGCTCCGCCAGCCGCACGCATGCCACAGGCAATGGACGCCGCTTCGAACGCCGGACCCGCCGGTGCTGCTGTCGCCAGCAGACGGTCTCCATTGCCGAGGATCATCTCGCAGTTGGTGCCGACGTCAATGAACAATCGAATGCGCTGATCACGATCCATACCGCACGCCAATGCACCAGCGACGATGTCACCGCCTACGTAGGCTCCCAAGGCGGGGAACAAGCAGGCGCGTGCCCTGGCGTTGACCTTGATGCCGAGTTCATTAGCCCTTACGTCCGGGTAATCCTCGGCCGCGAGAATGAACGGAGCGACACCGAGTGGTTCGGGGTCGATGCCCAGGGCGATTTGAACCATCGTCGCGTTTCCGGCCACCGCTACCTGGTACACCTCGTCTCGATGGACCCCACCTTCCGAACAGACCTCGTGCGTGAGTTCATCGAGGGTTTCGTGCGCTAGGGCCTGAAGGGATTCCAACGCGTTCGGGTCCAACATGGTGGCGCTGATCCTGCTGATCACATCGGCGCCGTACCGCTGCTGCTTGTTGAGCATCGATGAGACGGCCAACGGCATTCCGTTCGTCAAGTCCACCAGCGTTGCCACCACGCTGGTTGTTCCGAGGTCGTAGGCGATCGCGAAAATGCGGTCGCTGGTGTCTCCCGGTTCAACGGCGACGAGGACATCGTCGACGACGACCACAGTCACCGCGAAGTCGGATGATCGAAGAATTTTCGGCAGCCCCCGAAGCACCCACGGATCGGCATCAGATGCGATATCGGAGATGGCATCCATGACACGGCGAAGGTCCGGCCGCTGATCGGCGAGGGTTGGCTCAGGTAGTTCCAGGAATCGCTTCAACACCGTCGGCCGGTGGATGACCTGACGCCCAACACCCACGGTGGACGCCTTCGGGCGGGTGGTCAGAGCGGGTACGTGCACCCGAAGATCACTCCAGGCGGCGGCCTGACAGGCCAGTCGCCACCCCTGCTCCATCTCCTGCTCGGTGAAAGCCCGCGCGTCGACCCCGCCGGCGGGGACGTCGCCTTCGAGAATCTGCACGCGACACTTCCGACACGTTCCATGTCCTCCGCACGTGGAGTCGACGGCGATCGCGTTCCAACTCGCGACATCGAAAACGTTCACGCCCACCGGAGCCCGCACTTGCTTACCGGCGGGTTCGAACACCACGGAAACCCGGGCGACTTCTTCGGCGCCGGGATCGGTCAATACGGGAACTTCCGGACCGGGGTCCTCGATCAGGCTGGTGGTGTCCAAGGACTGCTCGTCATCGGACGTGAATTCAGCTTGTTGCTCGACGCGCTGCTCGGTCATGTCCCCTGTGCCGCTTCACGTGCTCGGTGCGCCGATATCCATGCCACACCCCACTCGTCGTTGCCGAGCATGAGGTCACCCGCCTTCACTGCCGTCACGATCGAAGGAGTGCGCGCATCCATGATGGCGCTGGTTAATCCTGCACCCATGGCCAAGGGAAGGAAGACCGAATTGAGGGTGTGTCGGTCGGGCATTCCGAAGGACACGTTCGAGGCACCCAGGGTCATATTGACGCCGATTCGGTCGGCGATCAGGTGAATCGTCTCCAGAGTTCGCACCACCATCTGCGAGTCCGCCCCGATGGGCATCGCGAGCGGGTCGATGACGATGTCCTCGATGGGTATTCCGTACGTGCCGGTGGCCTTGTCCACGACGTACTCGGTGAGCTCGAACCTTCGCTGCGGGTCCTCGGGGATCTCCTTGTCATCGTTCGGCAGAGCGATAACGGCTGCCCCATACTTCTTAACAAGCGGCAGGATCATCTCCATGCGCTCGTCTTCCGCCGTAACCGAGTTGACGAGGGCCTTGCCTTCGTAGGCCGCCAGACCCGCCTCGAGCGCCTCGACAATCGACGAGTCGATGCACAGGGGAACATCGGTCAAGCGTTGAATCAATCGAACAGAATCTGCCAACAACGCCGCCTCATCCACCAGCGGCGCCCCCATGTTCACGTCGAGCATCATCGCTCCGCCGGCGATCTGGTCTGCCACGTCCTTCTCGACGGCCGAGAGGTCGCCGGCACGTAGCTGCTCCTGGAACGCCTTACGGCCGGTGGGGTTGATGCGCTCGCCGATGATGCAGAACGGCTGATCCGAACCGATGGTCAAGGTCTTGTCGGCCGAACTCACGATGGTATGCATAGTCATCCAATCTGCGGTGGTGGGGAGTGCTACGCCGTCTGTGCGTGTGTCGTGGTGGCCCCTGTCGAGAACGCCGGACCGAGGCGGAGATCGTGCACAAGCCGGTGCACCGAGTCGTCATGGCGAAAATCCGTGATGTGAATGCCGGCAATGCCCGGGAGGGATAGCGCGTGGGCGGCTTGCTCGCGCGCGAGTTGGTACGACTCCTCGAGCGGATCCACAGCCGATGCGATGCGATCGATGACGTCGCCGGGCACATGGATTCCTGGCACCGAGGACTGCATGAAACGCAAGGCCCCTGCGGACTTCGTCAAGATCACCGTGGGGAGGACCGCTGCATCTCGACAGACGCCATTGTCAACACAGCCCTGGTCAAAGGCTTCCAACTTCTCGGGCTCGTACCCGATCTGCAGTTGCAGAAACCGCGCACCGCTGTCCACTTTCATCCGTGCCCGGCGAACGCGCACGTGCGCCGGTGGAGCGAACGGATTCTCGACGGCTCCGATGAGAAGTTCTCGGTGGTGCTTCAAGGATCGACCGGAGAGGTAGGTTCCGTCGGACAGCGTGCGCATGATGGACACGAGTTGGGGTCCGTCGATATCGAAGACGCGTCGGGCCTCCGGCTCATCACCGGCCGTGACATCGTCGCCGGTCAGCGCGCAGAAGCTCGTGACGCCGTGCATCTGAGCCCCGACCACGTCGGCCTGAATCGCGAGTCGATTCTTGTCACGACACACGACCTGCATGATCGGCTCGAGTCCGAGTTGCTTCACCGCGATGGCCATGGACACGTTGCTGGCGTGCGCGTGGGCGGCGGGGTTATCTGTGATGTTGACCGCGTCGACGTACGGCTGGAACCGACCGACGGCTTCGGCCACCGTGTCGAGATCACCACCGTCCATGGACGGAAACTCCGCGGTCACGATCGGTCGTTCGCGGGAGGCCACCAAATCGTTGAAGGCACCCACTACGCCGATCCCTTCCACCCCGTAGGCGTCTTGCGATCGGTTCCGCTCACCAGGTTCATCCACGACGAGTCACCAGCGAGGGAGTTGTTCACCGGAGCCCGCAGGTGCCCGATCTCATCGCGCCACGACTGCGGCAGCAGCGGCAGGTTCTCGGCTCGATGGTTCGCCTTCACCCACACACACTCCATCTCCGGCTTGACCTCGCAGGCGCCGTCGACACCGACTCCACCGCACGGGCCATTGCGCAGCGTCTTCGGACACGTCATCGGACAAGTCATTCCCGTTTCGTGCAGCACGCACTGACCGCACATGTGGCAGTCCCATACCGGGCCCTTGACCGCGTGCTCCACCATCGGCAGCAGCGAGCGCAGCACGATCAGGCGCCCGTTCGCACCGCGAGGAGTTCCTTCGCACGCCGAACAGCGGTCGCGGCATCGGCCGCGTAGCCATCCGCGCCGGAGACGTCGGCGTATTCCTGCGTCACCGGAGCACCGCCGACCATGATGATGATGTCGTCACGCAACCCGGCTTTCTCGATGGCGTTGATGTTGACTTTGAACATGGGCATGGTGGTGGTGAGGAAGGCGGACATCCCCACGATGTCTGGCTTGTGTTCGTCGATCGCCTCGACGAACTTCTCCGGCGGCACTTGCACACCGATGTCGATCACATGGAAGCCGGCGCCCTCGAGCATGATGTTCACAAGGTTCTTGCCGATGTCGTGCACATCGCCCTTGACGGTTCCCATCAGGAAGGTGCCCACGCTTGCGGCCCCCGTTTGAGCCAGCAGCGGGCGAAGCACTTCCAGTGCTCCGCTCATCGCCTTACCGGAAATCAGCATCTCCGGCACGAAGAAGTCACCGCGCTCGAAGCGCGCTCCCACCTCTTCGAGTGCCGGGATGAGGGCGTCGAAGAGCAGAGAGCTCGGCGTCATACCGATCTCGAGACCGGTGTTGGTGTGCTCGAGGACGGCCGGGGCATTCCCCACCATCGTTTCCTCGTACAAGGCTTTCAACACATCGTCCGGCGTCATGCGGCACCATCCCTTCTTTCGACAAAGTCTGGACCGGGCGTAAAGCCGATAGCGCTCGATGCACCCATCGCGGCAGCGACCAACTGATCCGCGAAGGCCCTAATGATTTCTCTGGTCATCCGCAGTGTCGGACCGGAAATCGACATGGCCGCGACCACACTTCCGTCGGCAGCGAAGACGGGCGCAGCTATCGCGACCAGCCCCGGTTCGAGTTCTGAGTCCGCAAAAGCCCACCCCCGCTGCCGGACCCGAACGAGGTCGTCCGCGAGTGCCTGGCGAGAGGTGATCGTCCGAGAGCTGGCCTTCGATAAGCGACCCGGCGGCAATTCCGCGCCGTGTGCAAGGAAGACCTTCCCCAACGCCGACGCGTGCAGCGGGATGCGTTGATCTCCCCAGTTGATTCCGCCGATGAGGTAGGTGCACTCCAGCTGACTGATCTGTTCGACCTCTTGACCGGCGAGTACTGCCAAGTTGATCTTCTCGCCGGTGGCATCGCTTAAGGTCACCATGAACGGGCGACATGCCTCGATCAAATCGTCCGTCGAGCGGCGTGAGTGCGCGAAACGGGTCAACGCACCGCCGGGTCGAAGAGCGCCGTTCTCGTCCTTGGCTACGAGATCGTGCCGCTCCAGGCTGGACAGCAAACGCGACAGAGTGCTCTTGGCCAATTCACTCGATTCCTGCAGTTGACCGAACGTCAGCGGGTGTTCGGCCTCCATCACCGCCAACAGGAGTCCAGCCGCACGATCGACGGCTTGGGTTCCCGACACCGAAGACACAACGCTCCCGATTCCGGAAAGCCACTCGCGGTGAGGGCCTTCCCTTTCCGCCCATATTGTGGAACTCTGGTTCCACATAACGAGTGTAGAAAGCACCCGCACCTCCGTCAAGGGTGTGCGGATCGACGAGTGTGATCGACGAGGAGACTCATGTTCCACAACTCCATGCCCCGCTACGAAATCTTGTCGTCCGACGCGCTGGCAACGCTCGACAGCGGCTGGCGCAAGATCGTGACGGAGATCGGAGTCCAGTTCGCCAAGCCCGAAGCAGTCGAGCTCTTCGCAGCCAACGGCCAGAAAGTCGAAGGCGAGACGGTCTTCCTCGATCCGGAGTTTGTACTGGAGCAGGTAGCCAAAGCACCCAGCGAGTTCGACATGCAGGCCAGGAACCACGATCACGACGTGCACATCGGTGGCGACTCGATGGTCTTCTCCAGCGTGTACGGGCCACCCTTCTTCCGGCATGGCACCGAACGGCGTGATGGTTCTCTCGCGGACTTCGAGAACTTCGCGAAACTGGCACAGACGTTCGAGGTTCTCGACAGCGTCGGCGGCGTCGTCGTCGAGCCCAACGACGCCCCATTGGACTCCCGACACCTCGACATGGTCTATCGGGCGCTGACGATGACCGACAAGATCATCATGGGCAACGTCGTCACCGGAACGAACGCCGAGGACACCGTTGCCATGGGTGAGATGGTGTTCGGTGGGCGCGAAGCGATCGAGGAAACGCCTTTCTGCATCTCTTTGATCAACTGCAATTCCCCGTTGCGCTGGGACGATCGCATGCTCGACTCGCTGTTTGTCTACACGCAAGCCCGGCAACCGTGCATCGTCACTCCCTTTCTCTTGATGGGCGCGATGGCACCCGTCACCATTCCCGCTGCGTTGGCCCAACAGATCGCCGAGGCGCTATCCGGCGTTGCGCTCACCCAGCTGATCAATCCCGGCGCACCGGTGGTCTTCGGATCGTTCCTGTCCAACATCGACATGCAGTCTGGGTCACCCCAGTTCGGCACACCCGAGTCGGGCATCGGCCTTCTCGCGACCGGACAGATCGCACGGCACTTCGGATTGCCGTTCCGCGGCGGTGGCGGACTCAACTCCTCCCAGGTACCCGATGCGCAAGCCGGCTACGAAGCGATGATGACGCTGATGCCGGCCTTCCTTTCCGGAACGAATTTCATCATGCACTCCGCCGGATGGCTCGAGGGAGGCCTCGTCTCCAGCATGGAGAAGTTCGTGATCGATGTTCAGTTGCTCGAGATGCTGCAACACGAATTCACGCCACTGGAAATCGACGAGGCATCGATGGCCTTCGACGCTCACAGTGAAGTCGGTCACGGCGGTCACTTCCTCGGTGCGATGCACACCATGGAGCGCTTCCGTGAGTGCTTCTACCGGCCGTTCTTGTCGAGTTCGGACAATTTCGAGCGCTGGACTCGCAATGGGTCAAAAGACACTGCGACTCGAGCCGCCGAGATCGCCGAAGCAAAACTCGCCGAGTACGAAGAGCCGGAGATGGACGAGGGACTCAAGGAGCAATTGCAGGAGTTCGTGTCTCGACGACGGACGGAACTTGGCGACTAACTCGCGTGCTGTTCATCGTCTCGCCTTCTCACCATCTCGCCTTTTTGCCGAAAGCCGCCCCATGGTCTCGCCGGTCTTGCCAGACTCGCGGTAGAAATTCGAGGGGAGAAACATGACCATCCACCACAGCCCGCTGCCCGAGGTCGTGATTCCCGATGTGCCGATCACGGCGCACGTGCTCCGCGAGGCGGTCAGGGTCCCCGATCGCGCGGCCATCATCGATGGCCCAACCGGCCGCTCCTACACCTACGCACAGTTCGCCGGGGCCGTGGCGGCCTTCGCCGGAGGCTTGATGGCGCGCGGCATGGGGCCGGGAGACACGATCGCGCTGATGTCTCCGAACATCCCCGAGTTCGCCATCGTCTTTCACGGTGCGGCGACAGCCGGCGTGGCCGTCAGCACCATCAATCCGACGTACACGGCCGAGGAAGTCGCCTTTCAACTCCGCGACTCACGATCCAGCATGCTGGTCACGATCGGCATGTTCGCCGAAACAGCCACCGCGGCGGTGCAGGAAGCCGACGTCTCGGAGATATTCATCATCGGTGACGCTCCCGAGGGCATGCAGCCGTTTACCGCCCTGATGGGTGAGCCCGCCGGTCAGGTGGATGTCGACCTCGACGAGCAGATCGTGGTTTTGCCGTACTCGTCGGGAACGACCGGATTCCCCAAGGGCGTCATGCTGTCTCACCAGAACCTGGTAGCGAACCTCGTCCAATGCGAGGACGCCCTGAATGTCCAGGACGGTGAGGTCGTCCTCGCAGTGTTGCCGTTCTTCCACATCTACGGCATGCAGGTGCTGATGAACTTCTTCCTGAGCAAGGGAGCGACGATCGTGACGGTCCCGCGCTTTGATCTCGAGCAAAGTCTCGGCTTGATTCAAGAGCACAAGATCACCCGACTATTCGCCGTCCCTCCGATCGTGCTGGCTCTCGCGAAGCACCCCGTGGTCGACACTTTCGATCTCTCCAGCCTCACGCAGGTCTTCTCCGGAGCCGCACCGCTCGGCGCAGAACTCGCCCAAGAGGCCTCCGATCGGATCAACTGCGAAGTGGTGCAAGGCTACGGAATGACTGAGTTGAGCCCGGTATCCCACGTCACCCGGATGGGCGGGTTCAAGCCCGGCACCTGCGGCGTCACCGTCGCGAACACCGAGTGTCGGATCGTGGACGTGGAAAACGGCGATGACCAGGACGTGGGTGGTGTCGGCGAGATGTGGGTGCGCGGACCGCAGGTGATGAAGGGGTACTTAAACAACCCGGAGGTGACCGCCCTCACGATCGACGACGACGGCTGGTTGCATACCGGCGACGTTGGCTTCATCGACGAGGACGGCCACCTGACCATCGTCGATCGGGTGAAGGAGTTGATCAAGTTCAAGGGCTTCCAGGTCGCGCCGGCCGAACTCGAGGCGCTGCTGCTGACCCATCCGGCGATTGCCGATGCGGCCGTCATCGGCGTTCCCGATGACGAAGCCGGGGAACGACCACGCGCCTTCATCGTCCTCAAGCCAGGACAAGACGCCAGTGCCGACGAGATCACCGCGTTCACCGCCGAACACGTGGCGACTTACAAGGTGGTGCACGACATCGTGTTCACTGAGGAGATCCCGAAGTCCGCGTCCGGCAAGATTCTGCGTCGCATGCTGCGCGACCAGTAGTCGTCTCGACCTCGGCGCGCTCCCTCGGCGCGCTCCGAGACGTCCTCAAGCACGAGTCATGCGTGACCGTGAGACACACGAGGTAGCATATTTAGTTGAATGTTGTATTATTTCAGGATTCCCGTTGCCGAGCAAAGGTGCGTGACTGCATGACCGACCCGGTGATCATCGTCGGTGCTGGCCTCGGCGGGCTCCGTGCGGCCGAGTCGCTGCGCGCCGCCGGATATCGGGACGGCATCGTCGTCGTCGGGGATGAGCCGCACCTTCCCTATAACCGCCCTCCCCTCTCCAAGGAAGCACTCGCGGGCGGTGTCCGGGTTGAGGCCCTGCACTTTCGCCGCCGGGACGCCATCGGCGATGTCAAGTGGCGCCTGGGTGTCCCCGTGGTCGCCAGCGACCTCACCGAGCGCACGGTGACACTGTCCGATGGAGAAACGTTGTCCTTCCGCGGTCTTGTCGTCGCGTCGGGAATCCGCCCGCGCCAACTGCCTATCCCTGGCCCTGAAGCAGGACGCGTCCTGTTGCGAAACGCCGACGACGCCGCACACCTGCGCGACCGACTCGTCTCCGGTGAACGCCTGGCGATCCTGGGCGCCGGCTTCATCGGATGCGAGGTAGCCGCGACCGCTCGCGGACTCGGAGTGGACGTCGACGTCATCGCCCTGGACGACGAGCCGATGATCCGGCCCCTGGGATCAGACCTCGGCGCGGCCATGAAGCGTCATCACGAAGAGCACGGAGTTCGGTTCCATCTCGGACGCACCATCACCGGATTCCTCGGCGACGACGAGATCACCGGCATGCGTCTCGACGACGGCACCGACGTGCCCGCGACGGTGGTTCTCGAAGCGGTCGGCTCGGTGCCGAATACCGAATGGCTCGAGGGCAACGACCTCGACCTCTCGGACGGGGTACTCGTGGACGAATCACTACGGGTCGTCGACAGCCCGGCACCCGCAGTCGCCGTCGGCGACGTCGCTCGACACCCGAATGCACTGTTTGCGTTCGGACCGTCTCGCATCGAGCACTGGAATATGCCGACCGAGTTGGGCAAGTACGCCGGCGCCACACTCGCGAAGTCGCTCGATGATCCGAGCACGATGACCACTCCCGAACCGTTCTCGGCCCTGCCATCGTTCTGGAGCGACCAGTACGACGTCTCCTTGCAGTCCTTCGGGATGCCCGGTCTGGGCACGCCAACCGTCGTCGAAGGAGATCTTGACGGCGCGTGCATCGTGGAATATCACCGCGGCGACGAGCTCGTAGGTGTGGTCGGCGTCAACCGCAGCAAGGATCTGATGCCCTACCGCAAGCAGATGTTGGCCCGTCAACCTTGACCAAACCGTGACGAAACAGGGAACCGTTCTCACCGTTCGTTGCGTCTAAACGGCGTGAAGAGGTCACTGGTCTCACTCGCCACATCAGGCGTAGTAACTGCGATGGGCATTGGCCTCCTGTCGGGCTGCGGCAGCAACGGGGCGACGCCGGCCTTCGAGGACGCGCCGTACAGCGACGAGGTAGCCGCTGAAACGCCGGAGCTCGCGAGCGAGATGAGCATGGATGCCGCTGGCGTGGACGGTGGCGCAGACTCTCGCACCGACTCCCAGACAGACCAGCAGATCATCCGCACCGCTTACGTGTCTGTCGATGTCGACGATGTCGCCACCGGAGTCTCCGCGATCGCTGACCTGACAGCAGATCTCGAGGGCCAACTGCAGAGCCAGAGCGTCCAGGGAAGTGGCGAAGACTCCACCGCCAACATGACCGTCCGGGTGCCGGCGTCGAATCTCGACACGCTTCTGGCCTCGATCGACACCCTCGGTGAGGTCACGAGCAGCAGCGTGGACGCGCAGGACGTCACGGTCGAGGTCATCGATCTCGAAGCGCGGATCACGACCCTCGAAGAGTCCATCGACAGACTCCGCGACCTGCAAAGCCAAGCAGCATCGGTGGCAGATCTGGTCGCGGTCGAATCCGAGCTTTCCGCACGCCAAGCCGAACTCGAATCCCTGACTGCTCGCCGCGACTACCTGACGCGGCAGGTGGACATGTCCACGGCCTATATCTCTTTGACCAGTACAACGACCGGCCCGGGCGTCACCCCCGACTTTCTTGGTGGCTTGGAGCGCGGCTGGAACTCCCTCATCTCCCTGGCCGCGGGTGTGATCACTCTCGGGGGCTTCCTCACGCCGTATCTCCTCATTGCCGGAGCGATCACGGCTATCGTGCTCGTCATCGTCGCCCTCTCGCGTCGCGATCGAAAGGAAAAATCATGAAGCTCACGGCCCCCCGCGTGACGGCACTGGCTGCCAGTGCGTTCATCGGCTGCGCCCTCCTGACCGGGTGCTCGTCCTCCGACGACGATGCCTCCGCCGACTGTTCGATTGTGGAGGAAGGCTTGGACCCGGACATCACCCAAGAGCAGATTGACTTCGCCTGCGACCTCACCGCTGACCCGCTTCCGCAAGACGAGGCCACCGCGATGATTGAGGACGCCGGATACGACTGGCGTATCGGTGTCATCGATGGGGAGCCTCAAGCAGTCACCATGGACTACCGAATCGATCGACTGACGCTGACCGTCGACGACGGGCTGGTGACCGACGGCATGTGGGGCTAGCTCCCGCTTTGTCTCAAAGCCGGCTAGTCCCGAGGCCGGCCACCAAACGGGCCACCACGAGGTCGCTCATCGGTCTGCGATGTCTGCGGTCCATCGGCCGGGGCCGGCGCACTTGCCCGGCCGATACCGATGCCGACGAGCACCCCGAGCAACACCAGAAGTACACCGATCAAGATCGATGTGGACCTGGCGCGCGTCTTCTTTCCCCGCTTGGCAAGGAGCGATGCCAGATCGTCGCTCGGTTGCGCGGCATTCTCTGCCGATACGTCGTCACTCATGTCGCAATGCCTCTATCGGGCGTAGGGATGCCGCTCGCTTGGCTGGGTAACTGCCAAAGAACAAGCCGATCGCCACGCTGATCACGTACGCCCCGACGACGGATACCGGGACCACGGAGGGGGAAATACCGGCGATCTCAATCTGGGCAACCAGGAGCGCCAGGCCCAAGCCGGCTGTGGCGCCGAAGAGTGAGAGCACCGTCGCTTCCAGTAAAAACTGCAGGAGGATGAAGCGCCGTGAGGCCCCAATTGCTTTGCGGATGCCGATCTCGCGCGTTCTCTCGGTAACGGAGACGAGCATGATGTTCGTGATACCGATGCCACCGACCAGCAAACTGATGGCGCCGACCGCCCCGAGAAGCGCCGTGAAGATCCCCAACGCCGTGTTGGCGGTGTCCAACAGGCTTGCCTGATTGAAGACTTCGAAGTCTCGCGTGCCTTCGGTCGTTCCGTGCCGTTCATCGAGAATCGCGATTGCTTGCTCTTCGGCATCGTCTGTCGTCTCCGACGACGAAGCCTGGACAGAGATAGCCGACACTTCCCCGTACCCGGTGATCGAGTTCTCCACCGCCGACAAGGGAGCGATCACGACATCGTCCGGGTTGGCGAACGCCCCTCCCTTTTCCGCCTGAACGCCGACGACGGTGAACGGGACACCATTGCAGGCGATCTGGCGTCCGAGCGGATCGGATTCAGGGAACAGGCTTTCGGCGACCGTTGATCCGATGACGGTGATTCTGCGGGCAGACAGTTCATCGGCGTTACTGAAATATGCACCGGCCGACACGGGTGAGTTGTTGATGGAGAAGAAGGAAGGCCAAGTCCCCACTATTTGCGTCGAGTGACTGCGGTCCTCGCTGGTGCACGTGACCGCCGTGCGTCTCTCAGGCGCGGCACCGGCAATATCAGGAGCCCGCACCGGATCGTTCAAGGCGATCGCATCGTCCACCGTCAACTCCTGGACGGATGGGTTGACGATCTCACCATCCCGATTGGGGTTCTCCGGCGTCACATACAGCAGATTGCTACCCAAGGACTGGATGCTGGAGGTCACCGAGTTGGAGGCTCCCTGCCCGAAGGCGACGAGGATGATCACCGCGGCGACACCGATCATGATGCCGAGCGTGGTCAGGATCGAGCGGAGCCGGTTGGCGAGGATGGCTTGCCAGCCACTGCGCAGCGCCTCAATGAAGATCATCGGGCAGCCGCCAACACATCGGATTCGACCTTGCCATCTCGCAGCGTGACCACCCGACCCGCGCGTTCGGCGACGTCGTCCTCGTGAGTGATGATCACGATCGTCTTTCCTTCGGTGTGAATTTCGTCGAGAAGGTCCAGAACGTCTGCTGTCGATCGAGAGTCGAGGTTGCCGGTCGGCTCGTCGGCCAGCATGAGCGAGGGTTCCATTGCCAGGGCCCGAGCGACCGCGACACGTTGCTGCTGCCCACCAGAGAGCTCGTTGGGTTGATGATGCGAGCGATCAGCAAGGCCCACCTTCGCCAGAGCGTCCAGCGCTCGTCGACGCCGCTCGGAGCGACGCACCCCCCGATACATCAGCGGCAATTCCACGTTCGATGCCGCACTCATCCGCGGTATCAGGTTGAACGCCTGGAAGATGAACCCGATTCGTCGGTTGCGCACCAGGGAGAGAGCGTCGTCATCAAGGTCCCCGATATCCACGCCGTCGATTTTGTAGGTTCCCGACGTCGCCACGTCGAGAGCTCCGATGATGTTCATCACCGTCGATTTCCCGGATCCCGATGCGCCCATGATCGCGACGTACTCCCCAGGCTCCACGGTGAGAGAGATTCCATCGACGGCGCGCACCTCGGCCTCACCTTCGCCGTAGACCTTGGTGATGTCGTGCATCTCGACGACTGCCGTCACGATTCGTCACCACCGCCGAAGGGACCGTCGTCGGGTTCGGATCCAGGAACCCCTCCCTCGGGGAAGGAGACGTCGTCGGCCGACGGAATGACCAGGACATCGCCTTCTTCGACGCCGGCAGTGATCTCCACTCCCGCGTCCCCTTGCAAACCGAGAACGACCTGCACCTTGTCGGTCGATGTCTCCGCTCCCTCAGTTCGCTGCAGGAGGACGGCAGCACGATCGTCGGTTCCCGTAACAGCGCTTTGCGGAACCACCAGCACGTCGATCGCCTCATCGACCAGGACCGAGACCGACGCTGTCATACCTTCACGCACCGTCGTCGGGGCGTCGATGACCTGCACTCGGACTCCGTAGGTGATCAAGCCGGAGTTGCTCGTGGTTCCCACCGGGTCAATCGACACGACGGTTCCCTCCGCACGCTCGCCTGCCAACGCGTCGAAGGTGATCGTGGCTGGCGAGCCCACAACGATCTTGGCTGCGTCGGACTCGGCGAAGTTCGCGACCACTTCGATCGGGCCGTCGGGTAACACGGTGATCCCGCCTTGCGCGCCCGATGCGGTAGCAACCTCGCCAACGACATACGGCACGGAACCGATAACCCCATCGACCGGTGCGACAATCCGCGTGTTATCCACGGCTTGTTGCGCAACCTCGACCGCCACTTCGGCTGATTCGATAGCCGCGTCTGAGGCCGTCAGTTCCTCACCTCCGGACACCTGCACCGTTTCCTGCGAGGCCAGAGCCGACGTCAACGACGCGCGGGCGGCTGAGACGGACTGCTCGCCAGCAACCTTGCCCTGCCGGTAGACACGCTCTGCGGTCTCGAGTGCCTGACGGGAGTTACGGACAGCGTCGTCTCCGGCCTTCCGCAATTCCGTCTGGGTTTGCTGCAGGGCGACGTTCGCACTCGCCAAGCTCAAAGACGCTGTTTGTTGGGCCTGCTGGTCCACGAGGAGCCCGGTCGTTCGGGCCCGCACGGCGGAGTCGTAGGCCTGCCGTGCCGTAAGCGTGGCGGTCTGGGCGCTGGTGCAGGCGGCCGTCTCCGAGCCGGTACCTTCGCAGGCGCTGTTCTCCTGGTTCTGGCGTTGGGTCAGAGATTCCCCCGCCTGATTGACAGCCACGTCATAGCCGATCGCGTTATTGGCTGCGTTCTCCACCGACGAGTCGAAGGCCCGCTGCGCGGAGTCAACGCTTGCCTGGGTGCTTCGCAACTGTGCCTGCGCTGACGGGTTAGGGCACAGCGCGCTCGTCGGATCCAGACAGGATTCGTCCCACAGGTCCTGGGCAACGGCCAACGACTCCTGCGCCTGGTCCACGGCCAACGTGTTCCGCTTGTTCGTCTGCTTAGCGACTCGCGACGCATCCGACAGGGCAGCACTCGCGGAGGCAACCGAGGCGTTACTCGACGCAGATGTCTGCACGGCCTGCGCCAATGTCGACTCGGCGGCCGCCAACTGCTGGCGGGCCGCCGTATCGTCCACGGTGGCAAGGATCATTCCTGCGGAGACGTCATCGCCAGCTTCCACGTTGACCGACGCCACGGTTCCGGGCGTCGCGAAAGTGAGGTCGACAACACCGGACCGTTCAACCGTGCCGCTCGCGGTGACGGTTGCGGTCACGTCTGCCCGGGCGACGGTGACGGTTCGCTGCTCGGGGGCCTGCGAAGACGGTCGCAGGGACACCACGATCAGCCCGAGAACGGCAGCGATGGCAACTCCGATACCCACGTTCACCCACAGGGTGCGTCGTCTCATGGCTCGAGCCTGCCGGAAACTTGTTGTCGCGTCACATCGAGGCTGTTCGAGTCTTGTAAATTTCGCAGGTCACGCATAGCCGTGTCACATACCGATAAGGGTGCGCAGGTGTCGCGGAGCCGGGGATCCATGGCTGAGCATCAGGTCGTGAACCTGACGGTCAGACCAGTCCGGGTGCACGACTCGAAGATCGTTTGCGATACTCCGGACCGCTTGGTAGCCCACGAAATAGGTCGGCAGTTGTCCCGCGGTCAGCAGGGCCCGGCGCCACTTACCGATCGCTTCCCCTTCTTCCTGAAAGCCACGGATCGTCATCAGCTGGAGTGCCTCGTCTTCGCTCATCTCCATGGAGTGGACGCGGATGTCTAGGATCGTGTTGATGGCCATTCGGGCTTGCATCTTCAACTGCTGGAGTCGGATCGCTAGTGCGGACTGCGCTGAATCTTCGGGGGCGTACCCGTTGTCGAGGAGGAGCTCCTCTGCGTACACCGCCCAGCCTTCGACAAAAACGCCGCTGAATCCGAAACGTCGGACGCGGGTGGGCGTTTGGGCTTGGGCTGCGTGAGCCAATTGAAGAACATGACCGGGCATGGCTTCGTGAATCGTGAGGTCGTGCAGCAACGTCGCGTTGTACTCGCGGTAGAACGACGCGACCTGCTCTTGATCCCACGACGCCGGTGTCGGCGAGACGGCGACGTACGTGGGCACCGACGCCTCTTCCAGGGGTCCTGGCGCATCGCAGTAGGCCACCGCCACTCCCCGATGTATCTCCGGCATTTCGATGACCTCGGTGTCTTGCTGAGGAATCGACACCAGCTCTCGATCGCGAACGAAGGCACTGGCGTGCTCCAGGGCATCACGGACTAGCGGCAACACGGTCTCGTTGGTCACGACCGCCTCGGCGGCAACGCGCTCTAAGGCGCGTCGCACCACGCGCTCGGCGTGCACGGATTCGTCCAGATACTCGGCGGCCACCTCGCGCATACGACCGGTGACCTCATCAAGGTGCGCTTCCGCATCGCGGAGCAGGTGATTGGCGCTGGTGCCGTCATCGAGCGAGTGCCACAGCACGCCGGCGTAGATCCGCTGATTAAGTCGCGGACTCCGGGTGCTGACGGGCAGTTGTTCGTTCAGCCACGCGATGTGTTCATCGATGGCTGCGACGGCAGCGTCGACTCCCGCAGGAAGGTCTGTCTCGTTCACCACACACTGCTCGGCGATGGCATCGGTGACCACGGCACGTGTTCCCGTCAGTTGCCCCACGGCCGTTTCCACGTGGATGTGCGGCATGGAATCGAGCGACCGACGAGCGGTGTCCAGAAACTCGGGGATGGCAGACAGGCGCGATTGGATGCTCGCTAAACGTTCCGGCCACGCAGCGAAGTCACGCGAGAGCAGCAAGTGCAACGCCGTTCCCGGGTTCCACTCCATCGGGTTCCACTCCGCACTCGTGAGCTCGTCGATCTCGAAAGCCTCGCGCTGAAGTCGCGACCGCAAAATCTCGAGATCGACCAGGTCGACGACATCGAGTTCGACATCATCGATCGCATCGATGGCGGTCAATTGATCGTCGATCTGTCGCGACCGTGACGCCCGGGCTTCGATTGAGTAGTCGGGCAGTCGGTCATCGAATCGATGATCGCCGAGCCAGGTCGCGCCTACAGGATCGGCTTCGAGCGCAGCGTCGATCGACTCTTCCGCGAGCCGGCGAAACTGTGCTGTTGCGTCGTTCACTGACTCTCTGCCTCTCGTATCGAGATGATTCGGCGTCGGACCGATTGCCGCAGCGCCGCCTCCGCATCCCAGCCTCGATCCCTAGCAAGAGAAGCGACCGCGAGGAGAAACTCACCGAGGTCTTCCTCACCGTCGACGGAATCGAGTAAGCGGACAGCCGCGTCGAGTGATTCCAGATCCGGAACCGCGTCACCGAGCGATGTGCTGCGCGAGTGCACCTTCGATGCTCGAAGCAGCGCCGGCAGATGCTCTGGAATGCCGTCCGCCACCGACGCGCGCCCCTTTTCTTCGGCCTTGAGCGCATGCCAGTTGGCTTCCACTTGCTCGGCGGTGTCCGCATCGGCGTCAGCGAAGACGTGCGGGTGGCGCCGGATCAACTTCTCGACGATGCCACGAGCGACATCGTCTACGTCCCAGCCCTTATCCCCTCGCTCCTGGGCGATGCGGGCATGGAAGACAACTTGCAGTAACAGGTCCCCGAGTTCCTCGCGCAAACCGGAGTCATCGCCGCCCTCAATCGCCTCGACGGTCTCGTAGGCCTCCTCGACGAGGTACTCGACGAGACTCTGGTGCGTTTGGCGTGCATCCCACGGGCAGCCACCGGGTGATCGAAGCCGATCCATCACCTCGATCAGGTCGAGGACGCTCTCCCCGCGCTTCGCCATCTGTCCGCTTTCTGCGTGCGCGTCCGGTCAGGAAATCTGAATCGGGACGGACAAATCGTTCGGGGGTGGGCCCACCAGCAAACCGGCCGGGTCCCACTGTCCGTAGCGTGGGCTCACCGTCGTGCCGACTTCCTCGCTGTAGGCGGTAACGGCCGCGAAGATCGCGCTCGATTGAGACTCCGGGGTTCCGCTCGGATCGAAAAGCACACCCATTTTCTGTGCCAGAAGGTTCACGCGAAACAACTCATCGATGTCGTCGGGTGCGAGATCCTGGGCCAGCAGCGTGTTCTGGAATGCTTCTCGCCCTCCGGAGGCTTCGACGTAGTTCGCGATGGTCGCGTCCAATTCCCCCTGCGTGACGACAACCTCGTTCTCGGCCGCCAACTGTTCGACGAGTTGAGTCGTGATCATCCGATCGAGGGTAGTCACCACCAGGGCTTCAGAGGTCGAGTCGACCGGTCGTCCCTGCGCGCGCAGCACCTGCTCCACCTGCTCGGTCAGGTCGCGTTCGGAGATTCGCTCGTTGCCCACCACCGCGGCTGCTCCCGGGGTGGCGGACGCGCAACCACTCAACACGAGGACGCTTGCGGCGACCGCTGCAACCACGCCTGCTCTCCGGCTATTCACCCTCGACCGCTCCGTCCTTTGTCTTCTGCTGCGCCGGGGAACCTCGAACTACTCCCACAAGTTCGTCGGCCCACGCCAGCAAGTCTTGGTCCTTCAACGCGGCCGCTCCGATTGCGGAACTCGCGGTCGGGCGCGGCACGATGATCGTACGGACGGTCGGCTTGATGGTCGTGCGCGGGTATAGACGGCTGATGCGCATTTGGGCTGACTCGGGTAGTTCCACGGGGTGCAGTCGTACGCCGCTGCCTTGGGCGATGACCTCGCGAAGACCCGCCGTGTGACAGTGCACGCGAAAGCGCGCGACGCTCACCAGGGTTTCGGCTTCCGGTGGAAGCGGTCCATACCTATCAACGAGTTCGGCAGCGACATCGTCCACCTGCATGTCGCTGCGGGCATCTGCCAGTCGCTTGTAAGCCTCGAGGCGAAGCCGTTCCGCCGGCACGTATTGCTCAGGCAGATGCGCGCTGATCGGCAGTTCGACCTTGACCTCGGGTGTTTCGTCATCTCCCGCGCCCGCGCCGGCTTTGTGCTCCGCGAGAGCCTCACCGACGAGACGGACGTACAAGTCGAAGCCGACGTCGGCGATGTGGCCGCTTTGCTCACCCCCCAGCAAGTTGCCCGCACCCCGGATCTCCAGATCCTTCAGGGCAATCTGCATGCCTGATCCCAGATCCGTTCGTTGCGCGATCGTCGCCAGACGTTCGTGCGCTGTTTCGGTGAGTGGCTTGTTGGGGTCGTACAGCAAATACGCGTACGCCCTCTCGCGACTGCGCCCCACGCGACCACGAAGTTGGTGCAGTTGAGATAGGCCGAAGGTGTCTGCCCGGTCGACGATCAACGTGTTGGCATTCGCGATGTCGATCCCCGACTCGACGATCGTCGTGCACACCAGAACGTCGATATTCTTGTCCCAGAAATCGACGATGACCTGCTCGAGTCGCCCCTCGGCCATCTGACCGTGCGCGATGGCGACACGGGCTTCTGGCACGAGATCCTCAACCCGTCGCGCCGCTCGCTCGATGGACTCGACCCGATTGTGAACGAAGAAGACCTGACCATCGCGCAGCAACTCCCGACGGATCGCCGCTGCGATCTGCTTGTCGTCGTACGGGCCCACGTACGTCAGAACCGGTTGCCGCTCTTCCGGCGGTGTTTGAATCACGGACATTTCTCGAATACCGGTGACCGCCATCTCGAGCGTTCGCGGAATCGGCGTCGCCGACATGGACAGCACATCGACGTTCGCGCGCAGAGCCTTGAGGTGCTCTTTGTGCTCGACTCCGAATCTCTGTTCCTCATCGACGATGACTAGCCCCAGATCCTTGAAGCGAACCTGCGGAGTCAGCAGTCGATGCGTCCCGACAACGATGTCGATCGATCCGTCGGAAATGCCCGACAGCACCGCGCTCCGTTCCTTGTCCGCTGTGAAGCGAGATAGCGCCGCGATCCGCACCGGGAAACTGGCGTATCTCTCGCTGAACGTCGCGAGGTGCTGTTGGACCAGGAGAGTCGTCGGCACGAGGATCGCGACCTGCTTGCCGTCTTGGACGGCCTTGAACGCGGCGCGTACCGCGATTTCCGTCTTTCCATACCCGACATCACCACAGATGAGTCGATCCATCGGCGTGAGGCGTTGCATATCGACTTTCACTTCATCGATACAGGCCAACTGATCGGGCGTCTCCACGTAAACGAACGCGTCTTCGAGCTCCCGCTGCCAGGGAGTGTCCGGTGCGAAAGCGTGGCCGGTGCTCGCCTGTCGGGCCGCATACAAGCGCACCAGTTCGCCGGCGATCTCCCTGACCGCCTTGCGTGCTCTGCCCTTCGTCTTCGCCCAATCGCTCCCCCCAAGACGATGCACGCTGGGCGATTCGCCCCCCACGTACCGGGTGATCATGTCGAGTTGGTCCATCGGAAGGAACAGTCGATCCGCCGGTTGACCGCGCTTACTGGGCGCGTACTCGATGATCAGGTATTCACGTTCGGCTCCCTGCACCGTGCGGCGCACCATTTCGATGTATCGACCGACACCGTGATGTTCGTGCACGACGAAGTCCCCGGTTGCCAAGGTCAACGGGTCGATGGTCTTGCGACGACGACTCGGGAGTCGCTGCCCATCGGTGGCGCTCGTGCGTTGCCCGAGCAGATCACCCTCGGTGATCAGCGCGACTGTGGGCAGGATGAAACCCTGGCGACAGTGGCTGCGGACCAAGTGCACGACCCCGTCCGGCGCACTCGTCACCTCCTCTTCAATTCTGGACGGGATGTCGCTGTGGGCCATCTCCTCACCGAGCCGCTCGAGGGGGCCTTTCCCTCCAGTCGTCACGATGACGTTGCGTCCTTCCCCGAGCCACCCGCGGATGTCGGTGAACGCTTGTTGCGAATCGCCCCGATACTCCCGGGGAGCGCGGGCGCCGAGGTCGACATCGGGGTCTATCGAGGGCAGGGGGTTGAGGGTCCACCATCGACCTCCACGTGCTCGAGCGTTGTCGTGCACCTCGTCCAGGGTCCGGTAGGCGGCGGGGTCGATATCGATCGGCACATCCGCGCCGACGGCTGCGCTGTGCCATCCCGCTTCGAGGAACTCCTGCGCGGTCCTCATCACGTCCGACGCCCGGGCCGCGACGCGCTCCGGTTCGCTGACGACGATCTGAGTTCCACGGGGAAGAAGATCGACGAGGGTCACCATGGACGTATCCAGAAGTGCCGTCAGTGACTCCATGCCTTCGACCGGGATTCCTGCGGCGATCTTCTGACACATCTCCGCTATCCCAGGAGCACCGATCGCCAATTCGCTGGCCTTCATCCTCACGCCATCGGTGAGCAGCAGTTCTCGCACCGCAGGAGCCAACAGTCCGTGCTCGAGTAGATCGAGGGATCGTTGATCGGTGACCGAGAAGTGCCGGATTTCCTCGACGTCGTCCCCCCAAAACTCGATGCGGACGGCGTGCTCCTCACTCGGCGGGAAGACGTCCACGATGCCTCCGCGCACCGCGACCTGTCCACGTCGCTCGACGAGATCGACGCGCTCATACCCGAGTCCGACGAGGCGTTCGACGCACGCGGTCAGATCGACGCGGTCACCGGCTCGCACGCGAACAGGATCTGCCTCGATCACCGATAACGAGATCGGCTGAACGACGGCCCGAACGGACGCCACAACGACGTCGACGGGCGGCAACAGCGGATCCTGCGGATCCGCGTGGGCGATGCGGCGCAGCACGTGGGTTCGTCGCCCGACCGTGTCGAAGGACGGGGACAGTCGCTCGTGCGGGAGGGTCTCCCACGATGGGAATGTCGCGACGCTTACGTCGGGCGCGAAGTCCTCGATGGCCGCGGCCATGTCGTCTGCACCCGAGCCAGTGGCGGTGAGCACCAGGATCGGGTTGGTCGTCGATCGCTTGATGCGGCTGGCGGTGATGGCGTGCATGCCGAGGTCGGCGTGCACCTCGACGTCCTGGGCCGTCGCGTCGGATGCGAGTTCATCGACCCGCACGAACGGTGGATGTCGATCGAGATCGTTTACCAGTCCGCGGAGGCTCAACGTTCGGCGGTCTCGGCCAGGGCGCGCATCACGTGCGGGTAGAGGACTGGGTGCGCAACGACAAGGTTGTTCACGTACGGCGGCATGTGGTTAAAGGTGATCGGCTGGCCCGTGGTGTTCGAGCAGCGCAGGCCGTAGTGCGCCGCGACGCCGTACGGTGCGGCAACGTCCCACTCGTAGAACCCGGTGTCGTGGAGGTAGACGTCCGCGCGCTGACTCAGGATCTCGTTGACTTTGGCACCGACCGACCCGACGTCGACGACCTCCACGCCGCGGTCGGTGATGTCGGCGTCCGAAAGAAGACGTCCGAGCGCATCGCAGGTGGCCTGGAGGGTGGCCGGTGGCCTGCTCCGCGACGCCACCATCCGTATCGGGCGGGTCGGATCAACCGACGTCTTGACGGTGTTATCGAGCACACTGCGCGTGATGCCTTTGGCCGGGAGGTCGACGGTGCACGCGTGCAATTCTCCCGCCGCCCACAACGCCACGTGGACGGCAAAATCCGCGCGATCTTGACCGTACTCCCAGGTGCCATCGAGGGGGTCGACAATCCACACCCGCTCGGCGTCCAGGCGGGATGGATCGTCCTTGGCTTCTTCGCTCAGTACCGCGTCTTGCGGTCGAGCCGAAGAAAGGAAGTCCAGGATCAGGTCGTTCGACGCCGCGTCTGCTCGATCGCGCAGCATGTTCGCCGTTTCCTTTTCCCCGATGGGACCGTGTTCGGCGATGAAGTCCTGTCGTATCCGCAGTAGGAGTTGACCGGCAACCTGGGCGACGTCGCGAGAGATGGCGGCGTCAGAACGTGGATCGTTCATGCATTTCCTCCGGTACTCACATCGCCACCGCTGGACGACCGTTCGTTGTACACATTCTGGGCCACGTCGAGGCCTTGTCGGATCAAGGTCTCAACGGCCTCGGCGCAGCGGGACAGGAAGGCGGGAAGGTCCGCGCGTTGCGCACTCGAAAACGCCTGCAGGACATAGTCCGCGGGCGCTTGTCGACCAACGGGGCGTCCGATGCCGAGTCGGATCCGGAAATAATCGCCGGTTCCGATCGCAGAGCGGATGCTCTTCAAGCCGTTGTGCCCACCGTCACCTCCACCCTTCTTGATGCGAAGGGTGGAGAAGTCGATGTCGAGTTCGTCGTGCACGACGAGGAGTCGCTCGGGTGGGATCCGGTAGAAATTCATAGCAGCCTTGACAGGCCCGCCGCTTTCGTTCATGTAGGACAGTGGAGCGCAGGCGATGACTGACATCCGATCGCCAGGAAATCCGAGATGGGTTTCAGCAATGCGGGCGTGCACCTTCTTGTGTCGTGACAGCGTCGCGCTCGTGCCGCCGGTGATGACGTCGACCGCCATCGCTCCGATGTTGTGCCGGGTCGCCGCGTACTCAGGTCCGGGATTTCCCAAACCCACGATCAGCCAAGGATCGGACATCAGCGTGGCTGCCCGCAGGGTGTCGAGTGCGTACGGGGCAAACGCACTATTCCGCGGACGCCTCGTCGCTGCCCGGAGCAGACGCGTCCTCGCCCGCATCGCCGTCTGCAACCCCCGCGGCCACGGCCGCTTCGCGTGCGGCTTCGCGCGCGGCCTCGGCCGCGGCCATCTCTGCGGCCTTGGCTTTGACGTCGGCGACCGCGTGGTCGACGGCTTCCAACGGATCCTCGCCCCGAGCCACGGCTTCCTCGAGCGCCATGATCACGGATGCCGCGTCGTAACCGGCTTCCGCAGCTGCAATTTCCGCCTTCGCGACGGCATCGGCATACGAGCTTCGAATCGCGGCCTCTTGCTTGGTGATGATGACGAGGTCGACGTGCTCGAGGTGCTGCTTGACCGGATCACGCTGGATGTCGCGAGGCTTCGTGAGGTAGGTGCTTCCGTCGTAGGAGATGTTCAAGACCACCCGCGGCTTGCGCAACGCCAGGTTGATCTCATGCTCGTCGAGTGCCACGTGGGTGAGTTCGATTCCCGTGCCGTAGATGACGGCCGGCACGCTTCCGGAGCGACGTAGTCGCCGGGCCGCCCCTTTTCCGAAGTCGCTCCGGGGCTCGGCGGTGATCTCGACGTTGGACACGTGTTCTCCTCGGCGTTTCGTCATGCGGTTGCACGACTATGCGGCATGCCTCGCGGGGGTGCGGACAGACGTCAGGTGGCACCACCCGCGTCGATCACGGCGACCGGTCCGGTAGGACGGCCTCCCTCGCCGAGGACTCCAAAAGTCTAGGGGGATGCCGTCGAACCGGTGGACACCGGGCCTAGTGCGAGGAGGCTTCGTCCGCCGTGGCGGCTTCAAACATCGAGGTCACCGATCCGTCGGTGAACACCTCGTTGATGGCCGTGCCCAGAAGCGGCGCGATCGACAGCACTGTCAATTTGTCGAACTGTCGCGCCTGGGGGATCGGCAGCGTGTCGGTGACCACAACCTCGGAGATCTGCGACTGCTGGAGACGATCGCAAGCCGGATCGCTCAAGATACCGTGCGTTGCCGCGACGATGACGTCTTTGGCACCATTCTCGAACAGCGTCTCGGCTGCTTTCACGATCGTGCCGCCGGTGTCGATCATGTCGTCGACAACCACGCAAACTCGATCCTTCACATCGCCGACGACCTCGAAGACGCGAACCTGGTTCGGTACATCGGGGTCACGGCGTTTGTGGATGATCGCGAGGGGGGCGCCGAGGACGTCGGTCCATCGTTCGGCAACGCGCACCCGGCCCGCGTCCGGCGACACCACAGTGATCTGGTCGGTGGACACTCGAGACGCCACGTGGTCAGCGAGGAGGGGTAGCGCGAACAGGTGATCCACCGGGCCGTCGAAGAAGCCCTGGATCTGGGAGGTATGGAGGTCGACCGTCATCAATCGGTCGGCGCCGGCCGCCTTGAACAGATCGGCCATCAACCGCGCCGAGATCGGCTCGCGGCCCCGGTGCTTCTTGTCCTGGCGGGCGTATCCGTAGAAGGGGACGATCACGGTGATGCGTTTGGCAGATGCGCGCTTGAGCGCATCGATCATGATCAGTTGCTCCATGATCCACGTGTTGATCGGCGTGGTGTGGCTCTGCAGGACGAAGGCGTCCGTCCCACGAACGGACTCCCGGAAACGAATGAAGATCTCACCGTTGGCGAAGTCGTAGGCCAGCGTCGGAGACAAAGCGATGCCGAGTTCGTCAGCGACGGACTCGGCGAGTTCGGGGTGCGACCGGCCGCTGAGAAGCACGAGACGCTTTTGCGTAGGTACGGACTTTTCGGCCACTCATTCCTCCCGGGCGGAATCCTTTGACCGAACCTTGTCAGACACATCGTCACCGTCATTCGCCGCCCTGGCAGACCGCGCCGATGCCGAGTCCGCTCGACGCCTCTCGACCCACCCCTCGATGTTCCGCTGGCGGGCTCGCCCAACCGCCATCGCTCCCGGGGGAACGTCATCGGTGATCACCGAGCCCGCTGCGGTGTAGGCGCCGTCGCCGATCTCGACGGGGGCTACCAGCATGGAATCACTTCCGATGCGCACATCCCGGCCGACCACAGTGCGGTGCTTATCTTGACCGTCGTAATTGACGAACACGGTGGCCGCACCGATGTTGCTGTCCTCGCCGATGTCCGCATCACCGACGTAGGACAGGTGCGGAACCTTGGCTCCGTCGCCGACTGAAGAGTTCTTAATCTCCACATACGCCCCAGCCTTGGCGCCTGCTCCTAGGTTGGCCCCCGGTCGCAGGTAGGTGAACGGTCCGACGCGGGCGTTATCGCCGATCACCGCGAGTTCGGCCCAGGTGTGGATCACTTCGCTGTCCGCCCCCACCTCACAAGACACCAGCGTTGTTCCCGGGCCGACGCGGGCTCTGGCGGCGACGGCGGTCGGGCCCCGCAGGATGGTCTGTGGCAACAGCTGCGCGTCCGGTTCGATTTCCACGTCCACATCGATCCAGGTGCTCGCGGGATCGGCGATGCTCACGCCGGCGCGCATCCAGCGCTCGTTGATTCGATCGCGCATGATCGCTGCCGCCTGGGCTAGTTGCACCCGGTCGTTTACGCCGCGGATGTCATCGGCGTCAGGGGAGACGCGAGCGTTCACCACCAGTCCGTCTGCATTAATCATGCTTACGAGGTCGGTGAGGTACTCCTCGTTCTGGGCGTTGTCGGTGTCGAGGCGCGCGATGCGCTCAACGAGGGTTGATGCTTCGAAGACGTACATACCCGCGTTGATCTCGTTGATCAGTCGTTGTTCGTCGGTCGCGTCACGCTCTTCGACGATCGCCGCGACTGCGTTCCCATTTCGTACGATTCGGCCGTACCCGACGGGGGACGCGACGGTGGCCGTTAGCACGGTGCACGCACCACTGTGGGCCGACATCAACCCATCCAAGGTTCCGCCGTTGACGAGCGGTGTATCTCCGGTGAGCACCACGATCGGTCCGTCGGTAGACACGCCCCGGGACGCAAGATCGTCCAGTGCGATTCGCACCGCGTGCCCGGTGCCGCGCTGCTCGTCTTGCACAACGGGCACGACCCACGGCGCGATCTCCGCCAGATGCTCGATCACGAGTTCCCGACCGTGGCCGACGACGACCACCACGTGCTCGGGTTCAAGGTGAGCCGCGGCTTCGATGACGTGTCCGACAAGGGACCGTCCGGCGATCGGATGGAGGACTTTCGGCACGGCGGACTTCATCCGCGTGCCCTCACCGGCGGCCAGGATGATGACGACCCCGGGGCGAGTGCTCATGAGCCCAGTTTGGTGCATCCGTGGATCAGCCCACCCCCCGGTTCGCTCCTGTGTCCCATCGGTGTTCTGCCCCGCGCCACGACTCCAGGAAGCGCAGCCGGCGAACCCAGAGCCCGTCCCAGGTACGCACCGCGACTGTGCTTGCATGCTGCCTGTGGCCGATCGCAACGCGTACATGCTCACCGGGCCCCTGGCAACGCGCGGTTACGACTGGTGGTGGCATTCGCTCACCGGATTCGACGCGGTGACCAACGAGCCGCGGAGCTTCTTCATCGAATACTTCTCGATCAACCCCGGCCTGGGCGGCTCGACTCCGATTCTGGGGCAGTTGCCCTTAAATCGTGAGGCCGGGATCCGTCCGTCATACGGGATGCTCAACGCCGGCTGCTGGGGCCCTGAACCCACGCAGTTGCACAACTACGTCGCTTCCGACGACTGCTCATTCGATACGCACCACCTGGATGTGCGGATCGGTGACGCCACTGTGACGGAGTCACATCTGGCGGGCTCTGTCTCAGTATCTGCTGACCAGGCAGCGTCGCATCCGGAGTGGATGTCCGATCACGGCTCCATGTCCTGGGATCTCACGGCCAAAAAGCAACTGTCCTACTCCGTCGGATACGGCGCCGACGCACTCTTTCGGACAACCAGGGCTTTCCAGATGTTCTGGCACGTCGCCGGAATCAAAACCGAATACTCGGGCGAGATCGATTTCAACGGTCGACGCTTCATCGTGGAGCCCGAGACCAGCAGCGGGTACCAGGACAAGAACTGGGGTCAGGACTACACCAACCCGTGGGTGTGGTTGAACTGCGCACAATTCGTGGACGCCACCTCGGGTGAGGCCCTGCCTTTGACCTGTCTGGACGTCGGCGGCGGCACTCCGGTTCTGTTCGGACGACGCCTGTCCAGCAAGTTGCTGATCGCCTTCTTCTTGCGCGGTGAGCTTGTGGAATTCAACTTCTCCAAGTTCTGGACCGGGTCGCGACAATCCTTCGAGTGCACCGTCGAGTCGGGCAAGGTTCGGTGGCGCATCTCGGCGAAGACCTTCACCCACCGCATCGACATCGACTTCTGGTGCCCCACGGAGGAAATGTTGTTGATGAACTACGAAAACCCCGACGGAGGCAAGAACCATCACTCTCTCTGGAACGGCGGTACGGCTCGGGGAACTGTTCGACTATTCGAGCGGGATCGTCTGGTCGGTGAATTTCTCGGATCGCGCGGGGGCGGCGAGTACGGTGCCTACTGATGGATGGACTCGGGCTCCCCGGGGAGGATTCGAACCTCCGTTGACGGATTCAAAGTCCGCTGTCCTGCCACTAGACGACCGGGGATCAGGGAGATGACCTGGTGCGGGAACAACCCTAAGACCCGCCGACGGGGGGCCTCGCGTGGCCGGATTCCTTGGGTTACGGTACCGTAAGTTACGCAACCGTAGGTTGGAGTACGCAGTTCCGCGTAATCCGGCTTCCACCACATACGAAGGGCTTCCCATGGCGCTTGTCCAGGATTTCGAGAAGGTCGACGACGGCGACGCGATCTTCCTCAGCACCCCCATGAAGATCACCATTGGGATCTTCGTTGTCGGGCCGACGCTCGCCCTGCTCGGCATCATTCCGATGATCTACTGGGGACTGGTCTCCTGGGTCGACATCGGCTTACTTCTCGGCTTCTGGGCGATCACCGGTCTGGGGATCACTGTCGGATACCACCGCTTTTTCACCCACGGCTCCTTCAAGGCACCCCGCCCAGTCAAAATCGCCCTCGCGCTCATGGGCTCATACGCGCTCCAAGGGTCGATCAACCAGTGGGTGGCCGACCACCGCAAGCACCACAAATTCTCCGACGAAATTGGCGACCCGCACTCACCCTGGCGTTTCGGTACCTCCCGCAAAGCCATCGGTAAGGGATTGGTGTTTGCGCACATGGGATGGCTGTTCTCCGAAGAGCAAGCCACCGTGGATCAGTACGCCCCGGACATCCGCGACGACAAGGACCTTCAGCGCATCAATAACGCCTTCCCCATCATCGTTGTCATGACGTTTCTGCTGCCCGGCATCATCGGCGGCCTGATCACCTGGTCCTGGCTCGGATTCCTCACGGGCATCTTTTGGGGTGGCGTCGTTCGCGTCGCGTTCGTGCACCACGTGACCTGGTCGATCAACTCCATCTGCCATGTGTTCGGCAAGCGTCCTTTCAAGAGCCGCGACCTGGCCAGCAACGTGAATTGGCTGGCGATTCCCTCCTTCGGTGAGTCCTGGCACAACCTGCACCACGTAGACCCGACGTGCGCTCGCCACGGAGTGCTCAAGGGTCAGATCGACCCCAGTGCTGGTCTTATTCGCATGCTCGAGCGCGTGAATCTTGCGCATGACGTGCGCTGGCCCAAGCCCGAGCGTCTCGCCAAGAAGCTCATTGATCCGTCAATGGCGCCCCGCATCCGCGGCTACCAGCCGCCGGCAACAGCAGATGTGGCGAGCGCGTCCAGCACCACCGCGTGACACCGCAGCCGGCCGATTCTCCCGAGGACGTCGCCGACGGCGGCTCCCTAGACAGCATCGTCGTCGAACTGAGTTCGGCGTCAGGGCGAACGGCCACTCGACAGCCGAGACCAACACGAGCGCAAATTCGCAACCGCGCCACCTCGAGCAAAGGCTCCAAGGTGCGCATGACCGGCCACGAGCGGCGCGAGCAGCTGCTCGATGTCGGACGGTCCCTGTTCGCGGACAAGGGTTTCGAGGCAGTCAGCGTTGAGGAGATCGCGGCGAAAGCGGGTGTGTCCAAGCCCGTCGTCTACGAGCACTTCGGTGGCAAGGAAGGGTTGTACGCGGTTGTCGTCGACCGCGAGATGAACGATCTCCTGGCGTCCATCTCCGACGCCCTCACCGCGGGCACCGCCCGCGCCCTCCTGGAACAGGCAGGCATGGCGCTGTTCGATTACATCGACGACAACCCTGAGGGCTTCCGGATCCTGGTCCGGGACTCGCCGGTCTCGCAACCCAGCGGTTCCTTCGCCAGTTTGATCCTCGACATCGCCGCGCAGGTCGAACACCTCTTGGCGCGTGAATTCGATAGCCACGACATCAGCACCAAGTACGCGGCTGTGTACTCCCAGGCACTCGTGGGCATGGTGGCGCTCACCGGGCAGTGGTGGCTCGACGTTCGCAAGCCCGGGAAGGACGACGTTGTCGCCCATTTGGTCAACCTCGCGTGGAACGGCCTCGAGCACTTAGAGCCCAAGCCAACGCTGCATACCGTTGAGAAAGGCCGCAAGCGGAAAAAGAAGTAGACCATCAAGAATCTCGACATCAAGAGTCTTGATCTAGCATGGCGCCATGGATGACGTCGACGCCATCGTCGAAGCGTGGAATCGCGAACGTCCCGATTTGGACGTCCGCCCGTTAAGCGTCTTGTCCCGCGTCACTCGACTGGCCCGACACCTCGACCAGGCTCGGACATCGGCCTTCGCCCAACACAACCTCGAAGGGTGGGAATTCGACGTGCTCGCCGCGCTGCGGCGCTCGGGCACTCCCTACGCCCTATCCCCGGGGCAATTGGCGACCCAAACCATGGTTACCAGCGGAACCATGACCAATCGCATCGACCGACTCGAGGCACGAACCTTCGTTCAGCGTCAACCCGACCCGACCGACCGACGCGGAGTTCGCGTGGAACTCACCGACGCTGGTCGCCTCGCCGTCGATGGAGCCTTCACCGATCTGCTGTCCCACGAGCAAGTCTTGCTGGAGTCGTTGAGCGACGCTGAGCGGGTAGAACTCGCGGACTTGCTCCGGGATCTGATGCAGCAATTCACCCCGTCGGGGTAACCACCCGAGCACCCGTTGCCGGCCCCGTTGCGCGCTTCACCGTTCGACACATGCCCGTCGCCGTCATGGCAACGGCCACGTCGATCGAGTGCGCGCTGTCGCGGCACAAGAATGCACACGTAGGTCCGCTGCCGGAGACGACTCCGGCCAGCGCCCCGTATTCGACACCGGCTTCAAGCAGTCTGCGCAACGACGGGCGAAGGGATATCGCGGCCGGTTGAAGGTCGTTGTGAAGTGCGGCGGCGAGAGCCTTCGCATCTCCCTGGCGAAGAGCGTGCAGCAGCGCATCGGACACTTCGGGTGGCCGGATCTGCTCCCCCGCGCGCAACGTGTCGCACTGTCGGTAGACCGCCGGCGTTGACAAGCCTTCGTCCGCCAGGGCGAACACCCAGTGGAACTGTCCCCGGCCCAAGACCGGCATGATCTGCTCGCCACGGCCTCGACCAATAGCGTTCGCGCCGAACAGCGCGAAGGGCACATCCGATCCGAGACGGGCGCCGATGTCGGCGAGCTCCTCCCGAGACAACCCGGTCCCCCACAATGCGGCGCAGGCAACGAGTGTTCCCGCCGCATCGGCGCTTCCTCCCGCCATTCCCCCGGCAAGGGGAATGGACTTATCTACGTGGATGCTCACGTGCGGATCGATCTGCGCGTGTTGCGCGAGCGCGTGAACCGCTTGCACGACCAGGTTGCTGTCATCGGTGGCCAGCGACTCAGATCCCTCACCGCTCATGGAAACCTGGACGCCCTCGCCCCGCTGGGCGGTAATGACGTCGACCAATGAGACAGCGTGGAAGACCGAGACGAGTTCGTGGTAGCCGTCGTCTCGAAGCGGACCAACGCTCAATTGCAAGTTGAGCTTCGCGGGTGCGCGAACGACGACGGACACAGCGCCAGGTTACGGCTTACCCGGCGCTCGTCGCAGCGCGCGTGATCGCACAAAAATCCTCGAGGCTCAACTCCTCGCCCCGCGCTCGCGGGTCCACACCCGCCGCATCGAGAACTTCCTGCACAGAACCGTGGCCGGGGAGCCAACCAGAAAGAGCGGACTTCAATTGCTTGCGTCGCTGCGCGAAGGCGGCATCGATGAGGGAGAAGACCTCGTCTCGCGTTACCCCGGCGGGTGGGGCCGTTCGCGTCACGGACACCAGGCCGGAGTCGACGTTGGGGACGGGCCAGAACACCGTCCGAGACACGTCGCCCGCGTACGCGACGTCACCGAACCACCGCGCCTTGACGCTGGGCACCCCGTAGGTGCGGGAACCGGGCTCGGCACACAGTCGATCAGCCACCTCACGCTGCACCATCACCAGGACTCGGTGAATGCTGTCGAACTCTGCGAGCAGGTGCAGGACCACCGGAACCGAAACGTTATAGGGGAGATTCGCCACCAGCATCGTCGGCGGGGTCGGCAACTGATGCACCTGCAGGGCATCGGCGTTGACAACAGCGAGTCGATCGATGGCCGCCGGGTCGAATTCGCTGATCGTTCGGGGCAACCGGTCGGCCAGCCGTGCATCGATCTCGACCGCGACCACCTGCGCACCCGGCCGCAGAAGGGCCAACGTCAGGCTGCCCAAGCCCGGGCCCACTTCCACGACGACGTCGCCTCGCGACACATTCGCCACGCGCACGATCCGCTCGACGGTATTCGGGTCGATGACGAAGTTCTGACCCCACTTCTTGGTGGGGCGAATATCGAGCTCGGTAGCGATGCGGCGAACATCGGCGGCTCCCAGCAGTCGGCTCACCGTCCATCACTCACCGCTCGCGCCCCATGCTTCACGCGTCACGTCTCACCATTGGCCGAACGCGCGATGCGTGTTCGCGACGATGTCATCGCACAGTTTCTCGACGTCGACACCTCGCTCCTCGGCCATGCGACGGACCGTCCACGGCATGAGATACGTCGCGTTGACGCGTCCTCGGTTCGGTTTCGGCGTGAGGTACGGCGCATCGGTTTCCACCAGGAGCAGATCGTCCGGCACCGTCCGCAACGCTTCGCGTAACCCCTCCGCGCTGGCGAAGGTGATGACTCCGGCGAAGGACATGAACCATCCATGCTCGGCGCACACGCGCGCCATGTCCGCATCACCGGAGAAGCAATGGAAGACGACTCGCTTCGGCGCACCCTGATCGAGGAGTACCGAGATGACGTCGTCGTGGGAATCGCGGTCGTGGATCACCAGGGTCTTGTCGAGTTCCGTCGCGAGGTCGATGTGCCAGCGGAAGGAGTCGTGCTGGATCGCCTGACCCTCGCTTTCGGGGGTTCGGAAGTAGTCCAGACCGGTTTCACCGACCGCGCGCACCACAGGGTCCCGCGCCAACTCATCGATACGTGCCCAGGCTGCCTCCAGGGCGCCTCTCCCCTGACGGACGCCAATGCGAGCGGCGTCGTTGGGATGAACGGCGACCCCAACCGCCACATTCGGGTGATCGCGCGCGAACGGAACCGACCATTCGGCTGATTCGACATCGCAACCGATCTGCACGACCTTCGGCACGCCGACCTGCTCCGCCCACGCCAGTAACGCGTCTGCGTCCGGGGCTTGATCGCCGTGCAGCGAACGGTCGTGAACGTCGAGGTGGGTGTGCGAATCGATCACCGGTCGTGGGAGAGCATCCGGAGCATCCGGCCAGCCGAGCTCGCGAGCCATGCCTAGGCCTCCGTCGGCTCGTCCAGCAGCCGCGGAAAGAGAGCATCACCCTTGGTGATGTTCGACCCGGGAGGAAGTTGACCCCAGCGACCAGCATCGGCTATCCGTTGAACAGCCAGGGCACCGAGAGCCTCACCGGCTCCCAACTGCGACCACAAACTCGCCATCGCCTTCGGCATCACGGCGTTGTAGAGAACGGCGACGGCGCGCAGCGCTTCACACATCGTGTAGAGGACCGTGTCCAAACGCTCGGCGTTGGCGTCGTCTTTGGCAAGCACCCACGGTTCCACCTCGGTGACGTACTGGTTGACCAACTCGACCACACTGCGGATTTCTCCGATGGCGGTGGAGAAGTCGAGTTCGTCCATGGCCGCGTCGGCGTTACTTGTGGCCGACGCGAGTCGCTCAACGACGGCGTCCTCGGCAGTGGTCAGCGGGCCGGGCTCGGGAAGTGCGCCGTCGCGGTACTTGCCCACCATCGCCGTCGATCGCGATGCCAGGTTGCCCAGGCCGTTCGCCAACTCCGAGGTGTATCGAGCGGACATGTCCTCCCAGGAGAAGGAGCCGTCCTGGCCGAAATTGATGGCGCGCATGAAGTAGTACCGGAAAGCGTCTGAGCCGAAGTGGTCGATGATGTCCTCGGGTGCGATGCCCGTGAGTTTGGACTTGCTCATCTTCTCGCCTCCGACCAGTAGCCAGCCATGTGCGAAAACCTGCGACGGCAATGGCTCACGGGCCGCTAGAAGCATGGCCGGCCAGTACACCGCGTGGAAGCGCAAGATGTCTTTGCCGACCAGATGAACGTTCGCCGGCCACGTGGTGGCGAAGGTGGCGGCGTCATCGGTTCCGGCTTCGGATCCGTACCCGGTGGCGGTGGCGTAGTTCAACAAAGCGTCGAACCAGACGTACACCACCTGGGTGTCGTCCCAGGGAAGAGGGATTCCCCAATCCACGCTCGACCGAGACATCGAGATGTCCACCAGGCCCTGCTTAAGGAAAGCCATCACCTCGTTGTAAGCGCTTTGCGGGCGGACCGCTTCCGGGTGGGCTTCGTAGTGCTCGATGAGGCGGTCTGCGAAGGCCGACAATTGGAAGAACCAGTTGTCCTCGCGGAGTTGCTCCACCGGGCGGGAGTGCACCGGGCACACCTGCTGCCCTGCATATTCACCGGTTCCGTCGACAAGGTCCCCGGGGAGCTTGAACTCCTCGCATCCGACGCAGTAAGGGCCCTCGTAGGGGGCGGAATACACGAAACCGTTGTCGCGAACCTTCTCCCAGAACTTCTGTACCCGGGCCACGTGTCGGTCGTCGGTCGTTCGGATGAAGTCGTCGTTGACGGCGTCGACAGTCTCGAGTACGGGAAGCCAGGACTCCTCGACCAGCCGGTCGACCCATGCTTGCGGGGTGACACCCCCCGCCTCGGCGGCCCGCTGCACCTTGGTTCCATGCTCATCGACGCCAGTGAGATACCAGACCTTCTCGCCGCGCTGCCGGTGCCAACGGGTGAGAACGTCACCGGCCGTCGTCGTGTACGCGTGGCCGATATGTGGGGCGTCGTTGACGTAGTAGATGGGCGTCGTGACGTAGTACGCCTTCTCACCCAACAACGACTCATTCTCACTCGCGGACATGATCCGATCCTAGGTGTCGTCCACTGTGCGCAAGGAGACGTCATAGACGTACCTCTTGGACAGTCCCGCGCGATCAGCAACCTCGGCGGCGGCCTCCTTGCGCGACAGTCCCGATTCCATTCGCTTACGCACCGCCGCAGCTATCGCTTCGTCATCTCCCAAACCCGATGCGTAGCGACGCTCGTCATCGGAGGCGCCGGCGACCACGATTGTTATCTCCCCACGGACCTCACCCTCGGCCCACCGAGCAAGCTCCCCGAGGCTGTCCCGCTTGACCTCCTCGTAGGTCTTGGTCAGTTCCCGGCACACGGCGGCCCGGCGATCCGCCCCGAAAGCGTCGGCCATATCTCGCACGCTCACGTCGAGGCGATGCGGCGCTTCGAAGAAGACCATCGTGCGATCTTCGGTAGCCAGCGACGCGAGGCGACGGCGACGATCACCGTCCTTTCGCGGAAGAAACCCTTCGAAGGCGAATCGTGCAACCGGCAGCCCGGACAGAACCAGCGCCGCCAGCGCCGCGGACGGGCCAGGCAGGCACGTGATGTCGACATCGGACTCGTGGGCTTCGCGCACCAAACGAAACCCGGGATCACTGATCGAGGGCATCCCGGCGTCAGTCACCACGAGCACCCGAGCACCCGCGGCGGCCCGCGCGATCAACTCCGGCACCCGCGCGGACTCGTTTCCCTCGTAGAAGGACACGATCTGACCCCGCGGCTCGACGTCAAGCCGAGACAGCAACGAACGCAAGCGCCTCGTGTCCTCCGCTGCGATCACATCGCTCGTCGCCAAGGCATCCACGAGTCGGGCCGACGCATCGCCGGCGTTACCGACAGGTGTTGCCGCGAGCATGATCAAACCGCGAGGCGAGTGATCGGTCACGGACCAATCCTGTCGCACCTACGATGTGGGGGTGTCGATCGTGACCGCTGCTCCGGATCGCAGTTCGGCAACGCTCCCTGATCGCCTGTCTCCGGCTCTCCCTTCGCACGGCTGGCGGGGCTGGCTGGGGCCACTCTCTGTTGGCGCCGTTGCCGCCGTGACTCGATTGCCGCGGCTGGGTCAACCCAACGCAGTTGTCTTCGACGAGACGTATTACGCCAAAGACGCCTGGTCCTACCTGCGCTTCGGCGTAGAGATCGATGAGGTCGATGATCACAAAGACTTGATGATGCAGGCCGGCGATAACTGGCGCGTCGTCGAAGCGTTCAGCACAGAGCCCGGTTTCGTCGTCCACCCACCGGTAGGCAAGTGGGTGATCGCCGCCGGCGAGTACCTCTTCGGGGTCGACCCTTTCGGCTGGCGCATCGCCATCGCGATCCTGGGAATAGCCGCCGTAGTGATGACGGCGCGGATCGTGCGGCGGCTTACTCGTTCGGACGCCCTCGGCACCATCGCCGGTCTTCTGCTTGCTTTGGATGGCATCCATATCGTCCTGAGTCGCACGGCGCTGCTGGATCTTGTTCTTGGATTCTGGATTCTCGCCGGATTCGGCTTGCTTCTCGTGGACCGAGACCGAACGCGACAACGCCTAGCCGACGATGTTCGCCGACACGGCGCGGATCGGGTGGCCGCCGGTCTCGGTCCGTTTCTCGGCTGGCGGCCGTGGCGCATCGCCGCGATCGTCATGTTCGGACTGGCCTGCGGCACCAAGTGGTCCGGGATCTGGTTTCTCGCAGCGTTCATGGCGATGTCGCTGGTCTGGGATGCGCTGGCGCGACGGGCAATCGGGGTGGACCACCCATGGTCCGCGGCCTTCGCACGCGATCTTCCCCTCGCAGCCGCCTCGACTCTGGTCATCGGCATCGGGGTCTACCTGCTCACCTGGACGGGCTGGTTCGCAACCGGCACCGGGTGGAGCCGGACCTGGGCAGCCGGTCAAGGGGCCTCTGTCGTGCCCGATCCGCTTCGATCCTTATGGCACTACCACTCGGAGATGTGGAATTTCCACACCAACCTCGACGCCGAACACAACTACGCCAGCAGTCCGCTGTCGTGGCCATTCATGACCCGACCGACCTCGTTCTACTACGAATCACCGGACGGGTGCGGTGCTGACAGTTGCTCGTCCACCGTGCTCGCCGTCGGAAACCCGATCATTTGGTGGGCTGCCGTGCTGGCTGTTCCCTATCAACTGTGGCGGTGGATAGCCGCGAAGGACTGGCGCTCCGGCGCCGTCATCGTCGGCATTGCTGCCGGCTGGTTGCCGTGGATGCTCTACCTCGACCGCACGATCTTCACGTTCTACACGGTTGTGTACGTGCCTTTCGTGGTGATGGCCGTGACACTCACCCTCGGCGCCATCGCGCGGGGGCTGCGGAACCGGCCGCGCTGGGTGCCGGCGTTGCTGATTGGTGGTTACGTCCTCGCGGTGGTTTTGGCGGCGTGGTGGTTCTATCCGATCTGGTCGGCTGAAGTGATCACCTACGACGCCTGGCGAGCGCGCATGTGGCTGCCCACCTGGATCTAACGCCTCTCGGTACGGCAGATCTACGAGGGCGCGGGCCGCTGACTCTCGACGTCGGTCTCAGCTCGCGGGCCACGAATCAGAGCGGCGGTCAGAGGTACGGCGATCGCCGCGATGATCCCCACGGCGATTGCTGGTGACGTCGCTACAACCGACTGCCCGGCCAGCGCCTGCGCGGTGAGCAGTCCGACCACGATCAGGTAGCCAACGCCAATGAAGTCCACTCCAGTGACGGAAATCTTCGTCCGGAGAAAGAAGACCGCGAGCGGGATCAATTGCAGGGCATGAAGCCCGACGAAGTGCGGGACACGTAGATCTCCCGCGACGGTCGACCATCCGAACAGAGGGATACCGGGGCCACCATCTTCTGATCCGACGGTGTGTGCTCCGGCTACTCCTTGGAAGTCAGCAAGTTGTTCCGCCGTGGGACCCGTCATCAAAAAGGCAACACCCATTCCGGCGATGGATACGACGAGGCCCCAGGTGAATGCACGCTTCATCACCTGATCGCCACCGGGACTTCGGATGAACATCACGGTGAGCACCATGGTCGCAAACCACAAAACGGTGATGAACCACGCCATTGCACTCCATACCGCTGTCGCCGCCGGTGAAGTGACGTTGAAGTGACTCGTCGTCTCGGCAGCCGCGGCCGAGGTGATCAAGACAAGTTCGACCGTGAGGCATACGACGATGGTGATACTGGCGATTCGCGTCGTCCGAGGCGCTTTACTGATGCGCGGCACGAGGTACGAAAGGCTCAGCGACAACAACGCGGCGGAGATGAAGAACTTGAAGGGCTTCATCCACAGCGGTTCACCGAGGATCGTTCGATCATCGATAACGATCAGAAAAGCGGTCCCAAGGGCCGCGATGGCGTTGACGATCGCGAAGACGAATTGGACCCAATCCAGGCCGAAACGCGTCACGCGACAAGACTAAAGAAAGGAAACAATGGTGGAGCTGAGGGGATTCGAACCCCTGACCTTCTCATTGCGAACGAGACGCGCTACCAACTGCGCCACAGCCCCGGAAAGCACGTAAGGCTAGCAGTTGGGTTACTCGCCGGCTGCCCGTCGGGTTTCTTCGTACCCCAGGGATGGCAGCTCCGCAGTGTCCTCGCTCGAGGCCATCTCGTTCGGGCTCGGTCGCAACTCGTATCGGTCATCCTCGAGGTCGTCCACAGTGATGCGCGGACGGCGCATCGTGCGGGCGGCTTCGACCATTGCCTCACCGGACCAGTCGCGGTCTCGCTCGATGGGTCGACGCACGCGGGTGGCTCGGGGAGCGTTGACGTACGTGGGAAGCGTGGTGGGAACCGCGGACCACTCTTCCTCTTTTTGCTCTCCCTCCCAGGGATCCCAGGACAGATAATCGTCCATCGCCGCGGCCATCTGGGCGTCTCGGGCGCGCTTGCTCGTCGGACGTACCCCTCGAGAGCGAGGATAAGCGACGTCTGCAACTCGGTCTGCGTACACGATTGTCCGGTAGTCCTCGTCGAGCGCGTGATCGTATTCGTCAACGCGGTACTCGACTGAGTCATCCGCAGTGGCCGAGCGTCGGGAGGAGGTTCGGGCAGCAAACACCACATAGGCCAGGACTAGGAATGCAAGGATGATCGGGGCCCAACGCGGAACTGGGCCCAGAATGGCTAGCCCGAGAACCGCAGCGAGGGCGATACTGAGGGCGCCGGTGACGACAACCCGTCGTTTCGATCGCTTCTCCTCGGCCAGTGAGGAATGTCGGGTACGAGACGGTGTTCGTCCCGAACGTCCCTCGCGGGTCGCCTGCTCGCCAAGCGAATGCATTGCAGACGAGAAACGGGCGCTTGATCTCACTTCACTTATGTGATCATGTCGCTTGAGCCAAATAGGGATCAAGACAGCAGCCCACAGGGCCACGATTACTGCGTAGATGAACCCCGTCACAGTGGGAAAGACTAGGCGCTTTCGCCCGATTCCTTACGGAAATATGACCTGCGGGCGTTGACGTGTCGCACACCCACTCTCGAGTCGTGGCCTACGAAACACTTGTCTTCCATCAATGACGAGTCGCCGCGCGGAGGCTATTTACTACCCCTCCGGGAACATCGCCCGCGAACAGGACGTAGGTCACGTGATCACGCCAGTCTCCGTTGATGTGCAGATACTTCTCGCGGAAGCCTTCCTCGCGGTAACCCACCTTCTCGGCAACCGCACGCGAGGAGGTGTTTTCTGGGCGAATATTCAACTCCATCCGGTGCAGGCGGAGCACGTCGAAGGCGTAATCGGTCGCCATCGCCACGCCCATCGAGGTAACGCCCCTGCCAGCGAACTCCTGATCGATCCAATAACCGATGTAGGCGCTGCGCAGCGAGCCGTACGCGATTCCGCCCATCGTTATCTGCCCCACCAATCGGCCGCGAAACTCAGTTGCCCACGGCAACACTCGACCTTCGCGCGCTTCGGCTCGAAGCCGTCTGGTCATCGCATGGAAGCTCGGTGGGACCTCTCCGGCGCGAACTCCTTCGTCGGGAACCGTTGCGTCCCAGGGGCCGAGCCAGGCCTGATTGCGTCGTCGAACTTCTTGCCAGACCTTGGCGTCACTGGCCTTCAGAGGGCGCAACCGAACGTCACCCTCATTCAAGGTCGGCGTCACGTCCGACCGCCACGACATAGCTAGAACTCCTGTTCGGAGATCCACTCGCGTAGGTCGTCTCCGATGTCGTCTCGCTCCGTTGCGAGCTGAATGACCGCCTTCAGGTAACTGAGCTTGTCTCCGGTGTCGTATCGACGACCATCGAAGACGACTCCGTGCACGCCCCCACCCTCGCTTGTGGGGCGACCGGCCAACTCCACGAGTGCGTCGGTGAGTTGGATTTCGCCGCCGCGCCCCGGTGAGGTGTTGTGGAGGATCTCGAACACCGCCGGGTCGAGGATGTAGCGGCCGATGATCGCGTAGTCGCTCGGCGCCTCGTCGATGGACGGCTTCTCGATGAGATCGGTCACCTCGACGACGTCATCGTTGTCGGTGTGCGACACCGCGACGCATCCGTAGAGCGAGATGTCTTCGTGCGGGACACGCATCAGGCACAGCACCGAACCGCCGAACCTTTCGCGCACCTCGATCATGCGCGGCACGATCGGATCGCGCTCGTCGATCAAGTCGTCACCCAGCAAGACGGCAAATGGTTGATCACCGACGTGCTGCTCCGCCATCAGGACGGCATGTCCAAGGCCGAGCGCTTGTCCCTGCCGTACGTAGTGGATGTGGGCGAGATCGTTGGACTCCTGCGCAAGCGCGAGTCGCTCGTTGTCGTTCTTCGCCGTAAGCGCGGCCTCCAACTCGATGTTCTTATCGAAGTGGTCTTCCAAGGCACGCTTGCCGCGGCTGGTGATGAACAGCAGGTCATCGAGCCCAGCGGCAACGGCCTCTTCGACGACAAACTGGATCGCTGGCTTGTCGACGATGGGCAGCATTTCCTTCGGCATCGCTTTCGTTGCGGGTAGGAACCGGGTTCCCAGCCCCGCCGCGGGGATGACCGCAGCTGTGACGCCTGTCATGGGTCCTGACACTACGCGGTCTACCCCCTGCCCGACGAACCTTTCCGCTGTCCCGGTGGCGTGCAATCACCCCCGATGGCCGCCGGGTGCGGCACAGTGAGGCTATGGACGCGGTGTCGAGCAAGGCCAACCTTCGACGGCAGGTGCGCCAGCAGCGGCAGAAGCGGAACGCTGGTACTGATGAATCGACGCGCATCAGCCGACACATCATGGATCTGGAAGACGTGCGATCGGCGTGCGATCGCGGTGAAGTGGTCGCGTGCTATCTCGCGCGAGACGACGAGCCGCCGACGCGGGACGTAATCGATGACGTGCGTCGCGCTGGAGGCAGGGTTGTGTTGCCGCGGATCAGTGACGACAACCTCGTCTGGGTCGAGATGACCGACAACACGGGCATGGTCACCAACACGTGGGGCATCGATGAGCCGGAAGGCCTCCCGACGTCCACACAGCCGACCGTGTGGATCATTCCATCTTTAGCGGTCGATGCCGACGGCTATCGACTCGGTCAAGGTGGTGGGTTTTACGACCGAACTCTTGCTCAACGTGCGTCCAAAGACAACTCCCTAGTGATCGCTGTGAACTTCGAGGACGAGTCGGTTATGCACGTCCCGCACGAAGCCCACGATCAACGAGTAGACGTCGTCGTGACGCCGGAGCGTGTGCGCTTGATGTCGATGCCGGACTAATTCGCCTGGGGCATCAAAACGACGACCCCGAGCACGCGGACCCATCGACGCACCTGTCGCACCGCGCCTCGTTAGGCCCCGGTCACGGCGCGGGTGACCGCCACCGCGACGCCACACGCTCCGATGCAGGCGATCGGCATGACGATGATGGCCGCCCAGGCGCTCGATCGCTTCTCACTCCACACGCGATTGACGAACAACGCGTAGCTCGAATACGTGGTGAGGGCGCCGCATGCCCCCGTTGCCAGCAGCGAACGCGTTGGGCCTTCGAGGCTGACGTAGGCGATGCCGATAAGGAGCGAGCCCATCACGTTGACGACGAGCAAGCCCCACGGGAAGAACCCATACCCGCGCCGCTGGGCTGTGCGGGAGATCCGACTATCGATCAGGTAACGCATCGGTGCACCGATCGCTCCACCGAGAGCCACGGCGAGCGCGAGAGACCACGTCATGCCGCTTCTCCTGTCGAGCGCACACGCGCAAGCCGACCGCCGAGGGCGACCGCGATCGCTGTCGCCGCAATAGTCACCAGGACGTAGATCCCGGCGAGGCCGACGCCCACGGCGTTACCGCGGTCCACCAGAACGAACACTTCCTCCGCAAAGGCCGAGTAGGTCGTAAAGCCGCCGAGGAGTCCGGTGACGACCAGGCCGCTCACCCAGGCGGCATGCCGAACAACGATGGGGGCGAGAACACCGATCGCGAAGCACCCGACCACGTTGGCGATGAGTGTTCCCCACGGAAACGTCGGGGAGTCCGCAACGGCGAGAACCAGTTCACCGATGGACCAGCGAGCGAGAGCTCCCAGGGCACCACCGACCCCGATCGCCAGCCACAGCAGCACCCTCCGAGGGTAGCGATCCGCTCGCGCGAGTTAGCACTCGTTGCCATCGAGTGCTAATCTCGTTGAGACAAGGAGGTTCGGTGCCCACCTACGAATACGCGTGCTCATCGTGCGACACCACGCACGACATCGTGCAGACGATGACCGATCCCACTCTCACAGAGTGCCCAGCGTGCGGCGAGCCGACGCTTCGCAAGCTGTTCAACGGGGTTGGTGTCGTCTTTAAGGGCTCGGGCTTCTACCGAAACGACTCTCGCTCCTCCGGCTCGAGCCAAGATTCACCCAGCAAGGATTCCGCGGGCACCAGTGACAAGAAGTCCTCCTCGGACTCCGGTGGTTCTTCCGGATCGTCCAGTTCTGGCTCATCCGACTCCGGGTCGACGTCGTCCACATCGTCAAAGGACTCCGGATCTGGTTCGACCTCCACCTCGACCTCCTCTGCCTCGAAGAGCTCCGCGTCCACGACATAGTCCGCGCTTGTGGACAGTGATTCGACGCGACCACCAGTCGGTGCCTAACGTCGATACATGACGGCCTTCGTCGACTTTCTGCGACGCTTCGTCGACATTTCGCGCTTTCGACATCACCTCAACCGACGCCGCCGCCTCGTGGCTGCACTCCTCGCCGGCGCCGGTGCGTTCCTGCTGATCACTGCTCTGCGCTCTCCCGCCCCCGTGCTCGACGGCGGTCTGAGTCCGCGGCTCGATATCGCGCCCGGTGAGGTGGCGGTGCCGGTTGTCATCAGCCCCTCTGGCGCGTTGTCGACCTTGGCGCGTGGGACGCGGGTCACTCTGGTGGGTCAGGACTCCTCACGCATCGATTCCGTCCGAGTCGTCGACATACCGACGTCAGGGTTCGGTGCTTCACCGGAGTCCATCGCGGTCGTGGCCCTCTCTGAGCAGGACGCGTTGGTCCTCGCTTCCCGCCCATCGCAGCCGATGGGTGTCATGATCCATTCACGCGACGACCGGAGTGTGGATCATGATCAAGGAATTCAAGACATTCATCAATGAAGGCGACGTTGTCGACCTATCAATCGGGGTTGTCGCCGGCGTTGCTTTCGTGACGCTGGCCGAAGCCTTCACCGTGGGTCTCGTCGCACCGTTCGTGCGCATCATTTTGGGCACCGACGGCGCGGCAGAGGACTTCGTCGTTGCCGGGCAAGTTTTCGACATCTCCCTGGTTGTCGCCGCCATCATCACCTTCGCCATCGAACTCTTGGTGATCTATTTCGTCTTTGTCGTGCCCATCAATCGTTTTCGAGCGCGGCGCGCGTTCGACGCAGGCTCGGACGAGCACGTGGAGTTACTGCGAGAAATCCGCGACTTGATGAAGGAGCCGCGTCCCTAGTCACCGTGATGCGGCGGCACCTGCTCCCGCAGCCATGAGTCGCGGTCCGCACCGTCATGGTCATCGGCTGTGTCAATGTCGTCGCTCGTTTGATCTGGCAGGAGGTCATCGGGGTCCATACCTGCAGAGTAGTTGCGGAGTGGAATCTGCAGATCTGTAACGTCCTCATGTGATCGTATCCGAGGTCGACTGGCGAGCACTCGCTGCAGACCACGCTCGCCGCACCGATCAGTGGATTCAGCCGCACCTAAATCGTCGGCGACACGGTCACACACACCCGGTGATGGATTTCCTGTTCGACTACTACCCCTATTCCCCGGGGCGACTTGGCACCTGGCACCCCGGTCTCGGGATGCGCCTCGAGGGCGACTGGGAGCCGTCATCGAATGCTGACGCCTACACCCACGACGGAGCGACGTGGGGAGTCGATCCCCTCACCATCGATCGTGCGCGGCTCGCGCTAGCCCTGGGCGTCCTGAAAGGAACGCACGGTCGCGCCGCACAGCATTCATGTTTCGGTATGCACGAATGGGCGATGGTGTATCGCACGAGCCCATCGGACGTGCGACACGAGAGCGAGTCACTTCGCCTCAGCCCGACCGAGATCGCCGGAGTTGTCGACGACGTCGGCCTGCGCTGCACGCACATCGATGCTTTCCGCTTCTTCACCGCCAAGGCGGAACCGCTGAACGAGTACACACCTACGCGAGCGCGTCAGGCCAACGACGAACAGCCGGGGTGCATCCACGCCAACATGGATCTCTACAAGTACGCCATGTGGTTCCAGCCGTACATTCCCGGGAACCTCGTCGTGGATTGCTTCGAGCTCTCCGTGTACGCGCGGGAGATCGATATGCGGGCGTCCCCGTACGACCTCAAGCACCTTGGGTACGCGCCGATCGCGGTGGAAACCATCGATGGTCGACGCGAATACGCGTCGGCTCAGCGAGACATTGCAGCGAAGGCCGATTCGTTGAGGCAAAGCCTGATCACGGGACTCACCGCCGTGGACACAGCAGCATCTGCATCCACGCGTCATCCCATGACAAGCCGCGACGCGACGCCGATCGCGGCAACGAGTGCGGGCTAGGCAACCATGACGATCATCATCGCCGCACTTGCCCTTCTCGTCGGACTCGCGCTTGGGCTTCTTGGTGGTGGAGGGTCCATCCTCACGACACCTCTTCTGGTGTACGTCGCGGGATTCGACCCAAAGCAGGCGATCACCGCGAGCTTGTTCGTCGTGGCGGTGACATCGCTGTTCGGCCTTATCGCGCACGCCCGCGCGGGGAGAGTGCGATGGAAGACCGGCGTCATCTTCGGCGCCGCAGGCATGGCGGGGGCCTTTGTCGGAGGTCAGATCGGCGCACTCCTCCCGGGCGCACTCCTCCTTGCTGCCTTCGGAGTCGTGATGGCTGTCACCGCGGTCGCGATGATTCGTGGACGCAAACAGCCGACAACAGGCCCGTCACAGAAAGGGCTTCCCTTATTCCGCATCGTCCTCGACGGCTTGATCGTTGGTTTGGTGACCGGCCTGGTGGGGGCTGGCGGAGGTTTTCTCGTGGTTCCGGCGCTCGCGTTGCTCGGTGGACTGTCGATGCCGAACGCGGTCGCCACAAGCCTCCTCGTGATTGCCATGAAATCGTTCGCCGGTTTCTTCGGCTACGCACTCACGTTCGGAGGCGACTCCATCGTTTCGGTGAACAGCGAAACGACAACACTCTCGGATGGGTCCAGCATGTGGCCTATAACTCTGACGGTGACCGCCGTGGCCGTCATCGGAGCTCTCATCGGCAGTCGCTTGGTCGGGAAGATTCAGCCCGAGAAACTACGCAAAGCTTTCGGCTGGTTCGTCTTAGTGATGGCCGTTCTCATCCTCGGTCAGCAGATCGCGCAGGCACTCGTCAGTTAGATCACTCACCGACACCCGAAGCCCCATGATGGTGTGGGGGTCGGGTAGGGCCCGCTCTACCAGCGGGCGAGGGCTTTGCCGGGGTTGAGGATGTTTCGCGGATCGAGCGCTTCCTTGATGCGCGAGTGCAGGTCCATCTGAATCTCATCGATTTCTTTGGCTAATGCTTCTCGCTTGAGCGAGCCGATGCCGTGCTCGCCGGTCACGGTCCCTCCGTTTGCAAGGGCAACGTCGAGGATCTCGTCGAAAGCGGTCAGGGCCCGCGCGGCTGCCTCGTCATCTCCGCGCGGAGTCACGATCGTCGGGTGCAGGTTCCCATCACCAGCGTGTCCGAATGTTGCGATCTGAACGTCGTGGCGCTCGGCCACTTCCTGGATCTGCACCATCGTCCGCGCGAGTTGCGTCCGCGGCACCGCCACGTCGTCGAGCAGCCAATCTCCCGCGGATTCGAGCGCAGGGATCACCATTCTTCGGGCGCCGACGAGCATCTCAGCTTCTTGGGGATCCTCCGACACGTACGTTTCTTGAGCGCCGGACTGCTCACAGATTTCACTGAGCACCTTCGCGTCTGACGCCGAACCCGGTGAATCGAACTGTCCGATCAACAGTGCACCAGCCGATGTGTCCAAGCCCATCGGCTGCCATGCCTCGACCGCACTGATGGACGCGTTGTCCATCAACTCCAGCATGCTGGGGCGAAGTTGGTTCATGATCGTGCTCACCGCTCGGCCGGCCTCGGCGACGTCGGAGAAGACACCAACAACCGTGGTCGGCGGCGCAGGAATCGGCCCTAGTCGAAGCCGCGCCATCGTGACGATTCCGAGCGTTCCCTCACTACCCACCATGAGACCGGTCAGGTCATACCCGGCGACTCCCTTGATGGTCTTTCTACCTAAGCGAGTGATGCGACCGTCAGCGAGGACCACTTCGAGACCGAGCACGGCGTCGCGGGTGACTCCGTACTTGACGCAACACAAACCCCCGGCGTTGGTGTTGACGTTGCCACCGATGGAACAGAAATCCTTCGATGCAGGGTCTGGCGCGTACCACAGTCCACTCTGCGCGACGTACTCTCGAAGCTCGGTGTTGTAGATCCCGGGTTGGGTTTCGACAAAGCCATTGCCGTCGTCTACGAGCAGGACGTCTCGCATCTTCTCGACGCAAACAATCAAAGAACCGTCGATTGCGTTCGACCCTCCCGATAGCCCCGAGCCTGCTCCTCGGGGAACGACCGGGACGCGGTGATCGTGCGCCGCGGCAAGCACAGCGGACACCTGCTCGGTCGACCGAGGAAAGACCACCGCAAACGGTTCTCCCGCGGGAGAACCCGTCGAGCGGTCACGTTGGTACGTGGGCAGACGGTCGGGATCCGTGACGACGTCACGGTCAGATAGCGCCGCCTCACACGCAGCGAGTACCGCATCTTCCGGGGTCACGATCCGACGTTACCGTTCCCGGCGGCCGACCACCTGTGCAAGCATCCTCACGTGATTCCCTACCGCCCCGACCCGGTTCCCACGGACGTAGGCCTCGAGCGGGGGCGGCAACTGTTCTCGTCCTTGGATCAGCGGCGGAGCGTTCGAATGTTCAGCTCTCGCGCAGTTCCCGCAGAAGCGATTGAGAGTGCCGTAGCAACGGCCAACACTGCACCGTCAGGGGCTCACCAGCAGCCGTGGACCTTCGTCGCCACGAGCGACCCGGACACCAAGCATCGGATTCGCCTTGCCGCCGAGGCGGAGGAGCGAGAGAACTACGAGGGAGGTCGACTGCCCGATGCCTGGCGTGACGCCATCGCGCCCTTGGGCACTACCTCAGACAAGTCCTATCTAGACATCGTGCCGTGGATAGTGGTCGTGTTCGCGCAGAAGTCGACACCCATGCCCGACGGCACGTTGCGCAAGAATTACTACGTCAACGAGTCGGTCGGCATCGCGTGTGGATTGTTCATTACCTCGCTGCACACCATGGGCCTCGCAACCCTCACACACACGCCCAACCCCATGGGGTTCCTCACCGAGATATTCCAGCGCCCTCCCACGGAGCGTCCCTACATTCTCTTTCCCGTGGGGCACCCATCAGATGACTGTGAAGTTCCCGACCTGCAGCGAAAGCCTCTCGACGAGTCACTGATCTTCTTTCCCTCTCGATAACACCACCGTCATCGCACGATAGGTTCCTGTTTTTGCGGCCCCGTAGCTCAGGGGATAGAGCGTCGGTTTCCTAAACCGTGCGTCGCAGGTTCGAATCCTGCCGGGGCCACATTGAATTGAGGTCATTGCTGGATACTTCACGAGCTCGTGGTCACAGATCACCTCAAACTCTTCGCGTGAGGGGGAGCGGAGTCCCTACAGTGGCGAGTACCGTGCGAGCTTCTTCACTTAATCGGTGCGCAGCCGGGACCAACTGGAGCCGCCGCACCTAGTTGTTCAGCAGAACAGTGATTTCGACGGTGGCTGCGCCGACCGCAACAACCACACCCATAAAAGCAACCCACTTAGCTGTTCTGCGGGTATCCCGCATCATGGTCAGCAACAAAGCCGTCTCTCCGGATGGCATCGGCGACTGGCATTTCGTGCACGCGTGGATGTTGTAGGAGTCTGGCTGCACAATTGACTTCATTGTCTGAGCTTGCTTGGCGCCACACTCGGGGCATTGGACCTTCACGACTGGGGTGTCCACTTGCCTCACCTCGCTTGATGTGATTTACGGACAGCGGTTGCAGCGATGGCCAGAAGTCCTTCGGTTGGGCAACACCCTGTGGAGCCGGCCTCCAGGTTGGTGAATCATCACATTTCAGGCCGGCTATTCGCTCGGAGACCCTTGATCTTCGGGACGCTTCTTCCGCAGGTACTTCACGCCTTCCCAGACCGCGTAGGCAACCACAAAGGCGATGACATAACCGAAGAAACCGAGGTCCACGCCCAGAAGTGACGTAATGATTCCAACGACGACACCAAAAGCAAGGGCGCTGCCAATCGCGACAGCGAAGCCACGCCAAGTGTTCTTACTCTCCACGCTTCCTACCTGACATCACAAAATCAGACTTCGGTATAGGACTTTTCGTGCCAGGCAGACTCTTGCGTCAGGTTTGAAGCCATGTCACGCGGCCACTCGACAATCCGTACACGCCACTGACGATCCCCACGTCCCCGGTAGCAGTCAAGTTAGCGATCGTGGAGCTTTGTGACTGGATTTGACGGGCTTGATAGGACGCGTTCGCGGCAATCGAATCATTCGTCGAATGCCCGGCGGGTAAGGCTTCCACTGCAGGACTGATCAGGTCCACGAAACTGTCCAGGTGAGGCCCAGGCATCTCTCCTGTTTTCAGACTGCCTTCAGTCGCGATGACAGCACCGCACTCGGTATGCCCAATCACCGCAATGACGGATACTCCCAAAACGGCGGCGGCGAATTCAAGACTCCCCAGCCCGACTGATTCCAAGACGTTGCCCGCGTTTCGCACCACAAATAGGTTGCCCGGCGCCATGTCAAATATGAAGTCTGGATCGGTCCGTGAGTCACCACACGTGAGAATCGCGGCGAAGGGCTTTTGCCCTTTGGCGGGTGTCGAAGCCAGCGAAGAATAGTTCTTAGACTTGAAATTGCCATTGACGCTGCGCGTATTACCTCGTTCAAGCCGCCGCAAAGCTTCAGCCGGTGTCACCGAAGCAGCCGCATTTGCCGAGGTGGCTCCCGCGACAGGAATTCCTGCCAACGCTGCTGTAGAAGCTGCTGCGACCATGAAGTTACGACGTGACAAACTCACTTGAGAACCTCCCATTTACCGACCAATGTTTTCCGTTTGAAAAATACCAGAAGCCGCGAGGGATTTGCACCTCACTTGGATTTTTCGGGCTCGAAGAGCGCTCTTTCTTGCTAGCCTGACATCGCCCAATAGACCTCAGCGGGAGCCACCATGACTTTCAGCCAGTCCGTCTCGTATTGCTTTCAGAATTACGCAAATTTTCAGGGTCGCGCCAGACGCTCAGAACTCTGGTGGTTCTACCTTTTCGCCTTGATCGTAAGCCTCGTAATTCAGGCTCCCATCGCAGCGATCTTTGGGCAAAACACTCTCTACTGGATTGCCTCTCTCATCCTCACCATCGTGCTAATCACGCCGCAACTGGCCGTCGGCGCGCGTCGTCTCCACGACAAGGGTCGAAGCGGCTGGCTTCAGTTGCTCTATTTTGTTCCATGCGTAGGAGTGATTCTCCTAATTGTTTTCTTTGCTCAACCAGGAAACGCTGGCGACAATCAGTACGGTCCTGCACCGTCCTAATCGACAGATTTATCCCACCACACGTCACAGGTATTTCCAGGAATGCATCGCAATTGCACCCACAGGCAGCCGCGGACCCATTGATTAGTCGATCCCTACGACCCGCGCGAAAGTGTCTACTGCCTGATCCGCCTGCTCGGTGAGGACGTACGGATAAAGCGTGCTGGTGACCATAGCGTCTTTGCGCCCCGAGCGAGCTGCCACAACGTCTCACTTGATGACACTCACTACCTCATTTCAGGAGGGAAAACGTCTTTTCCTGCCATATTCCCTCACTCATGAGTCACTTTCCTAAACCGTGCGTCGCAGGTTCGAATCCTGCCGGGGCCACATCGCACGTGCGTTGGGGCTCATGACGGTGGTCACGTCAATGGCTCTGCGACTAATCTCGATTTTGTGCACCCGAAAGATGATCACGGACGGCGAGGCGAGAGGTGAGCACCGAAAAGCCTTGTTCCTTTGACGGGTGCGGTCGCCCGGTGAGGGCGAAAGGTCTTTGTAATCCGCACTACATCCAGCAAGAACGCGGCAAGAGCCTGACTCCCATTAGGAAGAGAACTCCTAAACACACTGGGTGCAGCGAGAAGGGCTGCGAGAGCAGCCACTACTCAAAGGGGCTATGCAGAAACCACTACGCCAAGATGCAAAGAAACAAATAACTCAAGCCCTTCAGCTCACCGGCACACAGCGTGACATCGGCCTCACACGAACCGTCAACAAGCTGTCGTGTCTACAGAGATGCCAAGGCGGTAGCAAGGCGGGTTGGCGACCACTCTTCACGCAAGGCCATGGTCACCAGGTCGGCCTGGGCAGGTGGTGGCTCACTGCCACTTGGTGGGTGTGAGTCGAGATCGCTAGGGAAGGCGTAACCCTCTGCGCTTGCTGCGATGGCGTTTCGCAGATCATCCTCTGGGGCACCGGAGGCCTTCCACGTCACCAGCGATGGGTAGATCGCCTTGATCATTCGAGCCCTGTCGATCGATTCCATCGCCCGACCGAAGGCACTGGAAATCTGGAGCAAGTTACCGAGACGACGGACATCGTCCGAGACGTTCTCACCCGCGCCGTGAAACAACGCAGGATTAAAGAAGATTGCATCCCCGCGACCAAGCGGTACCTGGACTGCCCGTTGGTTTGAGTATTCCTGGAACTCGGGCAGGTGACTAGCGATGTAACCGGGGCCATACTTCTGGGAATTTGGGATCAAAAACGTTGGTCCGGTCTCCATCGGCATCTCAACGTGAGCGACAGCTCCCTGCAAGGTCAGCATCGCCGACATCTGGTGAATGTGCCTGGGAAATGCCTGTGCAGATTCCATTGTCTGGAAACCCAGGTGGTAGTCGCGGTGGGGATTTTGCGCTTTACCGCCGGGATTCACTTGGTTGAGCTGCGACGTCACCTGATAGCGCGGCCCTAGCCATGCTTCGCATATCAACGCCAGCATGTCGTTCGCGTAGTAGCGGATGAATACATCCGGATCTGCGACCGCGAACTTTTCCAGCGCATTCCAGACTCGATCGTTGGCTCCCGGGGTCGCGAAATGATCACCGGCCGCCGTGCCGGCTGCCTTCTCGGCCTCGATGATTCCGCGAAAAACATCCGTTGCTGCATCGAGGACACCATCGTCGCTGAAAGCTCCGGCCAGAATGAGAACTCCCGGGCCCTCATCCAGCACCCGTACAAATTCTGCTTGGGCTTCCAGCCGACCCGTCGCCTCACCAAGGCGAGATCGCAGCGAATTGCTCTCGTAAAGAACGACTCCCTGATCAATCCTGTCGGCCAACGGGAAGTCATCGAGGTCAACCGGCTGCTCAACAATCGCCGCAAAATCTTCGACGCGGCAATCCCCGAGTGAGTAATGCGCCGAGGTCTGGGTCTTGCTGCGCCTGCTCAATGTTGTCAACTCCATCGTGAGTGCGGCAGTGGCCCCGTGAGACCAACCTTTCCACACACCCCTGCTCGTGAATCACCTGCCAAGCGCACACGAATGGTCGCCCGGTCCTGCCAACGAGAAACACTTCGTGGGGGGGAAAGAGGGGTCTTTCGTGATTACGAAAACCCCAAAACAGGGCCCTGATCTCCACTATTCTGGAAAAGAGCAACCGACGGGTGGACGCGGTGTTAAGCCCCGTCCGTTTCACGGCATGGAGGGTTGGTGACATGGCAGGTGACCCCTCCCACGCTCCCCACACCAGCGATGAAGACTCCGAGCTAACCCATCGCACAGGCCAGCCCTCGCAAACGGGTGGCTCGCCGAGTAGTTCAGGGACAGCGCGCAGGCCATCACCAGATGGGCAATCGTCCATGCGCCCCACAACCACGTACGACCCCAAGGCCGTGGATGAAATGATCGCGAAGAAAGACGCGCTAGCGATGAACGCCACCGGCTCGACATCCGGATTTCGAACCGCCCAGCGCGTGGCGGACACGGCTGACCAGGTCCAGGATCATGTGTCGAAGGTCTCATCCCTGGACAGCGCGACCGGGCTACCCATCGCCAGCTCAGTGAACGCCGCTGCCCTCTTGACGGAAGCCACCGCGCGCAAGGGCGCGCAACAAGACTCCGAACGCCAGCGTCGATCCTCTGAATCGGAGGGCCTCGCGCACCAGCGACACGAAGACAGTCATCAAGCACTCAAGGACATGAGGAGCCTTCCGGAGGGCAGCGACGAGCGTAAGAAGGCTGCGTTGAATGCTCTTCGAAAATCGGTGAGGACCGTCGTCGGCCACAACAACGCGCGCAGAGACGCACTCGCGGCCGGTCGTCACGACTCACTGATCAAACCAATGACTATGGAGCACAGCGTCGGTGAGGTGACACCCATCGCGCTTGAGGACGGCACCGTCATCGACGAAAACTTGCCGCAACAGGTTCGGCAGCAGAAGGATGCGCGCAAGGCAGGTCTCAAGTCGGACGAGGATGAGATCAAGGCGAAAAAGGCGTCACGCTCCTCGGGAACTGACGATGAGTTCTCTCGTCACGTCGCCGCACTCGATCACGAGAAAGCTAGCCTCGAAGGCGACAATCAAGGGTTGCGCGATCAGCGTGATTCTCGTGAGTCCGCACGAGATGTGCGCAAGGGCTACAAGTACGCCCTCACCGAAGATGAATCTTCTGAGTATCACGGCGCACGGGAGGCATGGACGAGCGCGGGTCAGAACATCGAGCAAGCGCACAAGGCCCACGTCGATGACTTTCACAGTCAGATCAACGAGTTGGAAGCAACCGGCGAGCGCCAAAAGCACGACGATCGGCACCGAAGCGGCGGCAGAAGTAAGGACAAGTTCTCCAAGAAGCCTCGCATGAAGGAGTTGGAGAAGCAGCGCGATCAGATGCGCACCAAGCAATCTGAGGCCATCGAGACACATCTGAACGAGCTGAAAAAGAGTCGCAAGCAAGCAGGGACGAAAGTTGAGCAGCAGTCGCTCGATGATGAAATCTCTCGACACACCACATTGCTGAACAACTCAAAGAGGGACAAGGCCTTTGTTTCTCCGCAGTTTCTGTCGAAAGAAGATCAAGCCACCCTTCAATCCAGCCATAGCGAACTTGCCACCCTCCAGCGCGAAAAGGACTCCGGCCTCACATCCGAGCAGCAAGAGCAACACCGATCCCTGCTCAGCCAACTAGACCAGGCCCAGGCAGACGACACCTCAGGCGCGAGCGAGGAGGACATTCGCAATCGAGAGTCCCACGGGCTCACAGTGGAGCGCTTCCGACACATCAAGAGAAAGGGCGTCACGCCCGAGGAGACCGAGCGCAAGCTGGCGAACAAGGAAAGACTCCTGGAAATCAAGGGCGTCAAGAACTCTCGCTTGACCGAGGATGAGCAAGCAGAACTGGCTCGAATCAAGCAAGAGAGAAAGGACATGAAGGGTCTGGTCAAGCACTCGAAGGCATTCACCAAGAAGCACGAGGGCGAGAAGGTTTGGCAGGGCCGCGTTGGAGGCGTCGGGACTGACCACCGTGACGACAGGGCGGTCACGTCGACCAAGGATGCAACCCTGGCTTCGATGAACAGCATGAGTCAGGGCCTTCACTCCACCGGAGAGGTGGTTGAAGGAGACCTGGAGAAGGGTCGTGAAGCCGTTAAACGTGGTGAGTACCGGAAGGGGCAGGCGATCGCTGTATCTCGACTTGGCCAGAACATCGGTGACGTCACCACGGGTGTGGGCGGCGTCAGTGAACTCGCGTCAGGCGTCGGAACAGGTATGCAGGGTGTCGGAAACGTCGTCGGTGGCGTGACATATGAGGGCTCCGATCGAGCGAAGTTTGCTCAACATGCTCGATCGATGCAAGGGAACTCAGACGGGGATACCGCCCGCTATCAGAGCGTGCAGCACGGGATCATCGACTTCCACGGCTCGGAGGACAAGCCGTTCGAAGGTGGAGTCGGAAAGGGAGCCAGCCAACTTCTGGGTCTCGCGCATGATCAGTACGGCGACCAAGTCTCCGAAGGTGTCAGCGGCGCACTTGGCGGCTCGTCCGTAGGAGATCTGGCGGATAAGGCTTCATCAACCGCGTCCGGTGTGGCCGGCATGCTCCCTGGCGGCGTGTCCGAGAAGGTTCCCGATGGCGGTGCCGTCACCGACGCGATGGCAGGTAAGGCAGTCGATTCCGGCGTAGAGCGAGCACAGGAAAAGCTCGAAGGTATGGACGGTCGTTCCACGCCCACAATATCGAGTGGTACTCAGCAAGACGGGGGTTCCACCCATGAACACTCTCCCACCAATGGCGACTCAGACCACGATTTCGACGCCCCTACTCACGACTCAGGAGAGCCCACGCGTCCATCCGAAGGTGGAGACGACGACCGACCAGACGTCACACCCGCGCCAAAGAAACTCGGGTGGTGGGGTCGCTTCAAGCGCTGGGCGGGTCGAAAGGCGACCAGCGCAAAGAAAGCCGTTCGGCGAATGGGTTCGCGGTTCCGCAGTTGGTTCCAGTGAGACGTCCGGTGCACCTACGGCGTGTTGCCCACGGCTCCCTTGAAATCACTGCCCTTAACTTTTGCGCCCTTCCATGACGCACCTCGCAACTTCGTTGCCCGCATATCTGTATTCAAGATAGACGCGCCTTCGAAGTTACTCTTGTAGAAGTTGGACGAACTGAAATCACTGAATTTGACCGTCGCATTTCTCCAGGTAGTTCTCCCAAAGAATGTGCCAGTCGCCTCCACTTCCCAAAAACTTACTTCAGAGAAGTCTGCGTCTGCCAGAGAACGTGCACCCAGCTTTGTTGCTATGGCATTCGCCTTACGAAAATTAGCACCTTTCATGTAGGCGCCGGTGAAGTTCGTGTCAATCAGCCTCGTCCCAATGAGTTTCACATCTTTCATGTACGCGCCGGTGAAATCCATACGGCTCAGGTCTGCCCTTGTGAAATCCACTCCGCCTAGATTGTCTCCAGCGCAGGATGAAAAGGCTCGAACGAAGCACGACTTAAACACGGGAACGGCCCATTTACCAGTAGACAGAGAAAGGCTGAGGTTCTGAAGGACCGTACTCTCGGGGCTCGGCCCAGATGCCCTCATCGCGTCCCACGTGGCGCTGAGTTGATTGCCTCCATCGCTGCTCCATTGGACGCCCAATAAGGGGTAGTTCTCCGCCGTGTACTCATACCAAAAAGTGGCCGTGATCCCCAAAAGGCGAGAGGACTGGAAGGTCCAATCCATGAGCCGATTGCCATCTTCGATCGACCATTCAACTCCCGGGCGAATCCCTGGACCCTCCAATCCGTAATTGACTTCCGTGTCGTAAATGCCAATGCTGAGACCTCGATGCCCAGGGCCGAGCGCATCGACGAGCGCGTTTTGCCACGAGATGACGTCCTCAATTCGCTGTTCTACCGCTACTTCTGGATTAGTTCCGATGAGCTTTCCGGTTTCTCCGTCAAGTCCAGCATCGACATTGCCGCCTGCATCTCCATTCGGGTAGGAGTGAATGGTCCACGTGTCGAACGGGATCCACTTACTGCTCGCTACCTCGCCAGCGAAAGCGGAAGTGAACCGAGCTGCTGATCCCCTCAAACGCGTAGTGATGGACGGCGCAGCGACTACGGCACCCGGATTCGCCGCCTTGATGATGCCGTAGGCGTCTTGCGACATCGCTAACAGTTCGGTGGAGGATCCCTGCCAGAAGGTGCTCAGGTTGGCTTCGTTCCATAGTTCATAGCCGGCGATACGACCGCCGTACCGGTTGGCTACTGCTCGAACGTAGGTCTTCCAGTCTTCGATATTTGCCGGCGGGCTCGCACTACCCGCACCCCAAAGCGGGTCACCTGCCTCGGGGTTCTGCGCCGCCCATTGGGGCGTCAGACCGAGCACGAGAAACGGCCTGCCTCCCCAGGACTCCACGAGAGCGATACGCTCATCGAGGATCGACCAATCGAAAACACCGCGTGCGGGATTCACGTTCCTCCACGCAACATCCATGTCCCATAGCCGATACATCGCCGCCGGCGGCGGCCGAAGACTTTCCAACCCAGCGTCCCACCCCACCTGGGGTGCCACCGTCAAGGAGAACTCGTTCGCTGAAGGGGCTGCACTCTGCAATGTCCCCAAGCCCTGCAGCTTCGCCTCGTAAGGGCTGAGATCTCGTGCGTGTGCGGGGGATGCAGGTCCCATCGCGCCGACAGCTAGGGCGAGAGTGACGGAGGATATGGCTGCGAGGATTCGCTTCATAGAAGCCACTGTATGTGACGGCTCGGAAGACGGTGCGGCGCTCATCAGTACTTAATGCTCCACTACGGCTCGGGCTAGCTTGGGAAATTGTCTCCTGAGTCTGGCTCCTGCTCTTCCGGAGGCGGACCGGGATCTTCGGGTTCCTCGGGTATCCCCTCCGGCTCAGGATCAGGCTGAGCCGCCTCTGGTTCCACCGGAGCCTCCTGATCGGGCTTTGGGTCGGCCTTCGGTTTCTTATCTTTCTTCGTCTCCTGCTTCGGTGATTGCGTGCTGTCACTATCCGGTGACGAATTGTCAACACGTTCATCTTTTTCACGCGACTCGTCCGTCAGCCCGAGCCTGCTACGAAAATCATCGAGTATCGAATCGGGAGTATCCGTATCAGCTCTGCGGACCGAAATACCGGATGCCAGGTCCGTCGCATCCACAATGAATTCGCTTACAGAATCTTCGGTGAGACTCCCCGGAAGCGTGAATTCCACCGGATCAGCAGCTGGATCAGTCGGCTCGAGTACAACTTGGGCATTGCCGTCCGAGTCGAAAGCGCTGAGGACTACCCGCAAGTCAGGCTCCAGTTCGAGCACAACAGACAGCTGATTGTTCATGAGAACAAGTCGATCACCTGCTACCTGACGACTCGTTACCGCCACAGACCCGTCCCCCGTGATTGCCACGTCAACGCTTGCGCTCGTGGAAGAGTCAACTTCCGTTGCGATACGAGGAAAGCCAGGAACATCCCACGACACCACTCGTGGCGCACTGGTCGCTGCCTGTTCCGGCACAAAAGACATCTGAAAATCGATATCAGTCACTTGCATTGGATCCCATTGGACAGCGAATCCAGCACCAACGTGACCGTCCGTCCGCAACGGCGCATACGTGACAGGACTCAACGGATCAACCAATAATTCATCTGTGTTCCATGAATCTCCGGAAGCCTCGACACGCACCTGCATCGAGTCGTCACCGCCGGGTGAGGTCGCAAGAACATGGACTAGGCGTGCAGACGAAGTGTCTGCAGACGCACTACGAACGGGCGCAAAGGGCGGGGCCTGAGGAAACGATCTCTCCTCTAGCGGAGCGAGGTCGATTGACCCGATGCCACCAGAAGAGCCACTACCGATCGCGTCACCGTTGCTGTCTCGCGGCTGATACTCCCACTGACTTCCATCCTCAGAGACGTAAAGCGCCTGTTCCAGTCCAGGGAAATCGTTGTCGTACAGCAGCACTTCCCATCCTGAACCTAAGTACCGAACGGCTGTTGGCGTCACCGTGTGACCAACTCCGGGGCTCGTGTACAAACCCATGGTGTACATGGTCCCCGACTGCAATGACGTGCTGAGCAACTCGGCGATTTCACCGGGTTCCATCTTCCGAAACTTCGCGGTTTCGGCTTGAAGATCCGGGAGCAACTGGCTCGCCCATAGTTGCTCGATCGATTCGACTACGGGCCTTGATTGAGCCAGGGCGAAGGTGAAGGGGGCATTGGGGTTGAACGCCTCGAGTGGTCGGGTTCCCTGGAATATCTCCTGCGCAAGCACAGCCATACCTTCGCAATGGCCGACCGTCATGGCTGAGTTTGCTTGCGTGAGCCACTGATCAGCGCTCGGGGACAGTAGGCATTCGTCTGCCCCTCCCTGAATACACACCGCTTCTTCCCCGAACATGTCAACAAGGCTGCTGGCATTGAGAGCACCCGTATCACTCCAGTTGGCGAAACTAAATCCGTCTGGATCACTCAGGAACCCCGTTTCTACGCACTGGGGAACTTCACACTCGGGTGGACTGACAGGATCAGTCACATCGACAGCCTCTGGCGTCTGCTCGCTCAACGGGGCTGACTCTTCAGCCGTAGAGCACGCGCCAATACCAAGACACAGACCCGCCGCGACGAGAGCACGCGCCGCAGCTCCCGTGCCAGATGATTTCCTCATGTCGCTTCGCTCAATGAGGTGACAACCGTGATGCCCTCGAACTCTTCCGGAGCGTCAGCGACCGGACGACCGTCATCGTCGACCGCCCAGATGACGACAACTGGATCCTGCACGCCGATGGCCTCCGGCAGCTTCGATAGCAAGTCTGCGACAGCGGACAGGCTCTCCTCGCCCCACCCCTCCGAGGAGAAGGCTCCCGTCGGGACCGTGGCAACGATGCAGGTATTTCCAGACGAGCAGGCTTCTCGTGCTCGAGACTCGGCGACACCATCCTTGGTCTCGGGAACCAAGACCACAGGCACGGTGCTCTCATCGGTAAAGCCCGCCGGTAGCCACACCCGGCTGCTGAACTCTGTTGACTCACCCGCAGACACGTCCACCGTGACGAGTGCTCCCGTGGCACTCAACGCAGCAGTGTCTTCCGGGCGCTCATCGGAAACATCACCCCGCACAGTTTGGTCACTGTCTCCACCGGCAATGACATCAGCGTTTTCGACGTTGGACGACGGCACCAGGTAGGTCAAGGAAAGACCCCCGACTACCGCCACCGTGATAACCGAAGCCGCGAGAGCCAGCATCGTCCTTGAGCGCGAGTTACCTAAGAGAGGAGCCGTGGAAGCGTCCCCCTCATCGTGGCTTCCGCTCACTTCACGTGACTGCTCGTCCAAAGCCCGCAGCAAATCTTGCTGCACTTCAGCCGGAGGACCCTCGGCAGCGTGACCATCCGCGGACAGCTCACCCATGAAGGTCGCCAGCACTTCTTTCGTGAACAGTTCATCCTCTGTTGCGTGATCGGCGGCAGCGTCGTGGGGATCGAAAGGTTGATCAGTCATCTCGCACATCCTCTCGACCTTGTCCAGCTCGCCTTGATCGCATCCCCGGACTCAAATGCTGGAGATCCCGTGCGAGAGTCTTACGAGCTCGGGAAATTCGAGACTTGACGGTGCCTTCTGGAATCTGCAGCACCTCGGCAGCTTCCACTTGGGAGTAGCCAAACATATCCACGAGAACAACAGCCCGCTGTTGGTCTTCCGAAAGACCCGACAGTGCTTCCGATACGTCAAGACAGACATCCACCTGCTCCGCGAAGGGCTTCGCTCGGTCCTCCGGCACCGATGCATACTCGTCGTCCGTAATCGCCTGATGCACCGTGATCTTCTGCTTCTTTCTCCGCTGCGAGAGAGCCGCATTCACCGTGATTCTGTAGAGCCACGTCGAAAAAGCAGCATCTCCCTTGAATGACGTGGCTGCGCGGTGCGCGGCGAGGAAACTCTCTTGATACGCGTCCGCGGCGTCGGTTGGGTTACCGGTGATTTTCAAGGCGACGGACCAGACGAATGACGCTCTTCTCTCCACAATTTTGGTGAAGGCATCGCCGTCACCGTCGATGTGGGCAGCGAGAAGTTCCTCGTCACTGCGCGGATCATCTAGCGCCACGTGATGAGCGTATCTGGATTCGGTCCAACGAATTCCTCGATCAACTATCCCGTGACGTGCAGGCGTGGCGTGTGAGCGGCGCCCGCGGTGAGCACGCGAGGCATCCTGCGCGGAAGCCAGCGACGGGATTCGCGGTGACGCTCGCGGATCACACCGCCGGCGGAGACGTAATGGGTTGCGACATGATCCGCCGTCGCTCATCCAATCGACAACATGGCCGCCTTCTTGCTGATATGTCATCGTCGAAGGCGCCCCGGCGTGGCTGATTTTCGCCCCTTCGGCGGTCGGGTCACCAATAGTGCGATCTCGCTGCTGTCGACCTCCCGCGTCGTGGCCGCGTCTGCGACGTAGACGATCACTTCTCGAGTTTGCCCGAGGGATTCAGCACGGGCTACGCGAACGGTGGCGTCGCCAACGAAACCGACACGGGTCAAGTACTTACGAATTTTCGATGCCCGCTTCTTCGCGCGGCGATCACTGGCTTTGGTTCCTTTGGGGCTGCTGTAAGCCAGAATGACAACAGAATCTTCAGCGTCAGCGAGTTGTTCTACCAAAGACGACAACGCTCGGCGAGTTGCCTTATTCAACTTCGTCTTCTTCCCCTTGAAGGCAAGGAGCGTTGCTGACTGTTCTGGCTCAATGTTCGGAGTTGTCGGCATAGAAAGATTTGCCGGCGTGCTGGGGGCAACTTCTGAAGCGTTGCTCGCCGACGGGCGAACGCTAAATCCCTCCCAGAAGGACGCCCGGCCGACAGTCGGTGCAAGGACTGCGTGAACGACGTACGTTCCCGGTGCAATGTCGGGCACCGTGACGTTGACTTGCCCGCCGTGCACCACCGTGAAGTCAGCGTCAACGTCGTTGAACTTCACGGCACGGGTTGTCTCGAGCCCCCACCCCGCGAGAGCGATCTGGCTTCCTGGGGCGCCGAAACTCGCCGGGACAATGGTGGTCACTTCGTTCAAGCCGCCACCGCCCGAGCCCTCCTCGTCCGAGGAGTCACCGCCCGAGCCACCGCCA
>ERZ891134.24-NODE-24-length-134612-cov-7.028754_pt1 | contig 134612 bp, 123 predicted proteins | sample MGYA00520888_ERZ891134 | MGnify/ENA primary metagenome ERZ891134 (study PRJEB32303, sample SAMEA104408692) | aquatic metagenome | biome: Brackish water; feature: Coastal; material: water | place: Baltic Sea | collected 2014-10-23 | depth 10 m ... | reverse complement strand
CCATTGAGCTCGGTCAGCCCAACGTAGGAACCAGCGTCGTTAACCCTTAAACTTAGAATCAATAAAGTTTAAAACGAAGTATAGAATTCACTAACCGACTAGATCCGGACGGCAGTTTACTATGAGCTCAGCAACGGACGCCGTATTGGACAAGGAGATAATAGTATTGACCAGCTCTGCAAGGTCATCCGCTGAAATCATGTCATCCATAGACACGCTCTCAATCGAACTGGTTAGATCGGTCGCAACATATCCGGGACACAAGGCCGTACAGCGTACACCGTCTGCCCACCCACCGTGTCGCGTCGCGTGTGACAAGGCAACTGCTGCGAACTTTGTCATCGAATAACCAACCCCATTACCAAACACAGCTTTACCGGCTAGAGAAGCCACGTTGATGACCCGTCCAGACCCTGACTTTCGCAGATGCGGCAACGCCAAACAGGTCATTGATAGCGGTGCCTTAACGTTAACGGACCACATGAGATCGAGCCCCTTCTCGTTGAAGTCACCATCGTCAACCGCAACTGGCTGCATGATGCCCGCGTTATTAACTAAACCATCGATACGTCCAAAATGCGCAGCTGTAGTATCCACCCAACTCTTATGCGTATGCTTATCAACCGCATCGTACTTACCAATCAAGACTCGATCTTCATCCCAGTCTTTCACTGTAGCCCGCATTCCCTCAATATCTCGAACACCCAGACTTAACGAAAAACCAGCATCATAGAGGTTGCGTGCTACCGCAAAGCCTATGCCTCTACTGGCACCCGAAATCATTACTACACGCCCTTTAGGAGATATCATCCGAACTTAACCTTTCAATAAAAGAATATTCGCCACAAACTGAATGGCACTCAAAATAGAACGATACAACGCACTTCCATACTCCAGCGGTCAGGCGCATCGTCAGGAGTCGAAGGCTCTTTAAATGCGCTATGAAAACTAAAAGTAGATGGCGAATCAGGGAATGCGGAGTCCGGCTGTTCGCCTCTAGTTCTCGCCAGCCCTCCCTCACTATCCCATTGTTTGATGAGTAGAGCCTCAGAACGATCCATCTTAGGATAAAACCACCAATCGTGATTTGGATTGTATTTAGCGAAATAGTTCTCCCCAACCCGGTCAGCGTAATGAATCTCAAACACAACGAGATCAGCTGGATCCACTTTCGACGCGTCGCAAAGTGCGAGGGGATTAACTTCTACGGGCTCAGGCACAATGCTACGCCATAAATTTATAATCCCGAATCTTCCACCATTTAGAATTTGCTCCACGTCGGCAGGAGGCAAGAGACTGGCGCCCTCTTCGATTAATGATTTAATGGTGTCATTTTTACCTGGTGGCCTCGCCAACTGTTTCAATCGGTCTGGGGCACTGGTTAAGGTGTAGTCTCCGTGAACTGCATGCGCTGGTCCTTGTACCTGCTGACCGCCTGTGATCATTTTCTTTGATTTTTTTCCAGCCGCCGATCGAATGTTGTGATCGAAGGCATACACCGCCCTCGCACCCGCAGCCTCTTTCACCAAATCTGCACACAAAGGATAGTAGTTATTTAGAACAGCATCATTATCAAAAAAATCTATATTCAAACGCTCAATATCATTCTGGAGCAATTGAAATCCGTGCTGCCCTAATGTTGCAGACACTCCCTCTCGTGCATCATTTACAGTTACTTCATACTTTTGGTAATTGACACCCACCCACTCTGAATCCGTTCCCTCTAGATTACGTCGGGTGAGTACTTTTCCATTTCTATATAACGAACTCTGCGAGTCCGCAGACATGTAATTAAAAACGCCCTTACTGTTCATATCGTATAAAACCCGCAGTTATGTCGTTAAATCAGAATGGAAAGACTAACCTGCATCGGGTAGTACAAAGTTCTCCAACACGGTTGTATCAATCCACCAAGAGTTTTTCTCGATATCCTGAGTCATCCATCGCACTAAATTTTTATGCTCTGCCAACGGGAGCTTAAAGTAAGCATGAATATGCATAGGCGCGGCAATCGCCACATCAGCTATCGTAGGCTCATCTCCACACATGTAACGACTACCTGCTAGTCTCGCATCAAGAATACCGGCTAGTTTGTGAAAATTAGGCTCCTCTGCATCCAATACCGACTGATCAGTCTCGCCGCCCAACAAAGGTTTAACACAGTTCTCAACAACATACTTATAGCATGACGGAAACCAACTACTCGATTCCCAAAGTAGCCATCTGTTGACATCTGCACGTGTTTGTAAGTCTGTCGGGTAGGCACTCGTATTCCCTACCTTTTCCGCAGCGTATTGAAGAATTGCATTCGACTCCCATAAGGTGAAGTCTCCATCTTTTAATGCTGGCATTGCAGCCATTGGGTTGATGGCAACAAATTCTGCACTGGTTTGCTCCGCCTGAAAATAATCTAAACGGTTCAACGTATATTCAGCTCCAACCAATTTACATCCTGCTAAAGCTTTTCGACTATTTATGGTTCTAGGATCAAGCAATAGTTCCATGACACCTCCTCGATTTATTTTAATTATATAAAAGTCCCAATAATGGTCTCACATAAGGTATCAAAAAATTGCCCCTTTTAAAACCGTTGCAGCTTTAGCTCATGGACTTCACGCCAAAGCAATCGAGCTTAATAGGGGGATGAACGAAGGTTTTACAGCGCGCATAGGAGGCGATCGAAACTAGTGTGTTGATCGATCGGAGCTGGATTTTAATACGATAGATAGTTGGTAGGCGCGATTGGATTCGAACCAACGACCCCCACCATGTCAAGGTGGTGCTCTAACCAACTGAGCTACGCGCCTAAAGGAAGCCGGATTCTAGCACTAAACGCCTTGATGTCAAAGCCGAGCGCAGTTGAAATCAAATCTTTTATAAAACTCCCATAATCAAAGATCAGGACTTAAGCGCCCATCATCTAAACGATAAGTTCGATGCATTTTTGCGGCTAATTCCATGTCGTGTGTCACAACGACAACGCTTGTTTCTAGCTCTTCATTAACTTGGAACATAAGATCCATGAAGTCTGCCGCACTAGATTTATCCAAATTACCCGTAGGCTCGTCAGCTAACAAGCAGGCAGGACCAGTAACCAAAGCTCTAGCGATGGCGACACGCTGCCTTTCCCCTCCAGACAACTCGGTCGGTTGATGACCGAGCCGGTGATCTAAACCAACACGTGTCAACATGTCAGAAGCCTTTTCTCGAGCCTCTGCAACCGAGTCTTCACGCATCAGTAACGGCATAGCGACATTTTCCAAAGCCGTAAACTCCAGCAGCAGATGATGAAACTGATATACAAATCCAATTGAGCGGTTACGAATTTCACAAACTTTAGGTTCCGATAGAGATGAGAATGACTCGCTATTAATCCGCACCTCACCGTGACTTGGTCTATCCAAACCACCTAATATATGCAGCAGAGTACTTTTACCAGAACCAGAAGCGCCGACAATAGCCGTGATGTCACCAGCGTGAATCTCTAAAGAAACCCCCTTTAGGACCTCAACAGGAACGCCTCCAACCGCACCATAATTCTTCTCCACGTTATTTGCGGATAAAACAACTCTCTTGTTCCCGCTAGTCTCATTCATAGCGTAGCGCCTCGGACGGATTAACTTTTGCAGCCCGCAAGCTGGGGTAAATCGTTGCCAACATTGTTAAGCCAAGCGATAAAAGACCGATCCAAATTACATCATCAAGCTGGATTTCTGATGGAATGTCAGAAATATAATAAACATCCTTAGCTAAAAACTGAACACCAAAAAGCCCCTCAATAGCTGGGACAATGACGTCAATATTTGACGCTACAATTAACCCAAAAAACAAACCGAGAACAGTACCAATAAAACCAATTAGCGCCCCTTGGATAAAAAATATTTTCATAATTTGAGTTGGGAGCGCTCCCAGTGTTCGAAGTATTGCAATATCTGACCGTTTGTCGGTGACAACCATCACGAGCGTCGAAACAATATTGAATGCTGCTACAGCTACTATGAGCAGCAGAATAATTGACATCGCTCGCTTCTCAATCTGTATGGCCCGGAAAAATGTCGCGTGGCTTTGCGTCCAGTCTGAGACATAGAAACTTGTTGGTAGCGTTCGAGATAGCTCGGACGCGACACGTGGTGCATTAAATAAATCTTTAAGCTTCAATCTCAGTCCGGATACTGAGTTACCAAGCCTCAGGAGTTTTTGCGCATCGCTCATGTGAATAATCGCTAATGCCGCATCATATTCGTAATTTCTAACTTCAAAAATACCAGACACGAGAAACTGTCTTAATCTTGGCATAACTCCAGCAGGGGTCACCTGCCCTTGAGGTGTGATCATCACCAATCGATCACCGACACCAATACCCAAAGATCTTGCGAGGTCAATACCTAGAACAACATTAAATTCTCCAGGCACCAAAGTGTCAAGAGAACCCTCCACCATGTGGGTTCCCACGTCAGAAACATCGTTCTCTAAGTTTGGCAATACTCCTCGAATTATCGCGCCCTGAGACCTTTGACCAAAAGTCAACAAGCCCTCACCTGATACAAATGGCGCCGCACCTATAACGTCGTTTTGTAACTTCGTTGTTTTGACTACCTCTTGCCAATTTTCAAATCTCTCATGCATACCGATTACCTGAACATGAGATACAACTCCAAGAATTGTTGCACGAAGCTCTTTTTGAAACCCATTCATAACAGACAGAACCACAATGAGCGCGGCAACACCCAATGCAATTCCTACCATCGATGTTGCCGATATAAACGAGATGAAGTGGTTCTTGCGTTTAGCTCTTGTATAACGGAGTCCAACAAAAAGCTCGAAAGGTTTAAACATAGAGATTCTCTACAATCATCAGAGACTCATTATATCGTTAGGTTTAACATTTGATTCACTCTCCAGGTGTGGGAGAATCCATCTTATTACATTAATACCTGCTACATCATTTGTGAATACTCTATCCATAACCGTATCAAGCACAATTAAACTTGAAGCTTTGCCAAAAGCAGAGCCTACCCCGGCGCTCGATCTTCTATTCAGTCGCGCTCATCTGACATCTGTGCGCGACGAGTCTATTAAGGACTATTGGATTGAAAGACTGACTCAACACCAACCCACAACTGTCCCCATCAGTACGCTGTTAGCGAGATCTGATCCGGCACTGTCCGCTTGCCCCTACTATCTCTGTTGTGAATTAGTCGAATACACAGCAGGTATGAACGATGTCTACGTACGTCGCCTGGATAACCCGCAAGATGTCGGCACTCAATCCGAACATTATAAAAAGATACTTCGTGAAAGCTTTGGAGAAGCCATAATACGCCCTGTTTTATTGTGGCCATCGTTATTTATTCTGGGACTTCAGGATGATCCGGAAGTATGCACTACCGACGTAAACAATGCGAAGAATCAACCACTAAGTGAAGTTTTACCCAAAGGGCCTCGGGCTCAATTTTGGATCTCCAGAATGAATGAAACTCAAATGATATTTCATCAAAGCAACGAAAACATGAACGATCAACCAACAAACCAAAGGCCTAACGGTGTGTGGTTATGGGGTGAAGGAACAAACTCGGCACTTCCCGATTCCCCCCTGAGTGTTTCCGCACAAAGTCCGGAACTTCTAGCATTGTCACACGCGGCAAAGGCGACACTGGTCTCTTACGAGCACTTATTTAATGAGCAAACACCTTGTAATGATGCACTCATCGAGATTCCAATTGACGAAGACCCAAAAAGTTTAGCCAAGGCCAACTTGATAGCGGCTCAAGCAATTACGCTATTGAAGTCCGGTAGATACACCGAGTTAAACGCACAGATTATGAAAAAATCAGTTCTCTATAATGCAAAATGCACTAAGTTCTCGTTACGCAAATTCTGGAAAAAGAGTATCAACACAATCGACTGGTTGAGAACCGCAGATGACTGATCGTACGAGAACCATTAAAGTCCGAGAGGTACCAGATGTTTCTCGAACAGCCCTAACAGCTAGCGGGATTTCACCAGTTCTCGCGCGTGTACTAGCGGCTAGAGGCATCAAAACTAGCGATGAGTTAGACGATAGCCTGACCAGACTTGCACCAATAGAAACATTAAAGAACTGCGTTCTGGCCGGTACATTATTGGCGGATACAATCGCCAACAACGAGAACATCCTAATTGTTGCTGACTATGATGCCGATGGAGCTACGGCCGCGGCAATTACTATCCTATTTTTACGTAGTATCGGAGTTACGGTTGACTACTTCGTACCTAATCGGTTTGAACACGGATATGGCTTAACTCCTGAAATCGTGGATATAGTGGCCACGAAAAAAACGGACCTGATAATCACAGTGGACAATGGTATTGCGAGTATCACAGGTGTGGCCCGAGCCAGAGAGTTGGGAATAAAAGTCTTAATTACTGACCATCATCTTCCTGGCTCAGAACTACCTCAAGCGGAATGCATCGTTAACCCAAATCAACCTAATGACGGTTTCGAGAGTAAATGTATTGCTGGCGTAGGCGTCATGTTTTACGTCCTCATCGCATTACGGATGGAATTAAGGACTCGCGGATACTTCGAGCATGAACATGTGAAGGAGCCAAATTTAGCTGAATTACTTGATCTTGTTGCGTTAGGCACGATTGCGGACGTTGTTCCGATCGACAGAAATAATAGGATTCTTGTTGCCCAAGGGTTGAGGCGCATCAGAACTGGAAAAATGAGCCCGGGTATCAAAGCATTATTACAAATCGCGAAGAAAGACCCATCCAATGCGCGCGCAGCCGATTTCGGATTTGCCATCGGACCGAGATTGAATGCTGCGGGAAGACTTACCGATATGAAGTTAGGCATCGAATGCTTGATCTCGAACGATATTGATAGAGCCACAGATTTAGCTAGAGAGCTGGATCAACTCAATGTCGAACGTCGGCATATTGAAGGGGAGATGAAAGATCAAGCACTAAGATATCTAGAAAATATTGAAACAAAGCCCGAGTCAGGGATTACCCTATTTGACCCAAAATGGCATTCGGGAATCGTTGGGATACTCGCATCCCGGGTTAAAGAAAAATTTAATCGCCCCACTATCGCTTTTGCTCCTGAGAAAAATAATTCTCTTAAAGGCTCAGGTAGATCGATCCAGGGAATTCACCTAAGAGATGTGTTAGACACATTAACCAAGATGGATCCCTCTGTAATCGATAAATTTGGCGGTCATGCTATGGCGGCTGGGCTCACAATTCAAATCGAAAAATTAGAACAATTCACACGCTTATTCAATCAGCTAGTTAATGAGGAATTCAAAAAAAATGCTATTGATAATTCAATTTATATCGATGGCTCATTGAAAGAACAAGATTCCTTACCCGCACTAGCACATGAATTGAGAACACAGGTTTGGGGGCAAGGTTTTCCGGAGCCAGCCTTCAAGGATGAACTGCATGTTAAAGCGCACCGAATATTGGGAGATGCACACACAAAGCTACGAGTTTCCTTTTCCCCACATGGCGAAGAAATAGACGCGATTCGATTTAACTTTAATGATGCCGTACCAGATTTGATAAATTGCGTATACCGACTCGACATTAATGACTTCTATGAGCATAAACCAGCACAACTCATCATAGAAACTTGGTAACTGCGACGTCATCACTCAAGACGTAGTCGTGCCAACACCTCTTTACAGATCAAAAATTAATAAAAACACCTACGTTCATTGTAATAATTAGATACGTCGAATCCGGTAAAATGAACGTACTGAAACATTTAACTTCGATACAACGAATTAAGCTATGGAATCCGAATACTTAAATTTAATACAAGAGAAAATAGAAGACCTAGCCGACCGAACCACGCAGCTACGGGGGTATCTTTGACTTTGATGTTAAATCAGACCGCCTTGCTGAGGTTGACCGGTTATTAGAGGACCCAGAAATTTGGAACAACCCTGAAAATGCTCAAAAGATTGGTAAAGAAAAGAAGTCATTAGAGGCTGTTGTGGCCGTTCTATCTTCCGTAACCTCACAAGTAAGAGATATGGGAGAGTTGCTAGCGCTGGTGATACAAGAGAATGACCAAGAAACACTTGAGTCAATTGAGCATGACCTCGCTCAGGCGCAATCAAAAATCGAAGACTTGGAATTTCGTCGCATGTTCTCGAATCCAGTGGATAAAAATGGGTGCTTTCTTGATATCCAGTCGGGTGCAGGTGGAACAGAGAGCCAAGATTGGGCCGCAATGCTGTTACGAATGTACGCAAGATATACCGATGTAAAATCATTTTCGGCAGAAGTTCTTGAAGAGTCACCCGGAGACGTAGCTGGAATTAAAAGTGCCGTTCTAAAAATCTCGGGTGAATATGCCTACGGAACGTTACGAACCGAGACAGGAATTCACCGGTTGGTGAGAAAATCTCCGTTCGACTCGAATGCTAAAAGGCATACGTCATTCGCGAGCGTATTTGTCTATCCGGAGGTTGATGACTCGATAGAAGTAGAGATCAATCCAGCAGAGCTTAGAATTGATACATACCGAGCCAGTGGCGCTGGTGGTCAGCACGTCAATAGAACTGATTCAGCCGTACGCATCACTCACGTACCAACAAACACAGTTGTTCAGTGTCAAAATGATCGATCGCAACACAAGAATAGAGCGGCCGCAATGTCGATGCTGAAGTCAAAACTTTACGAACTTGAACTTAGGAAGAGACAATCAGAGCAACAAAAGCTCGAGGATTCTAAATCGGATATCGGTTGGGGTCACCAGATAAGATCTTACGTACTTGATCAGTCGCGGATAAAAGATTTACGCACAAACGTCGAAACGGGGAATACACAAGCCGTACTAGACGGAAACTTAGACATATTCATTCAGGCAAGTCTCAAACAAGGTCTCTAACCAATAGAGGATTACATGTCAGAAAACAACAATCCATCTCCAACAGAAGCGGTTGATACGAACCAGATCATTGAAGAGCGACGCTCTAAATTAAGCAAACTACGCAAAGAAGGAAACGCATTTCCCAACGATTTCGAACGTAAAGATCTCGCTCAAACGTTACATGATCATTATGGAGACAGAGATAAGGAAACTTTAGAAGAATTGGAAGCTAGCGCCACTGTAGCGGGCAGGATTATGTTGAAGCGCGTCATGGGAAAAGCCAGTTTCGCAACAATTCAAGACATGTCGGGTCAGATTCAACTCTATATTAATAATGCTGGCATCGGAGACGAGGAACATGCAGCTTTTAAACACTGGGACTTAGGTGATATTGTTGGGGCATCAGGTGTCCTATTTAAAACCAAAACAGGTGAGCTCAGTATTCGCGTGAGCTCTTTGCGACTATTAACGAAGTCGCTACGCCCTCTTCCCGAAAAATTTCATGGCTTAACCGATCAAGAGCAAAGATACCGACAACGGTATGTTGATTTGATTGTTACGCCAGAAGCGAAAAGAAATTTTGAAATTCGATCAAAAGCAATACAAATTTTAAGGGCATTCTTTACCGATCGAGGCTACTTAGAAGTTGAGACCCCTATGATGCAATCTATTCCTGGTGGTGCGACCGCTAAACCCTTCATTACCCACCACAACGCGCTGGACATGCAACTCTATCTCCGCGTGGCGCCTGAGCTTTATTTGAAACGACTCGTAGTCGGAGGCTTTGAAAAGGTTTTTGAAATCAATCGCAACTTTCGTAATGAAGGGATATCAACGAAACATAATCCAGAATTCACGATGCTCGAATTCTATGAAGCATTTCGTGATTACCGATATTTAATGAACCTAACAGAAACCATGCTAAAAGAGCTGGCCGAAGCTTGCGTTGGATCTACCCAAATAACTTACCAAGGACATAAGATTGACTTCGCGCAACCGTTTCAGCGCCTCACTATGGCAGAGGCGATTGTCGCTCATAACGAGCAATACAGCCCAGATACACTCACTGATTCAGATTTCTTGCGTGAAGAGCTAACTAAACGCAAAGTTACGTGCTATCCGACCGATGAGATCGGTATGCTCCAACTAAAATTATTTGAAGAAACAACAGAGGAAAAGTTAATTCAACCAACCTTTATTGTCGCTCATCCAACTGATGTATCCCCACTTGCAAGAAGCAACGACGTTAACCCCGAGGTCACCGATCGGTTCGAGTTGTTCATCGCAGGAAGAGAGATTGCGAATGGTTTCTCTGAGCTCAATGACCCCGAAGACCAAGCCGAGCGTTTCAAGAGCCAAGCCGAAGCAAAAGCGCAAGGTGATGATGAAGCTATGTTTTACGACAGTGACTACATCCGTGCACTCGAATACGGTATGCCTCCTACCGCAGGCGAAGGTATCGGTATTGACCGTTTAATCATGCTTTTAACTGACAGCGCTTCCATACGAGAAGTTATATTATTTCCACAAATGAGATCTGAATAAGTATGTCCGTCACACCAAAAATGCTTTGGGAACCTTCGGTATCCAGAGTTAAAGCATCACATATCTCCAATTTTATACAGTTTATTAAAAAAAATACTAATAATAAACATATATTTAAGGTAAACTCATCAAGTCAACTATACGATTGGTCTATTGAAGAACCGGCGGAATTTTGGAGCAATTTATGGGATTATTGTGACGTCCTATCCTCGAGGAAAGGAAAGACCATACTCACAAATCCCAGCCAAATGCCGGGTGCAACATGGTTTCCTGAGTCCCGTCTGAACTACGCAGAAAATTTGCTGCGACAAAAAGATGATCAAGAAGCCATCGTATTCAGAGGCGAGGACCAAGTAGAAAACCGTTTAACCTATGCTCAACTATACGATGCCGTATCAATTACCGCTCAAGCACTGTCTAAACAGGGCGTCAAAAAGGGTGATCGTGTAGCAGCTTTTTTACCGAATCTCCCTGATACGATCATATTTATGCTGGCTACTACCAGCCTCGGTGCACTATGGTCATCGTGCTCTCCTGACTTCGGCACACAAGGTGTTCTGGATCGATTTGGGCAAATCAAGCCTAAAATCCTTATAGGGGTTGATGGTTACTTCTATAATGGGAAGCAAATCGACACCATACACAAACTTGGTGAAATAGCGTCCTCGCTCGAATCGCTTAAAAAAGTCGTTGTAGTGTCATACACGACCTCAAAACCAAAAATTGGTGCGATTAAAAAGTCAGTTCATCTTAAGGATTTTGTTAAGCCTTTTAAACCTGGTCCGATAAAATTTGAGCAGGTACCTTTCAATCATCCTTTATTCATCATGTTTTCCTCAGGTACAACAGGCGTACCCAAATGTATCGTCCATGGACACGGAGGAACCCTGCTCCAACACTTAAAAGAACATCGACTCCATACGGACCTAAAAATAGGCGATCGATTTTTCTATTTCACAACTTGTGGTTGGATGATGTGGAATTGGCTCGTAACCGGACTAGCTTCAGGAACAACCTTATTATTGTTCGATGGTTCACCTACCTATCCAAAACCAGACACTTTATTTGACTTTGCCGAGCAAGAACGAATGACGGTATTTGGAACATCCGCGAAATATATTGATGCCATCAACAAATTGGGAGTGCGACCTCGAAAGACACACAATCTCACACACTTAAGAACCATAACGTCCACCGGGTCACCACTTTCCCCAGAGAGTTTTGATTACGTGTATCGCCATATCAAAAAAGACGTACTTCTGTCCTCAATCGCCGGCGGCACAGACATCATTTCATGTTTTGTGTTGGGAGATCCGACGCTTCCGGTCTATCGCGGTGAAATACAACGTCGTGGGTTTGGCTTGAAAGTGCAAGTATTCAATGACCAAGGGAGGCCGATTACGGGTGAAAAAGGAGAGCTAGTGTGCACTGCACCCTTCCCTTCGATGCCAATTGGATTTTGGAATGATAAGAATGATCGTAAATATCTTGATGCCTATTTTGCTAATTACAAAAATACCTGGTGTCATGGTGATTTCATAGAGATCACAGAGCGTGGGACACTCATCATTTATGGACGATCAGATGCGGTTCTCAATCCAGGAGGCGTGAGAATTGGAACTTCAGAGATTTATCGTCAAGTTGAAAAACTTGACTCCGTTATGGAAAGCCTCGTCATTGGCCAAAACTGGCAAAACGATACGCGAGTTGTACTCTTCGTGCGACTGAGAGATGGACTAAAAATTACAGAAACCTTACGAGAAGAGATTAAGAGGACAATTCGTAATAATGCCACCCCGCGCCATGTGCCCGCGAAAATCCTACAGGTTGCTGATATACCAAGAACAAAAAGCGGAAAGATTGTGGAACTAGCGGTTAGGAACCTTGTTCACAACGACCCAGTAAAAAATATTGAGGCGCTAGCAAATCCTGAGGCACTAGACCACTTCAAGAACAGACAAGAGTTGAACTCTTAACTTGCAATAAACGGCTATTTCCTGACGAGCTATTAGCGTGCTGCGGTAACCAGCAGATTAAAATTTCATCCTGAGCTCAACTCGCACACCAGCTATATCCTCAAGATTTTTGCGCTCTCCAATAATACCGTCAGTTCTAAAAATCCAACGTCTAGAAATTGGTTTTTGATAGCGCACTCCGATCGCTTGTTGCTCACCGGGCGCATTCCTAAGAGGGTCATTCTCATCACCAATTATTTGAAGATTGGCATATTCAACAATTAACTGCTGATTAAGTGAGAACAAGTACATCACACCAAGCGCTCCACCGAACGTATCGTTAGCCGTGTCATCAAGCTTAGGAAAACCTGTGATACCGTCAGTCTCAAAATTAACACCAGTATTTTTGAGTATACCTGCTGCTCCCGTGGCTAAAGGCTGGGGGTTATCTTTTCCATAGAAGACATTAAAATACGGAACTAACGTTGATGGGAGATGTGTGATCCATGAATTCTCCACTAACAGGGCGAAACCATCGGCAGTTTGGTTCAATCCTGCGACAGGGTCTTGCCCAAAGTTAGCGAGCAAACGAACACTATTGGATATCTTTCCGCCGTAACGCTTCGTCCAAGCGATCATGACGTTGTTATAGTCCATTTGAAAGTCATCTCTATCGTCTGTCACACGTGCGTAACCAGCCTCTAAGTAACCCTCTGCAACGTCCACGAATGTCGTCAGAGCGTAAAACTTACCGGCATTATCATCTGTCACACCATCCGTTATAAAAACAGGCGTGGTTACGTTATTCATACCTACGAAAAAAGTCGTATCAAAATTTGTAATATCGAATTTTGGTGAGTTCTTAGCTTGAGCCGTAACCGCCCCGCCAACAAACGCATCGTTGACCCAAAGTCCATTTTGTAGGAACAGAGGAACTAGACCTACTGCAAACGGTAAATCAAACGTGGTGTACTCGTCAGTAAGCCCAGACTGAATATACCCCCAGTCACCTTCGAAAAAGAAAGTTTCCGGATCAAAATCCAGCTCCGCTTGGAACCCAGTACCGTCAATGTCATCGACAGGTGTACCACCTAACTCTAAACGTGTCTGCTTTCCACCATCATCAAGAGGCTTCACAAACATGTGTAATCGCTCGGTGGCGGTGAGGTTCAAGTCAAATTCTAAATTCAGCTGAGAGGCCAACTGCGTATTCTCCGCAGCACCGTTATCGTTGGCTGCTAGTACAGTTCTCCAATCGCCGTAAACTAAAAACTGAGGTCGTACCAAGTTCTTGGCGCCCACAAGATTTATTCCCGACCCGAAATCACCCTCTGAGTACATGGGATAACCCCATTCAATAAGAGGACGAGGCTCATCAATCGCGGTTTTTCCGCCATAAACGACCAGTTGCTCTTCCGGATCATACGGTGCCGTGTAGACAGGGTCTGGTTTGAATCCAGTAGAGTCATATTCCGCTGGTCTAGCAACTTCATCCATTTCGGGTGGCGCCTGATGACCGTGGTGCTCTGGACTGCTGTTGCGATATTCAAGGACCGTGTCAGCCTGTCCTTTTCTCTCAAACTCTAGCTCTTGTGCTAGGCTTAATGAGGGAACACTTAGCGCAACACCCGTTACCGCTAATAAAGTTCTTATTCTTGTGATCACTTATTTAACCTCAAATTCAACCGCATACGGATGAATGTCCAGCATCCATTCATTGATGGAGCGCTCCATATCCTGCGTAGCACCAACGAACTTCATGAAATACAAAGGTTCCGCTCGACTTCTCATCCGCGCAAGAATCTTATAGGTGCCCTTTTTTGTCATCTTCTCGGCGGGAACCTTGTATTTAGCGTCTCTCCAGCCCAACGGAGGGATGGATCGACCTTCCATTCTCACCAATGGTGGGTGATTCTGCACAGAAGTTGGCACTGCTGAGGGTCTCAAAAATGGTTTTTGATCCACGTCAAAATTCACTGGTAGATACATCTCGCGATCCGTACCTTTGATGTTTGTCGTTAGAAATTTCGTTTGGAAGTTAACCAATTGCTCATCGTAAGCAATCTTACCCGCTGCGACATCCAACGAATGTATGTCAGCCATGTCCCCATAACTATCGACATAACCTGATTCAAATATGCGCTCGCCGTCTGGATCGAGAACCGCGACATTCATCCAAATTTCTGGCTGTGCACCGAGTGAACCGGAAGGCAAATTATGCCCCTCATCCACATTTGTTACCCTAAAGCGTATCTTAAGCGGTTTGCCAACCTCCGGGGTATCTCCATCAAAAAATGGACCGTCAATCCTTGACCCATTTTCCATAACGGCCTTACGGTCGAGCTTTTTGTCCACGAGAAGTTTTTGATTCTGCTTGACAATGTGTCGTGCCCAAAGACGATCCTCAGGGTCAGCCCACGTATCTGGAAATTCTGGAGAATCGACTTCCCCACGCTTGAGCTTTTCTTCCCAATCCGCGTCGCCCCATGCTGCTCTGTAATCAAATGTTAACCACTCTTTAATACTCCAACGCAGTGCGCGGGGATTAAATGGGAAGATACCGGGATGTGCGATGGGGTATCCAGGACCATAAAAAGCATGATTCGAATGTTTTTTGTCCAAGTCTCCGACGACTCGGCCATTAACAATTGCCGTAGGCCACTTATCATAACCTTTGGCTTCACCGGGAACTTTGCCCATGTGACAATCTTGGCACGTTACGCCCTTACGGAAGGCCGGTGAATCTCGATACTGCTCCCACACAACCTCGAGCTTAATACCTAAATTTACCTTGACTTGGTGACATGACACGCAAAATTCTGAGGTACCAATTTGGTCAAACACTGACACCCCGCCATGAATCGGAGTTCCGGGCTTACCGGGTGTGTTACTGATCCTGTATTCCTCCTTATTCTCAATAACCTCCGCGAAATTGCCACCACTGTTACCGGTATTGTAAACAGGATCGTATATGGTTCCAGGATTGATATGTCGCTCACCATTCACTTTACCGAATTGTGCGTTTACCCTGTGGCAGGTAATACACGTAATGCCCTCTCTAGCCACAATACTTCTGTCCCATAAAGGAAGTTCTCTAGGTTCACCCTTCTGAGTGCCTACCTGCTGGTGACAACGAGTACAGAAAGTCCCCATCGTCCCGTCAGTTAAAGCATTTACGGCCTGCTCAAATTTATGGAACATTGGAGAAACAGAGGCATAAGCATGGTTCGAGGACGCCCACTCCCAAAATACCTTTTGGTGGCACATGGCACATTTTGTCGCAGACGGAAACTCGTCCTTCATCAAAATGTCTAGGTGAGCGCCTGTGCCGCTCGTTAACTCAACCGGATTTCGCTCAGCAAACGCAAACGAGAAACTTAATGTAACTGAGCACGCCAATAAAATCTTAAGCCACCACGAACCAAACCTTTTCATTCTTTAGATTGCTCCTTAACTGTTAATGCCAATCTGAAAATCAGATTGGCATACACCACGTTGTCTACTTCCGCGCCGCTGCCAGTAACTTAAGCGCCGCAGTATACTTGGCAGACGTATACTCTTCAGACTTGTCAATCGCAGTATACGCCTTCGCTAAAGCGTCATTGTATCCCTGCAAGTCGTCCGATGCCCCTGACGCCTCAATAGCGGCCAGAATAGAACCAAGCGCCATAGTTGCCTGCTCCGCTGTGATCAAATCAACAAACTCACCCTTCAGACCTTCGGCCACAAGTGCATCGTAAATCTTCCACATTGCAGGTGCGTCGAAGTCGGAAGCTGCAAACCTATCTACCAAACTGGAAACCGTTCCAGACAAATCCCCAAGCGCCTTCAAAGTGGCATCTTGCCCCTTTGATGAAGACTCATGGAGTGCGCGGGTTTGATCTAAGAGTGTCGCCGACATGGCTGGATCAACAGCAGTCGCTAAAACCCGAAGCATCACTAGATTGGAGTCATTTAACCTTGGGACGCCTGGGCCAATATTTACGGACTCACGTTTTTCCCAACGAGGCTCTTCCATGGAATGATGACACGCGTAACAGTCAAAATAGAACAGCTCCGGAAAAATACCAGCAGAGTTTCGGTTTTTATCCATTAAGGCTTCAACTGTGATTTGCGCAGCCATTGCCTGCCCTACAGCCCAGACTTTTACGCCACTGGATTGTTGTTTTCTCTGCTTATAATCAGCATCAATTCGGTAATGCGCAGGCTGATTAGCGGTAAACGTATCCAATTCAAACGCCAATCTTGGATGGCCAGCACCCATTATCCGGTGGGTAATTGACTTTCTAGGATCACTGAGGTGACAGCTAAGGCACAGCTTCGCGCGTGCCTTTGGATCCTCAGTGGGATATATTCCTGCGTTTAAATAGTCCTCACGCTCTCCGAAACCTGAAACGTGTAATCCAAGCCATTCAACCGCTCCACCATGACAAGATTCGCAGCCAACGCCATCAGCAATATCAAAGTTTTTAGATTGTAATTCCTTAGGGACATTATCTGTGTGGCAATCAAGGCAGACTTTTTCCTGACGAGCATCCTCAATACCAAGATTTTTGGCTATTCGCTTTCCTCGATCTGAGCTCAACGCCTTGTAAGCTCCGGAATGCGGATCATCAGTACTCCAGGTTACAAACTCATTTTGGAGAACAGCTGAATTGGCCCACGGCTTCGCGGCCCCATGACAAGTTGAGCCGCCACAGGTCTGGCTACCTAAACGAGCCTGACCGGAGTAGTGAGGAAGCTCTGGTTCAGCTTGAACGCTCACCGCAGACACACTCAACATAAAACCAGACACTACACTCAACAACAGTGTTTTGATTCCCCTTGAGACTGTTCGTCTCGAAAAACTTGCTTTACTACCTGCCCGAACTTGGGTTGGTCTAACAATGCTCGTCTTCATTGCTTCACCTCTGCTTTAGTTTTATTTTCTTTATGAAATTCATGACAGCTCGTACACGTTGTTGGCACTAAGCTCCCATTATCTCCCCCATGACAATCTTTGCATACAGTTACCGATGGCAACAATAGATCATTCGCATCTTCCGATTGATCAGCCGAATGACACTCCGCACAAGAAGACGAAGTATGTGGCGCATGATTAAAGTGGCCTTTTTGTAAGTATAACTCCCCCTTCGGCATTTCGCTTAACGTCCAATTTAGAGGATCCTTGTTATCCTCAACGATCTCGTGGCATGTGCCGCACAATTTCTTACCGAAATGACCGCCAATTACTGTATCGGCTTTATCTTCTGCCCAAGCGAGTGCCTCTTGTTTTTGAATACCGGTTGTTTTCGTCCCGGGAATACGTCTGACCACTTTAGGTGCGGTTTCACCATCGCGAGGCTTAAAACCACCGTGCAATGCAATTGATGCGTAAGCATCTCTAATGTATTGCTTAGCAACCGCCACGTCTGCGTGAGGAATCATTCGGTCGGGCGCGTTGGGCTCGAAATGTAGACTATGACAGTCCGCACAAACGGCCTCAAACTTGGGCTTGGCCATTACCGTACCAGTCACATCAGCTTGGTGACAAGAATCACAGCTGAGCACGCGTCGTTCGCCCATTGGGCCATCCGGTACTTTCATACCTTCTGCATCAAGGTGTTGTTTGTGCGAAAACTTTAGCCCCGTCTTAGGTCTATTAGTCGCATCCTCGTAATCGAACGCACCGTGAGATTCAAATGAAATAATATCTTTAAGTTCAGACTGTCCGTTCGTAACAGAAGCAATATTACCGTGACAATCACTGCAAAACTCTTCTGAATTTAAAACCAATGCCTCTGGACCTTCATGCTCCTTATGACAAGTCTGACATGCCGTATCACTTATAGACGCATCAGGAAACTTTGCCGCATCGACATGTTCGTGAGCCTCTGTGTGACAGCTCGTGCAAGTCTCATTGGCAACTTGTTGAAATGGCTCTTGATGACATGCACTGCAATCAGTCCCTAAAATCTTATGGGAAGATGATAAGTGCCCGGATTGCCAAAACTGTCTCATCGAGACGGGAACAATTTCACCCTCACCACTTTGGTTTGCATCTCGAATTTGTTTCACAGTGCGCGGACCATCAATCTCCAATACTGCTCGATTCGCTTCACCGTTAAAATGCTCTACCAAAGGGATCGCCAGAAACATCACCGCAATAATTACACCTAAAGCAATAGACCACGGTTTCGCCTTTATGCCAAGGTCTTCAACACTCAGTGTTGACCGTTCCGAAAGAGAGTCTCGAATATTTTCTAAAGGATAAATGAGCTCTAAGGTAAGTAGGTAGTCTGCATCACTGGTTTCTGGTGAGGCGAGCAGCTGAAGCGCATACGGCCCCACCTCAAAAGTGTCTCCGATATTGATTCGGCCACTGGTGACCGCGTATCCATCAATCTTAATTGTCGCCTGACCCGCGGCATCAACGTATACCGCACCATCACGCTCAACTAATGTGGCTTGATGCAATAACGCTCTTGGGTCATTCAGAAAAACTTCTACATCAGCACCTCTTCCCAAACGAATGGGCGTGCCTGCAATTAACTTGTCTCGAGCAACAAGATCACCAGAGGTCTTTCTTTGTAGGGTTCGGAGTATCAGTTTCATAGCGACCGCCGGTTACCAGTAAAAAAATACCGCAAACACATGCGCAGCAAGCGCAACAAGCGTTCCGATAGAAAGTGGGATATGAAAATACAACCACAGGCGAACTAAGGTAGCGGCTCTAACGTAAGTTCTGAGTCGACGCAGCAACTCCAACTTTCTAATCAAAACCGCTCGGAGTTTTCTTAGCGCTGTCTCCTGCTCTGTTCCAGACACTTCAGTGTCGTCCAAAAACTCTAATGCAAGCTTCGTCGGGCAATCTACGGGGTCCACATCCAACATTTTAGCGAGTGAACCCCCTACTTGAGTGCCCTCCGCAGCGCGGAGAATCGCCGCATTAATCTCATCACCCAACCCCATTGCAACATCTCTGCACTGCATGTCTAACTCAGATAACTCAAGTAAAATCTCAGCTCGGGTTAGCCCCTGACGCGACCCAGTCAATATTGATGGGTACCGGACATAACAAAAAACACCATACATTCCACTCAATACAGTCAGTACAAGCAAAGTCCAGAGAAGCGAATGAAGGTTAAGACCTAGTTGGAAACCGGAATGGAAAAGACTCAAGAAGATAACCAACACACCGAGATAAACGTGAGCGCTTAACCAACCTTTGAGCAAGTCGGTACCACTCATAAATTGACGTTTTTTTATTCCAAACCAGCCCAGAAATACGACAAGTCCAGCGCTAATCGCGCCGAGCGTATATCCGAACCATGTTCCACCGTTAGGAGCTCTCCCAGGATCGTGTGCCAGGTAAGCGATAAGCGTAATGAGCAACACACCAGCGCTAATTTTTAGATACTTAAAGCTCTTGTAGGCCAGAAAAGACTCGCTTAGTTTAATATCCATAAAGCTTCGTCACTTTCCTTGTAACTGAATTAAAGCCTGCGGTGCCACACGGACAGCTGCGCCAGTCGGACACGCTCTAACGCAGGATGGTCCACCTTCGTAATCCCTACACATATCGCACTTGACAGCTTTTTTCGGAGCCTTTTCACTCGCATCATTTTTTGCGAATAATCGCGATAAGATTCCTGTCTTCTTGTTATCGAGTGAAGCAAGCTGAATCACACCATAGGGGCAACTGCGCGCGCAGTTTCCACAGCCAATGCAACTGTCTTCGATAAATACCTCTCCAGATGCAGACCGTTTTATTGCGTCTGGCGGACAATCAGTCATACAGTGAGGGTTCTCACAATGCCTACAAGACGTCGGGATATGCATTGTTTCATAAGTCGGCCCAGCCTCTCTATCAAGCCTAGAGACACCATCATGAGTTTCCGCACAAGCGGTCTCACAATTGTCACAACCGACACACAGGGCTTCATCGATGAGCAACACATCAGTCGCTTCACTGACACCTTGCTCTAACAAAAATTGAAGAATTCCGCCACTACCACCAGTTTGTGAAATTCTCTCGTTTTGAGTAATCCGGTCGCTAAATTTTTCCTCAACTGTGGCCTTTAGCTTCGGATTCGACGCCATAAGGTTTTTAAATGCTGAACCATCGATCCTAATCGTTTCACTAGCCACCGCCGCAGTCACACTTGCTGATCTCGGAGCATCCGAAATCAACCCCATCTCTCCGACATAGTTTCCTGAAGCAACGTAGTTCAAGACAACACTGCGGCCTCCCAACCGTTTTGAAACCGAGACGGAGCCCTTACGAATCAAATGAAGCGCATCCGCTTCATCGCCTTCATTAAATATAACTTCACCCGTTTTATAGGATTTAATTTCCGAACTGTTTGCTATTTCAATCAGATCGTCTCGCGGCACATCTGGTGCAATGTATGTTTGGATCTGTCTTATCGCCGCCTCTCGGTCTAAAGCCTGGCGTACCTCTGGAGAATTGCCCCTGACCTTAATCATCGTTCTCCTTGGAATCTCGATCAGAACACAGTTCGATTCAGCTTTTATCGTTGCCGTTCTTCGGCGTCCAGAAATCAAACCCATTTCGCCGAAATAGTTTCCAAGCCCAATAATGATCCGCTTAGACGGATCATTCTCGTCTATCATGACTGCGACTGACCCATCCAAAACGACATAAAAACTATTGGTATAGTCATTTTTCTCAAAGACCACATCACCAGGTGAACATTTATGTACCGTCGATTCAACCATCATTTCCCTGAGCATCAATGCATTGATGCCCGAGAATATCGGGATCGAATCACGAACCTTCTTCAAAAAGCTTTCAACATCATCAGTTCCAAGAATGCTAATTTTTGACTTGAGAATTGGCGCATCCGCTGGTTCGACAGCGTTTCCTAAAATATACTCAACAGCCTCATAACCTTGATTGATGGCCTGCTTAATAAGTGGGTAACCTCCCAAGGCACCAACAATGTATATCCCAGACACATTCGACTCATATTGTTCTGAACATTCAGGCAACGCGTTGCGTGCGTCAGAAGGGAACGTAATTCCGCAGGATTCAACAAACTTTCTTGGTGGCGATGCGCCCAGTCGTGCAATGACTCGATCACATTCGACAGTCACCTCGCCCTCCGGGGTATCAATGGTGAGACTACCCTCGCCCGCACTCAGAGTATTAGCTTTATAAAAAGGTTGAATTTTTCCCGCGTCGATCGCAGAGGTTATCAAAGCTTCATTTGCCGGTTTTGCTCGTGAGAAGTCTTCCCCTCGGTTCAGTACATAGACAGTATTTTTATTTGACAACGCGACAGCGTTCTCAATGGCCGCGTCACCCGCGCCAATTATGATAATGCGTTCCAATTCATACTCATCAGGGTCATCGAGCTGATATTGAATATGAGGTAGATCAGCACCAGGGACACGCAGTTTATTCAAATTACCTTGTAACCCTATCCCAAGAATCACCGTCTCGGCCGTAACTACTTCGCCGCCTCCGGTCTTAATCGTGAAGTTACCCTTCTCGCCCTCGATACTCACAACCTCTGTGTTAAGCCGGACATTTACCTTGAGTTCATCGGATCTATTATCCCAATTGCCAAGAATCTCCTCCCGAGCTCCCGCCTCAAAGGGCATGGGCGAACGGAGGGGCAACACGTCGGGTGTTGCCATGACAAATTTGCCTTTTTGGAATTTAAAAAGCGTGTCTGATAAGTGAGCGGCCTTTTCCAATAGAACATGGGATACGCCTAGCTCGGCTGCATGACCTGCCGCACTCAAACCACCGGGACCCGATCCGATTATTGCAATTTTATATTCTGCTGCCATGTCTTGGCTCCCCCACCCATTTCTATGGCTAAATTCCCATGTACTCATCATATCTGATGCAGTGATGAGAATCAAAAAAAACTGTACGAGTAATTAGTTATCTAATTTTTCTTGATTTTTCTTGATTTTTCAATAGATTATGCTCACACACAGATACACTTTGATCTATTCTTGCCGTTTTATCTGCACATAGTGTTTTTAAAAATTATTTGTGTCTTTGTCACGCTATCATTTTAAAAAATAAAAACGTGAAAATTAAAATCAAAGCCTTTTTGCAACTGAACAAAAACCGAGTACACTTAAGTTTGGAGAAAGTAGGTAAAAATTGACGGCGTTGGTTTTTGTGACAGGTTTGATATCTAAGTCGGCCACATTTTTCCTTTCCTTCCAATGGTGAGCGCAAGCCATTAATTTATAACTAAAAAAACTAGGAGTCGATACTTAATCATGTCCAAATTACATGCCAACGAAAGCAAAACAAAAGAATACCTACAGCGTTATATGGACGGGGTAACAAAGCGCAATCCAGGTCAACCCGAATTTATTCAAGCGGTGTACGAGGTAGCATCGACGATCTTTCCCTATATCGCCGACAAGCCTATCTATCATGAAATGCAAATACTCGAACGCATGGCGGAGCCAGAACGCGTCATTTCGTTTCGGGTGCCATGGACGGACGACGAGGGACGGATCAGAACCAACCGAGGGTGGCGCGTGCAGTTTAATTCTGCAATCGGGCCTTATAAAGGCGGCCTAAGGTTCCATCCGAGTGTGAACGAATCAGTGCTGAAATTCTTGGGTTATGAGCAGACATTCAAGAACAGCCTTACCGGATTACCAATGGGTGGCGGTAAAGGCGGCGCAAACTTCAATCCTAAAGGAAAGACAGATCTAGAAATTATGCGGTTTTGTCAATCATTCATGACCGAGTTATATCGACACGTTGGAGCGGATACTGACGTACCTGCTGGAGATATCGGAGTCGGAGGACGCGAAATCGGCTTCATGTTCGGCCAATACAAACGCATCACTAACCAGTTTGTCGGCGTCCTTACAGGCAAAGGGATTGAATATGGTGGCTCTAAAATGCGTACTGAAGCCACAGGATATGGCGCTATTTTCTTCTTAAGAAATATGTTTGCGCAACACAAAGATACCATTGAAGGTAAGACAGTGCTGATTTCAGGGTCTGGAAATGTCGCGACACACGCAGCTGAGAAATGCCTGCATTTAGGCGCTAAACCTCTAACCATGTCTGACTCAGGTGGTTTCATACACTGTAGCGACGGATTTACCCAAGAACAAATTGATTGGATTAAAGAATTAAAGAACGTTCGTCGGGGCCGAATCTCAGAGGCTGCAGATGAGTTTAGCAATATCTCATTTCATGAAGGCCGTCCGTGGAGTGTTCCTGGCGACTGTGCCGTTCCATCTGCGACGCAAAATGAAGTTAATGCAGAAGAAGCTGCCGTAATGATTAAAAACGGCATCAAAGCAGTTGCAGAAGCAGCCAATATGCCATGCGATCAAGAGGCTGTTGAAGCTTTCATTGAGGCGGACGTTTTATTTGGTCCTGCAAAAGCAGTAAACGCCGGCGGTGTTGGCGTTTCCGGATTAGAGATGAGTCAAAATAGTGCCCGTATAGCTTGGGACACCGATCATCTGAGAACGCTACTTGAGAATATGATGCGCGATATCCACGAGTCTTGTGTACAGTACGGAAATACGGGCGGTAAAAATACAAACTACCTCCAAGGTGCCAACGTAGCTGGGTTCGTAAAAGTCGCTGACGCGATGATTGCATACGGACACGTCTAAGCAGCAGCAACGTAAAAAAGCCGCCTTAAGGCGGCTTTTTTATTTGTCCTCTGGAGGCATCCCGTCATCGATCCAGAATTTCCACCAAGACTTACCTTCCAATTGGTCTGATCCCTCAGGGTAAGGATTGTCCTCTGTCTTATTCCCCCAAAATTCCCACCAAGATCGCTCCGCATCCTCTGTTTTTGCCTGTCTTAGTCCTGGAAAATTGACATCAATGATCGCCTCAATCTTTTGCTTAGATTCAACCAGCCCAGACCGCTCATAACTCAGAGCTAAAACCTCGAGCGCTTCTCTCGCCGCAGGCGCCCTCGGATAATTTTCAATAACGGACTGCGCCCTATTAATCGAAGCAACAAACGCGCCTCGTCTGAAATAATAGTTAGCCACACTCACCTCATGTTCCGCCAAAGTATTGACGAGATAAGCCATGCGCAACTGCGCATCCTCAGCGTATCGACTATCTGGAAATCTTTTGACAAGGTCTCTTAAAATATCAAAAGCCTCGCGCGCAGCTCCTGGATCTCTTTCCGCTAAATTTTTTGGAACGAAAAAGCCTAACAATCCTTTGTCGTCATTGAAATGCACCAATGCCTTCAGATACATTACGTAATCAACATTTTCGTGATCAGGGTGTTCCCTTATAAATCGATCACATGCCATGAGCGCTGAAGCGGAATTGTTCATCTTCCAATATGCGTAAGCAATATCTATCTTTCCTTGCTCTGCAAAAGGCCCATAGGGGTACCGTAAATCTAAATTCTTGTACAACTCGATTGATTGATCATAAAATTTATCATCAAGACGACCTTTGGCATTTGTATAGAGTTCTTCCGCGCTCCAATTAATCGTAGGATCTTCCTCTAAGCTGGCACAGCCCAAAAGGAGCACCGGTGAGAGTAAAATTAAAAATAATTGTGCGCTGAAACGTATTTTCATCAATGTTGACTCTCAATAAAATTAAAATGAATTATAAGACTTGCACCATAAATCCAGGAGTTAGGTTCATTTTGCCGGTTCAATTATATGTCAGTTAGTGATACAGACAATGCTTACGAGGTTCTAATCCCAAATATTTACATTGGGCAGCGTGTCGACCAAACGCTAGCGTCATTATTTCCACAGTTTTCTAGAAGTCGTCTACAAAACTGGCTCGCACGTGGAAATCTGCTTATTAATGGTGAAATCATCAAACCTAAAACGAAGGTCCTTGGTGGCGAACAAATAATCATTCTAGATACCCAAGATGGTGAAGAATCTGCATTTCAACCTGAGAATATTCCACTGGAGATCATGTATGAGGACGATAGCTTAGCGATAATAAATAAGCATAAGAACATGGTAGTCCATCCTGGGAGTGGAAACTGGTCAGGAACCATACTAAACGGCATTTTATTTCGTTACCCAAATAGTAAGAATATTCCGCGGGCGGGCATTGTTCATCGTTTAGACAAGGACACAACAGGACTTATGGTCGTTGCCAAGTCCTTGGAAGCACAAATAGACTTAGTCCGACAGTTGCAATCAAAAAGTGTACGGCGGGAGTATTATGCGCTGGTCAATGGTCAAGCACCAAACAGGGGCACCATCGACCAGCCAATCGCACGACACCCAAGAAGCCGAAAAAAAATGGCTATTGTGTCTAGCGGTAAAGACGCTGTGACACACTTCACTACCATTGATAGAGGTGAAGAATGGTCGGCACTATCATGTCTTCTGGAAACTGGACGTACCCATCAAATTAGAGTTCATTTAACATCCATTGGACATTCATTACTAGGCGATAAAACCTATAAAGGCAACACCAAAAAACATGCCGCTTTATTAGACACTTTATCATTCCAACGACAAGCATTACACGCCAAAAGTTTGACCCTGGTACACCCGAGCACTCGCGAGTTAATGAACTGGTGTTCAGAAATACCAGATGATTTACAGTCGCTTCTTACTGAACTGAAGGCCTACGATATTGAGTAACCGTGAGTATTTAGTGCCAAAATGGAGTGCACCCAGAAGCGTACGAGCTGTGTTTACCACACGACAGGGGGGCGCTAGCAAAGGGGTGTTTGAATCGCTTAACCTCAGCTATTCGGTGGGTGATGACCGAGAACATGTATCGAAAAACCGAGAACTGCTGGGTGAAATTTTACCGTCATCACCGTTTTGGGTCACACAGATACATAGCAACAAGTTAGTGAAAGCGGAGGATTCAACACCTACCACGAAGGCTGACGCACTCTACACCAACAAACAACGTACCGTATGCGGCATCATGACGGCAGACTGCTTACCTGTGTTGATCACCAACACTGTTGGAGACGAGGTGGCGGCAGCCCATGCTGGATGGAAGGGACTCGCTGCAGGAATTTTGGAAAATACGATAAAGCAATTTTCTGCTGCAGCTAAGAACCTTGTTGTGCAGCTTGGGCCTGCGATAAGCCAAAAAAATTACGAGGTTGGTGAAGATCTAGTCCAAAGATTCCTCGAACTAGATCACGGATATCAAAAATATTTTCGGCCTCATGCTCAAGGTAAGTATTCTGCGGATCTTTGTGGGATCGCAACACATCAGCTAAAACAACTTAACGTTAATCAAATTTACGGCGTCAATTACTGCACGTATGAGCAATCCCATCAATTTTTCTCGCATCGTCGAACACAACCGACCGGCCGCATGGCGGCGATGATATGGCTTGATGATTCACAAAAAGAGAGCTAATTATCGTGACAAAAGGTTATAATATAACGCTCGTATTCTAAAAAGTTTTTCATGTCACCTTTAGCCTGGATTATCGTAAGCGCTATTGTCGGAGCGTTGTTGAGCGTCGGCGCTGCCGCGTGGTTTTCGTTCAGAGCAACTGGAACAACAGTCCAAAAACTAGTTAGCTATGCAATTGGCACATTGCTTGGCGCAACGTTCCTAGAAGTTATTCCCCATGCGATACAAGCAGCGCCAAGCGTAGAACTTTTATCCGCAGTTATTCTCGGTGGCATATTGGGCTTTTTTATGCTCGAAAAGTTTGTATTGTGGAGACACTGCCATGCGGACGCCTGCGAAGGTCACAGTCATGACGCCGTAACAACCGATAATGGTCGATCCGGAATCATGATTCTTGTGGGCGACACATTTCACAATCTGGTGGACGGTGTTCTCATCGCTGCAGCCTTCCTCACTGATATTCGACTTGGCATCATCACAACTATAGCGATTACCGCGCATGAGATTCCACAAGAAGTAGGTAATTTCTTAATTCTTCTCAACTCGGGCTTCTCAAAAAAGAAAGCCCTTGTTTGGAATTTAATTTCCAGCGCAGCGACTCTAGTTGGTGGCCTTGTTGCTTACTTTGCATTCGAGCTAGTTGATGGCCTGATAGCTCCATTCTTGGGACTTGCAGCAGCGAGCATGATTTATATCGCTGTCGCCGATCTAATCCCAAGCCTGCATAAAAGAACAGAGCTCAGAGCAACTGCTGAGCAGATTTGTTTAATTTTGCTTGGAGTTGGGACAATTGTCGCAGTTGACCTGGTAGTCCATTTACATTAGCCCGCGGAGCGAACTATACTGAACCATCATTGCAAATCAATGCACGCGTTGGCATATGGACTCCGCTGAACCTCTAAAAAAATCAGAAGAAGAAATCAAGAACTCAAAAGACTTCTCCCCTCTTGGTGAGCTACTCCAACATTGGCATAAGCTACTTTCTCCACATGCTACAAATGCCTTGGATCAGCTATACGGTCTTAATGTTTGGCAAGATCAATTTGACACTCAACAGACACTAATAAACGATGCCTACTTATCACACGTGAGCGCAAAAAAAGACCCGGTAGAGCTCTGGTTCGGCTTATGCGAGACCATCTTAGCGAGCGCCAAGGACATTACTCAAAAATCGCTTGCCGAGGCGAAATGGAACGCTCAAGACCACAAACGAAATGAATTCATCACCAATCAAATTGAATTTCTTTTCCAGCCGACAAATTTCTTTTGGTCGAATCGAGACGCAATAGAAACAGCAATCGAAACTAAAGGTAGGAGCATCCAAAAAGGATTCACTTTTCTATCAGAAGATTTATCTCGAGGGACCTTAAATTTAAGCCCGGAAAAAGCGTTCACTATTGGAGAGAATATCGCACAGACTGATGGACACGTTGTCTTTAAAAACAATCTTGTTGAGCTTATTCAATATGAACCGAAAACAAAAAATGTAAAAACAAACCCCGTACTAATCGTTCCTCCATTCATCAACAAATTTTATATTCTTGACCTACAAGAATCTAACTCATTGGTGCAGCATCTAGTCAGTCAAGGCCTCACAGTTTTTATGATCTCGTGGAAGAACCCTAAGACAGAAGACGGACATTTAACTTGGAATGACTACGCCGCCGACGGAGTTTTGTCGACCATTGACACAATTTTTGATATTTACCCAAAAAACAAACTCAACATTACCGGGTATTGCATTGGTGGCACTCTCGCCGCAATGTGTACAGCAATACTCAGCGATGCAAAAAAAGAAAAAATCTCATCATTGACGTTACTAAATACCCTTATAGATTTCTCAGATGTCGGTGAAATATCAAACTTTATTTCTGAAGAATTTGCCCAGCACTTGAATAACACGATCGGCAAAAATGGAATTTTTCCCGGCTCAGTAATGAGTATGGTCTTTTCTGCATTGCGTCCGAAGGAGCTCATCTGGAATTACGTCGAAAGTACATATCTCAAGGGAGCAGAACCCACACCCTTCGATTTTTTACACTGGAATGCTGACAACACGAACGTACCGGGCCCGTTATTGTTTTGGTACTTAAAAGAGATGTATTTGAACAATAATTTACGGCGTAAGGGTCATCTCAGCGTAGTTGGGGAGAGCGTGGATCTGTCAACAATCGCTTGCCCGTGCTTTGTCGTCGCCTCTCGCAGGGATCATATAGTTCCATGGCAAACAGCATATAAAAGCACAGGGCTCCTAAACGATGATTGTAAGTTCATTCTCGCGAGTGGAGGCCATGTCGCGGGAATTATCCCCTCCCAAAACAATACCGGTAAAGAAACTCATTATGCAAAGACGACAGACGGCAAATCAAGAAAAAATATTCAAGATTGGATAAACGAATCGCTACCAGAGAAAGGAAGTTGGTGGGCATACTGGACAAAATGGCTTACAGAAAACTCAGGTGGAAGTACTTCGCGACGAAAGAATGTCGGTAACAAAAGGTTTAAACCGATAGCCCAAGCGCCTGGGGAATACGTTAAGCATTAGTTATTTAATTAAAATAATGCTTACTTAGAGAATTTATGAGATCTTTAAACTTTTAGGAAAACTATATGAAGCGCGTAGTGTTGGTAACTGGTGGAATGGGTGGTTTAGGTGAATCAATTTGTACCAAAATGGCTGACCAAGGGTACACGGTTGTCACCACCTACTCACCCTCGAACACAAAAAAGGACCAGTGGCTCGCCGAAATGGCTGCAAGAGGATATAAATTTAGCGCAGAGCCAGCAGATGTCTCTGACTACGGATCTTGCGCGGACTGTATCCAATCCATCAAAAAAAATATCGGACCTATAGATGTTTTGGTTAACAATGCTGGAATCACTCGGGATATGACATTTAAAAAAATGACTAAAGATGACTGGGATGCAGTGATGCACACGAATCTTGACAGCGCTTTTAACATGACCAAGCAAGTTCTCAACGATATGGTAGAGAAAGGTTGGGGGCGTGTCATTAACGTAGCATCAGTCAACGGACAAAAAGGCGCTTTTGGGCAAACCAACTACTCTGCAGCAAAGGCCGGATTACACGGATTTACCAAAGCGCTAGCACTCGAAGTTGCAAAAAAAGGAGTGACGGTCAATACCATTTCACCAGGTTACATTGGGACTAAAATGGTCACAGCGATCCCGCAAGAGATACTGGACGAAAAAATCATTCCGCAAATACCCCAAGGCAGGCTTGGTGCGCCCGAAGAGGTTGCCGGTTTAATAATTTACTTGGCCTCAAATGAGGCTGCTTTCGTTACTGGTGCAAATATTTCGATTAATGGCGGACAACATATGTTTTAACTGAATCAAACAATAGAAATAGTGACCTGTAGCAAAAGAAAAGCCCAGAGCCCGCGTTTACCGATAGAGGCGATTTTGCATATAATAAGATCTAGCTTATGATGAAAATAAGGCCAGCATCCTTTTTTGAACGTGGACTACTAAATTAACGCACTTGAACCGAGGCTAGACTAAATGGTTTCACAGGAAAGATTAATTAAAAAGTACCCGAACAGACGTTTATATGACACAGCGACAAGCACGTATATCACGCTGAGTGATGTAAAAGCACTAGTCATGGAGAGCTCCCAGTTCAAAGTAATTGACGCCAAGTCCGGGGATGATCTGACGCGATCCATTCTTTTACAGATAATTACTGAAGAGGAATCAAACGGTTCACCGATCTTTTCATCTCAGATGCTGTACCAAATAATTCGGTTTTATGGGAACGAGTTTCAACAGATGATGAGCTGTTATCTCGAAAAAAACCTTCAAACTTTCATGGAAATCCAAACAAAACTTCAAAAGCCAGAAAACGGGACATCAACAGCGGGTGATAATGGAATGTTCGATCCGAATGCCTATACGCAATTTATAAATATGCAGGGGCCGGCGATACAAGGCCTCATGTCCAACTACCTGGAACAAAATGCCAAGGCGTTTGTCACCATGCAAGAGCAAATGCAACAACAGGCCAATACGATGTTTAGTGGTTTCCCCTTCCCTCCCAAAACCTCGTCTTCAAAGGACCAAGAGCCCGAATAGATAGACGGTAATAAAACTCAAACACAAGTGCTCGCAGAGCAATTCACTTAATTTAATTATGCAAGCACAAACTACCAGATCAGTAGGTTTCGTTTCCCTTGGTTGTCCGAAAGCAACTGTGGACTCAGAGAGAATTTTGTCCTCACTCCGGGCTGATGGCTATGAAATTAGTCCAAGTTACAACACAGCAGATGTCGTCATTGTTAATACCTGTGGTTTCATTGATGAAGCGATTGCAGAATCTCTCGATGCTATCGATGAAGCGCTCACTGAAAATGGAAAAGTCATCGTCACAGGTTGCTTAGGTGCAAAATCAAACTTAATCAAGGATAAGTTCCCGTCTGTCATCGCCGTCACCGGTCCGCAGCAAACTGATGAGGTGATGTCTGCGATAAGAACTAATTTCCCCATTTCTAAAAACCCAATTTTTGACCTTACTCCACGACATGATGTACGACTGACACCTCGCCACTTCGCCTATCTAAAGATTTCAGAAGGGTGTAACCACAAATGTACATTCTGCATTATCCCTTCAATGAGAGGAAAACTAGTCAGCAGACCAGTTGGAGACATACTTGAAGAGGCTAGTACTTTGGTTAAATCTGGCGTTCGAGAACTGTTAGTCATATCTCAAGATACAAGTGCCTATGGCGTTGATACAAAATTTCAGACAGGCTTTTGGAATGGCAGACCAATTAAGACAAAACTTCTGGAGCTATCAAAGGAATTAGGTAAATTAGGGGCATGGGTCAGACTCCATTACGTTTATCCCTATCCACATGTTGATGAGCTCATACCACTGATGAGTGAGGGCGTCATTCTCCCCTACTTAGACATACCCTTTCAACACGCGTCGAATCGTATTCTCAAACTGATGAAGAGACCAGCAAGCGCTGGAAATGTTTTAAACCGCATCAAAACATGGCGAACAGTCTGTCCAGACTTAGCAATAAGAAGTACGTTTATAGTTGGATTCCCCGGAGAAACAGAATCTGAATTCCAGGAGCTTTTAGATTTTTTGACTGAGGCAGACTTGGATAGAGTCGGATGTTTCGAGTACTCACCAGTCACCGGCGCGACAGCGAACGAATTAATAGAAACATCGGTACCCGATGAAATAAAGAAAGAACGCAAAGCTCGGTTAATGGCGCATCAGCATAAAATTAGCGCTGAGCGTCTGAAGGCAAAAATTGGTACAGAGCAAACTATTGTTATTGATGATTCGGGGTCTGATAACGTCGCTGTTGGTAGAACAAAATACGATGCACCAGAGATTGACGGCAGAGTCATTATCAGGGGCGCGCCGCATCTTAACGCGGGGGATATCGTAAAAGCTACGATTACCGAATCCGATGATCACGACCTTTTTGCAGACGTTTAAGATCACATTGCCGAGAAAACAGCTAAGAAAAATTATTGCCAATATATTTACTAGCGTAATCGCCTATTGGCTTGCGCTAAAAGCTCGAAGCTTAGGGGTGTTGGCAACAGTAATTACCTGCTTAATGATTTCGTATGCACTCTCTCCCGTCGACTTAATTCCTGACGTAATCCCTATTCTTGGTTACTTAGATGAACTTTTAATCATCCCGATACTAATCGGCTTAATTAGAAGTCTCACTCCACTTTCAATTACTGAAAAATATCAAGCGCTTGCCGAAGCTTACCTAAAAACACAAACTAAACCGAAGTTTAAACTTGGCATAATTGCCGTTTTGATAACCTGGGCTCTGCTCGGGTACTTCGCACTCTCAATTCTGAGTTAAAGCGTTAAGCTGTCTTTAAAAAAGATGTGACTTCTCTTAGATCTTGCGTTCTTCTCATTGGTGGAAGGCTCTTCCATATTTTTTTCCCATAGGGCTTAGACAACAACCTAGGATCACAGATAATGAGAACGCCCATATCCGTTTCGTCTCTGATCAATCTTCCAGCACCCTGTTTTAGGGAGATGACAGCTTCGGGAACTTGAAAATCCATGAACGGATTCCCACCTTGGCTTCTCAAATAATCAATCCGACCGGCAGTAACTGGGTCATCGGGAACGGAAAAAGGTAATTTATCGATGATGACGAGCACTAACCCCTCACCTCGAACATCTACCCCCTCCCAAAATGAATGGCTCCCGAGAAGAACCGCATTCTTTATTTTTTTAAATTGGTTTAACAACTCAAACTTGGATCCATCACCCTGAATAAGAAGTGGTATTTCCATATTACGATCTTTCAGAATCTTTGATAATTGCTCACCAGCCATACGCATAGCCGCTAAGCTCGTGAACAGCATCATACATCTCCCTCTTGCCGCACAGATCGCCTCGATACTTTCGTTAACTACGCGTTCCACATATGAAGCGTGAGATGGCTCTGGCATATCGTTTGGGACATATAGCACACTGTTCTGGGAATAATCAAAAGGACTATCCCAGCTCCGAAACAGTGCGTCCTCGAGCCCCAGCTGTTGAGTAAAATAAGAGGCATCACCTGAGACTGATAGCGTGGCTGAGGTAAAAACCCAGCTTCTCTCGCCGTTCATTACTATCGATCTGAATTCTTCAGCAACATCAATAGGTGTTAGATGCATACGGACTGATTGGACACTTGATTCGAACCAACGAATAACACTATGTTCTCCCAATTTACTCCAGGTTTCTAAAAAAACTACGGCCTCCAATAGACGCTCGCGACACCGTTGAAGTTCGAGATTAATCAATTCAATGGCACGAATGGACTCAGCTAACTCACCGCTAGTTATTGCCAGCGAAGAGGAAGCCTCAACCGCCTTACTAAACTTATCTCTCTCTCTTAAATCATATCTACCTTTTAGACCCTCGAAGGACAATCTTAAATTACGAATACCCTTCTCAAAACTGTCAATCAATTCGTCTACAGCTTCGGTACTATCGCCCATTATCACGGACCCATAACGTAAATCACGAAGAAGCTCGTTCAATTGATTTGTACTGATACTTGAGCCAAAAAATTGAGTCGCCACGTCTCCAATTTGATGAGCCTCATCGAAGATTACGACATCGCATTCCGGCAACAACTCACCAAAACCATCCTGCTTGAGGGCTAAGTCCGCGAAAAATAGATGATGATTAACTACAACAACTTCTGCTGCTAACGCCCTCTTTCTAGCCTTTAAAACAAAACACTTATTAATATGAGGACAATCAGAGCCGAGGCAACTATCCCTTGTAGAAACAACCGAGGACTGTACCCTTTGATTTTCCTCTGGCATGTTTACCTCTGAAATATCACCAGAATCAGAGCTTTCAAGCATGCGCTCATACATATTAAAAATTTCAACCTCGCGAAGGCTTGAGAATGAACGCTCTGACTTTGTCCTCTCTATCTGTTGGTGACATAGATAATTAGCCCTTCCTTTTAATTTCGCGACGGTTATGGGTATTTTTAACGCGTCGCGAACTACTTGAATATCTTGATCATAAAGTTGGTCTTGTAGTGTCTTGGTACCAGTTGCTATTATGATTTTCCGCCCGTAGTAAAATGCGGGTATCAAATATGCAAAAGTCTTACCCGTTCCCGTACCAGCCTCACATATGATGGGCTCCTTTTTTTTAATCGCTGCGCCGATAGCCTGAGCCATTTCGCTTTGCTCAACTCGCGACTTGTATCCAACAACAACGTCTGATAGCAATCCTTTGGAGCTAAACGCTCGATCAATCTCTTCTTCGGTGCTCAAATTACTCAACTTTCAATGTGATTGAATTAAAGGGTCTACAATGAGACCTGTCGATATTGCTAAACATACGAATTGCTTCACTCAACTAGATATCGATTAAAACTTTTTACTAAAATTGACGCCTAACAAAGAACAAACTCATATCGCTATACGAACAACATGAGACCTTTCGGAATAAGATTACTGACGACAGCTAATATTTTAGCGACTCTATGCTTATTAATTATTTCCGCCGACCTCACAGGTGGGAAACTGATTCTCTACTTGTGTGTGGCTGGACTTCATTTAATACTAGCTACTGGTATCTTCTTGCAACTCCGCTGGGCCTACGTGCTAACGATAACTTACTCCTTGTTTCAAGGGGTGGGGATGAGTCTATGGTGTTTAATTGGTGTTTTAACTTTGGTAGGAGAACCTGCTTCCCAAGAAAAAATAGGGTTTTTTGTTTTGTCCGCGTTTATAGTGCCTTTTTTAGGTTGGACCATTATCTATCTGATAAAACGCTTGAGAATGGACACGTTTACTTAAATCTACTGTTCACTCCCCTTCGAACCCAAAGGATCTGGTATAACGATAGAAGGGATTGGCTCACCCAAATCTTGATCTTCAGGCGAGACTGGAGCATTACTCAACTCCACTTTTTCAATACGGTTAAATCGCTTGGTTATTTTGTCGCTACTCACCCTGACTTCTTCAACATCTTTGTGCGCAAGTCTTATATGATCAGCTAACTTCCTCATGCGATCATCGAATCTATTGAAGTCGAGACTCAAACGTCGGAGCTCCTCTTTAATGATATGAATTTGTTCTCGTGTAGCAATGTCCTTCATTACAGCTCGCGCCGTATTTAAAACGGCCATTAATGTCGTCGGCGATACGATCCACACTTTCTTCTGCATGGCATACTCAACGACCTCGTTGTGGTAAGCGTGAATTTCAGCAAATACTGCTTCAGCAGGAATGAACATCACCGCACCATCACTGGTTTCCCCATCAATAATGTATTTATCAGAGATTGCATCCACATGCTTTCTTATATCCACACGAAATGCCCGTTGCGCTAAAGCCTTATCACCTTCGGCATTATCTTTCGAAAACATACGGTGATAATTCTCAAGCGGAAACTTCGAGTCGACAGAGACGTTTCCCGTAGGATCAGGTAGTCGCAAAATACAGTCAACACGACTACCAGTTGAGTAAGTGAATTGGAAGTCATATGCCGAAGGCGGCAACATGTTTCTAACTAAATTCTCTAACTGAACCTCACCGAATGCCCCACGAGAGCGTTTATCTCCGAGTAACTCTTGCAACCCAATGACGTTAGTTGTTAAACCATCAATTTTCTTTTGGGCCTCATCAATAGTTGCTAAACGCTCCATTACGCTCACAAAGGTAGCATTTGTTTTTTTGAAGCCCTCCTCAAGCCGCTCATTCACCTTCCCAGAAATTTGCTCCAATCTAGAGTCGGTCACCTTACTGAGGGTTTCCATCGACTTGTTTAACTGATTCGCCGCCTCCTTCAAACTCGATTGAACTATTTCCCTCTCAGCTCGGCTTTGCTCAGAGAGCTTTTCTAGCACTCGAGCAATCACCTCAGAACGAATTAAATCAAGTTTTGCCTGAACCTCATTCCGCATTTCAGTGATTGATGCCAGAGTTTTTTCTTTACCTACAGATTGTTCCTCAATTAGTCTGACCTGGAACGAACCAGAACTACTGCGGAGTTGATTTAATTCGTTGGAAAGAAAAGATCGTAGATTTTCGTTCAGGGTCGACTGATTTCTCAACAACCTATCCGCCATTGCATTTAGCGTTTCACTACTCTCCCTAGACTGAGCGATCGAGAGATTTTCCAAAACATTTTTTATTTTTTTAGGCAGTCTAAACAACAACACAACGACTATCCCAGTTGTAATCATGACTAAAAGCATGATCCACATCAATAATCGAGGGCTTTCAAACCACATATTCATCTGAACAGTATAGCTGATTAAACGCGGAATTATGACCGCTTATTGGCTAGGCGGCCTTCGTGCCTCTTGCATCACGCCGTCGCTCATGTTCCTTCAAGGCCTTTTTGCGCAGCCGGATAGATTTAGGAGTAATTTCAACGAGCTCATCATCAGCTATAAACTCCACTGCGCGCTCCAAAGTCAGCTCAATTGGAGGTGTCAGCCTAACCGCCTCATCGGTACCAGAGGACCTTACATTAGTTAATTGCTTCTGTTTAATCGGATTTACGCTCAAATCATTATCTCTGGAATGGATGCCTATGATCATTCCCTCGTATAACTCTTCTCCTGGTGCCACAAACATCCGACCACGCTCCTGTAGCTTCCAAAGTGCGTAAGCAACTGCGGGGCCATTATCCTGACTCACTAAAACGCCATTTCTTCGATCCTCAATATCACCTTTCAATACGTCGTAGGAATCAAAAATATGACTCGCGACTCCAGTACCACGAGTCAACGTAAGGAACTCACTTTGAAATCCGATTAGACCACGTGCTGGTATTCGATACTCCAGTCTGACTCGGCCTTTACCATCTGGAATCATATCTTGAAGCTCCCCACGCCTAGCACCCAATTCTTCCATCACAGCACCTTGATTCCCCTCCTCAACATCAATAGTTAGGATTTCGTAAGGCTCTTGGCGCTGTCCATCCACGTCTTTAAACACAACGCGAGGTCTTCCTACAGCAAGCTCGTAACCCTCTCGACGCATATTTTCAAGCAAAATCGTTAAATGTAACTCACCTCGGCCCGAAACAATAAAAGTGTCAGAGTCTGATGTGAACTCTACTTTGAGAGCCACATTGGACTGTAATTCGCGATTCAATCGATCTCGAATTTGCCTGCTTGTTACAAACTTTCCTTCCCGGCCTGCAAGCGGTGACGTATTCACGACAAAATTCATAGTTAAAGTAGGCTCATCTACGGTTAGAAGGGGTAACGCTTCAGGTGTCGATCCAGCCTCACATACCGTCTGACCGATGCTGATATCTTCGATACCGTTAATCAATACAATATTGCCGGCTTCAGCCTCGTCAACTACCTCCTTCTCTAGACCCGAGAAAATGAGGACTTGGTTAACCTTTCTTGTGACAGAATCACCATCGGGTCCCGCTACCATAAGTACTTGCTGCCCCGAACGTATCCGACCTCTATTCACACGACCGATTCCTATTCGCCCCACAAAACTTGAATAATCTAACGAACAAATCTGAAGTTGTAATGGTCCGTCTACATCCACGTCACGCACAGGAACGTGGTCTAATATTGTCTCGAATAACGGAACTAACGTGTCGTTTTTTAACTCCGCGTCTAGCGTGGCCCAACCTTCGAGAGCAGAGGCATATACAACGGGAAAGTCCAATTGATCTTCGTTCGCACCTAGTTTGTCGAACAAATCAAAGGTTTGATTGATGACCCAACTTGGTCGTGCCCCTGGTCGATCAATTTTATTAACAACCACAATCGGCTTGAGACCAAGTGACAACGCTTTTTTTGTCACAAAACGAGTTTGCGGCATGGGACCATCAACCGCATCAACCAGCAGTAAGACACAATCAACCATCGACAATACGCGCTCGACTTCACCACCAAAATCAGCGTGACCAGGCGTATCAACAATATTAATGTGAGTCCCTTGATAGCTGATAGCACAGTTCTTGGAAAGAATGGTTATGCCGCGCTCTTTCTCCAGGTCATTAGAGTCCATAACCCGCTCTGAAACTTGTTTGTGTGCAGCAAAAGTACCTGCTTGTTTCAATAGTTGATCAACTAATGTCGTTTTTCCGTGATCAACGTGCGCGACGATTGCAATATTACGGATGCTTTTCATAGTTATTTATTTGATCGAGTCGTACTTGAAGAATGAAAGACGGTTTAAATAATTGGAGAGAAAATCTCACGAAATGCCAGTTTCTAATTTCGCGGCGGAGTCTAACACAATTCAACCTTTTAAAACTTGAAAGTTATCGCTATGGGATGATGCGAATTTTATTTAACATACCGCCAATCGACCCGATGCGACAGGCCCTCGTAAAACCGTCTTCGCGAAACATCTCAAGCACCGTCTCCTCTATCGAAGTAGAACAGGTCACCAGCAACCCGCCACTCGTTTGTGGATCGGTCAATAAATCAAGCTCGAAACCATCCATTGAATCAAAATATTGCACGTATTCAGAACAACTAGACCAATTTCGACTTGATGCCCCAGTAACGACTCCATCACGCGCGAGTCGTTGAGCGCTATCTATAAATGGAACCTCTGAAAGCTTAATTTCCGCCCCCACATTTGAACCCAGTACTATCTCTTTAAGGTGTCCCAGAAGACCAAAACCAGTGACGTCGGTCATCGCATTCACACCCGCCACTTCGCCCAAACGAGCTCCCGTCGAATTGATCTGAGTCGTTAACGAAATCATTTCTTGGTAACTGGAATCATTCAACACATTTTTCTTCAAGGCCGCTGATAACACTCCAATACCCAAAGGTTTACCAATGATAATACTGTCTCCAATTTGGGCATCCGTATTTCTTTTAATTTTATCTGGCGCAACCTTACCGATAACGACAAGCCCATAAATAGGTTCGGGACTATCGATTGAATGCCCGCCAGCAATAGGAACGCCCAACTCCTCACATATCGCCCGCCCTCCTTGTAAGACAGCAGAAATCGTTTTAACCGGCAACTTATCAATAGGCATCCCCACCACGCTTAACGCGAATAACGGTTTCGCGCCCATCGCATAAATATCAGAGAACGCATTGGTAGCAGCGATTTGTCCGAACGCAAACGGGTCATCAACAATAGGAGTAAAAAAATCCGTTGTTGCGACAAGCGCGGTATCATCATCTATTTGGTAAACAGCTGCATCATCAGACTGATCAAACCCAACCAACAAATTACTATCTGCGATAGGCTGGAGATCAGCTAATATTTCCTTTAAAAGTTTTGGAGAAATTTTACAACCACAACCACCACCATGAGCATATTCAGTTAACTTCAAAACCACTCTCCACAAATATAATCGTGCGACAATAAAATCTGAACCACATCATAAAGACAAACCACCATCTATTCATTAAATAACATTAATTTTTCAAAAATACGAAATGAATCTACAATTTAAATTGTCTCATGAAGCGTGACACAATTAATATTTCTGACTTGAGACCTACCGACGAAATTATCGATGTTCGGTCGCCAAAAGAATATTCAGCCGACCATATCCCTGGTGCGGTCAATTTACCAGTATTAAATGACGAAGAAAGAAAACTGGTGGGTTGGACCTACAAAAATGAATCATCGTTCAAAGCTAAGCGAATTGGGGCAGCTTTAGTGGCTAAAAATATCGCCACTCACATTGAATTAGCACTTTCGGAGAAACCTGAGACTTGGTCGCCTGTGATTTACTGTTGGAGAGGTGGCAAACGAAGCGGGTCGATGTCACTCGTTTTTAGACAAATTGGGTGGAATGCAAAACAGCTAAGTGGTGGGTATAAGTCTTTCCGGCGACATGTGATCACAGACACGAATGCACTGGCCTCCTCGTTTCACTACATCGTTATATGTGGTTTAACTGGAACAGCAAAAACCGATCTAATAAAAGAAATTAAACGTCAAAAAGGTCAGGCTTTAGATTTAGAGGGTTTGGCCCAGCACCGAGGATCAGTTCTAGGCTATGATCCTAACGCTAGACAACCAAGCCAAAAAAAATTCGAAACAAACATTTGGCATGAACTGAAGAAACTAGATCAAACAAGACCTGTTTTTATTGAGTCGGAAAGTAAAAAAATTGGTGACTTAAGAATTCCAGAGCCACTAATCAGCGCTTTCCGACAAGGCTTTTGCATCAATATAACAGCCGACATCAATAAAAGAACGGACTACTTAAAGCAAAATTATGCACACTTAATTCTAGAGCCATCTACCCTTGCAATTCAGCTTAACAAGCTAAGATCGAGGCACGGAAACAGCGGAGTAGATTTCTGGCTGGACCTTATTTCAAAAGGTAATTGGGACGAATTTATTCGAGATCTGCTACAAAAACACTATGACGCATCATACTCAAAATCAATGCAAAAAAATTTCCATACGTTTCTTGAGGCGCCAAATTACCAACTAGATACGTTATCGCATGATGCGTTATCATCAACGGTTGAAGCAATCCTGTCTAACTATTCTACAATTTGAAACAAAAAAATTTTTAGGAGAATTATGAGCTCTACAATCACTGGACTGGCAGTCCCAGACTTCTCTGCGCCGATGACCTCTGGAAAAACATTCAAACTTTCTGAAAACCGAGGAAATCACGTTGTCCTTTACTTCTATCCAAAAGACAGCACTCCAGGATGCACCAATGAAAGCATTCAGTTTAATGAGCTGCTAACATCGTTTACAAAGAAAAACTGCATGGTTTTCGGCATATCTCGAGACAGTCTAAAATCTCATGAAAACTTCAGATCTAAATATGGCTTTAAGTTCGACTTAATTTCCGATAGTGATGAAGCGGTTTGTCAAATGTTTGATGTGATTAAAATGAAGAACATGTATGGCAAGCAAGTCAGAGGCATTGAGCGAAGTACATTTTTAATCGATTCAGCTGGAATTCTAAAAAAGGAGTGGAGGAAAGTATCTGTATCTGGTCATGCTCAAGAGGTTTTAGAAAGTATTTAGCAATACAGATTTAGTACTGGTTCGGATTGGCGAAATTAGAGAACTGGGTGTGCTTTCCATTCCAGGTCAGCATGACAGTGCCTGTTGGACCGTTTCTTTGCTTACCGATGATAACTTCGGCCTTGTTCTTGTCCAATGTATCTGGATTGTAGACCTCGTCACGATAGATAAAAAGAATCGTGTCAGCGTCCTGCTCGATAGCGCCTGACTCCCTCAGGTCAGACATAACGGGACGTTTATTGGGTCTTTGCTCCAAGGAACGATTCAGCTGCGACAAAGCAACCACTGGAACGTTTAGCTCTTTTGCCAACCCCTTCAACGAACGAGACATTTCTGAAATCTCAGTTGCCCGATTCTCTCCTTGCTTACTGGCGGACATGAGTTGAAGATAATCGATAACGATGAGACCTAGCTGACCGTATTGTCTATGTAAACGGCGAGCCCTGGCCCGGAGTTCTAGTGAGTTAAGTCCTGGAGTTTCGTCAATATGGATTGGCGCCTCACTGAGTCGTCCTACGGCATTGGTTAATTTCCGCCAATCATCCTCAGCTAATTGACCAGTACGTAAATCATGAGCGTTAATCTTACCAAGTGAACTCAGCAAACGCATGGCTAGTTGTCCGGCACCCATCTCCATCGAAAACAATCCAATAGGTAGGCCCTCAGCAAGCGATACGTGCTCTGCGATATTGAGTGCTAGGGCCGTTTTACCCATTGATGGGCGGCCAGCCACAATCACTAAGTCACCCGCTTGAAATCCAGATGTCATCCTGTCAAGATCAACAAATCCGGTGGGTACTCCCGTGACATCAGATGGATTATCTCTGTTATACAACATATCAATACGCTCTACCACCTGAGTCAGTATAGGTTGTATATCTTGGAAACCTTGTTTTGTTCTCGCCCCCTCTTCAGAGATTGAGAAGATTTTTGACTCCGCCTCATCTAACAATTGGACTGCCTCTTGACCCATAGGGTTATAAGCCGTGTCCGAGATCGCAGCAGCCGTATCAGCTAACTTTCTAAGAATTGAACGCTCTCGTACAATCTCTGCATACCGTCTTATATTTGCTACCGAGGGGGTGTTTTGCGCCAACGCCCCTAAATAGGATAGACCACCGACCTGCTCAAGCTCTTTCGTATTTTCTAAACTCTCAGCTACCGTAATCGCGTCTGCAGGCTTATTAGATCCTATGAGACGGGTAATGTGCTGATATATGGTCTTGTGGTCCGGCCGATAAAGGTCTGACTCGTTCATAAAATCAGCCACACGATCCCATGCTGTATTGTCCAGCAACAAGCCGCCCAAAACTGATTGCTCAGCCTCTACTGAGTGTGGCGGTACTTTCAAAGATAATATCTCTTGATCAGACATACATTCGTTACGATTTCTGTGGACCATCCAGTATTTGTAGATTAGAGCATAGCATTTCCAGTTGCGTTGAAGCGAGTTATTAAGCTGAGTAATGAAAAATTAATAGATATTCCCAAGCAAAAAAAAACCACGCTATAAAAACGTGGTTTTCACGAGCAAAAAAAAAGATTTTACTGCTCTGGCGTTACGGTCACCGTGATTGTTGCTACAACCTCAGCGTGCAAGCTAACAGAGATTGATGCCTCCCCAATTTGTTTCAAGGGGCCCGTCGGCATTTGAATTTGATTCTTATTTATCTCATACCCTTGGACGTTCAAGGCATCTGCAATGTCATAATGAGTGACTGAGCCAAAAAGGCGTCCATCAACTCCTGCCTTTTGCATAATTTCAATCGATGCACCATCAATTTTTTCGAACTTAGTCTGAGCGTCCGACAGAATTTTAGCCTGCTGAGCTTCTAACTCAGCTCGTTTTTGCTCAAATTCAGCAAGATTTTCTTTAGTAGCTCGTTGAGCCTTTCCTTGTGGAATTAGATAATTCCGTGCGTAACCCTCCTTAACATTAACGAGATCGCCTAAACGACCGAGGTTTACAACTTGTTCTAAGAGAATAATTTCCATTGGTCTAGTCCGTCAAAAATTAGTGGGCGTCTGAATATGGCAAAAGTGCGAGAAACCTTGCTCTCTTGATCGCCACAGACAATTGTCGTTGAAAACGAGAACGAGTTCCCGTTATCCGAGCCGGGATGATTTTTCCATTTTCGGAAATGAAATCTTTCAAAATATCAGTATTTTTATAATCAACCCACTCTATCTTCTCAGCCGTAAAACGACAAAATTTACGTCGTTTAAATAAAGGCCGGCTAGGTTTTCTTTTATCGTTCTTTTTTCTAAATGCCATTACAACCTCCAATATCTCAATAATTAATTCTCATCGAACCCTTGCACATTGAATACAGGCCATTTTGATCGAGCCCCCTTATTCATTAAAAATCCAATCAGGGTTAAGTTCTGTCCAACACAACTTCGATCTAATTTAAGTGCCCTATCTCCAAACACAATGCAATCAAGATTCAATACAACTCGTCTTTGACTTTGATCTTCCATTTGTTCGCTATGATGTTCCACTGAAAATTTCAGGATAGGAATACCAGACGGCGAATAACGCAAAACCTCTCTAGCGGTAATAGTCGCGAATAATTTAATGCTATTCGTCGACATTAAACCTTTCCTACGCTCCCTCTTTAACCTCTGGCTCTGCCTTTACCTCCTCCGAGGTCTTAGTTACTTCAGCAACTGGCGCCGGAGTTGGTGATGCCTTGTCATCAGAAGCCGGAGCTGGACGTCCTACAATCTGTTTTGTTTTCTCATCCTTCATCATGAAAGACGACTCGGTCACTGCAGCTTTCATTGACACAGTAAGGTGACGAAGCACAGCATCATTAAATTTAAATCCCAATTCAAGTTCTTTGAGAACTTCCTGGTCACATTCAACATTCATGAGCACGTAATGTGCTTTATGAATTTTCTGAATGGGATAAGCAAGTTGTCTACGCCCCCAATCTTCTAGTCGGTGGACAACCCCTTTGCCGGCCGTGACTTGGTTGCGATATCGCTCGATCATAGCCGGAACCTGTTCACTTTGATCAGGGTGCACGATAAATACTATCTCGTAATGCCGCATTAAATTTTCTCCTTATGGTTAAACAGTGTTTTTTTGAACACCTTGACAGCCCCCTAAAAATGCGGTTTTAGTAGAGCAAGGGACCGAAAGTATACCTGCTTTCATAAACTCACACAAACTTATACCTTAGGAACAAAATCTTGTGAGAACAATACCTTAACTCCGTCATATAGAGGTATATACCCTCAGCCCTAGATCATTTTTAGATACTCGACCGGATTTTATGGATTGCTATTCCAGCATATCAACAATGTCATCTTATTTTTATTGTTATAGTCCGGAAGCTTTATCGCACCAAAAAAATGTCTATCCAATTACAAAAACAACTGCAATAACATGAATACCCAAACAACTGCAGAAGATTCGAGCATATTGCCAGCGCGACGCTGGCTTTTGCTAATCAATGTGCAGATTGTTACGTTGATGTATGGAATAGCAATTACCTCTGCGACGATCGTTCTGCCCCATATTCAAGGAGCGTTATCCGTCAATCAAGACCAAGCTTCTTGGACAATGACCCTTTTTCTTGTTGGGTCAGCTGTGACAATGCCAATCACCGGATGGCTGGCAGGTTGGCTTGGTTGGCGTCGTTTAATGGTGGGCACATTAATCGGTTTTACCGTTACGTCCATTGCGTGCGGACTAGCTACCAACTTAGAGACTTTACTAGTAGCCAGGGCTGCTCAAGGTGTATTTGGCGCTCCGTTAATGCCTTTAGGCCAAGGGATGCTTCTTGCGACATTCCCCAAGAAACAGCATGCGCTTGCACTAATGCTTTGGGGTATCGGCGGAACCATGGGGCCAGTGCTTGGGCCCATCCTCGGAGGGTTTGTTGGCGAAGCATTAGGGTGGAGATGGACTTTTCTATTTCTAGCTCCGATTTCGACAATGGCAATAATCATTGCTATTTTCGCACTTGGCGATCAACAAAAAGGTACTTCAGGAAAACTCGGTTGGATGGGATTTCTTAGCTTAGCTATCGCAATTGGTTCCGCTCAATTACTGCTTGATAGGGGTCACAGGTTAGACTGGTTTGAATCCTTTGAAATCACTACTGAACTATTCATTTGCCTTATTGCAGCATTATTTTTTATTTGGAGCACACTGTATTCGAAAACTCCTTTATTCGAGCGCGCGATCTTCACCAACTGGAATTTCACCCTCGGGCTATTAACTATGCTTCTGATGGGTGCGCTTAGTTTCACGCCGATCACACTATTCCCAATGCTTCTGCAAGATTTACGCGGTTATCCGGATGCTACAGCCGGCATTCTATTATCAGCGAGAGGTTTCGGTAACTTAGCTAGCTTTTTTATTGTTGTTCAATTCACCAAACTCAATGCAAAACTAGCATTAATGACAGGCATGGCTCTTCAGATTTGGGCTGGCTGGGCAATGTCTAATCTCAATATCAACATGACAGAATTCGATGTATTTTGGACTAACTTTGTTCAAGGGTTTGGTTTCGGCTTAGCCTATACGCCGATGACCGTACTAGCATTTGCAACACTCTCGACTAAACTAACCGTTCAAGGATCAGCTTTGTTCAACATGATGCGAAATTTTGGTAGCAGCCTGTTTTTATCTTTGAGCATACTCATCTTACTGAGATCTGCTGCTGAGAATTATTCCGGCCTAAGTCAAATCATTAACCCAATGAATCCGCTTTTAAGCAACCCAAACGATGCTCCACATTGGAATACAACATCAATAGAATCAATTGCAAAAATTAGTGAAGAAATTACGATTCAATCTTTAATGGGAGGATATCTCAATGCCTTTCAACTATTTACTTGGGTTGCGATATCAGCACTCATTCTAAGTTGTCTATATCGATCGAACCGACAACAGTAAGAATGGTTGCATCTAAAAAAGCGGCAATAGATCTCAAACTAATTTCCAAACCACATAGAATAACTAATTACTTTTTTTTAACTTAAAAATAAGAAATAAGTTCGCACTGAACAAGCACAAAGACAGCAGGAAATGAGCCCGTATCCAGAAAATTATTGAATCAATGATCCCATTAATAACTGAAGTTTGATCGACTAAATGCTCATGAAGCAGCAACGCGACATCCTTAAGTCCACTTTGATCCGAGGACGCTTGAATCAAATTCAAAACGACTTGAGGAGGTTGAGATAGGACTTCCCATTGCGGAAAAACAGTTAGGTCGAGATATATTACTCCCAAGAATAAAATCACATACGTCAACGCAGACAACCCATTTACCCACAACAGCACCTGTATCAACTTGCGCAACGTAATTAGTCTCTTTTTTAAATAACTTTAGGCTTTAAAAACTTTAATAATTTCTTCGATAGCGGCTAGGTCTTCCAGCGTCGTCAAGTCACCTGGATCTCTGTCCTCAGCTATCGCCTGTATGCTCCGCCTCAACAACTTACCAGACCGAGTTTTAGGTAACATCGATACAAAGTAAACCGCCTTGGGTCTGGCTATAGCACCCAGAGACTGATCGACTTGCTTCATGATTTCTTTTTTGTGCAGTTCGCTTTTTTCCGAATCATCTTCATCTGCAAAGTTTTTACGCACAACAAACGCGATCGGCATTTGTCCTTTTAGCGCATCCTCAACTCCCACAACTGCAACCTCTGCGATATTTCCGTTGTTTTGAATTGCCTCTTCAATCTCTCTCGTTCCTATTCGATGCCCAGCTACATTTATGACGTCATCCGTTCGACCTAAAATAAAATGATATCCATCCTGATCCCTTATGCCCCAATCGAATGTTGAATAAACAAGTTTCGAATCAAACGTAGAAAAATACGTTTTTACAAATCGCTCATCGTCACCCCAAACCGTGCTCATACACCCGGGTGGAAGTGGCGGGACAATCGAGACAAGACCTTTTTCATTTGGATCAGCTTCGGAAGCATCCGACTCCCTCAGAACCTTAAGATTGTATCCGTACGCCGGAAATGATGGACTTCCATACTTCACAGCGGTCTTTTCAACACCAGGCATTGGCGTTAGCACAGGCCACCCTGTTTCAGTTTGCCAAAAATGGTCATGTACAGGTTTTTTTATCGCATTTGATATCCACCTGTGCGTTGATTCATCTAAGGGCTCACCAGCTAAAAATAAGTGTCTCAACGAGTCTAAGCTATAACTATCGATAAATTTTGGATCTTGTTTCTTTAACACCCGTATAGCGGTTGGAGATGAGAACAAAACATTCACATTGTACTTTTCCACAATGCTCCACCAAATACCTGGATCAGGCGTCGTTGGAAGACCTTCATATAGGATAGTGGTCATACCCATGATAAGAGGGGCGTAAACGATGTACGAGTGACCCACAACCCAACCAATATCAGAAGTGGTAAAGATCGTTTCTCCCGCCCGAGCATCATATATATGACTCATAGATGTAGCTAAGGCTACCGCATGTCCACCCGTGTCTCTTTGAACACCCTTTGGCTTACCCGTAGTACCTGATGTGTATAAAATATAGCTCGGCTCGTTGGATTCTAACCATTCAACGCTGACCTCTTCACCGTCAAAACTCTTTACTGCTTCGCGGTAATCAACGTCTCGTTCCTCATTCCAGTCTAGTTTTTCTACTAACCCACGTTTGACCAAAATTACATGGGCAGGCGGTTTTTGTGCCAATTCTAATGCATCATCGACTAAGCCCTTATAAGGAATAATACGCCCGCCCCTCATTCCAGCGTCGGCGGTTATCATGACCTTGGGAGCGCAGTCATCTACGCGTTGCGCTAAGCTCGCAGCGGCAAAACCGCCAAACACAACCGAATGAATAGCACCAATGCGAGCACATGCAAGCATCGCATAAACCGCCTCGGGAATCATGGGCATATAAATCAGAACCCTGTCCCCTCTACCAACGTTTTTCTTCTTCAATAAAGCTGCAAATATGTTTACTTCTTTGTAGAGTTCCTGGTAACTAATTGCGCGCTCCGTGTTGGTCTCAGTCGAGATATAAACAATCGCACTTTGCTTTGATCGGCCTTCCAAATGACGGTCGATTGCATTGAAACAAAGGTTTGTCTTCCCATTCAGAAACCACTTAGCAAAGGGGGGGCGCGAATAATCAAGCACCTGATCAAAATCGCTTTCCCAGTGAATCAGTTTGGCTTGCTCAGCCCAAAACTCATCAGGTTTGTCTACGGATTTTTGATGAAATTCATTGATTTTTTTTGACAAGACCGACTCCCCAAACTACTACTCACGATTAATCTGAAATTTTAACGACCGAACGCCCTCTCATTTTCGCTTGCATGACTGCCTCAAATGTCGCCGGCAAATCATCAAAGGCAACGGTAGTTACGATTTTATCTAAGTTTTTAGGTTTCATATCTGTAGCCAACCTACCCCAAACTTTACGTCTGACCTCCATCTCAGCATTCACTGAATCTATTCCAGCTAGTGTCACACCTCGCAGAATATATGGCATAACTGTTGTGTTGAATTTAAAACTCGCGGCCAGTCCAATAGAAGCTATCGCCCCTCCAACCTTAACGGTACTTGCCAACCAAGATAAAATGTCGCCGCCCAAATTATCAACGACACCAGCCCAAGTTTCTCGACCTAATGGTCTAATTTTGGCTAAATCAAGAGACGCTGTATCTAAAATTTCAGCAGCCCCCAAACTTTTTAAATAATCTGACTGGTCTGGCTTACCTGTCATAGCGGTAACGTCATAACCCAGGGCAGAGAGTATATCAATGGCTATTCCGCCCACGCCACCTGTAGCACCATTAACAAGGACAGGGCCAGCATCAGGATTGAGCCCATTGTGCTCCATACGCTCAACAGCTAAGCCCGCAGTAAAGCCGGCTGTTCCAAGCGCCATCGAACTAAATAAATCTAATCCAGCAGGCATTGGTACAACCCATTTGGCTGGAACACGACAGTACTCCGCGTACCCCCCGTGATGAGCTACTCCTATGTCATAACTCGTCGCTATGACTTCCTGACCAACTTTGAATTCGTCTGAGGATGATTCTACAACCACCCCCGACAAATCGATTCCCCCAACACATGGGAACCTACGAATTATCTTTCCAGCACCGGTTGCCGCTAAAGCATCTTTAAAGTTTACTGAGGAATAGGCCGTTTTTATAAGGACCTCACCTGGATCAAGGTCCGCAGTATCTATAGTTTTAAAACTACTATTGACGCCTTCTTCTGCCTCTTCAATTAAGAATGCCTTAAATTTCGACATATCGATCTCCTTTTTTCTTTTACCTAAATTTTGTGCACTGCAGTAATGCTACAGTAAATAATATAAAGTTTTTACGGAAGATGAGCTTCAGCCAAATAGCGCGAAGTCTGCATCTCAATTAATCTTGATTCTGTTCGATCTTTTTCAGTCGTGCCAAGTGCATCAGACAGAACATCTGTCAATCTTTCCTCAGAATCAAGCACTAGATTGACGCGCCGATCGTAGAACTCATCAACCAACCAAGTAAATCGTCTTCGTGCATTATCATTGTCCTTACAAAACTTGGGGACGCTACTAATAACAACCGTGTGAAATCCTTTCGCAAGCTCAATATAATCGTCTTTTCCTCTAGGTCCATCGCATATAGCGTCAAAATCAAACCATATCGCGTCCTTTGAAATCATTTTCGTTGGTATCGATCTATTGTTTAATTCGATAAAAACGGCACATTCACGCTCTCTTGAAAGAGATTCAAATAAATTCATCACCACCGGTTCCAGTTCGCTTTTTTTGCCGCAAAAATAAACGCCTGCCTTCTCTAAAGAACGCAGTCGATAATCTTCGCCAGCATCGAGATTAACGATACTCATCTTTGAATTAATTAAATCAATAGTCGGTAAAAATTGTGCCCTTTGAAGACCATGCTCATACAGCTTATCCGGCATCCAATTCGCTGTCGTTACAATTACAACGTCTTCATGAAAAAGAGCTTCGAGCAAGTTCCTCATAATCATCGCATCACCAATATCAGAAATGTGAAACTCATCCAAACAGAGTAATTTTGTTTTTGAGGCGATATCCTTCCCGATTCTGCGGAGTGGGTTTTCGTGGCCCTGTAAGTTTTTTAGACGGTAATGGACCTCTTGCATGAAGCGATGAAAATGAATTCGCTTTTTTTGCCCTAGCTCTACATGCTCATAGAAAAGATCCATTAAAAATGTCTTCCCACGACCAACACCACCCCATAGATACATCCCCTTGGGCGGTTTTTTCTTGAAAAAAATTCGTTTTAGGAGACCAGGTTGATCACAAGCAGACTCGAGTTCGGAAGCTAATTGAGCTAATTGATCAATCGTACGAAGTTGAGCCGCATCAAGCACATAACCTAACTCATCAGCCTTAGATTCTGCAGACTTTCTCATATTCCTCCTAGCTATGCTACCCCGTGTACCGAGCTCCAAGGATAAGAAAATAACGCATTACAACTGTCTTCAAAGACTCAGGTATCTGTCTTCAATTCCCAGAGCAGCTTCGTGCATGGCTTCAGAAAGAGACGGATGCGCGTGTACGATTCTCGCTATGTCCTCTGAGGTAGCGCCAAACTCGAGCGCTACCACGGCTTCAGATATCAATTCAGACGCATAAGGACCTATGATGTGCACACCTAAAATCCGATCACTTTCTTCGTGCGCAATCATCTTCACAAACCCCGAGCTATCACCAATTGCCTGCGCACGACCACTAGCCACAAATGGAAACTTACCAATCTTATAGGGTACTCCATCCGCTTTTAAATCTTGCTCTGTTCGTCCAACCCACGCAATCTCTGGACTGGTATAAATAACCCAGGGGATTGTATCGAGATTGACGTCCCCATATTGTCCCGCGATCGTCTCGGCTACTGCCACCCCTTCTTCGGAGGATTTATGTGCCAACATCGGCCCTCGCACAACATCACCAATGGCATAAATGTTAGAGATATTCGTTCGGTTGTGGTGATCGACAGTGATAAATCCACGTTCGTCAATGTCCACGCCCACATTATCCAAACCAACATTACCTGAATTCGGAACCCGCCCGACAGCAACTACAATTCGATCACAATCCAATGTTTTAAGGTCGTCTCCATCTTTATAGGTCACCGTAATCGTTTCGCCTTTTCTACTCACTTCTTGTACGGTGCATCCGAGGTGGATATCCAATCCAACATTTCTAGTAAAGATCCTCTTAGCTTCCTTCGCCACAGCTTCATCAACGGCAGCCAAAAAAGTTGGTAACGCTTCTAGCACAGTAACCTTGGCGCCGAGTCGCTTCCAAACACTACCCATTTCCAAACCAATTACGCCAGCCCCAATGACCAATAGGTGCTTGGGAGTGACAGGAAGCGTTAATGCGCCCCTGTTGTCACAAATGTATTCGTTATCAACAGGAACTGAGTCCATCGACCTCGGGCTCGATCCGGTCGCAATGATGACATGCCTTGCCTCAACGAATGCTTCATTGATTCCATTAACCTTGAGCCGTATCACATCTCCGGTGGAAACTAATTCGGCACGCCCATGCATTTGAGCTACCTTATTTTTCTTAAACAAAAGTGAAATGCCGTTAGTGAACTGCTTTACAATTCCATCCTTGCGGGCCAGCATCTTGCTGACATCTATCTTGACGTTAGTTGCTGAGATACCGTGCTCATGAAATTTATGAATTGCTTTTTCATAGTTCTCTGAGGATTCAAGAAGCGCTTTCGAAGGAATGCATCCAACATTCAAACATGTGCCCCCCAGGCTCGCTTTACCTGACGAATCTTCAAAGTCGTCAATACAAATAGTTTTGAGTCCGAGTTGAGACGCTCTAATTGCAGCGACATATCCACCTGGTCCAGCGCCAATTACCGCAACATCATAAATAGTATTCATAGCATCCAATAATTCATCATTTTTAATACAGCACCTTAACCACTAGATCTCCAGTAATAAACGAGATGGATCTTCAAGAGCCTCTTTAATTGCAACTAAAAACAGCACAGCTTCCCGACCATCAATAATCCGATGATCATAAGATAGCGCCAAGTAATTCATCGGTCGCACTACGATTTGTCCATCTTCAACAACCGCCCTGTCCTTTGTGGCGTGTATACCCAAAATTGCAGATTGAGGTGGATTAATAATTGGTGTCGATAACATTGAGCCAAAAACTCCTCCGTTTGATATCGAGAACGTTCCGCCCGTCAGTTCATCAATACTAAGCCTACCCTCCTGCGCTCTTTTACCAAAATCACCGATAGCCTTTTCGATTTCTGAAAATGCCATGGTGTCCGCATTCCTAATAATTGGCACAACCAAGCCCCTAGGGCTCCCAACAGCCATTCCCACATCAAAATAACCGTGATAAACGATATCGTCACCATCCACAGAGGCGTTAACAATTGGATACTTTTTAAGTGCGGCGACTACTGCTTTCACGAAAAAAGACATGAAACCTAACTTTACGCCATGTTCTTTTTCAAACTGCACTTTATATTTATTTCGAATATCAATGACCGGCTGCATGTTCACTTCATTGAAAGTTGTAAGAATCGCCGCTGTCGCCTGAGACTCTAGAAGCCGTTCAGCAACTCTCTGTCTCAAACGTGACATGGGAACACGTTGCTCAGAGCGACCTTTTACATCAACGGTCGCTTTAGAAGCTGATAATGATCCAGCATTTCCACTTGTCGTTGTAACAGACGCTGCAACCACGTCTTCCTTGGTAATTCGCCCCCCGCGCCCTGTTCCTGAAACCGTTTGAGCAGAAACATTTTTCTCCGCCGCTAGTTTTCTCGCTGCCGGCATAAGAACAACTCCACTCTCCGTTTTCCCTGCCTGCACTTCAGGCGTTACTTTTTTACCGGTCTCCATCGTGGAAGAATTTTCCTTATTATCAATCGCACTCGTATCGATTCGCGCAATGATCTCGTTCGCACCAACTAAACCACCCTCTTCTTTGATGATCTCAATCAAAACCCCGGCTTGCGGCGCAGGCAGCTCTAGCACGACCTTATCTGTCTCAATATCAATAAGATTTTCATCCCGCTTTACGTAATCACCTTGTTGCTTGTGCCACGACAACAACGTTGCCTCAGCTACAGACTCAGAAAGTGCGGGAACTCGAACTTCAATTAGCATGACTTCTCCCAATGGCAGTTAGTCGCATAGACTTTAAATAATTAATCATTTAGACCCAGTGCCGCATTTAAAACAGCACTTTGTCGCTTAGCATGTAACGCAAAATAACCGCCAGCAGGTGATGCAGAGGATGCTCTCAAAGCGTAGGTAAGCTTCTGCCCCTTAACCAAATGGCGCTCTATGTAATGCTGAATTCTGTGCCACGCACCCTGGTTGCCAGGCTCCTCCTGACACCACACAACCTCTTTTGCTCCCTTGTATAAAGCAATATGCTCTTTAAAAGCATCATGTGGAAAAGGATAAAGCTGCTCTATCCTGACTATCGCGACATGGTCTAGTTGACGTTCCTTTCGAAGGGCTGCAAGCTCGAAATAAATTTTTCCACTACAAAAAACAAGTCTCTTGACTTTGGAGCGTTTGATATCACTCTCATCTGGAATTAGAACTTTGAACTCACCATGAATAAGATCTTCTAGAGAAGATATCGATTCTTTATGCCTCAAAAGGCTCTTAGGACTAATAACTATCAACGGCTTTCGATATGGCCGCAGCATTTGCCTTCTGAGCACATGAAACATCTGACTTGGAGTGGAAGGTATACAAATCTGCATATTGTAGTCTGCGCATAACTGCAAGTAACGCTCGATTCGAGCAGATGAGTGCTCAGGCCCCTGCCCCTCATATCCATGAGGCAGCATCATAACGAGACCACACATTCGCCCCCACTTGACCTCACCTGACGCTATAAATTGGTCGATAACAACTTGGGCTCCATTGGCAAAATCTCCAAACTGGGCCTCCCAAACTACAAGCTCATGCGGCTCTGTGGTTGCATAACCGTACTCAAACCCAAGAACAGCCTCCTCCGACAAAAGCGAATCAATCACAGTAAAGGTAGGCTGACTTTTATCGATATGATCAAGCGGGATATAGACACCATCATTAGCACCCTGTCTTCTTTGATCATGCAACACCGCGTGTCTGTGAAAGAATGTGCCCCGCCCACTGTCCTGTCCGGATAATCGAATACCGTATCCTGCTTTGAGCAATGAAGCATAAGCCAAATTTTCTGCCATTCCCCAATCGATCGGTAGCTTCCCCTCAGCCATCAAACGGCGATCGTTAATTACTTTCTCTACTCGAGGGTGCACAACAAATCCATCTGGCACTGTCGTTAACTTAGAAGACAGCGCCTTGATAGACCTCAGCGTTAAACTTGTCTTTGCGCTATATGTCCACGGAATATTTTGGTATTCCGACCAATCCACAGTGTATGGAGGTTTAAAATTCGATAAGATAGTTTTGTTAGTGTGGTGTCCTCCGTCAAGAGCCTCCCTGAACAAACTAATCATCTTTTCTGGTTGACCGTCAATCAAAGAGCCCTCGGCAAGTAAACGATCTGCATATTTTTTCCGAGCGCCTGGATGTTGTTTCACGAGGCTATACATCCAAGGCTGTGTGACCATGGGTTCGTCTTGTTCGTTATGACCCAACTTCCTGAAACACACGAGGTCAATTACGACGTCTTTTCCAAATTCCATTCTGTAATCCAGCGCAATTTCGGTGATAAAGGCGACCGCCTCAGGGTCATCACCATTCACATGGAATACAGGCGCATCGATCATCTTTGCTATATCACTACAATACAAAGTTGACCGAACATCTCGAGCGTCTGAGGTCGTAAAACCGATTTGATTATTTACAATAATATGGACTGTTCCGCCTGTACGGTACCCACGAGTTTGTGACAGATTCAACGTCTCCATCACAACCCCCTGACCAGCAAAAGCCGAATCGCCATGAAGTAATACAGGTAACACTTGTCTACCGTCAACATCCTGCCGGCGATGTTGTCGAGCTCTCACTGACCCTTCAACGACAGGATTGACAATTTCAAGATGCGACGGGTTAAATGCCAGAGAAACATGCATCGGACCACCCGGAGTCATGAGGTCTGACGAAAAGCCTTGGTGATATTTCACGTCACCTGCGGGCAACTGTTCCACTGATTTACCTTCAAATTCAGAAAAAAGATCCTTAGGCATTTTCCCTAAAGTATTTACAAGAACATTTAAACGCCCTCTGTGCGCCATACCGATAACAGCTTCTTGAATTCCGGATTGTCCAGCTTTTTGCAATAAATGATCGAGCGACACAATGACGCTTTCAGCCCCTTCTAGAGAAAACCTTTTTTGACCGACATATTTGGTATGCAAATATTTCTCTAGGGTTTCTGCAGCAGTGAGTCGTTCTAAAAGGTGCAATTTTAAATCTGTCGCGTACTGAGGATGCGCCCGCGGCCCTTCCAGTCGAGCTTGTATCCAACGCTTTTGTTGCACATCACTGATATACATATATTCAGCGCCAATCGATCCGCAGTAAGTGTCTTCCAAGGCCTCAATCAGTTCAGACAACTGCATTTGTTCGGGACCGACAAACGAACCAGTATTGAATATTTGATTAAGATCGCCTTCACTGAGTTCGTAGTGCTTCAAAGTCAATTCGGGGATGTCAGTCTTTCCAATACGCTCTAGGGGATCTACGGAAGCTCGCCTAACTCCCAAAAATCGATATGCATTTATGAGCTGAAGAACTGAAACCTGTTTACGGTCATTACCCAAATCATCTTCTTGCCGATTAGTTGGACGATGAGCACTCCCGTTTTTATAGCCGATGAAGGATTTAACCACCTGGTGATGAGATACGTCTTTACCCACAGAGGTATCCTGCAAGTTATCAAAATACTGCTTCCAATCCTCGGATATTGAATCAGGATCCTCTAAGTATGAGTCATATAACTCCTCAACAAATGCCGCATTAGTACCAAATAGGTAGGAGCTCCCGCCAAATTCTTTTATCATGGTTTATAGGTATAACTTAACACTTACGTAGGTTATCGTTGATCAATTTGCTTCACATCACGTACTGCTTCACCAACATATAGCTGTCTCGGTCGGCCAATCTTTTGCTCTGAATCAGAAATCATTTCATTCCACTGCGCGATCCATCCAACAGTTCTGGCCAACGCGAAAATACACGTAAACATATTGGTCGGAATGCCCATCGCTCGCTGAACAATACCCGAGTAAAAATCAACATTTGGGTAGAGCTTTTTCTCAACAAAATAATCATCCTCGAGCGCAATCCGTTCGAGTTCCATTGCGAGTTTAAATAAACGGTCATTTTCAAGCCCTAGTTCAGTTAAAACCTCATGACAGGTTTCGCGCATTAATTTCGCCCTCGGATCATAGTTTTTGTAAACCCTATGGCCAAACCCCATCAATCTGAATCCAGAATTCTTATCCTTAGCTTTTTTAATGTATTCACCAACCCTCGACACATCACCAATCTCTTCAAGCATATCCAAACATGCTTCATTGGCTCCACCGTGCGCAGGCCCCCAGAGACAAGCAATACCGGCGGCGACACACGCGAATGGATTTGCTCCTGAGGACCCAGCAAGGCGCACTGTCGACGTTGAAGCGTTTTGTTCATGATCAGCGTGCAATATAAAAATGCGGTCTAGGGCTCTCGCTAACGTTGGATTCACTTTGTAGTCTTCCGCCGGAACAGAAAATAACATTCTCATGAAATTGGCCGAGTAACCAAGCTCGTTGTCGGGATATACAAATGGTTGACCGATTGAATATTTGTAGGCCATCGCCGCAAGAGTTGGGATTTTAGCGATCAACCGAAAAGCTGAAATCTCCCGATGAGAAGGGTCATTGAGGTCCAATGAGTCATGATAAAACGCAGATAACGCGCCAACGGTGCCTACGAGAATTGCCATTGGATGAGCATCCCGGCGAAAGCCCCTAAAAAAATTGTTAATTTGGTCGTGGACCATTGTATGACGCATCACCCTGAGATCGAAGTCCGCTTTTTCGGCAGCATTTGGCAACTCACCATTCATCAACAAATGACATACTTCTAAAAAGTCACAATGCTTAGCCAATTGCTCGATAGGGTAACCTCGGTAGAGCAATACACCTTCATCACCATCGATGTATGTAATCGCAGAACGACAACTAGCGGTTGACAAAAACCCTGGGTCATAAGTCACTTTTCCGGTCTTACCAAGTAACGCTCTAATGTCAACCGCATCAGGACCGATTGTCCCCGTGTGAATAGGAAACTCAATATTTGGCTCCCCGCCCGGGAGAATAAGATTTGCTTTTTTGTCCGACATAAAAAACCCCTTTTATTATTTCTTTTATGGAGGCTAGAGCCTCCTAGACTTAAGCGCGCTTTTAGCGCCATAAATTATTTACGCATTAACTGAACAATTTCTCCAAACGCCTCATCTGTTGTATCTGCTCGACCCATCGCGAGGTCCAACAAGTCATTATCTGGAAGCCCTAGCAAACGGCTGAAAGTCTGCTTTTGCTCATCACCTAACAATGGATATTCCTCCCTAAGAAACCGTTGCAAAACAAGGTCGAGTTCAAGCAGCCCTCGGCGGCAACTCCATCGCAGTCGATCCATTTCATTCACTGAATGAGCAACCTAAACCATTCTCTTAACGAGCATATCTTTTATCTTCCCTATTGCCTTCGTTGGATTAAGCCCCTTCGGGCACACATCGACACAGTTCATTATTGAATGACATCGGAACAACCGATAAGGATCCTCTAGATTATCCAATCGCTGGCTAGCTGACTGATCTCTGGTGTCCGCCAAAAATCGATACGCCTGTAATAACCCAGCAGGCCCAACAAACTTGTCTGGATTCCACCAGAAAGAAGGGCATGATGTTGAGCAACAAGCACACAAAATGCACTCGTACAGCCCATCTAATTGATCTCGGTCTTCGGGAGATTGCAATCTCTCGGTATCAGGCGCCGGGTCCTCATTCACAAGATACGGCTTTACCGAATGGTATTGTTTAAAAAACTGTGACATATCAACTATCAAGTCACGAATAACTGGTAAACCGGGAAGGGGACGTAAATCTACGGGTGACTTGAGGTCCGCCAAAGGAGTAATGCAAGCCAAGCCATTCTTGCCATTTATATTCATCGCATCAGACCCACAAACGCCTTCACGACAAGAACGACGAAGACTCAAAGAGTCATCCATTTCCTTAATTCTGGTTAAAGCATCAAGCAGCATTCTATCTGTGGATTTGAGCTCAACCTCATACTCCTTGGTATAGGGCTTCGCATCCTTATCTGGGTCGTATCGGTAAATTCTAAATAGCATCACTTGCACCTTTTAACTAAATAACTTGGGCTCTTAATACGTTCGGACTTTGGGATCAATAGTCTCAGCGGTCAGTGGCTCCATATGCACCGGCTTATAATCCAGACGGTTACCTTCTTTAAACCAAAGCGAATGTTTCAGCCATTTCTGATCATCCCTCTCTGCATAATCTGCCCGGTCATGCGCTCCCCTGCTCTCTTTTCGCGCCTCTGCCGATACCAGAGAAGCCATAGCCACCTCAATCAAATTATCTAACTCCAAAGCCTCTATACGCGCCGTATTAAAAACCTTGCTCTTGTCGCCGATTTCAGTCCTCATGACCCGCTGCTCAACTTCCTTAATTTCAGCAACTCCATTAACCAATAGATCAGGGAATCGGAACACTCCACAATTTTTCTGCATCGTCTGCCTGAGCGCAGCTCCCACCTCAGCCACAGACTCACCATTTGTTTGATTATTCAACCGGTCAAGTCTCTCACGGGTCAGTTCTCCGGCGTCACGCGGGAGGTCTTTATGAGACGCATTTTGCTTTAAAAATTCTACAGTGGAATTACCTGACGACTTACCAAACACCAATAAATCAGTCAGCGAGTTAGTCCCCAGTCGATTTGCCCCGTGTACTGACGCACACGCGCATTCACCAGCTGCAAAAAGTCCAGGCACGACTGCCTCCTTGTTGTCCCCCGATGGCGCAACTACCTCTCCTTTATAGTTTGTAGGAATGCCACCCATCATATAATGGCATGTCGGAACTACAGGAATTGGATCTTTTGCAGGGTCCACGTTCGCAAATTTCTTTGCAATTTCTCTGATACCAGGCAATTTACTCTCGATTAGTTCCTCGCCCAAATGATCAAGCTTGAGAAGCACGTGATCCGAGTCATCACCACAACCACGTCCATCCTTTATTTCAGTAGCCATAGCACGTGCAACCACATCACGAGAAGCTAAATCTTTAGCATTAGGCGCGTAGCGCTCCATAAAACGCTCGCCATCCTTATTGAGGAGATAGCCTCCCTCACCACGAACCCCTTCGGTAATCAATACTCCTGCACCAGACACTCCGGTAGGATGAAATTGCCAAAATTCCATGTCCTCTAAAGGTATTCCTGCCCTTGACACTATACCCAGGCCATCCCCCGTGTTGATGAAGGCGTTGGTACTGGATGCGTATACGCGACCCGCACCACCTGTAGCAAATAAGACAGCCTTAGAATGGAAAATAACGACTTCACCAGTTTCCATTTCCATTGCTGTAACGCCAACAGCCTGTCCGGATTCATCCCGTATGAGATCTAGCGCCATCCACTCAACAAAGAATTGGGTATTAGATCGAACATTTCTTTGATACAAGGTGTGCAACATTGCGTGACCAGTTCTGTCTGCTGCGCAACAAGACCGCTGGCTTGGTGGACCTGCACCGAAATTTTGCATGTGCCCCCCAAAAGGACGTTGATACACCGATCCGTTTTCATTCCGGTCGAATGGCATACCAAAGTGCTCAAGTTCAATCACACTCTTGGGAGCTTCTCGACACATAAATTCGATTGCGTCCTGATCCCCAAGCCAGTCAGATCCTTTAACAGTGTCATACATGTGCCAGTGCCAACTATCCTCGCCCATATTCGCGAGTGCCGCACCCACGCCACCTTGAGCCGCCACTGTGTGAGAACGAGTTGGAAACACTTTGGATAAGACGGCGACTTTACAGCCCGCCTCGGACAACTGGAGCGCGGCTCTTAACCCAGCCCCACCAGCCCCAACAATCACCGCATCAAATTTTCTAACTGGATAAGACATTTACACACTCCACAAAATTTGAATCATCCAAACTGCATAAACAATCAAGACCAATATCGTTATCACCTGAAGACCAAGACGTAACGCAGTACTCTTGATGTAATCCATGTAGATATCCCTAACCCCGATCCATGCATGCCAAAAAAGACTCAAGAAAAATAACAAAGTAAGAATCCGCATCCATTGAGACTGAAATAGATAACTCCAGGCAAAATAGTCTTGAGGACAAGTAACGAAATACACCACGCTAAAAATAATCGTATATAGCGCCATGACAACAGCGGTCACTCGCTGCACCAACCAATCTTTGAGTCCGTAGTGAGCTCCGGTAATATTTTTATTCACCATATGAGCACTCCCGCCAAAACAGTTAAGGCAAGACTCAACATCAAAACCAAAGCGCTTGATTTTCGCGCTGCTGCAAGTTCCGCACCGACGTGCAAGTCGAGCAGAAGAAAACGAATACCTGCTATGAAATGGTGTGAAAACGCCCAGATTAGTCCTAGGAGTAAGAACTTTCCAAGCCAACTAGTCAACAACTCTCCAGCCCGCTCGTATCCTTGCGGTGATTCCAAGCTCAAAGCAAGGATCCCTAAAATGACCCCTATCATCAAAAACATCCCAAACCCACTGATGCGATGGAGTATTGAAACAAACCCAGGAAGAGGCAGACGAATCTTGGTGAGGTCTAAATGTTTTGGCCTTGGTTTAGTATTCATAAAATATTGAATCCTTTTTTCAATTTATATGGACCAGTAGCTCATTAAATAATTTGATTTTGGTAATGATGATTGGAGGTATTACAGTAACTTCGGCGCAACTCAACCGGCTGATCTCCGTAGGTGTAAGCAACACGATCAACCCTCAGCAAAGGAGAGCCATCTAGCAATCCCAGTCTGTCAACGATCTCGCCCTCAACCAGTACGGCTTTTAACCTCTCCTCAACACGAAGAATCCTTATCCCAAATTCGGCCTCATACATGCTGTAAAGCATGCAATTATGATTTAGGATTGTTTTCTCTTCGATAAAATCGAAAGGCTGACCAGGCAGCCGTATCTCCTCGTAAATAATTCCCACTCCTTCAGGAGCTAAAATTCTTCTTATCAACCACCCCGTAGACCCAGCCACGGCAGACAAGTTCGCTGCTGACTCCTCATCTAATTTAATTCTCCAAAAATCAATTAAGTCCGCCTCAACATCGACTAACGGCCCCGTATCGGGCACTAATCTTAAAAATGGAAATTTAGTGGGTTCGTTTAAATGAGAGGCCACAAAGGTGCCCTTACCTTGATGACGAACTACTAATTTTTGAGAGGCCAACTCAGAAATTGCCTTCCTAACGGTACCCTGACTGACTTTAAATCGCTGGGCAAGCTCAATTTCGCTCGGAATCGGCTGCCCTGGAGCCCACTCTCCCGTCACTAATGCATCAGTGATTAACCGCTTGATTTGACGATATAAAGGGACGTAGCCTGTGCTGGTCTCGGTTATAAGCTCCATAATATTAATTATTCTAGTCCCATTTGAAAGAATTATCTACAAGAATTGTCGTAAGTCTTATGTCTTATATAAGACCTATTGACTTCGAGTTACCACGAAAGGTAAAATATCACCAATAATCTGCGCACGAGCAGCTCTAATAAACACCCTAAACCATATCAATCAGATCGAATAGCCGATCAAAATACAAAACGGGAGTTATAGAGCTACAGCGGGTGCTACTATAAACATCCATTACATTAAGGGGATTAAGTCACTATGAAAAAGCCCGTAAGAGTTGCCGTTACAGGGGCAGCAGGTCAAATTGGTTACAGCCTTCTATTCAGAATAGCCTCCGGAGAAATGCTTGGAAAAGATCAACCCGTCATTCTCCAACTCTTAGAAATCACACCAGCGCTCAACGCTCTGAACGGTGTCGTAATGGAGCTTGAAGATTGCGCCTTCCCCCTCCTAACGGACATTATCCAATCCGATGACCCGAAAATCGCTTTCAAGGACGCGGATATAGCACTTTTGGTCGGCGCTCGTCCGCGCTCCAAAGGGATGGAGAGAAAAGATCTGATCGAAGCAAATGGGGCAATATTTACCGTTCAAGGTCAAGCGCTAAACGAAGTTGCTAATAGGAACGTGAAAGTCCTTGTTGTGGGTAACCCAGCAAACACCAATGCCTATATAGCCATGAAAAGCGCACCAGACCTACCACAAAGAAATTTCACGGCAATGTTGAGACTGGATCACAATCGCGCCCTTTCGCAACTGGCCTCCAAAACTGGAATGAGCGTTGATTCAATTAAGAAGTTAGTTGTTTGGGGAAATCATTCACCAACAATGTACCCAGACTATCGATTCGCAAGTATTGATGGAAAACCTGCACCAGAAGCGGTCAATGATCAGGACTGGTACAAAAATACCTTTATCTCTACAGTGGGTAAAAGAGGAGCAGCGATTATTGAAGCAAGGGGTTTATCTTCAGCTGCATCGGCTGCGTCGGCTGCGATTGATCACGTTAAAGACTGGATTTTGGGTTCCAGCGGAGAGTGGACAACCATGGGTGTTCCTTCTGATGGCTCTTATGGCATACCTGAGGGCGTTATCTATGGATTCCCAACAATTTGTGCCGACGGTGATTATCAGATCGTTCCAAATTTGGAAATAGATGAATTTAGTAGATCGAAAATGGATAAGACACTCCAAGAGCTTGAGGAAGAGCGCAGTGCTGTCAGCCACCTGCTCAGTTGAGCCGAACAAAAATGATTCATCCCGATAGCGCTCTATTTCAAACCGGCTCAGCATTACCCTTGATCCCTGTTTGCGAACATTTCGCGGGTAACGAAAAATTTATTCGCAAGGCGGTCACATTACAGTCGTCAATGCAGGTAAGGTTTGATGTGACATGTGACTGTGAGGATGGCGCACCCGCTGGGCAAGAGCACGAGCACGCTCTTATGGTGGGAAAATTAGTAGCAGAATTGGGAGGCCCAAAAAATCGACTTGGGGTTCGTATTCACGATCCGATGCATAAAGCTTGCCATGACGATGTGGATATTATTGTGGCGGAAGCCGGTCAAAACATAGCTTACCTAACCATTCCAAAACCGCTCGGATACGATGATGCAGCTCGTACCATTGAATACATAAATAAGGCTGCAGCACAAAACGGCGTGCCAACTCCCCCTCTACACATATTGATTGAAACGCAAAGTGCACTGAGTGAAGTATTTCAAATTGCCAGTTTGAATGGCCTAGAAGGACTAACATTTGGATTACTCGATTTTGTTAGCGACCATCAGGGCGCCGTTCCCGCGACAGCAATGCGCTCGCCGGGTCAATTCACCAATCAATTGATTTCGCGGGCTAAAGCAGAGGTTGCCGCAGCAGCGCTTCGCCATGGTCTTATAGCGACGCACAATCCATGCCTTGAAATCAAGGATCAGTCTGTCGCACTTGAAGATGCAAAAACAGCAAGGGATAGTTTTGGATTTATGCGTATGTACTCCATACATCCCTCACAAATTGAATCCATTATCAGCGGTATGCAGCCGAACGAGAGTGAAATCGAAAGAGCCGCTCAAATACTTATAGCAGCCCAAGCAGCAGACTGGGGCCCAATCTTGCATAACAATGAGATGCATGACAGAGCGAGCTACCGTTATTTTTGGGATTTACTCAAACGGGCCAACATAAATGGCAAGCCTATCAACACAGCGGCGAAAAACTTATTTTTTCAATAGAATTTTCTTAAGGAATCATTATGACAATCTTGTCTCAAGGGAAAAAATTTAGAGAAGCTGTTCAAACAGAACAACCTCTTCAAGTCATTGGAGCGATCAATGCGTATCACGCAAGACTCGCTGAACAAACTGGATATAAGGCGATTTACTTGTCAGGGGGTGGCGTTGCTGCTGGCTCTTTAGGAATTCCCGATTTAGGAATCTCCTCACTGGATGATGTACTTACTGACGTGAGACGAATTACTGACGTTTGCTCTCTTCCATTACTCGTAGACGTAGATACTGGATTTGGTGGCGCGTTCAACATAGCGAGAACTATAAAATCACTAATTAAATTCGGTGCTGGCGCGATGCATATCGAAGATCAAGTCCAGAGCAAACGATGCGGTCACAGGCCGAATAAAGAAATTGTCTCCAAAACCGAGTTTACTGATCGAATTAAAGCGGCAGCAGACGCTCGCACTGACCCAGATTTCGTAATAATGGCTCGTACTGATGCGCTGGCGGTTGAGGGCTTGGATGCAGCAATTGATCGGGCATGCGCATGCGTTGAGGCTGGAGCAGATATGATATTTCCTGAGGCTATGACAGAACTTGATATGTACCAAAAGTTTTCTGATGCAGTAAAAGTTCCGGTGTTAGCAAACATCACGGAGTTTGGTCATACCCCACTCTTCTCTGTTGACGAATTACGGTCGGTTAACGTAGGACTTGTACTTTATCCACTATCCGCATTCAGGGCCATGAACCAAGCGGCGCTGAATGTTTACAAGACGGTACGCAAGGAAGGGACACAAAAATCAGTACTCGATACGATGCAAACGAGAGCAGCGTTATACGACCACCTTGATTACCACAAATATGAAGAAAAATTAGATGATCTTTTTGCAAAGGAAAAACAATCATGAGCAATAAAGTTGAAAATAAGCCAAAACCAAAAAAATCAGTAGCTCTATCTGGCGTCCCTGCGGGGAATACTGCGTTATGTACGGTGGGCCGTACCGGGAACGATCTCCACTACCGCGGTTATGACATATTAGATTTCGCGGGAAGCGCGGAATTCGAAGAAATCGCGTACCTTTTAGTCCACGAAAAACTACCGACAGTAGCCGAACTCAAGAACTACAAATTAAAACTAAAAGCGCTTCGTGGGTTACCTAATAATGTTAAGGCGGTCTTGGAGTGGATACCCGCCTCAGCGCACCCGATGGACGTTCTTAGAACAGGTTGCTCCGCACTCGGAACCGTGTTACCGGAAAAAGAAGACCACAACATATCAGGCGCTCGGGATATCGCGGATCGCTTGATGGCCTCATTTGGCTCAATGCTTTTATATTGGTATCACTGGAGTCATAACGGTCGTCGAGTTGAAACTGAAACGGATGATGACTCGATAGGCGGTCATTTCCTACACCTATTACATGGGAAAGAGCCCTCCAAATCGTGGGTAAGAGCAATGCACACCTCCTTGAATCTCTACGCTGAACATGAATTCAATGCTTCGACGTTCACAAGCCGTGTTATCGCAGGAACATCTTCGGATATGTACTCATCGATCACTGGCGCAATAGGTGCGCTCAGAGGTCCGAAACATGGCGGAGCAAATGAAGTGGCTTATGAAATCCAACAGCGGTACCACGGCCCAAAAGATGCCGAAGAAGACATTAAACTGAGAATAGCAAACAAAGAAATTGTGATTGGATTTGGGCATCCGGTTTATACAATTAGCGACCCTCGTAACGAGGTAATCAAAGAAGTTTCACGTAAGCTATGTAAAGAAACCGGAAACATGAATCTCTTTAATATTGCTGCTCGCATTGAGACAGTCATGTGGGATCAGAAAAAAATGTTTCCTAATCTAGACTGGTTTTCAGCCGTTAGCTATAACCAAATGGGCATACCAACTTCCATGTTTACACCGCTATTCGTGATCGCAAGAACATCTGGATGGGCGGCGCACGTAATGGAGCAAAGAATTGACGGAAAAATTATTCGTCCAAGCGCTAACTACACCGGAAAAGAGAACTTAAAGTGGAAAGCTATAGAAAAACGATAATAAATTCTATGCTTGTTACCGTAACTATTTAAAAAATTTTATTTCATCACAATCATCATTCAAACAGGAACCATTAATCCATGTCTGCACATATTTCAAATGTTCGACCCAAACCAGATAAAGTTTTAGTCGACATCGCTAAATACGCGTCCAAAAAAACCATAACCAGCAAACAAGCTTACGAAACTGCGCGATATTGCTTAATGGATACTCTCGGCTGCGGCTTAGAAGCCCTTGAATATCCCGCCTGTAACAAACTGCTAGGCCCAATCGTTCCAGGAACCGTAGTTCCAAACGGCGCGAAAGTCCCAGGTACTCAATTTCAACTGGATCCAGTTCAAGCGGCCTTTAACATTGGGGCAATGATTCGTTGGCTAGACTTTAACGATACCTGGCTCGCTGCGGAATGGGGTCATCCCTCAGACAATCTCGGTGGCATACTCGCTACTGCAGATTGGCTTTCGAGAAACGCAGTGTCATCAGGCAAGAAACCTTTAAAAATGCAGGATGTACTTACGGCAATGATCAAAGCACATGAAATCCAAGGTTGTCTCGCAATCGAAAACAGCTTCAATAAGGTTGGCCTTGATCACGTAGTCCTGGTAAAAGTGGCATCTACAGCAGTAGTAGCAAGCATGATGGGATTAAGTCAAGACGAAATAATTAACGCGGTTTCCCTCGCTTGGGTAGACGGTCAATCTCTGAGAACTTACCGTCACGCACCAAACACGGGGTCTCGTAAAAGTTGGGCAGCCGGTGACGCGACTAGTAGAGCAGTTAGACTAGCGCTAATTGCAAAAACTGGTGAGATGGGATATCCATCAGTACTAAGCGCAAAAACATGGGGATTTTATGACGTTCTATTCGGAGGCAAAGAGTTCAAATTCCAGCGCTCCTACGGTAGTTATGTCATGGAGAATGTATTATTTAAAATCTCGTTTCCAGCGGAGTTTCACTCTCAAACAGCAGTTGAAAGTGCAATGAAAATTCATGACTTGCTGAAAAAAGAAAAACGAAGCGCAGACGATATTAAGAAGATTACGATACGAACCCACGAAGCATGTATTCGTATTATCGATAAGAAAGGCCCTCTCAATAACCCAGCCGATAGAGACCACTGCATACAATATATGGTGGCAGTACCGATACTGCACGGTCGGCTCACAGCTTCTGACTATGAGGATGATATCGCGTCAGATCCACGTATAGACAAACTTCGAGACAAAATTGTTTGCATCGAAGATAAAAAGTTTACAAAGGATTATCACGATCCTAAAAAACGCTCAATTGCAAATGCAGTAACAGTTGAATTTAAAGACGGAAAAAAACTGAAAGAAATTGTTTGTGAATACCCTATTGGCCATAAACTCAGAAGAAAAGAGGGTATGCCAGTACTAGTCGAAAAATTCAAAACAAATCTTGCTAGGAAATTTCCAGTTAAGCAACAAAAAGCTATACTTGATCTTTGCTCGAATAGTAAAAAGTTAGCGGACACACCTGTTCACGAATTCGTGGACATGTTCGTTATATAAGATGCAGTATGAATAATGAAATCTACTCGACACTTGATATCTTGTGTCGAGTAGATCGTTAATCTTCCCCAAGACTCTGAGGCTCTAAATCAATGACACACAACCTGTTCAATTCACGAAAAGAATTCGCATTAAAAAAAGGTAAAAAAGGTACGTTTTACTCGTTGCCAGCTTTAGAAAAAGCCGGTGTTGGTGACATATCTAAACTACCTATTTCGATAAGGATTGTCTTAGAGTCGGTACTACGAAATTGCGATGGGAAAAAAATTACCGAAAAACATATCAAACAGCTTGCCCAATGGAAACCCAACGGCAAGAGGACTAATGAAATACCATTTGTCGTTTCCCGAATTGTACTTCAGGACTTTACAGGTGTCCCCCTTCTCGCCGATCTGGCTGCGATGAGGAAGGTAGCTAAATCAATGAAGAAAAACCCCAAATCAATAGAACCACTGGTTCCCGTCGATCTAGTGGTTGACCATTCTGTCCAAGTCGATAATTACGGTAACAAAGCGGCGCTCGGGTCTAACATGAAACTTGAGTTCGAACGTAATGTTGAGCGATACCAATTTATGAAATGGGGGATGCAAGCATTCGATACATTCAAAGTTGTTCCTCCTGGAATAGGGATTGTTCACCAAGTCAATCTAGAATACCTTGCTAGAGGTGTTCACAAAAAAAATAAAGTTTATTACCCCGACTCTTTGGTGGGCACCGACTCTCATACAACTATGATTAACGGCATTGGCGTGGTTGGCTGGGGAGTTGGCGGCATAGAAGCTGAAGCTGGTATGTTAGGCCAACCTGTTTATTTTTTAACGCCTGATGTTGTGGGAGTGAATCTTAAAGGTAAATTACGGTGGGGTGTTACCGCCACAGATCTAGTCCTAACAATCACAGAAATGCTTCGCGAGGCAAAAGTTGTAGGCAAGTTTGTCGAATTTTTTGGTGACGGAGCAGCCGGATTACCAGTCACTGACCGAGCAACTATTGCTAATATGGCACCTGAATACGGTGCCACCATGGGCTTCTTCCCCATTGATAAAAAAACAGTCGATTTCATGCGCTACACCGGCCGCACTGAAGATGAAGTAACAGCATTTGAAAAATATTTCAGAGCGCAAAATATGTTTGGGATGCCAAAAGAGGGAGAAATCAAATACAGTAAAACAATCGAACTCGATCTCTCACAGGTAGAGCCCTCGTTAGCTGGACCCAAGCGTCCCCAAGATCGTATTCGGCTGGGGAACGTATCCACCCAGTTTAGAGAGCTCTTTTCCGCACCTGTTTCTAACGGAGGATTTGAAAAGAAAAATAGTGATCTGGATAATCGTTACCGTACAGACAACAATATCGATATTGGATCAGGAGATGTATTAATTGCAGCAATAACGTCATGTACAAATACCTCAAACCCAGGAGTATTGGTCGCAGCAGGCATTCTTGCAAAAAAAGCAGTTGAAAAAGGACTCACCGTTAAGAAGCACATAAAAACATCCCTTGCTCCAGGGTCAAGGGTCGTGACTGAATACCTCACCAAGGCAGGATTATTACCTTATTTAGAGAAACTCGGGTTCTATCTTGCTGGTTATGGTTGCACGACCTGCATTGGAAATGCAGGGCCACTTGCAGAGCCGATTGATAAAGCGGTTTTAACTAACGACTTAGTATGCTCAGCAGTGCTGTCCGGCAATCGTAACTTCGAGGCCAGAATTCACCCGAATATTCGAGCAAATTTTCTTGCAAGTCCACCTCTTGTAGTGGCGTATGCAATCGCGGGTACCATGAATAAAGACCTAATGACTGAGCCCTTGGGCATAAGTAAATCGGGAAAACCAATATACTTAGGTGATATTTGGCCCAACAAAAGAGAAATTACAGAGGCACTAAAACATGCGACAGATGCTAAAACTTTTAAGAAACTCTATAAAGATTTAGCAAATGCTACACCGCTATGGAAAAAGGTACCTTCAGCAGAGGGTGAGGTATATAACTGGCCTAAGTCCACTTATATAGCGGAGCCGCCCTTCTTCAACAATTTTGGTATGAATCCCGTAGCTGTTTCCGATATTGTGGGAGCCCGAGCCCTCGGAATCTTTGGTGACTCAGTTACAACCGACCATATTTCGCCAGCTGGAGCGATTAAAGAAAGCTCTCCCGCAGGTCAATATTTACTAAAAAACAGAGTTAACAAAACCAACTTCAATAGTTATGGCGCTCGGCGTGGAAATCATGAAGTGATGATGCGAGGTACTTTTGCTAATGTGCGAATAAAGAATTTGATGCTTCCACTCAATAAAAATGGAGCTCGCATTGAGGGCGGTTATACGCTGTTCCAGCCTTCTAGAAAACAAATGTCTATCTACGATGCAGCGATGAATTACCAGAAATCGAAAACACCAACAATAGTCTTTGGAGGTGAAGAATATGGCACTGGATCCTCAAGAGACTGGGCGGCAAAAGGAACTCAACTTTTGGGTGTGCGCGCAGTTATTGCAAAAAGCTTTGAGCGCATACATAGATCAAACCTTGTTGGCATGGGAGTTCTACCGCTGCAATTCAAAGGAGATGACACAGTTGAGAAGCTTGGAATCACTGGAGAGGAAACTTTTGAAATTTTAGGCATGGATAAACTAAAACCTCAGCAAAACATGACATTAGTTATTACTGCAAAAAGTGGAAAACAAAATAAAGTTTCTTTACTCTCCAGAATCGATACATCTATTGAAGTAGATTACTTTAAACATGGAGGGATACTACCCTACGTGTTGAGAGAATTACTCGAAGCGGCATAGTGCATTTATGGCTCGACTGAGTCTCAAATCGAGCAGCAGTGAGGGCAAGAAAGTACCCTCACGGTCTCAAACTATGCCTGAACCCACTGCAATGATTCGCGTCTCTAAATTAATGTCAGAAAGGGGCATGTGTTCAAGACGAGAAGCTGATGATTACATTGCAAAAGGATGGGTATTAGTTAATGGCAGTAGAGTTGAAGAGCTTGGTACTCGAGCACCTAGTAATGCAAAAATAACGCTCACTCAAAGGGGGCTCGGGATCAATAAGGTAACAATATTGATCAACAAGCCTATTGGTTACGTCTCAGGACAAGCAGAGAATGACTACAAACCTGCAATTAAATTGGTAAAACCTGATAACCAATTCTCCGATGACAAATCAAAAAAAACATTCATCAGACAACACCTTAAGGGACTCGCTCCCGCTGGACGACTAGATATCGACTCAACTGGACTGCTCGTTCTAACGCAAGATGGTCGAATTGCGAAAAAACTCATCGGTCAAGACTCCGAGGTTGAAAAAGAATATCTCGTACGTGTTAGTGGAAACATGATAGAAAATGGTATGGAATTACTTCATCATGGGTTAGAACTCGATGGGAAAGAACTTAAACCTGCCAAGGTATCTTGGATCAATGAAGACCAACTCCGATTTGTTCTGAGAGAAGGAAAAAAAAGGCAAATACGTAGAATGTGCGAGTTAGTTGGTTTAAGAGTAGCTGGCTTAAAACGGGTGCGTATTGGACAGGTAAAGCTATCTAAGTTACCCGTCGGACAGTGGCGCTACCTTGGTGATAAAGAGCTTTTCTAGGCTCGATGAAGATTGTATTAGACACCAATATTTGGCTTGACTGGCTTTATTTCAATGACATCAAGGCCAAACCACTCAAGACCCTGCATGAGAAAAATATTTTCGAGATATTAATCGATGAAGCGTGTATGCGCGAGTTATTAACTGTTCTTGCATATGATCGGTTCCTAGGATTGGAGGCAGACCAAACTATCATTGAAAAAGAAGTGCGAAAACTCTGCACCCTAGTAGAAACACAAACTACCGAAGCTCCTTCATTCTGGTGTCGCGACCCTGATGATGTAAAGTTTCTTGATCTATCTGGTCAGCATAATGTGGACCACCTAATTACTAAAGATTTGCATTTATTAAAACGTAAAAATAGGCGCTCACTTGAAAACGGACATATGAGATTCTCTATATTGTCGCTAGACAAGTTTTTAAATACATTCACCCATATTATCTAACGTAGAAAATTGATTAAAAAATACGCAACGGTCTGTGTATACTTGATTTTTTCATACGAAACGAAACAAACTCCTCTAATTAGCTATGACAATTAAGGCGCTTACATTTGATACCGGTGGAACTATTCTCGACTGGCACTCTGGCTTCAAAGCCGCTTTCCAAAAAATTGGGAACAAGTACGACCTCGATTATGACTGGGGTTCGTTGAGTAATGAATATCGGCGGCGAACGCTGAAACAGATGCTAAACCATGGCGAACATACTCCAGCAACCAAAAATTTCGATGACGTTCATGCTACCGTCCTTGAGGAGTTAGTAGCCGAAATGCGGTTTGATAAATTTACTGCGAACGACAAACAATCAATTGCATGGGATGCGCTCCATGCTCTGGATTGTTGGCCTGACTTTCCAGGTGCATTAACGAAATTAAAGCAAAAATTTCTATGCGTATCTTTCACGCTCCTCTCCTACCGCGCAATAATTGATACAGCGCGAAGAAACCATCTAAGTTGGGATGCAGTTATTTCCTGCGAAGGGATAGGAAAATATAAAGTTCTTCCCGATGTCTATTTAACTTGTGCGCGCTATTTACAATTGGCTCCTGAAGAATGTTGCATGGTAGCCTCTCACAACTTCGATCTCGATGCCGCAAAAAAATGTGGGTTTAAAACAGCGTTTGTTGCACGTCCTAACGAGTGGGGTCATTCGGAACCTCCAAACAAGATTCCCTCGCCCCACCATGATTTCGTAGCGAACGACTTCGATGATCTAGTAAATCAACTTACTTCTTAGTGAATCAATAGCAATTTATCTTAAACATAAAAATTGCTAACGTTCTCAATTTTTTCTCGCGCTGTTCTATATGAGTTGACTGGATGCGATTCATCTCCATAACCGAAACTGATACCACATAAAAGATTACGTCCTGGATCGAGATTCAGATGTTGACGAACTATATCAGGGTAGCTCGCAACAGCTGCCTGAGCGATTGTGTTTATACCTAATTCTTGAGCTAAAAGCATGAACGACGATATAAAAAGTCCACAATCTAGTGCTCCATACAGCCCTAGATCAATTGGAGTTGAAATAAAAACCACATGGGGCGCTCCAAAAAACTTGAAATTATCAAGTAGCTGGTCTTGAGTTTTCTCAACATCACCTTTCCGGATTCCGACAGACTCATATAGCTGCAAACCGCAAACCTTTCTGCGGTCTTTGAACACTCCAACATACTGTTTAGGAAAATCAATATCTGGATTTGGAATATCTCCACGCCGAGCGGATTCAACCAACGATCGACTCAGAGTATCGAGAGTAAGTCCTGAAACAACATCAAGAGCCCATGGTTGCGTGTTACACCAAGATGCCGTCTTTTGAGCGTCTGTCAAAAGATTTTTAATCACTATTTCGTCTAAAGGGTTACTCTTAAACTTACGACAACTAAATCTCTTTTCTAAAGCTTGTGTGACATGCACTTAATTCTCCTAACTTTTTTTAATCTTTACTAACGGTTAGTCTTTTCGACCTTACCTGTCTATTTATAATTCCAGTTTGAAGCTACATCCGACTCAAACATTTTATCTACCGGTATCTGATACCCCTCCGTCAATCTATTGCCAGCGTTAGCCAAAGCCACGATCGCATTCAACTCCCCTAATATCTCATCATCAAGCCCTTTTTTTCTAGCGCCTGCAGTGTGGCTATTGATACAGTAAGTGCAACTATTGGTAATGCTCACTGCGAGATAAATTAACTCCTTTGTCAATGGGTCAATTCTTGAAGGCTTAATCATGACATCTTTCATTTGAGACCAAAATTGCTTCAACAAAGGAGGATGGGAGGCTAGTGCTCGCCAAATATGATTAACATAGTCAGTTTGACGTGTTTCCATAATGTCATCAAATACCTCTCTAACTTCTGGTGTCGCATCTGCGTAATTTACTAGATTAACCAACGAATTTTGGGTCATATGTAAAACCTCCGGTATAGTGTAGTGACGATTTTTCAATCAAAAAAGCTACAGATTCCTGCTATTAAGCCTGTTAAAAAACCTTTCTTTACGATGTATAACTTCGCTGATTATATTAGAATGGACGACGATGGATTATTGTTACGCACCGGGAAACTACCGTGAAATTCTTCTTTGAAATATTTCCAATTATTATTTTCTTTTTTGTATTCAAGAGCCATGGGATCATGGCTGCCACTGCAGCCGCAATAATAACCACAATTATTCAAGCAGCTTGGTCCTGGGTTCGAAACAAAAAAATAGAGAAAATGATGATGATAAATCTAGGGATTATTATAGTCCTTGGAGGAGCTACATTAGCACTACGGGATGAGACGTTCATCAAATGGAAACCAACAGTACTGTATTGGGCATTTGCAACAATATTGCTCCTGTCCAATATCATTTTCCAAAAGAATCTGATCAAAGCGATGATGGGCTCCAAAATGCAAATGAAAGACTCACTTTGGAACAAATTAAATCTAAGTTGGGCGGGATTTTTCTTATTTATGGGCAGCCTCAATCTATACGTAGCCTTTAACTTCAATACCGATATGTGGGTAAATTTTAAATTGTTTGGAGGTATGGGACTCTTACTTGTTTTTGCATTAGGCCAAGCCTTCCTTCTGGCAAAACACATTACACCCCAAGAAGAAGAGTAAACTAACAGCACGAGTCGAACTTACATCGAAAGAAACCCTCCAATGACTACGATCGACCAGATGAAAGACCGACTCGCTCGAATTCGTCCAACTTCGGTTGACATTTTCGATGATTCGGCGTCTCACGCTGGACATGCTGGAGTCCAAGAAACAGGAGGTGGCCATTATGAGTTATCAATCGTGTCAGAGGCTTTTTCAGGAAAAACAACATTACAACGTCATAGAATGATATATGAGTGCCTGGCAGATCTTATGCCAGGAAAGATACATGCGTTATCAATCCAAGCATTCGCTCCAGAGGAATGAATAATCGATCTTAAGGCTCCTGCCATCCATTTGATCAATGAGGAAAACTATGAGGGTTTATCGGAATTTATTTAAGACTTTTTTCATATTGGGTGCGCTACATCAATCAATTGCAATTGCCGACAACGAAATTATGGCTATTGTTAATGGCGTTGAGATCTCTAAATCGAAATTTGAGATGTTGGTTACTACCCAAACAAGCCAAGGTCAACCGGACACTCCTGAATTTAGAGAGAATCTTCTTGACGTAATGATAACAAGAGAGGTCTTAGCTCAAGAAGCACTTCGTCGTAAATTACATGAAGATCCAGATGTTGTTCAACAACTCCAAGCGACCCAAGAGCAGCTTTTACTGAATGCGCTCTTCACGCAAATCATTCAAGCCAGCGAACCCGACGAAAAAGCTAAACGAGCCGCATACAGCAAGCTAAAATCTGACCGGGGAGAATCTAAAGAATACCTTACTCGACATATACTAGTTGACGATGAAACTACCGCTACAAATATTATCGCTAGAATCGTAGCTGGCGAGTCATTTGAGTCCCTTGCGTCAGAACTTTCTATTGATACAAGTACAAAAAATATTGGCGGTAAACTTGATTGGGCAGCACCTGAACGATTTGTAAAGGAGTTTTCTGACGCTATGGTTAGCCTTACCAAGGGTGAAATGAGTCAGGAGCCAATATTATCGAGCTTTGGATTTCATATTGTTGAATTGATAGATATCAGAGAGGCATCGTTTCCAACATATGATGAACTGGCAGATGAAATTAGAAAAAATTTAATTACTCAAACACGAGATGAACTAATTTCGACACTCCGAGATTCAGCAAAAATCGAAACATTTGAATAATAAAAAAATAATGGCTTAGTCAACCCAGAATCTTGCGTTACGAAACATATACATCCACGCGCCATCATCACTCCAATCAACAGGATGCCACGAGTTTTGAGAAGCTCTAAACACCCTTTCTGGATGAGGCATCATAATCGTAAAGCGACCATCAACAGACGTTAAACCAGTAGTCCCATCTTCAGATCCATTTGGATTAAGTGGGTATTGGTCAGTGATTTCGCCATAGTTATCAACATAACGAAGTGAAACGTAAGGGATGGCATCAACTCTTTGCTGCTTTGAATCGAATTCGACCAATCCCTCTCCATGAGCAGTAACAACAGGTATTCTTGACCCGACCATATTTCGTAATAATATTGATGGACTATTACTTACCTCGGTCATTACAAAACGAGATTCGAATTGCTCTGATTTATTTTTAATAAAACGGGGCCAATGTGCAGTGCCTGGAATAATTGTTCGCAAATTGGACATCATCTGACATCCATTACACACCCCTAAAGCAAAGCTATCATTCCTACTAAAAAACGCGGAAAACTCATCATAAGCCCGTGCGTTAAATAAGATGGACTTCGCCCACCCTTCTCCAGCTCCTAACACGTCACCATAGGAAAACCCACCGCAGGCTGCTAAGCCAATAAACTCAGTCAATGAAGCGCGACCTGCAATTAAGTCACTCATATGAATATCGATAGCAGAAAAACCCGCACGATCAAAAGCGGCTGCCATTTCAATTTGCCCATTTACACCTTGCTCACGAAGAATTGCAACTTTAGGTCTTATGCCTTTATTTATGAAGGCCGTTCTTGAGGAATCATGGATGTCGAATGTCAGATGAGCATGCAAGCCTGGATCAGATTCATCGAGAATACTATCGTACTCTTGCTGAGCGCAATCTGGGTTATCCCTCATTGACTGCATATTAAAACTTGTTTTTGACCATATTCGTTGAAGCGTCGACCTAGGCTCATTAATCAGAGAGATTCCCCCTGACAAAATCTCCAGCGTATCTTTGTCATTAAGGCCACCTAACGAAATTGCGTAATCTTTCAATCCATAAGAATCTAAAACGGAAAAAACCTCATGCTCATCAGTATTGCGTATTTGGATAACAGCTCCCAATTCTTCACTAAATAACGCTGCGAGCTGCACATCTACGTTAGAACCCACATCTATATCAATCGTCAACCCAACTCTGGATGCGAACATCAATTCTGCTAGCGTGACGGCCAGCCCACCGTCCGATCGATCATGGTAAGCCAGGATTTTTCCAGCATCATTTAAATCCTGAATAGCCTTGAAAAAACCAGCCAAAAGCTTCGGTTCTTCAAGATCTGGAACTTCACCCTGTTCTAAAAGGTACGCTTGGTGCAGTATGGAACACCCCAACCGGCTTTTGCCGCCTGCTAGATCAATCAGAATTAATTGGGTCTCAAAATCTGGTGACAAAACTGGCGTTAAGGTTTTTCGGATATCAGAAACTGGCGCAAAAGCTGATATCACGAGCGACAACGGAGAAACAACTTCCAAATCCTTTGCGTCATCGGTCCACGCCGTCCTCATAGACATAGAGTCCTTGCCGACTGGAATGCTTAATCCCAAATCAGGACAAAGCTCTAAGCCTACTGCTCGGACAGTATCAAATAGATTCGCATCTTCTCCCTCGAAACCAGCCGGAGCCATCCAATTTGCCGATAGTTTGATATCTCTCATGTTATTGATTTTCGCTGCCGCTATATTAGTAATTGCTTCCCCGATAGCCATACGCCCAGAGGCTGGTCCACTTATTACAGCCAAAGGAGCACGCTCACCAATAGCGAAGGCTTCACCCAAGAACTGCTCAAAACCCATCGCAGTAACAGCAACATCGCTCACTGGAGTCTGCCATGGCCCAACGAACTGATCACGAGAACAAAGACCTCCAACTGAGCGATCCCCAATTGAGATAAGAAACGTTTTGTCGGCTACCGCTGGAAACGATAAAACGCGTTTAAGAGCATCGGTAGGAATCAATTGCGGCAACGTCTGCTTTTCCACCTTTGGCTCGATTCTCTGCGCATTACGTGTCATCTTAGGTGGCTTATCCAACATGACCGACAGAGCTATATCTGCAGGTTTGTTATCAAAATAAGAATCAACCACCTCAAGATGACCATCATCCGTAGATTCGCCGAGTACTGCAAAAGGACAACGCTCACGCTCACAAATTTGTTGAAAACGTTCTAACGCATCTGGACTAACCGCTAACATATAACGCTCTTGCGACTCATTACTCCATATTTGCATAGGGCTCATACCTGTATCCTCAGATGGGATCCGTCTGATATCAATTCGTGCACCGCACTGCGCATCATTGACTAGCTCTGGTAGAGCGTTTGAAAGTCCACCTGCTCCGACATCATGTATCGACAATATCGGGTTGTGAGGCCCAAGCCCCCAACATCGATCAATCACTTCCTGACACCTTCTCTGAATCTCTGGATTGCCTCTTTGCACTGAGTCAAAATCAAGATCCATAGAGTTTTCACCAGTCGCCATACTGGATGCAGCACCTCCTCCCATGCCGATAAGCATCCCAGGACCACCGAGTTGAATAATCAAAGTACCTGCAGTAAACAATTCTTTTATCGATTGCTGATCAGTAACATTACCTATTCCACCCGCTAACATAATCGGCTTATGGTAGCCTCGCGCAACACCGCGGATTTCTTGCTCATAGTTCCTAAAATATCCACATAGATTAGGACGGCCAAATTCATTGTTAAATGCAGCAGCTCCAATTGGTCCGTCCAACATAATTTCCAAGGGAGAGGCTATGTGATCAGGCTTCCCAATGGATAATTGCTCCCAAGGTTCGTTTTCTCCAGGTATCCTCAAATGCGAAACACTGAAGCCGACAAGACCTGCCTTTGGTTTTGCTCCTCTACCCGTAGCCCCTTCATCTCTAATCTCGCCGCCCGAACCTGTTGCAGCTCCTGGAAACGGAGCAATTGCAGTTGGATGATTATGAGTTTCAACTTTCATGAGGGTATGCGTCAATTCATCCTTAACGTACTCATATCGGTTATCGCCTGCAACTTGGAAACGGTTTACCGCTGCTCCCTCCATGATCGCGGAGTTATCCGAATAAGCAACAATGGTACCTTTCGGCGAGCGCCGATGAGTCTCCCGAATCATATTGAAAAGAGAGTGCTCCTGCTCCTGGCCATCAATCACCCAAGATGCATTAAAAATCTTATGCCGACAATGCTCAGAATTGGCCTGCGCAAACATCATCAACTCCACATCAGTGGGATCTCGGTTAATTCTCAAAAAACTTTGATGAAGATAATCTATCTCGTCAGACGAAAGCGCCAAGCCCATTTCTTTGTCAGCGACTTCGATGGCTCGTCGGCCACCTTTTAGTAATGGTACTGTCGCCATAGGCTGCGGCTTGACATGCTGGAAAATAGTCTGCGCTTCAGTTAATCCAGAGAGGACCGTCTCGGTCATTCGATCATGAACCATCGGAATAATTCGTAAAACTGAAGACGGCGATAGGGACGCATCATTAGTCATCGCTATATGCCACGAAACTCCCCGCTCTATTCGAGATACCTGTTCTAGACCACAGCCTTGAGCAATATCGGTAGCCTTAGTAGACCAAGGTGATATTGACCCTAACCGAGGTACAACTAAAAAATCGGGCTTTTTATTCTCTGATTTAGGATCCTGCGCTCCGTACGTAAGAATTTGAGCAAGCTTGTTGGAATCATCGGACGAGAGCGGCTTATTCAATTCGATGAAATGCCAAAATATGGCTTTGATATCACTTATCTTTGAATCGACTGTTTGTACTTCATTCAACAGTTTATCGAGGCGAAATTTTGAAAGCGCTTGACGCCCTTCTAGAAAAATGACTTCCGGCATGGACTCTCTAATTGTAGTTAAATATCTTAAATTAAGATTATAGCTGACCAGGGACTAAGTAATATCCGACCAAAAACCAAATCACTTATACTTGAGCCATGAATACAACGCCGATCTATCATACTGAGCACATAAGGCAAATAGAGGAATACCTACTTTCCTTAGAGCCACAGCCTCAGCTGATGGAGTTAGCGGGAAAAACTATCGCTGACATAACTGTAAAGGTCGCTACAGATCAGACTCGATCGATTTTAGTGATTGCTGGTCCCGGAAATAATGGGGGCGACGCATACGTTGCTGCGAGACATCTCAAAGAGTCTAACTTTAATGTGACGGTTGTCGAGCCAATCAAACAGGACTCAGGGTCTCCCGAAAAAAAAAATGCAATCATAAAATGGAAAGAAATTGGAGGCACCACAGAAAATATAATCAACGATGACCAATCATATGACGTCGTAATTGATGGGTTATTTGGTATTGGACTGAAACGAGCAATATCTGGGGCAATCTCAAAACTAATTCAGCGCATCAATAACCAGAGATCTACGGTTATATCCATAGACGTACCATCCGGCCTAAATGCCAGTACCGGCGACATAATGGGCTCTTGTATCAAAGCAGATCATACGGTCACTTTTCTGGGCTATAAGGTGGGTTTACATACCGGACAAGGCCCTGACTATTCTGGAACGGTTCACTTCAGTGATCTAACTATGAGCGATCATCCTCGGATCGAAAACCATGGCTACCTAATAGGATCAGACGTACTTGAAAATGTCCTCGCACCCAGAGAGAAATCGTCCCATAAGGGAACGTATGGACAACTTGCAATTATTGGAGGAAGCGAGGGGATGGTTGGCGCCGCGTTATTATCTGGCAGAGCAGCCCTCAAATTAGGAGCCGGACGTGTTTTTATAGGATTCTTGGAGACAAACTCCGATAAACCTACAATAGATTGGGGACAACCCGAGCTTATGCTATGGGATGCAATGAGCTTAGTATCAATGGGAAATATCACTTGTATCGCCATCGGCCCAGGTCTTGGGAACAGTGATGAAGCTTACAAAGTACTCGAGAAAGCCCTGGTGCAGCCAGTGCCAATTTTACTAGACGCGGATGCATTAAATATCATTGCAGAGCAACCTGCACTCTTGGGACAAATAGACAAACGAAGTGTTCCAACAATTATGACGCCGCATCCCGGAGAAGCATCAAGACTACTTGGGTGCTCAATAGAAGAAATTCAGACTAATCGAGTACAAGCCGCACTGGATATATCCATTAAATTTAATGCAGAAGTTGTCTTAAAAGGAGTTGGCAGTGTTTGCGCGTTCCCAGAAGGAAACTGGTTTATCAATACGACTGGAAATCCAGGTATGGCTAGTGCCGGAATGGGGGATGTGCTTACGGGCATCATTGCTGCATTGGTTACTCAAGGAGCTTACACACACGCAGCAGTTCTCTCAGGGGTACACTTGCACGGGTTAGCTGCCGATGAATTGGCGCACAACGGTCTAGGCCCCATTGGAATGACCGCTTCGGAAACTATTGAAAGAGCAAGAAAAGTGTTTAATGGGTTGCGAAGTAAAAATCACACCTCACTTACATAGACTTTAAATTGAAGATTCAAAGGAATATTTATGACCGATCAAAATAATTCGTTTGATGCCATTATCATAGGGGCTGGGTTTTCCGGTTTATATCAACTCCATACACTTCGAGATCAACTAAAACTGAGCACATTAACGGTTGAGTCCGGCTCTGATTTGGGTGGCACCTGGTTCTGGAATCGTTATCCCGGAGCACGATGTGACTCCGAGAGTCACTCATACTGCTACATGTTCTCCGAGGAAATCTACAAAAAATGGGAATGGTCGGAGCGCTACCCAGGCCCTGAAGAAATTCGGAGTTATCTCAACTTCGTAGCAGACGAGCTAAACCTAAGAAGAGATATTAAATTTAATACGCTCGTTACCAAGGCTCGATTCATAGAATCTGATAACAAGTGGGAGCTTACGACCGAGGGAGGAGAGACCTATCGAGCGACCTATTTAATCACGGGGATCGGTTGTATCTCATCTGCCAATATTCCAAGCATACCTGGTTTACAGGATTTTCAAGGTAAGTGGTACCACACGGGCAACTGGCCCCACGAGGAAGTCTCTTTTGAAAATAAAAGAGTCGGACAAATCGGTACCGGCTCTACCGGCATTCAAGCCGCGCCTGAAATAGCAAAAACTGCCGGCCATCTCCATGTCTTTCAAAGAACGCCAAACTACAGCGTGCCCGCTCGAAATGCCCCTCTAAGCGATGCCTTTAAAAGACAATTTCATGACGATTATGAGGAAATAAAAAAGGCTGTGCGATCAACTCCTAACGGTCATCCATTTAGGATTTCGGAAACCAAGGTGTTTGAACATAATAAACATGAAAGGGAAAAGGTTTACGAGGACGCATGGTCAAAGGGTGGATTACAGTTCAGAGCCACTTATCAAGACCTGACTACGAGTAAAGCAGCGAATGATACGGCGGCAAATTTTCTAAAAGAAAAAATTAAGTCAATCGTTCACGATAAAAAAACTGCACACTCACTCGCTAATATTGATTACCCATATGCTGGTAAACGCCCACCGATTGACACTAATTATTTTGAAACTTTTAACAGAGATAATGTATCGCTAGTCGATCTAAAACAAGAATCTATCATCAAGATAACAGAGGATGGGATTCAGACTTCGGCTCGCCACATTCCACTCGACATCATTGTTTTCGCCACCGGATTTGATGCGATCACGGGGAAATTTATGGAAATGGATATCCAAGGAAGAAATGAATTAAAGCTATCTGAGGCATGGAAAGAAGGGCCTAAAACATATCTGGGACTACAAACTCCTGGATTTCCTAATCTTTTTAGTATCACGGGACCAGGAAGCCCATCCGTTTTGTGTAACATGCCAGTGCCGATTGAGCAACATGTGGAATGGATTACTGGTTGCATTGCTCACATGCGAAAAAACGATATAGATACCTGTGAAGCCAGTGAAGAGGCGGCTGATGAATGGGTTGCTCATGTTAATGAAGCTGCGAACGCAACGCTTTTGGTCACTGTTCCTCATTCTTGGTACCTGGGAGCCAACGTTGAAGGTAAGCCACGAGTCTTTATGCCGTATGCAGGTGGAATGGTGCGGTATAGAGCTTTATGCGATGACGTCGTTAAACACAATTACGCGGGCTTCGTGCTGTCGTCAAAAAACGACTCGGAGCAAACTGGGGGAAATAATAGCAAACACAATTTCGACATCACGAAGCAAATTACAACGCCGGGTATTTAATACTAATTAAGCAAATTCCTGCACAAGCTCAACCCGAGAAACGTCATCAGAATCGAACCAATCACATGAATACTGATCAACATCGCAGCCCATCCTAAGCGACCACTTTGCAACAACTGCACTGACTCCACTGAGAAAGTTGAAAAAGTAGTCAATCCCCCCAAAAACCCAGTAATAATCAATAATTTCCACTCGGGGGACAATTGAATGTTGTGAGAAAAAAACTCAACAGCGATACCAATCAAAAAACCACCGACTAGATTCGCCAAAAACGTCCCTAACGGAATGTGTTTCAGAGTTGCATTAAACATGAGGCCCAAACCCCACCTAATCCAGGCTCCACCCGCCGCCCCTACTCCAATCGCAAAAAGTTTTATAAACAAACTCGACTCCTAAGTTCATACCACTGCCAATAAAATACATATTAACCTAACGAGGAAGATCGAAGAAATTCCTAAACCCGTAGGTTTCAATAATCTCCTGAGCTTTCTCAGCTCTAAGAAAAGTTATAAATCGAGAACTTTCCTCTGGATGTTTAGAGCTACTCAAAATCCCGATTGGATAAACTATAGGTTCCGATAAGTTTATCGTTAACAAATGATTCACATGTTCCCTTGGCGCCCGAATATCGGTGGCGTAAACAAAAGCAAGGTCCACCTCTCCACGCGCCACGTAATCGATACACTGGCGTACGTTTTGAGTGAAAATTAAATTAGACGATACACGGCTCCACAAACCTCCCTCTTCGAGGGCTAATCGAGCATAACGGCCAGCAGGAACACTATCTGGATTACCTACAGCTATCAACCTTACGTTCGATCCTGCAATGGCTTCTAAGTCGGCTAGCGGATAGGATAAATCAGTACGCCCAACGACAATGAGTTGATTCTCTGCGACGTTATATACTGATTCTTGCTGAACTAGCCCCTGCTGAACAGCCTGTGCCATAGTCAACTGATCTGCTGAAAAAAATAAGTCTACCGGCGCACCCCTTTCTATTTGCCTCAACAAAGTTCCAGATCCAGCAAAATTTGTTGTTATACGCATATCAGGATTATATTCTTCAAATTGTGCAATAAGTGCTTTTAGTACATTCGTAGTACTCGATGCGGCAGAAATCAAAAGCTCCGTTTCTCCCGTGAAGCCTGACCGGCATATCAAAAAACTTAAGGCAATGACAGTTATGGATTTTTTGAAATTAAGCACTGGACACACCCGCCGCACTCAACAATATTTTTCTTATCTCTGGCCTCACGGGTTTTCCGAGCGAATCCCTATACGGCGGATTAGACAAATCAACTGAACCTGAAACCAAACCTTGCTTAATTAGGACCAATCGCTCGCCCAGTTCCGCAACATCTTGGGGATCATGAGTAATGAATAAAATTGGGATATTAAAAATAGATTGGATTTTCTTAAGCTCCGCTCTCATCTGTATCCTCAGTAGTGGATCTAAAGCCGAAAAGGGCTCATCCAGTAAGAGTATGTCTGGTTTTTGCAATAAGGCTCGAGCAAGGCCTACACGCTGGCGCTGTCCTCCCGATATCTCGGACGGATATTTTTTCGAGAAATCCTTAATTTGGAATATTTCGAGCAGCTCTCTAACACGCTCCGCATCTTTTTCTATTAGCCTTTTCGAGAATATTGATCGCTTGGAAAAACCGATATTCTCACCCACTGTCATGTGTGGAAATAATGCGTAATCCTGGAATAAAAAACCAATCCTACGGTATCGCGAAGGAATATTTATGCCTTCCGATGAATCAAAAAGCACACGTCCGTTAATAACGATTTTTCCAGTCTGTGTATCCTGTAGGCCCGCAATAATTTTTAATAACAGGCTTTTACCTGCACCCGACTGACCAAATAAGACAGTAATATTCTCATCACAGCTAAACTGAATGTTCAAACTAAAGTCATGTCCGCCTGAGCGAAAAGTTTGCTGGACGTCTACCTCAACTCCCATTTTTCCTACGCCTCTCGATACTTTGGTTTCAGAAAATAATTTGAAGCAAGTAAAACTACGATACAAACAATTGATGTAACGACTACAAGGAAATTAGCGACCTGATCATGACCAGCTTGAACCGCCTCATACACAGCAATTGACAAAGTTTGAGTCTTACCAGGCAAACTTCCAGCGACCATTAATGTAGCGCCAAACTCTCCAAGCGCACGAGCAAATGCAAGCATAGATCCCGCAAGAATACCTCTTATTGCGAGAGGAAAAGTCACGAGAGAAAAAACTTGAAATTCATTTTTCCCTAATACTCGTGAAGCATCCTCATACCTCCTGGAAACGCCTTCAAAGGCAGATCTTGCGGATTTGTAAACTAACGGGAATGCAACGATCGAGGCTGCAATGACAGCTCCTTGCCAAGTAAAGATAAGGTTAATGCCAAAATATGTTTCCAACCATGAACCTATTGGCCCGCGACGGCCAAGAAGTACAAGCAAGTAATAGCCAAGCACAGTTGGTGGCAGGACTACAGGTAAGGTCAACAATGCGTCAAGTACTTCTTTGCCCCAAAAGTCTCGTTTTGCGGCGAGCCACGCGACTGAGATACCCATAACTGAGGCAATAAACGTTGCGATACCAGCTACTTTCAAGCTCAAAAGTAACGGCACTGTAACTGCCTCTAGGGTTACGGGAAATGAATACACGACTTAGTTAACTATATTAGCTTAGACTCATAAATATCTGTTTTAAATAAAACTTTGGCGCCATATAGGCGCCAAAGTCTAGTTGCTACTAAAGGGGGTTTGTCGACGTGAAACAACCGTTATCACGTATTTCGTTATATTTAACAAGATATAGCGCTTCTTGTCAATAAATACCGGTCCTACCGCATATAGCGAGAAAATTTACTCATCTCATTGCGTACGCTAGCGGTCGCTTTACGTTCCATAGCGCGATACCGAACGAGAACCTCATGCCCAAACTCCGTCACCTGCGCTCCACCCCCTCGATTCCCTCCGGTCAGCGTCTCCACTAGGGGTGACACAAAGCAATTATTCATTGTGTCAACGAGGATCCAGGCTCTTCTATACGACATACCTAACTCACGTGCGGCCGCCGAGATAGAACCTTGTTTAGCGATAGAATCCAACAAGGCTGCTTTACCAGGACCCATTGCAATCGATTTGCGGAAGCTAACTTTCAGTTGAGGCTGGAGGATGTCGGACATTTCCTAAGCTCTATTCGTCATCAGTGGTTTCCCAACGCATCGCAGCCACAGAATCAGTCGTACGCGCATCAACCCAACGCTCCCCCGAAGAAGTCTGCTCTTTTTTCCAAAAAGGTGCTCGCGTTTTCAAGTAGTCCATTAAAAACTCACAAGCTTTGAATGATTCACCGCGATGCGCACTGGTGACCAATACGAGAACAATCTGATCCAAAGGAAGCAAGGTACCCACGCGATGAATAATTAATGCGTCATAAATATTCCAACGACTCTTCGCCTCGCTAACAATCTCTTCCAATGAACGTTCCGTCATCCCAGGATAGTGTTCAAGCGTAAGTGCGGATACCTCATCACCATCATTCAGGTCACGCACTACACCCACAAAACTAGCGACAGCGCCGACTTTTGGATTTTTTTGCCGCAACACCAACATTTCTTGGCTTACATCGAAATCTTCCGTCTGTACCCGTACGCTCATGATATTAACCGCCTGTAACCGGTGGAAATAAAGCCACCTCGTCGCCATCATTAACCACGACGTCTTCGGCAACCATTTCTTGGTTAACTGCTATGCGGAAAGATTTATTCTCATTAAGTTCCTCGGCCCATACGCCCTCTTTATGGCGTAAAGCAGTCAGAACGTCTGAGACTTTATTATCAGATTCAGTGAACGTAATAACGAGCTGATTGGTCTCAAATACTTCACGGAGTTTCGCAAAAAATAATACTTTAATTTTCATGTGCACCAGCCTATTTAGACGCAATTATTTTACCTATTTATGAACGAAATGTTTTCGTAGCCACCGGAACGTGACATTGTTAAAACAGACCGTTGTGTTCTATCGTATATAATGCTTTGTAGTATTACACAAATCAATAAAGTTAAAAATATATGACTTCAAACGAATCATCAGAGACCAAGACTGCTGTAACAGACACGAGAAAAAGACACCTCCGTGACCTTAGGATTTCAGTTACGGATCGTTGTAACTTTCGTTGCACCTATTGCATGCCTAAAAGCGTATACGACCGAAATTTTAAGTTTCTAGAACGAGCGCAACTTCTATCTTTTGATGAAATTAACAGACTCGTAGGTATCTTTAAGGATCATGGAGTGGAAAAAGTCCGTATTACGGGAGGAGAGCCTCTTTTACGTAAACAACTTGAAAAACTTCTTGAAATGATTTCTGTTTCACACAAACTCGACTTAACACTTACAACAAATGCTACGCTACTGAAACAAAAAGCCTCCACTTTGCTCGATGCAGGGCTAAACAGAATCACAGTTAGTCTCGACTCACTCGACGATCATACATTTCAGATCATGAATGATATGAAAGTTCCAGTGTCAAAAGTGCTCGAGGGAATCGAAGAGGCCGATCGAGTCGGATTTAAACCTATAAAAATTAATATGGTCGTGAAGCAAGGCGTCAATGATCAACATGTCGTAGAAATGGCAAAGTATTTTAAAGGAACTGGACATATAGTCCGGTTTATCGAATTCATGGATGTTGGGTCTACTAACGGTTGGCAAATGAGTCATGTTGTACCCTCGAAACAGTTAGTGAGCCAGATCAATGGGGTCTTTCCTATCGAACCAGTCGAACCAAATTACATTGGAGAGGTCGCGGAACGCTGGAAGTATCTAGATGGGTCGGGAGAAATTGGTTTCATTTCATCAGTTACACAAGCATTTTGCGCATCCTGTACCCGTGCAAGGCTCTCAGCCGAAGGATCCATATACACCTGCCTATTCGCAACAGAAGGTACAGACTTACGTATGCTGCTAAGGACTGGCGCTTCGGATGAAACAATCTCAAAGGTAATTGAAAACCTATGGCAAGCAAGAGCGGACAACTATTCTGAAATCAGAACGGCAGAGACTGCCTCCCTGAGGAAGATTGAAATGTCATATATAGGTGGCTAAAAAATTATTAATTCAAGACAAAAAAAATGACTAAAAACATAATGCTCCAAACCATTACTCAAGAAAGTGATTACGATCCAAATTCCATGCCTGTGGAAAAAGCCCGTACTTATATTGGAGGATTTCTTGAGCCAGTCAGCAGCTCTGAATGCGTATCCATTCGCGATGCTCTTGGCAGAGTTCTATCTGAGGACGTCATTTCACCGGTTAATGTTCCTCAACATGACAACTCAGCAATGGACGGCTATGCAGTCAAAGGAGCAGACCTAACAGAGGGTAAAAAAACAGACCTCAATGTAATCGGCACCGCTTTTGCGGGGCAGCCCTTTGACGGAATAATGCGGAACGGAGAATCAGTACGAATTATGACCGGGGCAGTAGTACCTGATGGCGCAGACACAGTAATCATGCAAGAGCGCACCGAAAAGAAAACAGAAAATGTTGTATCCGTTGACTTTTTTCCGGCAGGAGCAAACACACGAAAAACTGGTGAAGACCTAAAACTTGGCTCAGCAGCGCTACAAACCGGACATAAAGTCCGACCTGCAGACCTAGGGTTAATTGCCTCACTCGGAATTTCTGAGGTAAAGGTTTATAGGAAATTGCGTGTTGCTTTTTTCTCCACTGGAGACGAATTAGTTGGCGTTGGGACGGCTCTAGGAGATGGACAAATTTACGACAGCAACCGATATACAATTTTCGGTATGCTCACTGAACTCGGATGTGAAATTATCGACATGGGCGTTATTAAAGATACGCCAGACGCTGTTGAAAATGCGTTTATAGAGTCGGCAAATATCTCTGATGTCGTGATTACTAGCGGCGGCGTATCTGTTGGGGAAGCAGACTTTGTAAAACCGATCTTGAATAAACTAGGTGAAGTTTTGTTTTGGAAAATTGCCATGAAACCGGGACGTCCTCTAGCGTTTGGGAAAGTTGGACGCTCTCATTTTTTTGGACTGCCAGGAAATCCGGTAGCTGTAATGGTGACTTTCTATCAATTTGTGCAGTCAGCATTAAAGACATTACAGGGACAAGTAACGCGCCTCCCGTCGCCAACGTTCAAGGCGCGTTGCACGGAACCTTTAAAAAAAGCGCCTGGACGGACCGAATTTCAGCGTGGAATTCTCAGCAGAGCAGCAGACAAGGAGTGGACGGTAAAACCAACCGGAGATCAAGGATCCGGTATTTTGTCTTCAATGAGCCAAGCACACTGCTTCATCGTTTTACCCACAGATATAGGAAAAGTCAAAGCGGGAGAGTTCGTAGACGTCCAGTTAATTAGAGGGTTAGTAGATTCATGAAAAAAATGGATAAGACAGACGCGCAATGGAAGTCTGAATTAAGTGCTACGGAATATCAAATATTACGGAAAGAAGGTACGGAAGCGAGTTTCAGTCATCCCCACAACAAGGAATATCGCAAAGGTATTTTTGCCTGTGTTGCCTGTTCAACACCACTATTTACGTCAGACATGAAGTTTGATAGCGGAACCGGTTGGCCCAGTTTTTACGAGTGTATAGAGGGAGCATTCGAGGAAAAAACTGATCGGAAATTTTTCATGACACGCACTGAATATCACTGCGCTACTTGTGGTGGACATCATGGACACGTATTTCCTGATGGCCCAAATCCGACTGGGCTTCGTTATTGCAATAACGGTACTGCGCTTAAATTTATACCTGAAGATTAATTACGTACCAAGCTTAGCTAGACTGACCTAACTTACGAATAGCTAGTTGCGCAACATCGCTGAGATCACCCACCCCTGACTCCTCAACATGCGCAACGAGCTGCGTGCGCATGCGAGGATTCCAAAACTTTGAAATGTGTCCTACTACCCCAGCAGCCGCAACCTCTTGGTCCTCTTCAAAACTAAAAAAATTTGATATGTCATTTACCATTCTAACTAGCTGAACACCATCCATCGCATTACCCTTTATATTATTACCCGCCGCTCGTGCGTATAAATTGTCTGTCGCCCATCTCTAGCAAATCCTACCAAAGTAATACCGCATTCCAATGCCGTATTAATTGCTAATGACGTTGGGCCAGAGACCGCCACAAGTAGACCTATATTAGCAGTCGCAGCTTTAGAAACCATTTCAAAGCTCGCTCTACTCGTAATCAAAACAAAACCCGGATTCTCTTGATAATCACATGTAGATAATGAACCAATCAATTTATCAAGAGCATTGTGTCTACCCACATCCTCTCTCACAGCAATTATGTCCCCAACTTCATTTGCCCAAGCTGCGCCATGAAACGTTCCGACACCCTGATTCATCTCTTGAACTGAACTTAGTAAAGTTATCCCACGCTGAATCACATTATTATCAAATTCCGACGTATCACTTACTTTTCTGTATTTGTTAAGCGTAGCCTCTAGTGTCTCTTCCCCACAAATTCCACAGCCTGTTCGGCCTACTAGGTTTTTTTTTCTCTTTGTGAGCGCGTCACTAATACTTTTGTCAACACTGATATAAGCTGAAATCCCCTTGTCACTAAAGTCGAACTCCACCGCATCAATATCTTGGCGTACTTTTATTATATTTTCTGTAAGCGAAAACCCCAGAACAAAGTCATCTAAATCCGCAGGAGTTACCATCATCACGGAGAATGGCTCGCCGTTATAAATCAATGCTAACGGCACCTCCTCTGCTACAAAATTACGTTCCCTCTCAAGCCCGCCCTCAGCAGTCCACTTGTGCGCCTCTCGCTCAGTGATTGCGGACACAGCCATCTTGATGACTACACGCGCTCAGATTCCGTCGCTTGCGCAAGCAAATCCAGCTGCTGCTCGTTGAATTGCTGGAATTGTTTTTGCCATTCTGTAGGTTGGGTAACAGGTTCCACCTGTACCGCCGTAACTTTAAACTCTGGGCAATTAGTGGCCCAATCAGAGTTATCCGTTGTAATAACGTTAGCTCCTGACTCAGGGAAATGGAACGTTGTGTAAACCACTCCGGGCTGAACACGGTCGGTGACGTAAGCTCTGAGTACTGTCTCTCCTGCCCGACTCCTGATACCGACCCAGTCATCTGTCTTAACGCCACGCAGTTCGGCATCGCTTGGGTGAATCTCTAATCGATCCTCATCATGCCAAGCAACGTTCTCTGTTCTACGAGTTTGTGCTCCAACATTGTACTGGCTAAGAATACGACCAGTCGTCAAGATCAACGGAAACTTGCGAGTCGTTCGCTCACTTGTCGGAACGTACTCCGTAATTACGAACCTGCCCTTACCAATTACAAATTCAGAAGTATGCATAATTGGCGTCCCATCTGGAGCTTCATCGTTACATGGCCACTGGATACTCCCTTCGTCTAACTTTTCGTAACTAACCCCAGTGAATGTAGGTGTTAGCCGAGCAATTTCATCCATAATTTGTGATGGATGCGTGTAGTCCATCGGGTAACCGAGTGCATTCGACAACATAACGGTCGCTTCCCAATCCGCTTTGCCCGCTAAGGGCTCCATAACCTTTCGGATTCGTGAAATTCTTCGCTCTGCATTAGTAAAGGTACCGTCCTTTTCTAAAAATGAAGCACCAGGCAAAATTACGTGTGCATATTTTGCAGTTTCATTCAAGAAGATATCTTGCACCACTACGCACTCCATTGCCTCAAGCGCTGATGTAACGTGTTGCGTATTCGGGTCAGACTGAGCTATATCCTCACCCTGTACATAAATGCCCATAAATTCATCAGAATGTGCCGCATCTAGCATGTTGGGAATTCTAAATCCTGGCTCCGGACTTATCGAGACGTTCCACTCTCTTTCAAACAACTCCCTCGTAACGCTGTCTGATAAGTGTCGATAACCAGGTAACTCATGCGGGAATGACCCCATATCACATGCACCCTGAACATTATTCTGACCTCTCAACGGATTTACTCCAACACCTGTCCTACCTAGATTGCCCGTGAGCATGGCTAAGTTAGCAATACCCAAAACCATAGTGGACCCTTGACTGTGTTCGGTAACACCCAGTCCATAATAAATTGCTCCGTTTTTACAGTTAGCGTATAAACGAGCCGCCTCTCTTAAATCAGCCGCAGGCACTCCCGTTACAGATTCAAGCTCCTCAGGTGAATTTCTGTCTTGTCCTATGAAAGAAACCCATTTATCGAATTCATTGGAGTCACAACGCTCCTTAATGAATTCGATATCGTGTAGTTTCTCAGTGTAAATAACGTGCGCTAGAGAATTAACAATGGCAACATTAGTACCAGGCATTAACTTTAGATGGTGACTGGCTTTAACGTGGGGACCATCAACAAGATCGATTTTTCTAGGGTCAACTACGATCAATTTGGCACCCTGTCTTAATCGCTTCTTCAATCTAGACGCAAAAACTGGATGTCCATCAGTTGGATTAGCACCTATTACTATTGCCACATCTGTGTGCATCACAGAATCAAAATCCTGAGTACCTGCCGATTCACCCATGGTCGTTTTCAATCCATAACCAGTGGGAGAGTGGCAAACGCGTGCACAAGTATCAACGTTGTTATTCCCAAACGCCGCTCTAATGAGTTTCTGCACAAGGTAAGTTTCCTCATTCGTGCAACGAGAAGAGGTGATCCCTCCAACGGCACTTTTACCATACTTTTTTTGAATTTTTTTGAACTGTGAAGCAGCGTAAGATACAGCCTCTTCCCAACTGACTTCTTTCCACGGATCAGTGATTTTATTCCTGATCATTGGTTTCGTAATTCTGTCTTTGTGCGTCGCGTACCCAAACGCGAAGCGGCCCTTAACGCAAGAATGTCCTCTATTTGCTTTACCATCAGCGTCAGGCACCATCCGAACCACATCGTTACCTTTGACCTCAGCTTTAAATGAACAACCTACCCCACAATAAGCACAAGTTGTCTTTACGCTACGTTCTGGGACCCCTTGTTCAATTACTGACTTTTCCATAAGTGTCGCCGTTGGACATGCAGATACACAAGCACCGCAACTAACGCACTCCGACTCTAAAAATGATTCCTTCATTCCAGCAGAGACGGTGGATCCAAATCCACGACCGTCTATGGTTAAGGCGAATGTTCCTTGCGTCTCTTCACACGCCCGAACACATCGCGAACATACGATGCACTTTGAAGCGTCAAACGTAAAATAAGGATTGGATTCATCTTTTTTTGCCTCAAGATGATTTTCACCGCTCATACCATATCTCACGTCCCTAAGACCAACAACGCCCGCCATATCCTGTAACTCGCAGTCACCGTTCGCAGAACAGGTCAAACAATCTAGCGGATGATCCGAAATATACAGTTCCATAACCTCGCGGCGTATCTTGGCAAGCTTGTCGGTTTGAGTCCGAACAACCATCCCAGATTCAGCTGGTGTAGTACAGGAGGCGGGATATCCCCTCCTACCCTCGATTTCCACAAGACACAATCTACATGAACCAAAGGCCTCCAAGCTTTCTGTCGCACACAACTTGGGTATTGATAATCCAGCTTCAGAGGCTGCTCTTAAAACTGACGTACCTTCCGGAACAGATACTGGCACTCCATCCACCAATAACTCTACAAAGTTCTCAGATGGGCTTTCCGGTGTTCCTAAATCTCTCCAAACAGTCGTGCTCATAATTTTTCTCCAAAAAATCTAAGCTGTCGCCATAGCGGCATGCGATTCGAGGCAAAAATCCTCAGGGAAATGCTTGATTGCACTAAGCACAGGGAACGGAATCATCCCACCTAGTGCACAAAGTGAACCATGCAACATAGTGTCACACAGTGTTTCAATTAACTCCGCGTTTGCGGTACGATTTTCTCCAGAAATAATTTTATCGATTGTCTCCATACCTCGCGTTGACCCAATGCGGCACGGCGTGCATTTCCCGCATGATTCAATCGCACAGAATTCCATAGCAAACCGCGCCATGGACGCCATATTTACCGTTTCATCAAAAACAACAATACCACCATGACCAATCATGGCCCCCGCAGCGGCAAATGTTTCGTAATCTAATTTTAGATTAAAGTCTTTTTCTGGAATATAAGCACCAAGGGGGCCACCAATCTGAACAGTCCGAATTGGTTTACCAGAGGCTGACCCACCACCAAAATCATAGAGCAGCTCGTTTAAAGTAACACCAAAAGCTTTCTCAACGAGCCCGCCATGTTTTATATTTCCCGCCAACTGGATGGGAAGCGTGCCAGTAGAACGGCCCATCCCATAATTTTTATATGCTGACGCTCCGTTAGCTAGAATAAATGGGACTGATGAAAAAGTGATTACGTTATTTACAACGGTAGGTTGGCCAAAAAGTCCTGATATCGCTGGTAATGGCGGCTTTGCCCTTACTAACCCCCTCTTCCCCTCGAGACTTTCCAAAAGGGAAGTTTCCTCGCCACAAATATAAGCCCCAGCGGCTCGTCTCAACTCAATGTCGAAAGAGCGTCGGCTCCCACGAATATCTTTACCTAAATACCCCTTATCTCTCGCTACCCTCAACGCGTCGCTAAATACCTCTTCGGCATGAGGATACTCTGAACGCAGATAAAGATAACCTTTTGTCGCGTCTACAGCGAATGCAGCAATAGTCATTCCTTCTATTAACGCAAAAGGATCTCCCTCCATAGTCATTCGATCAGAGAAAGTCCCTGAGTCACCCTCATCTGCATTACATACGATGTACTTCTGATCGGCTTGACAATTCAGGACTGTATTCCACTTGATCCCCGTCGGGAAAGCTGCCCCTCCACGCCCACGCAACCCTGAATCAGTAACGATATCGACAATAGATTTGCCGTCCAAATCAAGCGCAGAATTGAGACCTCTAAAACCGCCGTACTCAATATAGTCTTCAATGGAGGTTGGATTTGTAATTCCGTTTCGAGCGAAGCACAAACGCTCTTGGTTTTTAAGGTAAGGAACCTCCTCGACTAGTCCAACACTCTTGTCCCTTGATCCAGTCTCAGTGAAATCTGACTTAACTAAACCCTCAACATCATCGACCGCCACATTAGCAAAGCCCTTACGACCAGATTCAGTTTCAACCTCCAAAAGAGGCTCCATCCACACTAAACCTCGCGAACCGTTTCGAACCACTTCAACGTCTTTATTCAATGAATCAGACACGCTTAATACCTGCTTAGCAACCGAGTCGGCACCCATCCCTATCGCAGATGAATCACGCGGAATATAAATCTTAGTCGTCATGCTTGATCCTTAATTCGTCAACGATCTCATTCATTCGAGCGACAGACATTTTAGCTTTGGGCACACCATCAATCATTACGGCTGGAGCGCAAGCACAATGGCCCAAACAATAAATCGGCTCTAATGTGATTTTCCCGTCAGGAGTTGTCTCGTGAAAGTCAATTTTTAATTTGTCCTTCAGGTTTTCTATAACTCCAACCGCCCCCATAGCTTGGCAGGCCTCCGATCGACATACTTGAATGATGTGCTCACCCGGCTTGTGGCTCCTGAAGTGATGGTAAAACGAAATAACACCATGCACTTCCGCTCTTGAGCGATTGATCGTTTTACCTATGAGGTCTATGGCATCCGATGGAATAAAGCCAAGCGCATCTTGAACTTCGTGTAGGATTGGCAGCAGGCCACCCTCGGTTCTCGAGTGCTTTTCTAAAGCAGAGCTCACTACTGCCTGATATTCAGTATTTCCCAAAATAGAAACCTCCCTGAACGACGCAAGTCCGTTATAGACTGGATATCGTAATTTCTACTGATTGTCCCAAATATGTACGTATTTACATATTTTTCGATAACTTTATAATTGTTAGTACAGTACGTTAGTCGAAGTTGATCGACCTTACAATATGTCTGAAAGTTCATATATTATGCGAAAAGTTAAGTTATCTCCCTCTTGGTCTTTATCAAATGAGAAAAACGAAACTCTGGGCTCAGAACTCTTCGTTCTATTGGACGTTATACGCCGCACCGGGACTTTGGCGGAGGCAGCTAAACAAACCAAAATTTCATATCGTCACGCATGGAATATTGTAAATCATTGGAAAAACTTCTTTGGGTCCGATTTGGTCAGATTTACACGAGGTAAAGGTGCTTCGCTAACAGAGCTAGGAGAAAAATTACTTTGGGCCGAGCAACGAGTCTCGGCTCGAGTTGGATTGCAACTCGACTCGCTTGCTTCGGAGATTAACCTAGAAATAAGCCGAGCATTAGTCTCAGCTCGCTCGTCCTTAACGATTCACGCCAGCCATGGCTACGCTGTCGCCCATTTACCCGAACTATTAAAAAAGTTACCTGATCTCCAAGTTGATCTAAGATACATCGGTGCGGCTGAATCACTAGCATCTCTAAACCACGGAGATTGTGATCTCGCCGGGTTCCATCTTCCAACAGAAGGAAATGGAAAAACGGTTATAGACAACCTTTCACCGCTGTGGAGTGAAAATAGGCATCGTTTCATTCACTTAGTGACTAGAACTCAAGGGCTATTCGTTAGTCCTGCTAATCCCCGAGGAATTGAGAGCGTATCTGATTTAGACACAAAACATATTAAATTTGTAAATCGGCAAATAGGCTCAGGGACTCGCATGTTATTCGATCAACTTTTAACAAAAAAAAATATCGAATCAGCAAATATTGAAGGTTACCAATCAGAGGAGTTTACACATGCCGCAGTCGCGGCTTATGTTGCGTCAGGTATGGCCGATACGGGATTCGGAGTTCAGCCCGCAGCAACTCAGTTTGGGCTAGACTTCATTCCCCTAGCTCAAGAGAAATATATGTTTGCCTGCCGCAGTAAGGATGTGCGAAAAACAGAAATACTTGAGTTGATCAAACTTCTTAAAAGCTCTGAATTCGCTAACTACGTAAAAAAGCTACCTGGCTACTCAGCGCCCGAAGCAGGCAAAATCGTAACATTAAAAGAAGCTCTTGCTTGAAAATAAAAACCCTACTGACAGCCTATGTAACGTGCCAGTAGGGTTTCCCAAAGGATTCACTCCAGAAGGAGTATCCGGTGTTTCAGTTAAATATCGGAGCCGCCTTAAGGACGGTCTGATACAAGCCCCAAGCAAGAGGCACTCCAACGAATACCCAAGCTAGAAGCAATTGAAACCCAGTGGTTTTACCTTGACTGTCTGATGACATAATTTAACTCCTAAGATTCTTCAGCTAGATGATATTTTGGATCGACCGGTTTAATCAACGAATTAGCGATTAGACCAACCACCAGCAAACCAGCCATTATGTACATTGTTGTGTTGTACGCCTGCGCTGGCGGTATACCCACAACATCAATTTGATACTGTCGAATGTAGTTTACAAGGACCGGTCCAAGAACCCCGGCTACGGCCCATGCCGTCAATAGTCTCCCATGAATTGCCCCAACGTATTTAGTGCCGAACATGTCTTTCAAGTAAGCCGGCACCGTAGCGAATCCACCTCCGTACATAGTCAAAATAACCGCGGAGCATATTACAAACAGTAGGACACTGCCCAAAGCACCGGTCTGTGGGACTAGGGCATAGAGCGCTATACCAATAATAAAAAAGCAAAAATACGTGTTTTTTCGCCCAATCACATCAGACAAGGAAGCCCAAAAAATTCGACCTAACATATTCGATAAACTTAGCACCCCGACAAAACCAGCACCAGCGGCTACCGTCAGTCCAAACATTTCCTGACTCATCACAGAGGCTTGTCCAAGAACACCAATACCTGCAGTCACGTTCATGCACAACACTACCCAGATACACCAGAACTGCGGCGTCTTCCAAGCGACGTTGACATGGACATTTGCGGTCGTGGTCAACTTCTTAGGTATTGCCGGTGGTTGCCAGCCCGCAGGCTTCCAACCTTCAGCAGGGACACGAACGATCGTAGCTCCGACCATCGCAAAAACGAAATAAATACACCCTAATCCAACGAACGCCCCAGCTACACCAACATTAGTGTCCGTTCTAAACACCTCCATTAGCCACACGGATAAAGGCGACGCTAAAAATGCACCTCCTCCGAAACCCATGATCGCCATGCCAGTAGCCATGCCAGGTCTATCTGGAAACCACTTTATCAATGTTGAGACGGGGGAAATATATCCGAGTCCGAGACCGATACCACCTAAAACTCCATAACCGAGGTAAATCAGCCATATATTATGTAGATAGACACCTAGAGCAGACACAAGAAAGCCAGAAGACCAGCACATTCCTGCGGTAAACATTGCTCGCCGTGGCCCGCCCTCTTCTACCCAACGACCAAAAAATGCCGCTGACAAACCAAGAAACACAATAGCGAGGGTATACATCCAACCAATCTCAGTGAGCAACCAATCACTCGGAACTGATTCGGTAATGCCGACTAATTTGGTCATCGGCATGTTAAACACACTTAACGCATACACCTGCCCAATGCAAAGGTGAATGCAAAGCGCGGCCGGTGGAATCATCCACCTATTAAAACCTGGACCAGCGACGGTGCGCTCTCGGTCTAAAAATCCAAACATACTTACCCCCTCCGTTTTGTTTACCTTTGTACCTGTTACTCTATTTGTTTTGCTTATTAGACGCGATTTATACTCATTTGTCTAAAACCCTTTTTCATCATGCAAAAAAACTTTAGGGATGAATTATCAAATTATCTCAAATTTATTGGTTAATAATAGGTTAAGCTCGTCTTACATTTTTCAATTTATTATATTTATTTGTACGGCAAACACAAAATGCAGAGAAAAGGGGTCACTTGCATCATTTTGGCGGGAGGGCAAGGAAAACGAATGGGAGGGAAGAACAAGGCACTAATCCCTTTCAACAACAGCACTTTAATCGAAAATGCAATTCAAGCGTTACAACCTCAAGTTGATGAAATCATCATCAGCGCTAATCGAAATTTATCGTATCTAAAGGCCTTGGACTTCACAGTCATTGAGGATCAGACGAAAAATCAAGGACCATTAATTGGCATCGTCTCTGCAGCGGAACATATAAACACCAAAACCGTCGTGGTTACGCCATGCGATGTAATTAATATCCCCGACACTTATGTGAAAGAACTAATTTTCACCCTCGAACTAACCAAATCAGACGTGGTGGTCGCAAAAACGAAGCAAAGAACTCAACATTTAAACTGTGCATTCAAGCTAGAAGCCATTGAAAATCTGAAAAAAATTATTTCAGAAGGCTCTTTAAGAGTTTCCGATTGGCATGCGCAAATGAAGACTTCATATGTTGAATTTGACAGGAAAGGAGAACAATATTTTAAAAATTTAAATGAGCCGTGCGATTTTTCAGAAGCACCATAAAACTACTTTGAAACATTATTTGAAGGCTTATCCAAGGTCTTAAAAAAAACCTCCCCCTCCTTAATCATTCCTAGATCCGAGCGAGCGCTCTCTTCTATTTCATCTAAACCCGTCTTCAGATCGACTACTTCGGCCTTGATTTGGGAATTTACTGCGCGCCCCTCTATATTTTTCTCGATTTGCGTGTTTAACGCATCCCGATAGTTCATCACCTCTCTCCATCCGCCTTTTCCAAACCAGAGTGGGTATTGAATTAATAACAACAATAAACCTAAGGTGATGGTTAATATTTTCATTTAACTCAAATTATAAAATGCGCGACGACCCGCGTAACGCGCACGATCTCCGAGCTCTTCCTCAATCCGAAGCAGCTGATTATATTTTGCTAAACGATCTGACCTAGATAGAGAACCTGTTTTGATTTGCCCAGCGTTTGACCCGACAGCTAAGTCCGCAATAAAAGTGTCCTCAGTTTCTCCTGATCGATGAGAAACCACAGAGGTATAGCTTGCGCGTTTCGCCATCTCAATGGCAGCCATAGTTTCGCTAAGCGTACCTATTTGATTAATTTTCACCAAAATCGAGTTAGCGATAGATTGATCGATACCACGTTGGAGGATGTTCGTATTGGTGACGAATAAATCATCTCCGACTAATTGTACTGAAGATCCCAATCGGTCAGTCAAAACACTCCAACCATCCCAGTCATCCTCAGCCATTCCATCTTCAATAGATATAATGGGGTATTTCTCGGCTAAGGTCGCTAAATAATCACAAAATTCAGATGCTGATAACTGGAGACCTTCAGACTTCAAAACATATTTACCGTCCTTGTAAAACTCCGAACTAGCACAATCTAACCCCAGCGCGACCTGGCTTCCTACCTCATAACCCGAAGAATTTATCGCTTCAAGTATAAAATCCAACGCCTCATCATTACCACTAAAGTTAGGGGCGAACCCTCCTTCATCTCCAACCGTTGTCGGCATTTTTGCAATGTCTATATTTTTCCTCAGTGTTTGAAACACCTCTGCACCACAACGGAGTGCTTCGCTGAAGCTGTCAAAACCCATTGGAATAATCATGAATTCTTGAATATCAAGACTATTGTTGGCGTGTGCGCCACCGTTTATAACATTCATCATCGGGACTGGAAGCTCTGTATCCCCCGCACCGCCTAAATAACGATATAAGGGAAGTCCTAAATCTATCGAGGAAGCCTTTGCAGTTGCCAGCGAAACTGCCAGTACAGCATTAGCACCTAAGCGTGACTTAGATTCCGTACCATCTAAATTGATCAACGTTTGATCAATAAGCGACTGATCCGTTGATTCAAGACCAATAATAGCCTCACACACTTCAGAATTTACATTTTCTACCGCTTTTAAAACACCCTTTCCGAAAAAACGGCCACTGTCACCATCCCTTAATTCAACTGCCTCTCTAGCTCCAGTGGAGGCGCCAGAGGGAACTGCCGCTCGACCTACAACACCACTGTCTAAGTGGATATCAGCCTCTACCGTCGGATTTCCGCGCGAATCAATCACTTCCCTCGCGACAACATCAATTATAGAACTCATAATAAATTACTCGTCTTTCCTTTAATTATTAGCGAGACCACTATCTAACTCAACAAACGGTCTCGATTTTACAAGATCATCAATCTCTTTTAACTGTTTCAAAAGCACTTTCATCTGGCTCAGAGGCCAAGCATTGGGCCCATCCGAGAGCGCTTCATCCGGGTTTGGGTGCGTCTCCATAAATATGCCACTGATACCAGCAGCTACAGCTGCCCTCGCCAACACGGGTACAAACTCCCTTTGGCCACCACTCGCATACCCTTTCGCTCCCGGCAGTTGAACTGAGTGAGTCGCATCGAACACAACTGGACAATCTGTTTCGCGCATTATTGCTAACGAGCGCATATCAGAAATTAAGTTGTTGTAACCAAAACTAGCACCTCGCTCACACACGAGTATATTATTTTGTCCGCTAGCATCCCGAGCTTTCTTAACAACCTCTTTCATCTCACCTGGCGATAAAAACTGCCCTTTCTTAATATTCACAGGTAACCCAGTCGCTGCAACAGCCTGAATAAAGTCAGTTTGTCTGCAAAGAAAAGCTGGTGTTTGCAGTATATCGACAACAGAAGCCACTTGTTCAACCTCCTCCGCTGCATGCACATCAGTAATGACTGGCATGCCAATCTCCGACTTAACTAACGCCAGCACTTCCAAACCACGCTCCACCCCGAGCCCTCTGTAGGAATCTTTTGATGAGCGATTCGCTTTATCATAGGAAGCTTTAAAGATAATTGGAATTGATAGCTCCCCCCCAATATCATTAAGTGCCCGCGCGATGTTAAGGGTCATCTCCTCAGACTCGATTACACACGGGCCCGCTATAACAAAAAGCGGAGCATCAAGACCCACGCGGATTTTACCTATCTGCACTAATTACTCCCATTAATATCGAGCTCTATAAACATCTATGCAGGTTGATTTACTTACCTACATTCTTCAAAGCCGCCGCGACGAAACCGTTAAACAGAGGATGACCCTTTCTTGGTGTCGATGTGAACTCAGGGTGAAATTGACAACCCACGAACCAAGGGTGACCTTCTAATTCGACAACCTCACATAATCCTTCATTCTCTGAAGTTGCCGATACCGCTAAGCCGTGTGATTGAATTTGATCTAATAGCTGACCATTTACCTCATAGCGATGTCGATGTCGCTCACCAACAGATGATGCGCCATAAATTTTTTCGACTTTGGATCCTGGTTTCAGAATGGCTTTTTGCTCGCCAAGCCGCATCGTCCCGCCTAAATCTGAATCAATATCTCGTTTTTCTATCTCACCTTTAGATGTCATCCACTCAGTAATAAGGGCAACTACGGGGTGTTTCGTATCACTTGCAAACTCGGTGCTATGCGCATCTTTCCAGCCCATCACATGACGAGCAAACTCGATAACCGCGAGTTGCATTCCCAAACAAATACCCAAATAAGGCACGTTATTTTCTCTCGCGTACCTGACAGCTTGGATCTTTCCTTCGACCCCGCGTGTACCAAATCCACCAGGGACTAATATCGCATTCATATCACGCAATACCCCAACGCCCTTCTCTTCGATCTCCTCTGAATCCACATACGTAATACTAATCTTTGCATTACAGTGGATTCCCGCATGTATTAATGCTTCAGACAAGGATTTATAAGATTCAGTTAAATCTACATATTTACCGACTAAGGCAATATTCACCTCTCCACTAGGATTCTCTAACTTATAAATTAAGTTGTCCCATTCCGTTAAATTCGCCGCCGGAGCTTCGAGTTGAAGTTTAGTCAGAACAATCTCATCAAGTTGTTGCTTGTGTAAGAAAGAGGGAATTTTATAAATACTGTCGACGTCAACCGCAGAAATTACAGCGTCTACCGGGACATTCGTAAACAAAGCAATTTTTCGCCTCTCGTTTTCGGGTACCTCTTGTTCCGATCGACAAAGAATGACATCCGGCTGAATACCAATTTCACGCAACTCTTTAACCGAATGTTGTGTGGGTTTTGTTTTGATCTCCCCAGCAGACTGAATATATGGGACTAAAGTTAAATGCACAAAACACGCATTTTCTCGACCGACCTCAAGGCTCATCTGTCGGACCGCCTCCAAAAAAGGCAGAGACTCAATATCACCCACCGTACCACCAATCTCTACCAATGCTACATCTGCGCCGTCCGCACCCTTAATAATTTGACTTTTTATCTCGTCGGTGATGTGTGGAATAACTTGTACCGTACCTCCTAAGTAATCACCTCGTCGTTCTTTACGGATAACAGACTCGTACACCTGACCGGTCGTGAAATTATTACGCTTCCCCATTCTTACATCCACAAAGCGCTCATAGTGACCCAAGTCTAAATCTGTCTCAGCCCCGTCATAAGTTACAAACACCTCTCCGTGCTGAAACGGGCTCATGGTTCCAGGATCTACATTGATGTAAGGATCAAGTTTTAACATAGTCAGCTGAATCCCTCGAGATTCAAGAATTGCTGCTAATGACGCGGAAGCGATGCCTTTCCCTAAAGATGATACGACACCGCCTGTAACAAATATATATTTAGTCATACCACGTGAAATTCACCAGAGAATTGCGTAATCTCGATTGTAACATCGGCCGACGAAACGATAAGCCAAAAATTCCAACTTGCAACCGTTGAAATACTACTTAACGCATTAAGTTCATGCTGCTTCTTCAGCCTTCAGATGCTTTCCAAGGTACATCCAAGTATCCACAACGGTATCTGGATTTAAGGAGATCGCGTTGATACCCTCACCAACCAGCCATTCGGCAAAATCCGGATGATCAGAGGGGCCTTGACCACAGATACCAACGTACTTACCTTTTTTACGACATGCATCAATAGCAAGATGCAGCATCCGCTTGACAGCTAAATCTCGCTCATCAAATTGACCAGCAACGATACCTGAATCTCTATCTAACCCCAGGGTAAGCTGCGTCATATCGTTAGAACCGATCGAAAATCCGTCAAAGAATTCCAGGAACTCATCAGCCAATATCGCATTAGTAGGCAATTCGCACATCATAATAATACGCAAGCCGTTTTCACCGCGCTTCAGGCCATAAGATGCAAGCAAATCAATTACCTGCTCAGCTTCGCTGAGGGTTCGAACGAATGGCACCATAATTTCTATATTGGTCAAGCCCATTTCGTCTCGCACCGTTTTCAGCGCTCTACACTCAAATTCGAAACAATCTCTAAAACTATCTGAAATATAGCGGGACGCTCCCCTGAAACCAAGCATCGGGTTCTCTTCATTGGGCTCGTAAAGTTGTCCGCCAATTAGACTTGAATACTCATTGGATTTGAAATCGGATAAACGCACAATAACCGGCTTAGGGAAAAATGCGGCGCCTAACGTTGAAATGCCTTCCTTTAGCTTTTCAACGTAGAAGTCAACTGGAGTCGCATAGCCTGATGACTTTAACGAAACTAACGCTTTCACGTCATCGGGGAGCTTATCAAACTCAATTGCCGCTTTTGGATGAATGCCGATCATACGAGCAATGATGAACTCCAATCTTGCTAAGCCAATTCCCGCATTGGGCAAGCGCTGGAAATCAAAGGCTAACTCCGGATTTCCAACATTCATGGATACTTTGACGGGTATTTCTGGAAGTTTATCTAATTGAATTTTTAAGATCTCAACGTCTAATATTCCCTCGTATACATACCCTGAGTCACCTTCAGCACAAGAAACCGTAACGTGGTCACCTTCAGAGAAGACCTGAGTTGCAGTCGCAGTTCCAACCACTGCCGGAATACCTAATTCCCTTGCAATAATTGCGGCATGACATGTCCTACCTCCTCTATTGGTAACGATTGCGGAGGCTTTCTTCATCACTGGCTCCCAATCTGGGTCTGTCATATCAGTGACTAACACATCGCCTTCCAATACACGATGCATTTCACTTGAATCCTTTACTAAACGCACAACCCCTGAGCCAATTTTTGATCCAATAGCACGACCCTCAACTAGAACTTTACCTCGATTATTTAATTTAAATCGCTCCTGGGTAGTAGCCTCACCCTCGTGCGCTCTAACAGTCTCTGGACGCGCCTGCAAAATATAAAGCTTACCGTCTTCCCCATCTTTACCCCATTCAATATCCATAGGTCGCCCGTAATGCTTTTCGATCTTAATCGCCTGCACAGCCAATTCATTTACTTCTTCATCATTGATTGAAAACCGATTCGCTTCTTCATCTGACACAGGATTGGTCACGGTTGATTTCCCAGCTACCTGAATATCAGAAAATTCCATTCGTAAGGCCTTACTACCCAAATTTCTGCGCAAAATTGCTGGTATCCCGCGCTCTACTCCGGGCTTATAAACATAAAATTCATCAGGATTAACTTGCCCTTGAACAACTGTCTCGCCTAGACCATACGCCGACGTTATAAAAACAACTTTGTCAAAGCCGGACTCCGTATCCAAAGTAAACATCACCCCACTAGACCCAGAGTCGGACCGAACCATCCGTTGAACCCCAGCAGACAAAGCCACATTTGAATGTTCGAAACCTTTGTGCACCCTGTAAGAGATCGCTCTATCGTTATACAACGATGCAAATACATGCTTAATTGCTTCTAGGACATTTTCTAAGCCGCGAATATTAAGGTAACTCTCTTGCTGGCCGGCAAAGGACGCATCAGGCAAATCCTCCGCAGTCGCGGAGGAGCGCACAGCAAAAGAAACATTCTCCCCCTCTGTACTCGTTAATTTTACATATGCTGACTCGATGTCAGCCTTCAAACGTGGTGTCAACGGAGCGTCCACGATCCACTGTCTAATTTGCTCACCCGCCGATGAGAGAGCACCCAAATCCTCTATATCTAACGCGGATAGCTTCTCGTTAATTTTTCGGGTTAGGCCAGACTCCTCTAAAAAGTCCCTAAAGGCCGAAGAAGTTGTTGCAAAACCCCCTGGTACTGAGACTCCTACACTTGATAACTGGGAAATCATTTCACCTAGGGAGGCATTCTTGCCACCGACCTCTTCAACATCGGTATTCCGTAATGAATGAAAAGGAATCACGTAAGGGGAATTATGTTTATCTGATATGCTCATTTTGTCTCGTAAATAATTGATACACTAGGTGCTGGTATTTTACCTCAACAACGCAGTATATTGCAGCACACCATTGGGCAAAATGAATACAAACACTAGATCCGCTTTTTATATCTCAGATCGAACAGGTATCACCGCAGAAATGCTGGGTCACAGTCTGTTAACGCAATTTGAAGAAGTAAGATTCAACGAAGCCACCCTGCCTTTTATTGATACGCCAAGCAAAGCGAATGAAGCAGTTAACCAAATTAATCAAGCTTGTGAGGCTGATGACAATAGACCGCTTGTATTTAGTACGCTGGTCAATTCAAAGTTGTCCTCAATAGTAAAAACAGCAAATGCACTGTATATCGACTGTTTTCAAGTATTTATCGCTCCTATGGAAGCTGAACTAAAATTAAAGTCCAACCATTCAGTCGGTCGTTCCCATAGTAATCGAGGTTCAGGCTATTCAAAGCGGATGGATGCTGTAAATTTCGCGCTCGCATATGATGACGGGCAAGCAGTCAAAGATATGCGAGAAGCTGACGTCATATTAGTAGGGGTTTCTCGCTGCGGGAAAACACCCACTTGCCTCTATTTAGGTATGCAATTCGGTATCAAAGCCGCCAATTTTCCTCTTATCCCAGAGGACTTTGAGCGGCTAGCGCTACCCAGTACGCTTGATGCTTTTCGACACAAATTATTCGGACTAACCATTCGGCCCGATCGTTTAGTCCGGATCCGCAATGAGCGTCGTCCAGACAGTAAATACGCATCTCTAAGAAATTGTGAGAGTGAGGTGCGCCTTTCAGAGGCGCTAATGAAACAGGAAAATATTGACTACCTTGATACTACCTCCAGATCTATCGAGGAACTAGCTACGGTGATCATGCAAAGAGCAAAACTCAAACGTCAGGCCTACTAAAGTAAATGGGTTTAATTAAACTTCATTGACTTAATAGGCTCAAAGCTTTTCCTGTGAAGGGGCGTGATTCCGTACTTTTTTATCGCCTCAATATGAATCTTAGTCCCATAACCCTTATGACGTTTGAAACCCCACTTTGGATAAATGTGATCTAGCACCATCAGCCTCTCATCTCGCGCCACTTTCGCAATAATCGAGGCCGCAGAAATACATGGTTCTTTTTGATCTCCCTTGATGATTGTAAAGACTTCAATTCCCTCTAAGCTTGGCGCTTTATTGCCGTCAACTAATGCAATTTCTGGCAAAATATCGAGACCCGCGATCGCACGCTCCATCGCCAATAGTGTAGCGTTAAGAATATTTAATTTATCGATCTCCTCGACCGAGGCAAATGAAATCGACCAAGCCAACGACCTCTGCTTAATTTGTATACATAAGTCTGATCGACGTTTCGGAGATAGTTTTTTAGAATCTCTCAAACCATCAATAGGGTCGTCAGGGTTCAAAATGACAGCCGCTGCGTATACTTCTCCCGCTAATGGACCTCTACCGGCCTCATCAACACCAGCAGCAGTTTTAATATCATTCATTCATACCCACGAATTTCTGAATGACATCGGCACTCCGAATTGCCGATCCCACTCTAAGCGTCTTCTTGATCTCACGAAACCGCGTACGCATACCTGCGAGTTTCTCAGGTTGGCCAAATAAGGAAATGACTGCATCAGCGAGCATGTGTGATCTTGCTCGCTCCTGAATGAACTCATCAACCAAATGCTCGTTGGCAATAATATTTGGCAGCGACACAAATGTTGTCCGAGCTCGCCGTCGCATCAGCCAAGCAGTCAATTGAGAGACTTTATAGGTCACGACCATTGGACACTCACACAGAAGCGCTTCTAACGTCGCCGTACCTGAAGCAATAATTGCCAAATCGGCAGCCTTTAAAACATTCTGCGTATTTGCCGAAACAAATTGAATTTCATCGATCAAATCTTTTCTGCGTTGAGACATGTATCCACGGGAGAAAGCAACCGTGTCTTCATTTATCAAAGGTATAGCAAAACGCACATCAGGATACTTAGATTTAATGAGCTCCGCGGCATCTAGCATTAGATCAAGGTGTTGTTTTAATTCTGAGCGCCTGCTACCAGGGAGCAGAGCTACCAATTTTTGATTAACGGTAAAACCCAGCTCATCTCGATATCTAAATCGATCAACAACCAATTCAATCTGATCGGCAAGCGGATGTCCGACGTAAGAAACAGGGATCCCCTCTCTCTTGTATATTTCCTCCTCGAATGGAAATAGCACTAACATTCGGTCTACAGATTCACGAATTTTATGAATTCTTTCGTAACGCCATGCCCATATAGAAGGGCTAACCAGATGCACTACCGGTACACCACTTTTTCTTACAGATCTTTCTAAAAAAAGATTAAAGTCGGGTGCATCAATCCCAACAACTAAGTCGGGTTGATATCTCAAAATTCTTCTTATGAGGGATGACCGAATACAAATAAGTTTAGGTAGTTTTTTGATGACCTCTACGTATCCCATCACCGAGAGCTCACTCATGCGATACCAAGAATCAAAACCTTGCGCTATCATGAGCGGTCCGCCTATTCCAACAAACTCCACCTCTGAAAATCGTTGATTTAATTCTTCTATCAATGCAGATCCGAGTAGATCTCCAGACGCTTCGCCAACCACGAGGACGATACGCCGCTTGGCTTTCGACGACATGTTCAACGGATAATACTTCTACCTGAAGTTGAAGACAAAAACTCAGACAGCACGGTCAGCTCCGAAGACTCATTCGCCATACGAGTAATTTCAAGCCTTGCCTCATTCAAGGGTAACGAAGATCGATACAGTACCTTATAGGCATCACGAATTAACTTAATTGAATCCTTCGTAAAACCTCTCCTTTTGAGTCCCTCAGAATTGATACCATGGGGTTTGGCAGCATCCCCGTTACACGTTACATATGGGGGCACATCGGACAACACAACGGACCCAACCCCCGTTAACGCATGTGCGCCTATCCTACAAAATTGATGTATGCCACTAAACCCGCCGAGCATTGCAAAGTCACCAATCTCTACATGACCCGCTAACTGGGTGCAATTGGCTAAAATACTATCATCTCCGACAAGACAATCATGAGCAATGTGCACGTAAGCCATAATCCAGTTACGATCACCAACAACAGTTTTACCTTTGTCTTGCACCGTACCAGTATTGAAAGAGCAAAATTCCCGGATGACGTTATTGTCGCCAATCTCCAAACTTGTTTCCTCACCGGAATATTTTTTGTCCTGTGGCTCCTCTCCGAGTGAAACGTGATGGAAAATATTATTGTTTTTGCCAATTGATGTTTTGCCAGTAATCAGTGAGTGGCTGCCGACTCGGGTACCGATACCTATTGATACGTTCTTACCAACGATAGAATAAGCACCAATCTCAACGTTATCAGATATGTTCGCTCCAGGCTCAATAATCGCCGTCGGATGGATCATACTTCCCTCATAGTGCACATCAACACCGCTTCAGATACGAGCTTCCCATCCACCTCAGCTTTAACCGCGAACTTCCAAATCCCTTTGAGATTACGGACTATCTCAGCCGTAATTATCAACTGATCGCCAGGCACCACCGGTTTTTTAAAGCGCGCTTGATCGATTCCCACAAAATAAACAACATGGTCTTCGGGTTTAGTTATATCTAGCGATTTAAATGCCAGTAACGCTGCCGTTTGTGCCATGGCCTCAATAATTAAAACACCAGGCATAACCGGATGCCCAGGAAAATGTCCTTGGAAAAATGGCTCATTTATCGTGACATTTTTTGTCGCAACGAGGGTCTTATTTGGGTCGAAAGAAACAACCCGATCGATCAGTAAAAAAGGATACCGATGGGGTAAAACCTGCATAATTTCATTTATATCCATAAACTTTCCAATCTAGCCTTTAGGACAGACTCAGTTGCAGCTACGTGACATCTGTTCCAGTCGCTTGAGCCACAATATTTTCTAATTTTTTTATGCGTTTTTTAAGTTCAGACAGTTTTCGTATCGCAGCAGCATTCCTCTTCCACTCTGCATGTTCACTCAGAGGATAAACGCTGGTGTACCTGCCAGGCCTTAAAATACTTTTTGAAACTAAAGAGCCTGCGGACACATCTACATTATCGCAAACACTAAGGTGCCCCGTAAACATTGCGGCCCCACCAATCCGACAATTTTGACCAATATCTACGCTGCCGGCAATACCGACACATCCAGCGATGATAGTGTTGTCTCCGATATTACAGTTGTGTCCTATTTGCACTTGGTTATCAATTTTTACGCCGTGGCCAATAATCGTGTTGTCGATTGACCCCCGATCAATAGTTGTGTTGCACCCAATCTCGCATGCGTCATTAATAATGACACGCCCAACTTGCCTAACTTTTATCCACTCATTTTTTTCTTGAACGTACCCAAAGCCATCGCCCCCGACCACAGCCCCACTGTGAATTACACAGTTATCGCCAATCTCGCACTCATCGAGTATCAAAGCCCCAGCGTGAACAACGGTATTTCTTCCGATTTTTACTTTTTTCCCTACAAAGCAACGTGACCTCAAACTGACGCCTTTAGAGATTTCCGCGCCATCTTCAACAATTACATGCGGTCCAACTGTCACATCATCACTCAACAGCACATTTGTCCCCACATAAGCGGAAGCACTAATACCCTGCTCCCTCTCATCGACCCCAAACATCAACTCCAAAACCTGGGAGAAGTAGAAATGAGGTTTTTCCACGATTATCTTCGTTATGGCCCCACCAAATTTGTCAGAATCTTCCAATGAGACAATGACAACTGAGGCTTTAACCTTAGATATGTAGGGAGAAAGACTTCTATCACTATAAAAAGCGATTTGACCCTTCTCAGCATTCTTGATGGTCCCCACATTTGTAACCATGGTGGAGCGGTCACCCACAATAGATCCACCTAAGCGATCTACGATCTCCTGAACTGTAAAGCCGTTTAACAAACGCACCCTTTTGGTTGTAACAGGCCTAGTCGTCTTCAAGAGCCTTTATAACCTTATCAGTAATGTCAAGACGATCGCTTCTGTATACTGCTTCTTGCAGTATTAGGTCATACTTTTCCTCAGCAGCAATTTTATCGATCTCTTCATTCGCAATACGCAGGATAACTTTCAATTCCTCCTGCTTTCTGAGGTTCAGCTCTTCTCTAAACTCTCTTTGTAATCTTTGAATTTCTCGGGAAAGACGAGCTAACTCTGACTCTAAAGCCCTTTTTTCAGACTCGGCCATCGTGAGACCATCTTTCTCAAGCTTCGCCTTCACCTCCGTGGCTTGAGCGTTAACATCCTTTATCTCCTGATCTCGGGGTGCAAACTCCTCTTGCAGCTTTTTTTGCGAGCGAAGCGCGGGAGCCGCCTCTTTAAAGACACGATCTGTATTAACAAAACCTATCTTAAGTTCCTGCCCTGATGCACTCGTCGCCACGCTTAAAATCCCGAAAGAGATGAGACTGAATAAATAAACTGATATTTTTCTCACAAAATTTCCCTAACTTGTTATGTTAAAAACCAGTACCTAACGTGAATTGAAATGACTCTGTTTTATCCGTGGCCTTTGCATTAAGCGCTTTGGCGAAATTAAACCTCATCGGCCCGACCGGAGAATACCAATTAAAACCCAGACCCGCAGAATACCTCATCTCCGAAAATGCATCATCAAAATGATTATCCACTGAACCTGCATCAAAAAAAGCGGAAAATCTCATTGATTTATCAAGATCCACACCGGGAAAAGGGAAAATTAGTTCTGTTTGTGCAAGCACTCTACGCTTCGCCCCCAAAGATTGTCCAATGGCATTCTTGGGGCCTATAGAACTTGCTTGGTATCCCCGAAGCGAGCTCGCCCCCCCCGCGTAAAAATTTTTATAAAATGGAAGCTGTTTCCCATCATAATCTTCAGCGTAAGACAGAGAACCTCCGAGCCGCAATGTCAGGTCCTCGGATAAAGGTTTATACCATTCAGATTTATATGTCGCGTTGTAGTAAGTCAAGTCTCCGAGCGGTGTGCTAATCTCTGATCCAAAACGTTGCAAAAGACCGTCTGTTGGATATATTGCGCTATCTCGCTTATCACGGGCCCAGCCTACCGTAAAAGGAATAACAGTATTGTCCGTACCATTTAAATCTACAAACTCTTGATACTCTAAAGTTGGATTTAAACCCAACGATAACGCCGTTGTCTCGAAGCCAACACCATAAAAAATGCGATCATATTCCGTAAGAGGTACTCCAAAATTAACAGACGCACTCTCAGTAGAACTTGAAAATGCAGACACAACAAGGTTACTTGTATCCGTATCTCTCTTACCTAATTTGTAGGTACGACTCACACCATCATCCGTTGCATATGGATTCGTATATCCCACTTCATAGGTTTCGTTAACTTTTCCCGTACTGACACTAAAATTTAGCGAATTACCCGTACCCATGAAGTTGTTCTGAGATAACCCCAGCTGCAGTAAGAGGCTATCTGTACTCGAAAAACCAATACCAACTGAAAAACTACCAGTCATACGCTCAACTACTTTCACCTCCAAATCAACTTGATCAGTCGCTCCTGGTACGGGTTGAGTATTAATCATTACATCCGAAAAAAAACCCAAAAGATTCAACCGCTGCTTCGATCGATTTATATCTTTTACGGAATACCAAGCACCCTCCATTTGTCTCAATTCACGACGAATCACCTCATCCCGAGTATCAAGGTTTCCATTAATATTAATACGACGCACATACACTCTTTGCCCAGAATTGACGTAAAGAGTAAAACCGATTATCGATTCATCAGGATTTTTTTCAGGCACTGGATTAACACTTGCATTAGCATAACCCTCCTCTCCCAATCGATCCGATATCTTTTGCGTCAGCTCTGTCAACCTTTTCCTAGAAAATACCTCCCCAGGAGCTATGTCTACCAAAGCAGTTAAGTCCTCACGTCTAACAACTTGGTCACCACCTACATATATCGAATCAAAAGTAAATTTTTTCCCTTCATTGACGGATATAGTGACGAATACGCTTTCACGATCAGCAGACAATTGCACCTGAGTACTTTCAATTTTGAAATCGGCGTACCCACTATCGAGATACATAGATCGAATCTCCTCCTGATCACCCTCCAAACTTTGTTTCGAGTATTCACTAGAACCTGAAAATAACGCAAATTTTCCGAGCTGCTTTAAAGTCATCTGCTTTCGTAATTCGTTATCAGTAAAGATCTCATTGCCAACAAAATTTATTTGCTTGATGAGCGCCTTAGCTCCCTCAAAAATATCAAATGTAACAGCGACACGATTTCTCTCAAGCGGGGTCGTAGTAGATATGATTTCTACACCATATTTACCTTTCGACATGTACAAATCTTTAAGCTCTCGCTCCGCCAAATCAAGAATCGCCCCATCAAGAATTGCAGATTGTCGCAAACCCATCTGACTTAACGCCTCTAGTATTTGCTCCTCACTCAGAAGCTTTGAACCAGTAACAGTAACCTTGTAAACAGCAGGGCGCTCAATGAGCCTAATAACAAGCACACCATCGTCAACAAGAACTTGAACGTCGTCAAAAAAACCCGTCTTAAATATTGCGCTGATGATTTGCTTGGTGACCGTTCGATCAACAGTTTGGCCAACCTGGACAGGCATATTAGAAAATATCAATCCGGGATCAGTCCGTTGTATGCCCTCAATTTTAATATCGTCGATTACAAATGGTTCGAAAGCATGAGACGCAAAGCTAAGACTCATTAAAAGTGCAAGCACGGCAAATTTGCAGTAATTAATCATGTGCGACCACCTCTTTTAATTCCCTAAATAACGTAACAAATCATTAGCTATGACGAAAAACATCAACCCTACCAAACAAACTATTCCTATTTGTTGAGCCGTAACTATAACTCTTTCTGGTAATTTTTTACCTAAAATCAACTCGTAGAGATGAAAAACAACATGACCTCCATCCAGCATAGGTAAAGGAAACAAGTTGATAACCCCGAGGCTAACGCTAAGAATAGCCAAAAAAGACACGAAAGTGACAAAGCCCATCTCCGCGGTTTTACCAGCCTGATCTGCAATTACAAGCGGCCCAGCAAGATTATCTAACCCGACATTCCCCGCAACCAATCCCCCAATCATTCTTGCTGTAAATCCAATTAGATCTGCAGTTCGCTGAAATGACTTACCGATTGCTCGAACAAAATCGACTCCATTACGGTCGATTAAATCCTCCTGCATAATCCCATCGGGATCTGGAGCTGCCCCAATTCGCCCAACAGAACCATCAACGGTACCGATGATCAGAGAAAACTCGAAAAGTTCTTGATCACGCTCAACCTTTAAGTCTACCGATTCACCCGGTTTGGCCCGAATTACTTCAACAAATTCATTCCATGTCGATATTCGTAATTGATCAACCGAAACAATCTGATCGCCAACTCGCAACCCAGAATCTGATGCCGTACCATTAGAATCAATGAACCCAATTATGGGTTTTAAATCAATCTCAGGCGTTTCTAATCCTATGTTAGCCCAGACCAAAGGAGCCGATCTATCATGAAGATCGACACTATAGATTGTTGAATTACTCGCACCACGACCTATCACCTCGACACTCAGACTATTCGCATCAAAACGGGTCATTTCCCATTTGAGATCTGACCAACTGCCCACTTCCCTACCATTAATTCTTAATAGAGTTTCCCCACCTCTTAAGCCAACGGAGTGGAGTAGAGAATCAGCTTTGGGTTCTCCTAAAACCGGCTTCAATGACACATCGCTAGCGATAAATACAAAAGCGAATAACACGAATGTAAGAATAAAATTCGCTACTGGCCCAGCGAGAGCGATTAATATTTTTTGCCATGCTGGCTTGTGACTAAACGTCCTTTCTATCTCATCGGGAGAAGGATTATCACTTTCATCTAACATTTTTACGTAACCGCCAAGCGGTATAGTCCCTAGTGAGAACTTTGTTTGGTCTACACCATCTCCAATCGAATAAATAGGTTTACCAAACCCAATTGAAAAAGTAAGGATTTTTACTCCGAAGAACCTAGCCACCAAAAAATGGCCTAGTTCGTGAAATCCAACTAAAACAGTGATCGCAACCAAGAATGAAAAAATAGTAAAAAGGATATCCATAAGTTAATTCGATAAACCGTGTTCAGCTGTTTGGCTTTTCATCAAAATCTCCCTCACACATTGCCTCGCAGCCGTATCAACCTCAAGCACGTCTTCGATAGAGCTCGGAGTTGGCGCCTCGAAAGCATTCAAAGCCGCCTCTAGGAAATAAGGAATATCAGAAAAACCGATTTTCTCATTCAGAAATTCGTCCACGATTACTTCATTAATAGCATTAAGGCCAATTACCGCGGCACTGCCATGAGATAGCGCCTCGTACGCTAAAGGAAGGCAAGGAAATCTCTTAAAATCAGGCTCTTGGAATTGCAAGGTAAGAATATCCTTAACGCTAACGTGATCAACGTTAAGCTTTACTCGTTTTGGATAATTAAGACAGTGTGCAATTGGTACGCGCATATCAGGATTAGCTAATTGAGCAAGCGTTGACCCGTCAATATACTGAACCATTGAATGCACAATACTCTGAGGGTGTATCACCACCTCAATAGCCTCAGCCGGGACCGCAAACAAATGATGCGCCTCAATCACCTCGAGCCCTTTATTCATCATCGTTGCTGAATCAACCGAGATTTTGCGCCCCATATTCCACTTAGGGTGTTTAATAGCCTGCGCTACGGTCACATTCCTCAGATCGGCCAGGGATGTTTGTAAAAATGGACCGCCGGAAGCGGTTAAAAGAATCTTTGAGATGCCTTGTTCTGAATAATACGGTGGTAAAAGCGGAGACAAGCACTGAAATATAGCATTATGTTCACTATCAACGGGAAGGATGACTCCCTCACATTCCCTGGCGACCCGAGCTAGAAAATCTCCAGCCATGACTATAGGTTCTTTATTGGCAACCAATACGGTCTTACCAGTTAATAGCGCCTTATGAATGGGACCAAGCCCGGCCGCTCCTACAATACCAGACACTACAAAATCAACGAAATCATGCTGTACGATTTCATTCAGGCCATCCTGGCCGGCTAAAGCTATCACATCCAGCCCAGCCGTTTCTATTTTACTTTTCAGATTACTTAACTGATTCGGATCTGAGACTACTAGATACTTGGGTTCAAACCTGTGGCACTGTTCAATCAACAAATCAATCCTGGAATGTGCAGTCAGCGCAAACGTTTCGAATCTATCCTTGTTTTGTTCAATCACAGACAAGGTACTCAGCCCAACACTTCCAGTAGAGCCTAAAACAACAATCGATTTCTTTTCTTTATTCAAAATTACGAAACAAACATCTGAATGACCAAAAATGAAAAAGGTAGCAGTGCGGTCATACTATCCACCCGGTCAAGCATTCCACCGTGCCCTGGCAATATAGATCCACTATCTTTAACACCACTACTTCGCTTCAAAAAGGACTCAAAAAGATCCCCAAGTACGGCAATAGCCGTGAAAGCAAAGACAATAATTACGAACAAAATCCACTGAGCCATAGTAAAAACATGTTCGAGGGCTAGGCTAAGACCTAAACCGTAAACACAAACGGAAACGAAACCGCCTAATACCCCCTCACGCGTTTTTCCTGGGCTTACGGAAGGTAATAATTTAATTTTTCCGAATTCTCTTCCGACAAAATAACCTGCAATATCTACAAGCCAAACTCCAACTAGCACCCCCAACAACGCATAAGGGTACGTGTGTAACCCCACCATCCCAAACCAAGCTGGAACAATAACTAAAATTCCAATTACGGCATTGCAAATATAATTCTTAGTTTGAAATCGATATCTAATTAAAAACGGAACTAATAACATCCAAAACAAAACGGCCGCCCAGCTAATCACCATTCCGATGACGCTTACAAGCTCGTTGAATTGGTCGAATAGAAGGAATGGCACAAGACATAAACCAACAATAGTCAATAAGAAACCAACACGTAATTTTTGATCCCACCCAAATAATCTTGAGTATTCAACTGCTACCATTGTGATGGGTAAAATAAGCATCAAGCCCCACAGCCATTGGGGCAGCATGAAAATTCCTACAAGGAGAGCTCCGATCAAAAAGATCGAAGTTAAAACTCGCGCCAACAAGTTTTTATGCTTACTCATGGATCGACTGTATTTTCCGATAACACTTCTTGATCTACTCCCGCCCTTCCAAAGCGACGATCTCGGCCAGAATAATGACTCAGAGCTTCATAAAAATGCTTTATTTCGAAGTCGGGCCACAAAACATCTGTGAAATATAGCTCCGTATAAACCAAATCCCATATGACGAAATTGCTAATTCTAACTTCACCACCCGTGCGAATCAGCAAATCAGGTTCTGGGGCAAACTGCAATTGAAGATATTGCGATAACACGTCTTCGCTCAATTCTACGTGACCGCTCAGAGCAGCTTGCTTCGCGGCATTTACGATATCCCAACGACCACCATAATTAGCAGCAACCGTTAAAGTTAAACCAGTATTATCTTGTGTGAGCCGTTCGGCCTCTTGAATGAGATCCTGAAGCTTAGTAGAAAACTTACTTCGATCTCCGATCATTTTGAAGCGTACGTTATTCTTGTCAAGTTTCGCGACTTCCTCCTCAAGAGACTTTTGAAACAGTGCCAACAGGAAAGATACTTCTTCTATCGGACGTCTCCAATTTTCACTAGAAAAAGCGAAAAGGGTCAAAAACTGAATGTTATTTTGATGACAAAACTCCACCGATTTGCGCACCGCTTTGAGACCACTACGATGCCCAAGAACTCTAGGTAAGTATCTTTCTTTCGCCCACCTACCATTCCCATCCATTATGATGGCCACGTGCCTCGGAAAGGAGACGTTTTTAGGTATTTGTCGGGTTGTTGAAGTCTTCACCGAAACTAAACATCAAGTAAGTCTTTTTCTTTACTGGCGAGTGCTGCGTCAACCTCAACAATAAACTTATCGGTTATTTTTTGGATTTCGTCTTGAGATCGACGCTCATCATCCTCCGATATTTCCTTGTCTTTGAGCAAGCCTTTTAAGGTCCCGTTTGAATCTCTGCGTATATTGCGGATGGCAACTTTAGCTGCCTCAGCCTCTCTACGAACAACTTTAACCAAATCTTTTCTTCGCTCTTCAGTTAAAGCAGGCATAGGGACCCTTATCTGGTCCCCCACTGAAGCCGGATTTAAACCTAAATCTGAGTCTCTGATAACTTTTTCAACGACAGCATTCATCGTCTTTTCCCATGGCACGACTGATAGCGTACGAGCATCAATAGCGGTAACGTTTGCAACCTGAGTTAACGGCGTCATCGATCCGTAGTAATCCACCTCGATATGCTCCAGGATTGATGGGTGGGCCCGCCCAGTTCGAATCTTCTGTAAATCAGTCTTCAAAACGTCTAGAGATTTCTCCATTCTCTCTTTCGCCTCCGACAAGACGTTCGACATATCAGACATTTTGATTCTCCTTATTTCTTCAATGGTGAACGAGAGTACCTTCTTTTCCACCCAACACTGCATTCTTCAACGCGCCTGGTTTCAAAATACTAAAAACACATAGAGGTAACTTCTGATCTCGACACAGCGTTAATGCCGTTGCATCCATAACCTTTAATTTTTTTTCAATCGCTTCATCAAAATGAATGTCATCGTATCTTACTGCATCAGAATTGGTTAGAGGATCATCTGAGTAAACCCCATCGACCTTAGTGGCCTTAAACACAATATCGACATTCATCTCCATTCCCCTAAGAGCTGCAGCCGTATCAGTCGTAAAAAATGGATTCCCGGTTCCCGCAGCGAAGATAACTATTTGCCTCTGCTCGAGATATCGCATCGCCTTCCCGCGCACATATGGCTCGGCCACTTGCTCTATGTTGAGAGCAGACACAACTCGACTCTTCGTTTTCAGCCTTCTAAAAGCATCTTGCAATGCCAGAGCATTCATTACAGTCGCAAGCATACCCATGTAGTCGGCAGTTGCTCTATCCATTCCTGAAGCTGCTGGAGCAACGCCACGAAAAATATTTCCGCCGCCAATTACTATTGCCATCTGCACCCCAAGCTGCGCTACATCCACCAACTCAGAGACAATACGATCAATTGTGACGCGATTTACGCCGTAGGCGTCCTCTCCCATCAGAGCCTCTCCAGAGAGCTTGACCAGGATTCTTTTTAACTTGAGATCGCCTTCAACAGAGGTCATTCTTACTTGTTAGCCATTTGAGCAGCAACCTCAGCTGCAAAATCATCAACCTTCTTTTCAATCCCCTCACCCACAACATATAAGGAAAAGGAATCGACCGAAGACTTAGTTTCTGAAAGAAGTTTTTCGATTGTCTTCTTGTCATCTTTTACAAAGACTTGACCATAAAGCGTCACCTCTGACAAGTACTTCTTAACACTGCCATCCACAATTTTCTCAATGATATTCTCAGGCTTTCCAGACTCAATCGCTCGCGCCTTTGCTATCTCTCGCTCTCTATCTAGAGTAGCCTCGTCCACGTCAACCGCTGATACCGCAACTGGCTTAACCGCTGCTATATGCATTGCCAGATCCTTACCGAGCTCCGCTGTCCCGTCAATAACATCAACTATCACACCTATTCGTCCACCATGGAGATATGAAGCAAGAAATCCTTTTGCTGCGAATTGCTTCGCACGCCTTACCGAGATATTCTCACCAAGCTTCATTATTAAGGCTTGCCTGACCTCATCAACAGTTTCCCCAGTAGCCAGCTTTTGATTAGAAATAGCCGACACATCTGTCTCGCCTGTGCTCCTCACGATATCAGCAATACTATTTGCGAAACTTAAAAAACTTGCATCCTTTCCAACAAAGTCAGTTTCACAATTAACCTCAACAATTGCGCCCTGCTTCGCGTCCGCACTAATCGAGACAACAATGGCTCCCTCTGCGGCAACGCGTCCTGAGACCTTACTAGCCTTAGAACCACTTTTAATACGCATCAAATCCTCTGCTTTTGTGAGGTCTCCTTCAGTCTCTGTAAGCGCTTTTTTGCACTCCATCATTCCAAGACCAGTTCGCTCCCTTAATTCTTTTACTAAACTCGCAGTAATCTGCGCCATCGTCTTAACTCCTTCATACGTTTTTAATGCATCCAGCATTAGGATTCTTTTAACTTAAAGCGTCACTTACATCATCGCCAACAAGCAACATAAAAATATGGGGGCTGTAGCCCCCAATATTAATTTCTTGCGACGAGTTTAATCTTTTTGCTCTCCCTCTTCGCTCTCAGCTTCTGCCACTTGTTCAGCTGCTACCTCATTCACTGATTGCTCCCGGCCCGCTAAAATTGCATCAGCAATACCTCTTGCATAAAGGCGAATCGCCTTATTAGCGTCGTCATTACCAGGAATAACGTAATCAATGCCAGCTGGAGAATGATTTGTGTCCACCACCCCTATGATAGGTATACCGAGCTTATTTGCCTCTTCAACCGCAATCTTTTGATAGCCAACATCAACAATAAATAGGGCGTCAGGTAGTGCCGCCATATCTTTGATACCACCCAAGCTTTTATCTAACTTTTCAATCTCGCGTTGATAAAACAAACTTTCCTTTTTAGACATGCGCTCGTCTGCGCCATCAGCCATGAGAGTCTCCATATCCTTTAGGCGTCTCGTCGACTGCTTTACAGTCTTATAGTTTGTGAGCATCCCGCCTAACCACCTATGGTTTACGAATGGAGCTCCAGCACGCACCGCCTCTTCTTTAATGATATCTCGGGCCTGTCGCTTGGTTCCTACAAAAAGAATTTTTCCTTTGTTGGCCGACAACTGTTGGGCGTACTTAGCCGCCGCACGATACATCGCTAAGGTTTTCTCAAGATTTACGATATGAATTTTGTTCCTATGGCCAAAAATATAAGGGGCCATTTTGGGGTTCCAGAATTTGGTTTGATGACCAAAATGAACGCCCGCGTCCAACATTTCACGCATTGTGACTGACATTTCTACTCCTGTTTGGGTTATGCCTCCATCCGACGGAACTCCGTTATAGAGCACCCCAACAAATCGGATGTGCGAATTTCGTCAGTAAGTCCAAAAAATCACTAACGATGAATTCATTATATACGAAAATCATTTATTAATCACTATCCAAGAAGCACATACAATCCAGTGAAATCAAGGTTTTATGCGCGTAGCCTCGTACAAGCAAATACCTACAGAGACTCCAACATTAAGACTCTCAATAACATCCTCTATCGGAATGGAGACTAAGTGATCACAGGTTTCTTTTGTAAGTCGCCTAGCACCATCCCCTTCGGCACCAAAAACTAGAACAGTCCGGCTAGGAAAATCGAACTCTCTAATTGATTGATTTGATTCACCATCGGTACCTACCACCCAAAAGTCCGCATCTTTTAACAAACGAAGCGACCTTGCTAGATTCGTCACCATAATTAATGGGATTATCCCTGCCGCCCCGCTTGCAACCTTTTCAACGACATCAGTAATGCCCACTGACCGATCCTTAGGCACAATGACCGCGGATGCTCCAAACGCACATGCGGAACGCATCGTGGCACCTAAATTACGCGGATCAGTCACACCATCGAGTACTACCAATAATTGAGACTCAGGCGCCGGAACGATAATATCCTCTATCTTGGAAACGTTATCATCCAATTTAATTGAGGCGACCACTCCCTGGTGCGATACACCTGGCACCATCGTATTTAGTCTTTCAGTATCACAACGCGAAACCTTTATGTTCGACTCGTTAAGTCTCTCTTCTAATTTACGAATACGTGCATCACGTCTCTTTTTATCGAGGAAGACCTCGCTCACGGACTTAGGGCCATGCCGTACCCTAGCAAATACGGCATGAAAACCAAAAATAAGCGAATTTCCTCTATCTGACATTCTTTCTACCTCTTTGGCCATAGGCGCGCTTTAAATTCACACGTCCGGTCTCAATATCAGCTTGGCTGATATAAACCTCCACAATATCGCCTAGTTGAAAAGTTTTCCCTGTCTCGCTTCCAACGAATGATACGGCTCCGTCATCTAGCGTAAAAAACTCGCTACCAAGCTCTGAGACATGAAGTAAACCCTCAAAACAAAGCTCTTCTATCAAAACAAAACAACCAAATGATGCCACGCTGACTATTCGTCCAGCGTGCTCCTCACCAACATGTCTACTGGCAACTGTCGCAGTCAACCAACCGTGAGTCCATCTTACCGCGTCCTCTACCTTTCGTTCAGTTACGGAGCAGTGATCTCCTAGCCCTTCTATGTCAACCTCTCGGTCATATTTACAACCTAACTGGTTCTTAATAGCACGATGAACCACCAAATCAGGATACCTGCGGATGGGTGATGTGAAATGAGTATATCGCTCGTAGGCCAAACCAAAATGCCCGGTTGGCGAAGCTGTATAACGCGCTTGACTCATGGAACGCAAAACAGCGGTTTGCACAACCTCTGCCGCAGGGTGGTCTAAACTTTCATTCAGAATTTTTAAGAAATCAGTTGGAGTTGGACTATTTGGGATTTCAAATCCCAGGTCAAGGCTGTGTAACAAATCCCCTAACTTAACGACCTTCGCAGCCTCCGGCTCAGGATGCGCTCTGTATAAAAATGGCTCTTGCCTCTCGTTAAGGAACTCGGCAGCGGCAACATTCGCGCATAGCATAGCCTCTTCAATCATTTTATGGGCAAAGTGTCGAGTCTGCGTTCCTATCGACAAAACGTTGTTCTCATCATCAAATAGGAAAGCGGACTCTCGAGCATTAATTTCTAGCGCACCTCGATCTTTACGTCCCTCTAATAAGAGGCAAGTTAGAGATTTAAGATTATTCAAACTCTCATAAATATTCGGTTTCAAACCTACATCAGACATACATGCTGAGGCATCGACCAATAAATCTACTTCTTTATAAGTCAATCGTTGATTAGAGTGAATCACACCTTTAAGGAATTCGGTCTCTTTCACGGCCGCTTCGCTATCTAATTCGATTTTTGCAACAACAACCAACCTGTCCTCATTTGGTCTTAAAGAACAAATTCCCGAAGACAATTCATCAGGAAGCATTGGAAAAACAGATCTCGGGAAATAAACGCTGGTGCTTCTCTTACGTGCGTCTTTATCAATCAGACTATTCTCAGTGACGTAATGACTGACGTCAGCAATTGCCACGTACAACGTGTAACTATTTTCGGTTTTCTCTACAAAAACAGCGTCATCAAAATCTTTCGCATCAGGACCATCAATCGTAACGAATGGAAGAGCTCTAAGGTCCACTCGGCCGGTCACACTGGACTCGTCGACCAAGTCCGGAATGTCACGAACCTCGGCATTGAGCGTTACATCTCTATCGCCTGGAATACTAAATTTATTTAAAGCAATCTTGATTTCAATACCAGCATCAGTAATTTTTCCCAAACATTCAACTAATTCGGCCGACCAAACCTCTGAGGACAAATCAAAATGCCCTAGCTCGGCAACAATTACATCATCTTCGGACAAATCGGCTAATACATCCTTTGGTAAAGAAACCCGATCTTTGATTTCATTTGCAAGTACGCGTGATACTAGGCCATATCTTCTATGATGCTCAATAATCAAAACAACTCGACGTGACCCCCTTTGACTCAATGCTAACGGAACAGCAAATGGCGCCCTCTCCCTACTAGAGTTGGGCACTTTAAGCGCGATCATATGATCTCCATTCAAAAGACCTCGGGTGTCAGCCGGTCTGATGTACCAATCCTCTGGTCCATCGTGCGCAAAAAAACCGAACCCGTCTCGATGTAATTCCACGGAGCCAGCAGCTGCATGTAAAAGAGGTCCCTTGAGAATCATTTTTTTCTTAACTGCAAGAAACTTAAGTCGTTCTAGCTCTTCTATTTTCTGTTGAATATCTTTTTTCTTGTAGCCGGCAGATCGGCATTGCCCCTCAATATCAGACACTGAGACAGGATTTTCAAAAGTCGCTACTATCCCCAGTATTTTTCGTTGTACTTCATCAGGAAAAAATTCGGAACCCCTCACTTGCCTACGTGACAATCCTCTCGCTCCGTTATGCCGTCTACTAAAATTCGAGGTATTCGTGCTAATGCGAGTAGAACGTTTTTTATTTACCAAAATGCTTCCTCGGAAAACTAAATAAATTGACAGGACTATGGACGTTGGCTAGAGTCTCGCTCCGCTGCCCGGATGGCGGAATTGGTAGACGCGCCAGGTTCAGGTCCTGGTGGTGGAAACACTGTGGAGGTTCGAGTCCTCTTTCGGGCACCAATAAACTCAACAATGATATGTAAAGATCGTCATGGCATTCATTGGAAAAATGTCTGATTCAAAATAATTGTTTCCTCTCGATCAGGTCCTGTGGACACTATATCGATCGGCACATGCACCACATCCTCAATCCGCCTCAGGTAGTCCATTGCATTTTGCGGCAATTTATCCCATGAAGTCACTCCAGCAGTAGATTCTGCCCATCCTGGCATTTTTTCATAAATTGGCTCACATAGAGATAATGCCTCGGCACCCGACGGGGACAGATCAATGACCGATTCATTCGTTTGGTAGCCGACACAAATATTTATTTCATCTAACCCATCTAGGACATCGAGCTTGGTAATACATAAACCGCTTAGCCCGTTTATCTCGGCTGACCGTCTCATCGCTACCGCATCAAACCAGCCACACCTTCTTGGACGCCCTGTCGTTGCCCCAAACTCTGCTCCGGTCTTCGCAATATGCGCACCCACATCGTCATTTAATTCGGTCGGAAATGGTCCGCTACCGACACGGGTGGTATACGCTTTGGTAATTCCCAGTATGTAATCGAGAGTTCGCGGTCCAACACCTGAACCAAGGGAAGCTGCACCTGCAATACAATTACTAGAAGTTACAAAAGGATATGTGCCGTGATCAATGTCGAGGAGCGCCCCCTGTGCTCCCTCAAACAAAAAGTTTTTACCTAGCTTAAGCTCCTCGTTGAGCAACTTGGATACGTCCCCTACCATCGGTTCCAGAATTCGAGCCTCGTTAAGTAAGTTGTTCAGAACGTCAGAAAACACCAAGGTATTTACTCCGTACAACTTATCGAGTAGGAAATTGTGATACTCCAATAACGACGCCAGTTTCTCTTTAAGAACATCTTCATCCAAAAGATCTCGCATACGCAAGCCACGTCTGGCCGCCTTATCTTCGTATGCGGGGCCAATACCTCGGCCTGTTGTACCAATTTTGGCATCCCCTTTACTTATCTCGCGAGCCTGGTCAATGGCAATGTGAGAGGGCAATATTATCGGACACGAATCACTAATGACGATACGACCATCAATACGCACGCCAGCGTCCTTCAGCATATTCATCTCTTCAATCAATGCTGAGGGAGATACAACTACACCGTTGCCGATTAAACAACAGATATCAGGCCTCAAAATTCCTGAGGGAATGAGGTGTAAGACAGTTTTTTGCCCCTTTATGACGAGCGTGTGGCCCGCGTTATGTCCACCTTGAAATCGAACGACTCCAGAAACTCGATCGGTCAACAGATCAACTATTTTACCTTTCCCTTCATCACCCCACTGCGTCCCTACAACAACAACGTTATTCGCCATTTGCACCCTGAAATTTTAATTTAATATTTAAATTTTATTTATTATCTTTTATTGCGACTAGTGACCAATTCAATCCCTCTTTGATCACTTTATGAGTGTATCCGCTAGACCCAAGGTCGAATGCGACTCCCAAGATGTCCTCTACAACTATATCGCCAGACTCACGTAATGATTTTATTTTTGCCGAAAGATCAAGATCATCGAGCATGCAAGGCGCCCAAATTTTTCGCTGCGACTCTTCAACTGACAACTCAGTCGTGCATTGAGTCAATTTACGCAAATCGATGGTAAATCCCGTCGCTGGCCTCGATCGGCCGAAACTCTCCCCAACATGATCATATCTTCCCCCACGGGCAATTGGACTTGCCTCACCCTCAACGTAAACTGAGACAACCAAGCCGCTGTGGTACTGAAAGCCCCTAAGCTCCGCGAGATCAACTATGACATGATTTACGTCCTCTTTAATCGCTTGATAAACACTATAAATCTCATCAATTCCACGCCCTGCGCCTGGCACATTAATCAGCACATCCCGTGCTGTGTCCAAAATCGATGGATTCCCGTAAAGCTTGGGTAAAGCCATGATTACCTTTTGGGCATCTTTACCATACTTTTTAGAGAAATCGTCTAGTGCAGCTGTATCCTTTGCTTGCAAAGCCTTGAAAAAAAGAAGGGATTGTTCTGAGCTTAATTCAAGCCAATCTGATACAGACTGTGCGATAGAAACGCTACCCAGATCAATCGTTATTGGTCTGTGGACAACCGACCTGATACTCTGCACCATCAGTCTGTTTATCTCGATATCTGCAGTTATAGTCGAACAACCAAATAGCTCTGCTCCCAACTGAACCGCCTCACGACTCATGTCCCCTTCGGCAGGTCTCGTCCTGAGAACGCGGTCCGCATAACAAAGCCTTGTAACGCCCTCATCATCCAACAAATGTGCATCTAATCTAGCGATTTGAGGCGTCACATCCGCTCTAATACCCAAAGTTTTCCCAGACATCTGGTCTACCAGCTTGAATGTCTGTAGCTCTAAATCCTGACCCGAGCCGGTGAGTAGTGATTCTAAATACTCAATAAGAGGCGGGGAGACAAGCTCATAGCCATGCACCACAAACAAATCTAAGATCTGACGTCTGATTAATTCGACCCTTTTCGCTTCTCGAGGAAGTACATCATCCACAAACTCTGGAAGCAACCACTTTGGATGCATGACAATTGCCTATTTATTTTTTTAATTTAAAACTCAAACAACTCGATTATGACAAAATAAGTAACGCAATTAAGCCCATTACCATTGACGTAAGACCAAAAAACCGAAGTTGACCATCCGACATTTTAACCAATTTCTTAAACGCATCACGCCATGCCGACGGAGATAAGAACGGCAGCATGCCTTCCAATATAAGCACAAGAGCTAATGCTACCGCTACATCAGACGCCGCCAAATTGACAGCCTTTACTTTGTTATTTTTAAGAAGCTCACAATAAAGTCAACACATCTCGAATTATCGCATGTGCTTGAAAAATGGTGACTCTGGTTCAACGATTAAGATATCACTCTTGTTATTGAAGGTTTCCCGGTAAGCTCCCATGCTTTTATAGAAGGAGTAAAACTCAGGATCTTTTTTAAATGCGTTAGCATAGATAGAAGCTGCAGTCGCATCGCCCTCTCCTTTAACCCGCTGTGCGTCACGATAAGCTTCCGCGATGATAATTTCTCGCTCCCTATCTGCATCAGCCCGAATTTTCTCAGAATCCGCAAAACCAGTAGACCTCAATTCATTCGCGACTCTTTTTCGCTCAGCTTCCATCCGACGATAAACTGCCTCACTAATTTCCGTCGTTAAGTCGACCCGTTTTAAACGCACATCCAGCACCTCGACTCCAATTTTCCGAGCATCTACGTCAACTTTCTCTCTCATAAGCTCCATTATCTCATCGCGCTCACCCGATATCACTTGATAAACAGTTCGTTTACCAAACTCGGCTCTCAGACTATCGTTGACCGTCTTATTGAGTCTGTCTCTCGCTCGACGTTCATCGCCACCAACGCTGATGTAGTATTGCTTCACATCAGAAATTCTCCACTTGATGAAAGAATCAACCAACACATTTTTCTTCTCTGCCGTCAAAAAACGCTCCGGTTCATCCGTATCCACCGTATGGGTCCTGGCATCGAAGAGCCTCACGTTTTCAACAAGAGGAAGCTTCCAAAATAATCCAGGCTCTGTTTTTATACTGGTAATCTCTCCCAACCTGAAGATCATCGCTTTTTGACGTTGATCAACAGTAAACAATGACATACTCGTGAGTAAAAGCAGAACACCAATACTAACTATTGCTACGCTAAATGAGGTTCTCATCTTGTCTCCCTATCTCGAACGCGAAACGCATTCCTAGTCCTATTTTCTTCATTGTTCACGCCGATTCCTGACTCAATATCATTCACTTGATTCATCCCAGCGTCAAAACTGCTAGCGTTTCGAGTAATTCCAGATCCAATGAGCTTGTCTAACGGAAGAAACAGTAAATTACTATTGTCTTTCTGGTCAATGAAGACCTTAGTAGCGTTGGTAAAGATTGACTGCATCGTATCAAGATACATCCTCTCTCGAGTCACCTTTGGCGCTTTACTATACTCATTCAAAACACTTTCAAATCGCGAGGCCTCGCCTTCCGCTGCAGCAATAACCCGACCTTTATACGCCTCAGCTTCTTGTGAAAGTCTCGCCGCGGCACCCTGTGCCTTTGGTACTACATCGTTGTAGTAGGCTTGACCTTCATTTTTCTGTCGCTCTTGGTCCTGCTTCGCCTTAACTGCATCATCGAATGCAGCTTGCACTTGATCAGGTGGTTGCGCATTTTGCATCGTCACTTGACTGACCGTAATTCCTGTTTGATACCGGTCCAGAACAGATTGCATCAGATCTCGCGCATTAATCGCAAGCTCCTCCCGCCCCTCCTGGAGCACGAAGTCCATTTTACTTTTTCCGACTATCTCTCGAATCGCCGATTCTGCCATCTGTTTGACCGCTTGATCCGGGTCACGATTGTAAAAGAGGTAATCCTCCGGGTTTGTTCGAACGTACTGCACTGCAAATTGCAAATCAACGATATTTTCATCATCTGTCAACATAAGTGCTTCGTTCGGCACTTTGTTTCTGGCGTTATTCCTGTATCCCACTTCAATCGTTCTGACCTCTGAGACATTAACAATTTCTTTGCTGCCAACCGGCCAAGGAATATGCCAATGAGGTCCAGGTTGAGTAGTCTCCAGATAACGACCAAATTGAAACACAACCCCTCTTTCACTCGCGTCAACTATGTAGACTCCACTGGCCGCCCACAATAGCAGTGCTATTACAACTACGATCCCACCACCAATAGGCGGAAGGCGACCGGACGAATTATTATTTCCGCCAGAGCCATTACCTTTTTGACCAAAAGACCCGATTCGCTTATTGAAACGCCGCCATAATTCCTCTAAGTCAGGTGGACCATCATTATTTTGTCCCCATCTTGGGTCATTCATTGCCATAGGTTTTTTCCGGTAAAGTTGTGTGTGTAAGATGTATTAAGAAACTCGCTGATCAAGAACAGAAATTGGTCTTTCCGTGCTTTTTTCTTTATCTTTAAAGAGCAAAAGTTCAGGAAAAAGTTCTCGAAATTGCTCGATTCCTTCTCCTGTTAGTGCGCTTAAATTAACTCGTTTTATGGTACCACATGGAAGCCTTTCTATTCCGGGTTTAAGCTCAGTCAAGTCGATTTTGTTAAAAATGCAGATTTGCGGTACGTTTTCAGCACCAATTTCCCTTAAAACAGCCTGAACTTGATCCATCTCGAACTCAGCTGATCGGCTAGAGGCATCGATCACATGGAATAAAATATCTGAATCTGCCGTTTCCTCAAGAGTCGCCTTGAACGCTTCAACTAAAGAATGCGGCAGATCTCTAATAAATCCAACAGTGTCCGACATAACCATCTCAGTTTGATCGACGTAGGCCAACTTCCGCGTTGTTGTATCGAGTGTGGCAAATAACTGATCGGCGGATAGGGCGTTGGATTTAGTCAATCGATTAAACAAACTTGACTTACCGGCATTGGTGTAGCCGACCAAAGAAATTTTTAGAACACCCCTCCGGCTTCTGTTGCGGCGGCGCGTTTTTCTTTGCTTCTCTATGACGGCTAATTTAGTTTTGAGCGATTTCACACGAAAACCCAACAACCGACGGTCCGTTTCCAACTGTGTCTCACCCGGGCCGCGTAGACCAATACCTCCTTTTTGACGCTCCAAATGGGTCCAACCGCGAATAAGGCGGGTTGCCAGATGATTAAGCTGCGCGAGTTCTACCTGCACCTTCCCTTCATGCGTTCGAGCTCTTTGAGCAAAAATATCAAGGATTAAGCTAGTACGGTCCAGCGTTCTACACTTAACCAACCGTTCAATATTCCGTTGTTGAACGGGCGATATGGCGTGATTAAAAACAACGAGATCAGCTCCGCTGTCCGTCACAAGCTCTGCCAACTCCTGGATTTTTCCCTTGCCAGCGTATAAAGCAGCATCAGGACGATCTCTTCTCCCGAACAGAATACCTAAAGTTTTCACTCCAGCACTCTTGACCAGTAGTTTAATTTCCTCGACGGACTCCTCGAATGAAGGGTCTCTAAAGTCGATACAGACGATAATCGCTTTATCCACAGACTAGTTTATAAGATCATGATGACCGACCGCCTGCGGCGCATCTCGCAAACAATCCACCACTCCCGTGCTGGCCCTGTAAAGGGCGTGACCATCGTTGGTCAATTAGCCTCATCTGTTGCCAAAACAACCGCTTTCGATGGAACAATTGTAGACACGGCATGCTTGTACACCATTTGAGTAACTGTGTTCTTTAGAAGAATCACGTATTGATCAAATGAATCCACATACCCTTGAAGTTTGATTCCATTGACTAGGTAGATTGCAACTTGGACGCGCTCTTTTCTAAGCGCGTTTAAAAACGGGTCTTGTAACATTTGCCCTTTCGACGACATGATGGCTCCTCGCAATTACGGAATCTTATTAACATTGTACGTTGACCGTGTAGATTATTAATCGTTCCAGTGGTTAAAGTAAAGTATTCTCTGTGAGAATCTCCGACAGGAGAATTAGTATCAATTTCTTTTTGAGTAAGGGTTATCTCCTTGTTTAAAAATCACCCTTACCTGAGTGCCTTTAAGTTTAAAGGCAGAAGTAAACGAACTCTCTAGATACCTTCGATAACTATCGGGTACTCCATCAAGTGAATTACCATGAATCACAACTAATGGAGGATTAATTCCCCCTTGGTGCGCATAACGCAACTTAGGACGACTATATCCTTTTCGCGGCGGCGACTGCCGCTCCGTGGCTATTTTTAAAACGCGTGTTAACTGCGGAGTGGGCAGATTCATTCTCGCAGACTTGAATGCAGTATTTACCGAGCGCAATAAGCCTTTTATGCCGGAACCCTTTACGGCTGAAATATAGTGCACCTTAGCAAAATCTAGAAACCGGAGTTTCCGTCGATACGTTCTTTCGAGTACCTCCTTAGCCTCCTCATCACAGATGTCCCACTTATTAACTACCACGACAATCGCCCTGCCTGCCTCAACCGCAAAAGCAGCGAGATTTACATCTTGATCTGATACCCCCTCGGTACCATCCACAACGATAACAACAACGTTTGATTCCTCAATCGCCTGAAGCGCTTTGATAACGGAAAACTTTTCAATTACCTCGCTCACCTTTCCTCTCTTACGCACTCCCGCAGTATCGACAATAGTGTAGTCTTTTCCGTCTCTTTGGAAGGCGATCTCAATAGCATCGCGAGTGGTCCCAGGCTTGTCAAAAGCAATAACCCGTTCCTCTCCAATAATAGAATTGACCAATGTGGACTTTCCAACATTCGGTCGGCCAATAATAGCCATGACTGGATGTCTATCCTCGTGCTCCTCGTCTGGATCTTCCTCAGACGGGTTTTGCACAAGTTCATTTTCGATCTCTGACAATAAGTCAGAAATTCCATCGCCATGCGCAGCAGAAATAACCCTAAGCTCCCCTAATCCGAGCTCATAAAATTCCGCTGTCGTCACACTAGTTCTCGCGCCTTCCCCTTTGTTTGCAATCACCCATATGGGTCTTCCTGACTTCCTCAGTTGATCTGCGACAAGAAAATCTTCGTTAGTTAAACCAGCTCGCAGATCAACGATGAATAATGTTAAATCGCTTTCGTCAACCGCCTGCGTAGCCTGTTTCGCCATTTCTCCGAATACCCCGCGGCTCAGACCTTTATCAAATTCTAGCCCCCCCGTATCTACGACAATAAACTTCGATCGTTGAGTTTTTACGATTCCGTAGTGCCTATCACGCGTTAGTCCAGGTTGCCCCCCCACTATGGCATTTCGAGTGCGGGTTAATCGGTTGAACAGTGTAGATTTACCAACATTAGGGCGTCCGACCAACGCAACCGTTTTTGACATAGTCATGAAATCAACACCCAGCTCGAAGGATCATAAAATTCAAATCAAAAATTTTGATCTGCCGCGAAGGTATATAAATTTCCCTTTGAGGTTTGAACGAACATTTTGTCATCAATTACTATTGGGTTAGTCAGTATTTCACTACCGTCGGTTTTAGCCCTTCCAACATAGGACCCATCAGAAGCACTAAGAACCGAAACTATGCCGTCGAGGTCTCCAACCATCACCCAGGGGCCCAAAACCGTGGGACCGGTGATTTTACGATACTTAAACGATTCGTTACGCCAAAGTACGGCACCAGTGCCCCTATCTAAAGCCATGACATATCCTGCTTCATCTGACACAAATATTCGCTCATCGTCATAACCCAGACTACCGACGGCCGATGTTTGGATACTCCAGTTACGTCGTCCAGTCTCAAGATCAAAGCACGCTGCCCTTCCTTGGAAAGTCGCCATACACACCATATTTTCCAAAACTATCGGAGTACCAACGACGTCAGAGATACGTTCAAGTTCGTTATCTCCAGATGCAATAGAGACATTCACACTCCAACGCACCTCTCCAGATTCACTATCAAGATGCATCGCGATTCCGCCATGGAATCCAACTACGACCGTATCAGAGTGCCCAGCCGATATACCCGGGTTTGAACGCAAAATTAAACTCTGGCTTGGTGCCTGAAAATCCCACTTAAATGCTCCAGTTTCTCTATCCAGTCCAACTAACCTACCCTGTACATCACGAACAATCACGGTTTGACCAACTGCCATAGGGGCGCCCATGACTGAATTTCTAATGTTAGATTGCCATTTAACAACACCCGTGGGATCAATCAGGCCGACCATCCCGTCTTCACCACCAAGGAAAATCTCTGCATTTGCAACGCCCAGCCCGCCAGATATTTTCTGATCAAATACTATTTCATAAATCTCGCGACCCGAATCACCCTGGAAGCAAAAAACCGAATACGCAGAAGCACCACACACTCGCCCATCATCAGTCCCAACCGGAGATAAAGTACCTCCACGTGGATCACCGAGCGATTGACTCCAGATCTTGTCCAAAGATACTTTCAGCTCCGACTCAGGGAGATCAACAGCCTCCCGACGCTGACTACCCGAGCACGCGACAGTGATTAAAGCCAATAAAATGACCGTGCAAAATCTGAGGGCCTTCACTGTGATCCTAAACTATCAATCTTTATCTGTACAATATCAACCCAAGGATTACCCTCTTGCAAAAGGCTAAGAGCTTCTTGATAGGCCCCACGAGCTTCGTCATGCAAATCTTGAGCTGCGTAAATGTCGCCTCGGATATCGGCAAACAAACCCGACATCGCCGCGTCAGCGTCTCCATCTAGCGCTGACATCGCCAAGTCGAACTGCTCAGTCATCACGTAAAGGGCTGCCAAACGAAGTCTCGCCAAAGCTACCAAACTACTATCACGCGAATCATCAACAACACCTCTCAACAGTTTAATTGCCCCATCGGAGTTACCAACATCAACCTCAGTTTTAGCTAGGTTTAGACGCGCCAAATCTGCGTAATAAGTATCGCCATATTCGCTGATTATCTCTTCGGACAACGAGCTTATAAGATCTATATCCTCAACCGTTTGAACGGCCTCAAGCTTATTAAATGTCGCAGAGGCAGACTGTGCTTCGGTTCTGTTTTGATACTCCCACCACTTTGTGCTCCCGAAGCCAACTACAACGGCAAGTACCACTGCCATCACAATCCGTCCGTAAGATCTCCAGAATTGCTGAAGCGCGTCTAATTGTTCCTGCTCATCTAAGTCAAAAGTTGCCATATTGATTACCTAAAATTTCCATATTCGTTATTGTAATTCTAAACCCCATCTTCACAAATTCGCTTGATGGCTTCCTTAACACTAAGTTCTTGCTGTTGGCTAGCGCCGTCATCCCTGACCGCACGAAGAGACTTAAGGGTAATAGTTTTTTTAGCCACCTCGTCGTCGCCGACGATAATAGCAAATTTAGCTCCGCTGTTATCAGCCTTTTTCATTTGTGACTTTAGCGCGCCCCCACCACAATGAAGCACCACTTTCAAAGTGTTATCACGCAATACTTGAGCCACATCCCAAGCATAGAGCTGAGCAGTTTCGTTTGAGGAAACCACATAAACATCGGGGTTTAATTTAGGGATCTGAACCTTATAACTACTGAGAGTCGCAAGGACTCTCTCTAAACCCAAGGCGAATCCGCAAGCAGGAATGGGTTTTCCACCAATTTGCTCTGCTAATACGTCGTATCGGCCACCTGCACAGATGGTACCTTGGGCGCCTAAGAAGTCGGTCTTCCATTCGTACACAACATCATTGTAATAATCCAAACCTCGCACAAGATTCGAATTTAATTTATACGCAATTCCAGAGCGATCGAGAAACTGTTTAAACCGCTCCATCTTATCAATTGATTCACTGGATAAGAAATCCGGTAACTTTGGTGCGGAAGCAACAATTTCTCTCGTTTGGGCGTTTTTGCTATCTAAAACTCTCAGCGGATTTGTATCGATGCGTCTGCGCGAGTCTTCATCCAGACTCTGCTCACGCCCTTTTAAAAAAGTGACTAAAGACTCTCGGTATTTTCTTCGATCATCTTTACTGCCCAACGAATTCAC